>ENA-ORCS01000022-ORCS01000022.1-marine-metagenome-genome-assembly--contig:-NODE-22-length-205182-cov-25.794476_pt1 | contig 205182 bp, 233 predicted proteins | sample MGYA00237781_ERZ508513 | MGnify/ENA primary metagenome ERZ508513 (study PRJEB26184, sample SAMN06268793) | marine metagenome | isolation source: Eden Landing Ponds, San Francisco, CA, USA | place... | reverse complement strand
AGCCGTTCGATAGTCCTGATCAAGCAGCCGTTCGATAGTCCTGATCAAGCAGCCGTTCGATAGTCCTGATCAAGCAGCCGTTCGATAGTCCTGATCAAGCAGCCGTTCGATAGCCCGAGCGCGGTCCCGCCTCGGCGGCGCGGACGGGTACCTACTCCGTCAGTTCAGCCGCGGAGTCGGCGATCTCGTCGACGCGCTCGCGCTGTCGGTCTGTCGCGCCCGCGATCTCGCTCGCGCTCTCAGCGATTGTCTCCGCCGAGTCGGCCGAGTCGTCGACCATGGCGGCCACCTCCTCGACGGAGGTCGCCTGCGAGTCCATCGCGTCCGACACCTCGGCGATCCCGTCGGAGGCGTCGACGACCGCGCCCTCGATCGCCTCCAGCCGCTCGACCGCTTCGTCGACCTGCCCCGTCCCCTCCGCGACCTGGTCGGCGACGCGTTCGAGCTCGTCGAGCGTCGACTCGCCGCTGTCGGCCACTTCTTCGACCGTGTCCTCGATGTCGGCGGCGTGGTCACTGGCGTCCTGCGCGAGCGACTTCACCTCGTCGGCGACGACTTCGAACCCAGATCCGGCCTCGCCGGCGCGGGCGGCCTCGATGGAGGCGTTCAGCGCGAGCAAGTTCGTCTGCTCGGCCACGTCGCCGATCACGTCGGTGACGCCCCGTATCTCGTCGACCTGCTCTTGCAGGTCGGCCATCTCCTCGCGGACGGCATCGGTGGCCTCGCGGATCGCTTCCATGGTCTCCGCGGCGTCGCCCGCGGCGTCGACGCCCTCGGCCGCCAGAGCGGCGGCGTCGTCGCTGGTCGCGGCCACCTCGTCGGCGGTCGCCGCGACCTCTTCGACGGTCGCGGTCATCTCGTTGGCCTCGCGCGAGAGGTCGTCCATCCGGTCCGACTGCCGGCCGGCGAGGTCGTCGATCCGATCGCTCTCCTCGGCGACCGCCGCGGTGGTCTCGCGGAGCGCCGTCGCCGGCTCGCCGATCCGCTCGGCGACGCGCCGTGAGAGCTCCCGCTGGCGGCGGGTCTCGCGTTCCGCCTCCGCGACGTACGAGGCCACGTACGTGTCGATCGCGAGCTGTTGGTCGAGGAGGAACGCCTTGAGTACCGACAGCGCCTCCTCCCGGAACTGCTCGACCGCCTCGGCGGCGTCGGCGGTCGCCCCGTCCTCGGAACCGTCGGCGGCGGATCCGTGCCCGGCGGTCCCGCCGGTCGCCCGGTCGGCCAGCACGTCGAAGAGCCCCTCGTAGTACACCGAGTACTGCCCGAGGTACGCGTCGGGCTCGAGCCCGAGCAGGTCGTGGAGCCGTCCCACGCGCGCCCGGTCGGCGAAGTACTCCCGGCCGTAGTCGCCGCCCACCAGCCCGGTGAGGTACCGGCGCTGGCCGGCGACGAGCGCGGGCATGGGGAGCGAGGACCGGTCGAGCACCGGGCGGACCTCCGGGTCGGAGTCGATGTGGTCGTAGAAGTCGTCGACGATGTCGTCCGCGACTGCGTCGACATCGTCCGCGATAGACGAGAGCCGGGCGGCGTCGCGCTCGTCGAACTGAGTGTAGCGCTTCCGGCGTTCGATCTCCGCCGCGTCAATTCCGAGTTCGTTCAGCAGTTCGCCGCCGTCGACGGTCGCTCGGACGTCGTCGTCGACGCCGCGCTCGCCGTTGCGATGAGTTCCCTGACTGCTCATGTCCGGGTTATCCGGATCCGGTTTATGAGTCCTCTTCCCCGATTATCAGGTCGGAAATCTCCATGACTGCGGCGGGTCGGAAGTTCGCGCTCGGGAGTGTCGCAGTCGGAAGCGTCGCGACCGGTCGTCCCGGAGCCGATCGAGTCGTCTCGCGGTCCGGTTGGGGGTCGCGGTCCGACCGAGTTAGGTGACTGGGCGCACGGACACACGAGCATGGAACTCACCGTCCTCGGGTCCGGCAGCGCCATGCCGGTCCCGGACCGCGCGCAGGCCGGCTACCTCCTCGACGACGGCGACCGGTCCCTGCTCGTCGACTGCGGCAGCGGCGTCCTCCAGCGGCTCGCCGGTACCGAAACCGGCTACGAGGGAGTCTCGACCGTCCTCCTGACCCACCACCACCTCGACCACGTCGCGGCGCTCCTCCCTCTGATAAAGGCCCGGTGGCTCGCCGGCGAGGAGCACTTGGAGGTCGTCGGCCCCGCGGGGACCAAGTCGCTCCTCGACGGCCTCCTCGACGTCCACGAGTACCTCGACGGGCGGATCGATCTGGCGGTCCGGGAGGTGTCGGCGGCGCGCCCCTTCGCCGCCGCCGGGTTCGACGTGACCGCTCGCGAGACGCGCCACTCGATGGACGGGTTCGCCTACCGGTTCTCGCCGCCGAGCGCGGACGTCGACCCCACGGAGGGGCCGCTCACGCTCTCGGGGGACACGGAGGCGTTCGCGGGCATGGCGTCGTTCGCGGACGGGAGCAACCTCTTGGTCCACGACTGCTCGTTCCCGGACGGCACCGACGTGTCGAACCACCCGAACCCCACGCAACTCGGCGAGTCGCTCGCGGGCGTCGACGTCGACACGCTGCTGTGCTCGCACCTGTACCCGCACACTGGGGGCCGCGAGCGAGAGATGGCGCAGAGCGTCCGGGACGCCGGGTTCGACGGCGACGTCGAGATCGCCAGCGACGGGCTCCGAATCGGTATCATAGATAGTTATTAACTAGTAATACAACAAAGTTATATCCCGGCGTATCGAGGGCTCGCCCATGGCGTTCAGCGACGACCTCTTGGAAGCGGGGGCAGACATCTGGGCGGCCCAGTTCGAGCATCCGTTCGTGCGCGAACTGGCCGCCGGCGACCTCGACGAGGCGGCGTTCCGGCGGTGGCTCGAACAGGACTACCGGTACCTCTCTGACTACGCCCGCACGTACGCTGTGGCGGGCGCGAAGGCGCGAGACGAGGCGGCGATGGCGACGCTCCTCGGCGGGGCCGACGCCGTGTTGAACGAGGAGCTCGACCTCCACCGGTCGTTCGCCGGCGAGTACGGGGTCGACCCCGAGGACCTGTCCGCCGTCCGGAAGCGCCCGACCTGCGAGGCGTACACGAGCTACCTCGTTCGCACGGCGCACGAGCGCCCCGTTCCGGTCGCGGTCGCGGCGCTGTTCCCCTGCATGCAGGGGTACCTCGACGTGGCGGACCACATGGCGGAGATCGCGGACGGAGAGCACCGATACACACCGTTCATCGAGACGTACACGAGCGACGAGTTCCGCGCGGAGACCGCGTCGATGCGCGACCTCCTCGACGACTACGCGGCGTCACACCCCGGCCACCGAGACGCGATGCGCGAGGCGTTCCTCACGAGCGCCCGCCTCGAACTCGCGTTCTGGGAGATGGCGTACGCCGGTGAGGAGTGGGAGGTGGAGACCGAGGGGACGGTCGTGGCCGACCAGGCGTGACGTGACTGAAGGTGCGAACGTGCTCGGCGAGACGTAACCGCTCCACGTTACGCTCCCGCACGATCGACCCAGATGTTTAAGCAAACGCGGCGGTTCCGATCGGACATGGCCGGCCCACTCGCGGACGACTTCGGACGGGAGGTGACGGGGGTTCGGATCTCGCTCACCGACCGGTGTAACTTCGACTGCGTCTACTGTCACAACGAGGGGTTAGGCGACACGCGGGGGCCGATGGAGCCGAGCGACGACGAGATGAGCGCCGACGACGTGGTCCGCTTCCTGGAGGTCGTCGAGGGGTACGGCGTCGACTCGGTGAAGTTCACCGGCGGCGAGCCCATGCTCCGACAGGACCTCGAAGAGATCGTCGAACGCACGCCCGACTCGATGGAGGTGTCGCTGACGACGAACGGGACCTTCCTCCCCGGACGCGCCGAGGACCTGAAGGCCGCCGGACTGGACCGGGTGAACGTCTCGCAGGACGCGCTCGATCCGGACGACTTCGCCGAGGTGACCAAGTCCGGCGCCTACGAGCGCGTGCTTGAGGGCGTCAAGGCCGCCGTCGACGCCGGACTCGATCCCGTGAAGCTCAACATGGTCGTGTTCACGCACACCGCGGGCTACGTCGAGGAGATGGTCGGGCACGTCGCCGACAACGAGGGGCTCCAGCTCCAGCTCATCCAGTACATGCCGGAGCTGACCGGGAAGCCGGAGTGGAACGTCGACATCGGGCGCGTCCACGACTGGCTCGCCGAGAAGGCCGACCGCGTCGAGCGCCGCGAGATGCACGACCGGAAGCGCTACTTCGTGGGCGAGGACGGCGACGACGACACCGGCGGCATGGTCGAGATCGTCGATCCCGTCGAGAACGAGGACTTCTGCGCCAACTGCGGCCGCGTCCGCGTCACCCACGAGGGGTACCTGAAGGGGTGTCTCAACCGCAACGACGACCTCCGGTCGATGGGCGAGATGACTCGGGAGGAGATCGCGGAGACGTTCGAGGCGGTGGTAGCTAATCGGGTGCCCTACTACGGCGAGTACCTGATCGAGAACGACGACGGCGAGTACGAGATCAACGAGGAGTACCTCGGAACGCCGAGCGTGGCGGACTGAGCCGGGAGGTTCTGACCGCGCCGGGAGGCTTCTCAGGCGGACCCGGAATCGACCGGTCCGAAATCGCCCCACTCGCCGTCGATAGCTCCGTCGGCGAGGGCGTCGGTACAGCCGGCGACCGCGGCGGCGACGCCCCCGCGACCGAGGAGACCGCGTCTGGAGGGCTGCATACGGTTGGCCAGTGACTCGGAAGGGCTGTAGTATTGTGTGACGGACACCACTTATCACACTGCGAACGAACGGGCACAGTGGGATTCGAACCCACGACCGTCGGATTAGAAGTCCGACGCTCTATCCGGGCTGAGCTATGTGCCCTCACTCGAAGGTCTCACACCCAGCGCCAAAAACGCCGACGGTTCGCGCCGATATCGCTCCACGCCTCAACAGCAGACCTAAGTCTGCGACGGGACTACTCGCCGCCAATGAACGTTATCGGAACCGTCGGCCTCCCCGGCAGCGGGAAGGGGGAGGCGGCGAACGTGGCCGAGGAGGCGGGGATCCCGGTCGTCGTCATGGGCGACGTGATCCGGGCGGAGTGCCGCCGACGCGGGCTCGACCCGGCCGAACACCACGGTCGGATCGCGGGCGCGCTCCGCGAGGAGGAGGGCGACGACGCGATCGCCGCCCGGACGCTCCCGCGGATCCGGGAGGCGGCCGCCGAAAGCGAGCGCGACACCGTCCTCGTCGACGGGCTCCGCTCGACCGTCGAACTGGAGCGCTTCCGGGAGGCGTTCGGCGACGACTTCACGCTCGTGGCGGTCCGCGCCCCCTTCGAGCTCCGCGCCGAGCGGCTCGACGACCGCGGCCGCGACGACTCCGACTCCGACTTGGAGGCGCTCCGCGAGCGCGACGACCGCGAGATCGAACTCGGCCTCGGCGAGACCCTCGAACGGGCCGATGTCGAGATCGACAACACCGGGACGCTCAACGAGTTCCGGCGCCGCGTCCGGGAGGTGCTCGGCGTCGCGGAGGACGGGAGGAGCGGCGACGACGACGCCGCGACCGACGGCGACGCCGCGACCGACCCCGATCCCGCGGCCGCGAACCCCGGAGGTGACGGCTCGTGATCTACAGCGTCGACGTGCGGATCGAGGCGCCCGTCCGCGACACCGAGGTGACCGACCGGGTCGCCGACGCGGTTCGGAACGTGTTCCCGGACGCGGAGCCGATCCACGAGGACGGCCGGCTCATCGCCGAGGCGCACACCTTAGACGCCTTCTCTGACGTGCTCCACGAGCAGGAGATCCTCGACACCGCCCGGCGCGTGTTCTTACGGAACAGCACCGACGATGGGTTCGACTTCTCGCTGAAGAAGCAGGCGGCGTTCGAGGGCGTCGTCAACTTCGCGGTCGGAGAGCCGGACGAACTCGGCGAGATAGACGTCGAAGTCCGTGTCCGAGAGCCGGACGTCGAGGCGTTCATCGACTACGTCGCGCCCGAGACGGACGAGGGCCGGCCCGTCGACCCCGCACGGGAGTACGGCGACCGGATCGATCCCGAGGACGCCGAGTACTGAGGCCGCTTCGAGGAATCGATTTCGCCGGCTCAGTCGCTCAGCAGCGACGAGGCCGCCCCGCCGATCGCGCCGAAGACCGCCGGGTAGACGGCGCCGGCGAGCAGCACTGCGGTGACGAGGTCGGGCGCCACGGTCCCGTCGCCCACCGAATACCGGAACAGGAACGCGCCGATCACGGCGAGCGGGAGGTACCCGGCGAGGACGAACGCACCGGCCTGTGCGCCGTCGACCGCCTCCGTCACGCCGGCGGTTCGACCGGCGACGACGCCGGCGACGACGAGCAGGAGCGGCGGGACGAGGAACAGAAACGACCCGGCCTCGCCCTGTGAGAGGAGGTTCGCCGACTGCGCGCCGCCGATCAGTGAGGGGGCGTTGACGTCGACGAAGTGGGCGTTGTAGAACATCCATCCCGCGGCCTGCCACGTGGAGATCGGGTCACCGCCGAACAGGTCGGCGAAGAAGTTGATCCCCGAGAGCCCCTCCTCGATCCGGTCGCCCTGCGTCACGTATACGACCAGATAGCCGAGGACGTACGCGACGGCACCGCCCGCCGCGCCGCCGGCGATTCCCTGCATTCGGTTCGATCGATCGGGGACAGACATGTTCTCGGTGTCGTTTCGGCGGTCATAAGTGTTTGTTGGCTCGGCGCGCTCGCCGCCGAACGCGTTCGGCCGCCGGATCGTCGCCTCCGAGGCGGCTCTCCGCGCGTTCCCCGCTACTCGGTCACCCCGCGCCACTCGTCCCGTGAGATCGAGTACCGGACCTCGTCGTGGACGCTGCCGTCCGCGAAGGCGATCTGATTCCGCAACAGTCCCTCGCGGCGACCGCCGAGCCGGTCCACGTACTTCCCGATCGCCCGCTGCGACTGCTCGTTCTCGGGGAGGTGGCTGACGGCGACCAGGTCGAGGTCGAGGTCCGCGAAGGCGACCTCGACGAGCGCCGCGGCGCGTTCGCCCGAGTAGCCGCGGCCCCAGAACCGCTCACGGAGCCAGGTACCGAGCTCGGCGGTCCGCTTCTCCCAGTCGACTGAGAAGCCGCCGAAGCCGGCGATCTCGCCGGCGCCGTCCTCGCCCTCGCGGGGTCGGATGACGTAACTCGCCGCCTCGTCGTCTTCCCATCGCTCGCGGCCGCGTTCGAGGAACTCGAGCGTCTCCTTCTTCGTCTCGTGGGGGTCCCACGTGACGTACTCGGTCACCGCGTCGATCCCGGGGTCCGACGAGCAGATCCGATAGCAGTCGTCGAGGTCGACGTTCTCGGGCCATCGGGGCTCCAACCGCAGCCGGTCCGTCTCGATGGTCTCGGGGAACATACCCGCCCGTCTCGCGGATCTGTATAAAAACCACGGTGAGTGTGTTCCGTGTTGCCACGCACCGTCGGACTTCGGAACCTCACCCGACGACGCCGTACTCACGGAGCGCGTCCCTGAACGCCGTCCGCTTCACCAGCGCGAAGCCGACGCAGATGATCAGGAAGCCGGCGACGGTGTTGACGGTGATCGCCTCGCGCAGGAACAGCCACCCGGAGACCGCGGCGAACACCGGCGCGACATACGAGACGAGGTTGATCTCGATCGGCCCGAGCCGGTCGAGGAGATCGAAGTAGATGAGGAAGCCGAGCCCGCTGGCGGCGATCGACAGATAGGCGAGCGCGAGCACCGCCTCCGTGGTCCACGCCACGTCGGCCAGCGACTCGCCGAGTCCGAGCGACAGCAGGTGCATCAGCGCGGCACCGAGGAGCATCGACCACGCCTCCATCGTCTCGATCGGGAGGTCGTCGTCGGACGCACGCATGAGAACCGAGCCGAGCGCGAACGCCGCCGCCGCCAGGAGGACGAGCAGCTTCGCGACCGTGCCCCCGCCGGCGAGGTTACTCGGGTCCGGCGCGGCCAGCACGATCGCGCCCGCGAGTCCGACGAGGAGGCCGACGACGCCGACGACCGTCAGCCGCTCCGAGGGGAGGAAGGCGCGCGCGAAGACGGTCGTCAGGACGGGCGAGAGGCTGACGATAACGGCCGCGACGGCGCTCGTCACGGCCGGGTCGCTCTCGCCGATAAAGAGAAACGCGTGGTAGGCGGCGATGACCAGCGTCGCCCCGACGGCGACGACGGCCCACTCGTCGCGTCCCCGCGGGATCGGGTCGTCGACGACGTACGCCGCGTACGCGAGCATGATGACGCCGGCGACGTCGTATCTGAGCGCGGCGAAAAGCACGGGCGGAAAGTACGTCAGCCCGGCCTTGATCGCCATGAACGCCGAGCCCCACACTGCGGCAAGGACGAGGAATAACGCGAGGTTCCGTGTTCGGCTCACGTGCGGACCTCTCCCGGGAGCGCGCCAAAAGGTTCCGAAAGCGGCCGGTCGTGCTGGGACCCGTGCTCGTCCGGAGACGCTCTCCGAGGGCTACCGGATCCGGAACCGGTCCACGTCGGCGGAGCCGTCGCGGGCGACGACCCCCACGTCGGCGAGCCGCCGGAGGGCGTCGGCGACCGTCTCCTCGCGGGCACCGACCTCCTCTGCGACCGCCTCCGGGGTGCCGTCGGTCTCGACCAGCGCGGCGAGGACCGCCGCGAAAAAGCGGCTGTCGGACTCGGTCCCGAGCCGCTCGTCGATCTCCGCCAGCGTGTCCTCGACGCGGCCCTGCACCCACCGCTGGGCCAGCGAGAGCTCGCGGTCGAGGTTCTGAAGCCGGCCGAACTCGCCGGCGAGATCGGCCAGATCGCTCGACGACCCGGACCCGTCGGGGATCTCTATCGAGAGGTGTTGACACCGCGCCGCCATGTCGAAGCTGTTCTTCGCCGGATACGCGCTCTTCGCGCCGAAGCCGTACGGAGAGACGCTCACCTCCAGTCGGAGGCTCCGCGTGATCCGGAAGTACTTGCGGCGCTGGTCGTCGGTGGTCGACTCGATGAGGCCGGCCTCCTCCAGCTTCCGCAGGTGGTCGATGACCGCCTTCGGGCTCACGTCGAGGTACTCCGAGATCTCCGTGACGTAACAGGGCTTGGTGGCGAGCAGCCGGAGGATGCGCCGCCGGTTCTCGTTGCCGAGGAGATCGAGCAGTACCGCGGAGTCCATTAACGTATGGTTAGCGTCGTAGCCGGAAAAGGCTGACTCACGGAGAGCGAACCGATCGCCCTCCTGCGGGCGATCGGTCGGCCCCGCGCTCCCGGTCGGGCGGACCCTCGGCGATCGATCGGAGCGAAGGGTAGTTACCCCGCCACCGAAAACGAGGGGGTATGGAAACGGCGCTCATCATTCTCGACGGATGGGGTCTCGGCGGCGGAGCGAGCGGCGACGCCGGGGGCGGAACGAGCGACGGCGAGACGGTCGATCCCTCGGGGCGGCCCGCGGGACGTGACGCGGTCGCCGCCGCCGACACGCCCGCGTTCGACGCGGCGACCGAGCGCGGCGCCGACGGGCGGCTCGTCGTCCACGGCCGACGCGTGGGGCTCCCCGAGGGGCAGATGGGGAACTCCGAGGTCGGCCACCTGAACATCGGCGCCGGCCGGGTCGTCAAACAGGCGTACACCCGCATCTCCGACGCGCTCGCAGAGGGGTCGCTGTCCGACAACGACGCCATCGCGGGGGCGCTCGACCACGCCGACTCGACCGGCGGGCGAGTCCACTTCATGGGGCTCGTCTCCGACGGCGGGGTCCACTCGGACGTGGAGCACCTGCTCGCGCTGATCGACGCCGCCGCCGACGCCGGGGTGCCGGCGACGAGCCACGCGTTCACGGACGGCCGCGACACCGCCCCGGAGATCGCCGACCGGTTCCTCGAAGACGTGACGGCGAAGGCGGACGAGCGCGGGACGGGCTACGTCGCGACCGTGACCGGCCGCTACCACGCGATGGACCGCGACGAGAACTGGGAGCGGACGCGGAAGGCGTACGACGCCATCGTCGAGCGCGAGGCCCCCCACGAGGCCGAGACGGCGGTAGAGGCCGCGACCGAGGCGCACGCCCGCGGCGAGACCGACGAGTTCATCGAGCCGACGCTGGTGGCCGACGAGCCCGCGCTCGACGACGGCGACGCGGTCGTCTTCTTCAACTTCCGCGCGGACCGCGCCCGGCAGCTGGTGCGGATGCTCACCGACACCCGGCCCGACTGGGAGTTCGATCTGGACCAGCCCGATGTCCGGATGACCACGATGACCGAGTACGACGAGACGTTCGAGTTCCCGGTGGCATTCCCGCCCCAGATGCCCGAGAACACCATCGGCGAGGTGGTCTCCGACGCGGGGCTCACCCAGCTCCGGCTCGCCGAGTCGGAGAAGTACCCGCACGTGACGTATTTCCTCAACGGCGGTCGCGAGGTGGAGTTCCCCGGCGAGCGCCGCGAGATCGTCGAGAGCCCGGACGTGCCGACGTACGACCTCCGGCCGGAGATGTCGGCGCCGGAAGTGACCGACGAGGCGGTCGGTATCATCGAGGCCGACGACCCGGACCTGCTGGTCCTCAACTACGCGAACCCCGACATGGTGGGTCACACCGGCGACTTCGACGCCGCGGTCGAGGCGGTCGAGGCGGTCGACGCGCAGCTCGACCGCCTCCTCGACGCGGTCGCCGACGCCGGCGGCCACGCGGTCGTGACCGCCGACCACGGCAACGCCGACGACATGGGTACTCCCGCGGATCCCCACACCGCCCACACGTTCAACCCGGTCCCGTTCGTCTACCTGTCCCCCGACGGCGACGACGGCGGACGCGTGATCCGCGAGGGCGGCTCGCTGTGCGACATCGCGCCGACGCTCGTGGATCTGATCGGCCTCGATCGCCCGGCCGAGATGACCGGCGAGAACCTCCTGACGGAGTGACCGGTCGGCGGTAAACGGTAAACTCCGGTCGAATTTCCCCGGGTTCCACGCCGTTTTAAGTCCTTGACCGGCCAGGGATCGTTCATGACAGACGAGACCACCCCGGTTATCGCCGCCGCCTACCGAACGCCGCAGGGACGCGACGGCGGCGTCTACGCGGACGTCCGCAGCGAGGACCTCTCGACGCGGCTCATCGACCACACGCTCGCGGAGACGGGGCTGACGAGCGACCACGTCGACGACCTGATGTGGGGCGTCGCCCAGCAGCGGACCGAGCAGGACAACAACGTCGCCCGCGTCATCGCGCTGCTCTCGGATCTGGGCGAGTCGGTGCCCGCCACCTCGATCAACCGCTGGTGCGCCTCCTCGATGCAGGCGATCATCTCGGCGTCGGACGCGATCGCGGCCGGAAATCGGGACTGCATCATCGCCGGCGGCGTCGAGAACATGAGCCGCGTCCCGATGGACGGCGACTCCTACCAGCACCTCCATCCCGAACTCTCTGAGAAGTACAACGTCTTCCAGCTTCAGATGGGAATGACCGCCGAGAAGGTCGCCGAGGAGTACGGCGTGAGCCGCGAGGCGCAAGACGAGTACGCCGCGCGAAGCCATCAGCGCGCCGCCGAGGCGACCGAGTCGGGCCGCTTCGACGACGAGATCGTCCCGGTGGAGACCGAGGACGGTCTCGTCGAGGCGGACGAGGGGATCCGTCCGGACACGACCGCCGAGAAGCTCGCCGGCCTCTCGCCCGCGTTCACGGGGGACGGCACGGTGACCGCGGGGAACTCCTCACAGATCTCCGACGGCGCGTCGCTGACGCTCGTCACGAGCAAGGCGTTCGCGGAGGACCACGGCCTCGACGTGCTCGCGGAGGTCGGCACGAACGCGGTCGCCGGCGTCGATCCGACGGTGATGGGGATCGGTCCGGTGCCCGCGACACGGAGCCTGCTCGACCGCGCCGGTCGGACCATCGACGACTACGACCTCGTGGAGCTCAACGAGGCGTTCGCCTCCCAGTGCGAGTACTCACGCCGCGAACTCGGGATCGACGAGGACATCTACAACGTCAACGGCGGCGCTATCGCCGTCGGCCACCCGCTCGGCGCCTCCGGCGCGCGGCTCCCCGTCACCCTGATCCACGAGATGCAGAAGCGGGACGCCGACCGCGGGCTCGCGACGCTCTGTGTCGGCTTCGGACAGGGCGCGGCGATCGAGTTCAGCCGCTAAGGATTCGGCGCCGCCGCTCGGGACTTAGAAAGCACTCCCGTCGACACCGCATCGCGGCGTTACTGAATGTGGCCTTCGCGCCGGAGCTGGTCCGCGTCGTCGTCGTCGTACCGCCACTCGACGTTCGCCTTCTCGTCCTGCCAGTCCCACGGCTCCGCGAGGACCACGTCGCCCTCGCTGATCCACGTCCGGTACTTCATGCGGCCGGGGATCCGGCCCATCCGCGTCTCGCCGTCTACGCAGCGCAGTCGCACGTGGTTGCCGCCGAGGTGTTCCGTCACCACGGCGAACACTTCGTCGTCGTTGGGCATTCGGAGGTTCCGACGCCCGGATTCTTCGCTCATATAGGTAGTATGTCGGTCGGCCGTATAAGTGATGGGAGACTCGTGTGCGCGTGTCTCGTGACCGTTGTTAGCACACGTTTTCGGGGGTCCGTATCGCGTGACGAACCGGCCGCTCCGCCGAGCGAAGCGTTCAAATCCCGTCGCGCCGACGGGTCTCGCATGAAGGACATGGAGTCGCTCGTACTCGATCAGGACGACGAGATGCTCTCGCCCGCGGTGGTGGTGGCGACGATCGCCCTCCTCGCCGTCTTCGTCATCGGATTCCTGGTACAGATCGTCGGTCTGGTCGCTTGACCGTCTCCGAACTGATCCCCGCTGTCCGTCTCCGATTATCGCCACGTCCGTCCCCCTTTTCAAACTCGGGAGCGAGCGACCGGTATGGGACGCGACCTCCTGACCGAACTCCTCGACCGAAACGACGAGCACGTCGCTTCCGCGGCCGCTTCCGATCTCGCCGCCCAGCGCGACGGCCAGCGTCCTCCGGTCGTCTCCGTCTGCTGTTCGGACTCCCGCGTGTCTCAGGAGGGGATGTGGGCGGTCGATCGGCCGGGATTCCTCTTTACCGCCGGCAACATCGGGAACCGCGTGTGCGACCGCGTCGACGGCGAGCGGGTGCTCGCCGGCAGCGTCGCGTACCCGCTCGCCTACACCGGTACGGACGCGCTCGCGGTCGTCGGGCACACCGGATGCGGCGCGGTCGGCGCGGCCCTCTCCGCGGTCCGGACCGGCGAACTCCCCGGAGAACCCGGTGTCAGGTCCGACGTGGAGGAGCTCGTCCCGATCGTCGAGTCGGGCCTCGCCGCGCTCGACGACGGTCCCGGCGACGAAACGGGAGACGGGGACGGTCCCAGCGTCCGGAACCAACTCGTCGAGTACAACGTCCACGAACAGGTGTCGATCGCCCGCGAGACCGAGACGGGCGCCGACGCCGGCGTGTACGGCTTCGTCTACGACTTCCACGGCGCGTACGGGAACCGCGACGGGGCGGCCTACCTCGTGAACGTCGACGGCGAACGCGACCCCGAGTCCCTCCGCGACCGAGTCGGGCCGGAGCACGCGGACCACGTCGCCACGCTGCTGTAGCCCGCTCCGCTCCGCCGCATCCGACAGGGGTATCACGCCGCCGACCGAATCGCGCGTAATGGACCGCCGCGTTCTGTTCGCGAGTCTGATCCTGTTCGCCGGCGGCGCGACCGGCGTGGGCGTCGCCCTCTTCGCGTTCGTCGGCGTCGACGACGCGACGATCGACGCCGAGGTCGTCTGGGAGACCGAACCCGTCGCCGGCGACGACGGCAGCGGCGCGGTCGTCGCAACCATGGACGGCGACCCGCTCGTCCTCCAGCCGACGGTCGAGGACGGGAACCGAACGATACGCGCCACCGCCGCGGGCGGCGACGTGGAGTGGACGGCGAACGTCAACGGTGTCGATACTGCCGGCGACGGCACCGATCCCCCCGCAACGAGCGGGCTGGTCACCGGCGATCTCGGCGGCGACGAGGCCGTCGCGTTCACGACCGAATCCGGCTCCCTCGTCGTCCTCGACCCGGCGGACGGCACCGAGCGGTTCACGGTCGACCTCGGCGGACCCGGGGGGCTCCGGCCGGCGATCGGCGACCTCGACGGGGACGGAGACGCCGAGGTCGCCGCGGTCACGACCGACGGACGAGTTCGAGCCGTCGACGCGACCGGCGACACGGAATTCGAGACCGACCTCGACGCGCCGGTAGAGCTCCGGCCGCTGGCGGTCGACTTCGTCGGAGACGAGAGCGCCGGAGACGGCGACGGCGCGACCGATCGCGGGCTCGCGGTGGCGACCGCGGCCGATGGCGAGCGCTCGATCAGCCTGCTCGACGGGACCGGAGACGAGCGGTGGACGACCACTCCGTCGGTCACGCCCCTGAGCTGGAGCGCGGCCGACACGCGGAGCAGCCCGGTACTCGCGCTCGGCGGAGCGAACGGTAACTTGGAGACGATCGACGTCGCCGACGGCGAGACCCGCATCGAGGTCGGGTTACAGGACCTGCCCGTCACCGTCGGCGACGCGGACCCCGGTCGCGTCTACGTCGGCGGGAGCGGGAGCGTCTGGGCGGTCGACTTACTCGACGGCGAAGTCGTCTGGAAACAGCAGTACGGCGGCGACACGCGGGTGAACGCGCCCGGTGTCGCAGACGTCGACGGCGACGGCTCCCCGGGACCGGTCGTCGTGAACCGGAACGGGCGCGTGCTCGCGCTGAACCAGCAGGGCGAGGTTATCGCCCGCGGCGAGGTCGGCGGCACCGCCGTCGTGTACGCGGGCCCGCTGTTCGCGGACGTGACCGGCGACGGAAGCGCGGAGGTGCTCGTGGTCGCAGAAGACGGGCGGATCGTGGCGCTGTCCGACTGAGGACCGAGGGGTTCGTCGCCGGTCTCGTTCCGGCGAGTTTATCAGTCGGTCCGCGTCCGATTCGGGTCGCAGTCACCGAATTTTAGATGTGATTTCACCGGAAACGAGGTGTGTCGAAATAGCTACCGCTCCGGGGAGATCGGCGTCGGAGAAAACGGAAAAGCGCCCTTTCCGTTCAGTGCTGTTCGTCCTCGTACACCCACGCGGCGGTGTCGAGGCCGTAGTCGACGAGCTCGTCCTCGTCGAAGAACAGGTCAATCTCGCGCTCGTTAGCGCCCTCGTCCTCGTGATCCGACGCGTGGATCACGTTGTGTCCGAGGTCCAAACCGAAGTCGCCGCGGATCGTTCCCGGGGCGGACTCGGCAGGGTCGGTCTCCCCGACCATCGCGCGGACCTGTCGGGTCGCGTCCGCGCCCTCCCACACCATCGCGAAAACGGGGCCGGAGGTGATGAAGTCGACGAGGCCGTCGAAGAACGGCTTGCCCTCGTGTTCACCGTAGTGCTCGTGGGCGAGGTCCTCGTCGATCTGCATGAACTTCCCGCCGACGAGCTTCAGCCCGCGCTCCTCGAAGCGAGAGACGATCTCGCCGATGAGGCCGCGCTGCACGCCGTCGGGCTTGACCATCACGAAGGTGCGCTCGTCGTGGTGGCTCATCTACTCGCCACCCTGATTGCGCCCTTCCTCGGTCCATTCGAGGTCGCGCGCCTCGCGGCCGAGGAAGTAGTTCTTCTCCGCCTTCGAGTCGACGAAGTGGAGGATCTGTCCGTCCTTCTTGACGTACATCGTGCCCGTGCCGGGCTCGATCTCCTCGCCGGTGTAGTCGCAGGTTCGTGTCTCGACCATTGGTTATCGCCCTCCGATGGAGTCCGCGTCGCGCTGGGTCTCCCGGAGCTGGAGCACGTCGCCCATGCGGACGGGGCCCAGGACGTTCCGGGTGATGATCCGGCCCTGGTTCGATCCCTCCTGGATGCGGCACTTGACCTGCATGGCCTCGCCGTGCATCCCGGTCTTGCCGACGACCTCGATGACCTCCGCAGTCGTCGAGTCGCCGGTGCCCTCTTCTGCGCTCATGGGTGGTTATCGAAGCTCCGCGACCTTCTCGCCGATGTCCTCGACGTCGTCGTCGGCGTCGCCGGCGTCGATGACGGCGGCGGCGGCCGAACCGACTTCGAGGCCGGCGGCGTGGCCGACTTCGTCCTGCGTGTCGACGAAGACGACCGGGATGCCCTTCTCCTCGGCGAGTTCGGGAAGGTGCATCACGATCTCCTCGGGGGAGACGTCCTCGGCGACGATGACGAGGTCCGCGTTGCCGCGCTCGACGGCCTTCGTGGTCTCGTTGGTTCCTTTCTTCACGGTACCGGTGTCTCGGGCGACCTCGAGCGCCTCAAGCGATCGCTCGGCGAGGTCGGCTGGGGTTTCGTAGTCTACGTAAACGGGCATATGTTGTTCACCTATCCTCCGCGCGGGCTCGCGTGCCCGTACCGTGGTCGGTCCCTAACGGCACGGCACATCATCAACCCCGCAGAGGCTGTGAAGCGACCTAGTCCGGACATCCATAAAAGCGCTTTCAATGTCCTGCGCGTGTGCGAGCGGGGATCACGGGGGCGGACCCGCTTTCCTCGCGGCGGTCGCGACGGTTCCCCCGAGCCGCTGGCCACGTCTCGACGGACGCCCACCCCTAACTCCGCGCTTTTAAGCGTGGCTCGCCCCTCGCCTCGCACATCGAATGGTCCGTCTCGTTCACTACTCCGACATCGAGAACGTCTTCGACGCCCCCGAGCGGGCGGCCCGGCTCGCCGGGCGGATCCGGGAGCTCTCCGGTCCCGACGCCGGCGTAGTCGCCACCGGCGACACCACCGCGCCGGGCGTCCTCTCGCTGGTCGCGACCGGCCGGCAGGTCCTCGACTTCTACGCCGCCACCGACACCCTCCTCGACACGTTCGGCAACCACGAGTTCGACTACGGACCGGGCCCGCTGCGCGGGCTCGTCGACGACGCCACCGCGACGTTCGTCTCCGCGAACGTCCGCGACGAGAGCGGCGAGCCCTTCGGCCGCGCCGAGGGCGTCGTCCCGTGGACGACGCGACGGATCGACGGCGCGACCGTCGGCTTCGTCGGCGTCACCGACCCCGCGACCGACTCGCTGAACCCGATGGCCGCCGACCTTTCCTTCGACGATCCCGTCGACGCCGCGCGGGACGCGCTCGCCGAGATGCGCGCTGCCCTCGCGGAGAGCGGCGACGGCGTCGACCACGTCGTCGTCCTCTCGCACCTCGGCGCGAGCGACGACGACCTCGCTCGCGAGCTCGACGTGGACGCGGTCCTCGGCGGCCACGTCCACAGCCCGCGCAACGAGCGCGTGGCCGACACCCTGCTGGTCCGCCCCGGCGTCAACGGCGAGGCGGTCGTCGAAGTCGAGTTCGGCGGGACGGGAGGCGGGGGGAAGGAAGACGCCGAGGGGGAGTCCGTCCCCACCGCGACCCTCCACGAGCCGGACGGCGCCGAGCCGGTCGCCCCGCTCCGAGCGGCGCTCGAAGAGCGGATGGCCGCGGCCGACCTCGACGAGGTCGTCGATCGCGTCGACGAGCCGATCGAGCGGGCCGGGGAGATCGTCCACGGCGGGGAGTGCCGCGTCGGCAACTTCGTCGCGGACGCGTTCCGCTGGGCGCTCGACGCCGACGTTGGGCTCTCGAACGCGGGCGGCCTCCGGCAGGGCGACCCGTGGCACGGCGACGTGACGAAGGCCGATCTGATCAGCCTGATCCCGTTCGAAGAGCCCGTGGCGCTCGCGTCCGTCTCCGGTGCGGAGCTTCACGACGCGCTCCGCGAGATGGCCGCGCCCGACGTGGACTTCGGCGAAGACGACTGGTGGCACGGCCACGTCTCGAACGCCCGGGTCGTCTGGGACGCCGACGCCGAGCTCATTCTCGAGGCCACCGTCGGCGGCGAGCCGATCGACCCCGAGGCGCGCTACACCGTCGCCGTCTCGGAGTACCTGCTTCACTCCGACCACGAGTTCCCGACGCTCGCGCAGCGACACCGGGTCGACGAGGCCGACATCCAGTACGAGGTGCTCGCCGACTACGCCCGCGAACGCGGGATCGACCCCCGTCTCGAAGGTCGGGTCGAGATCCGGAACCGAACGGATATCGGCGTCGAGAGTCGGTAAGGAACCGGAATCAGAAATCCAGCGGGAAGGGAAAAGCGCGGTTCAGGCGCTGCCGTCGACGAACTGCTCGGCGCCCTCGTAGAACCAGTAGCCGTTCTCGCGCATCGCGCGACCCAGCTCCTGGTGGAACTCGACGAAGTCCGCGAACTCTTCTTTCTCGACGTTCTCGAAGATTTCCTCGACGGCGACCACCGTCTCGAAGTCGATCCGGATCGGGTGGTCGCCGTACTGCTCGACGTAGTCGGCGGCCGACAGCGGGAAGTCCTCCTCCTCGTCGATCTTCTTCGCGAGCACCGCGTGTCCGTACTGCCGCCTGCCCTCGCTCCCCTGTTCGCCGTCGGGGTCGTGTGGCCAGTCCATACCCCTCGATTCATCGGGACCGGGCATAGTCATTACGGAACATACGGGCGGGCATCGCCGCCGAAACCACTGACTTCTCGACTACCGTCGAGGGGAGCGCCCATCGACGACGGGCGAACTGCCCGAGCAAGTCCGGCTCTCGCGGGCCCGCGTCGGTGTGGAGCTGGTTAATTGAATCATAACTCAATTTATTAATGGTATAGTATAATGTAAAAACGTTTAGGATATTGGATGGCTATCGTTTACATGGATCATTCCATGAGAGCCGTTGTATACCAAGGCCCGTACGACGTGGCCGTCGAAGAGGTAGATGACCCGGAGATCGAACACCCGAACGACGTCGTGGTCGACATCACGACGTCGTGTATCTGCGGATCCGATCTCCACATGTACGAGGGGCGAACCGCCGCCGAGGAGGGGATCGTGTTCGGCCACGAGAACATGGGTATCGTGAGCGAGGTCGGCGAGGCCGTCTCGACGCTTGAGGAGGGGGACCGCGTCGTGATGCCGTTCAACGTCTCCTGCGGCTTCTGTCAGAACTGCGAGGAGGGGTACACCGGCTTCTGTACCAACGTCAACCCCGGCTTCGCCGGCGGGGCGTACGGCTACGTCGCGATGGGACCGTATCCGGGCGGACAGGCCGAGAAGCTGCGCGTTCCGTACGCCGACCACAACGCGCTGAAACTGCCCGAGGGGCGCGAACACGAGGACGCGTTCTCGCTGCTCGCGGACATCTTCCCGACCGGCTGGCACGGCACCGAGCTGGCGAACCTCGAATCGGGCGAGTCGGTCGCCATCTTCGGTGCCGGGCCGGTCGGCCTGATGGCCGCCTACAGCGCGAAGATCAAGGGCGCCGCCGAGATCTACGTCGTCGACCAAGTGCCGAGCCGGCTGGAGCTGGCCGAGGAGCACTGCGACGCCCACGCGATCGACTTCTCCGAGGGCGACCCGGTCGACCAGATCATCGAGGAACACGGGGGGATGGTCGACAAGGGCGTCGACGCGGTCGGATATCAGGCGACCGACCCCGACGACGTCGACACCGAGACCGAGGACTACTCCTACCAGCCGGCCAAGGAGAACCCGGCGGTCGTGATCAACAACCTGATCCGGGTGGTCCGACCGACGGGCGAACTCGGTATCCCCGGCCTGTACGTGCCGGAGGACCCAGGCGCGCCCGACGACATGGCCGCGCAGGGGCGTCTCGGCATCGACTTCGGGAAGTTCTTCGAGAAGGGGCTCAAGTGCGGCACGGGCCAGTGTAACGTGAAGGAGTACAACCGGTACCTCCGCGACATGATCATCGAGGGCCGCGCCGACCCGAGCTGGGTCGTCTCGCACCGCGTCAACCTCGACGAGGCGCCGGAGATGTACGAGGCGTTCGACGCCCGCGAGGAGGGCGTCACGAAGGTCCTGCTCGAACCCTGAGCCGCCGAGGCCGCGCCTCGCTGCCGCCGTTCCGACTTTTCAGAACCCGACACCGACGACCGTCAGGCCCGGAGCCACGCCTTCGGGTGCTCGTCTCGGAGATGGGACTGGTACCGCCCGATCAGCTCCGGGTACCCGTCGGCCACGCAGTGCCAGCCGCAGTGCTCGCAGGTCCGTTCGACCGCCTCGTCGTTTCCCTGAACGTGTCCGCCGCGCCTGTAGGTGACCATGAGTGTCTCGTCGCGGGCGATCCGCGCTGATAGGTACCATACGTCACGAGCGCGGTTCACTCTGTCGACATCTGTGGGACGTACCGCCTCCGTCTCTCCCGCCGAAACGGCCCCACTTGCGCTCCTCCCGCCGAAACCGGTATGTCGATCCCGCGCGTGGTCACCGGTATGTGTAAGTACTGCAACTGGGCGTTCCACGACGGCTGGGGGGAGCTGTTGAAGTACGACGACGTCTACCAGTCGGCGGTCGGCGCCGAGACCGAGTCCACCCACGGGTTCCACGAGGACTGGGACGACCTGCAGGCGGAGCTAGGTATCTGATTCGGACCGGCGGGTGGAGCCCGTTCAGATCGGGAACGCGTCCGCGCTCTCGACCGCATCGGGGTCAGAGGCCGCCAGCCCATCGAGCTCTCCGCGGATTCTCTCCTCGTCCATCTCGCTACCGATGAACACGAGCCGAGTGCGGCGGTCGTCGCCCTCCCCCCACTCGCCGATAGGCCCCGCCTGCACCGAGGGGCCGGCCTGACTCACGCCGATGACCTCGTCCGTGCCCGCGACGTTCGCGACCCCCTTCGCCCGCACGACGGCGCCGTCCCAGTCGGCGAGCCAGTCGGCGAACGGCTCCGGGTCGAGGGCGTCGGCGGAGCGGTAGACGAACGAGGCGACGCCGTGGGCCGCGGCGGCGCCGTCGGCGTGGTCGTGGGCGTGTCCCGCCTCCTCGTCCCCGTGTCCGAGCTCGTCTCCACCGCCCTCGCTCTCCGCGATCGCGCGCTTCCACCCCGGCGAGCGCTTGGCCGTCTCGAAGTCGAACCGACCGGTGTCAAGCACGTCGCCGGGGTCGACCGCGGAGTAGCTCGTCCGGATCCGCTCCGCCCGCGGGCCGAGCCGGTCGGCGACCGACTCGATCTCGTCGAGCACGTCGTCGGGGACCATGTCCGTCTTGTTCAACACGAGCACGTCGCAGAACTCGATCCCCTCGACGAGCACGTCCGCGAGGGGGCGGTCTTCGGTCGACTCCCCGTCGCCCGGTAGGCTCTCGCCCGCGTCGAACTCCTTCCAGAAGCCGTAGGTGTCGAGCACCGTCACCATCGTGTCGAGCCGGAAGCGCTCGGTCGGATCGATCTCGGACTCGTCGGTCCCCTCAGTGAACGCCCGCGCGACCGGAATCGGCTCGGAGATGCCAGACGACTCCACGAGAAGATAGTCGAACTCCCGTGACTCGGCGAGCGCCGCGGCCTCGCTCAGCAGGTCGTCCTGGAGTCGACAGCAGATGCAGCCGTTCGAGAGGTCGACGATACCCTCCTCGTCGTTCTCGCGCGCGACGAGTTCGGCGTCGACGTTCACCTCGCCCATGTCGTTGAGGATGACGGCGATCCGCCTGTCGCCAGGGTTCGCGAGCAGGTGGTTCACCATCGTCGTCTTCCCGGCGCCGAGGTACCCGCTGAGAACGGTCACGGGAATCCGGTCGTCGCTCATGTGTGTTACCGTGAGACGTGCTATCAGTATGAAACGATCGATCGTCGATATCGCACTGACACAAGGCTTACCACGACCGCCGAGCGGCTCTCCACTATGCGCCGCAGAGCCCTCCTCTCGACCGCGGCCGCCGCCTCGACCGCTTCGCTCGCCGGCTGCCCCACGCCGCCGTGGGGAGAGATCCCCGAAACCGTCGACGGCGCCGAGGTGACGCTCCGCCGCGAACACACCGGCGAGTTCGAACCCGACGAGGCGAGTCCGAACGACGCCGTCATCCTGCTCCGTGCGCTCGATGCCGGGCCGCCGCGCCTCACCGTCAGGGGATGGTTGTTCGGCGGCTCGCGAGACTGCTACCGCGTCGATCTGATCGAGGCGAGCCTCGACGCCGACCGGCTACTGCTCCGGCTGACCACCGAAGACGACCCCGACTGGGACGGCGGCCCGTGCTCCGATGTCGGCGAAACGCATCCCTACGAGGTCGTCGTCGCGTTCGCGGAGGCGCCGGTCCCCGAGCGCGTCGAAGTCCGCCACGGCGAGGAGACGGTGCTCGCAGAGGAGGTGTGACCCGCGGGCGGTCCCGGACGCGGGTCAGCGCTCGATCCCGCCCTGCTCTTTGATCTTCATGATGTGCCGGACGTTCAGGTAGATCTCCTCGGGCGAGGTCTGCTCGTCGGGGTCGTACAGGTCCGACACGCGGTAGAGGATCGCCGAGAGCTGCTTGCTCTCGGAGCTGTCGCCGCGCACGTCGGCGGCGATCTCGCGGAGGAACGCGCGGACCTCGTCGTCCTCGACGAACGCCTCCCCCGCAGCGTCCGCGGCCGACTCGGGGACGGCCGGATCGACGCCGGCGGCGTCGAGGGGGTCGGTGTGCCCGTCGTCGCCGTCCGATTCGCTTCGCTCCCCGCTCATCGCTCTCCGCTCACCCCGCGTCGGCGCACGACGCCGGCGTTGTTCGCCACGTTCTCCACGATCACCTTGAACGCGTCCGCGGTCTCGCCCTCCTCCAGCACGACCGGCTCCCCGTCGTCGCCGCCGGTCCGGACCGCCGGGTCGAGGGGGACGCCGCCCAGGAAGGGGAGCTCGTGCTCCTGCGCCAGCGCCTTCCCGCCGCCGGAGCCGAATATCTCGTGGAAGCCGCCGCAGTCCGGACACCGGAAGCCGGCCATGTTCTCCGCGATCCCGAGCACGTTCGTGTCGTGTTTGCCGAACATCCGGAGGCCCTTCACCGCGTCGTCGAGCGCGACCTCCTGCGGCGTCGTGACGATCACCGCGCCCGTCAGCGGGAGCGTCTGGAGGATCGTGAGTTGGGTGTCACCGGTGCCGGGCGGCAGGTCCATGATCAGGTAGTCGAGCTCGCCCCACTCCACGTCCTCGACGAGCTGGGTGATGATCTTGTGGACCATCGGGCCGCGCCAGATGACCGGGTCGTCCTCGCCGGTGAGGAAGTCCATGCTCATCAGTTTCACGCCGAAGCGCTCGGGCGGGACGATCGTCTCGCCGTCGGTCTCCGGGCGCTCCTCGGCCGAGACCATCCGCGGGACGTTCGGGCCGTACACGTCGGCGTCGAACAGCCCGACGCGCGCGCCGAGTTCGGAGAGCCCCGCCGCGATGTTGACGGCCATCGTCGACTTGCCGACGCCACCCTTCCCGGAGGCGACCGCGATCACGTTCTTCACGCCGGGGAGCACCTGCTCGTCGGCGTCCAGATCGTCGGGGATCGACGCCGACAGCTCCACGTCGAGTCCGGTGTCGGCGAGCGCTGCCCGCACGTCGTCGGCGATTTCCGACTCGTGCGGCGAGAAGGGGGCGCCGAGCGCGAGCGAGACGCGGACCTCGCCATCCCCCACCTCGACGTCGTTCACCAGCCCGAGCGAGACGATGTCGTCGCCGAGGTCGGGGTCCCGCACGTCCGCGAGCCGCTCCCGCACGTCCGTTTCGTTCATGCCCGGAGGGAGGGTCGTGGGTCGAATAAGGGTTCTGTCACCCGATCAGTCGATCCGCGTCCCGGCGTCCTCGCCGCGCAGGAACGGCTCCAGTCCCGCGGCGCCGAACACGTGCGCCGGCGCTTCGAGCGCCAGCAGTTCGCGGACCTTCGCCGCCATCCCCCCGGAGACGTCCGTCGCGTCGCTCGCGCCCAGCGCGTCGGCGACCGCGTCGAACGAGTCGATCGACGAGATCACCTCGCCGCCGTCGTCGAGGACGCCCGGCACCGTCGAGCAGACGCCCACCCGCCGCGCGCCGAGCCCGACGGCCAGTTCGACGACCAGCTCGTCGCCGGAGACCACCGTCACCCCGGCGTCCGCGGTCGCGACGCCGTCGCCGTGGAGCACCGGGACGAACCCCTCGCCGAGCAGCGTCGCCGTCGACGAGATCGGCAGGTCGAGGTCGCCGTCGGCACCCTCCGGACGGGCCGTAAGTGAGAGCGGGTGAACCGGCACCGCGGGCACGTCCCGCTCGTGGAGGCGGTCGAGGACGGCGCGGTTCAGCGCCGCCATCGCGCCGTGGATGTCCATCACCGCGTCGGCGTCGTCGGTCCCCGCGGTCGTCGAGACGCCGTGTTCGCTGGCGTGGTGATGACCGAAGCTCCCGCCGCCGTGGACGACGACGAGCCGCTCGACCGCGCCGTCGGCGAGCGCGTTCGCGACCGCGTCGCAGGCCGCGACGAGCGCGTCGTCGTCGATCGTCTCCGGACGGTCCTTCTCCGTGATCAGGCTCCCACCGAGCTTGAGGACGACGGGGGGTTCGGGGTCGGAGTCGGGGCCCGCGCCATCGCCCGTCACGGCTCCACCACTCGGACGCCCTCGGTCGCCAGCTCGGCGCGGAACGCCTCTTCACACCCCTGCGTGAACGAGAGCGCGGTCTCGGTCGCGTCGCTCGCGTCGAGCGCGACGATACAGCCGCCGCCGCCCGCGCCGGTGAGCTTCGCGCCGTGAGCCCCGGCGTCGCGGGCGGCCCACACCATCGCGTCGAGCGAGCGCGCGGAGACGCCGAGCGCGGCGAGCAGGCCGTGGTTGAAGTCCATCAGCTCGCCCAGCTCCGCGAGCAGCTCCGGCGAGGGCTCGGCGTCGCCCCCCGACTCCCCTTCCGGGACGGCGTCTTCGAGCAGCGCTTCGCCGGTCCGAACCACGTCGCCGATAGACGCGACGGTGTCGGCGGCGAACTCGTACTCCTCGCGGAGCTCGCCGACGCCGGCGACGAGTTCGCCGGTGTCGCCGGCGCCGCCGTCGAAGCCGACGACGAACGGGAGGTTCGGGGTCTCGATCGGCTCGCAGTCGTCGCCCTCGACGCGGACCGCGCCGCCCATCGTCGAGCAGAACGTGTCGGCGCGCGAGGCCTGCCCGTCCTGCACCTCGTACTCCGCGCGGTACGCCCGGTCGGCCAGCTCGCGGCGGTCGAGCGGCTCGCCGAGCGCGCGCGTCGCGGCGTCGATTCCCGCGACGACGACGGCGGCCGACGACCCCAGCCCGGCGCCGAGCGGGATGTCGCTCTCGACGGTGATGTCGAAGCCGGCGTCGGGGGCGTCGGCGGCGTCCCGCGCCTGCTCGACCGCGGCGTCGACGTAGCCCATCGCGGCCTCGACCAGCGGCGTCGGCACGTCCACGTCCGGGCGGTCGCTCGTCCCGCCGGAGTACTCCACCGTGAACCCGTCGAGCGAGAGGTCCTCGGCCTCGACGCGGACGTGGTCGTCCGACCGGGGTTCGGCGGTCACCGCGGCGCGTCGCTCGATCGCCGCCGGCACGGCGGGCTCCCCGTAGACGACGGCGTGTTCGCCGAAGAGGTACACCTTCCCCGGCGCTTCACAGACGGTCATACGAACACCCTCTCTCCCCGTGCTTACAGGCGTTGCGCTTGGCGGGACAGGCGAGCGTCGACGACGGCCGTCGCGGTCGAGTCTCGACGCGACGGCAAACCCCTCCGTCCCCGCCACCTTTTCACCGGCGGGCGCCGTCGTGCGCGCCATGACGACGCTCCCGTCGCTTCTGAGGCAGTCGCTCGCGAACTTCGTCGAGGGGCTGGCGGTCGCGATACCCCGACTGCTCTCCGGGCTGGTCTTCCTCGCGCTGGCGTACGTGACGGTTCGGATCGTCCTCGCGCTCGTCCGCTCGTCGATCGAGAGGGTGTACGTCGGCGACCGCGAACTCGTGGGCGATCTCATCGCCACGCTCGTCGCGATATTCCTCTGGTTCGGCGTCGCGCTCACCTTCCTGAAGGTCGTCGGCATGGGCGATATCGCGGCGAGTCTCGGCACCGCCGTCGGCTTCATCGCGTTGGGCGTCTCGTACGCCCTCTCCGAGATGATCGAGGACACGGTGGCGGGCGTCTACCTCCTCCGCGACCCCGACTTCAACGTCGGCTACCGCGTCGAGGCGAAGGGCGTCACGGGAACGGTCGCCGCCATCGAACTCCGGAAGACCCGAATCGACACGGACGCCGGCGACCGGATCGTGATGGCGAACCGTGAGATAGAGCCGCGGTGGACGCACGATGTCCCCGACGACGAGGACTGATCTCGCGAGGCGACCGACAGAAAGGACCCAATACTTATTAATTCAGTCTGAGATATCCGCAGTATGTCAACCCAAACAGAGGCAAACCCCGTGGAAACGGTCGCCGGAGACACGACGCTCGCCGCGCTCTCGCACGCGTCGGCGCTCGTCGCCTCGTTTCTGGGGCCGCTGCTGTTCCTCATCCTCGCGGACGACGACGACGAACTCGTCAAACAGAACGCGAAAAACTCGCTTAACTTCCAGCTGATCGTCTTCATCGCGATGGTCGTCTCGGCGCTGTTGACCGTCGTACTCGTCGGCTTCCTGCTCCTCCCGCTGATCGGACTGATCGACCTCGTGTTGGTGCTGATAGCCACCCTGAAGGCCAACGACGGGCAGGTCTATTCGTACCCGTACACGCCGGACCTTCTCTGAACACCGCGAATCGGATTCGTTCGCGTTCCCGCTAACGCACTCGGTACCGCCTCTCCGATCCATTTGTTCCACTGTCACGGCGGAGACAGCGGCTGCTCCAGAGAATCGGAGCGTCGGAAAAGTCGAACTCGACGTCGAAGGCCGGTTACAGTTCGTCTTCGAAGTCGTCGAGGGCGAACACGGTGTCGGAGCCGCGGCGGTCGAGCGTCTCGTTGGCGAGGAGCCAGTAGACGACCGACAGCGCGCGTCGACCCTTGTTGTTCGTCGGGATGACCAGGTCGACGTTCGACAGCTGGTTGTTGGAGTCGCACATCGCGATGACCGGGATGCCGACGGTGATAGCCTCCTTGACGGCCTGCGCGTCGCCGATCGGGTCGGTGACCACGACGACGTCCGGCTCGATGTAGCCGGCGTAGTCGGGGTTCGTCAGCGTGCCCGGGATGAAGCGTCCCGTACGGGCGCGGGCGCCGATGGCGTCCGCGAACTTCTCGGCCGGGAACCGGCCGTACTGGCGCGAGGACGTGACGAGGATCTGCTCGGGGTCGTAGTTCGAGAGGAAGTCCGCGGCGGTCCGGATCCGCTGGTCCGTCGTGCTCACGTCGAGCACGTACAGGCCGTCGTCGCGGACGCGGTGGATGAACCGCTCCATGTCCTTCGTCTTCTGCTGGGTCCCGATGTGGACACCGGCGGAGAGGTAGTCCTCGACCGGGATCAGCAGGTCGACGTCGTCGTCGGGCATGACGTCGTCGTCGAACGGAGAGGCGTCCTCCTCCTCGGCAGCGGCGTCGGCCTCTGCGGCCTCGTCGGTCTCGGCGTCGGCGGGTGCTTCGGGTTCGGCGTCAGCGGACGCCCCCTCGGCAGCCGCGTCGGCGGTCGGTTCCTCGGTCGTGTCGGCCTCCTCCTCGACCGCCGCGTCGACCGCCTCGGTCTCCGCGTCGTCGTCGAGTTCGACCGCGTCGTTGTCTTCGCTCATGCGTGGTGTCGGCCCGTCATACCGCGTCGTCCGCGATGCGGACCAGTTCGTTCAGCTTGGCGGTTCGCTCGCCGCCGACCGTGCCGGTCTTGATGAAGCCGGCGTCGGTCGCCACGGCGAGGTGTGCGATGGTGGTGTCCTCGGTCTCGCCCGAACGGTGGGAGATGACCGTCTCGTACCCGTTGCGGGAGGCGAGTTCGACCGCGTCGAACGCGTCCGACAGCGTCCCGATCTGGTTCGGCTTGATCAGGATGCTGTTGGCCGCGCCGACGTCGATCCCCTCGCGGAGCCGCTCGACGTTGGTGACGAACAGGTCGTCGCCGCAGATCAGCGTCCGGTCGCCGACCCGGTCGGTCAGCTCCGCGAACGCCTCGTAGTCGTTCTCGTCGAGCGGGTCCTCGACGTACGCGAGGTCGTACTCGTCGACGAGGCCGGCGACGTACTCGACCTGCTCGTCGGTCGATTTCGTCTCGTCGCCGTACACGTACGCCTCTCGGTCGTCGTCGTACAGCTCGGCGGCCGCCATGTCGAGTCCGAAGCGGATCTCGAAGCCCACTTCCTCCTCGACGCGGTCGACCGCCTCCTCGACGACCTCGAACGCCTCCGCGTCCGAGATCGGGGGCGCCCACGCACCCTCGTCGCCCTTCGCCGCGGGCACGCCGCGCTCGTCGAGCACGTCCGCAACCGCCGCGTGGACCGCGGCGTTCGCGAAGACGGCCTCCGAGACGCTCGGCGCGCCGACGGGCGCCGCGAGGAACTCCTGGATGTGGGTCGCCTCCTTGGCGTGCTCCCCGCCGCCGACGACGTTGCCGAGCGGAATCGGGAAGTTCTCGCCGCGGAACGCGCCCCCGAGGTGCTGGTACAGCGGCGCACCGAGCACGTCGGCGGCGGCCTTCGCGGCCGCCATCGAGATCGCGACCGCGCTGTTGGCGCCGATCGCCGAGAAGTCGTCCGTGCCGTCGGCGGCGCGTAACGCGTTGTCGACGGCGCGCTGGTCGCCCGCGTAGACGCCTTCGAGGCGAGGCACCGCGTGCTCGCGGGCCTTCGCGATGGACTCGTTAGCCGGGAGCTCGATCGCCTCGTACTCGCCGGTCGAGGCCCCGCTCGGGGCCGCGCCGCGACCGAAGCCGCCGGACTCGGTGAGCACGTCGGCCTCGACGGTCGGGTTCCCCCGCGAGTCGAGCACGCGACGCAGCGAGATGCCGGTGATTCGGGTCATCAGTTGGACTCCCTCCGGACGGTGAAGGGGAGCGCACCCGCGTCGTACTCCTCGGCGGCGACGAGGATGGGCTCCGTCTGGTCCGTGTCGATCAGCACGGGCGCCCCGTAGGACACCTGCAGCGCTCGCGCGCCGAGGATTCGTGCCTTCTCGTACCGATTGTATCGCTGTTCTGACATGGGTTACTGGTACGGCGAGACGACGTCGACGAGGTCGCGGTGGCTGACCAGCATGCGGCGGCAGCAGTGCCGGTCGACGCCGAGCTCGTCGAGGACCTCGCCGGGGTCCTCGTCGCCCTCGCGGGCGCGCTCCTTGAACTCCTCCCAGTGTTCACCCACGACGTTGCCGCACGTGAAACACCGGACGGGGATCATCATGACTGGATCACCTCAGCGGTAGGACTTCTGGTAGCGGGCACGCGCGCCGGGTCCGCCCCACTTCTTGGGTTCGGACTGGCGCACGTCGTTGACCAGCAGCGTGCGGTCGAAGTTCATGTACGCGTCGCGCAGCTCGGCGTCGCCGAGGTGCTGGACGAGACCGCGCGCGATGGCGGTCCGCGTCGCGTCGGCCTGGCCGCTGAAGCCGCCGCCCTCGACGTTGACCTCGATGTCCACGTCGGCGCGGAGCTCCTCGCCCGCGATGCGGAACGGCTCCAGCATCTTGAGGCGCGCCTGCTCCGGTTCGACCAGCTCGACTGGCTGGGAGTTGATTCGAACGCGGCCCTCGCCGTCGCGCACGGTGGCGCGGGCGACGGCCGTCTTCTTCTTGCCTGAGGTGTTAGTTACCATGTGACGTTGGCTCCCAGAGACTCGGAGATGTCCCCGAGCGTCGTGAATTTGATGTTCGAGAGGCGGTCGAGCGAGGTGTCGTCGAGGACGACGCTCTCGGCGTCCTCGTCGCGCTCGTAGGGGTTCCCGACGTACACGCGCACGTTCGAGAACGCCTCGCGGCCGTCCTCCGTCTTGTACGGCAGCATGCCGCGGATGGCACGCTTGAAGATCCGGTCGGGGCGCTTCGGGTAGTACGGCCCGCTGTCTGAGCCGAGCTCCGCGCGGGTGTGGTACGTCTCCATCGTCGCCTCCTCGTTGCCGGTGATGACCGCGCGCTCGGCGTTGACGACGGCGACCGTCTCGCCGTCGAGGACGCGCTGCGCGACCTTCGACGAGACGCGACCGAGGATGCAGTCGCGGGCGTCGACGACGACGTCCGCGTCGATCTTCGCGAGACTCATCGGATCACCCGGACGTTGCTCCCTTCGGGATTCTGTTCGATACACTGTTCAAGCGACACCGCTTCGCCGGCCTGGTCGATCTTCGTGCGGGCGGTGCCCGAGAAGTCGACGGCGGCGACGGTGACGTTCTTTTCGAGCACACCGCTGCCCAGCACCTTGCCGGGGACGACGACCGTCTCGTCTTCCTGCGCGTATCGTTCGATACGGCCCAGGTTGACCTCAGCGTGCGTGCGCCGTGGCTTCTCCAGTCGATCGGCGATGTCCTGCCACACGTTGGCACCGGAATCGCGCGAGACCGACTTCAGATCGGCGATGAGGTTCTGTAGTTTCGGATTCGTCTTGCTACTCATAGCTGTCCCTCCTGAAGTGGAGAGTTAGTGAAAACGGAGTGCAGGGAGCAGGATTTGAACCTGCGGACCTCTACAGGACAGCGCCCTGAACGCTGCGCCGTTGGCCTGACTTGGCTATCCCTGCGTGCACTCCTGCGTAATCCGGCTCCCTTCAAACCACTTTCGGTCCCGGCGCCGCAGCTCCGTTCAGGGGCGAGCGCCGTGTGTGCGGTTTGAAGGTCCGTCATTACGTTAGACCGCGACTTTCGTCTGTAGTTCGTCCGCGCGCTCCTCGATGGAGTCGATCGCGCGGAGCAGCAGTTCCTCGACGTCGAACGAGCCGTCCGTCTCGATGTGGAACACGAACGCGCCGGGGACATCCTCGACGCTGACCTCCTTCCCGGGGAACCGCTCCGAGAGATCGTTGTCGAACTCGTCGGTGAGCTCGATATCCCCGTCGGGCGTCTCGATGACGCCGCGGAGAATTCGCGGCTCGTCGTCGTCGAACTCGCCGAGGTCGCCCTCGACGGTCACGCGCTGAAGGTGGCGATAACCGACGGAGACGCCGCCCTGGTGTTTGGCGTGCTCCTTGCCGGTGTCGAGCACCGCGTCGGCCTCGAACTCCAGTCGCTGTCCTTCCTTCAGCTCGATGATCGGAATGTTGTCGTCCGCGACCTCGACAAGCGGGTCAGCGCACTCGATGTCGCCGGAGTACGCCGTCGCCGGGCCTTCGACGTCGAGCGCGAGGGTGACCTCGTCGCCGATTTCGAAGTCGTCGAGCGGCGTCGTCAGGGGCACGAGCCCCAGCCGAAGTCCGATCATCTCGTCGAACATGACGGAGGAGTTCTCGACGAACCGAACGGTGTCGATCGAGAACGTCGGGACGTCGGCGATCATCGCGCGGCGGATGCCGTTGGCGAACGCCGGCGTGAGCCCGCGGATCAGTACCCGCGCGCTGCGATCGTCCCGTTCGACGTACTGGACGTCGAAGTCGTCTTCCGTCATGTCAGACTCGCTTGTTCTTTGGCGCCTTCGTCCCGTCGTGCGGGATGGGCGTGACGTCCTCGATGCGACCGATCTCGACGCCCGCACGCGAGAGCGCGCGGATCGTCGCCTGCGCACCGGGACCGGTGGACTTGTTGAGGTTGCCGCCGGGACCGCGCACGCGAACGTGCACGCCTTCCAGGCCGGCGTCCTTGACGCGCTCGGCGACGACCTCCGCCATCTGCATGGCGGCGTACGGCGACGCCTCGTCGCGGTTCTGCTTCACCACGGTGCCGCCGGACGACTTGGCGATCGTCTCGGCGCCCGTCTCGTCGGTGACCGTGATGAGCGTGTTGTTGAACGACGCGTACACGTGGGCGATGCCCCACTTTCCGTCCTCGGATTCACTCATGGTTGGTTACTCCTGTGACTCCGCGCGCTCGGGGTGGAGATCGTCCGCGAGCGGGCTGTTCTCGTCGAAGGCGATGGCGCCTTCGTCGTCCACGTCGACCTTCACCGAGGGGCGCGTGACGCGCGCGCCGTCGACGGTGATGTGGCCGTGAACGATGAACTGGCGGGCCTGCTGGGTCGAGGACGCGAACCCCTGTCGGTAGGCGACCGTCTGGAGACGGCGCTCGAGCAGGTCGGTCACGTCCAGCGAGAGGACCGCAGAGATGTCGTCGTTGTCGCCGAGGATGCCGATCCGGCGGAGTCGTGCGACGAACTCCGCGCCGGCCTCCTGTGCGGCGTCGACGTCACCCTGGGCCTCGCCGAGCAGGCGGCGCGCCTCGCGCCGCATGCTGCGCAGCTCGGACTGGGCGCGCCAGAACTCCTCTTTGTTCTTCAGACCGTACCGCGAGAGGAGATCGGACTCCTCGGCGATGCGCTCGCCCTGGTACGGGTGGTTCGGCGTCTCGTAGCCCTTGGTGTTTTTCCCGGTGCTCATTCCTCGTCACCCGCTTCGTCTTCCGCCATCTCCTCGCGGATCTCCTCGACGTTGACCCCGATGGTCCCCTCCGAGCGACCCGTGGACTTCGTGCGCTGGCCGCGTACCTTCTGGCCGCGCTTGTGGCGAACGCCCTTGTACGATTCGATGATCTTCATCCGGTTGATGTCGTGGCGGCGCTTCTCGTTGACGTCGGTGCCGACGAGGTGCGTCGTCTCTCCGGAGTAGAAGTCGTTCTGTCTGTTCGTCATCCACGACGGGACGTGGTCTTCGAGGTTCTCGGCGATGTCGACCACCGCGTCGAGATCATCCTCGTCGAGGAGCCCGAACGTGGCGTTTCGGTCCACGTCGGCCTTCTCGGCGACCAGCCGCGCCGTGCGCGTGCCGATGCCGTCGAGTTCGGACAGGCTTCGCTCGACCGTCTTCGTCCCGTCGAGGTCAGCGCCCCCGATCCGGACGAAGTACTGGAGGTCTTCTTCCTCCTCCTCCGGCGAGTCGTCCTGTGATTCTTCCGTGCTCATGTGTTGGTTGTGGTGAGGCCTACCGGCGCGAATCCGGCGGTACTCGGTCCGTTCGAGCGTTGCGGCGGGGATTCGAACCCCGGAGGCAGTGACGCCACAGAGTTAGCAACCCTGCGCCTTGGGCCAGGCTTGGCTACCGCAACTCGCGTCGTATCATCGCCCTCGTGGACTCGGGGCCCGGCGCCCCTGCAGTTCGTGCATCCGTATGGTCCCCCTTTCGGTACTTAAACATCACGAAAGGCTCGGGGCGGATGCGTCCGATTCGCACGGGTGTGAGCCGTTGGCGTGGACGACGAGTCCCAGTCGGGCGTGAGCGCGAGGACGCCGGAGCGAGTTCCGTTTGGCGTACTGTTTAGTGGATGCCGCGGGAGGGTCCGAGCATGAAGGCCGTCCAGTTCGATTCCCACGGCGACCGCGACGTGATCGAGTACGGCGAGTTCCCCGACCCCGAGCCCGACCGCGGCGAGGTCCTCGTCGACGTCAAGGCCGGCGCGTTGAACCACCTCGACATCTGGACCCGGCGCGGCATGCCCGGCATCGACCTGGAGATGCCTCACATCCCGGGCAGCGACGCGGCCGGCGTCGTCGAGGCCGTCGGCGAGGACGTGACGCGCTTCGAGGTCGGCGACCGGGTCGCCGTGAGCGCCGGCGTCTCCTGCGGCGAGTGCGAGTTCTGCCGGCACGGCGAGGAGTCGCTCTGCCCGTCGTTCCACATCATCGGCGAGCACGTCCGCGGCGTCCACGCAGAACGCGCGGCCGTGCCCGCGGAGAACCTCGTCCCGGTCCCCTCGGGCGTCGACTGGGAGGTCGCGGGCTCCGCCTCGCTCGTCTTCCAGACCGCGTGGCGGATGCTTCAGAGTCGCGCCGACATCGAGGCCGGCGAGAAGGTGCTCGTCTTAGGCGCCTCCGGCGGCGTCGGCCACGCCGCGGTGCAGATCGCCGACCACGCCGGCTGCGAGGTGTTCGCGACCGCCTCCAGCGAGGAGAAGCTCTCGCACGCCGAGGACTGCGGCGCCGACCACGTCATCGACTACGAGGCGAACGACTTCGCCGAGGAGATCGCCGAGCTGACGGGTCGGCGCGGCGTCGACATCGTCGTCGACCACATCGGCGAGGCCACTTACCCCGACTCGCTGAAGTCGATGGCGAAGGGCGGTCGGCTCGTCACCTGCGGCGCGACCACCGGCCCGAACCCCGACGCCGGACTCAACCGGATCTTCTGGAACCAGCTCTCCGTGATCGGCTCGACGATGGCGACCCCCGGCGAGGTCGACGACGTGCTGGAGCTCGTCTGGGACGGCACGTTCGAGCCGCGGGTCCGCGAGACGCTCCCGATGAGCGAGGCCGCTCGCGCACACGAGATGATCGAGAACCGTGAGGGCTTTGGCAAAGTGGTGGTTAGACCCGACAGTGAGCTCTGAAGCCGACGGCGACGCGGGCGAGAGCGCGGACGGCGGCTACGTCCACGTCCCCGGCGAGGGCGCCGCCGGTGGGAAAGACACCGACGAGGACCGGGAGGCCCATCCCGAAGCCGACGGCTTCGGTCGGAAGGGGTGGGCGCTGACGGCGGTGCTTTTCACCTGCGTCCTCGTCATCCCGGGGATCATCTACGTGTACCCGTACGCGGCGGGCGCGCTCGGGTTCTCGTTTTTCGCGACGTACCTCGCCTTGCCGCTCGTCCCGGCCGTCCTGCTCGGCGCGGTCGCGGTCTGGTCGATGACCGCCGCGACCCGGGACCGGTAGGGCCGCGCCGGCCGTTCGGCGGCGTCTCGCTGACGCTCTTCCCCACTCCCCGCGAGTCGAACGACAACCGTTTTGAACGGCACCCGCGCAGTAGCGATATGTTGATCACCGTCTCCGGCCCGCCTGGGAGCGGGAAGAGCACGAACGCCGCGGGGCTCGCCGATCGACTCGGCCTCGATCACGTCTCCGGCGGCGACATCTTCCGCGAGATGGCGGCCGAACACGACATGACGCCCGTCGAGTTCAACGAGTTCGCGGAGGAGGACCCCCAGATCGACCGCGACCTGGACCGGCGGCTCCACGAGATCGCGACGACTCGCGACGACCTCGTGTTGGAGTCGCGGCTCGCCGGGTGGCTCTCCGCGGATCACGCCGACTTCCGGTTCTGGTTCGACGCCCCGGTGTCGACCCGCGCCGAGCGCATCGCCGACCGAGAGGCGAAGTCCGTCGACCGCGCGAAGGCCGAGACCCAGCGCCGCGAGGCCTCCGAGAAGAAGCGGTACCGCGAGTACTACGACATCGACATCGACGACCTCTCCATCTACGACGCCGCGTACAACACCGCCCGATGGGGGCCTGAGCGGTTCATCGACGTCCTCGTCGCGACCATCGACGCGTACGACCCCGCTGCCGACGAGGGGAAGGCACCGATCGAGGGCGTGAGCTACGACTTCTAGCGCCGAATCCCACTCTCCACACTCCCCGCATGACCCGACACACCGACGACACCGACCCCGGCGACGACTCGGCTACCGACCCCGGCGACGACTCGGCTACCGACCCCGGCGAGGACGACCCCCTCCGTCCCCCGCCAGAAGCGCGTTCGGTCCCGGAGCTGCTCCGGTTCGGCGTCGTCAACGTCGACAAGCCCGCCGGCCCCTCCTCTCACCAGCTCTCCGCGTGGGTCCGCGACGCGATCAACGAGTCGCTGGCGACGCTGGACCCGGACGGCCCCCCGATCGACGGCGTCGCCCACGCCGGGACGCTCGACCCCAAGGTCACCGGCTGTCTCCCGACCTTGACCGGCGACGCGACGCGGGCCGCGCAGGTCTTCCTCGAGGGGAGCAAGGAGTACGTCTCGGTGGTGGAACTCCACGGGTCGCCCCCCGCGGACTTCCGCGACGTGGTCGCCGAGTTCGAGGCGGAGATCTACCAGAAGCCGCCGCGCAAGAGCGCGGTGACCCGCCGGCTCCGGACCCGCACGATCCACGACCTCGACGTGCTGGAGGTCGACGACCGGCAGGCGCTCCTCCGGATCCGGTGTGAGTCCGGGACGTACGTCCGGAAGCTGTGTCACGACATCGGCCTCGCGACCGGCGTCGGCGCGCACATGGGCCACCTCCGCCGCACCGCCACCGACCCGTTCGACGACCGCGACCTACGTCCCTTACAGGACCTCGTCGACGCGCTCGCGTGGGCGGAGGAGGGCGACGACACGCTCCTCCGCGAGGTCGTCCGCCCCGCCGAGGACGCGCTTGTCCACCTCCCGTCGGTCACGATCGCGCCCTCCGCCGCACGCAACGTGGCCACCGGCGCGCCCGTCTACGCGCCCGGCGTCATCGACGCGGACCCGACCCCGGACGAGGGAGGCGAAGACGACGACGCCGGCCGCGGCCCCCCGCTCGTCGCCTGCCACACGCCCGACGGCGCCGCGGTCTGTCTCGGACGGCTGGTCGGCGATCCCGACGCCGAGTCGGGGGTCGTCGTCTCGCTGGAGCGCGTCCTCGTCTGAGGCCGTCGCGCTGGGTGGACGACGACTGAAACGAAGTCCTTAATTACCGGACTCTCGTTTTTCCGCGTGCAGACAGGGACCGTGGGGTAGTGGTATCCTATGCGGATGGGGTCCGTATGACCTGAGTTCGACTCTCAGCGGTCCCATCAGAAATTTTACTGGTTGCTGTAAACAGCAGCCTTAGCCACCTCTACACTCCGAAAAACGGATACGGGGGTGCGCTATGAACCGCCAAAACAGCGGTTCCGACGACGCCGGTCGCTGTCTCAACTGCGGGACCCACGTATCAGAAACATTTCAGGCAGTTTTCGGCGATGAGGACGACCGCGCGCACCGTCTGAGAACAGCGCATGCGCACCGAGTTCGAACCAGGTGTCGGCGGCGTCCGGCAGCGGGCCTCGGAAGAGACGGAATTATGGATCCTCCCACGATCCGGGTGCCCCCGACCGCGATGCCGGTTTACTCGTAACGCTCGGATCCGCGGATCGTCACCAGAATCGAGCGGAAGAGATGGTTATTTGTCCACAGTCAGAAACATATTTTAAATATAGCTGTTATCAATTGTCGGTATGCGTTCGCGCTATCTGTTCATCGTGGCCGCGGTCGTGTTGTTGGCTGGCTGCGGTGGGATAGCAGGTCCCGGTGAGAATGGAACCGCTAACGTAACCGATCCGGGAGAGGAAGTAAGCGGGGTAAATCAATCTAACTCAGACACCGATCCGAAATCGGAAACCCAACCAGAAGCGAATCTCGTGATATCCGAGATCGAGGTCGACCGGTTGATGACTTACAATCAGACACAGTCTGGCTCCGTAAGCGTCGAGAATGCCGGAGGTGAATCTGGTGCTGGCAACCTTTCGGTGATGCTTCGCGATCGACAGCTCGTTTCCGAAGCGATCGAACTTGACGCTGGTGAGACGATCGAAGTCGAGTTTGAAACGGGCCGACTGCGGTATCCAGAGGGTGATTACGTAATACAGGCGACGTTAAATGCCGAGTTTGTCGAACAGGAGTTCAGTATCAATCACCCAAGTCCATACGGTTCGACGGACATAGACCTGTACGTTGACGATAGCGCTACGGACCGAAAGTTGAACGAGAGTGTGTCCGAGGCCATCTCTTATTGGGAAGAAAATGACGAGGCGTACCTTGGTTACGAAGTTGAATATCATCTAGTCGACAGCGAAACTCAAGCCGACAAAGTGCTCACGTTTGAGGCTGTAGGCACGTGTGGAACCGAAATCGATACTGGCTACCTAGGTTGTGCGGATCTGGTCAGATCCAACGTAGACGATCCGGTTCGGCTCTCTGTCGATCCTCGGACTCCGAATCCGGTTGTAACAGACACGTTGATCCATGAGATCGGTCATACGCACGGCCTCAAACACGGTGAGGAGCCGGGTGCAGTGATGCGTGAGAGCTACGATGTGTTTGAAAGTCGCGGGTCGGTGAAGTTCCACGTCCGGTCTTCAAGCGGCTCTGTTCCGGACGATGCTCTGGATGAGGTCGAAGAGGCGCTCGACTTCTATCAGTCAGAGGGTGCGTTTGAATACGCCCTTGTTAACTCGGCGGCTGATGCACACTACACAGTCACGTTCGACTCGCGCGGGACCCAGTGCGGATTTTCGGGGGGTGGCTCGTGTCTTATCGATGGTGAACACGAGTCACAGGTCGATATTCGGCTTGAACAGTTGGACAGCGAGGTCGTCGCGTGGCATCTTGGCTACAATCTTGCTGGGCCTGCCGTTGATCGCCTCCCCGAAGGGTTAGATACGGAAGAGAGGGACGAACGGGAGGACTGGCCGCAGTAGTGGAACCAAACTCTTCAGCTCACGACACGGCGAACACCGGTGCGAGGACAGTGTAACAGATCCGTATCTCTTTGTCCGTGTAGAACGTTTACAGAACATGAAACCAACGGGGGGTGTGTCACGGATCCTCCTGATAGTGGGGATCGTCTTCCTCGCGGGCTGTGCGGGCGTCGTCCCCGGCGAGCAAACGCCGACGGAGCCGGACACGGGCGACGGATCGACGGTCGAGACGGCGAACGGAACCGTTGAACTCCACTACATCAACGTCGGCCAGTCGGTCAGTACGCTCGTCGTCGGACCGGAGGGGGAGACGATGCTCGTCGACACGGGTCACTACAACGACGACGGCGAGCACGTGTTACGGTATCTCCAGCGACACGATATCACCCGGATCGATCACCTCGTCACCTCGCACAACGACGCGGACCACATCGGCGGTAACGCGGCGGTCATCGAACACTACGAGACGGAGGCGGACGGGATCGGTGCGATCTACGACCCGGGTATCGCCGCGAGCACGCAGACCTACGCCGAGTACCTCGACGCGGTCGAGGAGTACGACGTGCCGCTGTACGAGACGCGCGAGGGCGACGCGATCTCGTTCGGTGACGTCGACGTCGACGTCCTCGGGCCGCCCGATCCGTACCTCGAAGGCGAAGCGCGCAACGAGAACAGCATCGTCCTGAAGCTCACGCACGGCGAGACGAGCTTCCTGCTCTCCGGCGACGCCGAGGACGACCAAGAGGAGTACCTGATCGACGCGTACGGCACGGAGCTCCGGTCGACCGTGCTGAAGGCCGGCCATCATGGCTCGTCGAGCTCGTCGAGCGAACCGTTCCTCGACGCGGTGCACCCGCGGGCGGTCGTCGTCTCGAGCGCCTACGACTCGCAGTACGGGCACCCGCACGACGAGGTCCTCCGGCGGCTTTCGGACCGGTCGATCCCGACGTACTGGACCGCGACGCACGGCGATATCGTGCTGGTGAGCGACGGGAGCGGCGTCTCCGTACGGACGCAGCGCGACGCGCCCATCGACCCCCTCGCGCTCCGCGACGGCGACCCGATCGAACCGGGTACGAGCGGCGACGTCGTCGAACGCGCCCGGCTCGGCGGCGGTCCGGTCGATGGCGGCTCCGGAGGCGACGGCGATGAGACTGCGGGCGACGGAACCGGAAGTGACGGCGACGAGGCGGACGGTGCCGACGGAGAGAACGAGACGACATCGGCCGCTTCGGGCGCGGCCTTGGAGGTCGCCGCGATCAACGCGGACGCCGAGGGCGACGATCGCGAGAACCTCAACGACGAGTACGTCGTCTTCGAGAACGCGGGCGACGAGCCGATCGACCTCTCCGGGTGGACCGTCGAGGACGAGGCGGCACACAGCTACGAGTTCCCGGGGGGGTTCACGCTCGACGCGGGCGCGACGGTGACGCTTCGGAGCGGAAGCGGCACGGACACCGACACCGATCTGTACTGGGGGTCGGGCTCCCCGGTCTGGAACAACGGCGGGGACACGGTGATACTCTCGGACGGTGACGGGGAACGCGTCCTCGAGGTGAGCTACGAATGACCGATATCGAACTCCCAGACGGCGAGTACACCGCGGTCGTCGACAACGTCGAAGACGGGCTCGCGACCGTGTTCTTCGAGCGCGACGGCGCCGATGTCGGGAACGCGGTTCTGGAGGTCTCGCAGCTCCCGTCGAAGGGGCGGCACGCCGACGCCGTCCTCTCGGTGACGCTCGACGACGGGCGCATCGAGTCCGCCTCGTACGAGCCCGAGCGGACGGAGTCCCGATCGGAGGCGGCACAGGACCGGTTCGATCGGCTCTCGGAGCGACCGCCGTCCGACGAGGACGCGTAGCCGAGCCGCGGACACGGGGCAGTGTCCCGAGCCGCGGACACGGGGCAGTGTCGATCGACGGGAGCGCCGGCGACCGAACGGCCGCACTGCGGGATCCGGCTCGCCGAAGGCCACAGCGAGTGAGCCTCCGCAACCACTAAACGCGGCTCGCTCCTTGCTCCGGTAATGGCCGATTGGACGGAGAAATACCGCCCGAGCACGCTCTCGGAGGTCCGCGGCAACGACAAGGCCCGCGACGCGTTCGCGGAGTGGGCGCGCTCGTGGGACGACCACCGCGAGGCCGTCGTCCTCCACGGGAGTCCGGGCGTCGGGAAGACGAGCGCGGCCCACGCGCTCGCGAACGACATGGGGTGGGAGACGGTCGAACTGAACGCCTCCGACCAGCGCACCGCCGACGTCATCGAGCGCTTCGCGGGGCGGGCCGCTCGCAACGCCACCCTCGGCGGGAGCGCGGCCGGCGGCGGCGCGGCCGGCGGCGACACGGCCTCCCGCCAGCTCGTCATCCTCGACGAGGCCGACAACATCCACGGCAACTACGACCGCGGAGGCGCCTCGGCGATCACGAAACTGGTCAAGGAGTCGGGCCAGCCCATCGTTCTCATCGCCAACGACTACTACGACATGGCGCGCGGGCTCCGGGACGCCACCCAGGAGATCGAGTTCCGCGACGTCTCCGCGCGCTCCATCGTCCCCGTCCTCCGCGACGTCTGCCGGAAGGAGTCGATTGAGTTCGAGTCGGACGCGCTCGAACGGATCGCCGAGCGCAACCGCGGCGACCTCCGCGGCGCGATCAACGACCTGCAGGCCGCCACGGAGGGGCGCGACTCGATCGCGGTCGAGGACGTGGTCACCGGCGACCGCGACAAGGCGCTCGGGCTCTTCCCGTTCCTCGACGCGGTCCTCAAAGAGGAGTCGGCGGAGGAGGCCCTCCAGTCGGCGTACGCGGTCGACGAGACGCCAGACGACCTCACGAAATGGATCGAGAACAACGTCCTCGACGTGTACGAGCCGATGGAGGCGGTGCGCGCGTACGACTTCCTCGCGAACGCCGACGTGTGGCTCGGTCGCGTCCGGGCCACCCAGAATTACACCTACTGGCGCTACGCCACCGACAACGCGGCCGCGGGCGTCGCCGCCGCGCGCGACGGGGAGAAGGGCGGGTGGACGCGCTACGGCCGCCCGCAGTTCTGGAGCTCCTCCGACGCGACCGCGGACGAGGTCGTCGGGCAGATTGCGGCCGCGAGCGGGTGCAGCGTCGCGACCGCGCGACGCGAGGTGCTCCCGTTCCTGCGGGCGGTCACCCACCACTGCAAGCCCCGCGAGCTGACGGTCGCGATGGCGGCCGCCTACGACCTCGACGAGGCGGGCGTCGCCTTCGTCACCGGCTCCGGCGAGTCGACGAACAAGGTGGAGTCGATCGTCGAGGACGCGCAGGCGCTCCGCGAGGAGCGGATGGAGGACCACGCCGAAGGCGCCTTCGCCGGCGGTCGCCGCGGGGCGGACGAGTCCGATTCACCGGACGGCGACGGCGGGGAACACGGAGACGCTCCGGCGAGCGGGGCCGTCGGTGAGGGTACCGCTATCGACGAGGGGACGGACAGCGACGACGGCGCCGCTACCGGCGAGGGTACCGACGACGGTGACGACGGACAGGCGGGACTGAGCGACTTCGTCTAAGCGAACGGGAACGGAACACCGGCCACGAGGGAGCGGTCGCTGCGGGGTGTCACTCGCTCGGCGACGGCTCAGACCCGCCTGCCGGGTCGAGCCCGGTCGATTCGGGGGCGACGCGCTCGGTCGGTGCGGCGTCGATCTCGTCGGTCCCCTCGTGGTCGGCGAGATCGACGCCGACAAACTCGAATCTGGCGCCGCCGGCCTCGCTCTCGGTCACCGAGACCTCCCAGCCGTGGGCCTCCGCGATGCGTTCGACGATGGAGAGTCCGAACCCCGTCCCGTCCCTGTCGCTCGAGTGGCCCGGTTCGAAGACGGTGTCGCGCTCCGACGGCTCGATCCCCACGCCGTCGTCGGCGACGTAGAAGCCGTTCGGCAGCCGTCCCACGAACACCCGGAGCGAGGGCTCCCGATCGGGCGCGCTCTCCGAACCACCGGCCTCGCGTTCGGCGTCTGAGATACCGGGATCTGAGTCGTCGGAATCGAGTGGAGCGGCGGCGTCTCCCCTGAACGCCTCGGGGCCGATGGTCGACCCTCCGTCGCTCTGTTCGACGGGGCCGACGGGGAGCGCCTCCTCCGTTCCGTGTTCGATCGCGTTGCGGAAGAGGTTCTCCAACGCCTGTCGGAGCCGGCTCCGATCGCACTCGATCGACGGCAGCGGGTCGGCGACGACGAGCGCGACGCCCCCCGGGGCGCCGACCGTTCGCCACGCCTGGTCCACGACGGCCCGGAGGCCCGTCGTCTCGGTCTCCTCGACCGATCGGCCCTCGCGGGCGAGCGCGAGGAGGTCCGAGATGAGGTCGTCCATGTAGTCGAGCGCGTCGTGGGCGCGGTCCAACCGCTCGACGGTCGCGTCGCCGTCGAGATCTCGGGCCAGTTCGATGTTTCCGACCGCGACGGACAGCGGGTTCCGCAGGTCGTGAGAGACCACGCTGGCGAACTCTTCGAGCCGCTCCCGCTGCTGTTCGAGCTGTCTTCGGCGCTGGACCCGTTCGTCCGCGGGGAAGAGGTATCCGACGACGTCGCCGTTCTCGTCGCGGGAGCCGAGCTCGTGGACCCACTCGGAGTCGCCGTCGATCGTGATCCGATACGTCACGTCGACCGTGCCGTCGGCGAGCGCGTCTCGGAGGGGGTCCCTGTCGTCCGCCGCGACGACGCGGAGCCAGTCGGACCGCGGCAGCGCCTCCGGGTTCAGGCGCGACTCGCCGGCGGCCTCGACGACGAGTTGGGTCGGATCGCCGTCCGGCCGCCGATACGCGAGGCCCGGCCGACAATCCATCGGCTGCGTCACACCCGATACACCTTACTGTATAATAATAAACCTTTCTCAAATATCAGTTCTGTTAGAGAATTTTTCGATGAGTTGATTACGTAATACATGGTTCAAGTCCGTTAATAGAGCTATATATGGCTGAAAACAAATCTCACACCTCAGATCTCGTCCGTTTACATCACATAACCGTCACGTGTCAGACATCGACTGAGCGCGGAACGCGGTTTTAATCTCTGCCGGGACGTGGCGTCCGTATGCGCGCGGCGATCCTCCGCGAGTACGGCGAACCGCTGGATGTCCGCGAGATCCCAGAACCGGATCCCGGTCCCGACGGCGCACTGATCCGCGTGACCGCCTGCGGCGTCTGCCGGAGCGACTGGCACGCGTGGGCGGGCCACGGGGAGTGGGCCGACGACCGCGTCCCCCGCGGACAGGTGCTCGGCCACGAACCCGCCGGCGAGGTAATCGCCGTCGGCGATTCGGTCGACCGGTTCACGCCGGGGGACCGCGTCGTCGTCCCGTTCTCGCTCGGCGACGGCACCTGTCCGCGCTGTCGGCGAGGACACGGGAACGTCTGCGACGACGGGCGCGCCCTCGGGTTCGAGCCCGACGCCCCCGGCGCGTTCGCCGAACGCGTCGCCGTGCCCGACGCCGACTACAACCTCGTCGAGCGCCCGCCGTGGCTCGACGCGACCGCCGCGGCCGCGCTCGGCTGTCGGTACATGACGGCGTATCACGCCCTCGCGGAACGAGTCGAGCTCGGCGGCGGCGAGTGGCTCGCCGTCCACGGCTGTGGCGGCGTCGGGCTCTCGGCGGTCCAACTCGGCGACGCGCTCGGCGCGCGGATCGTCGCCGTCGACGTCGACGACGGCGCCCTCTCGCTCGCTCGCGACCTGGGGGCCGACGAGGTCGCGAATCCGAACGACCTCTGTGGCGACGAAAAGGCGGTGCCGGACCGGATTCGGACCCTCACCGACGGCGGGGCGGACGTGTCGATGGACGCGCTCGGGATCGCCGAGACGTGCCGCAACTCCGTCCGGTCCGTGCGCCCGCGCGGAACCCACGTGCAGGTGGGGCTGACCACCGAGGCCGAGCGCGGCGAGGTGTCGCTGCCGACCGATTGGATGACCCGCTGGGAGGTGTCGTTCGTCGGATCGCGCGGGATGCCGCCGACCAGCTACGACGACCTGTTCGCGCTCGTCGAGGCGACCGACGTGGACCCCGCCGCGCTGGTGAGCGACGAGCTGGCGCTCTCGGAGGTCTCCGAGCGACTCGCCGCGATGGAGGAGTACGACGCGCGCGGCGTCGAGGTCGTCACCGACTTCGAGGGTTGAATGTTTGCGTGCTCCGTCCGAAAACTGGTGGAGAGTCGGACGGGATCGAAAGGTGGCCTAAACAACGAAAGCGCTGGATGCTAGATCAAGGTCCATGCGAGCGCGCCGATCACCGCGAGAATAAACAAGACGAGGACGATCTGCGCTACTGTTCTAATAGCGCTTGAACTGGACCTTCTTGGAGGATCGGTTAAGTCAACCTCCTGTGAGAACCAAGGCACTTCTTCGCCGTCGGCCCTCCGGTCGGCACGCTGGGCCTTTTGGAGTTCGAGTCCCGGACAGTCGTGACTCTCGGGCAGTCGATGGTTGACACAAAACGTCCTGCCGCATCGACTGCAGTTGTATTCCATCGAGTCACTACGTCCGCACGCCTGACACTTCATGAACTCGCGTGCGGAGGGAACCGTGATAAGGGTATGGCGAGATGCAGGTCCTTCTCGCCCAGTTGGCGAGCACCCCCTCAATTTAAATTAGAGATTGAACCGGTGGGGCTCTCTTCACCTGACAAGAAGAGGGTGCTGAATATACATAATCAATATAGCAAACCGTTCGCAGGGCGTCATGATCACCTCAATTTATTCTATGTCGTCATCGTCGTAGTCGGTCGTAACCACCGCGCTACGAATGTCTTGGTATCGCTGTGAACTCTGTAAGTCTTCAAGACCGATATTGAGGGTCCCCGAGGCTCCTTTGTCGGTCGCAACACCGCTCGTGAGAATGCTTTGAACCCCCTCCTCAATGGTCATGTCTATGTCATACACGTCCGACTGAGGAATATACGTTAACAGCCCACCAGTCACTGGGTTCGGTGCTAACGGCAGGAACATTGAGACCATCTCCTCGTGATCGGTTGAGTCTTCAATCGTTACCGGAGCGTCGCCGGTCTTGAACCCGAGCACGTAGACGTTCTCTTCGAAACACTGGACGAGCTTCACCTCCTGAAACTTGTCGCCCTGCTCGTCAAGAACTACGTCTCCCATCCGCCGAAAGCTCTTGTACACTGTTCCGACGCCCGGGATTGAGGACAACATGAGATCGAAGACATCCACGACCCGCTGACCGTAGTGATTGCGTCCCACAACCCCGACGATAGCGATAACGAGCACAAGGACCGCGATCGCGATGAGTTCGGAAACGAACGCCACAACGTCGGCGTAGATCCCGATTTCGATGAGCAGCTGGACGAATCCGCCCGACTCAATACGCTGGATGACACCGGCCCATCTTAGGATCCGAATAAGCGGGTCCAGTGCGTTCCGAACGAATCCGATCGCGATGCTGACAATGTATAGCGTCACGATGACGGGGATCATGATCGCGACACCCGTGATCAGCGAATTGTATGCGCGCGAGTACAGAGATTGCCCGGTTTGTTTCGCCCGGGTCGCGACTTGGGAGGACTTGCTATCGTCAGGCGAAGACATGATTCGTACTTCCGGGAGGATTAGTAAAAGAGATATTCATTACGAAAGCGCGACTGCGTACGGCGACTTCAAACAGGAGCAAGTGCTTCACTAGGGTAAGGTTCGTGTTCTCCCGAATGGGTGGGTTGCGTCGCCCACGGACCGGCTCTTGTCTCCCGAAGCAGTCCATCACATTGACCAATAGGGCTACTGTACTGTCCAGGCGCTAGCTATCACGCTTTAAACCTCGGTTAGCATGACATACGCGCTCTGTATTCAGCATGCTCGCTAGAATATGCCAACAGATCAGTGCTTTTCGTGGCTGTCCGGGAAGTGATGGAGAGTCGGAAAGAGTCCTCGAAGTCGGAGCAATCACGCCGATAACCATCAGCTTCCCTGTACCCTTCCGTCCGGTTGACTCGCGTTCCGGACGCAACGAGGCCATAACCTCACGACATGCCTCAATTGGAACTGTCGATCGACAATTCTCTCTTCACTCCTCCCGCTCGGCCCCGAGCCCGGGGATCGAGACGCGGTCCTCGACGCGCTCCATCAGCTTCGACGCGGTGAGGACCAAGGCGAGGTACGTCATCCCGGTCACGACGAAGATGAGCGTGTATCGGAACGTCTCGGAAGCGACCTGGTTGGTCCGGTAGTACAGCTCGGGGACCGTGATGAAGCCCGCCAGCGACGAGTACTTGATCAGGTAGACGAACTCGTTGGTCCACGACGGGATCGCGTAGCGAAGCCCCTGCGGAAGCACGACGTGGTAGATCGTCTCCAGCTTCGAGAGGCCGATCGCGCGGCCGGCGGTGATCTGACCCTCCTCGACGCTCTCTAAGGCCCCGCGGATGTACTCCGCCTGATAGGCGGCCCCGTTGAGCGTGAATCCGAGGATCGCCACCCACACCACGTCCCGCGCGAACACCCCGGAGACCGCACCGGGGACGTAGCTCGCGAGGTTGAGCCCGTAGTAGAGCACGAACAGCTGCGCCAGGAGTGGAGTGCCGCGCAACAGCTCTGTGTACCCCAGCGAGAGCCACGCCGAGAACCGACCGTACACGCGAGTCACGGCCAGCGGGACAGCGATGATGAAACCGAGAGTGAGACTCACGCCGGTGATCACGACCGTGAGCCACGTCCCCCGAGATAGCACCGGCGTGAGCTCGACGACGAAGCCGGCGTCGGCAGCGTACGCGGCGAGCCCCGGGATCGCCCCGAAAGCCGCCTCCACGGCCCCTACCGGGACGAGCGGCTGGCCGACCGGGACTATCACTCCGCCGAGCCACCGGTTGATCCAGCTCACGACGAGCCAGCCCCAGAACAGCGCGCCGGCGGCGACGAGGAGGAGCCGACCGACCGAGCGGTCGGAGTCGGCCACGCGTTCTCGGATCGCCGCGGGTCTCGTCGCGCTCGCCATCAGTCGTGACTCGTGATCCGTTCGAGGAACCGGCCGGTCCGTTCCTCCTCGGGGTGATCAAACAGCTGTTCTGGCGGGCCGCGTTCGATCACGTGTCCGTCGTCCAGGAACACGATCTCGTCGGCGACTTCGCGGGCGAAGCTCATCTCGTGGGTGACCACGAGCATCGTCATCCCCTCCTCGACGAGCCCGTGCATCACCTCCAACACCTCTCCGATGAGCTCCGGATCGAGCGCGCTCGTCGGCTCGTCGAACAGCATCAGCTTCGGCTCCATCGCCAGCGCGCGGGCGATGCCGACCCGCTGCTGTTGGCCCCCGGACAGCTCCGCAGGATAGGAGTCGAACTGGTCGGAGAGCCCGACGCGTTCCAGCTGGGCCTCGGCGCGCTCCCGGGCCTCCGACTCCGAGAGCCCGAGCACGCGGCGGGGGCCGAGCGCGGCGTTTCCGACCGCGGTGAGGTGCGCGAACAGGTTGAACCCCTGAAACACCATCCCGACCTCGCGGCGGAGTTCGTCAACGTCGAGGTCGGGCGAGAGCACCTCCTCGCCGTCCAGCAGTATCGACCCCTCCTGCGCCTCCGCGAGCCGGTTGACGCACCGCAGCATGGTCGATTTCCCGGAGCCGGAGGGACCGATCAGGACGGTCACGTCGCCGCGGTCCATCTCGAAGGAGACCTCGTCGAGCACCTTCTCGTCGCCGTACCACTTCGAGACGTCCGTCACGCGGAGGAAGTCGTCGTCACTCACGCCGACTCACCCTCCGGGATCGCGTAGTGGTCGCCGAGGTAGTCGAGCGCGCGGTTCGTCGTGAACGTGAGAACGAAGTAGATTGCACTGATGAAGAGGATAACTTCGAGCACCGCGGTCGTCTGCTCCGAGAACAGGTTGTACCCTCGGGTGAGCAGCTCCGCGAGCCCGATCGCGAACACGATGCTCGTGTCTTTCAACACGATCGTGAACTCGTTTTGAAAGCCCGGAATCGACCGACGCAGGGCCTGCGGTACGACGACGTGTCGGACCGCCTCGAACCGCGAGAGCCCGAGCGAGCGTCCGGCCTCGAGCTGTCCGTCGTCGACGCTCGACAGCGCCGCTCGGAATATCTGCGACTGGTAGGCGGCGCTGCGCAGTCCGAGCCCCATGATCCCGGCCGTCATCGCCGAGGATATCGAGGCGATTCCGAGGTTGATCTGAGGGACGCCGACGACGAAGTACATCACGATGAGGATCACGACGATCGGGGTCCCGCGGAGCACGACGCCGACCGTGCTGACGGCCCGTTCGAGGAGGCCGTCGCCGTACACCTCGACCGCGCCCGCCGGGAACCCGACGAGGAACCCGAGGAGGATCGACGCGATCGTGAGCCCGATCGTGAGCAGGGCGCCGATCCCGAGGTAGTCGGCGTTTCCGAAGACGAACTCCCAGTCGGCGGGCTGGCCGATAAACCACCAGTCACCGGACTCGCCGACGGACGCGAGCGTCGCGAGTACGTCGCCCGTCGGGAGATCGGTCGCAGCGCTGGCGACCGCCGCGAGCGCGAGCGTCCCCGGGTCCGACATCCTACTCCTGCCCGAACCAGGTGTTGGTTATCTCCTCGTACGTGCCGTCGTCGCGAACGGTCGCGAGGCCGTCGTTCAGCGCGGACTGGATCTCCGACTCGCCCTGCCGGAGACCGAAGCCGAACTCCTCGCCGGTCTCCTCGATGAACGCGATCGTCACGTCCCGGTTGGCCGCGAAGGTCTCCGCGACGGGAGTGTCGATGACGACGGCGTCGATGTTCTCGTTTTCGAGGTCCTCGACCGCGAGGACGTAGCTCCCGTACGTGCGGTAGTCGTCCTCGGCGACGAGCCCGGGGTCGACGAGGTTCGACTGGACCTGATCGGCGCCGGTCGTCCCGGACTGCGCGCCCACGCTGACGCCTTCGAAGTCCTCCCACGTCGACGGCTGGAAGTCGCCGCCCTCCCGCACGAGGATCGCCTGATCGGACTCCCAGTAGGGGTCCGAGAAGGCGATCGTCTCCTGGCGGTCCTCGGTGATCGTCATCGCGGCCGCGATCACGTCGATCTCTTCGTTCTGGGTGAGCGCGGGGATGAGCGAGTCGAACTCGAAGGTTGCCCACTCGCCCAGTTCGTACCCTGTCTCGCCGACGACGGCCTCCAGCAGGTCGATGTCGAAGCCGATCAGCTCGCCGTCTTCCTGCATCTCGAACGGCGGGAAGCCGGGCGCGGTGCCCGGAGTGATCGTAGTGCTGTCCCCGCCGTCGCCGAGACAGCCGGCGACGCCGGTCAGTCCGACGGCGCTGGCCCCGCCGGTCAGCTTCAGGTACGTGCGACGGTTCATGTCCGTCTCCGTGCGGTATGGCATACCGATGGGTGAACGGGAACTGATTTTAACCTTTCCTCCTCAGGCAGGTCGTCGAACCCGTTTCCGGGGAGCCTCGACTGGTCGATCCGATCAGTCGCCGTGAACGGGGCCCGCCGCCGTCCCCTCCGACCCGCCGCCCCTGATCGCCCACGCGGCGCCGAGCGCGAGCGCGGCGGCGGCGGCGAGCGCGACGAGGTTGAGCAGCTGCCAGAACGGGGAGTACAACACCAGGTCGCGGCCTAAAAGCAGGGTCCCGACGAGGGCGGCCATCGCGCCGCCGGCGAGCAGGCGAACGGTCTTCGCGGTCGACCGATCGAGCCCCGCGTAGCCGGTTCGGACCGCCTCCGTGGCGTACGCGACGGCCGCCACGAGCCCGAGGTGGCCGGCGAGCCCGGTCGCGTAGAAGCCCGCCTGCGCCCCCGGCGAGTAGGTGACGAACGGGACCGCTCGCGAGAACACCGCGCTGGCGACGATCCCGGCCACAGCGACCCCGACCGCGGCCCGGAGCAGCCGCGGGGAGCCGCGGCCGCCGCCCCAGATCGTCGCCAGCCCGAGCAGCGTGAAGATCCCCAGCGCGACGATCAGGTGGGCGGCGTGCGTCGACACCGTGTACCCGCCGGGAACGAATCCGCCGAGGGTGACGGTTATCGCGCCGACCGTGATCTGCAGCGGGAGGATCGCGACCGCGAGCGTCGCCGCCAGCCGGGTTCGGCGATCTCGACCGCCGAACCACGACCAGCCGGCGACGCCGATGATGAGGAACCCGGTGACCATCGCCCACACGCGGTGGAACCACTCGATGAAGTCCGGGTTGATCGTCAGTTCGGGGATGAACTGGTCGGAACAGAGCGGCCACTGGGCCTGACACGCCAGCCCCGAGCCGGTCGCCGCGGTGTAGACGCCGAGCGCGAACAACACCAGCGTCATCCCGGTCGTCGCCGCCGCGTATCGCCTGAACGTCAGCCACGCGGGCCGAAGACTCATTGGTCGAGTTCGGGATTGAGCGTACTTAGACCGTTCGGACGCTCCGAGGAGGCGGGAATTCGATAACCGGGAAGAAACCGTCACGGCCCCGTGTTCTACTTATATCTGAACGAGGCGGTGGCGCGCCCCGGTGAGCGGCCGTCAGGCCGCGAACCGACGGTGCGAGGGAGTCAGTGGTCCGGAGCAACGCGGAGGACCACTGACGAGGCTGGGGAGGTGTGAGGCTGCGGTCCCGCGAGCGGAGCGAGCGGGAGCACGGAAGTCGCAGCGCCGAGCGCAGCGAGGCGACCGTCTTCTGGCGGTGCTGTGCGGTCGGGTGGGACTCAAAGGGGTAGCCGCGAAAACGGCGCAGGCGACGTAAGCACTGCAAGGAGTGAGCGGAGCGAACGACTGAAGCGCGCAGCGAGCGTGCGCCGTTTTCGCGGCTGGGGCTTTGGTGGCCTTCACCGTCGATCTGTCGATGACCGTTTATAAATAACCGACAGAGACTCTACTCACGAATACCGCCTATCCCGACAGTTCCCGTTTCGCTCTCCGCGCCCGATCCGACATCTCCTCGTTGTTCTCGACATCGGCGAGGGTTTCGATCGCCTCCAACTGCCGCACCGAGTCGTCGAGGAACGAGAGCACGTCGCCGGTGTACGCGTACACCATGTAGTCGTCGCTCATCACGTCCACGATCGCCTGGGGGCCGAGTCCCTCTGCCCGAAGCTCCAACACGTACCGCATGAACTTCTCCTCCGGGCAGCCGCAGTAGGGGTTCGCCTGACAGTCGCAGTCGAGGAAGTCCTCCGCGAAGTCCAGGATCCGGTCCCGCGTCGTCGAGTCGAGCTTCGAGAGCCCGTCGCCGGTGAACAGCATGTCCAGCGTCGCGCCGGCGAAGGCCCCCTTCGGGATGTTCGTCTCCAGCTGGGAGGCGAGCTGCCGGTGGTTCTTCACGTAGATCTTGTCGGTGAACGCCACGGTTGCCCGCTGATACGCCGGCTGGGAGTAAAAGCGACGCGGTCGCGGGGGCGACGACGTCCCGACCGGCGAGGCCACTCACCGAACGACACCGTCCCGACCGGCGAGGCCGCTTACCGAACGACACCGCGTCACACGCCCGTCCGGGAGTCGTAACGGTTATTTATCAAAGCGGGATAGATATCGACGCGTGTCCGGGTTAGGGTAGTGGACTATCCTTCAGCCTTGTGGAGGCTGAGACGCGGGTTCGATTCTCGCACCCGGACCTACACGGCGTCACAGTGTGGCGTTTTCACCGGTTCTCAACACAACGAGAACCATATGTCTCAAGTCAAAAAGGCGGGTATCCGGGTGGTTCCCAAACCGTCCGAAGAATACCTGTCACAACGTCAGTTGACCGACTACCGAGAACACCGAGAACGCCTTATCGGCTGGATGGTAAACATCGGGAAAGATCCCGACCACGGAGACGGATACGCCTACGATACCGCGAACGGACGAGCATATCGTCTCGACGCCTTCTACCGGTTCGTTTGCGACGACGAAGACCGCTATACTACCGAGATCACACACGATCACGCAGACGCCTACATGAGGAAGCTTGCCTACGGAGAGACTTCTCAGGAGAACAAGGCAAGCCATCTGAAAGCGGTCAAAATGTTGTTCCGCTGGCGCGCGCACACGCTTGACGGGGAAGAGTGGGAACCAGAAATCACGTTCACCACGAACACCGGGAACACTAATCCCAAAGATTTCCTCACCCGCGAAGAGCGGAGTGCCGTCAGAGAGGCCGTGCTGGAACACGGGAGCGTCCCGAGCTACAACAACCTCACACCAGAACAGCGCGACCGATGGAAGATACACCTCGCACAGCGCTTTGAGAAGCCTAAGAGAGACGTAGGCCCCAACGAGTTCAAACAGGCCAACTCGTGGAAGATCCCGAGCTTATTCTGGACCGCACTTGATACCGGCTTACGCCCGGTAGAAGTCAAGCGGGCGAAAGTCGATTGGGTAGACGTTAGGAACTCTCTCTTGCGGATTCCCAAAGAGGACTCTTCCAAGAACACCGACAATTGGACCGTCTCCCTCACGGATCGTACTGCGAACGCACCCGATAGATGGCTCACCGAGAGACAACAGTACGACAAGTATCTGGATTCGGATTCTCTGTGGCTCAATCGGTCGGGGAATCCGTACAAGTACTACTCTCTGAACCGTCTGTTTCGACAGATCTGCGAGACTGCGTGTATTCCCTCTGAGGGACGCACGTTCTATTCGATCCGCCACTCGACGGCGACGTACATGGCCCGAGAGGAAGGCTTGGGAGCGGCACAGGCTCAACTAAGGCACAAGAGCGCTCAGACGACTATGCGATACGATCAGGCACCGGTAGAAGACCGACGCGACGCGCTGAACAGAATGGGATAAGAGCACCTTCTATCAGACTGATCACTTACTATCTTTTTTCTCGTATTCCTCTATTTGTTGTTTTAGAGTTTTTTCTGCTGGTTCGGATGACGTGGGCTTGTCTGAGGATGTTCGGGACGAAGACGATTGATCTGACGAGGTCCATTCTGAGGACCCGTATTCATCTGTTGAATTAGTTGAGATAGAATCGGAGCCAAATGAGACAACACCAACAAGAGTCATCATGATACCAATTCCTATGAGCGGGAATTTTGACAAATTGGGTGACTCATAGGTTGTCTGAGCGCAGTTCTGACCATAACCAAATGGATCATCAACGCACGTTGTACTCGTCTGTGTAGTTGTCGCTGGTATCGCAATTCCTATTAGAAGAAATAGGATACCAAAGCCAATCAGACCCAATTTCATGCCCGAGTTCATATCATCATCAGGGGCAGAATAAACACGAACATGAATATCAATATCATGACTACGATCATCATCCCCGTTCCCCCGGCCTGATCTGTCTCGTTATCCACTTCTTTGCTACTCTTGTCTACGCCGTTTTGAGATAGAATCGACATGATACTGCTCATGTCTTTATTTTTCAGGTTATTTATGGACTTAATAAGACGAGAAACGTGCTTCTCGGGGTCAGCCCCAATATTAATTTCAACCTCTTTTTGACCTGAAATGGAGATCATAGTTTCTGAATCATTCGTCTGATCTTCAGGAATTTCGACGATTACTTTCTCCCCGTAACTTGATGTGAGCAATCCCATACTCGCTCCTGTTTTACCAATCACCCGAATTCCATCATCGTGGTATGTTTTAATATCCTTACAGTTTTCAAACGCCGCTTTCACGACGATCTTTGCGTCTGAACGTGGGTGTGGTATTGTTAGAGCAGTCATCTAACTGGACACTGATTTGATTGTGTAAATACCTGTCTAATTGGTAATATGTTTAACAATTCAAACAGTAGTGGATCAGATCTAAGGAGTATGGAATCGAGATCTCGAAGTTAATCTCCAATAATATCTGAAACTAATATCATAGATAAGTCCTCTTTGAGATGATCTGACTCCCTTGTACGGTAACTAACTCAGCACTCGGTGTGAGTTCATCATGTGATTCACCAACTCTCGCAGTTGCCCCTCCAGACAACGCTTGGAATCCATCATTTTGGTGTTCCGAACGAGAATGTGTGTGTCCAGATATGATTAAATCGAGCGGAACATTGGAAGCCTCTAAGATACTATTGACCGAACTGTCCGGGTTGTTACTCGCTGTAAATGGAGCTATAGATTGGTGTACACAGAGTATTGTTGGAAAATCACCTGTACCAGATTCGAGGTCAAAAACAAAATCACTCCAGTCAGACCGATAATCAACTCCGTAGACTGCCACAGCGTCATCGATTACTTCGTAACGTGGGCCAAGATGTACAGCAAGGCCATCATCAACGAACCGCTCCATAATTTGTCGGACAGCTTGACGTTCGTGATTTCCGTAAATGAAATAGAATGGAATACCGTGCTCTGCCAACTTTATCAGACTTTCACGGCAGACTGCAACATCTTCATCCTCAATACCACTTCCAGGATTATGGAATATATCGCCACCATGGATAACGGCATTCACGTTCTCCTGGATCGCACGCTCTATTGCAGTACAGAATCCACCCTCAGGGGATACCGGCCAACACGACCCACCATAGGTGTGTGGGGGAACGGCTCGGTGACCCACGTCGTCGTGAAGTAGAGCTCGTGGACCGGATTGGTCACCTTCAGCAGGCTCGTCGCCGCGAAGAGGCCGACGACGAGCCACCGGTACGGCGCGTGTCGAGGCGATCGACCGGTGTAGGCGGCACAGAAGTAGAGCCACGCGCCGACAGCGAGGAGCGCGAAGACGAATCCGACAATGTAACACGCCGTCTTGAGCGTCTCGCCCGGCGCGACGAGGTACCCCACGTAGCCGCCCGCCCAGACGGCGACCGCGAGGAGGAGCGCGACCAGTCCCTCGCGGGTCTCCGGGTGTCCGACGCGCAGGGCTCGCGGCAGGGCGGCGAGACACGCGAGCGCCGACAGCGCGAACACGGAGACGTGCGCGAGAAAGACGTGGTCCATCGTTCGACGGCTACACCCTCCACGCCCCCTCCGATAACGATTCGGGTGTCGGTCCGGCGGACGGCGGCGTCGGACGCCGACCGCGTCCGTCGCGCCACCGGGTCACCCGAAGATACGCGACAGCCCCAGCGTCCACCGGGCCAGCACGGAGCAGGCGAAGAGAGCGCCCTCGGTGCGTGAGAGCCGCCGCCCGGACCACAGCGCCGCGACCCTCACCACCGTGAGGACCGTCAGCCAGGTGGGCGTCTCGATCGAGTGCGCCGTGCGCTCGTCGCGCACGAGGTAGGCCGTGTAGGCGACGAACAGTCCGACCAGCGGGGCGCCCTCGATAGCGGTCACGGTCCTGTCGAGCAGGGCTCCGACCCCGACGAACGTCGAGAGTACCAGCGCGGCGCCGTCGCGGTGGACCAGCGAGCGCTCGACCGGGATGACGCGTAGCAGCGACACCGCCCCGAGGATGAACGCGAGGGTGTAAGCGTTCGAGCCGACCACGTTTCCGACGCCGATCTCGGCGAGCCCCGCCAGCGCCGCGTCGACCGTCACGACGAGTTCGGGCGTCGAGGTCCCCATCGCGACGATCGTCAGTCCGATCGTGGATTCGCTGACGCCGAACCGACGAGCGCTCCGTACCGTCGAGTCGACGAGCGCCCGAACCCCGAACGGAGGCCGCCCGACGCGACGCGTAACGCACCGTGTACTTATGTGTCGGTCGGGCGTCGTGTCGCTCGTTATGGACGGACGTGAGACGCCGTGAGACGACGCGGTCTGCTCCGGAAGAGCGCCGGGATCGGCGCCGTCGGCCTCGCAGGGCTCGCGGGATGTGGGGACGGGAGCGACGGCTCGGCCTTCGAGGAGGGGTTCGAAGGGGGCCTCGGCGAGACGCCGTACGGCGGGCTCCGCGACGCGCTGTGGCGCGCCGACGGCTGGCGGGAGTGCTCCTTCGAGTGGACCGCCCCCGAGCTGTCGATGGACACGCTCCACCTCGCGGTGGGGACGGCGGTGATCTGGGGGGCCGACGCGATTCACTACGTCGACGACCTCGCGGTGACCGTCGAGCCGCGATGAGCGAGACGACAGGGGCGGAGTCGACCGCGGCCGGCGACGGCGACACCACCGACGGCAGCGCGACCACCGCCGACACGATGCGCGCACGCGCCGGCGAGAACCGGGTGAAGCTCTGGCTGCTGTTGCGCGCGAACAGGCTCCTCGTCGCGGGCGTCCTGACGCTCGTCGTCTTCGTCGCTTTCCTCGCCGTAGCGGCCGCGTTCTCCCCGGCTCTCGCCGAGAAGGTCGGGTCGAGCGACCCGATCGAGACGCTGTTCGCCTCGATGATCACGGCGATCGTCACCGGGGCGACACTCGTCGTCACGATCGGACAGCTCGTTCTCACGCAGGAGAATGGTCCCCTCGGGGACCAACAGGAGCGCATGGACGACACGCTCGCGGTCCGGGACTCCGTCGCGGACCTGACCGGTTCGCCGGCTCCGACGGACCCCGACGCGTTCCTCGAGGCGATCCTCCAGGCGGCGTCCGACCGCGCTTTGGATCTCCGCGAAGCGGTTCACGACAGCGGTGACAGTGACGACGGCCCGGATCGAGCCGCCCTCGAAGCGGACATCGACGAGCTCGTCGCGGGCGTGGTCGAGAACGCCGACGGAGTGCGTGGCCAGCTCGACGGCGCGGAGTTCGGTTCCTTCGACGTGGTGTTCGCCGCCCTCGATTTCAACTACGGCCGAAAGATCGGTCGGATCGAGCGCGTCGTCGACAATCACGGCGACACGCTCACCGACGAGGAACGGGACCTGATCGGGGAGCTAAAGGAATCGCTGTCGCTGTTCGGTCCCGCCCGCGAACACGTCAAGACGCTGTACTTCCAGTGGGCGCTGATCGACCTCTCGCGGCTGATCCTCTACGCCGCGGTGCCCGCGTTGGTCGTCGCGGGCGCCATGCTCGCGGTCGTCGACGGCGGCACGTTCCCGGGGCGAACCCTCGGGGTCGACCACCTCTCGCTCGTCGTCGGGGGCGCGTTCGCGGTTACGCTCCTCCCGTTCTCCCTTTTCATCTCCTACGTGCTCCGCGTTCTCACCCTCGCGAAGCGAACGCTCGCGATCGGGCCGCTGGTGTTGCGGGACTGATCGCGAATCCGACGCCTCAACGGTTGAGAACTGTTTTTCGTGAAATGTCGCCCGCGACACTAACGACCGGTCTCATCTCCGGCGGCGTGCCGCGTCGACCGGGAAACCCTCGTGGCGGGCGGTCGCCTGCGCGGCGACGGGCGGGTCGCGTGAACGACCACATGTGACGCGCCTGGGTTCTCCGCGCGGTCATCGCTCCCATCGGGGAGTACTCGGGCGGGGACTGAGGGCGCGCGTCTGCGAATAGCCGCCGCCTCGGTTTAAAAGGTCCGCTGCGGTCGTTCAGTCCTCCTGCTCGGTGCCCGCGACGACCACGCGCTCGCCGTCGTCGGACTGCGCCTCCGAGGCCGACACCGGATCGATCCCGCGCCTGGAGGCGTCGATCTCGGACAGGAGGTAGACGAGCCCGGCCAGCAGGACGGCGCCGAGCGGGAGCAGCGCGAGCGGCCTCACCCGGGTGAATCCCCACACGACGAGGAGGAGGACGACGACCGCGGCGACCGTGACCGCGTAGTAGATCTGGGTGCGGACGTGGTCGATCAGGTCGGCGCCGGTGAACGTCGCCGAGAGGACGGTCGTGTCGGAGATGGGCGAGCTGTGGTCCCCGAAGATGGCGCCCGAGAAGATGACGCCCACCATCGCCGCCACGAGCGTGTGGCCCGCCGCGCCGCCGCCGCTGACCTCCCACGCGATCGGGATCGCGATCGGGGTGACGATCCCCATCGTCCCCCACGAGGTGCCGGTCGAAAAGGCGATGACGCCGGCGACGACGAACACCAGCGCGGGCAGGAGCGCGGGGGAGACTGACCCCACCGCGATGGTCGCGACGTAGTCGCCGGTGCCGAGCGCGTCGATCGCCTCGCCGATCCCCCACGCGAGCACGAGGATGGAGGCCGCGGTGAGCATGATCCCGAACCCGTCGATCGTGTACTCGGTCGCGTCGCCGACCCCGAAGATCCCGTACACTTTCGCGAGGGCGAAGCCGCTCGCGACCATCGCGAACGATCCGATCATCAGCGCCACCTCGTAGGAGGCGTTGAGCGCGGCGTCCCACAGCTCTCCGCCGGCCGCGCTGAGCTCCCCGGCGAGGAGGTCGCCGCCGAACGCGACCGGCGAGAACTCGCCGGACCACAGCGCGGTCGCGACCGTCACGACGATCAGCACCGCGACGGGGACGAAGAAGTTGGCGAGCCGGGGCGTCGACGCGGGCGGCTCGCCGAGCTCGCCGGCCACGTCCTGCATCGGCACGGCCTCGTCGCGCGTCACCTTCCCGGAGGTCCACGAGCGGTTCTCGGCGGTCAGCATCTCGCCGTAGTCGCGGCCCGACCCCACGATCAGGAGGACCATCACGATCGCGAGGATCGCGTACATGTTGAACGGGATCGACGAGACGAACACGTCGAAGGTCCCGGGGCGGTTCGCGGCGTCGACGCCGGCGGACTCGTACCCCTCCGTGATGAGGGAGAGCTGGAACGCGACCCACGAGGAGATGCCCAGCGTCGCCACCGGGGCGGCGGTGGAGTCGACGATGTACGAGAGCTTCTCGCGGGAGATCCGGAGGCGGTCGGAGACGTCCTTCATCGCCGACCCGACGATCGCGGTGTTTGCGTAGTCGTCGAAGAAGAGGACGATCCCGAGCCCCCACGCGACGAGCCCGGCCTGCCGCTGGGAGTCGAGGCGTTCGAGCGCCCAGTCGCGGACCGCGGCGGTGCCGCCGAGGTTCCACACCATGGCGACGCCGGATCCGAGGAGCAGGGTGAACACGAGGATGGTGGCCTGGAACTCGTCGGAGACCGCCGCGACGATCCACTCGAACGTCTGTACGATTCCGAGCCCGCCGGTGACGATGACGGCCCCCGACCAGATGCCGAGGAACAGTGACAGGACGGCCTTCCGCGTGATCACCGCCAGCACGATCGCGAGCACCGGCGGCGCGATGGACAGCGCTCCGAAGTCGGTCATTGTCACGTACTGCCACGAGGAGGTATATAAACGTCGCGTGCCGCACCCGCGTCACCGGGACGCGGTCGCTTCCGCGCGGACCGGGCGCCGTCACCGACCGGCGGAATCGGCGCGTATCCGAACGCACTTACGTCCCTGTGACCGACCCACGTGCAATGTCTGTACGAGTCGGCATCCTCGGCGCCACCGGCGCCGTGGGACAGCGGTTCATCCAGCTCCTCGACGACCACCCGACGTTCGACCTCGCCGCGGTCACCGCGAGTGCGGACAGCGCGGGCAAGAGTTATCGCGAGGCCGCGAAGTGGCGCGTAGACACCCCGATCCCGGACGACGTCGCCGAGATGGAGGTCGCGGAGACGACGCCCGACGGGATCGCGGACGACGACGTGGACCTGCTCTTCTCGTCGCTCCCCTCGGGCGTCGCGGCCGAGGTCGAGCCGGCGTTCCTGGAGGAGGGGTACGTCGTCTCCTCGAACTCCTCGAACGACCGCATGGCGATGGACGTGCCGCTGACGATCCCCGAGATCAACCCCGATCACCTCGACCTGATCGAGGTCCAGCGCGACGAGCGCGGCTGGGACGGGGCCCTCGTCAAGAACCCGAACTGCTCGACGATCACGATGGTCCCCACCCTGGCGGCGATCGACCGGTTCGGGCTGGAGAGCGTCCGGGTCTCCACCCTGCAGGCGGTGTCGGGGGCCGGCTACTCCGGCGTCACCTCGATGGAGATCATCGACAACGCCATCCCGCACATCGGCGGCGAGGAGGAGAAGATGGAGACGGAGTCGCGCAAGCTCCTCGGCGAGTTCGACGGCGCGGAGATCCACCTCCACGGCGCCGACGTGGCCGCCTCCTGTAACCGAATTCCGACGCTCGACGGCCACCTCGAGAACGTCTTCGCCGAGTTCGCCGAGGACCCCTCGCCCGCCGACCTCCGCGAGGCGATGCGCTCGTTCGAGGGCGCCGGCGCGCTCCCCAGTTCGCCCGACCAGCTCATCAAGGTGTTCGGCGAGGACGAGCCGGAGCGTCCCCAGCCCCGCCTCGACCGCACGTACGCGGACGGGATGGGCATCGTCGCCGGCGGCGTGCAGGCGACCGACGCCGGCGCGAAGTACAACTGCCTCGCGCACAACACGATCCGCGGCGCCGCGGGCGCCTCGCTGCTCAACGGCGAGCTGCTCGTCGAAGAAGGGTACGTCTGATCGGCGAAGGGTACGTCTGATCGGCGGAGTCGACGCGAGCGAGGCACGGCGAGCAGAACCGAGGTGGCGCGATCGCGGCGACTCGCGACCGCCAGACACTTTTCACTCCGCGTTCCGTCACCGAGCGCAATGTCAGAGATGATCTCGAAGCGGTCCCTCCGACGAGGCGTCGCCGTGCTCCTCGTCCCGCTGTCGGGAGCGACGACTCTCCCCGAGTTCGTCGAGTCCGCGCTGCCCGGCGCCTCGGACGTCCTCGGTATCGCGCTGTTCGTCGCCGCCGTCGCCTACCTCGTCACGTGCGTCGGGCGACAGGTGACCGCGGCGTCTGACACCCCGCTGTAGCGGGACGATCCGGCGGCGGCAGGGGCCGGACGCGACGACCGAAGTCTTGAACGGTTACGCCTCGGTACCCGGACCGCATGGTTGATAAAGACGCCGTTCGCCGCGGGTACGACGAACTGGCGGAGGCGTACGCCGCGGATCGGAACGAAGACGGTCGCGGACGAGAGGTTCTCTCACGGTTTCTCCAAGGGCTTCCCGGATCAGCGCGCGTCCTCGACGCCGGCTGCGGACAGGGAACGCCCGTTCTCCGGGACCTACACGCGTCGGAGACCGCAGTCGGGATGGATATCTCGCGTTCGCAACTGGAACTGGCCGCGGACGCCGTCCCCGACGCGGCGCTCGCGCAGGGGGACATGGCGAGGCTGCCCTTCCGCAACGGATCCTTCGACGCGGTGACGGCCTACCACTCGCTCATCCACGTCCCGCGCGAGCAACACCAAGCGGTCGTCGACGAGTTCGCTCTCGTCCTCCGCAACGGGGGGAGACTGCTCTGCTCCGAGGGGCCCGAGGAGTGGAGCGGTGCGAACCCGGACTGGCTCGACACGGGGGTCGAGATGCAGTGGCACATCGCGGGCGTCGAGGCGACGCGGGAGCACCTCCGGAACGCCGGGTTCGTCGTCGAACGAGAGTGGGGGGTCGACGACTCGCTCAACGCCGGCGACGACGCTCGGTGGACGTTCCTCTCGACGCGGTTGGAGGGGTGAGTCGGCCGCAGACCCCCTCGTTTGCTACCTCACTTCCCCTCGAACTCGGGATCGCCGTCGCCCATGAACGCCGTGACGCCCTCGATGAGGTCGTCGGTGTTCATCACGTGGCCGAAACCCATCGCCTCCACTTCGAGACCGGCCTCGCCGTCGGTGCGCCCGGCGTGTATCGTACGTTTCGTGTATTTCTGAGCGATCGGCGGGCCGGCGGCGAGCTGCTCGACCAGCTCCCGCGCGCGTTCGTCGAGCTCGTCGTCCGGGACCACGTCGTTGACGAAACCGTACCCTTCGAGCGTCTCCGGTTCGTAGCGGTCCGCGGTGAAGATGATCTCCTTGGCGCGCCCCTCGCCGACGATCCGAGCGAGCCGCTGGGTGCCTCCCCACCCCGGCATCAGTCCGAGGTCGTGCTCCGGCTGGCCGAACTCCGATCGCTCGGAGGCGACCCGGAGATCCGCCGCGGTCGCGAGCTCCATTCCCCCGCCGAGGCAGTAGCCGTCGATGGCGGCGACCACGGGCTTGTCGGAGTCCTCCAGTTTGCCGAACGCCCGCTGACCCCGCCGCGAGAGCTCGACCGCGGTGAGCGGTTCGACGCCGCCGGCGGCCATGCTCTGTACGTCGGCGCCCGCGGAGAACGCGCGATCGCCGGCGCCGGAGAGCAGGATCGCCCGCACCTCGTCGTCGTCGTCGAGGCGGTCGACCGCGTCCGGGAGCTCGTCGAGAAGCTCTCCGCTGATCGTGTTCATCCGGTGCGGGCGGTCGATCTCGACGTGCCCCACGCGGCCCTCGACGGTGACGTTGAGGGTGTCGTAGGCGGCGAGCGCGTCGTCGCCGTCCTCGCCGTCGCCGGTCCGGTCGCCGTCGTGGAAGCCGCCCGCCTCGGCGGCCTCGCGGAGGTAGTCGGTCGCCTCGTAGCGCGCCTCGCCCGTCTCCTCGTGGAGGTCGTCGAGCACGTCGACGAGGTCGTCGAGCCCCTCGCTGTCGGCGAGCTTCGCGGGACCGTCCGGGAAGCCGGCGCCGAGCATCACCGCGCGGTCGATCGCCCGCGGATCGGCCACGTCGTTCCCGACGAGGCCGGCGACCTCGTTGGCCATCACGGCGAGCAGTCGCTTGCGGACGTCGGCGTCGATCGCGTCGGACGGGATCTGCGCCCCGCCGTTCTCGTAGTCGTAGAACCCCTTACCGGTCTTCTTCCCCAGCTCCTCGGCCTCGACCTTCTCGACGAGCAGCGGGCAGGGGCGGTACGCCTCGCCCAGCACCTCGTGCATGTACTCCAGGACGTGGTACCCCACGTCGATGCCGACTTGGTCCGCGAGCTCGAACGAGCCCATCGGGAGCCCCATGTCGAACTTCGTCGTGGAGTCGACCGTCTCGATGTCGGCGTCGCCCGACTCGACGATCCACGCGGCCTCGTTCATCAGCGGGACCAAGATCCGGTTGACGATGAACCCGGGGCTGTCCTTCCGGACGCGGACGGGGGTCTTCCCCATCGACTCGGCGAGCCCCTCGATCAGTTCGAGGGTGTCCTCGGAGGTGTGTCTCCCGGAGATGACCTCGACGAGGTCCATCCGCACCGGCGGGTTGAAGAAGTGCATCCCGCAGAAACGCTCGGGGCGGTCGGTGACTTCCGACAGTTCGGTGATAGAGAGGCTGGAGGTGTTGGTGACGAAGACGGCCTCCTCGGGCGCGTACTCGACGACCTCGTCGTACACGTCCTTCTTGATCGCCATCTTCTCGGGGACGACCTCGACCACCACGTCGGCGTCGGCGAGCGAGTCTTCGAGGTCGACGAAGGCCTCCACGCGGTCGAGCGCGGCTTCGGCCTCGTCGTCGTCGATGCGGTCCTTCTCGGCGAGCTTGCCGAGCGACCACTCGATCTGGTCGTAGCCGTCCTGTACGAACTCCTCTTTGATATCCCGCAGGGACACGTCGTAGCCGGCGAGCGCGGCCACCTCCGCGATGCCGTGGCCCATGTTCCCGGCGCCGAGGACCGTTACGCGCTGGACGTCTTCGAGCTGCATATCGAAACGGTCGGAACCGTAATGGTTGAACGTTTCCATCTTCCAAACGGAAAACTCACTGTAAGTTTATCCGGGGCGCTCCGCGGGGAAACCCACTCCCGTCTCCGGCCCCAACCCCGCCCGATGAACGAGCGAGTCGCGGCGACCCTGCGCGAGGACCCGACGATGGCGCGGCTGATCGATCGACACGGCCCGCTGGCGGTCGAGCCGGCCGGCGACGAGTTCTCGCGCCTCTGTACCTCGATCGTGAACCAGCAGCTCTCGACCGCCTCCGCGGCGGCGATTCACGAGCGGTTCCTCGACGTACTCGGCGGCGATCCCACCCCGAATCTGGTCCTCGCGGCCGACGAGGACGACCTCCGCGAGGCGGGTCTCAGCGGGACCAAGGTCGAGTACTTGCGCGAGGTCGCCGCGGCGTTCCGCGACGGGGACCGCGACCTCACGCGCGAGGGCCTCGCGGACGCGAGCGACGATGAGGCCGTCGCCGCGCTCACCGAGATCCGGGGCGTCGGCGAGTGGACCGCGCGGATGTACCTCATCTTCGCGCTGGGCCGCGAGGACGTGCTCCCGCTGGGCGATCTGGCCGTCAGAAAGGGGATCGAGCAGGTGTACAACGACGGCGACGAGCTGACCCGCGCGGAGATGCGCGAGATCGGCGACGCGTGGCGCCCCTACCGGAGCTACGGGACGCGGTACGTCTGGGCGGAGTACGAGTCGTAGCCGGCCTGCCGAACGCTACTCGCCGCCCGCCGCCGCGTACGTCTCCAGCGCCGCGAGCCGCCCGTCTTCGACCGAGAACACATCGATGAACGCGAACACCTCCTCGCCGTCGGCGTCGAGCAGTCTCCCCCGGACCGCGATGCCGGGACCCTCGGGGTACACCGCGTCGACGACGTGAGTCGTGTCGGTCATCGGGCGCTCGTCGCGCATGAACGCGACGAAGCGGTCGCGCCCCTCGAACGTGCGGTCGGGGCGCCGCTGGACGAAGTCGGGGACGAGTAGATCCCTGAGCCGGTCGTACTCGCCGGCGTCGAGCGCGTCGTAGTACGCCCGGGCGAGCCGGGCGGAGTCGTCCGGTTGAGACACCGTCACGCCGCCAGCGCCTCGAACTCCTCGGCCGAGGTGCGGGTCCCCTTCGAGATGACGGCGTCGCCGGCGCGGAGCGTGGTGTCGATGTCGTGGCCGACGAGCCACCCCTCGTCGGGGCGCCGGATCGCGATGACGCTCGTCGAGATGTCGGTCGCGGGGATCCCGTCTTCGACCCGGGTCCCGTCGAGGTCGCTCCCCTCGCCGATCACGGTTCGGACGATGATCTCGTCGGACTCCTGGACCGCCATCTCCACGACCGGGTGGACGCCGATGTCGCGCATGACGCCCTCGGTGATCTCTAAGGCGGCGTCGGAGATCTCCTCGGTCGCGACGCCGAGGTGGATCAGCCCGCGCAGCGAGACGGGGTCGTCGGCCTCGCGGGCGGCCCGGAGCGTCCACGCCTCGAACCGCGACTGGAGGGCGTCGACCTCGATCTCCAGGTTCGACACCTCCTCGGAGAGCGCCTCGTTGTCGAACAGCACGGAGCCGTACGCCAGATCGACCGCCAGCTCCGAGAGGTTCTTCATCAACACGATGGAGTCGACCGCGCGCTCTAAGTCGTCGATCGCGGGTTCCGGGGGCTCGTCCGGCTCGAACGCGTCGCCGGTCAGCGTCGGGTGCACGTCGGCGACGCCCGTCTCCGGCCCGCGGAGGAGCGTCACGTCGCCGGCCTCGATCCGGGTCGTCGGACCGGGGTTGAGGATCCAGTCGTCGTCGCGCCGGATCGCGATGACGCGCACGCCCGTCTTCGACTCCAGGTCGATGTCCTTCAGCGTCCGCCCCGCGTACGCGGAGTCGGGCGAGACCGTGCCGCGCACCAGCGTCTCGACGCCCTCGGTGAGCGCGCCGCGCATCGCGTCGGGGAGCCCGATCTCCTCGGTGACGATCTTGGCGATGTCGCCGGCGGCGTCGGAGATCTTGTCGGCCGCGCCGACAACGCCGAGCACCGGCGCGAGCGTCTCGGCCTCGTCCGGGCTCCGCGCCGCGAGCATGAGGCTCATCCGCGCGCGCATCTGGAGCACGTCCATCCGGTGTTCGAGCTCGACGACCTCGTGGGCGATCGTCGGGCTCCCGTGGAGGACCGCGGAGTACGACAGGTCGATCAACAGCTCGGCGGTGTCTTTCATCTCCACGAGCAGGTCCTTCACGCTCGTCGGCTCGTACTGGACCGTCAGCGGCCCGTCCCGCCCGTCGAATCGTCCCATGGTGACACCTCTCCGGCTCCGAGTAAAAGGCTTGTTACGGGGCATCTGTCGCTCTCACGAACCGGCGTCTCAGGCGGCGTCTCAGGCTGCGTCGCCGGTGACGTAGGCGACTGGACTCGCCTCCGAACCGCCGCTCTCTCCCGCCTCGATCGGCCGGGCGAGGTCGACGAGCGCGAGCCACCGGAGGAGCCGGTCGGCGCGCTCGCGCCACGTCGCCGCCCAGTCCGGATCGCGGGCGCGGTCGTGTCTCGGCACCGATTCTCGCGTCGCCTCGAACAGCCCCTCGGGGGTGAGCGGGTCCGCTGGCGAGGCGTCCCGCAGGGCGGAAAGCGCTTCTGGGACGAGCAGCACGCCCTGGCGGAGCCCCTCGCGGACGCGCTCGGGAGTCGGCTCCGCGTCGGCCCTGACGAACCCGCGGGGCGTCTCGCGGGCCAGTCCGAGCGCGCGTAGGAACGCCAGCCAGTCGTTCGCGGTCTGTCTGTCGGCGAGTCCCTGCCGCTCGCGGAGCCGGGCGCAGCAGTCGTCGGTGCGCCCCGGAACGAGCGGGACCGCCCGCTGGAACGCGCGGAGGTCGTCGAGGGCGTCGGGCGGTTCGGGGACGGGTTTGAGCCTCATCGTCGGGGGGCGGGACGTGGCGACGCGGCGACCGGCATCAGCGGTAGCCGAACGACTCCGCCAGCAGCTCCTCGTCCGTCTCGCCGACCGTGTAGACGGGGCCGTCGACCACGTCGACGGTGACCGTCGCGGGGGCGAAGACGCGCTCGTCCACCTCGTAGAAGTCCCAGTCGGCGTCCTCGAACACCTCGACGAACGGCGTCCCGTACTCCTCGCGGGCGGTCGAGACGATCTGGTCGAAGCGGTCGTCGTCGCGCGCGACCTGCAGGTGGACCTCCCCGCCGTACGCCAAGGCGTCGTTCGTCCGGCCCATCGCGAGGTCCTCGTCGCGGGTGGCCGGAGCCATCGGCGCGGAACCGGAGGCGTGAAGCACGTCGGTCGGCTCGTAGCCGAGTTCCAGCAGGCGGAAGACGGCGAGCTCCGCGGCGCGGGCCGCGGTCGCGACCGAGCCCGCGGTCGAGCCGGTGGCGTACGCCGGGAGGAACACGCCCTCGGCGTCGACCTCGGCGAGGTCGGCGACGTGCTCCGCGACCTCCTCGGTCGGGAGCGTCGTCGACTCGACGGCGAGCGTCGCGAACTCGGAGGAGTCGTAGTAGCCGACGCGCTCGAACTCGGTCTCCTGTCCGACGAGCGCGCGGGCCGGCCCCGAGCCGAGCCCCTCGAAGCCGGAGTCGAAGGCGAGCTCCCAACCGGCCTTCTGCGAGCAGAGCAGGGCGATCGCGGGGTGGTCGGTCGACAGCTCGACGTACTGGCGCGGCGCGTCCGCGACCTCGCCCATGCGGGTGCGGAGGTTCGCGAGCCCGGCGGTCTGGATCTCGGCGAGCAGCAGTCCCGCCTCGACGCCGCCGGCGGCGTCGACGCCGAAGTCGACGACGGTGGCGCCGTTGTCCAGCTCGTAGCCGACGACGTCGAGCTCGCCGGCGAAGTCGAGCGCCTCGTCGACGAGCTCGATCGCGGTCCGGTTGATGCTTTCCATGCTCGACCCTTCTCGCTCCCGCAGTAAGTGGTTTGTCAGTCGTCGTCGTCAGCGCCCGCGGCTCAGCTACCGTCGCCGCCGGCGACCGGTTCGACGCGGAACACGTACCCCTCGTACGCGTCGTACAGGTTCGTCGGGGACTCGCCGGCGGCGTGGTCCGCACAGAGGAACGCGGTCGCCTCCACGGCGCCCGCACCGGTCTCCTCCTGGTAGCGCTCGGTAACCGAGAACGCCACGGGCTCGGAACAGCCCCGACGATGGCACTCGGTCGGCGGATCGGCGGTCGGCTCCGGCTCGTCGCCGCGCTCTCTGGCCTCCGAGATGTCCCGCTGTATCCGTCGCCGCTCCTCCTCGCGTGCCTGCTTGTCGCGTCCCGATTTTGTGTCGGCCATACGCCCCACGTCACGCTTCAGGGGCATAACGCTACGGTCGGTTCGGACCTCCGGCCTACCAGAAGCCGCCGTCCGACCCGCCCCCAGAGCCGTCGGGGCCCGACGGGCCGCCCGGTCCGCGGGGTCCTCTCGGGCGGGGATCGGGGTCGATCTCCACCAGCTCCGACTCGGCGCGCGGGTCGATCTCGCTGCCCTCCTCGTACCGGACGAAGGAGAGGTAGAAGGGCTCGCCGCAGCCGACGCCCTCCGCGTCCGACTCGCGGTAGGGTTCATCGCCCTCCGCGTCCGGCTCGCGGTAGGGTTCACCGCCCCCCACGTCCGGCCCGCGAACCCCGTCGTGCGGGTCCCAGTCGACCCCGTCGCTCTCGCCGCAGACGAACCGGACGCCGTCGGCGTCGTCGCCCTCGAACGGGTCCGTCGGGGCGACGTACGCCCACCCTTCGAGGGGGTACGGCGTCACCGACTTGTCCGCGAGGTAGCCGTCGCGCTCCAGTTCGACGAGCGTCCCGCAGTGCGGACAGTAGTAGGTGACCGGATAGCTCATGCGGATCGTACGGGCGGTATTTATAAAGGATCGTCGGCGGGGAGAGGTCCGTCAGCGGAGGCGAGGGCCTCGTTGTGTCCCCGGAAGCTGCGGCTTCATCGGCGGCGGGCGCGGTGTGGTCCCCGTCGTTCGGTTCACGGGAGGGCCGTCCGGAGGTCCTCGCAGAGGTCATCGGGGTCTTCGAGGCCGACGGACACCCGGACCAGCGTCTCGGGCACCTCCGCCGAGTCCTCACACCGGCTGAACTCCTCGGGGATCATCAGCGACGGCACCTCGACGAGGCTCTCGACCCCACCGAGACTCGCTCCCGGCGTGAACACCTCGAGTCCCCGGACGAACGCCTCGAGTTCGACGAGCGTCCCGTCGAACTCGAAGGACAGCATCCCGCTGTATCCCGACATCTGCTCGCTCGCGAGGTCGTGTTGCGGGTGGCTCTCGAGACCCGGATAACGGACGCGAGCGATCCGATCGCGGCCTTCGAGGAACCGGGCGACCGCCGTCGCGTTCGTCTCGTGGCGGTCCATCCGCGCGGGGAGCGTCTTGACGCCCCGCGCCACGAGGTAGCAGTCGAACGGCGACAGCATGTTCCCGAGCCCGACGCGCTGCGCGAACGCCAACCGCTCGAACACCTCGCCGTCGTCGGTGATAACGGCGCCGCCGATCGAGTCGGAGTGCCCGTTGAGGTACTTGGTGGTGCTGTGAACGGCGACGTCGGCACCCAGTTCGAGTGGGGCCTGACAGTACGGGCTCGCGAAGGTACCGTCCACGCCGAACGGCGCGTCGTGATCGTCGGCGATGTCGGCTATCGCTCGGATATCGCACAGCCGAAGCAAGGGGTTCGACGGGGTTTCCGCCCAGATCAAGTCGGTGTCCGAGCTGACCGCATCGGCGACGTTGTCTGGGTTGCGGGCGTCGACGAAGTCGACGTCGACGCCGAGGTGTCCGGCCAGGTGTTCCGTGAGCAGTTTCTCTGTTCCGCTATAGACGGTGTCCGAGGAGACGACGTGGCCGTTCGGCGGGACCAGCGACAGCATCGTCGACGAGATGGCGGCCATTCCGGAGGCGAACGCCAGCCCGTGCTCGCCGCCTTCGAGGCGGGCCAACTGCGCTTCGAGGGCCGCCCGCGTCGGATTGCTCTCGCGCGAATAGTCGTGTTCGTCGGCGTCCGTCCCGACGCCCCACTCGAACGTCGTCGAGAGGTGGATCGGCGGGACGACGTCGGTCGTTCGATCCCCGTGAGAACGGGCCTCGGCCGCGCCGACTGCGGTGGTCGCGAATCGGTTCCCGTCGGACCGGCTATCGTGTCGCGTCATGAGATATCACCATTGGACTCACTCGAACCCGATTCGGAGAGGGAGTTTACGAACGGTTCTCGGGGACGAGTGATAGGTGTGGAGTTCCCGGCGAGGGTGGCCACGACCCGAACCCGGCTCGGCCGCGGATCGGCGGGCCGGTTGCCGCCGTTGCCGCCGTTGCCGGGCGTTGCCGGGCGTTTCCGGGGCGCCGTCGGCTCCGAGGGGAAGCGTCTTGCCGACGCGGACGAGTGGTGCTCTCGATGTACTTGGTGACGTTCCGCCTCGCTCCGGGCGAGTACGACGCGGAGTTTCACGAGCTGAATGACGCGATACAAGCGGTCGCCGAGGACACGGCGGGGTATCTGGGCAAGCGGACGTGGCACGCGCCGGACGGCGACGAGGTCCTCGTCGTCTACTACTGGGAGTCGTTGGACGCGCTCGAGTCGTTCGGAGCGGACGCGGACCACGAGCGGGCGAAACGGCGGTGGACCGAGTGGTACGACGCGTACGAGGTCACCGTTACGGAAGTCGTCGAGACGTACGGGAGCGGATTCGGTGACGATGCGAGCCCCCTCGCGTAGGGGTGGCAGATCGCAAAGAGTGGTCCGCAACCAAGAGTGGTCCGCAACCAAGAGTGGTCCGCAACAGGACCGACCGCGCGGCTAGTGGAACCCGCGGTCCACGTCGTCGTCGTCGATCAGGTCCTCGAGCTCGGACGAGAGGAGCTCCTCGGCCTCCTCGAAGGTGTCGGAGAGCGCGTCGAGCTCGTCGGGGCGCCCGTCGAACTCGTAGTCCATCGGGCCGAACGCGGGCGAGTCGACCGCCTCCATCACGTCCTCGAACAGGTGGTCGGGGCTGGTCGGCGCCTCCGCGTGGACCTTCAGCGTCTCGCGCAGCCGGGTCGCCACGTCCTCCGCCTCGGCCTCGTCCTCGGGCGGGGACTGCACCGCGAACCGCCCGGCGGACTCCTCGTCCGGGAGCAGGGGGTCCAGCTCGTCGTCGACCCGGCGGGCGACCCGCGTCCCGACCCCGCGGAGGTCGCGGGGGTTCTTCGCGTACGTCTTCAGGTGGTAGACGCCGACGCCCGGGTGACCGAAGTAGAGGTCTTCGCCGAGCCCCTCGCGTCTGGATCCGGCGACCGCGCGCCAGCCGTCGGGGTCGGTCGAGTCGCTCGCGACGTCGGCGAGGATGTCGTCCCAGTCTCGCACGCGCATGTCGGCGTATAGTCATGAGTGGGCGCGCTTGAGCGTGTCGGTCCCGGCCAGCGGGGATCGGGTCCGTCGCCTCACCGACAGCGTTTTTCGGGATCGCCGCCGATGACGGCCGTGAACGTTCGGGGGCCGATCCTCTCCGTCGGGGAGGCGCGGACGGTGTCGACGTCGTACGGCGACCGCGAGCTCCGCGAGCTCCGGATCCGGCCCGACCGCGGCGCGGGCGACGCGGTCGACGTGACGCTGTGGGGCAAGTGGACCGAGACCGCCGAGGCCGCCGAGCCGGGGATGGAACTGCTCGTCACCGGCGCCGAGGAGGACGAGTTCGGCGGCGAGACGGGGTACGCCACCACCGGCGACTCGTGGGTCGTGCTCGAACCCGACTTCCTCGTCGACGTGACCGGGATCCGGTCGTGGGTGCAGTGCCCGCGGATGTACTACCTGAACAAGCTCTCGGGGATCCCGCTGAACTACCCCGTGGTGAAGGGGACGGTCGTCCACGAGGTGTTCGGCGACCTGCTGCGCGGGATGGAGCTGGAGGCGTCCGTCGCCGACCGCATCGAGGAGGCGGGCCTCGAACTCGGCCTGCTGGGGTACGAGCCCGAGGAGGTCGCCGACGAGGTCCGCCGGAACGCCGCCGCGATCGAGGGGTGGCTCTCGCAGGGAACCCTGACCGACGAGGACACGTGGCGGTCGGAGTTCACCCTCATCTCGCCGACGTTCGGCCTGAAGGGCCGGGCCGACGCGCTCCGGCGCGGGACCCCCGTCGAGCTGAAGACGGGGAAGAACACCAAGCGCGAGCCGCGCTTCCACGACAAGATCCAGGCGGCCTGCTACGCGCTCATGCTCGACGAGCGCGGCGTCGACCCCGACATCGGAACCCTCCTCTACACGAAGAACACCGCCTTGGACCGCAACGAGGAGTCGGGCGATCTGTCGCCCGCCAAGGAGTTCTCCGTGGGACGGGGCCTGTTGGAGTTCGTCGTCCGCGAGCGCAACGCCCTCGCGGCGATGGAGTGGCGCGCGCTTGACGACCCCGGCGAGCGCCCCACGGTCCCGACGGGGTACGAGGCGGACGCGAAGTGCGAGTACTGCTTCGAGCAGGACACCTGCATGGTCGTCTCCGGTCGCCTCGATCAGGAGTCGAAGGCGGGGTCGGTCGGGACGCCCGTCCCCGACGAGGAGCGCGACTACTTCGACCGGTTCTACGTCGCCTTAGAGGAGGAGCGCCGCGAGACCCACGCCGAGTACCGGAAGCTGTGGGAGCAGACCCCGGAGGAGCGCGCCGCGGACGACCGCGCCCTCATCGACCTCGAACCGGTCTCGCAGACCGAGATCGACGACGCCCGGTGGGAGCTTCGCGCCCGAAAGCCGGGTGACGCCGTCTCCAAGCTCCGCGAGGGCGACGTGGCGCTCGCGAGCGACGGCGACCCCGTCTCCGGCCACGGCGAACTGGGCCGGATCACCGCGCTCGACGGCGACGAGGTCGTCGTCGAGACCGACGAGCCGGTCGAGCTCCGGCGGCTCGACGTCTACCCCTCCGAGATCTCCGTCGACCGCTCGCTCACCGCGCTCCACGACGCGATCTTGAAGGGGAGCGAGCGACGCAAGGACGTGCTGTTCGGGCGGCGCGAGCCCGAGTTCCGGGCGGAGAGCGAGCGCCCGGCGGGAGCGCCCGGAAGCGACGATCCGGACGCCCCCGACGCCTACATCGACAACAACGCGGCCCAGAACGAGGCCGTCGGGCTCGCCGTCGACGCCGAGGACTGCGCGCTGATCCACGGCCCGCCGGGCACCGGGAAGACGTACACCATCGCGCGGACGATCCGGGCCTTGGTCGAGGAGGGGAACCGCGTGCTGCTCTCGGCGTTCACGAACCGCGCGGTCGACAACGCCCTCGAAGCGCTCCGGGATCAGGGCTTTGAAGATGTGCTCCGCGTCGGGACCGAGACCGGCGTCCGCGGCGACATGCAGGACGTGCGGCTCGTCCAGCGCGGCGACCCCAACGCCAAGGCCGCCGAGCTGCGGGACGCGCCGGTCGTCGCCGCCACCACCGCGGCCTGCGGCTCCCGCGTCCTCCGCGAGTGCGAGTTCGACGTGGCCGTGGTCGACGAGGCCTCCCAGCTCACGGAGCCGGGCACTCACGCCGCGATCAACCGCGCGGACCGGTTCGTGCTCGTGGGCGACCACGAGCAGCTCCCGCCGGTCGTTCGCGCCGAAAACGACCTCCAGACCTCCCTCTTTCAGCGTCTCATCGAGGAGTACCCCGACGCGAGCGTCATGCTCGACCGCCAGTACCGGATGAGCCAGCGGATCCAGGCGTTCGCGTCCGCGGAGTTCTACGACGGCGCGCTCCGCCCGGCGACCCCCGAGGTCGCGGGGCAGACCCTCCGTGATCTGGGCGTCGATCCCGCCGACCTCCCCGAGGGGCTCGCCGGGGGCGTGAGCTTCGTCGACCCGAACGGGAGCCGCGACGGCAACCGGAACGTCCGGGAGGCCGAGCGCGTCGCCGCGGTCGTCGACGCCTACGTCGCCGCCGGCGTCGACCCGGACGACATCGGCGTGATCGCCCCGTTCCGCGCGCAGGTCGCCGAGATCGGTCGGCGGACCTCGGTCACGGTCGACACGGTCGACCGCTTCCAGGGCTCCTCGAAGGAGGTGATCGTCGTCTCGCTGGTCGCGACCGGCGACCTCGACGGGCCGATCTTCGAGGACCACCGGCGGATGAACGTGGCGCTCACGCGGGCGAAAAAGCAGCTTACCCTCGTCGGCGACGCCGACGCGCTCGCGTCCGAGCCGTTCTACGCGCGGCTGCTCGACTGGGCGCGGCGGTGAGGCGGGCGGCGGTCCGATCGCTCCCGTCCGCCCCTACTCTCCGTCCGCGCCGGGGTCCGCCTCGGTGACGATCCCGGGCTCCTTGCTCGCGATGACGACCATCCGGTCGGTGAGGTCCTCGATCGTGTTCGCGAGCTCGTCCAACAGGATCGCCAGCTCCCGGTAGACGAGCGGCTGGTCGACCGCGTCGTCGGCGAACGCGGTCGCGATGGCGTCGTTGCGGAGCTCGTCGCACTCGCTTTCCAGACCGCGAATCGCCTCGATCCCCTCGGTGAGCGTCTCAGTCGCGTCGCCGCGCGCGAGTCCGCGGACGAACCCCTCGACGACATCGACGAGGACCGCGACCATCTCGACGATGCGGGTGGCCATCTCGCGCATGTCGCGGAACGGCTCGGCGTCGGGGTCGGGGCGCATCATGAGCGCCTCTTGGGCGATCCGCTCGGTGTGGTTCGCGACCACGTCGAGCTCCTTGTAGAAGTCGAGCAGCGCGGACTCGTTGAAGTTGATCCGGGTGTTCAACAGGCCGATGTCGTCCGGGCCGGCGTCGGTGATGGCCGCGGTGATCTCTCGGACCAGCTCGTCGCACTCGCTCTCGATCGCGGCGATGTCGTCGATCGTCTCGCGGTACGGCCCGTCGCTCGCGTACTCGTCGAGGGCGCGCGGGAGGAGGGCGACGCAGTCGTCGATCCGGTCGAGGTACGCGGCGGTCTGGGATTCGAGCCGTTCGCCGAAGTCGGCGTCGGTGGGCATGTCCCGATCCACGAACGTCGGGGCTAAAGAGGTTCCCTCGCGTTTCGTCGATCGTGAGGGTTCTTTCGGGCGGTCCCGCCCGCGTTGACGGGCGCGTGGTGCACCCGGCGTCGTCGGTCGCGTGGTGCGCCCGGCGTCGGTCGCGCAGTGGACCCGGCGTCGTCGGTCGCGTCCTCCCTACAGCCCGTCGACGGCGTCGAGCGCCGCCTCGATGTCGGGGACGTCGAACCACTCCCGGCCGGTGTACGCGTTCGTCCCCGACGCGTACAGCTCGGAGACCGCGTCGACGACCGCCGGCGGTAGCGGATCGGGGTCGGGCTCGCAGAGCTCGCGCCAGTCGTCGATGTCGCGGTCGGCGACCGCCGCCTTCGCCTCCTTCACGGCCTCGACCCACGCGGGGTCGTTCGCCTTGTACCACTGGCGGACGACCTCCTTCGAGATCCCGCGCCCGCCGTAGGAGAAGCGGTTCTCGTCGAAGGTTCCGACCACGTCGGCGACGCGGAGCTCCCCGTCGACGTACAGGCACTCGATCTTCCCGTCCTCGTGGACGAAGCCGGCCGCCTCGGCGCGCTCGGTGACGACCCGGTTCACGTCGAGCGCGAGCGATTCGAGGGCGTCGATATCGGCGACGCCGGCGATCCGATCGGCCTCCGCGCGGGTGAGGTACCGGTCCTGCTGTTCGTACTTCGTCGAGAACTCCACGACCGGCTCGGGGAGGTCGACCGGTTCGTCGGGCCAGTCGCCGTCGGGACCGGCGAGGTCGTCGAGCCCGAAGTCGGCGGGTTCCCGGCGGCGCCGGAGGCTGGACCCAACCGGGACTCGGTTCCGGAAGACGACCTCCAGCGGGACGAGGTAGTTCTCCCCGCCCGCGGCGTGGAACGCGTCGTAGTCGTAGCCCGCGTGGGGCCCCTCGTACGGGAGGTCCGGGACCTGCGTCAGGTCGATGGCCATCTCCGTCGGCGGGGCGCTCGCGTCGGCGAGCGCGACGATCTCACCCGTGTCAGCGTCTGTAACGCCGCGGTAGTGCGTCGGGACGCCCTCGTCGTCCAGCAGTTCGAAGTTGAACGCCCCCATCGCGCAGAGGCTCGCGCCCTTGCGCGGGATCGCGTCCGGCATCTGGCCCCAGTCGAACACCGAGTAGGCGTCCGTGAAGACGAACCGACCGCGGCCGAGCGAATCGGCGGTCGCGGCCTCGTCGACGCGGAACTCCTTGACGCTCGTCATACCGCATCCGCCGACCGCCTCCCCCATGAATCTTTCACTTACGTGGTCACCTCCATCTGTTTCTACCGAGAACGATCCACAGTTGTGGACAGAGTCGACGGTGAGGATCGCCGTCGGGGGCACGTCGTCGCGGCCGAGCCAGCATCGAAAGGACCACGCGGCTCGCGGGCGCACCCCAGAACATGCACGATGCTCGCGAGGTCGTCGTCCTCCGGTACGGTCACCGGCCGGGCCGCGACGACCGCATGACGACGCACGTCGGGCTCACGGCCCGGGCGCTCGGCGCCGACCGGGTGATCTTCCCCGACAACGCCGGGCAGTCGGCGGAGACGGTGCGGGACATCACCGACCGGTTCGGCGGCCCCTTCGCGGTGGAGCTGCGCGACGACCAGAAGGCGATCGTCCGGAACTGGGACGGAGTCGTCGCCCATCTCACGATGTACGGCGAGCGGGTCCAGGACGTCGAGGAGGAGGTTCGGGAGTCGATCGGGCTCGGCGGGGCGGGAAGCGGTGGCGACGGCCCCGCGACCGTCGGCGACGGGCCGGCGACGCCCCGCGACCTCCTCGTCGTCGTCGGCGGCGAGAAGGTGCCGTGGGCGCTGTACGAGCGCGCCGACTTCAACGTGGGCGTGACGAACCAGCCGCACTCCGAGGTCGCGGGGCTCGCGGTCTTCCTCGACCGCCTGTTCGAGGGCGCGGAACTCGAACGGGAATGGGAGGGCGCCGACCGCCGGGTGGTACCGGAGTCGACCGGCAAGACGGTGATCGACGCGGAGGAGGAGCTCGCAGACGACGGCGAGAGTTCGGAACCCGCAGACGACGGTAAGGGCGCCGAATCCGGCGCGGGCGGCTCCGAAACCGACGACCGCGACTGAGTCCCCCTACTCGTCGCAGTCGCCGCGCTTCGACCCTCGCCTCGATCCCCGCTTCGACCGTCGATCCGGCTCCTGATCGACGACCTCCGGCGTGCCGCTCAGAATGCCGCGGAGCCCCGACATCGGCTCGCCGACGGTGATCCCGTGTTCCGTGATCTTGAACTCGCGGATCGTCCGCTCGAAGTCGCTCGTCCGCTTTTTGAGGACGCCGATCGCCTTCCGGAGCTCGCCCTCGACCTCGAGGTGACGGAGGAAGACGATGTTGTCGGCGAGGTAGCTGATGTTCTCCATCGTCGCGTGGAACTCCCCCGTGACGTTCCGCGTCTCGTCGATGAAGATCCCGGTCGCGCCCATGTTCTTGAGGTAGCGACCGAGCGCGTGCATCTGCTGGAGCATCATGTCCTCCTCGCCGCGCAGCGTCAGCCGGTACCCGGAGATCCCGTCGACCATCACGATGTCGGCGCCGCGCTCCTCCACCTCCTCGCGGACCATTCGCGCGAACTCCTGTGGCGACCGCTCTAACGCCTCCACCTCGTTCACCTGTAGGGTCCCTCGCTCCAGCATCTCGTCGACCGGGATGTTGACCGCCCGCGACCGGGTGAGGAACGTCTCCCGGTTCTCCTCGAACAGGTAGATGACGGAGCGTTCCCCCCGGCCCGCGGCCTCCTTCATGAACTGCGTACTCAGGGTCGTCTTCCCGACCCCGGTCGGCCCGCTCACGATGGTGACGGTGCCGCGCTCGATCCCGCCGTGGAGCAGCTCGTCGACCTCGGGGATCCCCGACGATATCTGTTCGAACTCGATGTCCTCGTCGCGCTGGCCGGGCTGGAGCGCCGGGTACACCTCGATGCCCGCGTCGGTGACCCGGTAGGCGTGATCGCCGCCCTGCGTCGCCGACCCGCGGAACTTCGGGACGCGGACGGTCTTCCCGTACTCCGCGGCGTCCAGCCGGATCGTCCCGTCCGTGATGAACTCGAGGTCGTCCGTCGGCAGCGACGGGGTGTTCTGGACGGTGAACAGCACCGTCGTCTCCCGGTCTTTCAGGAAGCGCATGAACCCGACGACCTGCTTCCGGAACTGGTAGTCGTCGGACAGCAGGAAGCGGATCTGGGTCAGGGGGTCGACCACGACTCGGTCGGGGGCGACCGCGGTGACACCCTCGACGATCTTCTCGGTCAGCGGCTCCCGCTCGACCTCGGCTGGCTCGAACACCTCGTACGACTCGTCTTCGACGAATACGTCCGCGCTCGGGCTCAGGTCGAGGAACTCGATCGCGTCGGTGTCGAAGCCGAGCGCCGCCGCGTTGGCCTTCAGGTCGCGGACGTCCTCTTCGAGGTTGATGAACAGCGCCGTCTCCCCCTCGTCGACACCCTGCTGGAGGAAGTGGAAGCTCAGGATCGTCTTTCCGCTGCCGGCCTGACCGCGGACCATGTAGCTCCGGTTCGGCACGAGCCCGCCCGACAGTATCTCGTCGAGCCCCGCGATACCCGTCGAGGCGCGATCGGCGAGTGGTGTCGACATACCGTTTACTCCGGACGGGGGGTAGTTAATCAATGGGTAGCTCTTAGTGGATACACGGTCTCCTTTTAGGAGACATGGCTCCAGGCCCCGCGGGGATCGCTTCCGACGCCCCCTTCGGCGGACCGCCGGACGTGGACGAGGAGGTCCGCGTCCTCCTTTTCATGCGGTCGGGGCGCGACCGCGAGCTCGTGGCGGAAGCCCTCGGCGACCGCTTCCGCGTCGAGTCGACGACGGACGCGGCGGCGCTCGACTCGCGGTTCGACTGCTGCGTCTGCGACGACGAGGGGTTCGAGCGGGCCGCCGGCTCGATCGAGTCGCGACGGGAGCGCGCGGCGCCCGCATTCCTCCCGTTCGTCCTCCTCGCGGGCGGCGACACCGACCGGGAGACGACGCAGGAGGCGTGGGATCACGTCGACGACGTCATCGAACTCCCGGTGCGCAAGCGGGCGCTCCGCACCCGGATTGGTAACCTCGTCGAGCGACGGCGAACCACCCTCCGGCTCGCTGACCGCGAGCAGCGGCTGGCGGCCGCTGTCGAGGAGATCCGGCAGAAGGAGCGCGCGATGGACGAGGCCCCGGTGGGGATCGCCCTCGCGGAGCCGGGGACGGGGAATAACCCACTGACCTACGTCAACGAGGAGTTCGAGCGGCTCACCGGCTACGGACCGGAGGTGCTCGGGAAGGACTGTCGGCTCCTCCAAGGGGAGGACACGGACCCCGCGACGACGGCGGCGATCCGCGAGGCGATCGACGACGAGCGGCCGGTCTCCGTCGACATCCTGAACTACCGCGCGAACGGCAAGAAGTTCTGGAATCAGCTCACCGTCGCGCCGATCCACGACGAGACCGGCGACGTGATCCGCTTCGTCGGCTTCCAGACGGACATCACCGACCGGAAGATCCGCGAGCGCCGGCTGGAGGTCATGAGTCGGGTGCTCAACCACAACCTCCGGAACAAGATGAACCTCATCGAGGGGTACACGGAGCTGCTGCGGAGCGATCCCGACGAGGAGCAGCGTCGGAAGTCGCTCGACGTGATCTCGGAGACGACCGACGACCTGATGCGGATCGCGGAGGCGGTGCGGAAGATCGACCACACGCTTTCGAAGACGGATCCGGGCGAGACCGCGGTCGAACTGCGCGACCGCCTGTCCGAGCTGCTGAGTCAGATGACCGATCAGTACCCGAACGCCACGTTCCACCTCTCGCTCCCCGACGGTGATTCCCTCGGTGTGAGCGTGCTCGGCCTCCAGACGGCGATCGAGGAGGGGGTAGAGAACGCGGTCAAGCACAACGACGACCCGGAGCCGACGGTCTGGATACGCGCCGAGCGCGGGGACGAGGGCTGGATCGAGATCGAGATCGAAGACGACGGCCCGGGGATCCCGGAACACGAGACCCACGTGCTCGAACGGGGCGAGACGTCGCTGAAGCACGCGGACCGACTCGGGATCTGGCTGATGTACTGGGTCGTGAGCAAGGCGGGCGGGCAGTTCTCGGTGGAGTCGTCCGAGACGGGCGGGACGCTCCTCCGGATGACGATCCCGGCCCGCTCCTGATCGCGTTCCCGGCCCGCTCCTGATCGCGTTCCCGGCCCGCTCCTGATCGCGTGCCCTCGACAGCGAACCGCCGGTGGCGAACCCCCGATCGCGCACCTCCGAGTTCACAGCGTCCGCTTCGATCGGAGCCGCGCGAGCCTGGTCCGCGCCTCCTGCCGGCTCGTCCCCCGCACGCGACCGGTCTCGGCGTCCGCCATCGAGACGAGAGAGAGCCGGTCGAGGAGGGGCGGCCAGTCGGCGGCACCTGCGGCGTCGCTGGCGAACGCGACCGCGTTTCCGAGCCCGTCGCGCTCGGCGGCCCCGAGCCGCGCGACCGCCTCGTCAGCGTCCCGACGCCCGCCGGCCACGTAGAGCCGGTCGCCGACGGCGGCCGGGAGCCACGCCGGTAGGAGCAGGAGCCAGAGCGCGACCCCGGCGGCCGCGTACGCCCACGACGGGATCCGGTCGCGCTCCGGTTCGTACCCGTGGATCCGGTTGACGCGGCGGTCCGCCGCCGTGCGCTCGCCGCGGCGCCCGACGAGCAGTGTCGCGAGGAGCGCCACCGTCTCGACGGCCCCGAGCGCCGGGAGCAGCGCCGTCGAGACGAGCGCCTCACGGGTCCGAAGCCGGACGAGCGCGTGCCGGAGCGCCGCGTCGCGGTCGGCCTTCGACAGCGAGAGCAGGCGGGTCGAGACGACGAGCCGCGAGCCGCGGTAGCCGTCGGCGACGGCGACGTTGGCGGCGTCCGCGCGGACGACCGTCACCTCGGGGGCGTCGACGCCGACCTCGTCCGCGAGGGTCGCGACGCGGTCGGCGACGAAGTCGGCGGGGCGGTCGTCGAGTTCGGCCTCGGGGAGCCGGGCGATCCGGCGGTCGACGACCACCGGACCGAGGAGGGCGGACCCGCCGAGACCGACGACGACCGCGGCGAGGAGCCCGCCGATCGCGCCCGGGCCGATGACGCCGAGGCCGGCGGGACCGAGGAGGGCGGCGACGGGGACCAGCGGGACGGCGGCGAGGAGGACGGGGACGGCGAGGAGGGCGAGCGCGCCGACGGCTCGGCGGACGCGCGTTCCGGCCGCCGGGGGAGTGGACGCGTTCGTGGTGGCGGACGCGTTCGTGGCGTTCGAGCCGCTAGATCCCGCCGCCGGATCCGACCCGTCTCCCGCGTCACCGGTCGATGCCATACGACCCTGTCGTGTCACACGCGGGGTAAAGCTTTGCCGGAGGCAGCCGCGGGCGGTCCCGGCGGCGGATCGCACTGACCGGACCGGCGGCGACAGCGGACGGCGGCGACCGCTCCTTCCGGAGCTTTTAACCCGGTTCCTCCACCAGATCCACGTAATGGCTTTTGAGGATCTACTGAACGACCCCGTCATCCAGAAGTACCTCCACGAGCTGGTGGGGCCGACGGGGATGCCGGTCGCGGCCGCGCCGCCGGACGGCGAGGTCACCGACGAGGAGCTGGCGGAGGAGCTCGGACTGGAGCTCAACGACGTCCGACGCGCGCTGTTCATCCTGTACGAGAACGACCTCGCCACCTACCGCCGGGTGCGCGACGAGGACTCGGGATGGCTCACGTACCTCTGGACGTTCCACTACGACAACATCCCGGAGAACCTCGAAGAGGAGATGTACCGCCTGCTCGACGCCTTAGAGGAGCGCGAGGAGTACGAGCGCACCCACGAGTTCTACCTCTGTGAGGTGTGTTCGATCCGCTTCGAGTTCGGCGAGGCGATGGACTTCGGCTTCGAGTGCCCGGAGTGCGGCTCCCCGGTCGAGGCGATGGACAACGACCGGCTCCGCGAGGCGATGGGCCAGCGCGTCGAGGAGCTCCGTGACGAGCTCAACGTGGACGTGACGGGCTGATGGTCGTCCTCGCAACCAAGTGCTACGTCGAGGGGGACGCCCGAGACCGCGCGCTCGACGGGATGAACTCGCTCGTCGCCAACGACGTCGGCGAGCTCGACGTCGACTGGCACGTCGGCGTCCGCGACGACGACTTCGTGCAGGTGGACGTGAGCGGCGAGGACGCCGCAGTCGCCCGCAACGTCCTCGCGGAGACGTGGGGCGAGGTCGTCGCCCACGACGAGGGGCTGGAAGCCGGCGAGGAGTACGTCGGCACCCTCGAATCGTGGGACGACGACGGCTTTGTCCTCGACGCCGGCGTCGACGTGCGGATCCCGGCCGACGAGATCGGCCTCGGCAGGGGGTCGCCCGAGCAGGTCGTCGAGCGGTTCGGGCTGGTCCAACACCTCCCGGTCCGGTTCGTCTACGGCGGCGACGTCGGCGATCCGGACGCGGAGCCGAGCCGGCTGGCGGACGCCGAGCGCGACCGCCTGTACGACTGGCAGCGCGGTGACGGGCGCCTCAACGTCAACTCGGCGACCCGCGGCGAGGTCCGGGCGACCGTGAACCGCGCGGGCCACGCCCAGGACATCGTCACCGTCGAGCGGCTGGGGCTCTTGGAACAGAGCGTCGTCTGCACCGAGGACACCGACCCGCCGGGGCTGCTGGCCGCGATCGGCTCGTACCTCCCGGCCGAGATGCGCTGCGTCGTCTGACCAGTGAACCGACGCTTCGCCCTCGCGATCGCGGTCGTCGCGCTGCTCGCCGTCAGCGCCGGGTGTCTCACGTACGTCAACGACGGCGGCGACGTCGCCAACGAGACGCTCGACGCCGAGCCGCCCAACCCGTACGACTTCGACACGGAGCGCGACGCGGCGATCAACCTGTCGACCGGGACGCGCTACACCGCGGTGTACAACGTCTCCGGCGTCGACGAGATACGGTTCTACCGACAGACCCCGTACATGGGCGATCAGCCCTTCGAGTTCGATGCGTTCCGGTATCAGTACCCGGACGGCGAGGTGATCAACGGGAGCGAGTTCCGGGCTCAGGGCGGCGAGGTCGAGCGCACCCCGGACGAGACGTGGGTCCGGTTCGGCGAGGAGATGGCGGGCGGGCGAGTGGCCATCTCGGCGACCGGGTCGCCCCGCCGGTTCACCACGCTCACCTACGTCGAGGGGTCGTACGCGGTGACGCTCCCGCCCGGGTTCAGCACCGACGTGCCGATCGTCGGACACGTGTCGCCGCGAGACCACGAGATCGAGACGGTCGACGACCGCGACCGGATCACGTGGGACTCCGTGACGAGCGGGTCGGTCGTGGTCCAGTCGTACCGCGAGACCGACCTGCTCGTCTTCGGGGTCATCCTCGTGATCGCCGCGATCGCCGCGGTCGTCGGGACGGCGTACTTCCGGCGACAGCTGGAGGAGCTGCGCGAGCGACGCCGGCAGATGGGGCTCGGCGTGTACGACGACGACGAGTAACCGGGGTCCACGTCGGCGTTCCCCTCGGACTGGAGCCCTTTTTCAGTGCGCGACGCCTTGTGCGGGTATGGACGCCGCAATCGTCACCGTCGGGGACGAGCTCCTCGTCGGTGACACCGAGAACACGAACGCGACGTGGCTCTGCGACCGGCTCGCCGACCGCGGCGTGACGGTCCGCCGGGTGACGGTCGTTCCGGACGAGGTCGCCGAGATCGCGCGCGTCGTCAACGAGTACCACGCCGAGTACGACGCCGTGCTCGTCACCGGCGGGCTCGGCCCGACCCACGACGACGTGACGATGGAGGCGGTCGCGGCCGCGTTCGGGCGCGACCTCGTCGCCAACGACGAGGCCGCGGACTGGCTCGCGGAGCGGGGGTACAGCGCGGACGACCTCGTCTCCGAGACGACCCACCTCCCTGCCGACTGCCGGCCGCTCCCCAACGAGGAGGGGGTCGCACCGGGTGCAGTCGTCGAGTCGGTGTACGTCCTCCCCGGCGTTCCGGCGGAGATGGAGGCGATGTTCGAGTCGGTCGTCGAGGAGTTCGAGGGGACTCCGACCCACACCGTCGTCGTCGACGTCGACGAGCCGGAGAGCGCGCTGTTAGAGCGGTTCACGGAGCTGCAGGAGGCGTTCGACGTGAGCGTTGGATCGTATCCCGGCGAGAGCGTGCGGGTGAAGATCACGGCGGCGGCCCCCGACGAGGCGGAGCGCGCCGCCGAGTGGGTGCGGGAGCGGTCGGTGCTGGTCGAGTCGGTCGAGTCGGAGACCGAACCGTCTCAGCGATAGAGGTACGCGAGCCACACCGCGGTGATCACGAGGCTCGCGACGAGCACGGCGGTCGCGGTCGCGTCGATCGGGAGCGGCTCCACCGGGGCGGCTTCGAGTATCATGGGTCGCGCTTGTTCTGGGGGCGCCTTAATATTGATCTTCCCGCGGCGAGACGCGGCCCGCTTAAGGGCTCGCCGCCGAATGACCCGACATGCACGTCGGATTCGCGGTGAACCCGGTCGCCGGGATGGGGGGCCGCGTCGGGCTCAAGGGCACCGACGGGAAGGTGGAAGAGGCGGTCGAGCGCGGCGCGGAGCCGCGGGCGCCGGACCGGGCGCGACGGGCGTTGGACCGGCTCGCGGCGGTCGCCCCCGAGACGCGCGTCTCGACCGCCGCCGACCCCATGGGCGAGCGGCTGGTCCGCGACGCCGGCTTCGAGCCGGCTCGCGTGGTCGACCCGTTCGACGGCGCGACGCCCGACCCCACGGAGACGACGGCCGAACACACCGCGCGCGTCGTCGAGGCGTTCGTCGGCGGCGACGACCCGGTGGACCTCGTCCTCTTCGTCGGCGGCGACGGCACGGCGACCGACGTGGCGACGGCGCTGGAACGGAGCGGAACCGAGACACCGATGCTGGGCGTTCCGGCGGGCGTGAAGGTGTACTCGTCCGTGTTCGCCGTCTCGCCCGAGGACGCCGCCGAGGTCGCGGCCTCCTTCTCCCGCACCGAGCGCCGCGAGGTGATGGACATCGACGAGGACGCCTACCGGGAGGGGGAGGTCCGTCCGGAGCTCCGCGCGGTCGCGCGCGTCCCGGTCGCCGACGACCTCCAGTCGTCGAAACAGACCGCGAGCGGGACGGTCGAGTCGCTGGCCGAGGGCGTCGCCGACGACATCCGAGAGCGAGAGGGAGAGGGGGTCACCTTCGTGCTCGGTCCGGGATCGACGGTCGGCGCGATCAAGGCGGAACTCGGGTTCGAGCCGTCGCCGATCGGCGTCGACGTGTGGCGCGACGGCGAGGTGGTGGTCCGGGACGGCACCGAGCAGGAGATCCTCGACGCGCTCGGCGAGGAGAACGTGATCGTCGTCTCGCCCATCGGTGGGCAGGGGTTCGTCTTCGGGCGCGGGAACCCGCAGCTGTCGCCGGCGGTGATCCGGCGGTGTGACGTTCAGATCGTCGCATCGCGGACGAAGCTCGACGACGTGCGGGCGCTCCGGGTCGACACCGACGACCCCGAACTCGACGCGGAGCTCGCGGGATGGGTCCGCGTTCGCGTCGGTAAGTTCGAGACCCGGATGATGAAGATCGCCTGAGACCGGGAGATCGACCCGCCGGGCGCTCCGCGGAGACGGCGAAAACCCGCCCATGCGACGGCGTTTTAACTGCGGATCTCATACCGTGCTACATGATGGCACAGATCGCCGCATCTCCCGGATCGCTCGGGGGAACCGGCGGCGCCGACAGGGGCAACAGGCTTATTCCCGAACCGGGTGCAGTTACGGATAACCCCCGCGAGGAACCATGAACGAAGTTCAACTCGAAGTGGCGAAGGCGTACCCGAACGACTCGGGGCGCGGCATCGCCCGACTCGACCCCGACACGCTGTTGCACCTCAAGCTCTCGCCCGGCGACATCATCGAGATCGAGGGCGCGGAGACCACCGCCGCGAAGGTCTGGCGCGCCGACCGCCAGGACTGGAACACCGACACGGTCCGCGTCGACGGCTTCACTCGCCAGAACGCCGACGTCGGCATCGGCGAGCGCGTGACGATCCGGAAGGCGGAGGCCGAGAAGGCCGAGAAGCTCGTCTTGGCCCCGCCCGAGGAGGCGTCGGTCCAGTTCGGCTCCGACGCCGCCGGCATGGTGAAACGCCAGATCCTCAAGCGGCCGGTCGTCGAGCGCGACATCGTCCCCGTGATGTCGTCGACGAACCACCCGTTCATGCGGTCGCCCGGCCAGGCGATCCCGCTGATCGCGGTGGAGACGGAGCCCGACGGCGTCTGTCTCATCACCGAGGACACCGAGGTCGAACTCCGCGAGGAGCCGATCTCCGGGTTCGAGAAGACCGGCGGCGGGATCACTTACGAGGACATCGGCGGCCTGCAAAACGAGATCCAGCGCGTCCGCGAGATGGTCGAACTGCCGATGAAACACCCGCAGATCTTCTCGAAGCTCGGGATCGAGCCGCCGCAGGGCGTCCTCTTGCACGGCCCGCCGGGCACCGGGAAGACCCTGCTCGCGAAGGCGGTCGCCAACGAGACCTCGGCGTCGTTCTTCTCGATCGCCGGCCCGGAGATCATCTCGAAGTACTACGGCGAGTCCGAACAGCAGCTCCGGGAGATCTTCGAGGACGCGAAGGAGGAGTCGCCCTCGATCATCTTCATCGACGAGCTCGACTCGATCGCGCCCAAGCGCGAGGACGTGACCGGCGAGGTCGAGCGCCGCGTCGTCGCCCAGCTGTTGACGATGATGGACGGGCTCGAAACGCGCGGGCAGGTGGTCGTCATCGGCGCGACGAACCGCGTCGACAGCGTCGACCCCGCGCTCCGCCGCCCCGGGCGCTTCGACCGCGAGATCGAGATCGGCGTCCCCGACGAGGTCGGCCGCAAGGAGATCCTCCAGATCCACACCCGCGGGATGCCGCTCTCGGACGACGTGAGCCTCGACCACCTCGCGGACGAGACCCACGGGTTCGTCGGCGCCGACATCGAGAGCCTCACGAAGGAGGCGGCGATGAAGGCGCTCCGGCGCTACCTCCCCGAGATCGACCTCGACGACGAGGAGGTCCCGCCGAGCCTGATCGACCGGATGATCGTCAAGCGCGACGACTTCTCCGGCGCGCTCACGGAGGTGGAGCCCTCGGCGATGCGCGAGGTGCTCGTCGAGCTCCCGAAGATCTCGTGGGACGACGTGGGCGGGCTTTCCAGCGCCAAGGAGCAGGTTCAGGAGTCGGTGGAGTGGCCCCTCACCTCTCCCGAGAAGTTCGACCGGATGGGCGTCGACGCGCCGAAGGGCGTGCTGCTGTACGGCCCGCCCGGCACCGGGAAGACGCTGATGGCGAAGGCGGTCGCCAACGAGACGAACGCGAACTTCATCTCGGTCAGGGGGCCGCAGCTGCTCTCGAAGTGGGTCGGCGAGTCGGAGAAGGCGATCCGGCAGACGTTCCGGAAGGCCCGGCAGGTGAGCCCCACGATCATCTTCTTCGACGAGCTCGACAGCCTCGCGCCCTCGCGCGGGCAGGAGATGGGTAACAATGTCTCCGAACGCGTCGTCAACCAGCTCCTCACCGAACTCGACGGATTAGAGGAGATGGGCGACGTGATGGTGATCGGCGCCACCAACCGGCCCGACATGATCGACCCCGCGCTGCTGCGCTCGGGGCGGTTCGACCGGCTCGTGATGATCGGCCAGCCCGACCAGGAGGGCCGCGAGCAGATCCTCGACATCCACACGCAGGACACGCCGCTCGCGCCCGACGTGAGCCTCCGCGAGATCGCGGAGATCACGGACGGCTACGTCGGATCCGACCTGGAGGGGATCGCCCGCGAGGCGGCCATCGAGGCGCTTCGCGACGACGACGACGCCGAAGAAGTGGAGATGAAGCACTTCCGGCGCGCGATGGAGTCGGTGCGCCCCACGATCAACGACGACATCCTCGCGTACTACGAGGAGGTCGAACAGCAGTTCAAGGGCGGCAGCGGCAACGCGATCCGCGACACCGGCGGGCGGATCGGGTTCCAGTAGGCGACGCGGTCGTCACCGCGGAGCCCCGTTCGCGGTCGTCACCGCAGAGCCCCGTTCGCCGCCGACCGTTTTTGCGTCCGGGGCGCGTATCGACGCCCGGCCATGTCCGACGATGTCACCGTCGATGTCGAAGTGGAAGTCGAGGTCGACAGCGACGAGCTACGGATTGAACGCGACGACGCCGAGGTGATCGAAGCCACCTACGAGGCGAACGGGGTCGAGATCGAAGTTGAGGCGGAAGTGGAAGTGGAGGCGGAGTCGGACGCTGAGGATCACGGCGACGAAACCGGGGACTACGACGGCGAGAGCGTCGACGGAGACGGGGCGGAAAGCGTCTCGGATGACGGTGGCTACGAGGGCGACGAGTAGCTCTCCCGTGTCACCCGTCCCGTTCCGCGCCTTTTAACCCCGACAGCGCCCAACGGCGGGTATGTCCCAGCCGCGCGTCCCCGGCGGTGACGAGAACACGCTGGAGCTGCCGTGCGGGCAGACGATCGCGTCCGGCGAGTTGGACCTGGGGATGCGCGAGTTCGAGTGCGACTGTGGCGAGACGCACGCGGTCGTGATGGACGTGCATCCCCCGGAGCGGTTCCTCCCGGACTTCCTGGTCGAGGTGCTTCGCGAGGCGATCGAGACCACGAGCGAGGAGATGCCGGAGTTCGACACGCCGCACCTGCTCGGGGTCGTCTTAGAGGAGTTCCCCGAGGCCGTCGTCGCGTACGACGCCAGCGAGAACGCCGACGTGGGGTACGCGATGGCGTGGGTGACGGAGTTCGACTCCCGCCGCCTCCACGAGATCGTCGTCGAACTCGTCGTCGAACTGATGGAACACGCCGTGAGCCACGCGGACGACGACGAGGCGCTCTCGGCGTTCGAGCAGGAGATGGTCGAGTTCGACGTGACCGAGTTCGTCGACCAGTACCGCGCCGAGCGCGACCTCGAGGCCGAGGACCCGTACGCATAGGCGCGGTCCTCGCCCAGTTCGAACCCGTTCCGCTCGACGCCTCAAACGACCGAGAACGACCGATACAGCCCTCGTGTCAGACGGCTGTCCGACTCGCGTCTCACTGAATCCTATATATTCGGGGACCGTACGTAAGACGTATGAGCGCCGGCGAATACGACCGGTACGACCGGATCCGCAGCGTGCTCGCCGAGGCCGACGAGCCGCTGACGGCGCGGGAGATTCTCGCGCTGGCGGGGGAGTGCGAGGAGATCGACAGCCCCCACCGCGTCGCCACCGTGTTGGGCCGGTGGGCGGAGCGCGGCGAGGTCGAGGTCATCGCGGATCGCCCCTACCGGTACCGGCTGGTGCCCTGAGGGTCGACTCGGGACCGGAAGCCGCCGTTCCGGCTGCCGCCGGGGTCGGGTGCGCGGTCGTCCGGCGACAGCTCGCGGGTGGCTACGGCGTCACGATCAGATCGAACCGATAGACCGCGTCTCGATACCCGACGACGACGTTCCGGAAGTCGACCCGGGTCTCGTAGCCGTCTATCGGTTGGAGGTCGTCCGCGATACCGAGCGCGTCCAGGGCGTCGGCGAGCGCGTCCGAGGGCGGGGCGCCCTCCTCGTAGCGGCGCGGGTCCTCGGCGATGGCGTCGTCCATCACTCCCCGGGCGGGCTCCGAAAGCCCGGCGGAGTCCAAGTCGCGTTCGACGATCACCCCTCTCGCGTGCTCGGTGAATCTGGCACGCCTGTCCGCGATCTCGTGGACGGTGTACGTCCACTCCGGAACGCGGACGGTCCGCCGCTCCGCGACGGGCCGGAAGTGCTCGCCTCCGTACTCGACGAAATCGAACGGGGGTGACGGGACGAGCGCGCTGGCCTCGGCGTCGAGTTCGTGGTGGTACTCGACGTTCTGTAGCTCGTCGAACTCCGGGTCGCCGAGGAACCCGTCGTGGCCCGCGTACACCGCGTCGAGCGCCGCGTCGAGCACGCGCTCGTCCTGCGTCGAAAGGTCGAACGGGGGTCGGGCGACCGTCGCGTCGTCGGGCGGCGTCTCGCCGACTCGTTCGACCGCGAAGTGCCACCGCTCCAGTTCGAGGTGTCGTTCCTCGGCGATACGAACTTCGTAGTAGGTTCCGTCTCGTTGGAGGAACGTCGGCCGCGGCCGCGTCTCGGTCCCCCACGAGTCGCGTCCGACGAGCGGCCACTGTCTCACGGTCGCGCTCCCCGTCTCGAACAGCTCCGCGAGCGTGGCCGTCTTCGTCTCCGTCGAGAAGTCGACGCGGGTCACGGCGTCGATGGCCGTCGGGTCAGGCCACAGGTACGGCCGGCCGATCGACGAGAGGTCCAGTTCGTCTCCGAGGAGCGCGTACGCGTCGAGACTTCCGGGACTCAGACACCCGGCGGTCGCGACGGTCGCGGCCGAGGCGCCGAGCAGTTGGAGGAGGCGGCGGCGGGAACGGGTCATTCCGTCCCGAGATTCCCGGCTTTTTGCTAAATTCCTTGTGGTGACCCCTCGAACCGCCGATCCGTGATATGCGGCGCGGCACTACTGGCCGATCGCGCGACACGTCACCGGCCACCGCGGGGCGTCTCACCGACCGCCGCGTGGCACTTTACCAACCAACGTGCCAAGTACTATCAACCACCGTGGTACGCGCTGACTTGCGAAAATCGCAAACTCGCTGCGAGATTCGTATTCTATCGCCGACCTTATTACGATGAGCGTACTCCGTCGCGATAATGAGCGAGGACCGGACCATACTACTCATCGGTAGCGGACCGATCCAGATCGGACAGGCGGCCGAGTTCGACTACTCCGGCGCACAGGCGTGTCGCGCCCTGCAGGAAGAGGGAGCGCGGGTCGTTCTCGTGAACTCGAACCCGGCGACGATCATGACCGACCCGGAGACGGCGGACCGGGTGTACATCGAGCCGATCACGTCCGAGGCCATCTCGGAGGTCATCCGGATCGAGGAGCCCGACGGCGTCATCGCCGGGCTCGGGGGTCAGACCGGGCTCAACGTCACCGCTGAGCTCGCGGAGGAGGGGATCCTCGACGAGTACGACGTGGACGTGATGGGAACGCCGCTCGACACCATCTACGCGACGGAGGACCGCGACCTGTTCCGCCAGCGGATGGAGAACCTCGGCCAGCCCGTGCCGAAGTCGACGACCATCTCGCTGGACGAGGACGAGTCGGTCACCGACTTCGACGAGGCGGCCTTCCGCGAGCGCGTGCAGGAGGCGGTCGACTCGGTCGGCGGTCTCCCGGTGATCTCCCGGACCACCTACACCCTCGGCGGCTCCGGCTCCGGCGTCGTCGACGACTTCGAGGAGCTCGTCGAGCGCGTCCGCAAGGGGCTCCGCCTCTCGCGCAACAGCGAGGTGCTGATCACGGAGTCCATCGCCGGCTGGGTCGAGCTGGAGTACGAGGTGATGCGGGACGCCGACGACTCCTGTATCATCATCTGTAACATGGAGAACATCGACCCGATGGGGATCCACACCGGCGAGTCGACGGTCGTCACTCCCTCGCAGGTGATCCCCGACGACGGGCACCAAGAGATGCGCGACGCCGCGCTCGAAGTGATCCGCGATCTGGGCATTCAGGGCGGCTGTAACATCCAGTTCGCGTGGCACGACGACGGCACTCCCGGCGGCGAGTACCGCGTGGTGGAAGTGAACCCCCGCGTCTCCCGCTCCTCCGCGCTGGCCTCGAAGGCGACCGGGTACCCGATCGCCCGCGTCACCGCGAAGGTCGCGCTGGGCAAGCGGCTCCACGAGATCGACAACGAGATCACCGGCGAGACGACCGCCGCCTTCGAGCCCGCCATCGACTACGTGGTGACGAAGGTGCCCCGGTGGCCCATCGACAAGTTCGACGACGTGGACTTCGAGCTCGGCACGGCGATGAAGTCCACCGGCGAGGCGATGTCGATCGGCCGGACGTTCGAAGAGAGCATGGTGAAGGCGCTGCGCTCCTCCGAGTACGACCCCGCCGTCGACTTCGGCGAGGTGTCCGACGCGGAGCTGGAGTCGGAGTACCTCGAACGCCCGAGCCCGGACCGCCCGTACGCGATGTTCGAGGCGTTCGACCGCGGCTACACCGTCGACGACGTGATCGAGCTGACCGGTATCTACCGCTGGTACGTCGAGCGCTTCGAGAACATCGCCGACGGGACCGCCGCGGCCGCCGAGGGCGACTTCACCGAGGCCGCGATGGTCGGCCGCACCGACGCGGAGATCGCCGCGACGGCGACCGCCGGCGGCGTCGAGGCGGACGTGAGCGAGGTCGAAACCTCGGTCCCCGACCGGACGTACAAGCAGGTCGACACCTGCGCGGGCGAGTTCGAGGCGTCGACGCCGTACTACTACTCGGCGCGGCTGCCGGAGTTCCTCGACGGCGCCGACACCGCCGGCGCGGCCAACGAGGTCCGCGTCGACCCCGACGTGGAGAGCGTCGTGGTCGTCGGCGGCGGCCCGATCCGCATCGGGCAGGGCGTCGAGTTCGACTACTGCGCGGTCCACGCGGTGCGCGCGCTCCGCGAACTGGGCATCGACGCGCACGTCGTCAACAACAACCCCGAGACGGTGTCGACCGACTACGACACCTCCGACGGGCTGTTCTTCGAGCCCATCTCCGCCGAAGAGGTCGCCGACGTGATCGAGACCACCGGCGCCGACGGCGTGATGGTGCAGTTCGGCGGGCAGACCTCCGTCAACGTGGGCGAACCGCTCAAGGCGGAGATCGACCGCCGCGGGCTCGACTGCGATATCATGGGCACGAGCGTCGAGGCGATGGACCTCGCGGAGGACCGCGACCGGTTCAACGTCCTGATGGACGAGATGGGCGTCGCCCAGCCCGAGGGGGGGACCGCGACGAGCGAGGCGGAGGCGCTCGAACTCGCCCACGAGATCGGCTACCCCGTCCTCGTGCGCCCCTCCTACGTCCTCGGCGGGCGCGCGATGCGCGTCGTCGAGAGCGACGCGGAGCTCGAGGAGTACATCGAGGAGGCGGTCCGGGTCTCGCCGGACAAGCCGATCTTAGTCGACCAGTTCCTCGACGACGCGGTCGAACTGGACGTCGACGCCGTCGCCGACGGCGACGACGTGCTGCTCGGCGGCGTGATGGAACACGTCGAGAGCGCGGGGGTCCACTCGGGCGACTCCGCCTGCATGATCCCGCCGCGCTCGCTCGACGACGAGACGCTCGGCCGGGTCCGCGAGGTCACCCAGGACATCGCCCGCGCGCTCGACACGGTCGGCCTGCTCAACGTCCAGCTCGCGGTGACGGGCGTCCACGGCGACGCCGAAAGCGAGGTGTACGTACTGGAAGCCAACCCGCGCTCCTCGCGGACGGTCCCGTTCGTCTCGAAGGCGACCGGGGTCCCGATCGCGAAGCTGGCCGCGAAAGTGATGACCGACGACCTGACGCTCGACGACCTCGACGTCGACGAGCAGATCCCGGAGCACCGCAGCGTGAAGGAGGTCGTCCTCCCGTTCGACCGCCTGCCGGGCTCGGACCCGCGGCTCGGTCCGGAGATGAAGTCGACCGGCGAGGTGATGGGCACGGCCCGTTCGTTCGGCAAGGCGTACGACAAGGCGCAGGACGCGACGAGCAAGCCGATCCCGGAGTCCGGCACCGCCGTCGTCGACCTCTCGGCCGACGAGTTCCCGGACCCGGACACCGAGGAAGGCGAGGCCCTCGTCGCGGGGTACGCCGAGCACTTCGAGCTGAGCGAGGCGACCGACCTGATCGAGGCCGCGAAGCGCGGCGAGATCGACCTCATCGTCTCGCGTCAGCGCGAGCTGCTGGAGGTCGCCGTCGAGGAGGAGATCACCTACTTCTCGACGCACGCCTCCGCGAAGGCGGCCTTGGAGGCGATCGAGCACAAGGCCGACGACATCGACGTGATGGCGGTCTCCGACCGGCCGAAGCGCGTCGAGAAGTGGGGCGCGAGCGAGTAGCGCTTATAAGGCTTCCAGCGTCCCCCGGTCCACGTCCTCGGCGGGCATCGGCTCGCCGCCGTACTCGTCGACGAACGACTCCACGTCCCCGTCGTCGCTGAACGGGATCAGCTCGGGTCCCATGGCTCCGACGACCTCGCTGCGCGCGACGACGGTGAGGTCGGTCGTCCGCGAAAACGCCTCGCTCCCGACGTGCGAGGAGAACATCGTGTCGGACCCCTCCCGAAACACCTCCTGGTCGACGAGCGAGTAGTCGGTGAGAAACGCCGCCAGAACGGTCCGCCCCGCGTCCTCGGCGTCGAACCGGTAGGTGTACATGCAGACGCTGCTGCAGAACTGCCCCGGCCGCCCGCCCTCGGGCTCGTCGTCCTCGAAGTGGATCTGTCCGACCGGGCCGGGGTGGTCTTCGATTATCATGCCGCACTGGTCGCAGGCCCGCTCGCCGTCGAGCGAGATCGGGGTGATCGACGCGCCCTCGTCGCCCAGACAGCCGGCGGCCGCGAGCGAGAGTCCCGCACCGACGCCGACCAACAGGCGCCGTCTCCCCGTCGACCGCGGTTCGCGTTCGGTCATCGTTTAACAGTTCGCATACGAGCGTCTTAGGCCCTCGGGACCGATTCGGGCGCCCGTTCGAGGAACGAACCAGATCGGATAAACCCCGAGCGGTAGAAATCGACCCGTGGCGCGCTTCGATCCCTACGCCGATCCGTCGCTGGCGGTCCGGCTCGCGCTCGCCGGGCTCCTCCTCGTCGCCGCCGCGGCGACCGCGGGGGCGTTCGCGGCCGACCCCGAGGCGGCCGCGCCGTCGCCGGTCGCCTACGACGACGTGGTCGAGCTCGGGCTCTCCTCGGAGACGGACGCGCTGATGGCCGGGTCGGCGAGGGTGCCGCGGACCGAGGTGTTCTACTCGCAGCTCCAGTACGTGGTCGGCTACAACGGCGTCGAGTCGTTCGTGGCGACGGTCGGCGACGGGCGGACCGAACGCCAGTTCGGCTACCCGATCACCGTCTACGTCGAAACGTTTGACGACGCCCGGCCGGGGACGACCGAGACCGGGATGTTCAGATCGGAGCGGCTCGGCGAGTGGACGCCGGCGGAAGAGGCGGTGTACGTCGTCGGCAGCGAGGCCCGGAGCCCGGCCGGCGAGACGGTCGTCCCGTTCCGCGAACGCGACGCCGCCGAGGCGTTCGTCGCCGACCACGGCGGGCGGGCGGTCGACTGGGAGGTGGTCCGGAGCCGGTCGTTCGACACCGACTCCGCGGCGGCGGTGCGCGGGACGGCCCCCGACCGGTGGACCGCGGCCGACGAGCGGATCGCGGCCGCCGAGCGCCGCGCCGACCGGCCGGTCTCCGTCGTCGTCGGCGAGGACGCGCCGACGGTCGAGGCGGCGGTCGCGGCCGCGCCGGCGAACACGACCGTCGTCGTCCCGCCGGGGACGTACGAGGAGACCCTGACGGTGAACGAGTCGGTCACGGTCGCCGGCGAGGACGCGCGGATCCGCGGCGACGGCAACGGGTCGGTGATCACGGTTCGGGCGCCGGACGTGGCGCTCACCGGGCTCTCGATCGACGGGAGCGGCGGACAGACCCGCGATCCGGAGGCGGCGCGCGAGGGGCGCGACGGTGGGGACGGGACGTGGGACACCAACATCCAGCTCGGCTACGGCCACGGCGACGCGGGGATCCGCGCGATCGGCGCACCGGGTCTCGTCGTCGACGACGTGACGATCGAGGCGAACGCGAGCGGGCTGCTCTTGCGAGAGGGGTCCCACGCGGTGGCCCGGGACCTCCGCGTCAACGGAACGGACGAGTGGCGGGACGGGTTCATGGGGATCACGGGCATGCAGTCGCGCGTGACGGTGACCGACAGCGTCTTCGAGGGCGGCCGCGACGGGATCTACCTCCACCGCGCCGACGGCTCGGTCGTCCGGAACTCGACGTTCGCGGACAACCGGTACGGGGCGCACCTCATGTACACGGGCGACGCGCTGATCGCCGACAACGCGTTCCGAAACGAGCTGTTCGGCGGGGTCACCGTGATGACGCGTCCCTCGGGCAACGCGATCGTCGGCAACGACGTGCGGAACTCCAGCGCGGGGATCCAGGCCTCGGGCACCCGGACGTACGTCGGGTACAACACCCTCGTCGGCAACGAGCTTGGCTTCTCGACAAGCTCGCGGGGATCGCTGTACGAGCGCAACGTGGTCGCGGGAAACGACGAGGGCGCGCGCGCGACCACGGTCGTCCCGTCGAGTCGAGTGGTCGCGAACGACTTCGTCGGCAACGCGGACCACGCGGGCGCCGGGGCGGGCGCGCTCCGGATCTGGGCCGACGGCGACCGCGGGAACTACTGGGAGGGAGCGAACGTCGGGACCCACGAGCCCGGAGAGCGCGCCTACCGCCCGACATCGCCGGTCGACGCCGCGCTCCACCGCGAAGTCGCCGCGGTCGCCGTGCGCGAGTCGCCCGCGGTCGCTCTCCTCGACCGCCTCCGCGGGACGGTCCCCGGGGCGCGCTCGGGGAGCATCATCGACCCGGCGCCGGCGGCGGCGCCGTATTCGCCGGACCGGCTGGCGGCCGCGCTCGATCCGGACGCGGGACCGGTCGGCGCCGACTGGCGCGCCGAACTGAACGGTGATACCGGGACTACGACGATGGACACACGCGATCGGAACGCGACGGGAGGGAGTATCGATCCGGGAGCGCGACCGGCCGGTCCGACGACCGCACCGCCGACGGGAGGTGTCGCGGATGCCTGACGGGCCGGTCGCGACCCTCTCGGGGGTGACCCGGACGTACGGCGGCGTGCCGGTGCTCGAATCGGTGTCGATCGGGTTCGAGCCGGGCGTCACCGCCGTCGTCGGCCCGAACGGCTCCGGGAAGTCGACCCTGCTCAGGGTCCTCGTCGGCGCGACGGAGCCGACCGCGGGCGAGGTGACTCTCCCCGGGGCGACCGGCCCGAAGCCGCTCGGGTACCTCCCGCAGCGGGTGCCGTTCCGCGAGGGGTTCACCGCTCGCGAGACGCTCGCGTTCTACGCGCGGCTCGTCGGGGACGACCCGGACGCGGCGCTCAAACGAGTCGGCCTCGGCGACGCGGGCGACAGGCGGGTCGAGGCGCTCTCGGGCGGGATGCGGCGACTGCTCGGCATCGCGCAGTCGGTCCTCGGCGACCCCTCGCTCGTCGCCTTAGACGAGCCGGCGAGCGGCCTCGACCCCGGGATGCGCGAGCGCGCGTTCCGCGCGGCCGCCGAGCGAGCCGACGCCGACACGGCGGTCGTCGTCTGTTCCCACGCGCTCGACCTCGTCGACGAGCACGCCGACCGCGTCGTGCTCCTCCGCCGCGGAGAGATCGCCGTCGCCGGCCCGCTGGACCGACTGCTCGACGAGCACGGCGCCGCCGACGCGAGGGAGCTGTACCGCGTCGTGGTCGGCGAAACGAGTGCGCCGGCTCGGGACGAGGGCGACGGCGACGGGAGCGACGGGAGCGGAAGCGACGGCGACGAAACGGAGCCGGCGGTCCACGTCACGGGGGTGTCGGACCGATGACCGGTCCGCTCTCCGGGGTCGCGACCGTGTTCCGGCGCGAGCTCGCGACGGTGGTCCGGACGCCCGGCTACGGCGTGCTCGCGGCGGGACTGCTCCTCGTCGTCGTCGGCCTCCTCGCGGCGGGCGGCGGCGGCGCGACCGGGTTCGTGCCGGCGGTCGTCGATCTGCTCCTCCCGACGGAGGTGCTCGTCCCGCTCGTCGCGGTGGTGTTGGGGTATCGCGCGCTGCTTTCCGACGCCGAAAGCGGCGAGCTGGCGGTGATCCGGACGTACCCGGTGCGCGTCGGCGAGTACGTCGTCGGGGTGCTGCTGGCGCGAACGGTCGCGCTGGTCGCCGTGGTGGGCGTCCCGTACGCGCTGGTCGGCGGCGTCGTCTGGCTGACCGCCGCGCCGGACACGGGGATATTCGCGACCCACACCGGCGTCGACTCGCCGGTGCTGTTCGTCCGGTTCCTCGCGCTCGTCCTCCTCTTGGGCGCGGCGTACGTGTCGCTCGCGGCGGCCGTCTCCGCGCTCGCCGCGAGCCGGCGCAGCGCGATCGCGCTCGGAGTCCTCGCGCTCGTGGCGGGGGTGCTCGGCGGCGACCTCGCGTTGCTCCGCTCGCTCGCGGCCGGGGCGTCGCCGACGACTATCCCGGAGGCGCTCGCGCTCACGCCGAACGGGGCGTTCCGCGGGCTCGTCTTCGAGCACGTGATCGGCGTCGCGTTCGCGCCGGAGGGGGAGTTCGTCGCGACGGGACGGGCGGTCGCCGCGCTGGTCGTCTGGTCCCTCCTCGGCGCCGTCGTCTCGGGCGCGGCGCTGGCGTACGGCCGTCGCGTCGACGCGGTCATCGAGGAGATCCGCAGCGGGTTCGGCGGCTGAGACGGTGACCGATCCGCTCCTCGGTCAGTCCGACGCCGCGTCGTCGCTCACTGATCCCGGAGCGTACGCGTACACCGCGTAGAGGACGACCGCGGCGATCAGGAAATCGAGGCTGTGTTCGAGGAAGTGATGGACCGGCATCGGCACGACGCCGAAGACGGTGCCCGCCCCCACGAGCGAGCGAGCGAAGAGGGCGCCGACGGCGACGCTTATCAGGCCGTACTGCGCGCCCCGGCGGCGGCGGTACGCGACGAGACTCACGAGAAAGAGGAGCCCGGTGCCGGCGCCGGCGACGAACACGACGGCCAAAATCGGCAGCGAGCCCTCTACGCCCCAGCCGCCGAGGGCCGCGGTCGCGGGAGTCGGAGTCACGCTGTCGAGTCGTACTGCGGCGAGCCACAAGAATACACCCGCCGACCGGTCCCGCGCGGAGGGAACGCCCGAGTGCGTTTTACGTGCCGATCCGGTAGCTCGCGACGAAGCCATGCCGGACACCAGATCCCGGGTCCGTCGACACGTCCGCGAGACGCCGGGCGTCCACTTCAACCGGGTGGGCCGCGACCTCGACATCGCCACCGGACAGGCGCAGTACCACCTCCGCCGGCTCGTCCGCGACGGCGAAATCGCGGTCGAGCGGATCGGCGGCCGCGCCCACTACTTCGACCCGGCGTTCGACCCGTGGGAGCGACGGGCGATCGCCTATCTCCGGCGGGAGACCCCACGCGGCATCCTCGTTCGACTCCACGCCGACGGCCCGACCCGCCCGGCGACGCTGGCTGAGGGTCTCGGCATCGCGCGGAGCACGGTCTCGTGGCACGCCTCGACCCTCGTCGAGAGCGGAATCGTCGAGAAGTCCGACGACCGGCCTCTGCGCCTCTCGCTCGCGCGCCCCGAGCGGACCGCGGCGCTCCTCGACGAGGTGTCGCCGTCGCTCCCGGACCGGATCGTCGACCGGTTCGTCCGGACCGTCGACAGCCTGTTCGAGTGAGGGCGCCCGCGGAGAATCCTGTTGCGTTACCGCCTCTCACGGCCTGCGCTCTCGCGTTCGACGCCCGCACCAGACCGGGTCTGCGCAGCCCGGCCGCCGGGTTCGACGTGAGACGATCGACCGCCGAAAGGAAGTAGGTCGAGGGGGAGCGCCGGCGACTCGGCGAGGCGGCGCGTGCATCGGCGAAGGGAACGCACATGACGGTCGGACGCGTGCGGTCTGGACGATGGACGTCGACGTTCTGCTGTACGACGGGTTCGACGAGCTCGACGGGGTCGGCCCGTACGAGGTGTTCGACTACGCGCTCGGCTTCGCCGCGACGGAGGCGAGCGAGGGAGCGGACGCCGGATCGAGCGACGGCGCCGAGTCCGGCGAGGAACCGGGGCGCGTCCGGTACGTCGCCCTCGACGAGCGCGAGCGGGTGACCGCGAGCCACGGGACGCGCGTCGGCGTCGACGGCGTGCTCCCGGACCCGGGCGGCGACGAGGCCCCCGACCTGCTCGTCGTCCCCGGCGGCGGCTGGACCGCGCGAGACGAGGAGGCGAGCGCGTGGGCGGAGGCGCAGAAGGGCGACGTGCCGCGCGCGCTCGGCGAGTACCACGCCGCCGGCGTCCGGACCGCCGCGGTCTGTACCGGAGCGATGCTGCTCGCGGAGGCCGGCGTCACGGACGGGCGGCGCGCGGTCACCCACGCCTCCGCGGTCGACGAGCTCCGCGAGTCGGGCGCGACGGTCGTGGACGCGCGCGTCGTCGACGACGGCGACCTGCTCACCGCTGGCGGCGTGACCTCCGGGATCGACCTGGCGCTGTACCTCGTCGAGCGGGAGTTCGGTCGGGAGATCGCCGACCGCGTCGCGACCGTCATCGAGTACGAGCGCCGATACGAGGTCGCGGGCGACAGCGGGAGCGCCTGAGTTCGATCAATCTCCCGCGCCGTCCCCGGGCAGCGGCATCAATCTCCCGCGCCGTCCCCGGGCAGCGGCGCGGCGTCGTCGTCGCTCTCGCCGGTCTCGTTGACCGTGGTGTCGCCGTCGGCGTCGACCGTGATCACGGTGCAGTCGAGCTCGGTACGCAGGAACGCGTCGATGTCGGGGTCAGAGAGGAGCTTCTGGACCATGCGCCGCCAGCGCCCGGCCTGCTTCGAGCCGATGACGACCACGTCGGCGCCCTCGGCGACGACCTCCTCCAAGATCGTCTCCTCGACGAGGAACCCCCGACGGACGACGTACCGCGCGCGGTCCAGCCGACCGATCCGCTCCTCGACGGCGCGTTTCAGGTCGCTGCGGGAGACGCCGCCCGAGTTCTGATAGAGGTCCACGTGGAGGATCGTGAGTTCGGCGTCGCGCTCCTCGGCGACACGAGCGGCCTCCCGCAGCGTCGCCTCGGAGTGGGACGACGGCGGGAACCGGACCGGTACCACGACAAGAGTCATGTCTGAACGGTTGCATGCGAGGGATAAATACGCTGTCGGTGCGAGTAATCGAACTGAGAACCGGCCTGCTGCAGGCAACTTGTCCGCGAGACCGTCGAGCGGCGACGGGACCGCCTGCTCCCCCGCCGGCGGTGTCCCGCGTCGATGGATGCCGACCCCGGAGGGCCCGGCTCAGCTCCCGGTCTCGACGTCGGCGTCCGTTATCTCGAAGCGGGCGCCGCCCGCCTCCCCCCCGCCCTCTCCCTCCCCCTCCGTCGCCGTGATCTCCCAGCCGTGTGCGAGCACCAGTTGCCGGACGCTCGCCAGACCGAATCCGCCGCCGGTCGCTTTCGTGGAGTGGCCGGCATCGAAGATGCGATCGCGGTCAGCCGGGGGGATCCCCGGACCGTCGTCTTCGACGTAGAAGCCGTCAGGGAGGGTTCCGACGGTCACGTGGACGTCGTCGCCGCCGTGTTCTATGCTGTTCTTGAAGAGGTTCTCCGCCAGCCGTCTGAACGCGTCCTCGTCCGCTCGGATCGTTCCGTTCCCCTCGACCGTCAGCGTCGCCTCGGCGGTCTCCAGTGAGCTCCAGGCGTCCCGTAGACACTCCCGTAGCTCCACGTCTGTGAACTCTCTCACGAGTTCGCCCTCTCGCATCACGGCCGCCAGGTCGTCGATGATGTCGTCGAGCCGTTCGAGCGCCGCGTCGGCCTTCGCGAGGTGCCCCTCGTCGCCGGTCTCTCGGGCCAGCTCCAGCCGGCCCCGAACCGTCTCCAGGGGCGTCCGCAGGTCGTGTGAGAGCACGCTTCCGAAGTGTTCGAACTGGTCCAACTGGCGCCGCAACCGGCGCTCGCGGCGCCTGCGATCGCTGATGTCGCGACCGATACCGACCACGAACTGGTTCCCCTCGGTGTCCGTGAGCCGACGCTTGCGGAACTCGTACGGGACCGTGCGCCCGTCTTTCGTCAGCAGGTCGGCTTCGGTCGTCGCCGACCCGGTTTCGAACGCCTCGTCGATATCCGTTTGGATCCGCTGTCGGTCCTCGGGCGGGAACAGGTCAGCGGGTGACATCGACAGGAGCTCCGTCCGAGAGTAGCCCGTCACCTCCGTCGCGCGATCGGCCACGCGAACGATGTTCCCGTGGTCGTCGATCGCGTAGAAGAGGTCGTCGAGAACGTTGAGCGCCTTATCCAGGAAGTCCTGTTCGACTTCGCGTTCCCGTCTCGCCTCTCGCTGTCGAGTCACGTCCCGGGTGACCTTGAGGAACCCCTGATGGACGCCGTCGTCGTCGAAGACGGCCGTGATGGCGACGTCCGCCCTGAACGTGGACCCGTCCTTGCGAACGCGCCGTCCCGTGTCCGTGGCCGAGCCGGCGTCGCGTGCGGTCTCTAACAGCTCGTCGGCGTACCCCTCCTCGGATTTCTCGTCCGGGTAGAACACGGAGACGTGCTCGCCGACGATCTCCTCCTGGCAGTACCCCTTCAGCCGCTCCGCTCCCCGGTTCCAACTGGTGACGAACCCCTCGGGGTCCAGCGCGACGATCGCGTACTCCTCGACCGCGTCGACGAACTCGGAGAGGCGGTGTCGCCCGCCTTCGAGCGCCCGCTCCTCGTCCTCCTGTGCCGTGATGTCCTGAATGAAACAGAGCAGCGTCCCCTCGGTGCAGTACGAGAGGGCGTGGTCGACCACCAGCCGCGTCCCGTCTTTGCGCTTGTGAACGCTTTCTCCGGTCCATTCCCCCTCGACGGGGACAGAAGGGAGGATCTCCTCGTACACCCTGCTCACGTGGTCGTCGGGATACAGCATCTCCCAGTGCTCTCCGATCATCTCCTCGCGCTCGTAGCCGTACGTGTCGACGTACGCCGGGTTGGCGTAGAGGAACCGACCCTCCTCGTCGAGGAACGCGATCCCCTCCCGCGTGGTTTCGATGGCGTGGAACCCTCGCTGGACCTCTCTGGTGGCGTAGTACTGCTGGACCGCGTTCTCGATCCGGTTGACGAGGAGCGTGTACTGGTCCGTTCCCCCCTGCTTCTGGAGGTAGTCGGTGACGCCCGCCGAGATGGCCTCGCTCGCGATCTCCTCGCTTCCCTTGCCGGTGAACAGGATGAACGGGAGGTTCGGGTGCTCCGCTCGAACCGCTTCGAGGAACTCCAGCCCGTCGGTTCCGGGCATGTCGTAATCGCTGACGACGCAGTCGACGCCGCCGGTTTCGAGCCGATCGAGCCCGTCCTCGACGCTCGTTTCGGTGACGACTTCCAGCGCCTCCCCTTCGCGTTCGAGATAGATGGAAACGAGCTCCGCGAACCCCGGTTCGTCATCGACGTGAAGCACCGTGATGTCTCCCCGCTGGCGGGTCAGTGTGTCTAACCGCTCGCGAAGCGAGAGCGGCTCCGACGACGGGACCATGCCGAGACGTTCGTTTCTCCAGACGTATTACTCCTTGCAGAAAACGGAACCGGCCGCGCCGGCCCTTCACGCGACGGGAGCGCCCGCGACCGCCGCGAACTGCTCCGGATCGAACCGGATTCCGCCGACGGTGTCGATCCACGGGAGTCGTCCCAGCTGCTGAGCGCGTCCGTGGGAGAGGCGAACGATCGCGAACCCCGACTGGTGGTGGAGCACGAGGCGGCCGGCCGTCCCCACCAGTCCGAGCAGACCGGTGACGAACGCATCGTGGTCGACCGCGTCCCGCCGTTTCACGAAGAAGAACCCCTCCGCCTCGGGGTCCGGTCCGGCGACCTCGACGGACGCGCCGAACCGCTCCGCGACGCTCATCGGTCCGCCGCCATCCGCGTCGCCTCCTTGATCCAGCCCTCGGCCCGACTCGTCGACGCCTTGGTTATCTCCGAGACGGTGTCGGGGTCGAGCGCCGCGAGCTGTGAGACGTTCCGGACGCCCTTCTCACGGAGACGACCCGCGTACGTCGGGCCGATCCCGGTCACTTCTTCGAGCGCGATCGGTTCGTCCCGGCCGCCGAGCCGCTTCTGGAGGGCGGCGATCTGCTCGACCGGCAGAGAGAGCTCCGCGGCGATCTTCTCGGGGTCCAGCTCGACCAGCGATTCGAGGTCGGTGACGCCGGAGCGGCGGAGCCGTTCGACGACCGCGGGACCGTTCTCGGGATCCACCCCGATTATCGCGCGTCTGAACGCCTCCATGCGCGCTCGCTCGGTGTCGCCGTCGAGCTTCTCCGGTGGGGCGTCGTCGCCCTCCGCCTGGTCGGCGCCATCTTCCTCTGCCTGGCCGGCGCCGTCGTCCTCGCTTCCCGTGTCGCCGTCAGACTCCGGAGCCGGGTCTGCGTCCGTCTGGCTCGCCGCGTCCGTCTGGCTCGCCGCGTCCGTCTGGCTCGCCGCGTCCGTCTGGCTCGCCGCGTCCGTCTGGCTCTCCAGCCCTTCGGAGAGTACCAGATCGACGGGCGACCCGGGCTCGGCGACGGCGTATGGCTCGGGGAACTGCTCGATGACGGCGCCCGGTTCGATCTCCGGATCGGCGACGCGCTCGACCGCCCCGACGGTCAGGTCGGCCGCGGCGAGCCGGCGCGCCGCGACCTCGTGCGGCTGGCCCCGCAGGTCCGGCACGTCGGTGTACCCCGACCCGGCGTCTTCCGGCTCCCCGCGCGGCGCGCGCAGCCGGAACGAGACCTCGCTGAGATTCCCCGACACCGACGACTCGTCCAGCGACGGCAGGTGCATCCGGATCCCGTCGTCCGTCTGGATCACGTTCGTCTTGAGCGTGAAGTCCACGTCGTCGACGCGGTAGCGCTCGCTCGCCAGGTCGTCGTCGACCTCTTCGAGCGCCGCGCCGAGGTTCGAGAAGACCTGCTTCGGCTCCACCGCCGGCCGCTGGGCCTCCAGCTCACCGACCCGCTCCCGAAGCTCCTCGCGCTGTGCCTCGACCTTCGAGAGCTGGCGTTCCAAGGCGGTCCGCTCGCTTCGAACGTCGAGCACGTCGGTCTGCAGGCGAACGAGCGACTCCTGCTGTTCGGTGATCAGCCGTTCGACCGCCGCCCGCTCGACGGTCTCGAACTTGCCGACGTCGAGCTGGGGGATCTCCTCCAGCTGGAACGTCTCGGCGAACCGCGTCGCGCCGGCGTCGACGGTGAACCGCTCGCGGTCGCTCATGGGTTACGGGACTCCGGCGGGACGGGAGCGATGCGAAGCCGCACTTCGCTGGCGATCTCGGCGTCCAGATCGTACTCGTTCGTGACGCGGTGGTTCAGCGGAACGGCGCTCACGACCGGCTTGTAGGCGCGGACCTCGTTGGTCTCCGGATCGCGGATCTCCTGTCCCTCGATCGACAGCGTCATCTCCAGGTCCGCCTCGACGTCGGCGAACCTGAGCCACGACGCGTCGAGGTCGTACGCGAGGGTCCCGTCCTCGACATCGCGGTCGATCGCGCGCTGGACCTCCATCGACCGCCGGTCGAGCTCCTCCTGCCCCTCCGCGACCGAGAACGCGACCGTCCGGATGAACTCCTTGAGCGGACGCGCAAGCCACTCGTCAGTCGGCACGCTCGCCTCCGTCGCCGGCGGCGAGCCCGTCGCTCGTCTCGTCCGTCTCGCTGGCTCCGGCCGCGGCCGGCATGGGTGTCGGTTTGAGCCGCGCTTCGAGCCGGGCGTTCGCGCCGGCCTCGCGGTCGAACGTTCGCCGGTCGATCACGGACTGGGTGCCCGCCCGGAGACCGAACGCCCGATCCGAACGCCCGCTCTCTGTTCGGTCGCCTTCGGCGACGCTAACGTCGACATCGACTTCGATCGTCGCATCGCTGAACTGGTATCGATCGGGCGTGAGACCGAGTTCGAGCAGGGATCGACGCTCCGTCGCCGCGGCGTCCGTCGTGACCGTCCCGTCCGACTCGATGGTGCGAGTCAGCGTCGGGACGACCTCGACCTCCGTCTCCGCGAGGGTCGTGAACGTCTCCACGGCGTGTGCGTCGAGCTCGGTCTGGGCGTCGGCGACGCCGGCGGCCAGCAGGTAGACGAGGTCGTCGAACGGGACGTCCGCGACCGCGTCGGACGGTCGAGCGGGGGCGATACTGCGCGATGGTAGGTGATGTGCTCGTAATGGCATGGGTCTCAACGATGCCGCTCTTCTCCGCCGATGCGGATTTCGTGCGAAAGCGCACGGGCGGAGTGAGCGGCGGGTTCGGTCACTCCGTCTCTTTCGGATTCGGTCACTCCGTCTCTTCTTCGACTTCGGGCTCTCGCTGGTCGATCGTCTCGACCTCGGGGAAGAGGTACGGCGGTTCCGGCACCGGAACCATCGTGGTCTTCAGCTTGCTCGTGCCGTGGACCTCCTTGCCGAACTTGCGGTTGTGGCTCACGTCGGTCTGGATGCTCCCGCCCCAGAGGCCGAACCCGGCGTGCGCCTCGGCGCTCACGTCGATGTTCGTCTCGCGCTCGGTGGTCGTCTTGATGTCCATCTCGACCTCGATGACGGCCTCCGAGAACTGGTAGAACGTCGGGAACAACCCGGCCTGCAGCAGGGAGACGTCGATCGGGTCCGCCTCGGAGTAGGTGACCTCGCCCTCCGTATCGATCGTCCGCGTGATCGCCGGGATGACCTCGATCTCCGTGTCGGCGAGGATCTTCGCGACCTCGACCGAGTTCATGTCTAACTGGTTCTGTGCGTCCGCGATCCCCTGACCCATGCTCGCGATCATCTCGGGGAACGGTACGTCGAGTAGCTCCTGTCCTACGGACATTCTTAAATAATGAACGTAATAGATATTAAATAGGTATGTAAGAAGTTGGGGAGTATGTTGCTGGTTTGATGGGTGAGTCGTGGTCTCCCGGCGACCGCCGAAGCCGACCGGAACAGGTGTAGGGGACTTCCATCGAGGGTACCGGTTCGGCGAGTCAAGGTCGGATCGGTACTCTGATCGTTGACGCTCCACCAGTCCGTCGAGGAGAAAGACGTATGCCCGACGCGCCGAGTGTCCCTGGCACATGTCCCTGCTGGAGGCTTATCGCACTGATCTGCGAGAGCTAGTCGCCGCCCTCGACGATCGAGAGGTCTTCCGACCGGGCGAGCGCGAGGCGTGGGACGAGGGGATCGACGACGCCGACGACGTGAGCGAACTGCTGACGACCGCGGAGGCGCTCCACAAAGCGATGCTCGACCGAGAGGGCGTCGACGAAGTCGTGAGCGAACACACGGAGGCGCGGACGCGGGCGTTTGTGTGACTTCTGTCCTTTCATCAGAGCAGTCGTAGTTGGAGGATCTACCAATTATTTTCAAATATGGGATGGATAATTACCAGGGAACCCACGCTTGCCGTCGAAGTAGATTAACCCAGTTTCTCCGGAAGAATCTGGATAACATCTGAGAAAAATCTCCGCGAATTCTACATCGAGAAATATTGATAACGTATATAGTTCTAATTTTCTTCCGAGATGGTGTAAGTGAGCCATGGTGGTGATTTATACGGAGTCAGCATGTCCACAACCAGAATGATAACCGACTGTGAGAGCACTGCCGCCATGGTTAATTCCGCATAGAAAGTCGACTCTCGGCTAAACCCAGTGATCGCGAGATCAACCACCAAAAGTAGAGGTGGTAATAGCAGAGTGATAGTTACAGTCCACTTTGCCCAGAGAAGGAGATTGTCTACAGTCCTCCAACGTACTTCTCTGAATAATGTGTGCTCTCCGTCATACTCTCCATACAGGATGGCGTTGGGTAAAAGGAGTCTGACGTAGTGTTTAACAATAGAATATTCTTCTGAATGATCACTAGTTAACCAAGTTGAAAAAACGGTCCAACTCTTAGTGAACCCCCCAATAAGTAAGATCATAAGAGCATATACACCATTGAATAGTACACTATCCTTAGAAACTTCGGCAGTAAATGCTGAGCTCTCTGTATTAGGTATATTTGTCAGACACTGAGCAGGCACACGAAGACAATCAAGATATGCAGTTAGACGGTGTAGATTTTGAGTTCTAAGCAGAACTTTTGTTATAAAGAATAAGACTACGATACTAGTTAATAGGTATATGATGTTCATTGCGTTCTCCGTCAGGGATTCCCGAAGAAGATAAGCGGGTAAGTATGCGACGAATATAGAGAAAAAGAGGGGAACAATCATTGAGAGAATATCTGGCGGGATAGGAGAGTAAAGGATTACAAAGCCTGAAAAAACGACGAACAGAACCAATCTAACAAAAGAGGAGACTGGCTTATCCAGAACTGTCTCACGTGCTATTCTGAGAACATCGCGCTCCGATTCGCCGTGTATGACCGTGCTCCTAGTGCTTCGAGCTTCATATTCTACGAAGTACATCCTCCCAAATAGTAAGAAAAAAAGTAAAATGATAGACGTCTGGATTAGTTCAGTACCTAGTGATTCATATTGTCGATATAATAAAATGAAGATGCAAATACAGACTGGGGACACCAACGCTACCTGGATAAGCGAGACAGCCCACTTTCGGGGCGAGGAGAACAGGGCATTACGTATGTCTATTACCATACCTGATTAAATACAACATACTTGAAATGTCTTTCACTTAGTACTCAGAACCAAAGCAAATTCAACCACTGTGAGAGCAACTCCTCCATGAAACTGTGTCACAGGCAAATTCAAAACTTGAGAAATCCCTGCGTTGTACTATGATTATGAAGATATCAAGGGGGCGGCTATTGTAAAACCGTCGACGGGGATGGGAAATTGCACACGCCCGTGTTAACACGGTCGAGTAAAGGTATCCTGAGATCGGCACGGCGTCTCTCGTTGAAGCATCGCCCTGCCTCAGCTAAGGAGGACTGTGCGCCCGTGACCCTCATAAGCCAATGCTGTTCTCCACTGTGGGCAGCCAGATATACGTAAAGACAGTGCGACAGTCACCCTCGGTTTGTGACCAATTATATTCCAGTGAGATAACGAAAATCGCCTGGGAGCATGGATCTCTTCGGCAACAGAGCGCAAAGGCAGGAAGTCCGCCCTCCCCGAATTGAACGGGGGACAAGTCGATCTACAGTCGACTGCTCTACCAGGCTGAGCTAAGGGCGGTTACCGTATTCTACCCGCTGGATCCAACTTAAGGGTTCCCTTTCAGAACCGGTGTGATCCGCCGTACCGCGGGGGGGATCAATAGGTCACACCCCACCCGCCGCGCGCGGTTTTTAAGTCGCTCGGGGCGGGAGCGAGGGTATGGCCGACGGCGACGATCGACAGGCGACGTTCGGGTCGGACGGGAGCTTGGAGACCGACACGACGCCGGACGCGACCGGCGAGAACGACTTCGGCGAGGAGAAAGAGGCCAACGAGACCGACGGCGGGTACAGCCGGTACGTCGTCTCCAGCCTCCTCCAGAAGGCGGTGCGCCGCTCCGACGAGGAGGTCGCCGCGTGGGCCGCGTGGGAGTTGGCCCGCTCCGGCTACGCCTGGAACCTCTGGGACCGCCTGAACCTCTACGTCGTCGAGGACCTCCGCGCGGGCAGCGACGTGGCGCTCGCGATCGAGCGCTACGAGGAGCTCGCCACCGAGCGCTGGGAGCCCGCCGAGTGGAAGGGTCGGATCTGCGCGATCCACGCCGCGCTGGCGGCCGCTCGCGCGCGCTCCACCCGCGAGGCCTCGAACGCCGACGCCTACTTCTCCGCCGTCGCCGAGGTCCGCGCCGAGGCGCGCGAGCGCGGCGAGGAGCCCGCCCACGACTTCCCGGTCGGCGACCTCGAACCGGAAGGTGAGTTCGACGCGGTCTTCGACGGTCACACCGGCGAGGGCGCGCGGCGCGACCGCGGCACGCACTTCTTCAAGACCCACGGCGGTCGGGTGGGGCCGGAGGGCGAAGACGACCAGAGCGCGCGCTGGCTGCGACTCGCGATGCTCCTCGACGACGAGACCGATTACTCGGCCGACGACCTCGACCGCGCGGTCGAACCGGTTGACCCCGAGAATCCGTGGGGCGACGGCGCCCCGGACGACGAGGGTTCGGACGACGAGAGCGACCCTCTCAGCGAGCACGAGAGCGACCCTCTCAGCGAGCGCGACACCGCGGGCGGGAACGGTTCCGACGACGGCGACGCCGATGTCCCCGGATCGGAACGTCACGGCTCGCTGTCCGACTTCTCCGAGTAGCGACGGGGTCTGATCTCCTCCGATCTCGCTACGATCGTCCGACGTGCCGTGTCGATGACCGCTTTCGCCAGCCCTTATCAGCGTGCGCCCGTTACGATCCGTATGGCAGACGTAGCAATCGTCGGCGGCGGACCGGCAGGGCTCAGCGCGGGACTGTTCGCGGGCAAGAACGGGCTCGACGCGGTCCTGTTCGACACCGACAAGACCTGGATGCACAAGGCGCACCTGTTCAACTACCCCGGAATCGGCTCGGTGGGCGGCAGCGAGTTCCTCGCGACCCTCCGCCAGCAGGCCGACGACTTCGGCGTCGACCGGAAGCAGGGCGAGGAGGTCACCGCGGTCGAGGCGGCCGGCGACGGCTTCGCCGTGACGACCGAGGCGGGCGAGTACGAGGCCGACTACCTCGTGTTAGCGACGGGCGCGAGCCGCGACCTCGCCGAGTCGCTCGGCTGCGAGTTCGACGGCGACCTCGTCGACGTCGGCGTCTCGATGGAGACGAGCGTCGAGGGGGCGTACGCGACCGGCGCCATGGTTCGCGCCGAGGAGTGGCAGGCGGTAATCTCGGCCGGCGACGGCGCCGCCGCGGCCCTCAACATCCTCTCGAACGAGAAGGGCGAGCACTACCACGACTTCGACGTGCCCGACACCGCGACCTCGGTGTTCGGCGACCTGATCGACGACGACGAGTAAGCGCCCGATTGCGGCTTTTTCCGGCGTTTCGATCGATACCGAGAGCGATAGCGCGGCCCCGGTATCGGCGATCGCTCAGTGCGAACGAACCGTGCCGTGCGCTCGGGTGCGACTCGAAGGGGCGGTCGTCACGGTGAGGACGACGGCGGCCAGTCCGAACAGCGCGAACTGCGCCAGGGCCTTGCAGCCGGCGCCGGTCCCTCGTCTTATCGCGACTCGCCCACCGACGCCGGACACGTGTCGACGCCGAGCAGGGCGTAGAGCCCGCAGGTACCGGTCGCGGCGGTTCCGAGCATCAGAAGCGCGGCGACGCCGAGCACGGGCGCGGCGAGTTCCGGGAGCGGCAACGCGCCGCCGAGAGTTCCGAGCGAGGTGATCCCGAGGACCGCTCCGAGAGCCGTTCTGACGCGCTTATCGGTCGCACCAACATTTTGTTGCATACCTCACAATACTACACACAACCATATATAGGTTTGCACGGCCGGAAAATGTCAAACGTCGGCTGGCCGGCTGTCAGAGCGACGAGGCGGTCAGAAACAGCCCAAGACCGACGAGCAACGGTCCGCCGACGTATCGCGTCAGTCGGACCAGGCCGGTGGTCGGCTCGGGGTTCGCCGCTCCGCTGTTCCTCGCGCGTGCGACGCGTCGCGGCCAGACGATCAGCACGACGCCGAAAAGAGCGGCGCAGAACCCGACGACGGCGTATCGGAGGCTCATAGCCGGAAATCGGTCGATAACGTCCTAAAATTGGCGCCGGGACCGCCCTACTCGCCCGTCTCGATCGGCGCGCCGACGAGGTTCCCCCACTCGGTCCACGAGCCGTCGTAGTTGCGGACGTCGTCGTAGCCGAGCAGCTCGTGCAGGAGGAACCACTCGATCGACGAGCGCTCGCCGACGCGGCAGTAGGTGATCGTCGACTCGTCGCCGTCGACGCCGGCGTCCGAGTACAGCTCGCGGAGCTCGTCGGCGCTCTTGAACGTGCCGTCCTCGTTCAGCGTGGTGCCGATCGGGACGCTGCTCGCGCCGGGAATGTGGCCGCCGCGCTGAGCGGTCTCGTTGAGCCCCTCGGGAGCGATGACCTCGCCGGAGAACTCCTCGGGAGAGCGCACGTCGACCATGGGGATCCCCTCCTCGATCGCCTTGTCGATGTCGTCCTTGTAGGCGCGGACGCTCTCGAAGGGACCGCGGGCCTCGTACTCGCGGGGCGTGAAGTCGGGCTCCTCGGTCGTGAGCGGGTAGTCGTTCTCGACCCAGTACCCCTTCCCGCCGTCGATGACGCGCACGTCGTCGTGGCCGTAGTACTTGTAGATCCAGTAGCCGAACAGCGCGAACCAGTTCGGGACGCGCCCGCCGCCGTACACGACCACCGTGGTGTCGGCCTGAATGCCCCCCTCGCCGTTTCGGGCCGCGAAGTCCTCCTTCGAGACGATGTCGCGCTCCGTCTCGTCGGTGAACACCTCGTCCCACTCGAAGTTCAGCGCGCCCGGGATGTGGCCCTCCTCGTAGGGCGTGTACTCCGACTCGTCGGTGACGGTCGGGTTGTTGATCTCGACGAGCCGGTAGGCCGGGTCGTCGCTCTCGAACTTCTCGAGGTTCGATTCCACCCAGTCCGCCGTGACGAGTGAGTCTTCAGGCATCAACCGTAATAGGGCACAACACGGCTTTTAAGGACCGATAATGGCGGTTCTTTCCGGCGCCTGTGACGCCGGCGTCCCCGGTCTGGGCGTCGAAAGCGTGGCGGAGCGGCCGACGCGGTCGGATCTACCGGCCGACAGCTACCGGATCACCGTCACCGGCACGTCGGCCTTGTCGACGACGCTCTTCGCGACGCTGCCGACGACCTGTTCGCGCTCCTCCGAGAGCCCCCGGTGGCCGACGTAGATGGCGTCGACGGCCGCCTCGCCCGCGTACTCCGTGATCGCGTCGGCGGGACGACCGGTGAGCAGTTGGGTCTCCACGTCGATCGGCTCGTCGCCGACCGCCTCCTCGGCGATGTCGCGGGCGCTCTCCAGGACGCCCTGGCCCGCCTCGACGGCGGCCTCCTCGCCCGGGAGGATGATCGTCCCGTCGACCAGCTCCGAGTCCGGCGTCAACACGTGGGCAATCTCCAGCGTCTCGTAGAACGCGACCGCCTGTCGCGCGGCGTAGCGGACCGCTTCGTCGCCCTCCGTCGATCCGTCGGTTGCAACGAGGTAGCTCATACTCGGAGATGGCACGGGCACCCACATAACTCCTGTCCGGCGTTCTCGGGTCCTGACGGCGCGGGGTGACGCGACGGCTCCGCGGGCGGCTCGCCGTTACGTCTCGGATCCCGGGTCGACCGAGCCGCCGTCACCGCGCTCCATGCGGGAATACGCCACGTACGAGTACGCCGCCGAGACGACCGCGGCCGTCACCACCGGTCCGACGAGGAGGACCACCGCGTACTCGCCGAACGCCAGGCCCGCGAGGCCGACGAGCGCGGCGAGCTTGAACAGCCGTCCGCCGAGCCGGTGGGTCCGGTCCCACACCGCGTCGCTGCTGAGCGTCCACGGCGTTCGGATCCCCATGAGCCAGTTGCGCTCGGTCCGAGGGAGCACGGCGCCGACGTAGTAGACGAGCAGCGAGACGCCGGCCACGATCAGGGAGGTGAACGGGAACTCGTAGCCGAGGTTGAACGCGAGGATCCCCGCGTGAACGACGAACAGGAACGCCGTCAGCGCGACGACGAACCAGTCGTAGGTCGGGCGGAAGGCGGCGACGTTCTCGCGGAGCGGGTCGATCCGCGGCAGGGCGGCCAGGAGCAGGACCAGTCCGGCCATGATCGCCGGAGACAGCCAGACGGCGGTCGCCCGCGGGAGGGTCCCGGCCGGCCGGCCGGCGGCGTCCCAGTTCGTGACCACGCGCTCGGGGAGCGAGGGCGCCGCGAACGCGCTCAACGCGGCCGCTATCAGCACGAGCCCCGCCGCCACGGAGAGTCGCTGAACGCTTCGCATGCGGCACGCAACGAGGGCCAAACAGAAGAACGTGTCTGCGAACCGATCCGGAGCAGGCGGGGCGCCCGCCGGTTCGGAGCGTTAGCCGTCGAGCGGGCGCGCCACCATCTCGCCCCACGATTCGAAGCCGTGACGGTCGTAGAAGGCCTTCGCGCGCTCGTTCGCGGGGTCGACGTCGAGCACGAGGCGGTCGAGCGGAAGGTCCTGATCGCCGGCGAGCGCGACGGCGGCGGCCATCAGGTCGTCGGCGACGCCGGTGCCGCGGTGCTCGGGGGCGACGTAGAGCTCGTTGACCACGGCGGCGTCCCAGACCATCGCGAGGCGCTCCGGGAGGACGAAGACGTAGCCGACGAGGTCGTCGTCGCCGTTCTCGTCGAAGTCCTCGCCGCCCTCGTCGACCGCGACCGTCACGCACCGCTCGTCGTCGGCGACGCATCGATCGACCCACGCGAGCCACCGCTCGCGGTAGCCGTCGGTGAGCTTCCCCTCGTAGGCGGCGGCCTTCCCCTCGCCCCCGGTCGACTCGCCGAGCCCGCGCTCGAAGGCCGCCTTCAGCTCGTACAGCGCGTCCGCGTCGGTCTCGGGGTCGTACGGCCGAATCTCGGCGGTCATTCCTCCTCGGCGTGAGGGTGCCCGCCGTCCGCGCCGATGGTGACCTCCCCGTCATCGCCTTCCAGCACGAACTCCGCGAGCGTGGGGACGAACGTCCCGATGTCGGTGACCATCCCGACCGCCTGCGCGGAGCCGCGGTCGAGCAGTTGGGTGACCGTCGCGGGGTTGATGTCGACGCAGACGGTCTTGGTCGTCGACGGGAGACAGTTCCCGACGGCGACCGAGTGGAGCAGGGTCGCGAGCATCAACACGATGTCTGCGTCGTGGGCCTGCTCGCGGATCGCGTCTTGCGCCTCCACCGCGTCGGTGATCGTGTCCGGGAGCGGCCCGTCGTCGCGGATCGAGCCCGCGAGCACGGTGTCGACGTCGTTTTTCACGCACTGGTACATCACGCCCTCGGTGACGATCCCGTCCTCGACGGCGGCCTCGATCCCGCCCGCCCGGATGATCTCGGAGATGGTCCAGATGTGGTGTTTATGCCCCTTCCGCGGGTGTTCGAGCGTCTCCACGTCCATCCCGAGCGAGGTGCCGTACAGCGAGCGCTCCAGGTCGTGGGTGGCGAAGCCGTTGCCCGCCGAGAGCGAGTCGACGTAGCCCGCCTCGACCAGTTCGGCGAGCGCGTCGCCCGCCCCCGAGTGGATCACGGCGGGACCGGCGACGACCATCACGTTCCCGCCGGCCTCGGTCACCTCGCGGAGCTCCTCGGCGACCTCGCGGATCGTCGACTCGGAGGGGCGCTCGGAGGAGACGCCGCCCTGCATGAAGCCGAACGCGCCGCCGCCGCTGCGCGGGCGCTCGGGGGGGTTCACGCGGATGCCGGACTGGTCGGTCGCGACGAGGTCGCCCTCTTCGACCGCGTTGAGCACCTTCGTGTACGCTCGGGGACCGCCGTCCGGACCGCCTTCGGGATCGACGATCAGCGCGCAGTCCATCTCGATCCGCTCGACGTCGATCCACTCGCCGTCGTACAGCACCTCGGTCGGGTGGTTCGTGGTCGAGTAGAAGTCCGGCGGGACGACCTTGTCCGCGGGCGCCGTCACGAGCTCCACGTCGCTCGGATCCTCGAGCACCGCGCCGTTCTGGTGGAGCTCGTGGAGGATCGCCTGGAGCGTCTCCGGGCTCTCGGCCGAGACCGCCATCCGACAGTACGACTCCGCCTCCTCGTGGGTCCCCACGTCGAACTGCTCGACGTCAAAGGAACCGCCCAGGTCCATCACCGCGCCGAAGCAGCGCTGCATCGTCCCGCTGTCGATGATGTGGCCCTCGATCTCGACGGTGCGTGAGTGGCTCATACCTCACGGTTTCGCCCCGCGGAGAAACCGGTTTCCCATTCGGCGAACGTCGCGGGGGGCTCGATCTCCGACCCGACCGCTCAGTCGTGACCGTGCCGGGTCAGAGCAGCCCGAGGGCCATGAGGATCTGATTGCCGAAGATCATCATGATCAGTCCGGCGAGCATGACGAGCCCGGAGGAGACCGTGATCGTCCGGACCGCGGCGTGGCGGTCGGAAATCGGGACCCGGCTGACCACCGCCTCGGCGACCATCCGGAGGATGCGACCGCCGTCGAGCGGAAACGCCGGCAGGCAGTTGAACAGCGCGAGCTGGATGTTGATCCATCCGGTCCAGAAGAGGAGGTTCGCGAGGAGGAACGTCCCGCCGCCGAGCGCGGCGAACGCGCCCTCGACCACGAAGAAATTGGTCATCTCACCGGTGAAGCCCGCGAAGTTGAACGGGAGCCCGAACAGGCTGCCGAGCGGGAGGATGAGCGAGGCGAACACGAGCCCGAGCGGGGAGCCCGTGAGTCCCCCGAGCGCGAGCCCGTCGGTCGCGCCCTCGCCGCCGTCGCCGCCGAGCAGTTCGAGGTACGCGCCGGCCGGGTACTCCGAGACGCCGAAGTCGTCGAGCGCGAGCCCGCTGGAACCCGGGAAGACGCTCACGCCGATGAACCCGCCGTCGCGGTTCGGATGGGGATCGAGCTCCACGTCGTAGGGCACGCGCTCGTCGTCGGGACCGTACGCGACGACCTCGACGGTCGCGCCGGGGTCGCGATCGCCGAGCGCCCCCGAGAGCTCGTCGTTGTTCCGGACGCGCTCGCCGTCGATCGAAACGACCGTCATCGGCTCCCCGAGTGGGGCGCCCGCCGCGTGGAGGGGGCCGTCCTCCTGCACGCCGAGGGCGTACGCGCCGATCGGGATCTCGGCGGTCTCGGTGTCGACGGTGGCGTTGGCCGCGCCGTCGGCGTCGACGGTCACCGTCGCGCGCTCCGCGTCGCCGACGGCGGCGAGGAACTCCCGCTCGGTCGCCACGGATTCGCCGTTGACCTCGGTGATCGCCACCGGCTCCGACTCGATCGTCACGCCGAGCGGGTTCCCGCCGGCGGTGCCGATCACGTGGAGCTCGCGGTCGACCTCGACGGTTCGCTCCCCGTCGCCGTCGTCGGCCGTGACGCTGACCGTCTCCCCGGCGTCGGCGAGCGCTGCCTCGAACTCGTCGGCGGTTTCGACGGGCGCGCCGTCGACCGCGACGAGGCGGTCTCCGTGAGCGATGTCGGCGGCCGCGGCCGGCGACTCGGGGGTCACCTCGCCGACGGCGTAGCCGGGGGCGGGCGCGATCGCGCCGACGACGGGACCGAAGAGGAGCGCGAAGACGAGGACCGTGAGGACCGTGTTCGCGGTGACGCCCGCGGCGAACATCCGGGCGCGGGCGCCGCGGGAGGCCTCCTGGGTCGCCTCCTCGTTCGGCTCGACGAAGGCGCCGACCGGGAGGAGCGTGAAGAAGACGAGCCCCATCGACTCGATGTCGATCCCCTCGACGCGGCACAGCAGGCCGTGCGCGCCCTCGTGGACGACCATCGCGATCGCGAGGCCGGCGACGATCTCGGGCGCGACCGAGAGGGGGAGGAAGTCGTTCACCCCGGGGATGATGAGGAAGTTCTGCGGCTGCTGTATCGCCGAGGGCTGGGCGGTTCGGAGCGCGGACAGCGCCGACGAGAGGATGAGGACGAACGAGCCAATCATCGCGACCAAGGCGCCGCCGAGCCCGAGGTTCGCGACGGCCTGCCAGAGCCGCTTCGGCGCGGCGAGCCGGTTGAGGAAGACGCGGCCGCGGAGGGTTCTGAGTGTCAGTACCGGTCCGGAGACGCGGACGGACTCGGGGAGGACCCCTCGGTTCCGGAGCCATATCGCGGCCGCGGAGTACGCGAGGACCCCCGTGAGGACCCACAACAGCGTGTTCTCGGCGAACAGTTCCGTCAGGGCGTTCATGACGAACAGGTCCGTGTCGGTCGGGTGTAAGCCGTTCGGTTGTCAGGACGGGGGCCGCCGATCGCGAGTCGCCTCTCGGTCGCTCAGGACGGGGGCCGCCGATCGCGAGTCGCCTCTCGGTCGCCCGGGAAGGAGGGCCGCGAACTCAACACCCAAGTACCCCCCGGTCCAACTGCCGGCCATGATGGCGCTCATCGACGTCGTCTCTCGACTCGTCGGGGACGTGGGACGGTTCGTGGACCTGTTCGTGAACGACCTGATCCTCGGCGCCGGCGATCCGATTTCGGCGCTCCTCGTCGTCGTCGGGCAGGTCCTGCTCGTCGGCGCGGTGGCCGTGCTCGGATACGCGGCGGTCGGCGCCCTCTTACAGGAGATCGGCGTGACGCTCCCCTCGCTCGGCGGTCGCGGCCCGGCGGAGTAGCGTTTCACCGGTTCACGGCAGCGGCTCCCTGCTCAGTCGTCGCCCGCGCCTGCGATCGATGCTCCCGAGCGCTCCGGTTCGGGACTTTCGGTGCCGGACGCGGTGGCTCGGTCGGCGTCGCCCTCGGGAACCTCGAACTCGCCGAGCGTGGCGAGCAGCTCGTCGGACTGGTCCGAGAGCGCGTGGACCCGACGGGTGACCTCCGAGACCGTCGCGGTCTGCTCTTCGGCCGCGGCGGCCGCGGTCTCCGCCTCCGTCGCCGTCTGCCGGCTGACCGAGGCGATGTCGTCGACCATGTCGACGACTTCCTGGGTCGTCCGCGCCTGGTCGTCGGTCGCCTCGCTTATCTCCTGGACCGTCTCGTCGACCGTCGTCACGTCCTCGACGACCTCCTCGAACTCCCTGAGCGTCGACTCGATCGTGGCGACGCCGTCCGACACCTGCGACTCCATCTCGTCCACGTCCTCGGCGGTCTCCGCCGACGCCGCCTGCACCTCGTCGATGCGCCCCGAGATCGCCGCGGCCTCCTCGCGGGTCTCCTCGGCGAGCGCCTTCACCTCGTCGGCGACGACCGCGAACCCGTCGCCGGAGCCGTCGGCCCGAGCCGCCTCGATGGAGGCATTGAGCGCGAGCAGGTTCGTCTCCTCGGCGATCCCGTCGATCACGGAGGCGATCTCGTCGATCTCGCCGATCCGGTCGACGAGGTCCTCCACGGCGGTCGCCGTCTCGGCGATGCCGGCTTCCAGCGCCTCCAGCTCCGCGATCGCCGCGGTCGCCTCCTCGCGGCCCGCCCGCCCGCGGTCCGCCGCGCTCCGGGCGGTCGCCGCCGCGTCGTCGGCCGACGCCGCGATCTCCTCGACGGTCGCCGAGAGCGTGCTCATCTCGCCGGAGACCGACTCCAGCGCCTCGGTCTGTTCGGCGGCCCCGTCGCTTATCTCCTGGACCGAGCGCGCGACCTCCTCGCTGGCGCCGTCAACCTCGTCCATGCTCGCGCGCACGTCGCCGCTCGCGTCCGCGACCTCGCCCGTGAACGACGCGACCTCTCCGACCGTCCCGCCGAGCGTGGTCACGAGACGGTTGTAGTTCTCGACTAGCTCGGTGTACCGGTCCTCGTCGGTGGCCAGCGCGTCGCCGTCGATCGTCGCGGTCAGGTCGCCGTCCCGCGCTCGGCCGGCCGCGTCGCCGAAGGCGTCGACGAGCGATTCGAGCTCGGCGGTGTACGCTTCGAGGTTCGCGGCCATCTCGTCGAGCGAGTCGCCGAACGTCCCCGGCACGTCCTCGTCGAGCGCGGGGTCGTCGAACTCCTGGGCCGCGAGCGCCTCCGCCTGCGCCGAAACGGTCCCGAGGTAGCGTTCGACCGCGACGAACGAGTTCACGAGGCTCCCGATCTCGTCGGGTTGATCGCTCTCGGAGAGGGCCGGACCGGAGGCGTCCGTCGCTCCCGTCCCGCTGACGGCGTCGATCTCGCCCGCGGCGATCGCATCGGCGCCGGACTCCAACTGTCGGAGCGGGGCCACGAAGTCGCTGCGCACGATGAGAAGGGTGTTGTAGATCGCGAGCACGGCTCCGAGAAACAGGGCGCCGGAGAGCACGTACGAGAGCCTCCCGGAGACCAGAAACGGCACGAGAAAGATCCCGACGGTGACGAGAAACTGGATCCCGACGGCGGTGACGACCTTGCGCTCTATCGACTCGGAGATCCCCAGGCGGTCCATCGTTCCCCACAGGAGGGTTTCGTACCGCCCCCGGAGCCCCGGGCGTCGCTTTCGTGTCGTCGACATGCAGGGAACTCGGCGGAAGCGGGTTATGAAGCTCACCCCGGAGTTATCAGGCGCGATTCCCGATTCTCGGGCCGCGGAAACGCCGCGGTGATTTAAAAGGCGCCGTCCACGGCCTCGGCCGCGAGGTCGACCGCACTCTCCAGATCCGGGCCGAGGGGCGAGCCGACCACGAGCCCGTCGGCGTGCTCGGCGACGGCGGCGGCGCGCTCGCGGACCGTCTCGGGGTCGCCCGCCATGCAGAACGCGTCGATCATCCCGGGGGTCACGCGCTCGAAGGCCGCGGAGAACTCGCCGGCCGAGACGCGCTCGCCGATCTCCGCGGCCGCGTCGGGGTCGATACCGTGGCGCTTCAGGACCGGCGGCGCCGCACCTCCCGCGATGAACGCGACCGGGGGGCGGGCGGCCTCGCGGGCGGCGTCGGCGTCCTCGGCGACCGAGACCGCGGCGTACGCGATCAGATCGAAGTCGCCGCGGCCGTCGGGACGCTCTCCGAGCCCGTCGTCGACCTGTTCGCGGGCCCACGCGAGGTCCCTCGGATGCGACCCGTTGTACAGCAGCCCGTCGGCGTGTTTCGCGGCCATCCGACACATGTGCGGCCCCTCGCCGCCGACGTGGACCGGGATCGACGCCCCCTGTGGCGGCTCGTAGTTGAGCCCGGCGCCCGCGGCGTCGAAGGTCCCCTCGTGATCGACGCGCTCGCCGGCCCAGAGCCTCTGGGCGGTCTTGAACGCCTCCAGCACGGGTCGGAGCCCGCGCTCGTCTTCGAGCCCGAGGTTCCGGAGCGTCGAGGGGTCGCCGGGGCCGAGCCCGAAGACGGCGCGGCCCGCCGACAGCTCGTCGAGGGTGGCGACCTTCGAGGCGAGCGTCACGGGATGGGTCTCGTAGGGGTTGGCGACCCCCGGGCCGAGCCGGACCGAGTCCGTGGCGGTCGCGAGCTGCGAGAGGAACGCCCACGGGTCGCGGTTGTTGTAGTGACACGTCGAGTAGACGGCGTCGTAGCCGGCCTCCTCGGCGCGGACGCCGAGGTCGACGAGGCGGTGCAGGTCGTGTTCGGGGGTGAGTTCGATGCCGAGCATGGTTACTCCTGAAAGGTCCACTCGCGCAACGCCTGCCGGACGAAGTCGCCCTCGACCTCGCGGAAGTGGTTGTCCGAGCCGTCGTGGTCGCCGAACTCCCAGTCGCGGACGACGACGACGGGGGTGCCGCCCGCGCCCTCGCCGGCGACGAGGTTGGCGGCCGACGCGAGCTCGTCGATCACGTTCTGGACGGTGACGCCCATCTCGCGGCCGTCGCGGTCGCGCTCGCCGCGCCAGTCGCGGCTGGCGGGCATCCCGGCCCAGCCGATCGCGACCCCGCGCTGGCCGTGTCGGAACGGGCGCCCGCAGGTGTCGCTGACGACGACGCGGTCGGCGGCGAGCCCCTCGCGGATTCGCTCCGCGCTCTCGGAGGGGCGCTCCGGGAGCAACAGCAGGTCGCCGCCGGGGACGTTCGACCGGTCGATCCCGGCGTTGACGCCGATGTGACCGAAGCGGGTCGCCGTCAACAGGAAAGGCGCCTCCATGATCAGCTCCGTCGACTCCTCGATGACGGCCTGCGCGAAGCGCGGGTCCTTCTCCTCGCCGGCGATCGCCGCGAGCCGGTCGGCCACCTCCTCCGCGCGCGGGCTCGCCGGGAACTCCGAGAGGTCGAAGACGCGGCCCTCCGCCTTGGAGACGACCGTGCTGGCAACGACGACCACGTCGTCCTCACGGAGGTCGACGCGATCGCCGATCATGGCCGCCAGATCGTCTCCTTCCCGGATCTCCGGGAGGTCCGGAACGGCGAACAGCTCCATACACGCACCTGCGTGGCGGTGAGGAAAAACCCCGCCGGTACCGGGCCGGTTTGACGGTATCGGGCTGTCGGAATGGGGAAGGGGGTTCGGCACAGTTGGCGGCGACGGTCGCTTATAAACCGGATTGCGGTGGCGCGTGCCTGCGAGCGGCCGGCAGGCCGCGAGTCAGCACGCGCGAGGGACGCGGCGACCGAAGGGAGCCGCGAGGCTGGGGAGGTGTGAGGCTGCGGTGCTGCGCCGAGCGGGGTGGGACACAAAGGGGCAGCCGCGAGGACGACGCTCGACGACGCAAGCACCGCAACGAGGGAGCAACGCGACCGAGTGAGGAGCGCAGCGAGGCGCGCGAGTCCTCGCGGCTGGGGCTTTGGAAGTGTTCACTGCAGAGTCACTGATCATCTATCGTCGATCGCCCGTGATGCCGGCATTCCCTTCCGCTCCGCACACCTTATAAACGACTCACACGACTTCGTACTCGTGGACCTGCACGTCCGGTACGAGGGCGACGACGACCCCGACAAGTGCACGGCGCGGAAACTCGCGCGGTTCGACCTCGCCGAGCTGCACCGCTCCGACCGCGCCACGCCCTACGGCGTCGTGTTAAACCCCCACGCCGAGCGTGCGCTCTCGCCAGCGGACGCCGGTCTCGCCGCCGAGAACGCGCTCGTCGCGCTCGACTGCTCGTGGGAGTCGGCGGGGGAGAAGATGTTCAGCCTCCCGGGCGAGCACCGCGCGCTCCCCTACCTCGTCGCCGGCAACCCCGTGAACTTCGGGCGCCCGATGCGACTCACCACGGTCGAGGCGTTCGCGGCCGCCTTGGCGATCCTCGGCGAGCGCGACCACGCCGAGCGAATCATGGCGAAGTTCACGTGGGGCGAGACGTTCCTCGAACTCAACGAGGAGCCGCTCCGGCGATACGCCGCCTGCGAGGACTCCGCCGAGGTCGTCGCGATCCAACAGGAGTACATCGACCGGGAGTAGCCCGGCTCTCACGCGCCCCGGCTCTCACGCGTCCCGACCGGCGGGAGACCGGTGCCGGCACCGAACGTGAGCGCGACAAGCCTTTTGCGTGAATCGACCCTACTACGCAGCGATGGTATCCACAGGCGACGCCGCACCCACGTTCACCGCGACGGTCGGCACGAGCGATCACGAACCGTTCGACCTCGACGACCACATCGGCGACGGGCCGGTCGTGCTCGCCTTCTTCCCGGGCGCGTTCACGCCCCCGTGCACGAACGAGATGGTAGCGTTCCAGGAGCGCGTCGCCGAGTTCGACGACGCGGGCGCGACGCTGTTCGGAATCAGCGCCGACTCCCCGTTCTCGCAGGGCGCGTTCCGCGAGGAGCACGGGATCGAGTTCGACCTCGTGAGCGACATGGCCGGCGACGCGATCCGAGCGTACGGGCTGGAGATCGACATCGCCGACCTGGGCCTTCACGGGATCGCCAACCGGGCGGTGTTCGTGCTCGACGACGGGGGCGAGGTCGTCTACGACTGGATCGCCGACGACCCGACCAACGAGCCGGACTACGACGCCGTCCTCGACGCCGTCGAGAGCGCGTAGGCGTACTCGGCCGGTACTCTCTATCGGTGGTCGGTCTCGATCTGCCAGCAGACTCTCGTCCATTGATTCCGCAAATCTGCACGGCCGCGACGAAACCGACCGCGACGAAACCGACTCAGTCCCCGATCACGCCGCCGATCGCGCCCGCGAGCGCCGAGTCGACAGCGAACAGGAACGTCACGAACAGCCCCACGACGAGCACGCCGGCGCCGCTGAGCAGGCCGCCGACGGGGCCGCCGAGGAGCCCCACGAGGCCGCCGAACGCGGCCAAGAGGAGGGTAACGGCGATCCCGCTCACCGACCCCGCGAGCAGGCCGTGCCACGTCCCGGAGAGCAGCCCGCCGCCGGCGACGTAGCCGGCGACGAACCCCCCGATCAGCCCCGCGCCGATGTGCCCGACCACCGGGGCGAACGTCGCGAGGAGCCCGGCGATCACCATCACCACGAACCCGTAGCCGACGGCGCGCCAGTCGGTCATACGCCCCCTACCCGTCCCCCGGATAAATACTCGCTGCCGCGTCCGTCCGGGTTTCCAACGCCCCGACGCGACACCGACCCGGCCGGCCGACTCTCGTCCGTCAGCCGGCGCGACGGCCGGAATTTAAGCCGTCACCGCCCCAACGACCCGCCATGCCCTCCGAGTCCGGCGTATCGATCGACGGGATACGGTCGCCGACAGACCGGGACCCCGGCGCGGATCCCGAGGTCGATCCCGCCGCGTCCCCCGGGTCCGAGACCGACACCGATCCCGAGATGACTCCCGTCGAGTGGGGGCCGGTCCGTTTCGAGCGCCTGCGGTCGCTGGCGTTCGGTGCGAGCGTGACCACGGCGGGACTCATCCTCGCCGCGCTGCTGTTCGCCGCCGTCGGCGTCGCCGCCTCGGTGCTCGGGGGGAGCGCCTCGCCGTTCGAAGGCGACGGACCGCCGGCGTCGACGTGGGCGTTGCTCGTCCTCCTCTTCGTCGGCGGTCCGATGTCGCTGCTGTACTGGCTCGTGGCGTACGATCAGACCTCACCGGAACGGCGCCGAGAGCTCCTGTCGCAGTTCGGCGACTACGACTTTGACCCCTCGCGGTTTCGGATCGGCTGGACGCTCGCCGGCGCGGGCGCCGTGCTCGTGGGCGTGGTGGCGGCGATCGGGCCCGGCCCGTTCTCGGCCGTGCCGTCGCTTTTCTCTGGCTTCGCCCCGCTTCTCGTTTCGATCTTCGTGTTCCTCCCGACGCTCGCCGGGTCGCGCGGGACCGACGTGCGCCTCGACCCGGCCGCCGAGACTATCGAGCGGACCTCCCGGAGCCACGACCGGACGCGCTCGGACGACCTCGGGTCCGTGATCCGGACCCGTCGGATCGACCTCCCGTGGACGACCGTGTTCCTGCTCGCGTACCGCGGGAACGCCTGGTACCGATCGACGCCGTGGCTGTTCGTCCCGACCGACCGCGCCGACGAGGTCGAGCGGCGGCTGGACGCGGCGCTCGCGCGGAGCGACGGACCGGATCGGGCCAGCGTCCCGGAGCGCGTCATCCTCGCGATCGTGGGCTCCGCCTCGCTCGTCGTCGGCCTCGCGATGGCCGTCGCGGCCGGGGAACCGGCGGCCGGGGCGCTGTTGGCGCTCCTGACGGCGCCGTTCAGCTTCCTCTTTCTCGCGCTCGCGGCCCGGCTGTGACGCGGCGGCGGCCCCGCACGGACCTCCGCCGAATCCCCTCTCCGACACCGGACGTGCCACCCCCTACCACGCGACTCATATACTCGGGCCTCGTAGGTCCGTCCATGGACCGACAGCGTCTGGAGAAGGCCCTCGATTCGAAGTTCGGCGGGACCGAGGCCGAGCGGCGAGCGGTCGCTCGGGCGGCTCGCGACCTCGCCGACTCGGGGCGGCCCTCCCGAGACCGCGGGCACGCCCTCACCGTGCCGGGCGTGATCGACCACCTCGAAGACGCGCCCGACGGCTCCTCGCTCGTCGAGCGCTGGAACTGGTGGCTGGGCGCGCTCGACGCCGCCTACGGCGGCTACGACTACTTCACCGTGCGGTTCGTCGAAGGCGACGAGGAGGCGGGGCTCCGGCGGTAGGCAGCGAGGGCGCCGCTCGTTGTCTCCCCAACGTTCACACCGTCAACGGATTCCTTTCACCTTCACTTTCACCTTCACTTTCACATTCACTTTCACATTCACTTTCACATTCACTTTCACTTTCACTCCGCGGATGGCTCGCATATACGGGCGTTCCGACCCTCGTTGACGGTATGAGCGCGACGAGCCACGATCAGCCCCGATACGCGACGCCGACCCGCGTCGACGTGACCGAGTGCCGGACCGATCGGATCGCCGACCGCGCGCGGATGAACCGCGTGCGGGGCAGCGAGGTCCACCTCGAACGCCGGGGCGGGCGCACCTTCCTCGTGACCACCCCCGCGGAGTGAGGCGAGAACAGACGGCGGGGACAGACGTCGGCCTCCCCGATCAGTCGCCCGCGGCGATCTGGTTGCGGCCGGCTCCGCCGTCGGACAGCAGGCTGTCGAGGCCGACGCCGAGCGCCTCGTTGGTCCGCGCCGTCGACTCCTCCCGGGAGATATCGGTCGCCAGCGTGCGGACCGCGTCGACGTTTTCGGGCACCACGTCCGCCTCCTGGTGGACGTTCTGGAACAGGTACAGGTCCTTCCCCTCGACGCTTATCGACTCCTCCCAGACGCAGTTCTCCCAGAGGTCGCCGCGGTCTCGGCCGATGTCGGCCGCGTAGTCCTTCAGAGTCCCGGCGCCGTCGATGCCGGCGCGTTCGGGGATCAGGAACAGCCGCGTCTCGTCGCGGAGCAGCTCCCGGACCTCGTCCGTGGTCGGCTCTCCGCCGAGCGTGACGTTGACGCTGTGGGTGTGCATCCCGGTGACCGGCGCCTTCAGCGCGGCCGTGTCGACGTCGACGTCCGGGAGGATCGTGTTCACGTCGGGGCCGTGATGGGAGGGGACCGTCGCCGGGTCCGGCACCACGTCGTTTATCGGGCCGCGGTCGGTCTCGCTCGGGTCGCCGCCCCGCCGCACGAGGGTCACGCGCGCCTTCTCGACGCCGTACGCCTCGTCGAGGGGCGCGAGCAGCCGCGAGAGCCCCGTCGTGTTACAGGAGACGACGCGGAGCGAGCCGACGTCGCCGATCTCGCCGCTGGCGCGGGCGTTGAAGGAGGCGTCCGCGATCGCGGCGTCCTCGCCGCCCTGGTAGATCGCGGGGGTGTCGTGAGCCTCGTAGGTCGGTCGGTTGCGCTCGCCGACCCCGCCGGGCGCGCAGTCGACGATCACGTCGACGGCGTCGAGGAGATCGTCGAGGGTACCCGCGATCCCGAGGCCGGCGTCCTCGAACTCGTCCGCTCGGTCGTCGATCGCGACGTACAGGTCGTAGCCGCGACGGAGCGCGGCCTCGGCGCCGTAGTCCGGGCTCGTCTTCGTTACGCCGACGAGTTCCATGTCGGCCTGGACCGCGACCGCGTCCGCGACGCGTTTCCCGATCGTCCCGTACCCGTTGACGCCCACGCGTATCATGGATACCGCTCGCTCGGCGACCTGCATAATGTTTTCGAGTGGTGCAATAAGAAATTAACTACGCAGAGAGTAATCCGTCGGTTAATTCGCGCGCTAGGAGAATGGAACTGGATTTCGAAACGGAGTAAACGAACTATCGATGGGAAGGACTAACGCCCGGCGCCCCGGATCGGCGAGCATGTCGAGCGATCTTGCGGACGCCGCCGAGACCGCCGTCGAGCAGTGCCTGCGCGTGACGCCGGACGAGTCCGTCGTCGTCGTCACCGACGACAAGCGCGAGCGTATCGGCGAGGCGCTCTACGAGGCCGCGACCGCCGTCACCGACGACGCGACGATCCTCCGGTACCCGCCGGCCGACCAGCACGGCACCGAGCCACCGGCCCCGGTCGCGGCCGCGATGGCCGAGAGCGACGCCTTCCTCGCGCCGACGACGAAGAGCCTGAGTCACACTCGCGCCCGCGGGAGCGCCTGCGAGGCCGGGGCGCGCGGCGCGACCCTTCCGGGGATCACGGAGCCCGTGTTCACCACCGGACTCGACGCCGACTACGCTGCGATCGACGCCGCCTGCGACGACGTGCTCGCGCGGGTCGCCGGTGCCGACGAGATACGGGTGACCTCGCCGGCGGGCACCGACATCACCTTCGGCGTCGGCGACCGAGAGTGGCTCGCCGACACCGGGATGGTCCACGAGCCGGGCGACTTCTCGAACCTGCCGGCCGGCGAGGTGTTCGTCGCGCCCGAGACCGCGACCGGCACCTACGTCGTCGACGGGACGATGATGCCCCACGGCCTGCTCGGGAAGGGGCGTGAGTTGGTCTTCGAGGTCGAGGACGGGCTCGTCACGTCCGTGAGCGACGACGCGGTGCGCGAGGAGCTCGAGACCGCCGCGGAGTCGGTCGGCGACGCCGCCTACAACCTCGCGGAGCTGGGGATCGGGACCAACGTGGGCGTCGACGAGCTGGTCGGCTCCGTCCTCTTAGACGAGAAGGCCGGCGGCACGGTCCATATCGCGATCGGCGACAACGCCGGGATCGGGGGCGAGACGGACGCCCCCGTCCACCTCGACGGCATCCTCCGGAACCCGACCGTCTACGCCGACGGCGACGAGATCGACCTGCCGAGCGCGTAGGGGCGCGGCCCGCCGGATCGGTACCGCTCCCGACTCACTCCACCGCCCCGAACGCGACGCCCGCGACCCCCCGCACGCCGACGACCTGGTGACGCCAGCCGTCGCCGGCGTCGACGCAGAGCGTGCCGGCGTCGGTGACGGCGACCGACACGCCTGGACCGTAGCCGAGCGCGACCGGCTCCTCGTCGACCGGGAGATCGGTCGCGGTCCACGTCCCGGCGCCCCACTCGTCGTCGCTCGCGTGGACGAACAGGTCCCCGTCGGCGGCCGCCATCGCGTGGCCGTCGCCGTCGGCGGCGACCGCCGTCGCGTCGCCCTCCAGCGCCGACATCCAGCCGTTGCCCAGCCAGTAGACCCCCGCTCCGGTCGCGGCGAGGGGCGTTCCGACCCCCGCCACGTCGCGGGCGTCGTCGAGCCCGACCGCGGTGAGCGCGCGGGCGGCGTTCGCACCCGCGCCGTCGCCCTCGGTGACTCCGGGATCGGTGACCCGGTGGACCCCGTCGCCGGCGGCGACGAGGGGGCCGTCGATCGCGCGCGGATCCGACGCGGATCCGACCGAGGCGATCGACGTCGCCGTCGGATCGGAACTCGCGTCACCGACCTCGATACGGCCGATCTCCCCGCCCTCGCTCGCGACGAGGAACGCGCCGTCGTGGACGCCGACGGCGACGATCGACTTCGCCTCGTCCGGGTCGTCCGTGACGGGTTCGAACTCGGGATCGTCGCCGACGGGCGCGACCTGAAGCCCGTCGGGGGTCGCGATCCCGACGAGGTCGGGGTCACCGGCGCGGACGAGGACCGCCGCGTCGCGGGCGGGGCCGCGAGCGACCATGTCGAACGCGCCGATCTTGTCGGCCGAGAGCGCCACCCGGACGATGCCGCTCTCGGTGGCGACGTACGCGTCGATACGGCCCGCCGTCCCGGCGTACACGCGCTTCTCCTCGATCGAGATGTCGTCTTCGGCGGGTGCCATTGCCGGGAGTTCGGCCGGGGGTCTCATAAGCCCCGCGCGGGGCGGCGACGGGGACGGCAGGGAGCCGATCCGGTTCACTCCTTCCGATGCCCATTAGGTCGCCGAGGGCGTACGGTCGAGGGTGCAATCGGTCGCCGCCGAACTCGTCGCCCTGCTCGCCGAGGTGGCCCCGCGGCTCGCGCGCATCGCGGCGTTCATCGCGGTCGGCGTCTTCGCCGCCAACGTCGCGGTCGCGTTCGGACTGATCCGGTACGTCGCCGGGCTCGCCGGGTGGCTCACCCGGCCCGCGAACCTCCCCGACGAGGTCGGCACCGCGATCCTCACGACCGCGGCGTCGACGACGGCCGGGTACGCCACGCTCGCCGAGTACCGCGAGTCGGGCCTGCTCGACGACCGGGCGACGCTGGTCGCCGTGACCATCAACACGTTCTTCGGGTTCGTCCAGCACGTGTTCACCTACTACATCCCGGTGTTGATCCCGATCTTGGGAGCGAAAACCGGGGCCGTCTACGTCTCCGCGCGCGCCGGGATCGCCCTGGCGATCACGGTCACCGGCGTGCTCGCGGGCGGCGTCCTGCTCTCCGAGCGCAACGTCGACCGTGGCGCGCTCAGCGAGGTCGATGCGACCGGTCCCGACGCCGACGACCGCACGAGCCGCGAACGCGTCCGCGAGGCCGGGGAGAAGTCGTGGGCCACCCTCCGCCGGATCGTCCCGCGGCTCGCGGTGGTCTACACCCTCGTGATCGCGCTCGTGAACAACACCGACGTGGAAGCCCTGACGAGCGTCGCCGAGCCGATCACCGGCCTGTTAGGGCTCCCCGGCGCCGCCGTCCCCGTGATCGCCGTCTACACGCTCGACACGACCGCCGGCGCGGTGACGCTGGCCGGTACCGCCGACGGCATCTTCACCGTCCGGACCGCGGTCGCGAGCCTGCTCATCGGTGGCATCCTCTCGTTCGCCGTCTCCACGTTCCGACGCTCGATCCCCTTCCAGTACGGGGTCTGGGGCGCCGAGTTCGGCACGAAGGTGATCGCCGTCAACACCGGCCTGAAGCTCGTCTTCATCTCGTTCACGGTCGCGCTGTTGCTCGCGCCGGTGTGGTGAGGGATGCTGTCGGCGCGTGCCTGCGAGGCCGCCTCGCGGCCGAGCAGCACCGCGCGAGGGACGCCGCGAACGCCCGCAGGGCGTGAGCGGCGAGGCTGGGGAGGCGTGAGGTGCGGGTGCGTTCCCGCGAGCGGAGCGAGCGGGAGCTCGGAAGTCGCAGCCCGCGCAGCGAACGTAGTGAGCGAGCAGGACCGTCTTCCGGTGGTGCTGTGCGGGATGGGACTCAAAGGGGCAGTCGCCGGCGGCGTTGCCGCCGGCTGCCAGAGGCGCGAAGTGCCTCGCTGCCGGGAGGGCGACGGCGCGCGACGTAAGGACCGCAAGGAGCGAGCACCGCGAGCGACTGAGGACCACAACGAGCGCACCGACCCCCCCGGCTGGGGCTTTGGAGGTGTCCACCGCAGCGTCGTCAATCTCGTACTACCGAGCGACTGAGGCTTTGGAGGTGTCCACCGTCGAGTCACCCCGCAGACGACCTGCAAGAAACGGAACCGGTGTGCGAAAATCGGGAACCTACAGACCGTACCCTCGACAGTCGGTGAATAACGGTTCAAAAACGCCACCCGCAAAAACCGAAAACGCGTCGACTTCTAGAGGTCGAAGCGGTCGAGCGTCATGACCTTGCTCCACGCGTCGGCGAAGTCCTGAACGAACTTCTCCTCGCCGTCGGCGGCGCCGTAGATCTCGGAGACGGCGCGAAGTCGGGAGTTCGAACCGAAGATCAGGTCGAGCCGAGTCGCCGTCCAGTCGACTTCGCCGGTCTCGGGGTCGACGAGCTCGAAGACCTCCTCGTCGTCGTCGACGGGCTCCCAGTCGCGGTCGAAGTCGAGCAGGTTGACGAAGAAGTCGTTCGTCAGCGTCTCCGGCTCGTCGGTGAACACGCCGCGGTCGGAGCCGTCGTAGTTGGCGTCGAGGACGCGCATCCCGCCGACGAGCACCGTCATCTCGGGGACGGTCAGCTTCAGCAGCTCGGCCCTGTCGACCATCTCGTGTTCCGGCTCGCGGGGCAGGTCCTCGCCGAGGTAGTTACGGAAGGCGTCGACCTCCGGTTCGAGCGCCTCGAAGGACTCCTCGTCCGTCTGCTCCTGCGTGGCGTCGACGCGCCCCGGCTCGAACGAGATGTCCACGTCGTGGCCGGCGGCCGCGGCGGCCTGCTCGACGGCGAGGTTGCCGCCGAGAACGACGAGGTCGGCGAGCGACACCCGCGTGTCGTCGTCGCGCGACTCGTTGAACTCGGCCTGTATCTCCTCGTAGGTCTCCAGTACGGACTCCAGCTCCTCGGGGTGGTTGACCTCCCAGCTGCGCTGGGGTTCGAGGCGGATCCGCGCGCCGTTCGCGCCGCCGCGCTTGTCGCTGTGGCGGAACGTGGAGGCGGACGCCCACGCGGTCTTGACCCGCTCGGAAATCGAGAGGTCGGACTCCGCGATCAGCTCTTCGAGCTCGGCGACCTCCGCCTCGCCGACGACGTCGTAGTCGGCGTCGGGGAGCGGATCCTGCCAGAGCATCGTCTCCTCGGGGACCTCGGGACCGAGGAACCGCTCCGGCGGACCCATGTCGCGGTGGATGAGCTTGTACCACGCCTTCGCGAACGACTGCTGGAACTCGTCGGGATCGTCGCGGAACTCCTCTAACACCGCCCGGAAGTCGTCGTCGTGTTTCAGCGCCACGTCCGTCGTGAGCATCATCACGTCCTCCTTGTCCGCGGGGTCCTGCACGCCGGGGGCGGCGTCGTCGAGCTCGTCGTTCTTCGTTGTCCACTGCCACGCGCCGCCGGGACCCTTCTCCGGCTCCCACTCGTAGCTGAGCAGGTTGTTAACGTAGCTCAGGTCCCACGCGGTCGGCGTGGCGTTCCACGGTCCCTCGATCCCGCTGGTGATCGTGTCGGGACCCTTCCCCTCGCCGAAGTCGTTGTCCCAGCCGAGGCCCTGCAGGTCGATCGGGGCGTCCTCGGGCTCCGGGCCGAGGTGGTCGCCGTCGTCGGCGCCGTGAACCTTCCCGAAGGTGTGCCCGCCGGCGATGAGCGCGACCGTCTCCTTGTCGTTCATCGCCATGTGGCTGAACGTGTCGCGGATGTTCGCCGCGGACCCCTCCAGGTCCGGTTCGCCGTTCGGCCCCTCCGGATTCACGTAGATGAGGCCCATGACGGTGTTCCCGAGGGCGTCGTCGAGTCGTCCGTCCTCCTCGAAGCGCTCCGCCGAAGTCGACTCCCACTGATCTTCCGGACCCCAGTCGACGGCGTCGTCGGGCTTGAAGTCGTCCTCGCGGCCGCCGGCGAAGCCGAACGTCTCGAAGCCCATCGACTCGAGGGCGACGTTTCCGGTCAGAACGATCAGGTCCGCCCACGAGAGCTTGCGGCCGTACTTCTGTTTGACCGGCCAGAGCAGCCGCCGCGCCTTATCGAGGTTGACGTTGTCCGGCCAGCTGTTGAGCGGCGGGAGCCGTTGCCGCCCGCCGGAGGCGCCGCCGCGGCCGTCGTGCGTCCGGTACGTGCCGGCGCTGTGCCACGCCATCCGGATGAAAAGCGGCCCGTAGTGACCGTAGTCGGCCGGCCACCAGTCCTGAGACGTCGTCATTACCTCCTCGATGTCCTCTTTCACCGCGTCGAGGTCGAGCTCCTCGAACGCCTCGGCGTAATCGAACTCCTCTTCGAGCGGGCCGGGGTTGCCGGCGTGCTCGTCGAGGACGTCTAGGTCTAGCTGGTTCGGCCACCAATCGGTGTTGTCTCTTGGCATTATGATTGAAGTTCCGTGGTTAGTTCGCTCGTAACCGCACCGAAAGCGTCTGCACGGGGGATCCACCCGCCCAAAACGGGAGCGCCGGGGTCCGCCAGCGGCGCAAGATCGACCGGCGCAGCGAGCTCGGCGACGCCCGTCTCGGAGGTGGAATCGTCACGCATTCGGCGTCACCGTTTCTTCATCGACCTCGAATAAAAGTCTGGCTACTGTCCGCCGTGCCATTTATTAGTCGGAATATTAGTTTCGGCTTCATAAATAATATTTTCAAGAGACAAAACCCCTCGCCGAGGCGATCGGCGGTCGCGACTTCCGGTCCCGCTACTCCCCGTCGCCCCGCGGATCGAACTCTCCGCGTCGAAGTCCCTCTCTGACGGGGTCGTGTTCCGCGTCAGTCGGCGGCGGCGCGGTGACGAGCGTCGCCTCCAATCGCTCCCCACCGTTCGCCTTCACGCCGCGCGCGGTGCCGCCCTCCACGACGACGACATCGCCGGGTTCGACCGGTCGGTCGGTCTCGCCCTCCCGGACGACGCCGGAACCGGATCGAACCGTGATCGCCACGTCGCTGTCGGGCGCGTGGACCGGGATGAACTGTCCCGGCTCGAAGTAACCGCAGACGACCTTCATCCGGTCGCTCCGGAACACCTCGCTGGTCGAGAACCGCTCGTCGACGTAGCTCCGCTCGGCGTCGAAGTCGGTCGCCGGCACGTCACTCACCCCTCCGGGCGGACGGCGCGCGCCGCTCTCTGTCGGTGCCGGTCGACGTATTGGCAGTCGTGTCTGTCACGATCGGGCGTTCGTGGCCCGTCGGCGAGTGAGTGTTCCCGAACGTGTTCGGCTTAACACGGAATCGGACGGGGCTCCACTCCTCGATCGCATGCCGAGACTCGACGTCCGCGAGATCCCGCCGGTGAACCGCCACGACAAGATACACGAGGAGTTCGACGGGATGGACCCGGGCGAGACGCTCACCATCGTCAACGACCACGAACCGAAGCCGCTGTACTACGAGATGGCGGCCGAGGTCCCCGCGTTCGACGAGGAGGCGTACGAGGTCCGCCAGAACGCGCCCGACGAGTTCGTCGCGGAGTTCCCGAAGACCGAGGACTGAGTGCCCCGATGGAACGGCGGCGACACCGTGTCGGGGTCGAGGCTACACCTCGTCGAGGTCGAAGAGCCGGCGGACCGCCCGCGCTCGTCCCCGCTCCCTCGCCCCCTCGGTCCGAGCCGCCCGCTCCAGCGCCTGCTCCGGGGCGGCGGTCAGCGCCTCGACGAGCGCTGATCCGAACTCTCGGACGGTCTCGCGCTGATCGTCGGTGAGGTCGCCGCGGGCGTCGAGCGCCGAGACGGCCTCCGCGACCTCTCGCCGTTCGATCGCGTCGGTTCGGCGGCGGAGCCGCCTCCGGAGCCGCTCCGGATCGGGCGGCGCTCCGAGTTCGTCGTGATCCCCCTCGGATCGGGCGGCGTTTCCGTCGGACCGGTCAGTGCTCATGTCCGAGCGTCGGCCGTCGCCGGGGTGTGTGTTCCCCCGAACGTATTCGGGTCTGACCGGGCGACACGGACAACCCCCGAACATGTTCTTTCGGAGGCGTCTTCAGTCGGAACGAAGTCGATCGACGTGATGCCTGACTCCAAGTCAATCTACGCCGACATCGGCGGCCGAGAGGCAGTCGAGGCCGTCATCTCGGACTTCTACGACCGCGTCTTCGACGATCCCGTCCTCGAACCGTACTTCGAGGGCGTCGACCGCGAGGCGCTGTACGCCCATCAGGTCCAGTTCATCAGCGCGGTCGCCGGCGGCCCGGTCTCCTACGAGGGCGCGGACATGCGAGCGGCCCACGAGGGAATGGGGATCACCGAGGAGGCGTTCGGGCGCGTCGCGACTTACCTCGGGGAGGCGCTCAGCGAGAACGGCGTCGCCGAGGGGAACGTCGAGGCGATCCTCAAAGAGGTCGGCGCGCTCGAACCCGACGTGGTCGGGCAGTAATTCGACCGGAGTCGGTCCGTCGGTCCCCGTCCCACGTCGCTCGGGACCGGCAGACACACTCATCGAGACCGGCAGACACACTCAAGTTCCCGCCGCGGGACGTGCCTCCATGGACACCGAGCGCTTCCTGTTCGTCTCCGCGGACGCCGCGCTGATCACCGATCTCGCGTGGCAGGTTCACCGCGAGGGCCACGACGTGAAGTACTACATCGAGGCCGAAAGCGACCGGGAGATCGGCGACGGCTTCGTCCCCAAGGTCGACGACTGGCGCGCGGAGGTCGAGTGGGCCGACGTGATCGTCTTCGACGACATCTGGGTCGGCTCCGACATCGGCACGGGCGAGATCGCACAGGAACTCCGCGAGCGGGGGAAGGCCGTCGTCGGCGGGACGCCGAACACCGACCACCTCGAGGAGGATCGCGGCTACGCGATGGAGGTCCTCGAAGACCACGGCGTCAACACCGTCGAACACCACATCTTCCACGACTTCGACGCGGGGATACAACACGTCCAGGAGAACCCTGCGCCGTATGTGATCAAACCGCTCGGCGAGGTGCAGAACGTCAAACGGCTGCTGTACGTCGGCAACGAGGACGACGGCAGCGACGTGGTCGATGTGCTGAAGGCGTACAAGAAGGCGTGGGGGCACCGCATGAAGGGGTTCCAGCTTCAGCGGAAAGTCGAGGGTGTTGAGATCGCCATCTGCGGGTTCTTCAACGGGAACGAGTTCATTGACCAGGTCAATTTTAATTTTGAGCATAAGAAACTATTCCCGGGCAACATCGGTCCTCAGACCGGCGAAATGGGGACGTCGATGTTCTGGGGCGGCCAGAACAAATTATTCAAAGAGACCTTCGGCAAACTGGAAGACTGGCTCGCCAACGAAGGATACGTCGGGAGCATCGACATCAACTGCATCGTGAACGAAAACGGGATCTACCCGCTGGAGTTCACGCCCCGGTTCGGGTACCCGACGATCGCCTTACAGGAGGAGTCGATCGAGTCGTCGACCGGAGCGTTCTTCTCCGACCTCGCGCACGGCAACGAGCCCGACGTGGACGTTCACAACGGGTATCAGATCGCCGTGCGAGTCGTCCTTCCGCCGTTCCCGTTCGACGACGAGAAGACGTACGATGAGAACTCTCGGAATGCAGCTGTGGTGTTTGAAACGGATAGCCGCGACGGGATCCATCTCGAAGATGCGAAGAAGGTTGATGGTCAGTGGCGCGCGGCGGGCGACAACGGAATGCCCATCGTCGTGACCGGTAAGGGCGACACGATGCAGGCCGCGCGCGAGCAGGCGTACGACCGGATCGACGACATCGTGATGCCCAACATGTACTACCGCGACGACATCGGCGAGCGCTGGGTCGACGGCGACGGCGACCGACTGCAGGCGTGGGGGTACCTCGGACCGTAGACCGAGAGGGCGGGGAGCGGGCGGGAGAAACGCGGTCGACGCCCTCTGATCGCTGCGCGCTCCTCCACGACTTTTTAACCGTCCGGGTCTACCACTCGCGGTATGGCGAAGTACTCGACCGGCGGTGGCGGTGGCGGCGACGACGGCGACGCCTGCGAGCTCTGCGGACGCGAGACAGCGGAGCTCCAGCGGGCCACGGTCGCCGGCGCGAAGCTCCTCGTCTGCTCCGACTGTCGTCCTCACGACGACGCCGGCAACGCGCCCAGCGGGCACGGCGAGTCGGACAGATCGGGCGGGAGCCAGGGCGGGAGTTCCGGCAGCAGTCCCGGCGGCGCCAGCGCCGAATCGAGCGGCCCGGAGAGCCGGAAGAAGGAGCTCGCCCGCAAGCAGGCGAAGATGTACGACTCCGCGACCGGCGACTCCAAACACTGGGAGGAGGGCGGAACCAACTACGAGTCGGACCGGCTCCCGTACCTTGTTTCCGGCTACGGCGACGACGTGGCGGCGGCCCGACAAGAGGCCGGGCTCACCGTCGAGGAACTGGCCGAAGAGCTCGACGTCGACGAAGACGACCTGTTCGCGGTCGAGGACGGGCGCGCCGCGACAGCCGGCGTCGGCGGGTCCGTCGTCCGCGCGCTCGAAGAGCGGCTCGGCGTCGAGATCGTCGACGAGTAGCCGAGTCCCGGATCGCTCGGCGGGAGTCGCCGATCCGCTATCCGGATGGACGGGCTGGGTCTCGACCATCGACGATTCCGCCCACGTCCGCGCGGCTGCGAGCGAGGTGTTCGGACTCCGCGGCGACGGGGCGCGAGTCGGAGGTCAGTCGTCTCGGGGTGCCGGGACGGTGAAAACCGGGCGATCGGCCCCAAGGATGATATCTTGGATCACGCTTCCGAAGACGGCCTTCCCGGTCGGGCGTCGCTTGCGTCCGGAGACGCAGATCGCGTCCGCGTCGATGTCGGTCGCGGCCGCGAGCAACTCGTCCGAGGGGTCGCCGCTCGCCTCGTAGTGGACGCAGTTGATGCCGGAGTCTTCGAGGATCTCACGGGCGCGTCGCACCGCCGAGACCTGATGGACGGAGGCGCCCTCCGGGTTCTCCTGGAACACGTGACACAGATGGGCGGTCACCGCGCCCTCTTCCGCCGGGAGGTTCACGATCGCTTCCGCCTGTGCGACCGCACGGCTGTCCTCCGCGTTGTCGATCCCGATGAGTACGTCGTACATGGGCCACCGTTCGAGCACCTCACATATAAATCGTTCCGGCCGTTCCAATTTTCAGCCGCGAGCCGATCCCGGAGAATTCGGTCTCGACCGCTACCACTCCCGTCGCTTTTATCCCGGGCCGCCGAACGTCGACGCATGATCACGGTCAAGGACACCGTCCACGACCACATCGAGATCGACGGTGTCGCGGCGGACCTCCTCGACACCCCCGCCGTCCAGCGCCTCCGACACGTCAAACAGCTGGGGACGGTCCAGCTCGTCTACCCCTCCGCGAACCACACCCGGTTCGAGCACTCGCTCGGCGTCTACCACCTGGCCAGCCGAGCGCTCGACCATCTCGGGATCGAGGGAGCGCGCGCGGACCGGATCGAGGCGGCGGCGATGCTTCACGACGTGGGACACGGCCCCTTCAGCCACAACCTGGAGCCGCTCACTCACCGCCGCACGGGGAAGTACCACGACGACGTCGACGAGCTGCTCGCGACCGGCGCGGTCGGAGCGGTGCTTCGCGACCACGACCTCGACCCCGACCGGATCGCCGGGCTCGTCGCCGGCGAGGGACCGTACGGCGGACTCGTCTCGGGCGAACTCGACGTGGACCGGATGGACTACCTCGTGCGCGACGCCTACCACACCGGCGTCCCGTACGGCACCATCGACACCGAGCGGTTCGTCCGGGAGCTGACCTTCGTCGACGACGGCACGGGCGACGACACCCTCGTCTTGGACGAGGGGAACGTCCAGACGGCCGAGAGCCTCCTGCTCGCCCGCGCGCTGATGAATCCGGTCGTCTACACCCACCACGTCGCGCGCATCTCGAAGGCGATGTTGCGCCGGGCCGCCACGGACCTGCTCGACGCGACCCCGACGACCGCGGCCGAGCTCCGCCGGATGGACGATCACGACTTCCTCGCGGCGATCCGGTGCTGCCCGGAGACGGCCGAGCTCTCCCGGCGTTACGACGAGCGCGACCTGTACAAGCTGGCGGTGTGGGCCGAGTACGACGACGTGCCAGAGCGCGTCCACGAGGCCGGCCACGACGCCGAGACCGCGCTGGAACGCGAGATCGCCGAGGAGGCTGGCGTGGCACGCCAGCACGTGATCCTCGACGTACCACCGGAGCCGTCGATGCGGGAGTCGACCGCGCGGGTCACCGTCAACGGCGAGGTGCGCCGGCTGGAGCGGCAGTCCCCGCTGGTCTCCGCGCTCCGGACCGCCCAGCGCAACCAGTGGCGCCTCGGCGTCTACGCCCCCCGACCCGCGACCGATCGCGTCGGTCGCGCCGCCGCGGACGTGCTCGGGCTCGACCCCGACGGGCTCGTCGCGGAGGTGCGCGGCGCGATGCCGACGACGCTCGACGAGTTCCGAGAGGGGACGTGACCGGTCGCGGCGTGACCCCGCGAGCCGTGACCGAACGGGGCGAGCCCCTGTCGTGACCTTTTACCCCGCCGCTGGCGATTCTCGGGTATGCACCTAGAAGGGACCGTTCTGGTCGGTCCGGAGTTCGAGCCGGTCGAGGGACGGGTCGTCGTCGCCGACGGCGAGATCGTTCGGATCGAGGAGGAGTCGGTCGAGAGCGACGACGTGGTCCTCCCGGCGTTCGTCAACGCCCACACCCACATCGGCGACTCCATCGCCAAGGAGGCCGGAGAGGGCCTCTCGCTCGACGAGTTGGTCGCACCGCCGGACGGCCTCAAACACCGGCTCTTACGCGAGGCGAGCCGCGAGGCGAAGGTCGCCGCGATGGCGCGCAGCCTCCGATACATGGAGTCGACCGGGACCGGCACGTTCCTCGAGTTCCGCGAGGGCGGCGTCGAGGGCGTCGGCGCGCTCCGTGACGCGGTCGCGGGCGAGGGGGTCGAGTTCGGCGAGCGCGCGATCGATCCGGTCGTGTTCGGCCGCGACGACCCGGACGTGCTCTCGGTCGCCGAGGGGTACGGCGCCTCCGGCGCCCGCGACGCCGACTTCGACGCGGTGCGCTCGGAGGCCCGCGACGCCGGGAAGCTGTTCGGGATCCACGCCGGCGAGCGCGACGCCGACGACATCAACCCCGCGATGGATCTGGACCCGGACTTCCTCGTCCACATGGTCCACGCCGGGAGGATTCACCTCGAACGGCTCGAAGACCGCGAGACGCCCGTGGTCGTCTGCCCGCGCTCGAACCTCGTGACGAACGTCGGCGTCCCGCCGATCCGCGACCTCGCCGAGCGGACGACGGTCGCGCTCGGCACCGACAACGTCATGCTCGACTCGCCGTCGATGTTCCGCGAGATGGAGTTCGCCGCGAAGCTCTCCGATCTCCCGGCCAGAGAGATCCTGCGGATGGCGACGGTGAACGGAGCGGAGATCGCGGGGCTGAACCGCGGCGTTATCGAGCCCGGCTCGGACGCCGACCTGCTCGCCCTCGACCGCGACTCCGACAACCTCGCGGGCGCACACGACCTCGTCCGCGCGATCGTCAGGCGCGCCGGCGCGGCCGACGTTTCGCGGGTCGTGATCGGCGGCGAGCCGGCCGGGAGAGAAACGGTTTAGTCGCTGGCTCGTTCCCGTCAGGGCATGCACGCGATCACTCGATCCGGCTGGATCGAGGTCATCTCGGGATCGATGTTCTCGGGGAAGACGGAGGAACTTCTCCGCCGGCTCCGTCGTTCGGAGATCGCCGGGCAGTCCGTCGCGGTGTACAAGCCCGCCGTCGACGACCGCTACGGCGAGACGACGATCGGGAGCCACAACGGCCGGCAGTGGGACGCGACCGTCGTCGACAACGAGGGCGACGGCCCGCTCGCGATCCTCGACGACGACCCGTACCCCGAGGTCGTCGCGATCGACGAGGCGAACTTCTTCTCCGACGCGCTCGTGAAAGTGTGTAACGCGTTGGCGGATAACGGGACCCGCGTGATCGTCTCCGGCACCGATCAGACGTTCCGCGGCGAGCCCTTCGAGCCCCTCCCGGAGCTGATGGCGACCGCCGAGTACGTCGACAAGCTGCAGGCGATCTGCTCGCAGTGCGGCGAGCCCGCCTCTCGGAACCAGCGCCTCATCGAAGGCGAACCCGCCCACGTCGACGATCCGACCATCCTCGTCGGCGCCGAGGAGTCCTACGAGGCGCGGTGTCGCGACTGCCACGTGTTGCGGACGGGAGAGCGCTCGGAGGCGGACCGGGCGTACTTGACCGACGACTGACGGGGTCGGGGGTCTCGGCGGCGTGTCGCGCCCGCGCGTCGCCGCTCCGCCAGCGACCGCCCGCCTACCCGCCGTCGGGCGCGTCGCGGTAGGCCCACAGGTGTCCGTGCCCGTCCGGGAGGTCGACCGGGCGGTACGTCCGCAGGAAGACGCGGCCGTCCGCGAGGGCGATCCGCTCGTCGTCGACTGGCCGCCGCGCGTCGACGATCGCTTCGATCCGGTCGACGAACGACCCGGAGTCGTCGAACAGCTCGCTCATCTCGACGGCGAACCGCGCGCAGTCGCGACCGATCGCCGCAGCCGGATCTCCATCGAGATCGAAGAGGTCGTACAGGTGACGGTTGACGCGGAGGACCCGCCTGTCCGCGTCCTCGGCGAGCACTCCGACCGGGAGCGTGTCGAGCACCGTCGACAGGACGGCGTTCGTGCGTTCCAGTTCCCGCTTGCGGTCCGTCCGTTCGGTGACGTCCTCGAACTGCGAGAAGACGCGGATCACCTCACCGTCGTGGCCGGTCACCACCTGATTGTGCCACACACAGCGGATCCGCTCGCCGTCCGCGCGCACGTTCTCGTTGACGCTCTGGTAGCCGCCTTTATCCGAGAGGAGCCGCCGTTCGACCTCCGCGACGTGGCGGTGGAGCTCCTCTGGGACGAAGCGCGTCCACGTCCCGTCGACCAGCTCCGACTCCGAGTAGCCGAGGATATCCTCCGCGGCCGGGTTCACCCGGACGATCCGGAACGCCTCGTCGTACTCGATCGTCCCGAGCGGCGACTGCTCGATGAACCGCGAGAGCCGTTCCTGACTCGCCGCCAGCGCCGCCCGCGAGCGGGCCTGGTCGACCGCGTTTCTGACCCGGTTCGCGAGCACCGTGTACTGGTCGGTCCCCGATCGCTTCTGGATGTAGTCGGTGACGCCCGCGGAGATCGCCTCGCTCGCGATCTCTTCGCTTCCCTTCCCGGTGAAGAGGACGAACGGCACTGTCGGCTCACGCTCTCGGACGCGTTCGAGAAACGCCAGTCCGTCGGTTTCGGGCATCTCGTAGTCGCTGACTACGCAGTCGATCGACCCGGACTCGACGGCCTCAAGCGCGGCGTCCACGTCCGTCTCCGACCGGACTTCGAACGCGTCGTCCATCCGTTCGAGGTACGTCGCCACCAGATCGAGAAACGCCGGCTCGTCGTCGACGTGCAACACCCGGACGACCGATCCGCGATCGCCGTGTGGACGAAGGGCCCGGTCCGACATTGCCAGACCCTACCACGACGCCGCAGAAATACGTTCGGGTGGACCGCGTTCCGTGGGATCAATCCGTCAGTCAGGCGGTGTTTCTCGGATCGGCCGCGACCGATGTCTCGTCGGCGCCGTCACCCTCGTCGGCCGGCTCGTCGTCCTCGGCCGTCGCAACGCCGTACAGCCCAACGAGCGCGGCGAGGACGACGACCGCACCCTCGGCGCGTGCGGCGGCGTACACCCACTCGCGGGGCTCCGCGTCGCCCGCGTTCCGGTACAGCGCCTTCGTCCAGGCGCGCACGACGGCCCGGGGAACGAGCGTCTCGATCAGTCCGCCGATCCCGGCGACCAACAGCAGTAACGCCTTCATACCCCCCTTTCGCGGGGTGAGTGCAAAAGCGATGCGGCGCCCGGTCACGCTCGCGTCGTCTCGAACCACGAGCCCGTCACACGGGGTCTGCCGCCGAGAGGTACCGTCGGCAGGTCTCGGCGGCCCACTCACGGACTTCGGGGGCGTCCGACCACAGCAGCGCTGCGAGCCCTCCCTCGTCGAACAGCCCGACGACGGCGCGGTCGTCGACGAGAAGCACCCCGATCGGGGAGTCGCCGTCGTGACGGTACGCGTCGACCCCGTACTCGGCGAGGATCGGCTGTACCAGGGTCCCCGACGCGCTGGTCAGCCGATTTGCGGCCTGCCCGGTGAAGGCGAGCCGGATCGTCCCGCCGCTCCTGCCGTCGGCGTTCCCCAGCAGCCGCCGTGCGAGGGCGGGATCGACGCGAGGCACGACTCCGACGAGGGAGTCGCCCGGGCCGACGAGCGCGGAGAGCCGAGCCGCCGGCCCCGGGTCGTCGCCGCGTTCGGCGAGGTCGGCGGCGAGCGCCCCCCGGTCGGTCTCCTCGACGCCGACCGCCTCGGCGACCAGTCTCCGGAGGACCGTTCCGGCCGTGTCGCCGTCAGCCATCCGTTCGCTCCGCACCCGTCTCGCCCCGTCCGTCGACTTCGTCCTCCGTACTCCCCTCGCCGGGACGGGGCGGGTACGTCTGCCGCCCGCCGGTCGACCGTCGCGCGAGCAGCCGGGCGGTCGCGCGTCGGCGGTCGTCGGGGCGCTCCTCGGCCGTCTCGTCGTAGTACAGCACCGTCAGGCCGAGCCCGGCGCGGAGCAGCTCGTTGGCAGCGAATCGATAGCGGTCGGTGCTCGGCCCGGACGGGGTCGCGTCGGCCGACCGCAGGTGTCCCTCGACGAACAGGTAGCCGCCGGGCGCGAGCGCCTCAGTCAGATCGGCGAACCGGTCGAGCGCGCGGAAGAAGCTCATCGTGATCAGCTCGTACGTCGCCGCCGGGAAGCCGTGCGTCGAGACGTCGGCCTGAATCGTCTCGATCCGGTCGGCGACCCCGCGCTCCGCGGCGCGCTCGCGGACGATGGAAAGCCCCTCGCGGGAGGCGTCAAGGGCGTCGACCGCGTAGCCCGCCTCCGCGAGGTAGACGGCGTTGCGGCCGGTGCCGGCGGCCACGTCGAGCGCGCGGCCGTCGGGGATCGCGGGCTCGTACGAGCGCAACACGGCGGACGGCTCCGGCTCTCGCGGATACTCGCCGGACGCGAAGCGGTCGTCCCAGTCGGTCATGGCGGCGCTTGCGTCGCGGCGAGCGTAAACCCCACGGGCGTGGGGGCCACAGCGAGGGCATGGACGAACGCGACGAGTCGGCGCCGATCGAGGAGACGCTCGGCGACCTGCTGACCGACCGCGGTGAGACCCTCGCGACCGCCGAGTCGCTGACGGGCGGGCTCGTCGGGTCACGGGTGACCGACGTGCCGGGCGCGAGCGCCTACTTCGACCGCGGGTTCGTGACCTACGCGTACGACGCCAAACGCGAGGTGCTCGGGGTGTCCCGCGAGTCGCTCGACGCCGAGGGCGCCGTGAGCGCGCCGGTCGCCGAGCAGATGGCGGCGGGCGCGCGCGACCGCGCCGACACGACGTGGGCGGTCGCCACGACCGGAATCGCCGGTCCGGACGGCGGCACCGAGGACAAGCCGGTAGGGCTCGTCTACGTCGGAGTGGCCTACGCCGCGCCGTGGGGGACCGAGGAGTCGTTCGTCCGCACGGAGCGGGCCGTCCTCGACGGCGACCGCGGGACGGTGAAACGGAAGGCCGTCGACATCGCGCTCGCGGCGCTCGTTCGGACGGTCCGCGAGGTCGACGGCGAGGAGTGAGAGGCCGAGCCGACACACCATCCGGCAGGCCGCGTCGCCCGCTCACTCGATGTACGCGTGCCCGACGACGGCGACGAGCAGCGCGGCGACGACGATCCACGCGAGCGGCTCGGCGGCGAGCAGCCGAATCGGTCGGGCCGCGGACTCGTCGAAGCCGAACAGCGCCCCCGCCGACAGCGCGCCCGCGAGCACGAGTGCGGCGACGACGCCGGAAACGCCGAGGAGCACGGCGTCGATCCGGTCCATACGCCGGATCCGCGGGGGACGCATATAAACGGATCTCCGCGGAACGGGAACGACGGAACAGGGAGGTCAGAGCCAGGGCAGGGATTTGAACCCCGGAAGTCTCGATTACAAGTCGAGTGCATGAACCGCCCATGCTCCCCTGGCGCAGGCGAGCGTACTCGGTCCTCCTATGAGTGCGTGTCGTTTTCGGCGAAGGTGACGAGACGCGATGTCGTCGTCGGGACCTCGCGGTGTCGCAGTCAGTCGCTCCGGTCGTCGCCGTCTCCCTCTCTCCCGCCTCCGTCGTCAGCGCCGTCTTCTTCCCCCTCGCCACCCGTCGTCAGCGACTTCGTCAGCTCCACGCGGTGCGGCTCGTACCCCTCCGCCGCGTAGAACTCGCGGGCGCGCTCGTTAGCGGCGAGCGCCTCCAGCGCGACGGTCTCGGCGCCCGCCTCGCGGAGGGCTCGCTCGGCCGCGTCGAGCAGGTCGGCGCCGATCCCCTCGCCGCGTCGCTCGGGGACGACGAACAGGTTGCTCACGACCCCGCGGGTGCGGTCGCGCTCGTAGCCGCCCCGATCGAGCTCGAACCCGACGAATCCGACCGGCTCGTCGTCGTCTTCGCGCGCGACGAGGATCTCACCGGTGACCACCGAGCGCGCGACCCACTCCCGGACCGCCCCGCGGTTCCCCTCGGACAGCAGCGTCGACCCGTGCGCCCGCTGTCCCTCGGCGAGAGCGACCCACAGGTCGGTGAGGAGGTCCACGTCGTCGACGCTGGCGGGCGTGACGCGCACGCCGTCGCTGTCATCCATTCGATCGGCCTTCGGCACGCCGGGCGTTTGAGCCTACCGGCGGCAGAACGAGGCGGTGCCGGCGGATCGAGTCACACCTCGCGACACTCGGGACAGACCGCCTGCCCGTTCGCGCTCACGAGGTCGGGGACGAGCGCCCCGCAGCTCTCGCAGACGCCCTGCGTCGGCGATCCCGACGCGTCGGTAGAGGACGCCTCCACGGCGGGGTCGACGCCGCCGTCAGACCCCATCATCGCCGTGTCTCCGCGTCGGGGCTCTCCGGTCGCTTCCCCGTCGCTGAGGGGGTCGTGGACGCCGTCGCCGCTCCGGGGCGCGCCCGCGGCGAGCACGTCGCCACCGGTGACGACGCCGACCGCCTCGCCGTCTTCGACGACGACGATCCGGTCGGACCCCTCCGCGACGAGCCGCTCCTCGACGGCGGCCAGCGAGTCGTCGGGCGCCGCCGTCGGGAGCGGCGGTCCCATGACCGACCCGACCGTGAGGTCGCCGTCGCCTTCGCCGCCTTCGTCGCCGCCCGTGTCGAGGAGCGCACCGAGGGCGTCCCGACAGCCCAGCCGACCGACGGACTCGCCGCCCCGGAGGACGACGAGGCAGTTCGTTTCCTCGTCGACTAAAAGCGCCGCCGCGTCGCGCAGCGGGTCCGACTCGCTCACGCCGAGGAACTCGCGATGCATCACGTCGCGAACCGTGGTGTCTGTTCGCATAACCCGTGGTTCCGCAGCGAACGGCTAAAAGGTGCCCCCGGTATCGTTATACGTATTCCGGGCGTAGACTGCCGATCGGCGGGGAAACCGCGTGAGGCGGGGCGGAACGGGTATGCTTCTCGGGACGGGGACGTTTTTAGCGATCGCGAGCGCGTCGAGGACGGCGACGAAAAGGAGCCTTCAAACCCTCCGACGCCCGAGTCGGGGGCATGACCATTCCCTCGTTCGTGATCGGGATCGCGGGGGGGACCGGCGCGGGGAAGACGACCGTCTCACGGCTCGTCACCCGCGACCTCGGCGACAGCGTCACCCGCATCCCGCTGGACAACTACTACGAGGACCTCTCGCACCTCGACTTCGAAGAGCGCCAGTCGGTCAACTACGATCACCCCTCGGCGTTCGAGTGGGAACTCCTCAGAGAGCACCTCGAAGCGCTGCTGGAGGGCCAATCCGTCGAGATGCCCCAGTACGACTTCGAGATCCACAACCGGAAGGAGGAGCGCGTTACGGTCGATCCCACCGACGTCATCGTGCTCGAAGGGATCTTAGCGCTGTACGACGAGGAGATAAACGACATGATGGACCTCCGGCTGTTCGTCGAGACCGACGCCGACGTGCGGATCCTTCGCCGAATCCGCCGTGACGTGATCGACCGCGGCCGCGACCTGGAGGGCGTCATCGACCAGTACCTCTCGACGGTGAAACCGATGCACGAGCAGTTCATCGAGCCCTCGAAGAAACACGCCGACCTGATCATCCCGGAGGGCGCCAACAGCGTCGCGGTGAACCTCCTCGAAGAGAAGCTCCGCGCCGAGGTCGACGGCGACGCCGTCCGGAGCTGGGAGCGCGGGAGCTTGGAGGAGGAGCTCGGCGAGAAGCGCTCGCTCGACATGGACGGCGACTGAACGAATTCGACGGTTGCGTTGGATCGGCGGGGCACGCTTCCGAAGGCCCAGGTGCTCGCTTATAAGTGGTTACTGACAGCGAATCGGCGGTGATCACCTCCAAAGCCCCAGCCGTGAGGCGGGCGCAGGCGACGCAAGCACTGCAAGGAGCGAACGAAGTGAGCGACTGAAGCGCACAGCGAGCGTGCGCCCGCCTCACGGCTGCCCCTTTGAGTCCCACCCGACCGCACCGCCGGAAGACGGTCGCCTCGCTTCGCTCGGCGCTGCGACTTCCGTGCTCCCGCTCGCTATCGCTCGCGGGAACGCAACCGCAGCCTCACACCTCCCCAGCCTCGTCGCTGGCGGCTGCCGCCGCCAGCGACTCCCTCGCGCGTGCGACTCGCGGCCTACGGCCGCTCGTCGGCACGCGCCACCGTACCGATTTATACGTAATCGTCGCGGTCGCTCGGACTGAATTAAATATCCTCCCTCGGATGGTCCCGCTCAACGCCGGCGGCTCGCGACCCGCTCCTCGGCGGTCTCCGCGCTGACGACCTCGTAGAGGGTCGCCCGACCGTCGTCGTCCTTGGGTCGGAGCACCCGCCCGAGCCGCTGGGTGAACTCCCGCTCGCTGCCCGACCCGGAGAGCACGACCGCGACGTTCGCGTCGGGCACGTCGACGCCCTCGTCGAGGACGTTGGCGGCGACGACCCGACCGTAGGTCCCATCGCGGAAGCGCTCCAGTATCTCGCGGCGCTCCTTCGCGCCCGTCTCGGCCGTGATCGCCGGCAGCAGGAACCGCTCGGAGAGCCGGTAGACGAGGTCGGTGTGCGCGGTGAAGACGATCACCCGGTCGTCGCGGTGACGGTCGAGGATCGCTTCGAGCCGATCGACCTTCCGGCTCGCGTTCATCATGATCTCGCGGGCGTCCTGCTTCGCGAGGAGCGCCTCGCGGGCGGCCGGGTCGTTGCCCGACCGCTTGACCAGTTCCCGGTAGTCGCTCCCGCTCGTGAACGTGATCCCCGCGTCGCGGACGTACTCGACGAAGGTGCCCTGCTTCGCGTCGTAGCGCTCGCGCTCGTCGGGTGTCAGCTCCACCTCGATCCGGCGGATGTCGTAGGGCGCGAGGTGATCGCCGGCCAGGTCGTCCGCGTCGAGGGCGTACACGCGGTCGCCGATCAGCTCCGCGACCGCCTCGTGGGCGCCGTCGGGACGCTCGAAGGTGGCCGTGAGCCCGAGCCGCGCGGGCGCCGCGAGCAGTCGCGCCACGTCTCGGTACCCCTCGCCGCCGAGGTGGTGGACCTCGTCGAAGACGACGAACTCGAAGGCGTCGCCGACATCCTCGACCTTGAGATACGCCGAGTCGTACGTCGACACCGTGATCGCCTCCCGGCGCTGCTCGCCGCCCCCGAACCGACCGATCGGAACGTCGAACTCCGCCTCCAGCTCCCGCTGCCACTGATCGAGGAGGTCGACCGTGGGAACCACTACGAGCGTCGGCACGCCCAACTCGACCATCGCCCGGATCGCGATCACCGTCTTGCCGGCCCCGGTCGGGAGTTCGAGCACCCCGCGGTCGCCGGCGTCGCGCCACGCGTCGAGCGCCTCGCGCTGGTACTCCCGGAGGTCGTAGTCGGTCGAGAGACCGCCGGCGAGTCCCGCGTCCGCCCCCGCGCGGTCGCTCGCGTCCAGCACGTGGTCCTCGACGGTCACCCCGGCGACCTCAAGGGCCCGGCGGATCGCGGCGTAGCGGTGGGCCGGCGCGCGGCCGGTCCCCGACCGCGGATCGCTCTCGACGCCGGGGAGCGGGGGGAGCGACTCCGGCGCGCCGTCGGCGGCGACCCGGATCGTCCCGTCCTCGTAGGTCAGCCGGACGTCCATCGGCGGACGTTGCCGACCGACTTACAAAGGGGCACCGCCTCCGTCCGCCATGCGCGCGGACGAACTCGACCCCGATATCGCCGCCGTCGTCGACGAGATCGCGGCGCTCGGGCTCCCGGAGTGGCACGAACTCTCGGTCGACGCCGCGAGACGCGTCGAGGACGAGGTGTTCTCCGGCGACCCCGACCCCCCCGTCGCTGACGTGCGAGACCTCGCGTTCGACGGCCCGCACGGCGAGGTGCCGGTGCGTGTGTACCGCCCCGAGGCCGCCCTCGACGCCTCGGCCGGCGACGGAGCGCGTGACGAGAGCGACGGCGCCGGCGGCGCCCGTACCCTCGTTCACTTCCACGGCGGCGGGTGGACCCTCGGCACGCTCGACTCGATCGACGGCCCGTGCCGCGAGTTGGCGAGCCGAGCGGACGCCGTCGTCGCCTCGGTCGACTACCGGCTCGCCCCGGAGCACCCCTTCCCCGCCGCGGTCGACGAGGCGGCCGCGGCCGTCGAGTGGGTCGCGCGCAACGCGTCGGCGTTCGGCGGAGACCCCGACAGGCTCGGCGTCTCCGGCACCAGCGCCGGGGCGACGCTCGCGCTCGCGTCGGCCCTCCACGCCCGCGAGTTCGGACCCGAGTCGCCCGGCGTCGACTCCGTCGACATCGCCGGCCAGTTCCTGCTCTATCCGATCGCGGGCCACGACTTCGAGACCGACTCGTACCGCGAGAACGCCGACGGCCCCCTCCTCACCCGCGCCGACATGCGGTGGTTCTTCGACCGGTACCTCCGGAGCCCGGTCGACGCGCACAACCCCTTCGCCGTACCGCTCCGCGCCGGCGACCTCGGTGACCTCCCACCGGCGACGGTCGTCACCGCCGGGTTCGATCCCCTTCGGGACGACGGCGTCGCACTCGCGGAGCGGTTCGAAAGCGAGGGGACCCCGGTCGAACACCGCCACTACCCGGCGATGGCGCACGGGTTCTGTAGCCTCGCCGACCGCGTCGATGACGCGGAGGCGGCGCTGTCGGCGGTCGCCGGCGACGTGCGGGAGCGGCTGTAGGGCGGGAGGGGACTGGAGGGCGGGAGAGCCGGCGAGCGGTTCCGATCCCCCGCCGACGGCCCCAAGTGGCTCGCCCCGAAACGGAGGCCCATGAGCCTCATCGGATCGGCCGTCACGTTCGCAATCGGCCTGCTCGTCGGCGGGCTGGCCATCTTCATCGCCGCGGCGGTCGTGACCGGCACGCGCGACTACGGCCACGCCGTGTTCACGGCGCTCGTCGGCGCGATCGTGTGGGGGCTCACCGCCTTCTTCCTCTCGTGGGTCCCGCTGATCGGCGAGTTCCTCCCGCTTCTCGCGTGGGTCTGGGTCATCCGGGCGCGCTACGGGGCCTCGTGGGTCCACGCGGGGATCATCGGGTTCGTCGCGTGGGCGTCGGCGGTGCTGGTGCTGGCGGTGCTCCCGTTCGCGGGCGTCACCGACGCGGTCGGGGTGCCCTTCGTCCGGACGCTCGGCGCGATCTGATCGGTCGCGTGCGGCGGGAACACCGACCTGCTACTGCCGCCGTGGACTCACGCGGGGGAACGTTTAATCACGGCCTCCGCCGAAGTGGGTGACATGGCTCGAACCGCCGTCAGTGGGGGACGGTGAGCGTGGCGGGATCTGTCTTCTGGGTGCTCGTCGCGCTGGCGACGCTCACCAGCCTCGCCACGGCGTGGGCGCTCGGCGCCAACAGCAACTCGCCGCCCTTCGCCCCCGCGATCGGCGCCAACGCCATCTCGACGATGCGGGCGGCCTTCCTCATCGGTATCCTCGCCGCGCTCGGTGCGCTCACGCAGGGCGGAGCGATCTCCGAGACGGTCGGGGCGGGGCTCATCGACGGCGTCCAGATAACGTCGCTGGCGGCGACGGCGGGGCTGCTGACCGCGACCGGGTTCATGGCCTTCGGCGTCTACAGCGGCTACCCGGTCCCGGCGGCGTTCGCGACGACCGGAGCGATGGTCGGCGTCGGGCTCTCGCTCGGCGGCGACCCCGCCATCGACACCTACCGCCGCATCGCGCTGTTCTGGGCGCTCGTTCCCCCCGTTTCGGGTGGGCTCGCCTATCTCACCGCCACGATCCTCCGGCGCGACGACATCCCGGAGACGGTCGGCGTCCCGCTGCTCGCGGCGGTCGTCGGCGGCATCATCGCCAACGTGCGACTGGGCGTCATCCCCTCGCCGCCCGACGCGAGCCAGAGCTCCGTCGCGGGGTTCCTCGCGCGACGGGTCGAGACGCCGACCGTCGCCGACGTCGACCCCGTGGTGGTGCTCGTGACGCTGGCGGCCGCCGCGGCGTGGTTCTACCTGATTCGCCGGCGGACCCAGGCGTCGGTAGAGGGGGGTATCCGGACGTTCCTCATCGTCCTCGGGAGCGTCGTCGCCTTCTCCAGCGGCGGGAGCCAGGTCGGACTGGCGACCGGCCCGCTCGAGAACCTCTACGGGGTCGAACTCGGGCTCCCCAGTATCGTCCTGCTCGCGCTCGGCGCGACCGGCATTCTCGCGGGCGCCTGGATGGGAGCGCCCAAACTACTCCAGGCGACCTCCCGCGAATACGCGCAGTTGGGAGTCAGACGCTCCATCGCCGCGCTGGTTCCCGGGTTCATCATCGCGCAGCTGGCCATCGCGCTCGGGATCCCGATCTCGTTCAACAACATCATCATCTCCGGCGTCATCGGCGGCGGACTCGCCGGGGGGTCGGCCGGTGTCTCCCGTCGGAAAATCGGCGTCACCCTCGCGTTCTGGCTCATCACGCTCGTCGCTTCGATCGCGATCGGATTCGGGCTCTACAAGGCCTTCGCCGCGGTTCTCGGCGGATGAAGTGGACCGTGTCTGGGTGAATCAGCGAACGACGGTCACGGTCACCGGTGCCTCGCCGACGACGCTCGTCGCCACGGTTCCGAGCAGTCGCCGAGCGATACTCCCTCGCTCGCCCCCGTGTCCCCCCATGACGACGTGGTCGACGTCGTGGGCGTCGACGTATTCGAGGATGGTCTCGGCCGGGTCGCCGGTCTCCACCACCGTTTCGATCTCGCGGTCGATCTCGGTGGCCCGTGACCTCGCCTGACTGATGACGCGGGCCGCCCGGTCACGTGCGTCCTGGCGGCGCTCCTCGCCGGATTCGAGAATCCCTCCCTCGCTCATTCCCGCGTCGAGCGGCGTCACGACGTTGAGGACCGTCACCCGACAGTCGAAGAGTTCGAGCGCCTGCGTGAGTGCGTCGTCCGCCAGCGGCGATCCGTCGAGCGGGACGAGGACGTGCGATGGCGCCATACCCGATCGTAGACCCCCTCACACAAGTCGATAGTGATCGTCTGGCACACGTGGGGGTGACGGCGTCACCCAGAGACCGTCGTCTTTACGATGCTCACGGGCGCGGTCGACTGCCGCGAGACGCGCTCGGTGACCGAGCCGAGCATCCGGCGGTAGTCTCCCGACCGGGTCTTCGAGCCCATCACGGTCAGGTCGATGTCCGCGTCGTCGATGTACTCGAGGATCGCCTCGTGGGGGACGCCGTACACCAGCTCGGTCTCCGTGTCGACGCCGGCGTCCGCGGCGTGCGAGGCCACCTCGTCGAGCGCCTCGCGGCCGCGCTCCTCCAGCGTCTCTTCGGCGCCCTCAGAGCCGTCGACGAACTCGTCGCCGGAGTAGGCGTTGACCACGTCGCTGTCGACGACGTAGAGCACGTGGAGGGTCGCGCCGTAGCGTTCGGCGGCGTCTATCGCGTGGTCTATCGCGCGGTCGACGCCCTTGCTGCCGTCCGTGGGGAGCAGTATCCGGTCGTACATACGCGAGGGTTCGTCCCGTCACCGAATAAATCGGTCGCCGTTTCCCGAACGGTTAACACGCTCCCACCCCCGGTCTCGCCCATGACCGACGCCGCGGACCGACTGTTCGTAAACGGAGAGGTACACACGCTCGCGGCCCCCGATCTGACCCACGAGGCCGTCGCCGTCCGGGACGGCGAAATCGCTCGCCTCGGCCGGAGCCACGAGGTGCGGTTCCTCGAAGGGGTCGACACCGAGGTGATCGACCTCGACGGGCGCGTGCTCCTCCCCGGGTTCATCGACGCGCACACCCACCTGACGACGGTCGGACGCTACCTCGTCCACGCCGACCTCTCCGTCGCCGACTCGCCGGACGAGGCGATCGATCTGCTCGCTGAGCGGGCGGCGGAGGTGGAAGACCGGGACTCGGAGGCGGCGGAGGTCGAGAACCGGGACTCGGAGGCGTCCGACGACGAGTCCGGCGATCCCGCGACCGACTGGGTCCTCGGCTACGGCTACGACGAGTCGGCGTGGGACGAGGACCGCTACCTGACCCGCGCGGACCTCGACCGCGTCTCGACGGAGCGACCGGTCGCGGCGTTCCGCGAGGACATGCACGTCGCAGCGGTCAACGGGGTCGTCCTCGACCGGTTCGCGGACGAACTGGCGAGCGCCCCCGACGAGACGGTGCCGACCCACGCCGCCGGCGAGCCGACGGGCGTGCTCTTGGAGAGCGCGATCGACCCGGTCTACGAGGCGGTCGAGCCGGGCGCGGAAGCAACTCGCAGCCTCGTCACGGCCGCGCTCGACGACTGCGCCGCGAAGGGGGTCACGGGCTTTCACGACATGGTTCGGGGCTCGCACGCCCCGCGCGTCTACCGCGACCTCGACGCCGCCGGCGAGCTGACCGCTCGCGTTCGGATCAACTACTGGAGCGATCACCTCGACGCGCTGCGGGAGGTCGGCCTGTCCACGAACGCCGGGAGCGACGCGGTCGAGACGGGCGCGATCAAGTCGTACACCGACGGGAGCTTCGGCGGGCGGACCGCGCGGATCTCGGAGCCGTACGCCGACGCCCCCGACGAGACCGGTCAGTGGGTCGTCGACCCGGACGAGCTGGCGGCGACGGTCGCGGACGCGACCGCGGCGGGCTATCAGTTCACCGCTCACGCCATCGGCGACGAGGCGGTCGACGCCGTCCTCGACGCCTACGAGGAGGCCTCCGAGGCCGACCCCGGCGAGGCTCGTCACCGGATCGAACACGTCGAACTCGCCGACGAGGCGGCGATCGAGCGGCTCGCGGAGACGGGCGTCGTCGCCAGCGTCCAGCCGAACTTCCTCAAGTGGGCGGGCGACGGCGGGCTCTACGAGGCGCGGCTCGGACCGGAGCGCACCGCCGCGACGAACCGCTACCGCGACATGCTCGACGCGGGCGTCCGCCTCGCGTTCGGCTCCGACGGGATGCCCATGGACCCCTTACTCGGCGTGCACCACGCCGTCAACGCCCCCGTCGAGGCGCAGCGGCTCACGGTGACCGAGGCCCTGCGCGCGTACACCCGGGGCGCGGCGTACGCGGGCTTCGACGAGGACCGGCTCGGCACGGTCGAGCCCGGCAAGCGCGCCGACTTCGCCGTCCTCGACGCCTCGCCGTGGGAGGAGTCGGCGGCGATCCGGGAGATCGAGGTGTCGATGACGGTCGTCGACGGCGACGTGGTGTACGACGGGCGGTGAGGGCGGCTCCCGACGGGTGTCGACCGGCACCCGTCCGGCGTCTCCCCGAGAACATCGCAAGCGCTGCCAGAAGAGCGTGTTTATTAATCATGTAGGATGTACGCGGAGGTATGGCCGAGATCGCCATCGAGTACGCCGCCGGCAGTCGCCTCCGGTCCGAGGCGGAGACCGCTCGACGCCTGATCGACTCCTACCTCGGCGACCGCCCCGACGTCGACCGAGTCACTCTCGCGCCTTCCAGCGAGTCCGTGTTCTGCGTCAGCGTCGAGGGCGACCGCATCTGGTGTACGGATCCCCGCGAGTGGATCGACGCCGTAGAAGCGGTGACCGCGGCCCGGCGACGGCTCTCGGAGCTGTCGTAAATCCCGACGCGATCAGCGTACAGGCCGACGCGATCAGTCGTCCCGGGCGGCTGCGTGCGACCGTGCGAACTCCCGGAGGAGCTTTCCCGCCAGCGCCGCCGCCTGCCCGTCGTCGCGGTCGTTAACCTCGACGACGTCGAACCCGTCCGCGGCGGGCGCGACCGCGCGGACGAGGTCGCGTACCTCCCGCGGATCGAGCCCGAACGGCTCTTTCGTTCCCGTTCCCGGCGCGAATCCGGGGTCGAGCCCGTCGATGTCGACCGAACAGTACACCGACTCGCCTTCGAAGGCGGCCGCGTCGATCCCGTCGACCCACGCCCGGGCGTCCTCGGGCGGGACGACGGTCACGTCGGCGGCGGCTGCGCGGTCCCACTCTTCCTCCGAGCCGGTGCGCGCGCCGACGATCACGACGCGGTCGACGCCGAGGTCGTCGAGGGCGCGCCGGGTGACGCAGGCGTGGCTCAGCGGGTTCCCGTCGTAGGCGTCGCGCAGGTCGAGGTGAGCGTCGCAGACGACGAGCACGTCGGGGTCGACCGCTTCGACGCCGGCGTGCGTGACGGTGTGTTCGCCGCCGACGAGGAGGGGGACGGCGTCGTCGTAGGTGACGCTTCGAAGCTCGGCGGCGAGGTGGTCGAGGTACTCCTCCACGTCGTCCCACGGGCGCACGTCGCCGGCGTCACAGACGCCGAGCGCTGAGAAGTCGCTGTCCGTTCTGCGGTCGTAGTCGTCGTAGGTCTCGGCGAAGCGCCGGACCCGGTCCGGTCCGAACCGGGTGCCCGGCTGAAAGGTGGTCGTGGCGTCTAAGGGAGCGCCGACGACCACGTACGAAGCAGCCTCGCGGTCCGCCGTCGCTCCCGGAAACATCGACCTCGATTACCCGACGACCTTTCGCTGGCCCTCGTACTCCAGGTACTCGATGTTGTCGTCGGAGTTGAAGTCCTCCCCCTCGGGGATGCGCATGGTGAACGTCTCGTAGGTGTCCAGATCCATGACCTGCGCGTCGTTCCCGGAGACGGAGACGACCTGGCCCTGCTTCCGCTGGATGATCGGGACCCAGACCTTCGCGTCGACCGGCTGCGAGAGCGAGCGCTTCTTGTCGTCGAAGACGCCTTTGCCCTCGACGCGCGCCTTCGCGCTCCCGTGTTTCCCGGGTTTGGCTGTGCTGTAGTGGTTGATCTTGCAGGGCGAGCTGTCCATCATGACGTAGCTTCCCTCCTGCAGTTCGCGAACCTGCTTCTGCTCTCGCGGCATAAGCGCTACTTCCGGAGGCGCGGGTATAAACGGTTTGGAACGCCGTCGCGGGGGATCGGGAGACGGGATCGGCGGGCCGGAGCCGCTTCGGCCGTGAGCCGATCAGGGATCCATCTCGTCGACGTACTCGTCCTCGTCGGCGTCGCCGTCCGGCGGGACGAACTGCCCGGTGAGGAGGTAGCTGGCGACGAAGAGACCGATAAAGCCGACGCCGACCGCGGCGGTCGTCCGGACCACGAACGGGAAGTCGATCCACCAGAGCGCGCGGTCGGCGATCATCATCACGACGGCCGCGGCGAACAGCGCCTTCTGCTCGTCGGTCGGGTCGCGGACGAAGCCGACCACGTCCTCCTTGATGTCGCTGAAGAACCCCATCTCAGGCACCCCCTTCCGCGTCGGCGACGCTCGCGTTCTCGCCCTGGATGACGCGGCTCACGCGGTCGAGCCCCTCTTCGAGCTCCTCGGTCGGGAGCCCGAACCCGATCCGGAACCGGTCCGGGAAGCCGAACAGCCCGCCGGGCGCGAGCACGACGCTCTCCTCCTCGACGACGGCCCGACAGAACGCCTCGCCGTCGTCGAATCCGTCAGGAACCGTGACGAACCCGTTGACGCCGACGGGGTCGTACCAGTCGAGGCCGTGGCGGTCGAGCCAGTCGGCGACGAGCGCGCGGTTCGTCTCCGCCAGCTCGCGGTTCTCTTCCAGGATGTTCGGCTCGCGTCGACCGAGCGCCTGCTTCGCGACGTGTTGCCCGAACAGGCTCGGCGAGATGGTGGTGTAATCCTTCCAGCGCCACGCGCGCTCGACGACCGCCTCGGGGCCGGCGATCCAGCCGAACCGAAGCCCGGCGAGGCCGTACGCCTTCGTGAGGCTCGTCGTCGAAATGCCGTGAGACCCGAAGCTCGCGACCGGCGGCTGCGGCTCCTCGGCCAGCAGGCGGTACACCTCGTCGGCGAGGAGGTACGCGTCGCGATCGACCGCCACGTCGTAGACCGCCCGCATCGCCGCCTCGTCGTGGTATCGGCCGGTGGGGTTGTTCGGGTTGTTCACGACGATCACGGCGGTGTCGTCGCGGGCGGCGTCGGCGATCGCGTCCGGGTCCAGCTCCCACTCCGGCGGCTCCAGCTCGACGCGGGTGACCTCACCGAACGCGTCGGGGACCGCGTGGAGGGCCTGATACGTGGGCGTGACGACCACCGCGTGGGTTCCGGAGCCGACTCCGGCGGTCGGGCCCTCCGCGTCGTCCTCGCTCCCGTCGACGGCGCTCTCGTCGCCGAGCAGCGAGAGGAACGTCAGGAAGTTCGCCTCCTGCGTCCCGCAGGTGAAGAGCACTTCGTCGGCGCTCCGGCCGTATCGGTCGCCGACTGCGGCCCGGAAGTCGGGATCCCCGTTCGTCGGGATGACGTAGTCGAGTTTCCCCGGGTCGAGGTCGAACCGACTCGCGTCGAGCGACCGGATGCCGCTTTCGGCCAACATGATGTCGGCCTCGTGTTCGTACTCCGCGAACCAGCGTTCGAGGCCGAACGGGTCGATGCGCATACCGGACGTGGGAGTGGCGCGAGGTTAGGTGCTACGGTCCCCAGTGGCGGCCTCGGAAGGAGAGACCCGGAACGCGGCGGTCGACACCGCCGTCGCGACCGCTCAGAACACCACCACCGCAACGACTTTTGCCGGGGGATGTGAGGCCGGCCTATGGTCCTCAACCGAGGGCGGCTGCTGGGCGCGCTGTTCGTGGCGTTGGCCGCGCTCGCGGCGGTCGTGCTGGCGGAAGTGCTCCGGACCGTCGTCTTCGCGGTCACCGTCGCGTACGTCCTGTACCCCGTTCGTCAGTGGCTCGTCGAACGGGGGCTGTCCCGACGGATCGCGTGCGTCACCACCACCGCCGTCGCCTTCGTCGCCGCCGTGCTCCTCGTGGTTCCGCTGCTCTACGTGCTGTATCGGCGGCGGGCGGAGCTGATCGAGATTCTCGGGCAGATACCCGACATCGTCCCGATCAGCGTGGGCGGGTTCGAGCTGGTCATCGAGACGGTGCCGTACGTGGCGGCCGCCGAGGTGTGGCTCCGGCAGGTCGCGATCGCGATCGCGGCCGCGGCGCCGCGGCTCGTCTTGGAACTCGTCGTCTTCACGTTCCTCGTGTACGGGCTCTTCTACCGGCCGAGAGCGGTCGGAACGGCCGTCTTCGGCGTGGTCCCGGCCGAGTATCACGACATCCCGACGCGACTCCACGAGCGGACGCGGGAGACGCTGTACTCGATCTACGTCCTGCAGGCGGCGACGGCGGCGGGGACGTTCGTGCTCGCGTTGGCGCTGTTCGCGCTCCTCGGGTACGATTCGCCGGTCCTGTTGGCCATCATCGCCGGTGTCCTCCAGTTCATCCCCGTCGTCGGGCCGAGCGTGCTCGTCGTGTCGATGGCCGCGGGCGACCTCCTCGTCGGGGAGACCGGGCGGGCGGTCGCCGTGTTAGCGCTGGGTCTCGTCGTCGTCTCCTTCGTTCCCGACGCGGTGATCCGGACGCAGCTCGCCGACTGGGCCGGCAGGATCTCCCCGGGGCTGTACTTCGTCGGGTTCGTCGGCGGGATCCTCACGCTCGGCGCGGTCGGGCTCATCGTCGGTCCCCTCGTCGTGTCGCTGCTGCTCGAAGTGATCGACATGCTCTCCGAGCGCGACGCGCCACCGGATCGACTCGGGGAAGCCGGGGAGTCGACGGAGTGACTGACCTCGCGCTCTCGGGTCGGAGCCAGACCGTCTGACGCGCTAACGGCGCGTTCGCCGGGTTCTCCCTCGGACGCCGGGCACGCCGCGACGTGCGGCGGAACGGTGGGCGTGTCGAGGTTCGATAGGGGATAAATAGCCCCTCAGAAGCATAAGCTCAGAAAGATATTTATACGATAAATTAAACAAGTTCTGTTGGGTGTTATCAGCATGCGCAGACGGCAGTTCCTTCGGACCGGTATCGCCGCGGTGGGCCTCGCGGGACTCGGATCCACGGTGAGCGGACAGTCGGGCGGTCGCGACTACCGACCGGGTGGCCCGTGGGCGCCGAACGAGCGCGCGATCAACTACAACGCGTACCTCGACAACGAGGAGCTCGGCAAGCGGCTCCAGAAGATCGACCGGCGGAGCGACCGCATGGAACTGAACCAGATCGGTGCCTCGGCCGGCCGCGGAGACCCGATCTGGGAGGTCACGATCGGCGACGGCGACGAGAGCCTCCACCTCATCAACCAGATCCACGGGGACGAACCCTCGGGCGCCGAGGCCGTCGTGAAGATCCTCAACCGGCTGGCGACGGGCGGCTCGCGGCAGGTCGAGGAGATCCTCGACAACCTCACGATCACGATCGTCCCGCGAGTCAACCCCGACGGCGCCAACTTCGTCGGCGACGACGGGCTCGGCACCGACGGCGAGCTCCGACAGCGCCGGTACAACATCAACGCGTGGGAGGAGGGCGACTCGCGGTACCTCAACGCGCAGTCGTACTACTCCGGCGACGTGCCGGGGTACGACCTGAATCGCGGGTTCAGTATCCTCCCCGGCTTCGAGCCGGGCGACGAGGACGAGGACTGGTGGTCCGTTCTCGACGATTTCCCGGAGTTCGGATACCTGAACGTCCCGGTCGAAGACATCTCGCTCGACGTGCGCGACCCGAGCGGCGAGAACCCGTACGACGAGCTGTTCGGCGTCGGGCTCAACCTCAACCCCGAGACCCAGGCAGTGACCGAGTCGTTCCTCGACGCCGACCCCGACTGGGCGATCACGCACCACCACCAGGGCGCGAACGTGGTTCCGGAGTCCCCAGACAAGGGTAACGGCCCGCAGTGGCAGTCGATCATGAGCGTGATGGCGCCGTTCGGCCCGAGATACGTCGGCCTCGAGGGCGTTGACTACGCCGGTTACGTCGGAAGCGGAAACCCGTACCTCTCGGAGGACGCCCAGCGGCGCTCGCTGCAGCTCAACCAGCTCGTCAACGAGCGCGCCCAGCAGTTCGGCAAGGGCAAGTTCAACACGCTCACCCGGTACGGGTACGGGCCGCTGTGGGGGTCGTACCTCGACGCGCTGTGTCCCCGGACCGACGCCGCCGGGATGCTCTACGAGGTGTCTCACCAGAGCGACGAGCGCGGCCACAAGGCGATCGGGACGACGGTCAAGATCACCGTCGAGGGATTCATGGCGACCTTCGAGCGGATCGCCGACGGCTCGATCAGCGAGGTCAACGAGCTGGACTACTTCGACATGCCGCTGGCCCAAGGCATCGACAGCCCGTTCGATCGGTGAACCGCCGCGACACCGACGGGTCGCGGACGCCGAGAGCGCCCTCATCTCGGCGACCTGCAGATTCAAGGGCCTTACCCACCACGTGAAATCATGGCAGGACCGGACCCCGCCGAACTCCGGCGGGTCGTCGACGCGTTCCCCGCGGCGCGGGCCGTCGGCGGGGCGGACCGGGACGACGGCGCGGACCGCGTCGACGACCTCCTCGACGGGACGTACGGCAGGCTGATCCGCGAGTGGTACCCCGGGCTCGTGGCGGTGACCGAGGCGTTCGCCGACGGCGACGCCCTCCGCGAGGAGGTGCTCGCGCACGTCGAGTCGGTGCCGTCGTTTCGGCTCGCGGACGGCGCGGCGCCCCTCCCCGACCGCCGGCGGGCGCTCGCGGAGGCCGACGCGCTGCTCGACGAGGTGACCGAGATCGCCGGCTGGTACGCGACCCTCCGGTCGCTCGTCGACGACGACCCGGACGACCTGACCCGCGTCGAGCGACTGCTCCACGGGTTCGGCTACGCCCTCGCGCACGGGCTCTTCCTCGGCGCGTCGTCGCCGAAGCGCGTCGTCCGGCGGCTCCGACTGGCGTATCGGTCGGTCGGCGTCGACATCGACGAGACCGAGAGCGAGGCTGGCGCCGAGCGGACGACGTTCACCTGCCCGTACCGCGACGTGGGCGCGCGGATCTACGGCGACAAGTGGGTGTGCCACGAGAAGCTCGACCGCGTCGACGACGGCTACGTGACGTATCTCGGGGAGCGGGGGATCGACTACCAGCGACCGCGGGACTGCGACGGGAGCGAGCGGTGTTACTCCACCGTCGCGCGCGACGGCCCGGAGCTGTGGTGGCCGAAGACGCCTCCCGCGGCGGTCCGCGCCCGCTCGTGACCCGAGACCGTCGGCGTCCGCAGTCGCGCTCGGCGGCGTCGCGGTCGCGCTCGGAAGGTGGGTCGCGCTCCGGGGGTGAGTCGGACCCCGAACACGACGACGAACCCGCGGTCCACCGGATCCAGCGCGGGTACGCCGCGTGGGCACGAGTCTACGACTGGTTCGCGCGAGCGACCGCCTCGGTCGGGGGCGTGCGGGCGGGCTGTGTCCGGGCGCTCGACCTCGACCCCGGCGACACCGTCGTCGAGTTCGGGTGCGGCCCCGGCGTCAACTTCCCAGCGCTGCGCGAGGCAGTGGGGCCGACCGGTCGCGTCGTCGGCGTCGACCTCACCGGAGCGATGCTCGACCGAGCCCGCGCGCTCGTCGAGCGACGAGGGTGGGAGAACGTCGAGTTCGTTCGGGGCGACGCCACCGTGCCGCCGGTCCGCTCGGCCGACGCCGTCCTCGCGACGTTCGTCACGTCGCTGTTCCCGGACCCGTACGCGGTCGTGAGCGACTGGTGCGGCGTGGCCGACAGCGTCGTCGTGGCGGCGTTCGCACCGCGGGGGACCCGCCCTGCCAACGCCGCCCTCTCCGCGTTCGCCCGACTGAACGGCCGGCTGTTCGACGCGGGAGGTGGCGACCCGCTCGATCAGCTCGACGCCCGGACCGCCGCGGCGCATCGGGCGCTCGCCGACAACGCGGAGGCGGTGACTGAGGACCGGTACCTGTTCGGGACGATCAGGGTGTGCGCCGGGCATGGGTGCGCGAACGACCGCCGCGAGTGACGGACCGACCCGAACGGAACGCAACGTTTAGCGCGCCCCCGACCCCACACCGCCCATGGACTTCTTCGAGACGCTCGCGGACCGGATCGAGTCGACCGACAGCGTCGTCTCCGTCGGGCTCGATCCCGACCCGAGCCGGCTCCCCGAGTTCGTCGCCGATGCCGACCTGCCGCGATGGGCGTTCAACCGCCGAATTATCGACTCGACTCACGAGCACGCCGCCTGCTACAAGCCGAACGCCGCCTTCTACGAGGACGCCGACGGCTGGCGCGCGCTGGAGGAGACGATCGCGTACGCCCACGGAAAGGACGTACCGGTCCTCTTAGACGCCAAGCGCGCCGACATCGGCAACACGACTCGCCGCTACGCCGAGGCGCTCGACCGCGCCGACGCGATCACGGTGAACCCGTACCTCGGTCGCGACTCTCTCCAGCCGTTCCTCGACCGCGAGGCGAAGGGCGTGTTCGTCCTCTGTCGCACCTCGAACCCGGGCGGAAGCGACCTCCAGGACCTCGAACTCGCCTCCGGCGAGCCCCTCTACGAACGCGTCGCGGCGCTCGCGGACGTGTGGAACGGCAACGGTAACGTCGGCTTAGTCGTGGGGGCGACCGCGTCCGAGGAGTTGGCCGAGGTCCGCGAGATCGTCCCCGAGATCCCCTTCCTCGTCCCCGGGGTCGGCGCGCAGGGGGGCGACGCGGAGGCCGCGGTCGAGCACGGGCTCGCCGATCATCCCGATGCCGCCGTCGACGTGGGGCTCGTCAACTCCTCGCGCGGGATCATCTTCGCGGGCGAGGAGTCGAGCCGACCGGGCGACGAGGCGACGTACTTCGGCGCCGCGGGCGACGCCGCCAAGCGGCTCAAAAAGCGGCTGAACCGGTACCGATAGGCGAGGCGTCGCCGGCGCGGTGCCCCTCGACCTCACTCACTGCGTCCGCCCCTGCGCGCACGCCGTGCAGGCCCCGGCGGCGTCGCTCCAGTGGTCCTCACAGACCGCGCGACCGCAGTGCGGGCAGCCGTGGCGCGCCGGCGCCGCCTCGCAGATCTGACAGATCCCGGTGACGCTCATGGTCCCCCTCGGGTCGGGTCGCTTATGAGTGTCGGGGGCGACCCCCGCGTATGCGCCAGTTCGTCGTCATCGGCCGCGACGTGCCCACTGACCCGGACGCGATCTCGCTGTCGGACCTCCCCGGCGCGGGCCGGCTCGACCTCCTCTGTAGATGCGTCGCCGCCGGCGTCTTCCTCTCGCACGGGATCCGCGAGGCGGTTCGGGTCCACCTCGTCGCCGCCGACGAGTTCACGGTCACCTTCGACGCCGACAGCCTCCGACACCTCCACCCCGACGAGCGCAACGTCGCCGCGCGGATCCGGGACGCGATCGACGCGCGAGACGACGCGATCGGGCACATGCCCGCCGACGTCTCGCCCGGCGTCGAGCTCCGCCGGATGGGGCTGGAGGCGACCCTCGACCGGGTGCTCGACGACGGCGGTGGTTCCCCCCGCTCCGGCACGTCCGCGGGCGCAGACGGCCCGACCCTCGTCCAGCTCCACGAGGACGGCGACCCCCTCGTCGACGCCGCGCCCCCGACCGACCCCGTGTTCGTGCTCTCCGACCACAACGACTTTCCCCCCGCCGAGCGCGACCTGCTCGCGGACCGCGCCGACCGCCGCGTGCGGGTCGGCCCGAAGCGCCTCCACGCCGACCACACGATTTCCGTCGTCCATAACTGGATCGACACCGATGGATACGCCTCCTACTGACGACCGGCGCACGACGACCGCGCCCGCGACCGACGACCGGTTCTCCGTCCCGCTCCGGGGCGTCGCCGTGGACCCCGAGACCCGCTGCGCGCACTGGGACAGCGCCGTCGACGTGGTCGCGCTCCGGTTCGGCTGCTGTGAGACGTACTACCCCTGCGACGCGTGTCACGACGCCGCGACCGACCACGAGGCCGAACCGTGGCCACGCGACCGGTTCGACGAGGCGGCAGTGCTGTGCGGCGCCTGCGGCGCGACGCTCACCGCCCGCGAGTACCTCGACGGCGACAGCGAGGGACAGAGTCCCTCGGGCAACCGGGCTCCGCCCGATGACGGAGAGGCGCAACGCGCCGCTGGCAGTCGAGAGAGGCCCGACGACGACGCCTGCCCCCGCTGTGACGCCGCGTTCAACCCCGGTTGCCGGGCCCACCAAGACCGGTACTTCGAGGTGTGAAGTGGCCGTTTGGTAGTGGTTGCCCCCGGACCGATACCCGACTGCCTCGATTTTCGGAAAGGTTAAAAGAACGAACGGCCTTCCTGAGAATGCGGGCCGGTGGGGTAGCTTGGTATCCTTCGGCCTTCGGGTGGCCGTAACCACGATTCAAATTCGTGCCGGCCCACTACCCCCTTATACTTTTTCCAGCCTCTACTGACAGGTCTTAGCGTCTCTACGGGGTGGTCTCTGTGAGCCTTTCCGACGGCTCAACCGGGACTACCCTGTCTGCTGACGGACCGGGCGAGTTCTGGTGCGGGCTCTGTAACCAGCGGTGTACTCGTAACTCGTCGAGCGACGTCGAGTACGGCCACGCCCTGGACTGTCCCGCGCGTCCCAGCGAGCTCTCAAATCCCGACGAGAAGTGAGCCGGCCAGCTGCGCGCCGGTCCACCTCCCCACGGCTCCGGCACGATCTCGCTCGCTCCCTCGAGGCGAGCCCCGTCAGTCTCTCCAAGCGGTCGGCGACCTTGTGGTCCGTGAGGTCCGCCGGACGCGGACCGAACGGCGCCGACCGCGCACAGGCGACCGAAGGTCGCCAAACGAGCGGCGGTGCTGTCGCGGTCGCCGAGCGGTCGCGCACGCTCGGAGGTGTGCGATGAGCGCGCCCGACGAACCGTCCGCGTCTTGGCCTTCCAAGGAGACTAACTCTGTAACGGCTTCTCTCACCGGATTAGAGGATGACGCTGATCCCATCGTCGAACGGGTGAGTGAGTTCGCGACCGAGTACCCACATCTCGCCGACCTTCCGCTCTCCGAGGCGCACGGACGCAAGCTTCGCCGCATCGTTACGGAAGCCGACTGGGAAAAGGAGTTCGTCGATCCCGATCACCCGCTCGAAGATTCGTTTGCCGTGGACTCGCTTCGCTCCCGCTCCGCCGGAACGTGGCTTGACGCGGTTCACGCCTTCCTGCGCGCGCACCACGAGTACAGCGGGATGATGGCCCGCTTCGAAGATCGGGAATCGGGCGACGAGTTCGACGTACCGCTTGCCGACGCGTGGGGGAAGGAGTACAGCAAGAAGCAGTACGCACGGGCTCGCGCGCTTCAGCGACAGATGTCCGGCGGAAAGCGCCCGTCTGGTGGCGAAGCCGCTCCTGCGTGGGATGACCCTGTGACAGTGATGCTTACGTTGACCGCCTCGTCGGTCCCCGACGGTGACCGGCTCCCACCCGTCGAACAGATGGACGCGATACACGACGCGTTCAGCTACGGCGGGGTTCGCGATACGCTTCGCAACGTGATGGAGTATCATCTCGACCTCGACTCGGAACAGTGGGGATACTGGCTCCAAGCGGAACCGCACGGAATGGGCACCGCTGCGGACCCCGACAAAGACGCCGGCCTCAATGCCTGCTACACTCATATTCACGTCGGCGTCTACTTCGACGGCGCTGGGTTCGGTGACCTCCGTCCGGTTGCCTCCGAATTCGAACGGGTGATCGATAAGCACCTGGAGGTCTGCGAGCCCGCCGGCTGGTCGGCTCACGACTACGACGCGATCGACGACTACCTTCAGGAAGACGACGGCTGTATCTCGATGAACGCAGACGTCGGTAACCTCGGTTCGTACCTCGCTGCGTACATGGGCGGCTACACCGAGGACCTCCTCGAAAAGCCGATCGAGTACATCGCGTGGGGAGCTGTCTACTGGTCGGCTGCCCGCCAGCGGACCACCCGCTCGCAGACCGTGAATCAGGCCATCCGCGCCGATCGGTGCGAACAGCGTGCCGAAAACGAAGAGTCGGGGCAGGTCGACTCTCACGGCGAGCGCATCCGCTGGGACGACGGCCGCGGCGCCGATGTCGTCTGCTCCTGCTGCGGTTCACCGTGGACTGTTGACCAGGACCAGCTCGACGGACCGCCTGAGACAGAATCCGCGCTCGACGACGATCTCCGTTGGGCCGCTGACGTGGCTGCTCCGTCGCCGGAACCGGAACCGGACCGATCACTCGCCGAACGGTGGCCGAGCGCCGACAGCGCATGGGCCTATGGAGAATCCCCGCGAAAGACGCTGATACGCGACCGCGTTCACGACTACCTCGACGTGCACGGGAAAGACGTGTCTCTGCCCTCGATACTGGCGCATCTAAACATCGACCCGTCGTACAGGGAGTTCGTCGGTCGGATACTCGATGGTGAGATGGAACCCGGCTCCGAGGCGTTCGATCGTCGCTCGACCGAACCCGCGTTCGGCTACGAGCTGAAAGCGATCGTCGACCGCGACGGAAACGAACACGAACCCGGCGGCGGTGGTGTCGATATGGTATCACTAGAATTGCCGATAAGGAATGTTATCCAGAATACCCGGCTCCGGTACGACCTCGCTCAAGGAGAAGTCTTTCGCGATGCTCGTACCGAGGTTGCTAGCCATAGCCCCGGAACCATCGCAAGCGGGTTTGTCAAGGACGGAATTACTGATCCTGAAGTCGTTGATAGTCTTCTAATCGTTGAGGATTACCACGTCTCTAATCCCTCGATGGACCGGGATAAACGTCGATCTTGTATGGTCCAACAGTGAATATGGTGCTAATATTGTACCTCCGCTGGAATTTTCTCTCGAAGGTTCATTACCGTACAAACATCGATCACTAATCGTACCTATCTGGAAACTTGTCGTCCAAGAACATAGATTGCCAGTGCTAACAGCAGGGCACCTGACAACGACTCAAAAGCGACCAAAAGTTTAGATCCAATCCCAGTAGGGTATAGGTCGCCATAGCCGATAGTTGTGAATGTGATCGCACTAAAATATATGCTTTGACCAAACACATTGAGCAACGAATCGGCGATACTTGATAAGTCGCCAGAAGCGACAATATTGCCCACCCGAGATAGTGATAGCACGTATGATTCTTGTTGGCTACTTGATCTTATGCCACCAACAAACGGATAAACAGCTGCGCACAAAATAATGGTCAACGCTGACGACTTACCAACCTGTAGTAAGCTTTCACCGTGGTTAGTTAATTGTCTGTTGAGACTACTGATCGCATACTGAATACCATGTCTCAAGGACTCCGCATATTCTCGTTGAGTAAGAGTTTGTTTGGTTTCTAGTAGATATTTATCCCGTCTAGTCTCTTCCTTCTTAATATGGAATTCACGAGACCGTCTTGACATAGCATTATTTGAGTGAAGATCTGAAAGTCGTCGATATACCCACGTTGATTTTTCAAAGTCAGTAGCACTCGGCCGTTCATTACCTTTGTTTGTATATGGGCAGGAATCAATAAAAGTCGTATCATTATTGAATCGCACATTTTCGAACATGATTTGGTACAATTTCGACTCAGATATGTTGGTTCCAGACAAGTCAGTCCTTATTAACTTAGATTGTTCAAGATTAGATTCCTGGACTTCTGAATCACCTAAATAAAGATCAATGAACTCAGCACGATAAAGATCACACTCTCGTAACTCAGAATTAACCATTCTCGATTTTTCAAAAGTACTATACTTCATATCTATACTATGGAACTCAGCAAAACTAAGATCAGAATCAATAAATTTGGACTTCTGAAGATGGTATGAAAACTTTGCGTATCTTAAAAAGCAGTTCGTGAAAGTTGTATCATGTATATATGCGCCTCTAAAGTCCGTGTGCCGAAGGTGGGCATCTTCAAAATTAACTGTCTCAAGGCTTGCCCTTTCAAAAGAAGCTCTCTCAAATGATCCTCCCGTAATGTTAGTGTTCCGACAATACGAGTTTCTGAATTTTGCATTGGCAGCATCTGCTTCGCGAAGTACCGCCCATTCTAAATTAGAATGATTAAATTCAGCATAGCGAATGTCTGTCCCCTGAAGATCAGCGCCTATAAGCTCAGAATTAGTGAATTCACTTCCTACGATATATGCATCAGTGAAATCTGCTCCACGGAGATCTGCACCAGAAAAAGTTATTCTATCTAGTTCGCTTGACTGGAAGTCTGAGCCGATTAAAGAGCAGTCCGAGAAAGATATTGATTCTTCTATTTCGATGTCTGTTAAAATAGCACCGTCAAGACACTCTGGTGAGTCCGCCCGTTCATCCTTAATCTCATCAACGGGCTTGTCGTCGGTGTCAGCATGCCAAATACACCGGCCATTCTTCCATGGTTTACGCGCACAAGCACTCAATTGAACCGTAGCCGCCCACTCAAACCCATCAGACCGATCTGGATCCCAGCCGATCTGTTCCGGTTGAAGAACAAAACCGCATCGGTCGCTAGGAACTTCCATATGATACTATTCTAATGAATTAACTTAATACAAGTTGGCATTCCGCATCTATAGAGCAGTCTCCTATTCTGACTGGCACCGGGATCGAACCTCCTACATTTTGAGTAATTCAAGAGAGTTGCTGCTGTCTAACTACTTTCATCGAGCCTAGCTTGGTACTATACATGACCTCTCTCGCCACTAACAGTTGGAGATGTCGACTGAAAGACCGACGCCACCTGACGGTTACGAACAGTTCGAAGGAGAATCGCCGGAGTCCGATGTTCCCACCGTGGAACTCGGTCCCGGTGACGTGCTCGAAGGGCTCGTACTCGACCTGACCGAAGGAGAAGGAGAGTACGGCCCCTGGTACCGCCTGAAGATCAAGGACGAGAGTCGCGGTGTCGTTCGCTACTTCGCGAAGGATGAGGTGAAGCGCGCAGCTGCGCAGGACCGCATCGAGGTGGGCGAACAGATCTGGGTCGCGATGGATACCGACGAGGTGACGCTGGAACGCGACGACGGCTCGACGCACGACTACAACCCGACGATGGTCGCGTTCCCAGGAGGTTCCTGATGTCGTCTCGCAACTCCTACGGTAGTGCTGCCCGCGGCGTCGTCTCTGACTACGCACAACTGAACACGATTCCGGCGCTGCTCTCGGTCGTGTTCGTCGGCGCTGGGCTCTACCAGTTCGGCGGTATCCCTGACCTAACTCTCGTGTGGCTCGACTACACGCTTCAAACGCAGCACGCGCTCATCGCGTCGCTCGGTGTGTACGTCGTCGCGTTCATGTCGTCTGAGACGAAGGACTTCCGCCACTACGAGGACTGGGAGAAGGTCCTGATCTTCGCCGGCCCCGCCGTGATGCTCGCGTACGAGTACGTTCCACAGGTCGCGAACGTAATCAACACTGACGGACACGTCGGCCCGATCGTCGCGTTCTTCCTGACGGTCGCGGCGTGGGGCGTCGCCGTCCGGTAGCGACCTCCCGAACCTCAAACTTATGAGTTCAAACCATGACACACCGGCTAGCTGTAACGCCTCTGACCGCACTCCTGATGGGCCTTCTGTGGGCGCTGACGGTTCTGATACCGACCACGATACTCGTCTGGGCCGCCGCACCTTCGTGAAGGGCCTCGGCGCTGCTGGCGCTGCCTCTGTCGGCCTCTCGGTCGACGGTGGTTTCGCACAGGACGCTGAGGCGATCGCGCCGCTCATCGGCGCCGGCCTCGTCGCCGGCTCTGTCGGCGTCGGCTGGGCGCTTCGCGAGTTCGAGGTGATCGGCTCTGACGCTCCCGCTGAAGGGCTGACCTCCTCCGCGCTGGAACAGCAAATCTATCAGACCGTCAAGACCCGCCGCTCGACCAATCAAAGCACCATCGTCGATAATCAAAACATCCTCGATGGTGTCGAACACACGGCGTACACCGATGCGAAGGTGGCCGCAATCGAGGAGCTGAACGCCGGCTCGTCTGAGTCGGAAGTTCTCTCCGCGGCGAACACTGCGATCGACAGCTACGAATCCACGGTTAAGGGCAACTTCCTCAAGTCGTGGAACGAGTCGGTCAACGAGCTTCAGGCTTTGCTTCAAGCGCTCGACGATCACCCGGACCTGAGTCGTGGCGCCGTTCTCAACAGCTACGATATCAGTATGGAGATGCGATCGCAGTCGCTCTCCGTCTCTGATGTAAGCAACACTCTGCCCGATGGTACTGACCTTCCCGTTAAGGAGATCGGTATTCATTGGTACGACGACTGGCAGGCCACGATCTCGCCGTTCACCGCGACTGAACACGTCCCGAACCAGATTCAGGAGGGCAAGAAGGCAGTTCACCTCGGTCTGAGTCAGGTAGATGGTGACTTCATTTACCTCGACGGCGCTGAGTGGAAACCCCTCTACGACGAGATGGACACCACGTTCCAAAATGTCCGCGATGGCATCTCAACGTGGGTGACGAACGTCTACGGCGACGTTCAAAGCGGCGACATCGAGATCGGCGACCTCGTGACGCCGCGCGAACGCGCTGCGATGATGAGCGGGGAAGAGGGCATGAGCCAAGCGATTGCCGACCTCATCGCGCTGAACGTCCCCGTCGACGCTGAGCGCGAGGCGACGATCACCATTGACGGCACTGGTGCGACGCTGGTCGGTACGTTCGCGCTGACCGACTCCTCGGACGGCCCGATCGAGTCGGGCACGACGTACGACCCGTCGACGTTCACCGGCGACGCCTATTTCACGACCGACATGAGCCTCGTCGAAGGCGACTGGTCCGCGATCAACTCGGGCGTCGACGGCGGCACCATCACCATCACCGCTGAACCTTACGAAGGGACCGCGATCGAGGTGACGACTACCGCTGGTGAAACCGTCTCCGTCCCGGCTGCTGACTGGTCGGCAGTCGACGGCTCCGATGAGTGGACGTTCGACGCCTCGGACGACCTCGAAACGCCGATTACGGAGGTTGATACTGCGCGTTTCGTCTCGACCGCGACCGAGACGCAGTACGAGACGCTTCAGCTGGACGGCTCGTTCACCGTCGACAAGCTGATGAACACGCAGTCCGGCGAGGAAGTCGACTCGACGAGCTTCGAGAACTCCGAACCACAGTCCGATGACAACTACATCACGCAGGAAGAGTGGGAAGACCTCGAACAGCAAAACGAGGAACTGATCGAGAAGTACGAGAGCTCACAGTCCGGCGGCGGTATCGACCTCGGACAGTTCGACATGTGGGGTATCCCCGGAGAAATCGTCGCAGTCGTCGCGGCTGTCCTAGTCGCGCTCGGCGTTCTGAGCAACTGACCATGCTCTCCCGATTTTTCCTCATCGCGGTCGTGCTAGTGGCCTCACTGTCCGGCGCCGTCGCCGCACAGGATGCTCCGAACGCGACCGCTGAGAACTCGACTGCGGACGAACAGGTCAACACCTGCTCCGAGGAAATTACCCCGACGCTCCGGCTCTGTTCGGCCGACTACGTCGACGGCGAAGCCGTCCTACTGCTCGACTCCGACACCCGTGACCGGGTGACCGTCACCGAGGCCGTCGCGCTGACCGAGTCGCGCGAGCTGCGCCGGGACTCGTTCATCGTCGACGGGAAGACCGAGATTCGGATGCCCGTTCAACCGTCGAATGGCCGCGCCGGAGTGACGATCGACGACGGAACCACGCTCTACGGCGTCCCGCTCGAAACGGGCTCGACCATCGTCGCCGGCCCCTTCACCGCGAGCGACGCGCAGGCGGCCGGACTCGGTGGCGGCGTCGGTGTCGCCGTTGTGACAATCTTCCTCGTGGCAAAGGTCGTCTACGGCCGCAGCGAGGAACCTGAGAGGTTAGCATGAGAGACGCACCAGAACCCCGACCCGAGCCGCCTCGCCACGTGAAGGTACTCGACTGGCTCCACGGCCACGCGCCCGAGCTGGTCGTTGGCGTGATCGCCCTCGTCGGCCTCTCCGCGATCGTCGGATTCGACCTCGAAGTGCCGCGCTTCTGGTACGTGTTCGGCGTCGCCGCGGTTGGCCTCTCGCCGCTCGGCTTCCTCGTCGGGAACAAGGTCGTCTCGTGGCTCTACAACCCGGCGTGGGTCTACCTGATCGACCTCGACGCCCGCGTACTCGACGGCGGAATCTACCGGCTCCCGCTCGAAGACTTCCGAGAGCTCGAAATTCTCGACGACGACGAGTTCGTGAACTCGACGTATGACCTCACGCAGTTGTCGCCAAACCTCTACGTCGGGAAACAGGTCGACCTCGAAGATATGACCGTCGTGGGCACCTGGCGCGGCACGCTCGACGATCGGGAGCTGACCCGCGCGCTCCGCGCCGTCCACGAGTGTCGCGGCCAGCTCCAAGACGACGCGCAGCGAGGATTCATCCTCGAAAGCTCCGCGTTCGTGGTGGTCCGGCGCGCGACCCGGAACACGGTCGAGCGTATCGTTGAGCTGTTCGAGGACGGGTCCCTGCCGGACTCCGGCGAGGGGATCGAGCGCGCCGTTGACCAGGAGCTGAAAGACTTCGGCCTCGAAGACGCCTCGGATTCGGACCTCTCCGACCTCGTCGACGACGACGCGATCGACGAGATGGACCACAAGTCGGGATTCGATTTCTCGACGCCCGAGGACCCTGACGCCGACCGGAACGGACACGCGGAAACCACGGAGGTGCGTGCCGATGGGTAACTCCGACGAAGGGATGCTGACCGCGGCGAAGCTCGCGGAACAGCTCTCCGGTCGCATCGAGACGCATCGGGACCTTGACTCCCGAGCGGGAGCGATCGACCCGGATGACGTGTCGGCGTCAGTGTTCCTCAACGACCTCGACCCGGAACTTGTCCAGGGCTCGCAGCTGCTCGACCTCGTCGACCGGACCCAGCAGTCGCGGAAGGCGTCCGAAGCGATTCGCTCGGGCAACTCGCTGCTGCTCTCGCACCTCGTCGGTGTGACCGAGCAGGACCTCGACGGCTCCGCGCTCCGGCTCCCGCTGCGGCTCGACGACGTGATGACGAACAACGACGCGACAGCGTTCATCGGCGGTGCCGGGAACCCGAACACGGGGAAGACGAACCTGATGGCGCTGCTAGCGGAACTCCGCTCGGCGACCGTCGACGATCTCCTCGTGATCTCGAACTCGCGCACCTGGCCCCGAACAGATGTCGTGGTCACCAGTGCGCACGACCTCGCCGTGACGTGTATCGAACATCGCGACCGGCCGAAGTTCGTGTTCATCGATGAAGGATCGACGCACTTCGACGCGCGGACGAACTCCTACGAGGTCGCGGCGCAGTTCTCCCCGCTGGCCAAGCGGATGGCGAAGATCAACGTCGACGTCTTCGGAACCGTATTCCACACGGGCAAGGACTGCCACCCAGAACTGAAGCGGCTGTTCACCACGGCGTACTTCAAACACTCGAAGAAGGAGGTTGATTTCTTCGCTGACTGGCCTGCTGATGCTGACAAGCCGACGAATCAGCTGTTCGGCGGGACCGTCGAGAATCTTGAACCCGCGACCGCGGAACCGGACCCGGACGACGCCGCTCCGTGGAACTGGAACCTCGAACCCGATCTGTTTGCTCTAGACCTCGATTGGCCCGATCTCCTCGACGAGCTACGGGACCGGGGAGCGTGTTAAACGAAACATCAGCCAGGGAAAATTAATATCCTTGGTACTGTTAGATACAAGACATGCTATCGTTACAGCTCGGACTTAGTGTACTGATATTATTATTTTCTATCCTTGGGACTATATTTAGTTTTTTAATATGGAGATCGAATGTTAGTAAGGACGTGTATGAACAGCAGCGGATAATCAGAAGCAATATCAGAGGCGATCAAAAAGAAATTGAAATACCCGAAGGATCAGACATATTAAAACACATAATTACCGTTGATGAGGTGAATTGTCGAGAAGTTGGAGAAACTATTGATTATAAAACAAAGAAGACAGTTTTGGGAAGCAATGGCGGGACTACAGTTAGTTTTGGATTTAAACAGATTCTTAGAGATCATGACGGCATTCCAGTCTCTCATGACGTACCGATCAGCCCTGAAGAAATTCAATCTCACCCTGTATACGATGATCTGAATGGATCAGTATACCCTAAGGACTCTAATAAGATTCTTCTTCACATTGATTCAACTAAACCACTTCGTGTAGAGAATGGAGTGATAACATTTTTTCACATAGCTGAGGCGATAATACGATCAAAACATGATATCCAGAGAGTGAAATACAAAGAGAAATCTGAAGAATCAACTGAATAGATTACTACAATCTCAGAGCATCGTTCAAAGCCACATGCCACATCAGTTAGGGTATTTTAATTTATGTCCTTATCAGTACCATGATTGTGAACTAATTTCCAACTTAGTTGTTATCAACCCACACACCCACCCACCCTTTCATTGGGTGGAATCTGCGCGACCCCTCCCCGTGGGGGGTCGCGCAGATTAATCTCTCGACATATATGCTATTATCGTTATCAATCCGATAATAATAGCGATCAGAAGCCTCACATTCGACAAAATATTGAATATTTCTATATTATCCTCTGAGGCGGTAACTGAATATTCATACCCTGTTGAATCAAACAAATGTGTCTCCCGACTATTCATGGCGATAATATTCAAACTTCGATATCCGCTACTTACGATCTCAGCTCTCGCTCTAAGAACTACTTCTTCTCCCGGTTCAACAGACTCAGCATCTCCAATTAGCCCATACACCTGTCTTTCTGGTAACCTTGCCCCGTATAGAACTCTCACATCCCCTGGTTCTTCACCGGTGTTTCGAATGGTGACTTCAATTACGTATTCAGAGCCGGTCTCTACCCCGTCTTCTGGCAGGTCAACACTCTCAACGCAAAAGTCAGTACCAGCTTGTGGATTACAGGTTTCTTGAGCTGTGGCTGTTCCTGCTATTGCCAACGCTAGAATTAAGATCGAGATTAGTACCCTACTATTCATTTTCGGCTTTTTCCACTTCTTCAAGGAGATCGGATATTACATCATCAAAAGAATCACCCGGCTCTTTGCGCATTTGAAGCCTTTTCCAAGTATCTCGGCTGACAGTAACCGTGGTATTTTGTTCTCCCATTAGAAGAGAGATTATCTCCACTCATCATGATTGTTGGTATCCCATGATTTCATAGTTCCATAGATTAATGTACCCGTAGGATATAATCTCGTCTACGGAAGCTACCTAAGTCGAAAAGCGGGCCTCGGTGTTGAGGCACCAGGCCCGCACGGGCTTCCGTGAACCAGCCACGAAAGCCATGTCAGCAAACACGGTCGGGGTTATTCAATCCCCCCACGGCGGACGTGATCGCGCAGCAACCAGCGGACTCGCTCCGCTTCAGTTTCAGTTTCAGTCCCCGTACAAGGATTTCGTCTTTTATATCCCACCTCGTCGGCGTGAGGTGATGCCTCCAAAGGAAGTTGTGCGGATCGAAGATGACGCAGATCGGTGGCGGTTCCTCTGTCCCCGCGGCCACCGAACGTGGGAACCGACGAATCACCATTTCTGGTGTCAACTCTGCGCGCGGCGCGACGACGCCGACGGTGTGTTCTACGAGCTGCGCGACCAGAAGACCGACGCCCTCCTTGAACGCGACCGGGTCCAACTGCTCACGGACTCCGGACCGTACGATCACGATCTTGACGGGGGCGCGCGATGACGACCCTCTACTGCGCCGAGTGTCGGTCCCGGTTCGAACCGGACGATCGGCACGTCTGGATTCAAGGTGAGACTCGCTCCGTCGACGATCGCAACCGTCTCGAAGACTTCGCGATGTGCCCCGGCTGCTGGGCTGACCTCACGGAAAACTGGGGTGAGCCGGTGTGAAATCCAGTTCTGGTCGCGACCTCTCCACCTGCGAGCTCTGCGGCGCGCCGATCGAGCCGGACCCGCCGGACGGGTTCACCAGGTACGCGCGACAGGTCGCGGGCTACCTCGACCACTTCGCTGAGGCGCACCCGGATCACCCCATCCTCGACGCTCCGGAGGGCTACCTGTGAGTCGCGACCGCTCGCGCGACCCCGGCGACCTCCATCCCCGGGAGGCGGTCACCCGCTACCTCCGTCGACGGCGCTCCGACTCGACCGACGCCAGCGTCAAATCGTGGAAGTACCGGCTCAAGCTGTTCGTCGAGTGGTGCCAAGGGATCGGCGTTGAGCGGATCGGCGACCTCCGCGGCTACGACATCGACGAGTATTACGAGCTGCGCAGCGGCGCCGTCGCACCGGCGACCCTCGAAGGGGAGATGTGGACGCTCCAGAAGTTCACCGAGTACCTGGAACAGATCGGCGCGGTCGACGACCTCTCCGATTCGGTGCGGGTTCCCGACATCGACGCGTCCGAACGCGCGAACTCGGAGAGCCTATCGACCGAGGCGGCGCTCTCGCTGCTCAACTACTACCGGGACTCCGATGTACATCGGGCGACCCGGCAACACACCTTCCTCGAACTCGCATGGCACACCGGCGCACGGCAGGGCGGACTCCGTGCGCTCGACGTTCACGACGTGTACCCCGGAGAGGGGTACGTCGAGTTCCATCACCGCCCGGAGACGAGTACCCCGCTCAAGAACAAACAGCACGGGGAACGTGCGGTCGCGGTCCCTGATGAGACCGCGATCGTTCTGCGCGAGTTCCTCGGGAACCGCTACGATGTTCGCGACGAACACGATCGGCAGCCCTACCTCGCGAGCCGATACGGGCGCCCGACCGAGAACACGATCCGCACCTGGTCGTACGTCGCGACCCTCCCGTGTCTTCACTCGGACTGCCCGCACGGAAAGCAGCGGTCCAGCTGCGACTACACCGAGTTCAAGCACGCGAGCAAGTGCCCGTCGTCCCGGTCTCCGCACCGGATTCGAACGGGCGCGGTGACGTGGATGTTGAACGCGGGGATTCCGCCCGAGGTCGTCGCGCAGCGCGTCAACGCTTCGGTCCAGACCATCCGCGATCACTACGATTGGGCGACCGAGTCCCAGCGGTGGTCGCGCTACCACGACCAGATGAACAGCCGTCGCAACCACCTCCAGAAACTCGACTTCGACGATGAACTTGATTTCAATACCCAGTAAGATGAATCGAGAAATAGACACTACCGAGCGGGCCGCTCATGGCCCTAAGTCGCCGTCGTGCCGGCCCATAGGATACATATACCTTTTCCACCTTTTTCTTACACTTAGAGGCACTCTCGCGCCGACTCAGGAGGCGGGATTATGAGCAGCGTCGAGCGGCAGATCGACATCGATCTCGACGCTGACCAGAACGCGGCGCGCGCGGTCGTCGAGAAGCGCCGCGAGCTAGAGATCTCGGAACTGTTCAACGCGAGCGATGAGCTCCGGCTCTGGCAAGACAGCGCTGGCTGGAACGGGTACGTTCGCGAGGTCGTTGACGGCGAGACGCGGTACTACTCGGTGAACACGCGGTTCGACGAAGACGAGTGGATCTCCAAGATCCGCTGCGGCGAGAGAGCAGTTCACGACGCGATTCGGAAGCACATCGAGGACAGGCACGCGGGTGGCGTCGGCAACTTCGCCAAGAGGTGTTCACCCCCATGAGCGCGGAGACCGCCGTCGAGGAGCACCGCGAGCAGATCGCGAATCGCCTCGGCGAGCCTGATCGGCTGCAGTTCCCGAGCGGATGGGCGATGTCCTCCAGCTGGCGACGCGCTCAGACGGCGCCGTCGCAGGTCGGCGCCGCGAGCCCGGCCGAGTTCGACGTGCTGCTCGGCTACGTCGACGACGGCGCGAAGCATCGCGTGCTGTTCGCGCTCTACGAGGGCGAACTCGCCGCCGAGTGCGAGTGCGACGGGCTACTACGCGCTCGAATCGCGGGGTCACAAGTGGGAGTACCGGTACGTGAAGCGGGCGGTGAAGAAGGGTTGACGTGCCGGATACATCGATCCCGCTCAGATCGTCGACGCCTCCCGCACCGCGGAAAACGTCGCAGCGACCGGCTGGCGTGATCCCGAGCACTTCGTCGCCGACCGCGTCGACGAGGTGTGGAACGACTACTGGGAGGATTTCTGGGGCGAACAGGACTCGTACGTCGAGGTGTGGCTTGAGAAGCAAAGCCTCGCCTCGGTTTTCGCGCCGATCTGCGAGGAGTTCAACGTTCGGCTGGAGGCGACCCGCGGCGATTGGTCGGATTCGAAGGTCTACCAAGCGAGCAACCGTCTCGCCGAGAGCAGCTCGCCGAGTGTATCGACATCGACTGCGACGCCCTGGAGGGTGACGATGCTGAGTAAGCGGTCGGCAGCCTACCGCCAGCTCACGCACCCGGCGACGTGGGGTGGCGTTGCGTTCGTCGCGGCTGGGTCGATCGTCCCGCTGGTGCTGTACCCCGAGCATCCGGGCGTCGCCTCGACGACGGCGTGGTTTGCACTGCTCTGTCGAAATCCTCTTCTTCAGTCACATTATCGACTGAAACAGCCGGTCGACGAAGACCGCGAATTGGTCACACGATAATACAGCGAACATCCGGTGGAATAAGCTATTTGATGGTTTGCTAAGAACTATCTGTATGTCCTATATCGTTCATGTGCTTCCGCAATCGGACTGGCAGAGATTCAAAGAACAGGGGGAGTACCGCCCAGATTCACTTGCTGAGCAGGGGTTCGTCCACTGTTCGAAACTCGGTCAGATCGTTGTTGTTGCAGATTACAATCATAGCGACGATAACGAACCGGTTCTCCTCCTTTTAGATGAATCAAGAATCGAAGCTCCGGTCCGCTATGAAACGGATGGGAAAGACGCGAAAAGCGCGTTTCCACACGTCTACGGGCCATTGAAACTGGACCATCTCGTTGAGGCATTTCAATTTGAACAGGATGAAACTGGCTTCCGCCTACCCGAGGAACTGCTAACCGACGCTCTCATAACCTCCAACCCAGAATAGAATCTATCTGCGGGCTGTACCCTCTACACCGATCAGTCAGCACGAGTACGGACAGAACACAATTGAAGTAATCTTCACAAGTGTTGGTTGACAACGCCGCGGCCATACTGTTTTATCGCTCTCAATAGGATCCGTCCAGACACGCGTCGGAGTACCGATTTGTCCGGCGGTGTACTGCCAGCGAGGGACGTTTCCCAGCCAGTGCGCCGCTGAAAACGTTCTCGCTCTCGGATTGCGGCTGCTTGAACGCTCTCGACATCCATGGATTCGATCGAGCGGTCCTCCATCAGGATGTCACCTTCTACGACAACCGTCTCAACGTCTCCCGCAGTTACGGTATTCATCAGTACTGAAGGAAGGTTGCTGTACGGTTGATGGCGCGGCGTATTGACATCGATAACGACGAGGTCGGCGCGTTTTCCCGGTTCGAGACTCCCGATCTTCCCGTCGAGGCCAAGTGCGCGTGCGGCATCGATGGTGAGCATTTTGAGGAGATCGTACGAGGACCATTGCTGGGCCCCGTATTCGAAGTTCGCCAATAGCCGGGCGTGTTTGGATTCCTGAATGAGGTCCCAAGAATCGAACCAGAACGGATCATCTAGGCCGATGACGACGTTCGCGCCGAACTCTTGGAGTGCGGGGAGCGGGAACCAAGTTTGTGTTCCGGATTGGAAGTAACTGTACACAGTCGGGCAGTGAAGCACGTGTGCGCCGGCCTCGGCGATCCGCTTCGCGTCGTCTCGGTCTGCGTGTAGGAGATGGGTGAGCAGCGTTCGCTCATCAAGGAGGTTGTACCGGTCGAGTAAGTCGAGTGGGTCATCGGTGCCGCTTCCCGCAGCCATCGTGTCGGCCGCGGCGGAATCATACAGATGTGTATGAAGTCGCAAGCCGGGATAGTCCGCCCGTAGCTCGGCCACACCCTCCCAGAGCGTCCGTGAACAGCCGGCTTCGCCCCCCGGTGCGATACTCGCCGTGACTCGTCCCTCGAAAGTATCGTGATAGGTTTCGATGAACCGTCGGGCGTCTACGAGCTGTTCGGCTGCGGACGCAGGGGTGAGGAAGTCCGCGAGTTCCGGTCCGATCACGCCGCGTAATCCAGTCTCACCGATCGCTTCCGCCCCGAGTTCCGGCGTGAAATCCATCGCATTGACGGTTGTGACGCCGTGTGTGAGTTGGCGTAGGCAGGCGAGCCGCCACGCGGCGTCGAAAAAATCGTCCCCTAGAGTCGGTTCGGCCGTGTGGTACAACGCGAAGGCTTCCTTGAGCAATTCGTCACCGGCGAGTTCACTGAACAGTCCTTGGACAAGGGTGAAATCGGTGTGACGATGGGCGTCGATGAGACCAGGGATCACGACCTTGCCGCTCGCATCGATCACGTGTTCCGCGGTCGATCGGCGATCTGCGGGCTCAGTTGGTTCGACCGAGGAGATGGTTCCGTCGTTCACTCGAACGGAGCCATTCTTCAGTATCCTGTTTTCGTGATCCACCGTAACCACGATCGCGTCGTGAATCAGGAGATCAGTCATGATCGACACACGGTAGCCGAACCGCGAAAGTCGTTCGGGGACGATGACCGCTCGACAGGGCAAGCTCCCGGTTGTCCGGTCGTGGATAGGGTCGTCAGCATCCTTTTAGGTCGTCCGTGGCGACCACGTGTTCAATCGGTAGACCATCCGCAGCACGGCCAGTACGATTCCAGCGCCGACCAGGATACCGAGATATGACGGTGGGTTCGTCACGGAGACGAGAATACCGATGGCGAACACGGCAAGGCCGACACGGAGAACGGTGTTCCCGGCAATGTCCTGTACTACGTCGTCCGGAATCTCTCCAGTCTCGTCGTACCCAGCGAGGAGAAACGTCCACCCGCGGAACTTGATCAGTACGCCCGCGATCGTCAGGAGGACACCGACTGCGAGCCATTCTACCGGGCTAGAAGACAGTTCCATCACCGGTCATCACCTCGTCCGGGGGCGATCTCGAAGGTAGTGATCATACCGAACAATCCGGTTTCGATCTCCTCGATCGAGAGCCCTGCCTCGTTGACGAATTCCCGCGGTTCTTGCGTCCAGCGACACCCACTCTTCGCGTAGTGGACATCGGCGCGCCACTCTTGGAACCGAGCGATCGGCCTCACATCACTCCGACCGTGTTCGATGAGACGGATCGTTCCCTCCGGCTTACAAACCCGGTCCATTTCCTGGAGTACAGCGACGGGATCAGGGAACGTACACGTCGATAGGGCCGATATCACCGCATCAAAGTTGTCGTCCGGAAACGCGAGATTCTGGGCATCCATCTCCAAGAGTGTCCCCTCTCTTCCCAGGTCAGTGAGTTGCGTCTCAGCGTTCGCCAGCATCTCCGGACTGATGTCGATCCCGACGAGTTCGACCGTCTCAGGTAGGTATCGGAAGTTCGTTCCCGTCCCACACGCGACATCTAACACTTTGCCTTCTACGTCGCCGAACCGGTGGCTACGACGGTGCCCGATGATGAGTCGATCAAGCCATTCGAGCCGACGCATCCCGTCCGCAAACTCGTCGTATGAGTCTTTGATCTCCGAGACCGACATTGGTCGGTTCGATGACGAGCCCGTATCATTCCGCTCGTGATTGTGGTTTGTGTTCATTCGTTTCGAGTTCTCAATTGGGATTACTGTTCTCGGCCGTCAGTTCACAGAACCGTCTGAGGAACGTCTTTCGGTCAGTCCGTCCGGCTTCGGCCGTCACTAGCGCCTCTTCGAGTCCGTCGCGGTTCTGGTGACAACACTCACGATCACAGGGCTTACAGCGGTACTCGAACTTCTTGCCCTTACGGCTCCAGCGGTCACCGTGTTTATCGTACTCTCGAGCGTCCTCGCGGTCGAGTGTCTCACCGCAGGCGATACAGGTCACTTCTTGGTTGGAGTCGTCTCCCCACACCCTCGAAGCGGACATCGTCATCGATCCACCTCCCCCATGATGGTGTCGAGACTTCCGAGGGTCGCGACGAGATCGGCGATATACTCTCCCTCTGCCATCGCCGGAAGTGCCGACAGATTCGAGAACGACGGCCCCCGGATCTTGAACCGTGCGGGGGTTTCAGTGCCGTCTGCGCGGATGTAAATTCCGAGTTCACCCTTGGCACCCTCGACGGCCCTGTAGCACTCGCCGGACGGCTTCAGCGTCCGCGGCACGTTGGCCTGACAGGTTCGATCTGCCTCCGGCCAGTCCGTAAGGAGATCGACGCACTGTTCGACGATGGCTGCCGACTCTTCCATCTCTCGTAGCCGGACAAGCACGCGGGCAAAGTTATCACAGCCGTCCTCGGTGACGACGTCCCACTGGAGGTTATCATAGTACCCGTACGGGTCGTCTCGCCGGAGGTCGTAGTCGATACCGGAGCCGCGAGCGACCGGTCCAGTGACTCCGTATTGCTTTGCCACCTCCGACGGAAGCTCGCCGGTGTCAACGCAACGCAGTTGGAAGACTTCGTTGCTCGTCAACAGGTCGTGGTACTCTTCGAGCTTCCGTGGCAGATCGTCGGTGAACGCGCGTACGTTTTCGAAGAACTCATCGCGCGGTTCCGGAACGTCCCAAGCAACGCCGCCGACCCGGAAGTAGTTGAACATCATCCGCTGGCCAGTCAAATCCTCTAGGAGATCTTGGACGCAGTCCCGATCACGAAAACCATACATAAAGGTAGCATTGAACTCGCCGCTAACATCCAGCGCGTACATCGCTGTGAACAGCAAGTGCGAGAGGATGCGCGACAGCTCAGCGCTCATCGTCCGGATAACCTGTGCGTACTCCGGAACTTCAATATCGGCCAGGTCCTCAATGACGCGGGCGTACGCCCACTCGTTGAGTAATCCCGCCCCGCCCCAATCCCATCGGTCGGGGTATGGCATGATCTGATGACGATAGGTTCCCTGCTGACACATCTGTTCCTCACACCGGTGGATGTACCCGATATCCGGCTCCACATCGATCACTTGCTCACCATCTAGGACTACCTCCAGATGGAGCACGCCGTGGGTTGAGGGGTGATGTGGTCCGATGTTGAGAAACATCGTATCACCCTGACGACTGTCCTCTTTGATGGGATTGGCGTGCTCGGAAAGCGACACGATCTGGGGCTGGTTCCGATCGTAGTTCATCGACAGCGGGTGGCCCTGCCAGGTCTCCGGCAGGAGAATCCGTCGCAGGTTTGGGTGCCCTTCGTACTTGACGCCGACGAGGTCGTAGGCCTCTCGTTCGTGCCACTCAGCCGTCGGATAAACCGGTGCGGCCGATTCGGATACCGGATCATCCTTTGTTGTCGGGACGACGACGGACAGCTCGCACGTCCGGTCGTCGTAGGTGGTGAGGTGATACACCGTCTCGAAGCAGTCTTCGTACTCTTGGGCAGTCACACACGAACAGTGGTCGAACCCCACTTCCGAGCGAAGTGTGGAAAGGGTTCTACGGATCCGGTCGGCACGGATCACTACCGCGGGAGCGTTCTCGTGTACTTCACGGCTTACGACGGCGTCGTCGGGGAGGGCCGTGACCGCCTCATCCACGAGTTGATCAGCGGTCGAGCGTTGTTGCCGTTGCATCGTCTAGCGGGTGTCAGTTCGCGTCGCAGTCTGGTAGGAACGCTGCCTCACCAGTGGTGGTGTATAAATACGGATCCGTGATAATTTAGTCAAACACACTTCATTTCGATACATGCGCTATCTCACAGTTTTAGTCAAACCAAGTGGAGGTGGTGCGTTTCATCCGCTTGGAGAGAAGTTGACGGATGACACTTCTATTAATCGGCGAGCCATTCACTACGTTGAGCTTCTCGCTGATGACACCGTACTGTTGTTTGCTGAGGCAAGTGGTAGTCAAGAACGGTACAGACAGATTATGGAGGAGTCATCTCATGTGATCAGTTATCTGACTGCCGGAGAGGACCGCTGGATGGCTGTGAGTCAATTCGAACCGACAGAACCGGTACGACGGGCACTGGAACTACAGCGAGAATCGTTTTTGGTGGTTGATACACCTATCCGCTTCACTGCTGATGATTCTCTTAAGATAACGTATCTGGGAACTGATGAGATATTCAGAAAGTTGTACGAGTACGTTGAAAACATGGATTATCTGACGGTTGATATTCTTGAAACAGGTGATTACGAAGCCAACGGATCATCGTTTAGCAGGATGATTACGTCTCGGCAGGAAGAAATTCTGGAGACAGCGGTTGATTTAGGGTATTATAATGAACCTCGGCAAGCATCACTGGAGGACATCAGCGAGGTCGTTGGAATCACTCCTGGAACAGTCGGTGAACATCTTCGGAAAGTCGAAGAACGTGTATTTAACGAAATCATTCAGTAACGTGATTTCAAACACCGTTCCATTCTGAGGTAATGCGACGTAGTGCGGGTTAGGGCGTCTATGAGGGCGACGTAGGTCGATCCGTAGGCCCTGCCGATCGGTCTCTGTATTCAAAAGTGACCCCGTGGGTGTGGCAATTATCGTATTCGGTTGCGTAACGTATCCTCGCTCACACGAGAGTACGATTCGATGATCGTGGTACATGTTCCGAACACGGATGTCGTCTCAAGCCCCCACTGATGTCAGTCACAACAACACCCCCGGGTACTGAGGTATCGCTACCAGCCGATCACGATTTGGAATCGACCTATCGCAGCGTTAACGGCGTCCGGCTACATGTGGTGGCGGCCGGCGACCCCGATGCTCCACTCGTCGTCCTTCTACACGGGCACCCCGATTTCTGGTACGGGTGGCGTGACCAGATCGTTCCGCTGGTAGAAGCGGGTTTTCGTGTCGTCATTCCTGATCAGCGGGGCTGTAATCTGAGCGAAGTTCCCGATGAGATTGATGCCTACCGGCTCTCGAATCTCGCCTCTGATGTCTGTGAACTGATCTACAGTGAAGGCAGGGAGTCAGCCCACGTAGCCGGACACGATTTTGGTGGCTTTGTCGCTTGGAATGTCGCCCTCCGGCACCCATCGATGGTCAATCACCTCGGGATCTTGAATGTTCCCCATCCGACAGTGTATCGAGAGACCCTCCGGTCGAGCCCCCGACAGATCCTTCGGAGCTGGTATGTGTGGTTCTATCAGGTTCCAAAACTTCCCGAATGGCTTCTGGGCCGAAATGACATGGCCAACATGGTTGATTCCCTCAAAATCACGTCAAATGAGGGCACGTTCGATACCGAAACGATTGAGCGTTATAAAGCCGCTTGGCAAAACACCGGCATCAAGCCACGGATCAACTGGTACCGGGGGTTCCGTCGGTCAGACAGCCCTCCGCGCGACACAATTACCCATCCAACGCTGATCTGCTGGGGGGAGGATGACATCGCTCTCCGTCCGATAATGGCCGAAAAGAGCCTCAATTACTGCGAAAATGGGCAACTTCGGATGTTCCCCGATGCGTCACACTGGGTCCACCATGAGCGGGAAGAAGTGTCTGAAAAACTAGTCCAGCATCTCAAATCAAGATGAACACACAACCATGCCCTCCACTCAGTCACGCCGGATGCTACTGCTGCCCGCCGGAGGCGTGCTCTCGATTCCACATTATATGTGTTCGTCTGTCTCGGCGGTCACCCGAGAATCGAACACCGTCTCCATTTCGGAGGTGCGGATAAGAACCTCGGCGATAACTACGTTGTATTCGATGTCGTAATAGATCGCCTGAACTCGCCAGTCTCCATCGGTACGTGCGTGGCCCGTGTTGACTACAACCGAGTCCGAACGTATCATTTGTTGAGGGTTTCTACAGATCCCTTGGAGCAATACCGACGACAAGTCGGACCGGGTATCAGCGGACGCAAACCGAGGCGAACAGCCCCTCACCGACAGGGAGGACGGTCGTCTCGAAGTCGGGATCGGCTCGAACTCGCTCGTAGTAGGCCATGATCCCGGGCAGCGAGGAGTCCGTGTCCGGTTCCGTCCCGTCTTCGAGATACGCAACCACGTCGTCTGGATCCATCCCGGTCGAGTGGAGCACGTTGTCCGCGATGACGAGGCCACCCGGCGCGACCTTCTCTCGAACGGCCTCGAAGCCTTCGACGTAGCGATCGTTCTCGTGATCGAGAAGCACCATGTCGAAGGGGCCGTCGTAGCGCTCGACCGTCTCTAGGGCGTCGCCGTGTTCGAAGACTGCGCGGTCGTCGTAGCCGCCGCGTTCGAAGTATGTCCGAGCGGCGTCGAGCTCGTCCTCGTCGACCTCTGTGAGCACGATGGTTCCGTCGCTCCCCACGACCGGCGCGATCCAGTACGCGGAGTAGCCGTATCCCGAGCCCAACTCGAAGACAGTGTCCACGTCCGCGAGGCGCGCCGCGAGGCGGAGTGTCGAACCGACCTCCGGACCGACGGTCGGGAATCCATCACGCTCGGCGCGCTCTTCCATCTCTTCGAGGACGGCGTCCCGGTCGGTCGACGCGAGCGAAAGCAGCCGATCGACCGACTCGGTGTGTAACATCGACATCAGCTGGTCCGTCACGAGCTCACCGTAAAGTTCGTTGCAAACCGGTAGGTTTGTTCACAACTAGCGATCATAAGGCGGTAGAAGGCATTGGCGTGCTGTGGCTGCCGTGGCAGGCCGACCAGATATCGACTGAGTCCGTCCGGAACGTCGTGCGTGGCGCTGCCGTCGTCGCCGACGTACGATCCCTGACGCTCCGCCGGTCGTGGCGCGCCGGAGGACGTGACGCCGCACACGCTGCGGCACAGCGTCGCCTACCGGATGCCGAACGTCGAGAGCGGCAACACGTTTACGACGTGCGGAACCGGAGTAGATCCGATCGATCAGTCTTGATCATTGACATACCGTTCTTGAAGAAGAACTTTACATTGATCGGAAATCCATTCCTGTGCCCTTGATTCGATGCGTTCGATAGCTGTTTCGACATCCTCGTCAGGAACTCTCACATCGTACAGTCCGTTCACATCCTCGACATCCGAAGTAAGTAGTGGACCGATGTTGTTGAAGCAACTGTCCTCATAGACGACCGCAGTGCATTCTGGATCGGCGTCTAGTTTTTGGATCCACTCTTTGAACTCGACAATAACTGAACTGTTGATATCCTGGACTGCCAGTCGATTAGGGTTATCAGGATCCTCGTCGGAATCAATTGTTTCACTGTAGCAGTCATCATCGAATGCCAGGTCGGGAAGAGTATCGGAGCGATTCAGGCGATTTTTGAGAAAAACGAAGACGGCGACATCAGCCCCCTCAAGGAAGTCGAAGCTTTTCTCTCGCCAGTAGTCCCGCTTTTCTTTGCGGGTCGCACCTTCGGGTGGGCGCCCCTCGTGGTCGCTGCAAATGCGCGCCTGAGAGTAGCCGCGATCTCGGAGTTCGAGCGCGATAGCCCGGAGGTAGTTCTCACAGTCGCCCGCGTAGGGTCCAAAGATACGAAGCCGCAGATAGGGGCGAAGAGCACGTTCCGAGAACCGGTTGATACGCTCGTTGGCCCCAGTTAAACCATCCTCAAAATCACGTACCATCTGGCTGTTAGTGTCACTCGAACACCATAGATTTAATATTGTTGCTACAGAATATTTGACTACAAGGCCACAACAAATCGTGTCTGACAGAAAAGTATATAAGTAACAGGAGATATGACAGCACATCGGATCAAAACGATTTGACCATGATGGAACCCACCACCCACATCGGATCTGACAGTGATGCAGATGATTACAAGAAACTCCTTCCACGAGAACCAATGGCAGCCGTCGACGCCTTGGGCAACGATAAATCCAAGGCGATCATCGCCTGCCTGATCGAGGAAGGTCCAAAGTCGTACTCACAGCTGAAAGACACGTTGGATATCGCATCCGGTAGTCTAACCAATGCACTGGACCCGCTCAAGAATGCGGGTCTTGTGAGCAAACGTGTCGTCGACTCGGAAGGTGATCCCTACACTACGAACTACGAAGTAACCCCCTTCGGGAAGCGATTGATGAGCTGTTTGTACGATTCGCTGGGCACTATCGATCAGACCCCTCCACGCCAACGCAGAGCAGAGAATTACAGTGATCAGAAAACTGGGAAGGAACCACTTATCGGATGGAATGAGCCGGCCGAGGATACCAAATCCGACGAGGTTATTGAATTTAGACAATGATCCCCGAACTCGGGGTCCCGGAGTATCACGTCCAGTCGGTCGATATTGATGCCGAACCGACGCCTGGGACAACTGTTGTCGGTGTAGTTGTCAGTACTATTGAAATTCAGAATCCAGAGAGACAGGACGACCCTGCAGGCCTTGTCTGCGAGGCTAGCATCGAACTTGAACTACATCTACAGAAAGAGGTTGAGGATGAGAACTTCGATAATCAGTTTGGATCCATAGAGGTCGATCTATTGATATTTATTCCCGAGGAAGACGACGAACTTGCCGAATACGTATCGGAGTGGAAGGAACATGGCTACGAAGAATTAGATCATAAGTTCATCCGGCACGTGGAATCAGGGATTTTAGAAGATGTTTTAAATCCGATTGGTGATCTCCTCTCTCCATCTTTCCGTGGAATCGTTCCTTGGATGCAACTCACGCCACCTGATCTGGCAGAGCCCGAGTCTGAATAAACGCGCTGGAGTTTGTGGTCTGTGACTCTTACCCCTAGATCGGAAGTGCAGGGTTCGAATACTCTGTTACGTACCGAACGAGACAGATCTCAATCACTCAGCAGAATCGAGCCTCCCAACCCACGAGAGATCGCTCCCGATCAGCAAACGGTACTGTTGAAACTCCCTCCAAGAGCGATTCACGTTGACCTCGTCCCTGATAAACTCCAACAGTGACAAGCTTCAAGTCCACCGCTGGCCGGGTACAACACGAATGAGACTCTTCGCCTCGGCGTCGGACAGACGGCGGGGAATCCTCGCGCTCGTCGGCGTCGCCGTCGGGTTCGTCGCCCTCTACCTCTTCGTCCGCGAGTACGCGGGATTCATCACGAACGCCGAAGCGTTGCGGGTGTGGCTCCAGCAGTTCGGCGTCCTCGCCCCGCTCGTGTTCATCGCCATCCAGGCCCTCCAGGTCATCGTCGCACCGATCCCCGGACAGGTTGTCGCCCTCGTCGCGGGCTATCTCTTCGGCTCCTTTTGGGGCACCGTTTACAGCCTCACGGGCGTGCTGATCGGGAGCTCGATCGCCTTCTCGCTCGCGAAACGGTACGGTCGGTCGTTCGTCGAGGACGTGATTCACGAGGACGTGGTCGCCCGCTTCGACGGATTCGTCGACACGGTCGGGGTTCCGGGGCTGTTCGCGTTCGTGATCATCCCCGGTCTTCCGGACGACGCCATCTGCTTTCTGAGCGGGCTCACGAAGTGGAAGCTCCCCACCTTCATCGCCGTGATCAGCGTCGGTCGCCTGCCGGCGTACGTGTTCACCGTCTACGCCGGCGGCAGGATCGCCGACGGACAGTTCCTCTTAGCGTTCGCGCTCATCGCGGTCGTCGTCCTCGCGTCGATCGTCGGCTACTACAAGCAGGAAACGGTCAGAGACCTCGTCGCTCGTATCGAGCCGCGACTCCCCTTCTGAAGACTCGCCGCGTCGGGGTGTCCCGCGGCGGGTCATCGCCACGCCCGACGCCGTCCCGCGTCCGACGGCGATTCCCACGCCCGACGCTACCCTGACGACTATCCCCACGTCCACTGGGAGTCGAGGACGAAGCGATAGAGCCCGCTGAGGAAGATGGCGATCGCGTTGGCGACGAGGTACATGAGACTCCCCCACTCCACGAGGGCGTAGAGGACCGCGAGCTGGATCGGGATGGCCGTCCCACGGACCAGATTCGTCTTCAGCAGACCGGTGAGGTAGTCCGTGGTGCCCGTGTTCTGACTCGCTTGGAACGTCCACGCGTTGTTGAGCACGTACGAGAGGATGATCGTGATCTCGATCGCGATGGTGGCGCCGATCAGGTAGTTCACTCCCGCGACGTCGACAAACGACCACAGCAGGCCCATCTGTATCCCCGCCGTGAGCGCACCGACGACGACGAACCGACGCATCTGAACGGCGATCGGCCCGCTCGTAAGGTTCCTGAGAACGGATCGAATCATCACCGGTAGCCGAGCGCTTCGAGGCGGGCTTCGAGGTCCTCGTCGACCTCTCCGTCCTCGCCCTCCTCGGTGTCTCCGGCCGCCACCGCGTCCGCCTGTCTGTCGCGGAGCTCCGCGACGTGGTCGGCGGCGATCGGCGCGAACCGCTCGACGACCGCGAGCGCCTCGTCGGACGGATCCGCAGAGCGGTCCTCCTGCTGAGTCGGGTCCGACGGTCGGTGATACAGCTCCGTCTCTCCCGTGTCCGCGTTCTCGATGTACGTCCACTCCGCGTCGCGGACGCTCACGAGGAGGTCGCCGTCAGACAGGGACCGCGGGATCGGCTGGTCGGTCACCTCCTCGCCCCGGACGGTGACGGAGACGACCGGGTCCTGATCGGGCGACTCCTCACCGCTGACCGTCGGTGCGAGCGACTCGCCGCGCCACTCCGGGGGCGATTCGACGTCGAGCAAGTCGGCGACGGTCGGCGGGATCGCGTCGAGGCCGACGTGTTCGGACACCCGACGCCCGCCGTCCTCGCCGGGGACGTTCACGATGAGCGGCACCCGAATCAGCTCGTCGTACAGCTTCGGGTAGTGCGCGAGGTGGCCGTGCTCCTGGAACTCCTCGCCGTGGTCGCCGGCGACCACGATCGCGGTCTCGTCGGCGATCCCGGCCGCTTCGAGCGTGTCGAGCAGGCGTCCGACGCTGGCGTCGACCTGTCGAACCGTCGCCTGATACAGGGTCCGGAGCTCCCGCAGGGTCCGCTCGCCGACCTCCCACCCGAGGCTCGTGCGCGTGTGGGCGTGGAGCATCCGGTGGGTGCCGACCAGCCCGTCCGAGACCTCGCGGATGTACCGCGGCGCGGGGACGTACGGGGTGTGGGTGTCCATGTAGTGGACCCACAGGAAGAACGGGTCGTCGGCGTCCTCGACGAAGTCGGTCGCGGCGTCCTCGACGTCGAACATCCGCGACGCGTCGAGGAAGGGGCGGTCGTCGCTGTCGCCTCGGATCTTAGAGCCGAGGCGGCGGAACGGCGACGTGACGAGCTGGATCCACGCCTCGACCGTCGGGTGCGCCGCGAGATACCGACTGTACCGGCTCGACCCGACGCTCGTGACGAACGGTTCGAACTCGTCGAACCCCTCCGGATACCCCCAGTGGGAGGTGAGGAACCCGTTCGCGGCGTTGAAGCCGCCGGTCGCGACGCCGGCCTCGGAAAGCACCGACGCGAGCGTCCGGGACCCTTTCACGCCGATGTCGCCGTTCCGGGCAAAGACGGGCTCGGAGGCGAGGATCGACGGGAACGAGAACGGCGTCCAGTTTCCGGTCGCGAACGACTGGTCGAAGACGGTCCCGTCGGCGGCCAACTCCGAGAGCACCGGCGAGTGCCGGTCGTCGTCGTAGGGTCCGATCGCGTCCGCCCGGAGAGAGTCGATCGTGACGAGGAGGACGTTAGATATCTCTTCAGTCGACACCGAGGGGGAGTCCGTCGAATCCGGGTCCGTCGAATCCGGGTCCGTCGAATCCGGGTCCGTCGAATCCGGGTCCGTCGAATCCGGGTCGACCGAGCCCGATCCGTTCGAGTCCGACGACTTCGAAGCCGATGCCGCTGTGTCCGAGGCCGACGTATCCGATACCATGTTATGCGAGAGGAGATTCTGACGCCGTCGAACCGCGAACCGGCCCGACCGGTCGCACCGGGTCTCGCCTCCGGAGGGAGCGGAACGCGAACCTCCGTCGAGTTGAGGGGTCGGCGAAGACCCCCGAACTCGTCGGGCCGATCGACAGAATCACTAGTATACCCGACAGCGGTCTGCCAGCGGCTTGAGGATTTCGGTTCCCAAGGCGGCGTCGGGCGGTGCGAATTCCCCTGACGGAACGTAGCTATTTGACGCTCGCGCGCCGAGAGGAACGCATGACCGACGCGTCGAGCCAGGGGAGTCAGGAGGGAGAGCCGGCCGGCGACCGACGTCTCGGGGTCGAGGCGCTCGACGAGCCCGTCCCGTCGGACGAGATCCCCGAGGGCGTTCCGGGGGAGTCGCGGGCGATCGACGCCGGTGACGTCCGGCTTCACGTCGTCGAGGCGGGTCCCGAAGACGGGAAGCTACTGGTCCTTCTCCACGGGTTCCCGGAGTTCTGGTACGGCTGGCACGAGGCGCTCGCGCCGCTGGCCAACGCGGGTTACCGGGTCGTCGTCCCCGACCAGCGCGGCTACAATCTCTCCGAGAAGCCGCCCGCCGTGAGCGACTACCGGATCGACGCGCTGGCGCGGGACGTAGTCGGCCTGATCGACACCTACGACCGCGAGACCGCCGCCGTCGCCGGCCACGACTGGGGCGCGGCGGTGGGGTGGTGGCTCGCGCTCCATCACGCCGACCGAGTCTCGGAGTTCGTCGCGGTCAACGTCCCGCACCCGACCGTCTTCGAGCGCGCCATCCGGAACTCGTGGGACCAGCGGCTCAAGAGCTGGTACATGCTGGCGTTCCAGCTCCCGAAACTCCCCGAGGCGGTCGCCAGCGCCGGGAACTGGCGGCTCGCCGTGCGGGGGCTCCGGGAGTCGAGCGATCCGGGGACGTTCGGCGACGAGGACTTCAGGCGCTACCGCCGCGCGTGGAGCCGCGACGGCGCGTTCGAGGCGATGGTGAACTGGTACCGAGCGATCGTCCGCGACCGCCCGACCCCGGAGACCGAGACCGTCGAGGTGCCGACGCTCGTGATCTGGGGCGCGCGGGACCGGTTCCTCTCGAGGCGGCTGGCCGGCGAGAGCGTCGAGCGCTGCGCGGACGGTCGCCTCCTCACCCTTGACGCGGCGACTCACTGGGTCGTCCACGAGGAGCCCCACCGCGTCGCTGAGGCGATCGCCGACCACGCCGATCCGCTGCCGCCGGGCGCGCGGGAGTAGGCCGCCGAGGCCGCGCCTCTCTCCGGGGCGCGTCCGGGCTCCGATCCCGCCCCGCCAAACGCCTTTTGTACCAACGCCGGAGAGGGGTGGTATGACGCTCGATCGATACGCCGACGCGGTCGACGACCTCTCCCCCGACGACGGAGAGGTCGAGACCGCCGAACTGGTCGTCACCGACGACGTGCTCGTCAAGGCGTTCGCGCTCGGACCGGGCGCGACCGTCGAGCCGCACGAGCACGGCGACGCCACCAACGTCTTCCACATCCTCGAAGGCGAGCCGACCGTTATCCGCGGGGACGAGGAGGAGTCGCTCGCGGCGCCCGCGGTCGTCGTAAACGAGCGCGGAACCGTCCACGGCGCCCGGAACGACACCGACGAGCGCGCCGTCATCACGGCGAGCCTCTGTCCGCTCCCCTGATGGACGGCGAGATCGACCCCGACGAGCTGGCGGCGCTGCTCGACGGCGATGGGGCCGACGCCGATGACGCCGACGCCGATGACGCCGACACAGACGACCTCCGAATCGTCGACATCCGCGACCGGCGCGCCTTCGACCGCGGGCACGTCCCCGGAAGCGAGTGTATCCCCTTCCCGGAGCTGACGACCCGGATCGCGGAACTGGAGGGCTCGGCGCGGATCGTCACCGTCTGTCCCCACGGGATCTCCAGCCGGCAGGCGGCCCAGCTGATCGGGAGCTACGCGGGAACGCAGGACGCGCGCGTCGAGAGCCTCCGCGGCGGCATCGAGGCGTGGGAGCGCAGCGCCGGCGAACTGGTCGCGACGAGCGTCGACGGGGGCGACGGCGGGACGAACCCGAACGAAGGCGTGGACGAGGGACCGGACGCGCCGTTTTAGCTCCGCTCCCTCTGGCTACCCGCTCCGCCGACCGGGACGCGCGAGCGCCGCGCCGGCGACGGCGATTGAGACGAGAGCGACCCCGGGACCGAATCCGGGCGCGCCGTCGGCCGAGACCGGTCCGTCGCCCTCGACCGCCACCGTCGTCGACGCCTCGTCGACCGGACCGACGGCGCTGACCGTCACGTTTCGGGGACCGACGCCGATCGACCCCCCGTCCCCGAATCGGATCTCGCGTTCGACCGTCGTCTCCTCGCCGGCGTCCAGCCGCACCGGGGCGGTCTCGACCGTCTCGCCGTCGGCCCGGAACGCGATCTCCCCGCCCGCGGGCACACTCGCGTCGTTGCCCACGGTCGCGGTCGCGACGACCGACTCGCCGGCGGAAACGCGGTCGCGGTCGGTCGAGACCTCGCGGACGTTCGGGCGGGCGGGCTCGGAAACGGCGACGGTCAGGCGCTCGCTGCCGATCCGGACCTCGTACTCGCCCGGCTCGTCGAACCGATGCTCGAAGCGCTCGACCGCCTCGGCGCCGGCGTCGAGCATCCCCGACCGGTTCGCGACCGACTCGCCGTCGACCGAGAGCGACAGGTCGTAGCTCCCGGCCGCGCCGCCGGTGTTCGACGCGACGACCGCCACGGCGAGCGACTCGCCGACGACGAGTTCGACGGGGTCGCGGGCGACGGTCCGGTTCCGGTACTCGCCGGTCGCCCGGACCCCGTCGGCGGCGAGCCCGTATCCCACCTGCGCGGGGGTCTCGCCGAACGCCGCCGCGTGGGCGTCTCGGTCCCACATCTCGGGGGCCTCCCGCGTGGTCGTCAGTCGCTCGGCGGCGGCGCGGATCTCGCTCGCAGTGGCGTCGTCGGCCCCCTCGGCGGCCGCCGCCTCGACCGCGTCGAGAACGTCCTCGTTGGTGACCGGCCCGTCGGCCTCGTTGAGGTCGCGGAGGACCGTCGCCAGCGACGCGGCGCCGTCGGTCTCGTTCCGGAGCCGGCGGTCGATCTCGCCGGCGACGAGCGCGCCCTTCGTGTAGTCGGGGTTCCCCTCCCACGTCGCCGGATCGGCGAGCACCGCCGAGGCGTCGGGATCGCGCTCGCCGCGGGCCAGCGTGCGCTCGAACGCGTCGAAGTCCGCGGCGCCGCGTTCGAGCGCGAACAGCGCGGCGTAGTGGGTCGCGCTCGCCTCCGTGATCCACCGACCGCTCGCCTCGGTGCGGTACGCCTGCCGGGTGTGGACGTACTCGTGGGTCCAGACGTCCGCGGCCGTGCCGGCGGGCTCCTCGTCGCTGACCCACAGGTCCGCGTCGCCGGTCTGCAGCCCGCGGACCGCCCACGACACCTCGCCCGTGGGCGCGGCGAACGCGACCACTTCCTCGTCGCGGGCGCCGACCTGGAGCGCGTTCGAGGCGTCGGCGAACACGCCGAACACCTCGTCGGGCTCCGCGACCGGGTCCGCGGCGTCGGGGACGATCAGCCGGTAGCGCTGGCCCGCGGCCTCGCGGACGTACTCCTCGTGCGGCCCGAGGAACGCCATCGACTGCGAGGCGACGCCCTCCCCGGGAACGACCGTCTCGCGGTCCAGCCGGACCTGCGCCTCGTACTGCCCGGTGTACGACCACGCGGCGGCGACGCGGGGGGTCCGGACGAGCGCCCACTCGCCCGCGTCGACGAAGCGGTAGGTGCCGTCGGTCGCGAGCGGCCCCTCCTGCTCGACCGTGTCGTTCGCGTCGACGGCGTACGTGAGCGAGGGGTCCGCGGTCTCGCCGTCCCACTCCCAGACGGACTCGCCGGTCTCGGCGTCGTCGACCGGGGCGAACCCGTCGGCCTCGACATCGGCGCCGGCGTCGACGCTGAGCAGCGTCACTTCGAGCTCCGTGACCCGATCGGGGATCGCCGCCCGCGTCGTGACGTCGATCGACCCGCGCTCGTCGGTCTGGGCGAGTTCGTGGCGTAACCGAATCACGTCGGCGTCGTCTCCGGATGTCTGTGCCACCGAGTCCGCGTCGAGACTTCCCGAGAACGATTCGGCGGGGGAAGCCGTCTCACCGGTGGCGACCGGAGCGACCCCGACGCCGGCGGCCGCCACCCCGACGATCAGGAGCGCGACGACCAGGGACGCGACGACCGCGGTTCGAACACCGGAGGACGGCTCGGACCGGCTCATGTGTGCCGTACCGCGCGCACCGGGTTTAGGACTGTTCGTGGCTGCGTTGACACGACTGCGTTGACGCGACCGCGTTGGCGCGACCGCGTTAACACGACCGCGCTGACGCGACCGGGGCGACGAGTCGGCGTCGCGATGCGACGCTGGGCGGGTCGAGAAGTAGGGGGGAGGGAGCGTGTGACGTGCCCCTCCGACTGCGCGATGTCGAGGCCGGGATATAGTTATGCGGTGCTTGCGGGGGTCGTCTCGCCCTCAAATCGCGTGGATCCGGGTCGTCCAGAAGTCGCGGAAGGCGTCGTCGAGCGCGTCCCGCGGCTTCCCGGTCGCGTCGGAGACGTCGGTGACGTCGGCGTGTTCTCGGACCTCGCCGAGCACGCTGCGCTCGCCGACGACGATCGTCCGGTCGATCGGGGCGTCAGAGTCGTCGAGGTCCGTCAGCGCCGCGGTCGCCTTCTTGAGGTGGTCGTCGATCTGCCCCTCGCGCCGGCGCTCGAACCGCCCCTGCGAGAAGCCGCCCTTCGAGTGCGCCTCCTTCACGTCGGAGGTGAACCCCTCGAAGTCGACCCGCTCGTCGCCCTCGTAGACGCCGAGCGCGAAGGTGTCCGACCGGACGAGCGCGAAGGCGACCCGCCCTGTCGGTCGGAACCACGACTCGTCGAGGCGGAACTCGTCGCTCCACCGGTCGAACGGCGCCGGCTCGATCGGGGGCGTCAGCGCCGCGCTCACCGCCCCGGTGTCGTCAGCGATGACGACCGCGGGGGCGGCCCGCCTGACGAGTCGGGTCCGGTCGCCGAACCACTCCGCGACGCTCGACGGGACCGCGTCCTCGTCCGGGACGAAGGCGGTGAGGAGCCCCTCGGCGTCGGCGCTCTCGATTCCCCGGAAGCGGTCGAGAGCGTCCGCCAGCCCCGGCCCGCGGGCGTCGCTCACGCGGCGGAACTCGACCGACTCCTCCTCTCCTTCGGCGCGGTCGAGGCGCTCCTCAAGCGACTCGATCCGGTGTTCGAGTTCGTTGACGCGCTCCTCGGCGCGCTGGCGGTCCGCGACGGCGTCGGACCGACGCTCCTCCTCGGCCTCGGCGCGGCGTTCGAGGTGGCGCTTCTCCTCCTCCAACTCCGCGATCCGCTCCTTCAGCTCGGCGCGCCCGAGCAGCCTGTCGATCATACCCGAACGGGAACCCTCCGCCACCTAAAAGGTGCGTCTGCGGCGGCGACGAGAGCGCGACCGCTCATAACTGACGGGCGGTGGCGTGTGCCGGTGAGCGCCGCAACGCGGCGCGAACCGCACGCGCGCGGTCGCCGGCGGCGTTGCCGCCGGCTGCCAGAGGGACCGTCGGTCCCTCGCTGGAGTCGGTCGCCCGAGCGAAGCGATGGGCGACCGACGAGGCTGGGGAGGCGTGAGGTGCGGTTGCGGTGCGGGCGGGACTCAAAGGGGCGGCCGCGAGGCGGTCACAGGCGACGGAAGCACTGGAGGGAGAACGGAGTGAGCGACCGCGTCGCACTACGCGTTCACGTGCGGTTCCCAGCCCTCCCAGCGCAGCAGCGTCTCGGCGCGGTCCGCGTCCGCCAACAGCACGTTCCGCCGATCCGGGAGGGCGTCGTCCGCGAGCTCCTGGGGGATCGCGAGCGTGCCGCTCGGCACGTCCTCGTCGCCGCCGACCGGGATGTGCCCGCCGCCGACCTTCATCACGAGCGGGGCGTCGAGTCGCTCGACGCCCTCGCCGTCGGCGTACAGCTGCTCGTTGACGTGCTCGTGGTCGACCCGCTGGATGACGGCCCGCTCGCCGTCGTGGGGTTCCACGTACAGTTCCCCCAGGTAGTAGCCGCTTGAGAATCGCTCGAACATTCTGTGCATGTTAATCTCTGTCACGGGAATACATAAGTGTTTCTCGGACAGGATCAAGCGTGATAATTAGGAGACCAAAGCCCGTCGGCGTCACACCGGAACCGGTCGGTCATCCGCGACACGCCGCCCTCTCCGCACTCTCCGCCCGGCCTCACTCCTCGTCGGAGCGTCGAGTGACCTCGTGACGACCGAAGCCGTACCGAAGCCGGTTCGCGAGCCGCCGGGAGAAGCGCCCCTCGTTCCGGGAGTCGAACCGCTCCGCGAGCGCCTGATAGATGATCGGCACGGGGACCTCCTGTTCGAGCGCCTCTCGGACCGTCCACGTCCCGGTGGATCCCCCTGCGACGTGGTCGGCCACGTCGCCCAGATCCGACCCCTCCTCGCGGAACGCCTCCTCGCAGAGTTCGAGGAGCCACGACCGGATCACGGCGCCGTTGTTCCAGGTGCGCGCGACCGACTCCATGTCGAGGTCGTAGCGCCCCTCGGTGAGCAGTTCGAACCCCTCGCCGTACGCCTGCATCAGCGCGTACTCCACGCCGTTGTGGACCATCTTCACGTAGTGGCCCGACCCCGACTCGCCCATGCGGTCGTGGCCGTCCGGGCCGGTCGCGACCGCGTCGAACACCGGCACGAGCGCCTCGTAGGCCCACTCGGGACCGCCGACCATCAGCGAGAAGCCCGCCTCGGCGCTGGCGGGGCCCCCGGAGGTGCCGCAGTCGAGGTACGCGGCGTCGGTCTCCTCGGCGCGCCGGACCGACGCCTGAAACTGCGAGTTCCCGCCGTCGACGACCACGTCGTCGGCATCGAGGTGCGGCTCCAAGTCGTCGAGCGTGGCGTCGACCGCGTCGCCCGCGGGGACCATGAGCCAGACGCGCTTGCCGTCGTCGTCTACCTCGCTCGACCCGTCGAGCCGGTCGCACAGGTCCGCGACCGAGTCCGCGGCCGTCGCGCCCGCCTCCGCCGCCTCCGCGGTCGCCTCCGCCGAGAGGTCGAACGCGACCACGTCGTGGCCCGCGTCGAGCGACCGATTCACCACGATCTGCCCCATCCGCCCGAGTCCGATGACGCCGAGTTCCATGCGCGAGGGGTGGCGACCGCCCGCCGTAGTGGTTCCGGTTCGGGGCTCGCTCCGGCGCGTCAGCGACCGCGGAGGGACGCCCGAACGGTTTTGCTCGCGGCGGTCGTGTCACGCCCATGCCACGAGTCAGCGAGAGCGACCTCGACTGGACCGACACGGAGCGCGGGGAGACCCGGTTCCGCCGAAAGCAACTCGCCGAGGCCGCCGACGGCGGGGAGATCGGCTGCAGCCTCTACGAGCTGCCGGCCGGCGCGAAGTCGTGGCCGTACCACTACCACACCGCCAACGAGGAGGCGATCTACGTGCTGTCTGGGAACGCCACCTTGCGTCACGACGGGGAGACGGTCCGGATCGAGGCCGGCGACTACGTCCCGTTCCCGGCGGACGAGTCGGGCGCCCACCGCGTCATCAACGAGGGCGACGAGCCGGTCCGATACCTCGCGATGTCGACCATGACCGAGCCGGACGTGACGGTGTACCCCGACTCGGACACCTTCGGCGTGTACGTCGGGTCGCCGCCGGGCGGCCGCGAGGAGCGCTCGCTGGAGGGGTACTACGCGATCGACGGCGACGTCGACTACTGGGAGATGTAGCCGTCCGGTCGCGCTCTCACGAGTCGATGTCGTCTCCCGCCGTCTCGGTCGCCGCCTCTCCCGCCTCAACCTCCCGCTCCCCGAGGTGCGCGCGCAGGGCGTCGACGTCCTTGTTGCCCGCGCCGGTGTTCAGGAGGACGACGGTGTCATCGGGGCCGAACTCGCCCGACTCCGCCAGCGCGAACGCCCCCGAGACGCAGGCCGCGCAGGTCGCGCCGACCTCCAGCCCCTCCGTCCGAGCGACCTCGATCGCGGCGTCGAGGATCGCGCGGTCGGTCGTCGCCACCGCGCCCCCGTCCGACTCTCGGATCGCGTCGAGGACGAGCGGGCTCGCGCCCGGATCCGGGATCGCGATCCCGTTGCAAGCCGTGTCGACCTCGTCGTCCGGGACCGGTTCGTGGCGGTCGGCGCCCGACTCGTAGGCGTCGACGACGGGCGCACACCCGGCCGCCTGCGCGGCGTACATCGGAACGAGTTCGTCGGTCCACCCCAGCTCGCGAACCTCGCGGGCGGCCTTGTGCATCCCGACGAGGCCGACGCCCCCGCCGGTCGGGTAGACGACGCCGTCGGGCGCCCCCCAGTCGAGCTGTTCGAGCAGCTCTAACGCCATCGTCTTCTTCCCCTCGTGGCGGTACGGAGTCACGAACGTCTTCGTCGAGTACCAGTCGGGGTGGTCCTCCATCGCCTCCGCGTACGCGCGCCCGGCGTCGCCGATCTGCGAGTTTCCGTCGATCGGATCCGTCACGGTCAGGTCGGCGCCGTGGACCTCCGTCATCGCCTTCTGGGTGAACCCCGCCCGCGAGGGGAGGAACACGTGGGCGTCCAGATCCGCGCGGGCCGCGTACGCGGCCGCCGCCTGTCCGGCGTTGCCGGCGCTGTTCAGCGCGACCTCCTCCGCGCCGTGCTGGCTCGCGGCCGTCATCGCCAGCGACTGCCCCCGGTCCTTGAACGTCCCCGTCGGGTTCGATCCCTCGTCTTTCAGGAGGACCCGTCCCACGCCCATCGCGTCCGCGAGCCCCGGACACTCGATCAGCGGCGTCGCGCCCTCGCCGAGCGACACCGCCGCGTCAGTCGCGAAGGGTAGCAGCTCCGCGTACCGCCACATCGACTCGAACGGACGCTCGGCGAGGTCCTCGGGGGAGAGGTCGATCCGATCGAGGTCGTACGTCGGGTCGAGGATCCCGCCGCAGTCCGGGCATCGGTGCGTCGCGGCCTCCGGACCGAACGCCTCGCCGCAGTCGACACACGAGAGCCCCGTGAACGCGTCCGTCGTTTCCATGGAGTCGCGTTCGACCGCTCCCGACTTCGGTCCATCGGTCCGAGATCGGCTTCAAACCCGAAACGGATGAAGAGGAAACGGGAGAGAGCGGGAGGTGCTACCTCCGCGTATGACCCGACTGACGGTCCGGCTCGACTTCCCGAGCGGCTCGTGGCTGGGTGACGTGTCGCGGAGCCACCCGGACGCGACGCTCCGTGCGACCGAGACGGTCGCCGCCGCGGAGGGAGAGGTGACCGCGCTCGCCGTCGCCGGCACCGACCGCGCGGCGACGGAGGCGACGCTGCGCGACCATGACCGCGTCGATCGGGTCGACGTCAGCGAGCGCGCCGGCCCGGCGACGCGGCTCCGAGTCGTCGCCCCCGCACCGCCGCCGCACGTCGCAGCCGCGCGAGCGGTCGGCCTCCCGATCGAAGAACCGGTCACGGTGACGAACGGGCGCGCGACCGTCGAGGTCGCCGGCGATCGCTCCCGGCTCACCGCGTTCTGCCGACGGCTCACCGGTGAGGGCGTCACCGTGGGTGTCGAGGCGAGCAACACCGAGGAGGACCTCGTCCTCACGGACGCCCAGCGCGACCTCGTCCTCGCCGCCGTCGCTGCCGGGTACTACGACACCCCCCGAGAGTGCACGCTCACGGAGCTCGCCGAGTCGCGCGACCTCGCGAAGTCGACGTGCAGCGAGACCCTCCACCGCGCCGAGGGGCGGGTGTTACGCCGGTTCGTGGACGGCGAGTTCGACTGCGACGACCGGGAGAAGAGCGGGGAGACGCCGTTCGGCGACGACGCCGAGCCGAGGCGCGAACGCGACCGAACGGAGCCGGTCGACATCGCTACCAGCGAGCCGTGAGGGGCGCTACTCCCCGTCCAGCGCCTGCCACGAGAGCTTCGGATCCCGCGCGGCGCTCACCTGGTCGATCCGAGCCGCAGCGGTGCGGTTCGGGGCGGCGTCGAGCGCCTCGTCCGAGTCCGCGTACGCGAGATTGAACGCCTCCGCGAGGTCGTCGAGCGACGACCGACCTTCGATCTCGGTCGGCTCCGTCAGCATCGCCTCGGGCACCATCTCCGGCCACTTCGTCGTCGGCGGGTGAACGCCGAAGTCGAGCATGCGCTTCGCCACGTCGGCGGCGTCGCGCTCGCCCGCCGTCGCCGCGAACTCGTGGTGGAAGGGGCCGTACGGCACGTCCAGATCGATCTGCTCCGCGAGGTAGTTCGCGTTGAGCACCGCCTTCGCGGCCGCGTCCGCGAGCCCCTCGTCGCCGAGCCGAGCGATGTACGCGTAGGTCTTGACGAGGACGAGCCAGTTGCCGCCGAACCCGTGGACCTTTCCGATCGTCTCGTCGGGATCGAAGGGCTCGTAGCCGCTCCCGTCCTCTCGCTCGCGGACCCGCGGGGAGGGGAGGAACTCGGCGAGGTCGTCGACGACGCCGACCGGGCCGGCGCCCGGCCCGCCCCCACCGTGCGGAGTCGCGAACGTCTTGTGGACGTTGTAGTGCATCACGTCGAACCCCATGTCGCCGGGCCGACCGCGGCCGAGCAGGGCGTTGAGGTTCGCGCCGTCGTAGTAGAGCAGCCCCCCGGCGTCGTGGACGATATCGGCGATCTCCGTGATGTCGCGCTCGAAGAGCCCGACCGTGTTCGGGTTGGTCAGCATGAGCGCGGCGGTGTCGTCGCCGACGGCCGCCTCCAGCGCCTCGACGTCGACCCGCCCGTCGTCGCCGGACGGCAGTTCGACCACGTCGTAGCCCGCCATCGCGGCGGTCGCGAAGTTGGTGCCGTGCGCGGAGGCGGGGATCACGACCTCGGACCGGTCGTTGCCGTGGTGCTCGTGGTACGCCTTCGCGACCGCGATGCCGGTGAACTCGCCGGCGGCGCCCGCGGGCGGCTGGAGCGTGACCGCGTCCATCCCGCCGATCTCGCCGAGGTACTCCTGGAGCCGGTACTGCAGTTCGAGGTTCCCCTGGGCCGCCCGCGCGGAGCGGTCCGGGTGGATCGCCGCGTTCGGATCGGCGGCCACGTCCTCGGTGAACTTCGGGTTGTACTTCATCGTACAGCTCCCGAGCGGGTACGGCCCCGAGTCGATCGCCCAGTTCATCTGCGAGAGCCGGGTGTAGTGGCGGGCGATCTCCGGCTCGGAGGGCGCCGGGAGGGTGAGCTCCTCGCGCGTCAGGTCGTCGGGCAGCGGCGACCCCTCGCGCACGTCGACGGTCGTCTCGTCCTTCTCCGAGAGCAGCGGCTCGTGGACGTCCTCGCCCTCGCGGGCGTAGTCGGCCTGGTCGTGGATCACTCAGATCACCTCCTCGAAGGCGGCGACGAGACCGTCGGTCCGCCCCGCGTTCAGGTCGGTCACGCACACCTGCAGCAGGTGTTCGCCGATCGCGTGGACCGCGAACCCCTCCGCCTCTAAGTCCGCCGCGATGGCCGCCGCGGGCTGGTCGACGCGCACGGCGAACTCGCGGACGTGGTGCCGGTCGTGGACCGGCGCGGCGGCGCCTTTCACCTCGTCGATCCGGTCGGCGAGCGCGGCCGCCTCCCTGACGCAGTCGTTCGCGAGGTCGACGAGCCCGTCGGGACCGAGCGTCGCCGCGTGGATCGCGGCGCGGAGCGCGACCCACGCCTGATTCGTACAGATGTTCGAGGTCGCCCGCTCCTTCCGGATGTGCTGTTCGCGAGTCTGAAGCGTGAGCGTGAACGCGCGGTCGCCCGCCGCGTCCTCGGCGGCGCCGACGAGCCGCCCCGGGACCTGCCGGAGGAAGTCGTCGCTGCAGGCGAAGAGGCCGAGCCCCATCCCGTAGGCGGTGGGAAGTCCGAGCGCGCCCGCCTCGCCGACGACGACGTCGGCGCCGACGCTCGCGGGCTCTTCGAGCACCGACAGCGACACCGGGTCCGACCCGAGCGTGAACAGCGCGTCGGCGTCGGCCGCGAGGTCGCCGATCGCTCCGAGGCGCTCTTCGATGCAGCCGCGGACGGTGGGGTTCTCGGCGTACACCATGACCACGTCGTCGCCGGCGCGGTCGGCGAGCGCGTCGACGTCGACGTTCCCGTCGGTCATCGGGTACGACTCGACGGTCAGGTCGGCGCCCGCGCAGTAGTTCTCCAGCACCGCGCGCTTCCCCTCGCGGAGGTGGTCGGGGACGAGGACCACGTCGCCCGAGGTCGAGCGGACGCGGTCGGCCAGCGTCGCCGCCTCGCCGAGCGCGGTCGCGGCGTCGTACATCGAGCAGTTCGCGACCGGGAGCCCCGTCAGCTCCACGAGCATCGACTGGTACTCAAAGAGGGCCTGCAGGAACCCCTGCGACACCTCCGGCTGGTACTGGGTGTAGCTCGTGAGAAACTCCGCGCGGTCGGCGAGGTGGTCGACGACGCTCGGCACGTAGTGACCGTAGTGGCCCCGCCCGAGGAACTCGGCGAGGTCGTCGTTGCGCGCGAAGATCCGCGAACACTCCGCGCGGATCTCCCGCTCCGAGCGCGGTTCGATCCCGAACTCGCCGTCGAACGCGACGGCGTCGGGGATGTCGAACAGCGCTTCTTCGTCGTCGACGCCGATCGCCGAGAGCATCGCCGCGGTCTCGCTGTCGGTGTGGGGCGCGTACGGGGTGCCGTCGGCCCCGCTCATCGGTTCGTCCCGTCCTGTCTGCGGTCGTTCGGTCGCCCGGTACCGGCTCGTCGATCGAAGGATGGCGTGGTCATAGTCGTATGTCCGCTGGTGGATCGCGCTTCGAGATCCGGCCGCTACGCGATCTGGTCGTCGTACTCGTCGGCGTCGAGTAGCCCGTCGGCGTCGCCGCCCTCGACGCGATCGACTTCGAGCATCCACCCGTCCCCGTACGGGTCCTCGTTGACGAGCTCCGGGCGGTCGAACAGCTCCTCGTTGACGGCGACGACCTCGCCGGACACCGGTGCGTACAGGTCCGAGACGGCTTTGATCGACTCGACGACGCCGAACGTCTCGCCGCCGGCGATTTCGTCGCCGACTTCGGGCAGCTCGACGAACACCACGTCGCCGAGCTCGTCCTGCGCGAAGTCGGAGACGCCGATCCGAACGGCGTCGCTGCCGGTCGTCGCCCACTCGTGCGATTCCAGGTACCGTCTGTCGTCGGGTACTTCGAAACTCATTGGTCAGGGGTCGTCGCGGTCCGCCTCCGGGATCGACGCGCGAGCGCGCCGTCGGCGTCTGCTCCGCATCGTTGGCCGGTTGCTGCCGGAATCCCGTGTTGGAACGCGGTCCGCGACACGTGTACGTCACCCTTCTGACGACGAGGAAATAAAAGGTGTGTTCGCGGCGGACTTCCGTCCGCGACGGGACTCCGGCGGCTCACGTCCACCGGTCGAGCCCGGTCTGGACCTGCGACTCCGCGATGCGCTCGAACCCGCGCTCAACCTCGTCGGCGGCGACGCCCCACTCCTCGACGACGTACTCGCGGGCGGCGTCGACGTCGGGGTTCACCGTCGGGTCCACCTCCACGTCGGTCGCCGGCGGGTCCATGAACAGCTCGCGGATCGCCTCGGCGTTCGGGATGTCGGCGCCGCGCGCGTCCAGGACGCCCCACAGGTCGCCGTGCTCGCGGACCGCCTTCACCGCCGTCTTCGGTCCGATCCCGCGGACGCCATCGTTGAAGTCGGTGCCGCAGAGCATCGCGGCGTCGACGAGCCCCTGCCGGTCGAAGCCGAGGCCGTCGAGCGTCGCCGCCAGGTCCATCAGCTCGGGATCGCCCCTGCTCGTGAGCTGGCGGAGGGTCGTCGGCGCGCCGAACAGCAGCGTGTCGTAGTCTTCGCTGCCGGCGTGGTCGACCGTCCCCGTCGCCGCCATGTGCGCGCACTGCGCTTCGCCCTCCGCCGGCGCCTCGACGATCGGCACGTCGAGTAAGCGGAGCAGTTCCCGGGTCGTCTCCTGAATCGTGTCGGTGAGCCGTTGCGTCCGGGCCTCCAGCCGCGCCGCCTCGACCGCGTCGCCGCGCTCCTCGGCGGCCGCCCGGCGCTCTTCCGCCGCCTCACGTTTCTCACGCCGGTCGGCGACCTCGTCGGCCTTCAGCTCGGTCACCGCCCCGTCGAACACCATCACGGGAGTCAGGCCGTGCTCGAAGAACTTCGGAAGTCCCTGCGCGACGCCGATCAGGTTGGCGACCTCGACGCCGTCGGCGGTGGTGTACGCTTCGTCGCTCGTCCACTTCACCGTCGTCGTGAGGTACCGGTACAGCCAGTTGTGCGCGTCGACGGCGACGACGCTCCCCTCGATCTCCGCGAAGGCCACGTCGCGGATCGCCGCGAGGTCGCGCAGGTCCGCGTTTCCCATCACCGATCCGTGGTCGTGGCGGCTCTTAAAGGATCGATTCGGGATCGGTCCGCGGGCTGGGCGGTCAGCGACCGGACGCACCCCCGCCTGCCGGCTTGTGGAGCGTTTATGTGCGTGAGCCGACTAGCTCCGGTACCGAATGGTCTCGCCGTTCGATGTGCTTGATGTCGACGAGGACGCCGACGAGGCGGCCATCGAGCGGGCCTACCGCGACCGCGTGAAGGAGGCCCACCCGGACCAGGGAGGGACCGTCGAGGAGTTCCAGCTCGTCAGGCGCGCCTACCGCGAACTCGACGATCGAGACCGGAACGGCGAGGCCGACGACGGCACCGACCCCGCCGACATCGACCTCAGCGACGACGAGGGCGAGGCCGACGCGGTGCAGCCGGTCCGCGTCGAGTTCCTCGACTATGCAGCGATCGACGACTACGGCTGGTCGCTCGACGACGACGACCTGTTCCGGAAGGCGTCGCACGCCGACCTCGACGAGTCGGCTCACGGCCGGTTACTGGTTCACCCCGACGAGAGCCTGCTGGAGGCGGCCGAGAACCGCGGATTCGCGTGGCCGTTCTCCTGTCGCGGCGGCGCGTGCGCGAACTGCGCCGTCTACCTCGTGGAGGGGGAACTGTCGCAGCCGACCGACCACATCATGCCCGAGGAGCTGGCGGAGCGCGGGTTCCGGCTCTCCTGTAACGGCTACCCCCTGAGCGACGATCTGAAAATCGTCTTCAACGTCAAACAGCTCGCCGAACTCGACGACCTCATCCTCCCGCCGGGGCCGTTCACCCGGCGGTGACGAGCCGGCGAGGCGCGTGGCACCCCCGACGACGACGGCAACCCTGGAAGTCGGTCGCGTGGCCTCAGAGACGGCGACGGCAACCCTGGAAGTCGGTCGCGTGGCCTCAGAGACGGCGATATCCTCATCTCGAAGCGCCCATATGAGAGATAATTATATATACGATCATTTGTTTTCTGTCATACATGAGTTCGAGTGAGGTGAAACTCCGGAGCGCGATCGGCGGAGTCTCGGTCGAAGGACAGCTCCACACGCTGAGCGTGTGGTTCATTCTGGCGCTGCGGCTGATGATCGGGCTCGCGTTCTTCCAGAGCGGTCTC
>ENA-ORCS01000021-ORCS01000021.1-marine-metagenome-genome-assembly--contig:-NODE-21-length-211485-cov-11.666692_pt1 | contig 211485 bp, 207 predicted proteins | sample MGYA00237781_ERZ508513 | MGnify/ENA primary metagenome ERZ508513 (study PRJEB26184, sample SAMN06268793) | marine metagenome | isolation source: Eden Landing Ponds, San Francisco, CA, USA | place... | reverse complement strand
CGCGTCCACCCCGGCGTCGGCGCGGGCCACAGCGACGAGGTCGCGACCGGCGCCGACGCGAAGTTCGGCGTCCCCCACGACGAGGCCGCCGCCGTCCTCGCGGACGCCGTCGACCGCGGCTTCGACGTGGTCGGCGTCCACGCCCACGCCGGTTCCGGCATCCTCGACGCCGACGACCTCGCCGCCCACCGCGAGGTCCTCGACCGAATCGCCGCGGTCGCCCGCAGCGCGCCCGCGGACCTGGAGTTCGTCGACATCGGGGGCGGCCTCGGCGTCCCGTACCGGCCCGAGGACCGACCACTCGACCTCGGTGCGGTCGCCGACGCGGTCCGAACGGCGCTCGCCGGCGTGGACGCCGACCTCGTGCTCGAACCGGGGCGCTATCTCGTTGCTGACGCGGGCGTCCTCCTGACCGAGGTGAACACGGTGAAGCCGACCGGCGGGTCGACGCTCGCGGGCGTCGACGCCGGCATGACTGACCTGCTGCGCCCCGCGCTGTACGACGCCCGCCACGAGGTCCGGTCGCTCGCGCCCGAGGCCGACGCGCGGGCGAGGGATTCGGTCTCCGTCGTCGGCCCCATCTGCGAGAGCACGGACGTGCTCGCCGCCGACCGCGACCTGCCGGCGCCCGAACGCGGCGACCTGCTCGCCGTCGGGAACGCGGGCGCCTACGGCGTCGAGATGGCATCGAACTACAACTCCCGGCCCCGGCCCGCAGTCGTCGCGCTCGACGGCGGCGACGACCGGCTCGCCCGCGAGCGCGAACCGCTCGGGGCACTCACGCGACTCGAACGATGATACCTCACGACCAGTACCACGGCACCGGCAACGACTTCGTAATCGTCGACGCGCACGCGGACGAGCGGCGCGAGTCCACGGACCGACAAGCGGGGAGCGGAGCGACCCGCGCGTACGTCCCCGACAGGGCGGCGTTCGCCGAGCACGCCTGCGCCGAGCGCGGCGTCGACGGCGTGCTCTTCCTGGCGGTCGAACCCCAGTACACGCCGCCGCGCGCCGTGATGACACTGGTCCAGCCGGACGGCTCGACGGCCGCGATGTGCGGGAACGGCGCGCGGTGTGCCGCCCGCTGGGTCGCCGAGCGCGAGGGCGTCGACACCGTGATGCTGGACACGCAGGCGGGCACGCGGCGCGCCGAGGTGGCCGACGAGTCGGTCACCGTCGAGATGGGCGAGCCGGCGTTCGACCCCGACACCGTCCCGGTCGCTCGCGACGAGCCGATGGTCAAGTCGTCGCTCGCTGGCTTCGCGGTGACCGCGGTGAACACGGGCGTCCCGCACGCCGTCGCGTTCGTCGACGACGTGGACGCCGTCGACCTCGACGCCGAGGCGCCGGCGCTCCGCCACCACGACGCCTTCCCGGAGGGCACGAACGTCACGCTCGCGTCCCGCGACGAGGACGGAGGGTTCAGCCAGCGCACGTTCGAGCGCGGCGTCGAGGGCGAGACGCAGTCCTGTGGGACGGGCGCCGTGGCGATTGCGGCCGTCGCGGCGCGACTGGGGCTGCTGGACGACGGCCGGAGCGACGTGACGGTACGGCCGCCCGGCGGAACGCTGCGGGTCGACGTCTCGGGGGACCGCGCGCTGCTCACCGGGCCGACCGTCTGGGAGGACGAGGGCGAACTACCCGTGCGCCCCCCGCGAGTCACCGATGCCTGAGTTCGACCCGCTCGCCTTCCACGCGGAAGCAGTGCGGACGCCGAGCCACGAGGACGTGGGCGCGGTGCGCGCGGTGCTGGTCGAGACCCTGCGCGAACGCGGCCACGGGGCAGTCGTCGACAGCGCGGGGAACGTTCGCGCGACGCGGGGCAGCGGCAGCCCACACGTCGTCCTGAACACGCACCTCGACACGGTGCCGCCCCACGTCCCCTTCGAGCGGGACGGCGACGTGGTCCGCGGGCGGGGCGCCTGCGACGCGAAGGGGCCGCTGGCGGCGCTGGTCGCGGCGTTTCTCGCCGTCGAACCGGAGTCCGGGTCGGTGACGCTGGCAGTCACGCCCGACGAGGAGACGGAGTCGACGGGTGCGGCGGCGCTCGACCTGGACGCCGACGCCTACGTCGTGGGGGAGCCGACGGACCTCGCGGCCTGCACGAGCGCCCGCGGGCGCTTCCAGTTCGACGTCGAGCTGTCGGGCGTCGGCGCGCACGCCGCCGACCCAGAGTCTGGTGTGAACGCCGTCGCCGCCGTCGAGCAGGCGCTCGCCGCGCTCCGGTCGTTCGACGCCGAGCGCGGTCCCGACGAGCACCCCGAACTGGGGCCGCCGACGCTCATACCGACCCGCGTTCGGGGCGGGGAGGCCGCGAACCGAATCCCCGACGAGTGTGCGATTACGGTCGACCGCCGGACGGTCCCGCCGGAGACCCAGGCGGGCTTCTTCGACGCCGTGAGGGCGCACCTCCGCGAGGCGATTCCCCAGTCCGTGGGCGTCGACGTCGTGCCCGTGGAGCGCGACACGCCGTTCCTCGAGGCCTTCGAGACGCGCGAGGACGCCGCCGTGGTCGACGCGCTCCTCGACGCCGGCGCGGGGTCGGCGCGGTCGTTCGGCGCCGCGACCGAGGCGTCGTACTTCGCCGCGGACGCGCCGACTGTCGTCTTCGGGCCTGGCGTCCTCGCCGACGACGAGGGGCCGGTCGCGCACGCCCAGCGCGAGTACGTCCGCCGGTCGGACGTCGAGCGCGCGGCGGAGGTGCTGACTGGCGCGCTCTCCTCGTTGGTGTAGGCCGCCCCGCTGGCGTGTCGGTCGGCTCACGCGGCCGCCGCGATGTACGCGAACACGCCGGCGAGAACGAGCAACACCACTAGCTGCACGGTGATCAACAGTAGCCGTTCTTCGAGTCCTTCCCCGAAGCTGTCCCACTCGGACGCCATGCGAACAGACGACTCGCGTCCGGCGGATAAACGTTGGCGACGGGTGGTGTCGCGTGTTCGACGCGGCCACGGACGGCACCCGAATCTGACTGGCGGGTCGGCGGTGCGTGGACGCGCCGACTCACCTCCCCCACTCGGTGTCTGCGTTCCTGTCGCGAGGGGGTTGGGTAGCGGTCTACCCGAAGAAGATGTCCGCGAGGTCGGCGCCGCGGGACTCCACGTCCGCGTACAGTTCCGTGTAGCCACAGGACGTGCAGGTGACCGTCTGGAAGTTGTTCGTCTGGATGTCGAACATCTTCGAGAGGCCGGAGCCGGTCGTCGAGATGGTGCCGACGTCGACCTCGTCGCCGCCGCACTTGGGACAGCCCTCTTCTCTCATACTACGGGCTCCCGCAGCCGACGGCATATGCCTTCTGGAGGGTGAAACGGCGGTCTAAGCGTCTCGGGCGATATCGCCGCCGAGACCGGTGTAGGACTCGGGCGTCAGCGCGAGCAGTTCCTCCCGGGTGTTCTCGTCGACGTCGAGGTTCGCGAACAGCTCCCGGAAGTCGTCCATGGAGACGCGCTCGCCGCGCGTGAGGTCTTTCACGCGCTCGTAGGCGTCGCCGTGGCCCTCGCGGCGCAGGACGGTCTGGACGGCCTCCCCGACGACCTCGGGGTTCGACCGCAGGTCGTCGCGCATGACGGCCTCGTTCGGCGTGACGGTGTCGAGGCCGTCGCCGAGCTTGCGGTACGCGAGCAGGCAGTGCGCGAACGCCGCGCCGATATTGCGTTTGACCGTGGAGTCCGAGAGGTCGCGCTGGAGGCGGCTGGACGAGAGGTACTCGCCGAGGAAGTGGAGGTCGCTGTCGGCCTTCGCGAGGTTCCCCTCCGCGTTCTCGAAGTCGATTGGGTTGACCTTGTGCGGCATCGTCGAGGACCCGGTCTCGCCCGCGGCGGCGTCCTGCCCGAGGTAGCGCTGGGAGACGTACAGCCAGGCGTCGACCGCGAGGTCCGCGAGCACGCCGTTGGCGCCCTCGAAGGCGTCGAACAGCGCGCCGAGGTCGTCGCTCGGGTTCACCTGCGTGGTCGGCTCGACGTAGTTCAGGCCGAGCGACCGCACGAACGACCGGGAGAACCCCCGCCAGTCGACGTCCGGGAAGGCGGCGTGGTGGGCGGCCCACGTGCCCGAGGCGCCCGCGAGCTTCCCGGCGAGGTCGTCGCCGGCGGCCTCGATGCGGGCGACTGCGCGCCCGAGCCGAGCGGCGTAGACGGCCATCTCCTTGCCGAACGTCGTCGGTGTCGCGGGCTGTCCGTGGGTGCGCGCGAGCATCGGGAGGTCCGCGTACTCGTGGGCGAAGTCGACGAGCTCGTCCCGCACAGCGCGGAGCTCGGGGACGAGCACGTCCGCGACGGCGTCGGAGACGAGCAGGCGGTACGCGAGGTTGTTCACGTCCTCGCTGGTGAGCCCGAAGTGAATCCAGGAGTGGCTGCGCTCCGGGGCGTGCTCGCGGAGGAAGTACTCGACGGCCTTCACGTCGTGGTTGGTGGCGTCGTAGCCGCGTGCGCCCGCCGTCTCGATGCGCTTGACGAGGTCGGCGTCCTCGGCGTCGAACTCCTCGTAGGCCGTCCGGAGCGCCGCCGCCTCGTCGTCCGTGAACTCCAGTGGCACCGCGTCGAGGTCGGTGAGCGCGAGCAGGTACTCGACTTCGACTTCGACTCGCGCCCGCATCAGCGCGGCCTCGCTCGCGTACGGCGCGAGCGCTTCGGTGCGACCGCTGTACCGGCCGTCCAGCGGCGACACGGCGTACAGGGCGTTCTCGTCGGTCATGGCAGCGTGTGGCGGCGCGCCGAGCAAAAGCCTGCCGGTCGCCCGGACGCACGTTCGTGAGTATAGAGCGCGACTTACCCGACTATACTCGCCCGTTCTATGCTCGTCCGTGTACACTTCCGGGTCGAGAACCGCAACGGCTTTGCGGGCGGCGGTGCCTCTCTGTGGTATGACGAACGTCGCTGGCCTGGCGAGCAACCGCGGCCGGAACCTCCTGCACGTAGCGGACCGACAGCCCGGCGGGGCCGACCTCGCCGTCGTGCTGTCGAACCACGCCGATGCGCCCGTCCTCGACGCCGCCGCGGAGCGCGGCATCCCGACCGAAGTCGTGGAGCGAACCGAGAGCGAGTCCCGGCGCGACCACGAGGCCCGCGTCGTCGACGCCCTGGCTGACTACGACGTGGACCTCGTCTGCCTGGACGGCTACATGCGCGTGCTCTCGGAGACGTTCCTCGACGCGGTGCCGGCCACGCTGAACGTCCACCCGAGCCTGCTCCCGGCGTTCCCCGGCGCGGACGCCCACGAGCAGGTCCTCGACGCCGGCGTCTCGGTGACCGGCTGCACCGTCCACGTCGTCACGGACGCCGTGGCGGACGACGGCTCCGTCCGCGCCGACGACGTGGACGCCGGCCCCATCGTCACCCAGGAGGCCGTTCCGGTGTTCGCGGACGACGACCGCGACGCGCTGAAAGACCGCGTGCTGCACGACGCCGAGTTCCAGGCCTACCCCCGCGCGATTCGGTGGTTCGCCGAGGGCGACCTCGACGTCGACGGCGAGCGCGTCACCGTCCACGCCGACGACGGCGGCGACTTCGGCGGCCGCCGCGTCACCGGCGCGACGCGCGCGGACGACCTGCGCTACGGCGAGAACCCCCACCAGGACGCCGCCGTCTACCGCGACGACACCTGCGAGGAGGCGAGCGTCGTCCACGCCGAGCAACTGAACGAGGGCGCGAAGGACCTCTCGTACAACAACTACAACGACGCCGACGCCGCGCTGAACCTCGTCAAGGAGTTCGAGGCGCCGGCGGCCGCCGTCATCAAGCACACGAACCCCGCGGGCTGTGCGACCGCCGACACGCTCGCCGACGCGTACAGCGACGCGCTGTCGACGGACGCCAAGTCGGCGTTCGGCGGCATCGTCGCGCTGAACCGCGAGTGCGACGCCGAGACGGCCGAGCGCGTCGCCGACTCGTTCAAGGAGGTCGTCGTCGCGCCCGGGTACACCGACGACGCCCTCGACGTGCTCACGGAGAAGTCGAACCTGCGGCTGCTCGATGTCGGTGAACTGGGCGAAATCACGGAGACCGTCACCGAGAAGCCGCTCGTCGGCGGCCGCCTCGTCCAAGAGCGCGACACGTGGGCGCCGACGGCCGACGACCTGGAGGTCGTCACGGAGCGCGACCCCACCGAGGAGGAGGTCGAGACGATGCTGTTCGCGTGGCGCACGCTCAAGCACGTCAAGTCCAACGGCATCCTGTTCGCGGACGGCACGGAGACCGTCGGTCTCGGCGTCGGCCAGGTGTCCCGCGTCGACGCGGTCGAACTCGCGGCGAAGAAGGCCGACCGGGACGCCGAGGGGAAGGACGCCGAGGGCGCCGTGATGGCGTCGGACGCGTTCTTCCCGTTCCCGGACGGCATCGAGGCCGCCGCCGAAGCTGGCGTCGAGGCCGTCGTCCAGCCCGGCGGCTCGAAGAACGACGACAAGGTAATCGAGGCGGCCGACGAGCACGGGATGGCGATGGTGTTCACGGGCCACCGCACCTTCCGGCACGACTGAGCGGAGTGTCACGTCCGGGCGAGCGCGGCGCTGTCGAGTACTGAGGGGATGTTGCGGGGTCGAACGCCCCGCGAGATACTGACAACGACACGTCGGTGGGGGAACCGACAGGGGGTGGAGCGTCAGCGGGGGACCGTGGTGGGCCGGGGGAGCCCACCGCGGGGGGTTCTGGAGGGAAGTACGCTCCACCTCTTCGTAGCAGAGGACGTATCAAAGTCCCTGGGTAGGGACAAATCGCCGTTTGAACTACTCCGCGGACGTCGTCGTCGCCGTGTCCTGCTCGTAGGGGACGACTTCGGCGAGGCGGCTGGCGCCCCAGTCGAGGGTGATGGCGACGCCGTCGTCACCGTCACCGGGGTTGCTGGGTGCGGTGAGTTCGAGTTCGAGGGTGGTCTCCTCGCCCGCGGGGACGTCGTACGTCTCGCGGCCGGTGCTGCCGGCGGCCTCGTACTGGACGACGAACTCCATCGCGTCGCCGGTGTTCGAGACGGTGAGGTCGGCGGTGAACGTCGCGCCGGGCTCGACCGACTCGGGGAGGGCGACGTCGGAGACGGCGTAGTCGACGCTCTGCGTGATGCTCTCGATGGCGCGCGCGTCCAGCTCCCAGGTCGCCGTCGCGTCGCCGGTGTCGACCTCGACGCGGGCGGTGTACGGCGTCACGTCGGTCGGGACGGGGTACGCGGCGACGTACTGGCTCGGGCCGCCACCCAGCGGGAACACGGGGTCGGTGAAGGACTCGTCGTTGACGTGCAGCGTGACGTTGTCGGCGGCGAACGACTCGCGGTCGTCGATGCCGTCGGGCTCGAGGGCGACGTGGACGTACCGCGTGGTCTGGGCCGAGTGGACGGTGCGGTCCGAGCCGTCCTTCGAGACCACGAACGCGGAGGCGTCGAAGCCGTCGACGGTGAGCGCGCGGTCGCCGGAGAGGCCGGCCTCCTCGCCCACCGAGAGCGGGCCGTCGCCGGAGCTCGATTCCGGCGTCTGTGTCGAGTCGCCGTCACCACCGCCGTCGCTGCCGAGACAGCCGGCGAGCGCGAGCGGCAGCGACGCAGCAGTGCCTGCGAGGAAATCGCGTCGGTCCATACGGGACCCCGTAGACGGCTCCGTCGAAAGTGGGTTCGGATGGCTCAAACGCGCGTTTCACGAATCACGCTGCCACGGGCCGCGGTACCACGGTCCGGGTGCCGGCTCCGACAGCCTGATACTGGCAGCGCGGGTCGACTCGTGTATGCGCTACGACGAGGCGGCGAACTTCCTGCTCGACTTCCGCCGGTACCGACCCAAGCCGGGGACGGAGTCGACGGCGGACCTGCTCGCCCACCTCGGCGACCCCCACGAGGGCCCGCGGTACGTGCAGGTCGCGGGGTCGAACGGGAAGGGCTCGACCGCCAGGCTGCTGGCGTCGGCGCTCCGCGAGGCCGGCCTGGACGTCGGGCTGTACACGTCCCCGCACTTCGACGACGTGCGCGAGCGCGTCCGGGTGAACGGACGGAAGATGACGAAGGCCGCGCTGGCGGAGTTCGTCGAGGAGATTCGGCCGCGCGTGAACGAGCGCGCGGCGGACGGCGAGGCGCCGACGTACTTCGAGGTGGTGACGGCGATGGGGCTCTGGCAGTTCGGCCGCGAGGCCGTCGACGTCGCGGTCCTGGAGGTCGGTATCGGCGGTCGGCTGGACGCGACGAGCGTCGTCGACCCGGTGGCGAGCGCCGTCACGTCGGTGACGCTGGAGCACACGGGCGTCCTGGGAGACACCATCGCGGAGATTGCCACGGACAAGGCCCACGTCGCCCCCGATGGCGAGACTCCGCTGGTGACGGCGACGACCGGCGACGCGCTCGACGCCGTCCGCGAGCAGGCCGGCGACGTGGTGACCATCGGCGGGAGAGCGGACGACGCGGACGTGACGGCGACCTACGGCGGCCGCACGAACCACACCGAGGCCGCAGTCTCGCTGTCCGGCGACGGCTGGTCGGTGGACGCCGAGATTCCGCTGCTGGGCGCCTACCAGGCCCAGAACGCGGGCGTGGCGGCGGCGCTCGCCCGGCAGGTCGCGGACGTGGACGCGGACACGCTGGCCCGGGGCTTCCGGAAGGCGTACTGGCCGGGGCGCTTCGAGGTGATGGGCGACGACCCCGTGGTCGTGCTGGACGGCGCGCACAACGTCGGCGCGTGCGAGGCTCTGTCGGAGACGGTCGCCGAGTTCGACTACGACCGCCTGCTCGTGGCGTTCGGCGCGATGCACGACAAGGACCACCGGGGGATGGCGGCCGCGCTCCCCGAGGTCGACCGCGCCTGGGTGACGGAGCCGGACACCGACCGCTCGGAGGACGCCGACGTGCTGGCGACCGTCTTCGAGGAGGCGGGCGCGGGCGACGTGACCGTGAAACGCGCCGTCGAGTCGGCGGTCGCGGCAGCAGTCGAGGAGTCGACCGAGGACGACCTCGTGCTCGTCACCGGGTCGCTGTTCGCCGTCGCGGAGGCCCGGTCGCGCTGGACGCGGACGTTCGTGGAGACTGACGTCGACGACCTCGACGACGCTCGGGACACCCTGGAGCGCGCGCACGTCACCCCGCCCGGCGTGTGGCGGATGCGCGGGAAGGGCGTCCACCGCGTCGTGAAAGCGCGCGTGCAGCAGCGCCAGGCCCAGTACCTCAAGGAAGAGCTGTTGAGCCTCGGCGGCGAGTGCTCGCTGTCGGGACTGAACGCCCAGCCCCGGGGCACCCTGGACTGCGTCATGATGGGCACGCTCGCGCAGTTCAAGCGCCTCTGCGAGAAGCTCCAGGGCCAGCCGTACGGGCTCGCGGAGCTCGGCGAGGACCTCCGGACCTCGCTGGGCATCCAGACCGAGCCGACCACCCACGGCTACCCGTGGGAGGACGGCACCGCCGTGATGGGCATTCTGAACGTCACGCCGGACAGCTTCCACGACGGCGGCGAGTACGACGCCGTCGAGGACGCGGTGGCGCGCACGGAGGAGATGGTCGAGGCGGGCGTCGACGTCATCGACGTGGGCGGGGAGTCGACCCGGCCGGGCGCGGACCCCGTGTCGCTCGACGAGGAACTCGACCGCGTGCTCCCCGTCGTCGAGCGGCTCGCGGACCTCGACGCGATGGTGTCCATCGACACTCGAAAGGCCGAGGTCGGCCGGCAGGCCCTCGACGCGGGCGCCGACATCCTCAACGACGTGACCGGGCTGGAGGACCCCGAGATGCGGTTCGTCGCCGCCGACCACGACGCCCCGGTCGTCGTGATGCACTCCATCGACGCGCCCGTCGACCCCGACAGCGACCCGGAGTACGACGACGTGGTCGACGACGTGCTGGACGAACTCGGCGAGCGTGTGCTGCTCGCCGAGAAGGCGGGCCTCGACCGCGAGAAGATCATCGTCGACCCCGGGCTCGGCTTCGGGAAGGCGTCCGCGGAGAGCTTCGAGCTGCTGGACCGCGTCGACGAGTTCCACGCGCTCGGCTGTCCCGTCCTCGTCGGCCACAGCCACAAGTCGATGTTCGGCGACGTGGGCCGGTACCCCGACGAGGGCGGCTACGCGACGACCGCAGCCACTGCGCTCGCCGCCGACCGGGGCGCCGACCTGGTGCGCGTCCACGACGTCGAGGAGAACGTCGCCGCCGTGCGGGTGGCGGAGGCAACGGACGCGGGGACAGACGGCGAGTGAGCGAGACGACGCAGCGAGTGCCCGGAGCGGCGGTCAGGCAGAGTCGTCGGTGAACCCCGAGCCCTCGGTGCTCGCCGAGAGGGTCTTATCGCCGTCGACGTGCAGGACGAGGGCGACCGTGAACGACACCGACTGGTCGATGACTTCCACTTCGTCCTCGTAGCGGTACGGGCCCTCGGGGAGACACGTACCACCGGTACCGTCGGTGTACACCCGGTAGCGTTCGGTGACCGCGTCACCCGGGTCGAGTTCGTGGCGTTCGAGGCTGCTCAGAATCGTCTGTTCACCGTCGAAAGGGAACCGCCAGCAGCCGTCGTCCGTCTGCACGGGGTCGCTCCACGGCCCGACGTACGTCTCCGGGTCGACGACGAGTTCGTGCGCCCAGACTTTGGTCTCACCGGGGCCGGAATCGCTGAACAGCAGCGCCGGCCCGAGTCCGACCGTCACTGGCTCGTCGCCCGTGTTCGTGAGCGCAGCCGTCATCGCAGCGGGCGATTCGGGGGACTGCTGGGAGACGACCTCGGCCGTGAAGGCGAGACTCGGTTCGGCGTCTGTTCCCGTCGTCGTGGCCGTCGGTGAGCGCGTCTGGCCGGTGTCCGAGGAGAGCGACGCGCAGCCCGCGAGACCGCCGGCGAGCGCCGCACCCGAGAGCTGGAGGACGGAACGGCGGGACCTCTGCATACGCCGCCCGACGACCGCCGCCGGTAACTGTTTTCTACACTACAGGACCGTCAGAACAGGCCGGCGGACTCCTGGGCGTCCCGGTAGACGTCGAGGTACGAGTCGAGGAAGTGCCCGTGGTCGTAGCTGGCGAACGACTCGTCGACGGCCTTCCGTTCGAGGTCGCCGGCCCGCACGAGACACTCCGTGATCTCCTCGTCGCTGGTCGCCCGGAACCCCCGCTCGTAGGTCTCGACGAGTTCGTGGGCCGAGGACTGGGCGTGGTACTCGACGATGCCGACGCAGCCGCAGGCGAGCGCGCGGAGCAGGTCGAGCGCGAACGACGTGCGCTCGGCGGTGTGGACGTAGACGTGGGCGTTCTTGAAAATCTCGACGCGCTCCTCGATAGACTGGTCGCCGACGAAGTCGACGCGGTCGGCGATGCGGAGGTCTCGGGCCTGGCGCTCGTAGCTCGCGCGCTCGGGGCCGTCGCCGACGACGGTGCAGTTCCAGTCGTACTCGCGGAACTCCGCGAGCGCGAGGAACAGCGATTCGAGGTTCGCGTCCTCGTCGAGGTGGCGGCTGCAGACGATGTCGCCGCCGTCGCCGGGGACGGCGCGCCGAATTTGCTCCATGTCGATGCCGGTCGGGACGACGCGGACGTCCTCGCCGTTCCGCCCGCACTCCCGCACGGACGTCTTCACGGTCCGCGAGGGGGTGACGACGGCGGCGGGCTTCCGGGCGGCGTAGCGGTACGCGCGCCCCGCGAGTCCACCGCTCTCGGTCCGGGCGTCGTACCAGTCGAGGACGACGGGCGCGCCGGCGAGCAGGCCGCCCCAGCGAGCGCCGTAGACGTGGCCGGGCGTCCGACTCGTCGCGTGGACCACGTCGGGGTCGATTGCGGAGAGCGCGGGGAGCGCCTTCGCCGCGAACCACCGCTGGCCGGGTTCGGCCGTGACTGCGTGGTAGGTGACCCCTTCGTGGTCGAAGGTGTCGGGCTGGCCGTCCCACCACTGCGCACAGCAGACGTGGACGTCGTGGCCGCGGTCCGTCAGGAGGTCCGCGAGTAACCCGAGCCGGTCCAGGTCGTCGCCGCGTGCGTGGTGGGCGGTCGTCTCCGAGACGAACGCCACGCGCATACTCCCGGCCACGGACGACTCCGATAAAAACGGTCCGTTCTGCGGCCGGGCCGCGGACCGTCGACTCACCCCGTCGAGCGGCCGGTAGCCGCCGACTACTTTTCCGAGTGCTCGCGGACCGTTCACGGGATGGCGGTCACGATAAGCATCGAGGTGGAGTTGGGCTGGGGCGTCCACGACATCGACGAGCGCGCGCACCTGAGCGCGGACGGCGTCCCCGAGCGCCGCGCGCTCCGGCGGCTCCTCGAGCACTGCGACCGGATCGACGTCCCCGTCTCCTTCGACGTGGTCGGCCACCTGCTGGAGGCGGACTGCGACGGCGACCACGACGGTCCACACCCGGACGGCTGGTTCGACGCGGACCCGGGGACGGACGCCGCGGACGCGCCCCTGTTCTACGCGCCCGACGCGGTCCGAGAGATACTGGACCGGTCGGCCGGCCACGAGCTCTGCACGCACACCTACTCGCATCTCGTCTGCGGGCCGGCCGACGCGGAGACGGTCGCCTGGGAGCTCGACCGCGCACAGGACGGCCTGCGGGACCTCACGGGCTCGCCGACGCCGTCCATTGTCCCGCCGAGACACAGCGAGCCCGAGGCCGGAACGCTCCGGGACGGCGGCATCGAGATAACCCGAGTGGCGCGGGACACGAGCGGCGACGGGAGGCTGGCGCGGGCCCGCGAACTCGTCGTCGGCCCCCACCCCGTCTTCGAGACCAGGCTCGTCGACGGCGTCGTGGAGACGTACTGCACGTCGTACCCGTCGCTGGCGTCCTCGACGCTGCCGTCCGGCCAGCGCGCGCCGCCCGCACCCTTCCGCGCGCTCCCGGTCGGCCTGCGGCAGGCGCTGCACCGCCGGTACCTCTCCCGGGCGGTCGACGCCGCCGTCGCGGCCGACGGCGACTGCCACCTCTGGTGTCACCTCTACGACCTCGCGAACGACGCGCAGTGGCCGCCCGTCCGGCAGTTCCTCACCGAACTCGCTGACCGCCGGGACCGCGGCGAGGTCGAGGTGTTTACGATGGCGGCCCTGAACGACCGGGTGCGGGCGCGCTCACGGGCTGCGGTCGCGGACGACTGAGCCGATAGCTCGCAGTTCCGCGACCCGAACCGATAACCGCACCAGCGACCACGTGAGTGTATGGCGTACGACATCGAGCGATACCTCAACATCCGGGGCGCCGGCGGGCCGTCGCTCGGACCGAACGGCGAGCTCGCGTTCACGCTGGACACCACGGGCACGACCCAGGTGTGGCGCGTCGACGAGCCCGAGGCGTGGCCGGACCAGCTGACGTTCCACGACGAGCGCGTGACGTGGGCGTCGTTCTCTCCCACCAGGGCGGAGCTGGTCTACGGGATGGACGAGGGCGGCGACGAGTTCACGCAGCTGTACCGGCTGTCGGCGGACGGCAGCGAGGACGTGCCGCTCACCGACTTCCCCGAAGCGAAACACCAGTGGGGCGGCTGGAGCCACGACGGCGACCGGTTCGCGTACGCGGCGAACCGCCGCGACCAGGGCCAGTTCGACGTCTACGTGCAGGCCCGCGACGAGACCGGCGAGGACGCCGACCTCGTCCTGGAGGGGGACGAAATGAGCTGGCCGAGCCCGGCCGGCTGGTCGCCGAGCGACGACCGCCTGCTGGTCGCGGACACGCACTCGAACTTCGACGAGGACCTCTACGTCCTCGACCTCGAGTCGGGCGAGCTGACGCACGCGACGCCGTTCGAGGCCGACACCCGGTTCTCGTCGGTCGCGTGGGCGCCCGACGGCGACGGCGTCTACGTCTCCACGGACCACGAGTCGGACACGCGCTACCTCGGCCTGCTCGACCCCGAGACGGGCGACATCGAGCAGGTCGCCGACGGCGACGGCTGGCCTATCGAAGCCGTCTCCACCGACCACGAGTCGGGGCGGCTGGCGTACGTCCGGAACCGCGACGGCTACAGCGAACTCACCGTCGCCGCAGCGGACGGCACGAGCCTCGACGAGTACCCGGAGCCCGACCTCCCCGACGGCGTCGTCATGGGGCTCTCGTGGGGGCCCGACGGCGACGAGTTGGCGGTCGCCGTCTCGGGCGCGACCGAGAACCAGAACCTCCACGTCTTCGACGTGGAATCGGGGGACAGCGAGCGCTGGACGCGGGCCTCGACGGCGGGCATCCCGAAGTCGACGTTCCGCGACCCCGAGCTCGTCCACTACGAGACCTTCGACGGCCGCGAGATACCGGCGTTCCTCACGCTCCCAGAGGGCGACGGCCCGCACCCGGTCGTCGTGGACTTCCACGGCGGTCCGGAGGCCCAGCGCCGGCCGTTCTTCATGTCCCTTCGCCAGTACTTCGTGAACAACGGCTACGCCGTCTTCGAGCCGAACGTTCGGGGCTCCTCGGGCTACGGGAAGGAGTACATGAACCTCGACAACGTCCGGAACCGGATGGACTCGGTCGCGGACGGCAAGGCCGGCGTCGAGTGGCTCCACGACCGAGCCGACGTCGACGAGGACCGCGTCGTCGCCTACGGCGGCTCCTACGGCGGCTTCATGGTGCTGGCGTCGCTCACCGAGTACCCCGACCTCTGGGCCGCGGGCGTCGACATCGTCGGCATCGCGAACTTCGTGACGTTCCTCGAGAACACGGGCGACTGGCGCCGCGAACACCGCGAGGCCGAGTACGGCAGCCTCGCGGAGGACCGGGAGTTCCTCGAATCCATCAGCCCGACGAACAACGCCGACCAGATTCGGTCGCCGCTGCTCGTGTTACACGGCGCCAACGACCCCCGGGTGCCCGTCGGCGAAGCCGAACGCATCGTCGAGCAGGCCGGCGAACACGTCCCCGTCGAGAAACTCGTCTTCGAGGACGAGGGCCACGGCTTCTCGAAGCGCGAGAACCAGATTACGGCGTACTCCAAGGTCGTCGAGTTCCTCGACGAACACGTGTGACCCGGTGAGAACGCCCCCTACAGACTAGTGGAACGAGCCACTACGGACACGTGATGCACGCGACCGCGCTCGGCGTCCTCCCGGCAGTCGCGTACGCCGTCAGCCGCCTGACCGCCGGCCTCGCGACCCGGACGCCGGACCGAACCCTCGCCGCGACCCGGCTGCGGCGCGCGAACCGACTCCTCCAGGTCGTCGTGGCGCTCGCCGGCATCGCGCTCGCGACGGACTCCCTGCTCGACGACGCGGTCGTCGCTGCCGTCCCCGGCCCCACCGCGCTGGGCGTGCTCGCGGGGCTCGCCGGCACCGTCGTCGTCGGCGGCGTCGCGCCCGCGCTCGCCGTCCACCTCGGCTCCCGGCCCGCGTGGGCCGCCGTCACGCGCGTCGCGCCGGACTACGGCCGCGCCGTGCGACGCTACCTCCTGTTCGTAGCCGTCCTCACGGCGCCCGCGTTCGCCGTCGTCGGCGTCTGGCTCGCCGCACCGTCGGGTCTCCCCGGCCTCGCCGCGGTCGCACTCGCCGCGCTCGCGCTCGCCGCCGGCGCCCCCCTGCTGGCGGCCCGCCACGGCGCCGTCCGCGAGCCGACGGACCGCGAGCGAGCCTGCGTCCCGGAGTGCGCCCGCGGCCTCCGGATGCGCGTCGTCGACACGAGCCGGTCGCCGGTCGCGAACGCGCTCGCCGCCGGCGCGCTCCCCGGCCACCGGTACGTCTTCGTGACCGACGCGCTGTTCGCCACGCTCGACGACGACGCCGTGGCCGCCGTCGTCGCCCACGAGGCCGGCCACCACCGCCGCTTCCACGTCGCCGTGCGCTTCCTCGCGGTTGGTGGCGCGCTCGCCCCGCTGTTCCTCGCGGCGGGCGGCGTCCTGCCCGGCGTGGTCGCGCCGGCAGTCGCGTCGGTCGTCCTCCTGCTCGCTGCCGGACCCGTCGTCCGGTGGACGGAGTTCGACGCCGACGACTACGCCGCCCGCCACACGTCCCCGGCGGCGATGGAGCGCGCGCTCGCGACGCTCGCCGCCCGCGGCCTGCTCGCCGAGGACCGCGGCCGCCTCGCCGGCCTCGTCTCCCTGCACCCCTCGGTCGACGACCGCCGCGGCCGACTCGCGGACCACAACCCTCATTGACGGTTCGTGTGACGGAGTCGGTGTGGAGTTCAAGCGCCGTCAGGCCGCCGTCCGGTTCGGGGTCGCCGCCGCCGTCGTCGCCGCGCTCGTCTACGGCGTCGGCTGGCGGCGCGTCCTCTCGAACCTCTCGGAGGCGGACCTCTCGCTGTTCCTGCCGGCCGTCGTCGCCTCCCTTGCGGGGATGCTGGTGGCCGCCGAGGGCGTCCGGGTCGCCATCGGCGTGTCGCGCCGGTCGCCGGACGCCAGCCGCACCCGGCACGCCGCCCTCGCCGGGATGTTCGTCCGGTCGGTGCTGCCCGCCGGCAACGTCGGGAAGGGCGCGTTCGTCGCGTACACGGTGAGCCGCGGCGAGACGACGTCCGCCAGCCAGGGCGTCGCGGGCGCCGCGAGCTGGGAGTTCCTGAACATGCTCGCGTCCGCGGGGGTCGCATCGGTCGGCCTGCTCGGCGTGGTCGCGGCCGGCCGCGACACCGGGGACGCGCCGCTCGTCCTCGCGGCGTTCGGCGCGCTGCTCGCGCTCGCCGTCGGCTCGCTGAGTTTCGCCGTGCAGCGCCGCGACCTCGTCGTCAGCGTCGTGCTCTGGGCCGCCCGGGTCGGCCGCCGCACCCTCGGCCGGCTGGCGCCCCGGCTGGACACGTCGCTGTCCCGCGAGCGCGTGCGAGCGACTCTCGACGTCTTCCTCGGGGACATCGGCGCGCTCGTCGAGGACCGCCGCCGGCTCGTCGTCGCCCTGCTGGCCGCCCACGTCACCTGGCTGCTCGGCGTGGTGCCGCTGTACCTCTGCCTGGAGGCCGTCGGCCTCGCCGTCGCGCCGTCGGTCGTCCTCCTGGCGATGCCGCTGGCCGGGTTCGCGCTCGCCGTTCCCGTCCCCGGCGGTATCGGGCCGATGGACGCCGCGCTCGGCGGCATCGTCGCCGTGCTCACCGGGTACTCGCTGAGCGCGCTCGCGTCGGCGCTCGTGCTGTTCCGGGTGGCGACGTACGGCACGCAGGTGGCGGTCGGCGGACTGGCGATGTGGCGGCTGCAGACCGCGTTCAGATGACGCCCGTCCGCGTCGCGGCCTCCCGGGCCGCCGCCTCGCTGATGCCGGAGCCGAGAATCGTGTAGCGGTCCCGGATCTCGTGGGCAGAGGTGAGCGCCTCCAGCAGTTCGGCCTCCGTGATGCCGAGTTCGTCGGCCGTGGTCGGCGCGTCGAGGCTCGCGAGCGCGTCCCGGACGGCCATCCACTGGCCCTCCTGGCCGGAGTGGAGGTACTCCGAGAGGATGGAGCCGACGCCGACCTGGTGGCCGTGCAGCGCCTTCCCCGGCGCGATGCGGTCGAGCTGATGGCTGAACAGGTGCTCACTGCCGGAAGCGGGCCGCGAAGAGCCCGCGATGGACATCGCGACGCCGGAGGAGACGAGGGCCTTCACGACGACCCACGCGGACTCCTCCAGTTCGGGCTTGATGTTCGCGGCGTTGTCCACCAGCATCTCCGCGGTCATCTGAGAGAGCGCGCCGGCGTACTCGCTGTACGGGACGTTCTGGAGCCGATTCGCGAGCCGCCAGTCCTTCACCGCGGTGTAGTTGGAGATGATGTCAGCACAGCCCGCGGTCGTCAGCTCCCAGGGCGCGTCCGCGATGACGCCGGTGTCCGCGATGACGGCCAGCGGCGGCGCCGCAGACACCGAGTGCCGGGTGTCGCCCTCCGGGACCGACCCGCGGCCGGAGACGATGCCGTCGTGGCTCGCGGCGGTCGGCACGCTCACGAACCCGACGTTCAGGTGGTCGCTGGCCATCTTCGCGATGTCGATGGCCTTCCCGCCGCCGACCCCGACGAGGTAGCCGGGGTCGACGCTCTCGGCGACGTCGAGCACGCGCTCGACGGAGTCGAAAGTCGCCTCCTCGACGACGACGTACTCGGGGTCGTCGCCGACGGCCTCGAACTGCGCGACGACGTTCTCCGCGGCCACCGTCTTCGGCGTCGGACTCGTCACCACGAGCGGCCGGCCGGTCAGGTGGGTGTCGCGGACGACCTCTACGGCGTCGTCGAGGACGCCGTGGCCGACGACGACGTTCCGCGGGAGGCGGATCCACGTCGACTTCTCGAACATGCCCGACCCTCCCTCGGGGACGAGTAAAAACCTACTCGTCGGCGAGCCCCGACGGCGCAGGCGCCGGCGGTGACGCTCAGACCGTGTCCAGCACGTCCAGCAACCGCTCCTCGGCCTCCCGGTCGGGCCCGTTCTCCTCGCCCGTCAGTCCGTGTTCGCGGTGGGACTCCGCGGTGCGTTCCATCGCCTCGGCCAGCGGCGTCGACTCGTAGCCCAGCTCGGCGACCTCGGTGGTGTCGAGGAGGTGGGGGTAGTCGCGGTACAGCGGGAAGTCGCCGGGCTCGAGGTCGGCGATGGAGAGCTCCCGCTGGCTCGCGTACACGCGCTCGACGCTCGTGTCGAGAGCGTCCGCAATCAGGTCGAGCATCCGGTCGAGCGTGACGGCGTTCCGGTCGCCGACGTTGTACGCCTCGTCAGGCTCGCCCTCCTCGGCCACGAGTCGGAGGCCCTGCGCCACGTCTTCGGCGTAGACGCGCTGCCAGAGGTTCGTGCCGTCGCCCGGGACGACGACCGCGTCGTACTCGGCGACCCGGTCGACCCAGTACGCGAGGCGCTCGGTGTAGTCGTGGGGGCCGTAGACGACCGGCGGCCGCACCGCCATCGCGTTCACGCCCCGGTCCGCGGCCTGGAAGACGATGCGGTCGCCGGCGGCCTTCCGCGCGCCGTACGTCTCCGGCGAGTCGTCGGTCGCCGCCTCGGCCGAACACGACTCTAGAGCGGTCTCGCTCTCGCGTTTCGGGACGTCCTCGTCGGCGTACGCCGCGCCGCTGGAGACGTAGACGTAGGCGTCGACGCCGCTGAAAATCTCCGTCGCCGACTCCACGTCCCGCGGCTTGTACGCCACGCAGTCGAAGACCGCGTCGGGTTCGACCTCGCGCTTGGCTGCGAGGAGGTCCCGGCGCTCGGTCCGGTCGCCCTCGACCCGGGAGACCCGGTCGTCATCGGCGAACGGGTCGTCGTGGTTCCCGCGGTTGAACGTCGTCACGTCGTAGCCGTGTTCGAGCAGTTCCGCGACGAGGTGGCGGCCGATGAACCGCGTGCCGCCGACGACGAGTGCCGTGTCCATGCTCGGGGCGTCGGCCGCCGGCACAAAAGCCGTGGCTATTCGACGGTGAACGGCGCGACCAGCGACACCGCCGTGCCGCCGACGTCGGCCGTCGCGGCGAACGCGTACTCGCCCGGGTCGAGGGCCTTCGAGCCGCCGTAGACGCGGTCGCCGTCGGTGTCGGCGGTGACGCCGCCGACGCCGACACGCCAGTGGAGGCGCTCGCCCGACGACAGGACGACCCAGGGCTCGATGGTCGGCCCGGGGTCGACGCGCGTCCAGCCGCCGTCGGTCTCCCGGTAGACCGCCCAGTCGTAGGGGTTCAGGCCGACGGACTCGGCGTCCCCGTTGACGAGCGTCAGTTCGAGGACGTCGCCCGCCGCCAGGCGGTCGGTGTTCTGTCCGAAGGAGACGCCGCGGTCGCCCGCCTCGCCCGCACAGACGGTCGCGTCCACGGAGTCGTGGACGGTCGGACAGGACCGTTCGTGGTCGACGAGTTCGTCGGTGTCGTCCCGCGTCGTCGAGTCGCGCCGCGTGGTGGACTCGTCCCGCGTCGCCGGTTCGTCGCCGTCGGAGACGGCGCGGCCGAGACAGCCGGTCGTGGCCACCAGGCCGGTGGTCGCGAGGAACGCTCTGCGCTTCATGGATACACCGAGCGTCGCCACGTAAGAACGCCTTGTGTGGGCTGAAACGGCCGTTTCACTCCACGACGGCGAATCGAGTGACCGCCTCGAATCGGGTGCCGTCGCGGCGCCCTCTGGCGACGAACGCGTACTCGCCCGGGTCGACGTCGACGGGGCCGACGTACCTGGTCTGCGTGGAGAACGCGCCGACGCCACCGGACGCGTCGCGGCTGTCGTCGAACAGGAGAACCCAGCCGGTCTCGTCGCCAGCGTCCAGCGTTCTGGACCCGCCACCGGGGCCAGCGTCGACGGCCGACCAGCCGTCGTCGGTCTCCCGGTAGACCGCCCAGTCGCCGGTCTCGACCTTGATTCGAGTTGCGGTCTCGTTCGCGGCGACGAACTCGGGGTTCGGGCCGCCGGCGGGGACCGTCGCGGGGCCTGACAGCGAGAGCGCGTCCGCGCAGGCCGCGTCGGTCCGTCCCGTGACGACCGCGCAGCGCGACCGCCGGGACGCCCCGCCGGTGAGCGAGACCAGTCCCACCCCGAGCACGCCGAGCACCGACCGGCGCGTCACCTTCTCCGTCACGGCCGTTGCTACACCGCCCCGGACGAAAGGCGTGGTGCGGACTCAAATCGCGGTTTGAGTCAACGCTCGCTCGCCCGCACCCGGATCAGTCCGCGCTCCCTGCAACGGAGTAGTCCTCGCAGACGCTCGCAGGTAGCGAGCGCCGCGCGTCCGCCTCCGGGCGCTCGTCGATGGCGTCCCGGTACGCGTCCGGCATCACCACGGCGAACTCGGAGACGGCGGCCGGCCAGTCGGCCAGCAGGTCGGCCGCGCGCTCGCTGTCCGTGCGGGCAGCGTGGTTCTCCACGAGCCGGCGGACGGCGGCCTCGTCGCGCTCGGAGAGGTCCCGGGAGACCCGCACCATCTCGGTGTTACAGCGGTCCGCGAAGTCGCCGTCTGGGTCGTGGACGTACGCGACGCCGCCGCTCATCCCGGCCGCGAAGTTCCGACCAACGTCGCCGAGGACGACGACGATGCCCCCCGTCATGTACTCGCAGCCGTGGTCGCCGACGCCCTCGACGACGGCGTGCGCCCCCGAGTTACGGACGGCGAAGCGCTCGCCCGCGACGCCGTTCACGTAGCACTCGCCGTCGGTCGCACCGTACAGCGCGACGTTCCCGACGACCGTGTTCTCGGCCGGGTCGAAGCCCGCGTCCGGCGGCGTCTCGACGGCGACCGTGCCGCCGGAGAGCCCCTTGCCGACGTAGTCGTTCGCGGCCCCGGTGAGGTCGAGCGTGACACCCGACGCGAGGAACGCGCCGAAGGACTGGCCGGCGGTGCCGTCGAGGGAGACGCGGACGCTGTCCTCCGGGAGGCCGGCGGTGCCGTGTCGGCTCGTGACGGCGTGCGAGAGCCGCGCCCCGACGGTCCGGTCGCGCGTGTCGACGCTGCGGGACAGCGAGACGGTCCCGTCGCCCGCGAGCGCCGGGCCGGCGGCCGAAATCAGGTCCTCGTCGAGCGACACGTCGGGGGCGTCCTGCCCGCGCGTGCGAACCCGGCGGTCGCCCGACGGGGCTGCGAGGACGCGGGAGAGGTCGAGGCCGTTCGCGCGCTCGCTGTCGGGCGCGGCCTGCGAGAGGTGTTCGACGCGGCCGACCGCGTCGTCGACCGACTCGTAGCCGAGGTCCGCGACGAGTTCGCGGAGTTCGCGGGCGACGAACCGGAGGTAGTTCGCGACGCGCTCCGGGGTGCCCCGGTAGCGCTCCCGGAGTTCCGGGTCCTGGGTGGCGACGCCGACGGGGCAGTTGTTCGTGTGGCAGATGCGCGCCATCACGCAGCCGGCGGAGACGAGCGACGCCGTGCCGAACGCGAACTCCTCGGCGCCGAGCAGCGCGGCGACGGCCACGTCCCGGCCGGTCTTCAGGCCGCCGTCGACGCGCAGCGTCACCCGGGACCGGAGCCCGGTCTCCCGGAGCAGCTGGTTCGCTTCGGCGAGCCCGAGCTCCCAGGGGAGGCCGGCGTGCTTGATGCTCGTCTTCGGGCTCGCTCCCGTGCCGCCGGAGTGCCCCGAGATGTGGATGCAGTCCGCGCCGGCCTTCGCGCAGCCCGCGGCGACGGTGCCGATGCCCGCCTCGGCGACGAGCTTGACGTGGACGCGCGCGTCCGGGTTGGCCGCCCGGAGGTCCGCGATGAGCTGCTTGAGGTCCTCGATGCTGTAGATGTCGTGCTGGGGCGGCGGGCTGATGAGCCCGACGCCGGGCGTCGAGCAGCGCACGTCCGCTATCATCTCGTTGACCTTCGACCCGGGGAGGTGGCCGCCCTCGCCGGGCTTCGACCCCTGGGCCATCTTTATCTGGATGTCGTCGGCGGCCCCGAGGTACGTCGACGTGACGCCGAACCGGCCGGAGGCCACCTGCTTGATGGCGCACTCGCGGTCCGTGTCGAAGCGCTCCGGCGGCTCGCCGCCCTCGCCCGTGTTCGCCCTCGCACCGAGTTCGTGGGCCGCCTCGGCGTTCGTCTCGTGGGCCTCCGGGCTGATGGAGCCGAGGCTCATCGCCGCCGTCGAGAAGCGCTCGACGATGTCCTCGACGGGCTCCACGTCCTCGACGGGAACCGAGTCGCGCTCCGCAGTGTCGACGTCGAGCAGCCCGCGGAGCGTCTGGAGGCGCTCGGTCTGCTCGTTCACGTGGCCGGCGTACTCCCGGAAGGCGTCGTAGTCGCCGCCCTCGACGGCCTCGTGGAGGCTGTGGACGGTGTCGGGGTTCCACTGGTGGTGCCGGCCGTCGGTGCGGTTCTCGAACTCGCCGATGCGGTCGATTCTGGGGTCCTCGTCGCCGAACCCGGCCTCGTGGCGGGCGCGCACGTCGGCCTCCAGGTCGCCGAGGTCGGCGCCGCCGGTGCGGTTCGGCGTCCCCTCGAAGAAGCGCTCGACGACGGACCCGGCGAGACCGACCGCCTCGAATATCTGGGCGCCCCGGTAGGACTCCACGGTCGAGATGCCCATCTTCGACTGGACTTTCAGCAGGCCGTCCTCCAGCGCCCCGACGTACGACGCGACGGCGTCGTCGGCGTCCGGACCGTCGGGGCCGGCGACGAGGTCTCGGACCGACTGGATGGCGAGGTAGGGGTTCACTGCGCCCGCGCCGTAGCCGACGGTCGCGGCGAGCTGGTGGACGGTGCGCACGTCGCCGGCCTCGACGACGAGGCCGACGCGCGCCCGCAGGCCCTCCCGGACGAGGTGGTGGTGGACGGCGCCGGTCGCCAGCAGCGACGGGACGGGGAGCGCGTCCTCGCCGGCCGCGCGCTGGGAGAGCACGAGCAGTTCGGCGCCGTCCTCGACGGCCGCCTCGGCCGCCGCCTGCACGCGCTCGACCGCGGCGGCCAAGTCGCCGGCCGGGTCGAACGCGAGGTCGACGGTCTCGGTCGGTCGGCCCGCCGAGTAGAGCGCGTCGAGGTCGGCGTCCGCGAGGACGGGGCTGTCGAGGACGACCTGTCGGGCGTGCGCCGGGGACTCCCCGAGGAGGTTCCGCTGGCGGCCGAGCCGGGTCTCCAGGCTCGTCACGAGGTCCTCCCGGAGGTAGTCGATTGGCGGGTTCGTGACCTGCGCGAACAGCTGCCGGAAGTACGACGCCAAGGGGAGGTCGAACTCCGAAACGCCCGGCAGCGGCGCGTCGTCGCCCATCGACCCGACGGGGTCGTGGCCGTCTTCGGCCATCGGCGCGACGAGTTCGGAGAGCTCGTCCTCGGTGTAGCCGAACATCGCCTGCTCGGCGCGCAGGTCGTCGGTCGGGTCGCTCGGGAGCGCGTCGCCGCCCGTCGGGAGCCGGACCTGCTCGCCGTCGACCCACTCCCCGTAGCGGTCGTCGGTGAGGTCCGCGAACACGGCCTCGTCGTCGACGACGCCGCGGCCGGGTTCCGCGAGGAACAGCTCGCCCGGCTGGAGGCGGCCGCGCTCCTCGACCTCGCTGGCGTCCGACTCGAGGGCGCCCTGCTCGGACGCCATCACGAGCGTGCCGTCGGTCCGGACCTCGTACCGGCAGGGCCGCAGCCCGTTCCGGTCGAGGACGGCGCCGACGCGGTCGCCGTCGGTGCCGACGACGAGCGCCGGGCCGTCCCATGGCTCCACGAGGCTGGCGTGGTAGTCGTAGAAGTCCCTGCGGTCCGCGGGCATCTCGTCGTCGCCCTGCCAGGCCTCCGGGACGAGCATCCGGAGCGCGTGCGGGAGCGACCGCCCCGTCTGCAGCAGTAGTTCGAGCGCGTTGTCGACGCTCGCCGTGTCGGACTGCTCCGGGTCGTCGATGACCGGGAGCACGGTGTCGAGCTCGTCGTCGGTGAAGCCCTCGGCCCGGAGGTCGGCCTCCCGGGCGCGCATCCAGTTCACGTTGCCGTCGATGGTGTTGAACTCGCCGTTGTGGACGATGGTCCGGAAGGGGTGGGCGAGGTCCCAGGCGCCCAGCGTGTTCGTGGAGAACCGGGCGTGGACGAGCGCGAACCCGGTCTCGACGCGCTCGTCGCGGAGGTCCGGGTAGTAGTCGGCGAGCTGCGTGCCTTTCAGCAGCCCCTTGTAGGCCACCGTGTCCTCGTCGAGCGAGCAGACGTAGAAGCGGTCGTGGTCGACGGCGGCCTCGGCGGCCTGCCGGCCGACGTACAGCGCGCGTTCGAAGTCGTCGCAGCCGTCGGGACGGACGAGGGCCTGTGCGACGTGGGGTTCCGAGTCGCGAGCCGTCTCTCCGAGGTCGGCGTTCTCGGTCGGTACTGCCCGCCAGCCGTCGACCGCGAGCCCCCACTCCCCGAGCGCGTCCTCGACGGTCGCCACGACTTCCTCGCGCTCCTCGGCGTCCCGCGGGAGGAACAGCGACCCGACCGCGTACGTCTCCGGGAGGCCGCCGAAGACGTCCGCGAAGAAGGCGTCGGGCGTCTGTATCAGCGCGCCCGCTCCGTCGCCGGTGTTCGGTTCGGCGCCCGTCGTCCCGCGGTGGTCGAGGTTCTCCAGCGCGTCGAGCGCGTCCGCGAGAACGCGGTGTGACTGTCCCCCGTCGAGGTCCACGACGACGCCGACCCCGCAGTTCGAGCGCGCGTCGCCCGGGTCCGCGAGGAGGCCGTGGTCGTCGCCGACGTCGTTCCCGTGCATATGCGTGACAGTCGCACACGAGGATAAGACGCTACCCCTGAGTCACTTGTGGAGATTCCCCACGTGACTAAGGTCGTATTAGGGGCAGGTTGGCGTCACGAACTCCACGCACGCGCCACCCGCGTCGCTCTCACCCAGTTCCACGGCCAGCCCGTGGGAGTGTGCCACGTCCGAGACGATGGCCAGCCCCAGCCCCGTCCCGTCGTCGTCGGTCGTCACCCCCGCCTCGAGCGGCGACCCCGCGACGTCGTCCTCGAACCCCTCGCCGTCGTCACAGACCGTGAACCCGCGGTCGGTCGCCGTGACGACCACCTCGTCGGCGCCCCCGTGCTCGACGGCGTTCCGGAAGAGGTTCTCGAACAGCCGCACGAGCCGTGAGTCGTCGCCGGGAATCGAACGCTCCCCCTCGACGCGCAGCGACACCGCCGCCGTCGGCACCGTCGTCCACGCCTGCTCGGCCACCCGCGACAGCGACACGGGTGTCGGGTCCTCGACCGACTCCCCGCTGCGAGCCAGCGCCAGCACGTCCGCGACGATGTCGTCCATCCGGTCGAGGGCGTCCGCCGTCCGCTCCGCGAACGCCTCGTCGCCCGCGTCGCGGTACTCCGAGAACGACCCCGTGGCGACCGCCAGCGGATTCCGGAGGTCGTGGGCGACGACGCTCGCGAAGTCCGACAGCCGCTCGTTCTTCCGGCGGAGCTGTGCGCGCTGGTCGAGCTGCCGGAGCGCAGCCACCGTGTTGTCCGCCAGCACCTCGGCCAGCCGCACGTCCTCGTTCTCGACGCAGCCGCCGAACGTCCCCGTCGCCAGCACGCCGTACCCCTCCAGCGGGACGTACATCGTGTGCGTGAAAATCGAATCGTCGTACAGCTCGTCGTCGGCACTCACCGAGTGGACGACCGTCTCGCCGCTAGAGAAGGCCTCGCCGTGGGGCGTCCCCTCGACGGCGACCGGCGGCCGGTCCTCGGCGCCGTTGACCGTCCCGCCGAACGCGACGTGCCGGAGCTCGTCGGTGACCTCGTCGTACGCCCGCACGCCCGTCGCCGGGAACCCGAGCACGCGGCTGGCGGCGTCGGCACACGTCTCGAAGGCCTCCGCCCGCGACTCCGCCCGCATGAGGTCGCGGGTCGCGGCGTGCAGCGCCGTCACCGTGTCGGCGCCGCCCCGCGGCCCGCCCGCGTCGGTCAGCGTCCAGACCGTCTGGCCGTCCCCGCCGTCCGCCAGCGTCACCTCGTAGGTGCCGGCTGTCGGTCGGTCGGACGGCACGACCGGCGTCCGGAACGACTCCGACCCGGCCGCGGCCGCTTCCCGGTACCGAGAGAGCGCCGTCTCGGAGAGAACGCCCGCCGCGACGAGTTCCGGCAGCGTCACCCCCGTGAGCTCCGAGACGTCGCGGCCGAAGACGACGGCCGCCGCGTCGTTCCCGGCGACCACGCGCTCCCCCTCCTCCTCGACAACCAGCGTCGCACTGGCGACTTGGCTTGCCATGTCGTCGTTCCGCCGTTTCTCCCCACGTCACATCAATCTATGTGGGAACGGCACCCGGCTCGCGACGCCCGGTCAGTACGACTTCGCGAAGTACGCCGTCTCCGCCGCGTCGTCGCCACAGACCGCGCAGTCCTCGCCCTCGTGGTCGGGCTCGGGCACGCGGTCGCCCTCGAACTCGGAGGCCGCGCGCGCCGCCGACTCCTCGCCGAGCGGCACCATCACGATTTCGGCCGCAATCTGGTCTTTGATCTCGGCCTCGCAGTCCTCGTCGCCGCACCACGGCGCCTTCACGTAGCCGCCGTGCTGGCCGATAGTGCCCAGAATCTCCGCGCGGTCGCTGGCCTCGCGGACGTTCTCGTCGAGACGCTCGGCGGCGGCGTCGTAGAGCTTGTCGTACACCTCGTCGAGGTGGTCGTGGACGCTCGCCGTGATGTCCGCGCGGTCCTCGACCGTGGTCTCGCCGTCCGGACGGTGGACGACGGTGACCTCCTCGTCCTCGACCTCGTTCGGCCCGATTTCGAAGCGCACCGGGACGCCCTTCAACTCCCACTCGTTGAACTTGAAGCCGGGATTCCGGCCGTCGCGGTCGTCGAAGTGGACGCGCACGCCCTGCGCCTCCAGTTCGGCCGCGACCTCCGAGCAGTACTGCTCGACGTCGTCTTTCGTGTCCTCCTGCCAGATGGGGACGATGACGACCTGCTTCGGCGCGACAGTCGGCGGCAGCACGAGCCCCTGGTCGTCGCTGTGGCTCATGACGAGCGCGCCGATGGCGCGCCACGACAGCCCCCAGGAGGTCGTGTACGCCGTCTTCTCGGCCTCGTCCTCGTCGCTGAACGTGATGTCGAACGCGTCCGCGAACGACTGCCCGAGGTGGTGGCTGGTGCCGCCCTGCACGGACTTCCCGTCGGGCATCAGCGCCTCGACCGTCGTGGTGGTGTCCGCGCCCGGGAACTTGTCGTGGTCGGGCTTCTGGCCGCGCAGCACCGGGATGCCCAGCACGTCCTCGTAGAGGCGCTGGTACTGGTCGAGCCGCAGCGTCGTCTCCGCCCACGCGCCCTCGTCGCTGGCGTGGGCCGTGTGGCCCTCCTGCCAGAGGAACTCCTTCGTGCGGAAGAACGGCTTCGTCTCCGTCGCCTCCCAGCGCACGACGGAGTTCCACTGGTTCACGCGCAGCGGGAGGTCGCGGTGCGACCGCACCCACTGGGACATGTACGGCGCAATGATGGACTCCGAGGTCGGACGGACCGCGAGTCGCTCCTCGAGTTCGTCGTGGCCGCCGTGGGTCACCCACGCCACCTCGGGGTCGAAGCCCTCCACGATGTCCTTCTCGCGTTCGAGGTAGGACTCGGGGATGAACATCGGGAAGTAGGCGTTGTCGACGCCGGTCTGCTTGAACCAGCCGTCGAGGTTGTCCTGAATGGCCTCCCAGAGCGCGTAGCCGCGCGGCCGGGTGACGATGAACCCGCCCATCGGGGCGTAGTCGGCGAGACCCGCCTTCTGGACGACCTCGGCGTACCAGTCGCCGGGGCTGTGCTCCTTGGACTCGGTGATTCCGAGTTCCTGGTCGTCGTCGCTCATTGCTGGAACACTCGCCTGACGCGCTCTTAAATCCCGTGAAGCGCCCGCGAACCGCCGTCCGCCTGGCTGCCCACGCGCGCTCGAGCCGTGGCTGGCCACCACGTGGCCGCAGTTCGGTCGCTATCGGGCACCGAGAGGTTTCCGGTGGACTGTCGAATCTGCAGACTATGGGTGACACGAAAGAGGGTCGCGAGAACCAGGCGCAGGACGAACTCGAACGACAGCGACAGCGCGCAGTGCAGGAGGAGTTGGCCCGCTGGGACGAGACGGAGCCCCCGCGGGAACTCGACGACGCGCTCGACGACCTCGACTACCCGGTGACGACGGAGGCGGTCGCCGAAGCCGTCGGCGACTACGAAGTTCCGGTGGGCGACGACGTCATTCCGGTCGCGAAAATCGTCCAGCGCTCGGCCCGGGACGGCTTCGACTCCCCCGAGGAAGCCCGCGACCGCATCCGGCGGCCGTCGGTCGCGGCGTCGCTCCGGCGGCTCCTGGCGCTGAGCACCGAAGCCGGGATGGCCGACGACTTCCGGGCGCGCGAGGAGGCCTACGAGAAGACGCTGCGCGCGCTGGAGGACGTCGACGCCGACGACGAGGACGAGGGCATCGCCGCGGTGACGGAGTGGATTGCCGAGCGCGTCGAGGAGACCGGGAGCCTCCCGAAGTCCCGCCGGGTCCGGAACTACGCGGCCGAGTTCTGCCGCGACAACGGCTACGCCGTCCGTGACGACGGCTGGCTGGGCGCCTGAGGGGCGCTCACGAAGCGCGACGGCGAGTACGCCACTGTTCGAGAACCGCCGGGAAGGTTAAGTGGTGTGGTGACGTTGCTCACAGTATGGGTGACACGAAGCGTGGCCGCGAGCGCACCGGCAAGAAGAAGCGCGAACAACTCCGCGAGCGAGACGTAGAGCGCACCCTCGAGGCCACGGACGAACCGGCTGACGCGCCCGAGTTCCCCGACGAAGACGAAATCGACCTCGACGAGCGACTCAGCTGACGACACCCCTCCCACGGATTCTTTGGGCGCCACGCGCTCCAGCGGCGGCGCTCTCCAGAGGACGAGGCTGGCTCGCCGTCAGAACATCTCGGTGCCGCACTCCTGGCAGACCAGTTGCATCACGCCGTCCTCGTTCGGCGCACGGACGTCGTGCGTGGTCTCCTCGCCGCACTCGGCGCAAGGCGCCAGCGACTCGAGGGCGTCCCAGTCGTGGCGCGCGCCCGGCGCACCGACGGCGAGCGCGCGCACCGACTCGTCGGAGCGGTTGTGGCCGCTCTGGAACTCGCCGGGCGGGAACCGGACGACCTGTCCGGCCTCGACGGTGACTTCGTCTCTGTCTTCGCCGACCTCGAAGGTCGCCGTCCCCTCCTGAACGTAGAAGATCTCCTCCTGGTCGTGGTGGGTGTGGAGGCCGCCCGAGAACTGCTCGCCGGGGGCGAGTTCGTACTCGACGAGCGCGACGTGTTCGGTGCCGAGCGCGCGCGAGACCGGACGGCGAGTGCTGTGGACGCCGAGGGGGTTCGGTCGGTTCTCCACGTCTTCGACAGTGACTCTGTCCATGTCGACACGGCCGGCCTCCGCCCGCATAAGTGTGGGCGGCAGTACCCGGAGAGCCCGTCTGTACGGGGAGTCGGGGGCGTGAGCGTGTCGGATAACACACAGGCTTTGCGAAGGCTTTTATAACCGGACTGTCTACCTGGAGGTAAGCGGGTTCTCACGCAGTCATTCCCGCGGCCCGGCCGTCGGCCGGCCGGGAACAGAATCTCCCTACTGACATGACGAAGTTGTGGTCGGCGCCACGTTCTCAGGGCTACCCCCACACCGGCACGCGCCGGTCCAGGGCCACCCCCGTCGGTGTCGCCACGGCAGAGGGACCCCGAACTCACCGACTACTATGAGTACTGTAGACCGACAACTCGAGGAGTTACAGGACGAAATCGTCAGCGAAATTCCGCCCGACATCTCGGTCACCGATGTCAAGTACGAGGGCCCGGAGCTCGTCGTCTACACCCGAGACCCGAAGCGGTTCGCACAGGACGGCGACCTGGTGCGCCGGCTCGCCTCCAAGCTCCGGAAGCGCATCACGGTGCGGCCGGACCCGGACGTGCTCTCGCCGCCGCAGCGCGCCCGCGAGAAAGTGATGAACGTCATCCCCGACGACGCCGGCGTCACGAACCTCGACTTCCACGAGGACACCGGCGAGGTCGTCATCGAGGCCGAGAAGCCCGGGATGGTCATCGGCCGCCACGGCTCCACGCTCCGCGAAATCACGCAGGAAGCCGGCTGGACGCCCGAGGTCGTTCGCACGCCGCCGATCGAGTCCTCCACGGTGTCGAACGTCCGGAACTTCCTCAAGCAGGAACGCGACGAGCGTCGGGACATCCTCGAGAAGGTCGGCCGCCAGATTCACCGCGAGGAGATGCAGGACGACGAGTACGTCCGCATCACCACGCTGGGCTGCTGTCGCGAGGTCGGCCGCGCGAGCTTCATCCTCTCGACGCCCGAGACGCGCATCCTCGTGGACTGCGGCGACAAGCCCGGTAGCGACGACGAGGTGCCGTACCTCCAGGTGCAAGAGGCGCTGGCCGGCGGCGCGAACACCATCGACGCCGTCGTCCTCACGCACGCGCACCTCGACCACTCGGCGTTCATTCCGCTGCTGTTCAAGTACGGCTACGACGGCCCCATCTACTGCACGGAGCCGACCCGCGACCTGATGGGTCTGCTCACGCTGGACTACCTCGACGTCGCCGCGAAGGAGGGCCGCACGCCCCCGTACGACTCCGAGATGGTGCGGGAAGCCATCAAGCATTGCATCCCCCTGGAGTACGGCGACGTGACCGACATCGCGCCGGACGTGAAGCTCACCCTCCACAACGCCGGCCACATTCTCGGCTCGGCCGTCTCGCACTTCCACATCGGTGACGGCCTCTACAACGTCGCGTTCTCCGGCGACATCCACTACGACGACACCCGGCTGTTCAACGGCGCCGTCAACGACTTCCCCCGGGTCGAGACCCTCGTCCTGGAGTCGACGTACGGCGGCCGGAACGACTACCAGACCGACCAGGAGGACTCCGAGCGCAAACTCAAGCGCGTCATCAACGAGACCTACGAGGACGGCGGGAAGGTCCTCATCCCGGCGTTCGCCGTCGGCCGCTCCCAGGAGATGATGCTCGTCCTCGAGGAGGCGATGCGCGAGGGCGACATCCCCGAGATGCCCATCCACCTCGACGGCATGATCTGGGAGGCGACCGCCATCACCACCACGTACCCCGAGTACCTCCGCGACGACCTCCGGGACCGCATCTTCCACGGCGACTCCAACCCCTTCCTCGCGTCCCAGTTCAACCACATCGACGGCGGCGAGGAGGAGCGCCAGGAAGTCGCGGACGGCGACCAGTGCATCATCCTCTCGACGTCCGGCATGGTCTCCGGGGGCCCCATCATGTCCTGGCTCGAACACATCGCGCCCGACCCGGACTCCACGATGACGTTCGTCGGCTACCAGGCCCAGGGGACGCTCGGTCGCCGCATCCAGTCCGGCCGCGACGAGATTCCGATGCCGGACTCCCGCGACGGCGGCCGCACCGAACGCCTGAAGCTGAACATGGACGTCGAGACCGTGGACGGCTTCTCCGGCCACGCCGACCGACAGGGCCTCGAGGACTTCGTGCGCACCATGAACCCTCGCCCCGAGAAGGTGCTGTGTGTCCACGGCGACGAATCCTCCACCCAGGACCTCTCCAGCGCGCTCTACCACGAGTTCAACATGCGGACGTTCGCGCCGAAGAACCTCGAGACGTTCCGCTTCATCTGAGCCCGCCCCCACTGCCGACAGACCTATTGTCGCAGTCTCGTAACTGCAGACCGTGCCCCGTCAGTCGCGCCGTGTGGCCGTCGCGCTCGTCGTCCTGGTCGCGTTCGTCGGCGGCGGCGCCGCCCAGACCGCGCCCGGTCCGTCCGTCGACACCGACGGCGGCCACCGCTTCGACGTCGGCGGCGACAGCCCCCACATCACGTTCTGGGTCCACCTCGACCTCCTCACGAATCTCGGGGCGGCCGGCGACCTCGGGTTCAGCGCGGTCGGCACCGCGATGGACACCCGCGTCGTCGTCATCGACGTCCAGTTGACTTTCCGGGGCGTCGGGCCGCTCGGCGACTTCCTCTCGAACCCGTTCTCGCGGTTCTCCGTCACCGCGGAGTGGGAGCTCAATCTCCCGTTCCTCTCGGCCGGACCGGCCGCCGGCGAAGACTTCACCTACCGGGACAACGAGACCATCGGCGGGAACGGGTCGACCGGGAACGCCTCTAGCTGGAATACGACGGCCTGAGTCGACTGCCAGCGCCAGCAGAGCTATATCTCGCGGTAGAACGACACGAGATAACGGTCGGAGGCGTCGACGGTGTCACGACCGACCTGCGCGAGGAGGCCGGCGACGCGCTCCGGGTCGTCGCGGCGTACGACCCGGACGGCTGCGACCTCGTGTACTGCCGGGACTACGTGACCGAACGGACGGCGGACCGCGCGCCCGCCATCCGCGACGGCCCGTGTTGCAGGGCGTCGGCAGGGGCCACCTGGAGTCGCTGTTCAGAGCCGGTGACCTCCACTGCTCGGTCCACCGCTTCGACGACCTGACCGCGTTTCACTTCCTCGACAGCGAGTACACGGGCCTGTTCGTCTCCATCGACAGCGACGCGGACGTGCGGCTGGCGTCGTTCGCGGACACCTGCCGCGATTTCGTCGGCGAGTAGCCGTCAGTCGGCGTCCGCGGGGTCCACGACGGACTCCGCCAGTTCGTCGACGCCGACTCTGTCACAGTGGTCGTACAGCGGGCAGGCCTCCGGGCCGTCGAGACAGGCGGGCTTTCTGGCCGTGCAGTAGTCTCGCCCGAACTGTATCATCGCCGTGTGTCCGAACCCGCAGGCCGCCGCCGGCACCGACGCCTCCAGAGCGGCCCGGACGCCCTCGTGGTCGGCGTCGGGCGGCGCCAGCCCCATCCGACGCGCGATGCGGTGGACGTGAGTGTCGACGGGGAACACACCGGGAGCCCCACCCGCGAACAGCAACACGCAGTCGGCGGTCTTCGGGCCGACGCCCTTCATCGCTAACAGCTCGTCCCGGACCTCGTCGGGGTCGCCCTCGCGGACGAACTCGTCGAAGCCGTCCGCGCCCTCGTACTCCTCGCAGACCCGGTCTGCGAGCCGAATCAGGGTCTCGGACTTCTGATTGTAGAGGCCTGCCGACGAGATGGTCTCCGCGAGTTCGTCCCGGTGGGCGTCCCGCAGCGCCGCCGCGAGGTCCGGCCCGGAATCGTACCGGTCCAGCAGCGCGTCGTGGGCGGGCTGGCTGGCGACGTCGCTCGTGTTCTGGCTGAGTACGGTGCGGACGAGACACTCGAAGGCGTCCCGGCCGCCGTAGGTCTTCTCCCAGTACACGTCACCCAGATCGGCGACGACAGCAGCGGCGCGAGTGTCCGGTTCGTCCGCGACGTCGACGGCCGCGAACTCGCCGCCGCCGGTCTCGCCACCGGAGATGTTCACCGAAGGCTCGTCGTCCATGTCTGCTGGTGGGGCCGCCGCGAGGAAAAGCGTGGCTCCGAACGGCTACTCGACGCGCAGCGTGGCCGTGAGGTCGGCGCCGTCAGCGAGCGCGGCGACGAGGTCGCGGTCAACGTCGGCCGCGGCCGTGTCGGCGTCGACGAGAATCGTGCGGTCGTCGACGTAGGTGCTGGTGCGGGCGACCATACTGCGGTCGTTCTCGAACGCGAGGTCGGGGTGGCCGGAGCCAGTCACGACCTCGCGGTGGCCGTCGGCTTCGAGGACCAGCGTGACGGTGGCGTCGGCGTCCCGGCAGGCGGCGACGAACTCGTCGGCGAAGTCGGCGGCCGCGCGGTCGGCCTCGATGCCGAGGATGCAGTCGCCGGCGGGCGTCAGGTAGTCGTCGGTCGTGAGCTCGAGTGTGCTCTGGTGTTCGCCGGCGACGTGCTCGTGGCCGTGCGCACGAACGGTCTCGTCCATATGCGTTTCCGGACCGGCCGGACGCACTTGTGGGCCTCGCTCCGCGGCCCCGGTTTAAGTTTCGGTGCGGCCGTCCTGTGAGGCCTTCTCACGGTCGTGAGACGCCCTACCAACTGATTGCGGTGGTGTGACACACGCAAATTTTAAGTGGCGTGGTGGAGTACTATCTGTCACCTGAACGCTGCGAGCGTTCGTGTACAGCCCGAGAGAATGACAGGACGTTCTCCCCACGACCGGGATGGACCAACTCTCGAGCGACGGCTGTGGCGAGCGCGCCAGCGGAATGGCATCGAGGTTTGAACAATGGCTGAGGAAGAAACAACCATCGAGGTATCGACCGCCGACGAACTCATTACTGACGACGAACTCCAGAACAAGTCCAAGGGCCAGCTCATCAAGAACGCCGGCCAGTTCCGCGACCGGCGTAACGAGCTGAACCAGCTCGCGAGCTCCCGCGCCTCCGAGCGAGACGACCTGAACGCGAAGACGCGAGAGAAGGTCGACGAGGCACAGGAGCACCGCGAGAAGCGAGACGAGCTCAACGAGCGCGTCCAGGAACACAAGGAAGTCCGCAACGAGCTGAACGCGGACGCCAACGAGCTGTTCGACGAGGTCGAGCAGCGCAAACAGGACCTGGAGCTCGACGAGGGCAAGGACCTCGAGCAGCTCAAAGAGGAGATCGAGGAGCTCGAGTTCAAGCAGCAGACCGAGGTCCTCTCGACCGAGGACGAGCGCGAACTCATCGAGAAGATCGAGGACAAGCGCGAGGAGTACCAGGAACGAGAGGAGAAACTCGACCAGTCCGGGAACCTCGACGAGGTCGTCGAGGAGGCCGAGTCCGTGCGCGCGGAAGCCTCCAAGCACCACGAGAAGGTCACCGAGCTCGCCGACGAGGCCCAGGAGCACCACAACCAGATGATCGAGGCCTACCGAGAGGCCGACGACATCCGCGACGAGGCCGACGAGATGCACGAGGCGTTCGTCGAGGCCCAGGAGGCCGCGGACGCCCACCACGAGGCGTTCGTCCTCGTCCAGAAGCGCCTGCGCGAGCTGGACAAGCAGGAGGAAGAAGAGGAGAAAGACCAGCGCCAGGCCGAGCAGGAAGAGGCCCGCGAGGAGGCCGAGGAGATCTACGAGCGGTTCAAGGAGGGCGAGACCCTCGACACCGAGGACCTCCGCAAGCTCCAGAAGTCCGGCCACCTCTAAGCGCCGCGACTTCGACACCGGTATCCCCGGCGCCGGCTCCCCGGCCGGCCCGTTTTCTCCCGTTCTCCGCGTCCGACAGCCGCGGCTGTCGACCGACGACGCGGTGGTGACCCCGCGAGCTTTTTGTGGCGGCGGCGTGACCGTCGAATCGAGATGCGTACGCTGGTGGTGTGCGTCGACCGGACGGGTGACATCTCCCGGAAGACCGGGCTGCGGACGCCAGTCGCCGGCTGGGAGGCCGTGCAGTCGCTCGTCACGGACATGGGCGTGGCCGACCCGGAGGACTCCGGCGTGAACTGCCTGCTGGAGGCGCTGCGCGTGACCCGAGACCTCCGGGACGGCGACGATGACGCCGTGGTCGCGGCCGTCTCCGCGGAGGGCGACGGCGTGAGCGCCGACCGCTCCATCGCCGCCCAGTTCGACGACCTCGTGGAGCGCTACGACGCGGACTCCTGTGTCCTGGTCGTGGACAGCGCCGAGGACGAGCGCGTCGTCCCGATCGTGGAGAGCCGCGTCCAGGTGGACGCCGTCGACCGCGTGGTCGTCCGGCAGGCCCGCGACCTGGAGTCGACGTACTACCTCCTGAAGCAGTTCCTCGGCGACGAGGAGATGCGCCAGACGATTCTGGTCCCGATCGGCATCGTCCTGCTCGTGTTCCCCGCCCTGATGATGCTGACCGGGAGCCTCGCCGTCGCCGCCGCCAGCATCACGACCGTCATCGGGCTGTTCCTCCTGTACAAGGGGCTGGGCGTCGACGACTACGTCGCCGCCGTCCCGGGGCAGGCCAGAGACGCGCTGTACTCGGGTCGCGTGTCCATCGTCACCTACGTGGTCGCGGTCGGGCTCGCGCTCGTCGGCGTGTTCGCGGGCGCCCTCGAGCTCTCGAACCAGCCCGCGAACACGGCGGAGTTGCTGTCGGCGATGACGTTCACGTACTACAGCATCCCCTGGGTGGCGCTGGGCGCGCTCGCCGCGAGCGCCGGCCGACTGTTCGACGAGTTCATCCGCCGCGAGGAGGTCCGGACGTCGTTCCTGAACCTCCCGTTCGGCGTGCTCGCGGTGGCGCTGGTCGTCCGCGGGTTCTCGGCGTACTTCGTGGAGCGCGCGGGCCGCGTGCCGTCCCTGGAGGTGCCGGCCGCCGAGATCGGCGCCATCTCCGTCGAGGGGTTCGCGCTCACGCCCGAACAGCGGCTCGCGGCGTTCGTCGTGCTCGGCGTGTTCGTGAGCGTGGTCGGCATCCGCGTCGCGACGCACTTCTCTGGCGTCGAACTGGAGGACGTCGAGCAGCCGGCCGAGCCGTAATAGCGGGACCTTTCACCGTGGACGACGACGCCCGGGTATGAGCGACGGCGACGGACCCGGTGCCGACGACGGACAGTGGGTGAGTCTGTTCTCCGGCGGGAAGGACTCCTCGTGGGCGCTCTACCAGGCCCTCGAAGCTGGCCTGGACGTCGCCCGTCTTCTGACGGTTCACCCCGAGGGCGACTCCTACATGTACCACGTGCCGGCCACGCGGCTCGCCGAACTCGCCGCGGAGAGCGTCGGCGTCCCCCTCGTGGAGGTCGAACCCGACGACTTCGAGGCCGAGGCCGCGACGGACGCCGGCGAGCAGGGCGACAGCGAGCTCGAACCGATGGAGGCCGCGCTCGCGGACCTCGCGCCCGACCTGGAGGGCGGGCTGGCGGGCGTCACCGCGGGCGCCGTGGAGAGCGAGTTCCAGACGAACCGCATCCAGGGGATGTGCGACCGCCTCGGCTGCGAGCTGTTCGCGCCGCTCTGGCAGGAAGACCCCCGGGAGTTGGCCGACGCGATGCTGGACGCCGGGTTCGAGATTCGCGTCATCCAGGTCGCGGCCTACGGGCTCGACGAGTCCTGGCTCGGTCGCACGCTCGACAGGGACGCACTCGAGGAACTCGAAGCGCTGAACGAGGAGTACGGCGTCCACATCCTGGGCGAGGGCGGCGAGTTCGAGACGCTCGTGACCGACGGCCCGCACATGGACCGCCCCATCGAACTGGAGTACGACACGGTCTGGGAGGGGGACCGCGGCCACGTCGAAATCACGGGCGCCCGGCTCGGCGAGTAGGTTAGTCGCCGTTCTCGATGGTGGTGTGGGCGCCGACGAGCGCGCCCGAGAAGTCGATGGACTCGAGGACGGTGTCCTCGTCGATGATGGAGTCCCGGATGTCGCAGTCTCTGAGCGTCGCGTCCGAGAAGATGACGGAGTTCTCGACGCTGGAGTTCGTGATCTCCGCGCCCGGGAGGACGTGGACGTTCTCGCCGATGGTCGAGTTCTCGACCGTGGCGTCGTCGGCGACGATGCAGTCGTCGTCGAGCGTCCACGCGACGGCGTCGAGGTATGACTCCGGAGTCCCGATGTCGAACCACGCGCCCTCGAACGTGTAGGCGTAGACCGGCTGTCGGTTCTGGAGCCACTGCACGAACCAGCCGGGTTCGTCGGGGTTGCCGTCCTCGGCGAGGTAGGTGTCGATGTCGTGGACGACCTCGCGGGGGTAGGCGTAGCACGCGATGGAGACGAGCGTGCTGTTCGGGTCGGCGGGCTTCTCCTGGAAGTCGATGACCTCGTCGCCGTCGAGTTCGACGAGCCCGTAGGACTTCGCGCGCTCGTAGCTGCCGACGTCGTAGGCGGCGATGGCGGGCGCGTCCTTCTCGGCGAAGAAGTCGACGAACTCGGAGACGTCGAAGGAGATGAGGTTGTCGCCGGCGACGACGACGAGGTCGTCGTCGACGCCCTCGCGGTCGACGAGCTGGGCGAGCGCGCCCATGACGCCGAACTTCTCGTCCTCGTCCGTGGTGTCTTCCACCGAGAGCGTCGGCTTCTCGAACGGGGACTCGTCGAGGTGCTCGCGGAACTCGTCGGCGAACAGCTCGTTCGTGGAGACGAAGACTTCCTCGATGCGGTCGTCGGCTTCCAGGTCCTCGAAGATGCGGTCGATGACGGTGGTGTCACCCACCGGGAGGAACATCTTCGGCCGGTGTTTCGTAATCGGCCAGAGGCGGGTGGCGTATCCGCCGGCGAGCACGACGGCTTTCATACCGTGGAAGTCCACGTCTTTCGGTAAGTCCTTTTTCATCCGAAAACACACGACGCGATATGGACGACCAGACCACCCGAGAGCGGATTCAGGACGCGCTCCGCGAGAAGCCGCGGACCCCGAGCGCCGTCGCCGAGGAGTTCGAGGTGGCTCGCGGCACCGCACTGACGCACGTCCGGCACATCTCCGAGAGCCTGGACGGCACCGACGAGGCGTTACTGGTGCGGCCGCCGGCCTGTCGCGACTGCGGGTTCGACGGCTTCGACGACCCCGTGAACGTCCCGTCGCGGTGTCCGGAGTGCAAGAGCGAGAGCATCGAGGAGCCGGCGTTCGTCGTGGAGTCGGCCTAGAAACCGACGCGCGACCCCGGCGACGTGGAGAGGTCGGCGGGGTCGGTCTCGGCGCCCTGCCGGACGAACGCGTAGTCGGGGTCGGTGAGGTAGACGGTGCCGTCACGCGTCTCGACCCGAATCGGGTCGAGTTCGGCGCCCTCGCAGGGGCCGTGCGTGCAGACTCCGGACTCCGGCTCGAACGTCGCGGCGTGCTTGCGGCAGACGAGTTCGCCGTTCCGGACGGCGCCGTCCCCCGAGTCGAGGGTGACGTCCGTCCAGTGCATGCAGTAGTTCAGCCAGCCGGCGACAGTGCCGTCCGAGAGTTCGACCAGAATGGCTTCTTTCTCGTCGCCGCCCACTTCCCGCACCGTGAACAGGAAGCTGTCGTCGGCCGGCAGCTCGTCGACGGCTGCGATGCGCTCTCCCCCACCGTCCTCGTCATCGTCTCCCATCGCCGCCGGCTACCGACTCGCGGCGCTTGAACGCACCGAAAGCGACAGCTGCTGACAGAGCCGCCAGCGGAGCGGTTCGCGCTGCGAGCGACGAGCACCGCGAGCCGCGAGCAGCGGCCGACGAGCGAACGGAGCGTCAGAGGCGCGAAGTGAGTGAGGCGGCTTTTAGCGTAGCTTTTGCCAGCGGGGGAGGGAAGCGACGAGCGCAGCAAAAGGTACCTAGTAATGCCGGCGTTCGATTTCGCGGGCGTATTCGCGGGCGAGGGCGGCGCCGACTTTGCACGTGCCGTAGCTGGTGTCGTCGACGCGGGCGATGGGACGGACTTCCCACGTGGTGTTGGTGAGGAACGCTTCGTCGGCCGCGTAGAGGTCGCCGAGGTCGTAGTGGCCCGTTTCGACGGGGATGCCGAGGTCGTCGGCGAGTTCGGTGACGGCCCAGCGGGTGACGCCGGGGAGGACGTCGAGGTCGGCGCCCGGAGTGTGAAGCGTGCCGTCGTCGACGAAGAAGAGGTTGCTGGAGGCGCCTTCCGTGACGCGGTCGTCGTCGTCGACGAAGAGGGCTTCGTCGGCGTCGTCGGCGTCGATTCGACCGAGGATGCCGGGGAGGTAGTTGTGGGTCTTGGCGTTGCTGGGGATGGTGGCGTCGGGCGTGGGTTCGACGGTCGTGGTCTGGACGTCGGCGGGCGCGTTCCAGACGCGTTCCCCGTCGACGCCGCCCTTCGGGAGGGGGTCGACCACGACGACGACGGTGGGGTCGGCGTTCTCGCGAGGGGCGAGGCGGCCGTGCTGGACGCCGCGAGTGATGGAGAGGCGGACGTAGGCCTCCGTGAGGTCGTTTGCGGCGAGCGTCTCGTGGACGCGGCCGCGGAGGTCTCCGGCGTCGAAGTCGTGGTCGATGCCGAGGGCGTCACAGGTGGCTTCGAGTCTGCGGTAGTGGGCGACCCAGGCGAACGTCTGGCCGCCGTACGCGCGCAGCGTCTCGAACGCGGCGTCGCCGTACTGGAAGCCGCGGTCTCGGACACTGACGGTGGCGTCCTCGGCGTCGACGAGGTCGCCGTCTACGTGGTAGCGCATGTATCGAGGAAGTTTGAGACGAGTTGGTTGCCGGTGGGTGTGAGGATGCTCTCGGGGTGGAACTGGACGCCGACGTGGGGCGCCTGGCGGTGCCGGACGGCCATCAGGACGCCGTCGTCGGTCCACGCGGCGGGTTCGAGGCAGTCGGGGAGCGAGCCCTCGGAGACCGACAGCGAGTGGTACCGTCCGGTCTCGAAGCGCTCGGGGAGCCCCGCAAAGACGCCGCGGTCGTCGTGGGTGACCGCCGACGGTTTGCCGTGGACGACCCTCGATGCGTGTTCGACGGTGGCGCCGTTGGCGGCACAGAGCGCCTGGTGGCCGAGGCAGACGCCGAGTGTCGGGACTGCGAGGTCGCGGAACACGGGCACCGAGACGCCCGCGTCGTCCGGTGTTCCGGGGCCGGGAGAGACGACGATCGCGTCCGGGGCGAGGTCGCGGACGTCGTCGACGTCGACGGCGTCGTTCCGCCGGACGACCACGTCGTCTGCGAGCGCGCCGACGTACTGGACGAGGTTGTACGCGAACGAGTCGTAGTTGTCGACGACGAGCACCCGGGTCACGGCTCCACCTCCGCGCCGACAGCGAGGTCGTCGCCGTCGTCGGCGAGCGCGTCGTCGATGGCGTCGACGAGCGCGCGGGCCTTGTCCAGCGTCTCGGCGTACTCGCTGCCGGGGTCGGAGTCGTGGACGACGCCGGCGCCCACCCGGAGGTGGTACTCGTCGGCGTGCCGGACGAGCGTCCGGATGACGATGTTGAGCGTCGCGTCGCCGTCGAAGCCGACGGCCGCGAGGCTCCCCGTGTAGGGGCCGCGGCGTGTCGCTTCGGCGTCGTCGACGAGCGCCATGGTGCGAGGCTTGGGAGCCCCCGTGATAGTTCCACCGGGGAAGACCGCGGATATAGCGTCAGCGAGCGTACACGACTCCCGGAGCCGTCCCCGGACCTCGCTGACGAGGTGCATCACCTCGCTGTAGCGGTCCACGCGCCGGTAGTCGGCGACCTCGACGCTCCCGTACTCGCTGACCTTCCCGAGGTCGTTGCGTTCGAGGTCGACGAGCATCGCGTGCTCGGCTCGTTCTTTCTCGTCGGCGAGCAGTTCGGCTTCGAGTTCCTCGTCCGCCTCGGACGTGTCACCGCGCGGTCGCGTCCCCGCGATCGGCTCCGTCACCAGGTCGCGGCCGCGTCGTGCCAGCAGCAGCTCCGGGCTCGCGGACACGAGGTCGACGCCCGGGAACTCCAGGAGTCCGGAGTACGGGGCCGGGTTGGCGGCGCGGAGCGCGGCGAACGCCCGCACCGGGTGAACGCTCGCCGGCGCTTCGAGTCGGTGACTGACGTTCGCCTGGAACGTCTCGCCCTCTCGGATGGCGTCCTGGATCCGTCGGACGCGGTCCTCGAAGTCGTCGCGACCGGTCGCGCTCTCGAACGGTGCCGGCTCGTCGGCGGGTGCGGGGTCCACGTCCGAGTCGCCGGTCTGGACGCGGTCGGCGAGTGCTCGGACGCGCTCGCTGGCGTGCTCGAACACCGCGTCCGGGTCGGTGTCGCCGTCCAGCGGCACCGCCGCGACGAGTCGGAGGTCGTCCCCGGGCTCGAACGGCTCGCGCCACGCCGCGACCGTCGGGTAGACGCCGAACTGGAGGCGCGGCAGCCCGCGGTCGTCGGTCGTCGCGTCGGGGAGCGCTTCGAGTTCGCGGGCGGCGTCGTAGGACAGCCACCCGAACAGTCCGCCGGGGTGGGGGACCTCGCAGCCCGCGCGAACGAGTGGGCCCTCGACTTCGGCCTGGAGCGCGTCGAGCGCGCCGGCTTCGCCCGCGTTCACGCACAGCGTGGACTCCGGGGCGACCCCGAAGTAGCCCCAGCCGTCGCTGCCGCCCGTCGTCTCGAAGTGGAACGCGGGCTCGTCGCCGCGCGCCCGACGGTAGGCGTCGAACGGGTCGTCGACCGGCAGCCGCGCTGCGACGACGCCGCGAGCGGCCGCCGGAGCGTCCGCTACCGCCGCCCGGAACGCCGCCCGGTCGGTGACGACCGAGGCCTCACGCATCCGTCGTCGGCATCGCTACCGGTCGCCCGCACGGTCGATCCAGCGACCGACGCGCTTCGGAGAGAGGTCGGTCGCCGCGGCGAGTTCGTCGGGGTCGGCGTCGGCGAGCGCCGCGAACGTCGTGACGCCGGCGTCGTGTAGTCGGTCGGCGTACGCCGGGCCGACGCCCTTGATCTCCGTGAGGTCGTCCGGCTCGGGTTCGGCGGCCGCGTCTTCGTCACCGTCGGATTCGGCGGCCGATTCCTCCTCGGTCTCGGCGCCGACGTCGGCGTCGGTCGCGACGTACTCGTCGTCCTCGACGGCCTCGCCGGCGGCCGAACCTGCGGCCTCGGCGGGTTCGGCGGCGCGGTCGGGGTCGTCGGTTCCCGCTTCGTCCACGAGTGACTCCGTCGACGCCGCGGCGTCGGTGCCGGCGGCGGCCGGCTCGTCGCCCGGTGACTCGTCGCCGTGGTCGTCAGCAGGGGCGTCCGTGTCGTCACCGGGTTCGCGCTCGACGGTGACGTCGACGCCGCTGCCCGGCGCGCGCTCGGACGATTCGAGTCCGAGCATCGACTTGAGTTTAGAGAGCAGTCCCATTGTTGGCGTATATACCGCTCCCTTACTTAAAGCCGTGCCCGAAGTGCGGTGTTCATCGCGTCGACCGGCGCGTCCCGGCCCGTCCAGCGCTCGAACGCCGCGACCCCCTGGAACAGCAGCATCCACGCACCGTCGACGGTCGTCGCGCCCGCCGCCGACGCGTCCCGCAGTAGGCGCGTCTCCAGCGGCGCGTAGACCGCGTCTAACACGGCGAGGTCCGCGTGGAGCGCGCTCGCCGGCACCGGCGACTCGTCGCTGTCCATCCCCACGGTCGTCGCGTTCACGAGTACGTCCGCGTCCGGGAGGAGCGCCGGCAGTTCGTCGAGCCCGTGGGCCGTCGCGCCCGCGTCTTCGGCGAGCGCTTCGGCCGTTTCGACGGTGCGGTTGGCGACGTGGACCGTCGCGTCGGCGTCCCGGAGCGCGAACACGGCGGCCCGGCCCGCGCCGCCCGCGCCCGCGACGACAGCCGTCTCGCCCGCCAGCGGCACGTCGTGGTGCGAGAACGCCCGCCGCACGCCGTCGACGTCGGTGTTGTGGCCGGTCGGCTCGCCGCCCGAGAAGTCGACGGTGTTCACCGCCCCGACGCGCGCCGCGAGGTCGTCGACCGCGACGAGCTCCCGCACCGCCTCCTTGAACGGGACGGTGACGTTCAGGCCCGCCACGCCGAGCGCCCGCGCCCCCTCGATTGCGGCTTCGAGGGCCGCCGGCTCCGGCTCGAACGTGACGTACCGCGCGTCCACACCGAGTTCGTCGTAGGCCGCCTCGTGCATCGGCGGCGACAGCGAGTGCTCGACCGGATTCCCGACGAGTCCGTAGACGTCCATACGGGGACTCGTGGCCGCGTTCTCATAACTGGCACCCACACCGAACTGCTTTTCACTCGCTGGCCGTCTCCCGTCGGTATGGCCGAATCGCTGCTCCTCGACGGAGCGATCCTCGTCGCCGGTATCCTCCTGCTGTACGTCGGCGCGGAGTTCCTGGTTTCCGCCGCCTCCGCCCTCGCACTCTCGCACGGCGTCAGGGCCGCAACCGTCGGTGTCACCGTCGTCGCGTTCGCCACGACGGCCCCCGAACTGTTCGTCAGCACGGTCGGCGGCATCACCGCCGACGACAGCATCGCCCTCGGGAACATCGTCGGGTCGAACATCGCCAACATCGGACTCGTCCTCGGCACCGCCGCCGTCCTCCGCCCGATGGACGTCGACAAGTCGCTGCTCTACCAGCACGGGCCGTTCATGCTCGCCGCCGCCGTCGCGCTCGTCGCGCTCTCCCTGGACGGCGAACTCGCCGCCTTCGACGGCGTCGTCCTGCTCGGGATGCTCGCCGCGTTCACCGGCTACCTCTACTACCAGTCCCGGCAGGAAGGAGACGTGAAACTCCCCGAAGACGTCGAGATGGACGAGGACACGAGCGCCAACACCCGTGACTACGTGGTGCTCGTCGGCGCCATCCTCCTGTTGCTCGCTGGCTCCCGCAGCCTCATCACCGGCGGTCGCGGCGTGCTCTCCGCCTGGGGGTTCAGCGACCTCTTCATCGGACTCACCATCATCGCCTTCGGCACCTCCGTCCCCGAACTCGCCACGTCCGTCGTGAGCGCGCTCCGGGACGAGGCCGACTTCTCCATCGGGAACGTCGTCGGGTCGAACATCTACAACGTCCTCGCCGTCATCGGCCTCGTCGCCGTGCTCGTCCCTATCACCGTCCAGCCCGGGACTATCGGCTTCGAGCTCCCCGTGATGCTCGGGTTCACGTTCGTCGCGCTCGGACTGATGGCGGTCGGCGACAGTATCGGCCGCATCGAGGGCGTCGGGCTGCTCGGCGGCTACGCCGGCTTCGTCTACTTCCTGCTCCCCTGAACCGCAAGCGTTAGGGACTCGTTCGCGGTTCGTTGTAGTATGCTGAGAGAACGGGTGACACACCCACTCGCAGCGCTGGCTGCAGCGTTCGCCTGCACCGCGCCCTGGGTCGGTGTCGAACTCGCGGGCGGCCCGGACGCACTCGCGCTCACCGAGCTGGCGACAGTCGCCGTCAGCGGCGTCGCCGTGCTCGGCGCGTCGTTCCTCCTGGCGTGGGGCGCCGAGACCGCCGAGAAAGACGTCCCCCGTGCGTTCGCCATCGCTGTCCTCGCGGTGCTCGCAGTCGCCCCCGAGTACGCTGTCGACGCGCTGTACGCCTGGACCGCCGGCGCGAACGCCGGCGCAGCGCGCGGCGTCGAAGCGGGCAACCTCGCAGTCGCGAACATGACGGGCGCGAACCGCATCCTCATCGGACTCGGGTGGGCCGGCATCGCGATGTTCACCGTCTACCGGGCGACGAGCACGTCGGACGTGGCCGTCGAGCAGCGGTCGGGGTTCCTGGCGAGCGTCGTCCAGCTCGACCGCAACATCAGCACGGAGATCGCGTTCCTGCTGGCCGCCACCCTGTTCGCGTTCTTCGTCCCCCTGCGCGGCGGAATCGGCCTCCTCGACACGCTCGTGCTCGTCGGGCTGTACGCCGTCTACATCGGCGTCATCATCCAGGGCGACGTGGAGAAACCGGAAGGGCAGGTGGGCGTCCCGAAGTACCTCCAGGGGTTGCAGCGCGCGGCGCGAATCGGGACCGTCCTGGCGCTGTTCGCGTACTCCGGCGCGATGATCTTCACCGCCGTCCACCCGTTCGCCCACGGCCTCGAAGCGCTCGGCAAACAGGCCGGCGTCCCCCCGTTCTTCATGATACAGTGGATCGCGCCGCTGGCCTCCGAGAGCCCCGAACTCATCGTCGTCGCGTACCTCGTGAACAAGGCGCGCTCGACGGCGGGGTTCAACGCCCTCATCTCCTCGAAGCTGAACCAGTGGACGCTGCTCATCGGGACGCTCGCAATCGTCTACAGCCTCGGCCTCGGCGAGGTCGGCTCGCTCCCGTTCGACGAGAAACAGACCGCCGAAATCTGGATCACGGCCGCCCAGAGCGCGTTCGCCATCGCCATCCTCTCGAACTTCAACATCAGCCTCCGGGAGGCGGCGACGCTGCTCGTGCTGTTCGTCAGCCAGGTCGTCGTCGAGTTCGCCATCATCCAGACGGTCGCCGACGCCGCCGTCGAGACCGAGCTCAGCATCCTCGTCCTCCACGCCTACACCGTGGTCTATCTGGTGCTGGCTGCCGGGCTGTTCTGGCTGCGCCGGGAGTCCGTCGCTCGGCTGGTGCGCCGCACCAACCGGGCCGTCCAGTCGGCGTACGGCTCCGGACGCCCGGAGGCCGAGGCCGGCGACTAACGGCAGGCGTTTCACGCCCGACTGATTACCCGGGGACGTGATCGGTATCGTCGTGAGCCGCGCGGACGAGGCCTCGGAGCACATCGGCGACCAGTTGCTCGAACTCGGCGACTTCGAGCGGGTCACCGAGGACGCCCACCGCGCGGACGGATTCGAGTTGCGAGAAATCGACGACCTCCACATCCACGCCGACGACGCCGCCGCGGCGTTCGACGACCCGGACCTCGTCGTGTTCGTCTCCCGGCACAGCGGCGAGACGGGGCCGCTGCTGTCGGCCCACTACACGGGGAGCTTCGGCGCCGACGCCGAGTTCGGGGGCGAGGCGCGTTCGGTCGCATCGACGTGTCCGAACGCCCACCAGGCCGTGATGGCGGGGCTCCGGGAGTACGCACCCGAGGGCTACGACGTGGCGATGGAGTGCACCCACCACGGTCCGACGAGCGTCGGCGCGCCGTCGATGTTCGTGGAGCTCGGCAGCGACGAGGCCGAGTGGCGCGACCCCGAGGGCGCCCGAGCCGTCGCGAAGGCCGTCCTCGACCTCCGGGGCGTCGATCCGCACGGCGACCGGGCGCTCGTGGCGTTCGGCGGCGGGCACTACGCCCCTCGGCCCTCCCGCATTCTCGCGGAGACCGACTGGCCGGTCGGGCACGTCGCCGCCGACTGGTCGCTCGCCGACCTCGGCGACCCGCGAGAACACGAGGGCGTCGTCGACGCGATGTTCGCTGCGAGCGGCGCGGAGTACGCCGTCGTGGACGGCGAGCAGTCGGCCGTCCGGGACGTCATCGCCGGGCTCGGCTACGACGTCGTCTCGGAGACGTGGGTCCGGGAGACGGACGGCGTCCCGCTGGACCTCGTCGCCTCACTGGAAGCCCACGTCGGACGCGTCGACGACGGCCTCCGGTTCGGCGCGCCCGCCGAGTCCCACGAGGGCGACTACCGCGTCGTCGACCTGCCCGGCGACCTGCTGGAGGCCGCCCACGCCGCGGACCCCGAAGCGACAGTCGGCGCCGCCCGGGAGCGAACGCTCGCCGTGCTCACCGAAGAGAGCGGGAATCGGCTGGCCGGGCCCGCGGCGTTCGCGACCGGCAACGACTACGACGCGCTCGTCGACGACCTCGCCGACGTGCTCGCGGCCGACTACGACGACGTCACTCGGGAGCCGGCGACACTCACGGCAGTCCGGGAAACCTTCGACCCAGCGGCCGCCGCCGACCGCGGCGTCCCGGAAGGCCCCGCCTACGGGAAGCTGGCGAACGGCCAGCCGGTCGAGTACGACGGGGCTACCGTCACCCCCGACGAGGTCGCCCGAACGGAGACCATCACCGTTCCGGTCGCCCTCCGCGAGCGGGCGCGAGAGCGCGTGCGACGCCCGTCCGACGCGGAGGGGAAAGGTAATTAAGCCTCACACGCTACCCGTTAGGCAACAATGGACTCGATCGTACAGGACGCCATAGACGAGGCCGAGGAGGCAGAAGACTCGGCCTCGGACGAGGGCGACGTCGCGGGCGGCGGGGGCGAGGCGGTGCCCACCGGCACCATGACCGACGACGAACTCGTAGACGTCCTCCAGGAGCTCCAGACGAACATCACGGTGGTCGGGTGTGGCGGCGCCGGCTCGAACACGGTCGACCGCATGGCCGAAGAAGGCATCCACGGCGCGGACCTGGTCGCGGCGAACACCGACGTCCAGCACCTCGTCGACATCGACGCCGACACGAAGATCCTCATGGGCCAGCAGAAGACCAAGGGCCGCGGCGCCGGCTCGCTCCCCCAGGTCGGCGAGGAGGCCGCCATCGAGTCCCAGGACGAGATTCGGGAGGCCATCTCGGGCTCGGACATGGTGTTCGTCACCGCCGGACTCGGCGGCGGCACCGGCACCGGCTCGGCGCCCGTCGTCGCGAAGGCCGCCCGCGAACAGGGCGCGCTCACCATCGCCATCGTCACCACGCCGTTCACCGCCGAGGGCGAGGTCCGACGCACGAACGCGGAAGCCGGCCTCGAACGCCTCCGCGACGTCGCCGACACCGTCATCGTCGTCCCGAACGACCGCCTCCTCGATTCGGTCGGCAAGCTCCCCGTCCGCGAGGCGTTCAAGGTCTCCGACGAAGTTCTCATGCGCTCCGTGAAGGGCATCACCGAACTCATCACGAAGCCCGGGCTGGTCAACCTGGACTTCGCCGACGTTCGCACCGTCATGGAGAAGGGCGGCGTTGCCATGATCGGCCTCGGCGAAGCCGACTCCGACGCGAAGGCCGCGGACTCCGTCCAGTCCGCGCTGCGCTCTCCGCTGCTCGACGTCGACATCTCGTCGGCGAACTCCGCGCTCATCAACGTCACCGGCGGCCCCGACATGAGCATCGAGGAGGCGGAGGGCGTCGTCGAACAGCTCTACGACCGCATCGACCCGGACGCCCGCATCATCTGGGGCACCAGCGTCGACGAGGAGATCGAGGAGGAGATGCGGACGATGGTCGTCGTCACCGGCGTCGACTCCCCGCAGATCTACGGCCGCAACGACACTCCCGAGCCGGAACCCCAGCCCGAACCCGAACCCCAGCCCGGCAGCGAAATCGAGGACATCGACTACGTCGAGTGACGCGGTCCGGCCGTTCGACTTCTCCTGTAGGCGACCGATTCAGAGGTTCGCGGACACCTGCTCGCCGCTGACCACCTCCGGAACCACGACCTCGTCGGCGCCGGCTCGCCGCGCGAGCGCCTCGTCGCGCTCGTCGCCCGCGCGAACGACCAGGCGGGTGTTCGGCGATAGCCGGCTCGCGGCGATCGAGATCTGGACGTTCGCCTTCGAGTCGTCGATGGCGCCGACGACCGTGTCGGCGCGCGCGACGCCCGCGTCGGCGAGTGCGTCCTCTCGGCGGGCGTCGCCGTTCACTGCGAGCACGCCGTCGTCGACGGCGCGCTCGAACTGCGGCTCCTGGTGCTCTACGACGACGACGTCCCGGTCGTCGTTCCGTAGCCGCGAAGCGATGGTGCGTCCGAACGTCCCGTAGCCACAGACGACCACGTGGCCGTCGCAGTCCTCGATGTCGCGTTGGCGTTGCATGTGTTCGATCTCCTCGCGAATCTGGCCGCCGAAGGCGGCCGAGAACAGTGTCTCTCCGATCCAGAGGCCGGCGACGACGAGCCCGGACAGCACCACGATGGCGTAGGCTTTCACGAGCGTGGCGGGGCCGTCGTGGGCCTGGAAGTGGAGTTCGATGCTCGTCGGGTCCAGGAGCCAGAACAGCGCGTCCACGACGCCGACGCCGGCGACGGCGCTGAACCCAGCGACGCCGGCGGTCACGACGCCGGCGAGCGCGAGCACCGGCCGCAGCAGCCGCCGCAGGAGCGGCCGGTGGACGAGTGCGCGCACTGCGGCAGCGAACGACCACTCGCTGGCGCCCCGCAGCGAACCGCTCACGGCGGCCTCCGTGCGTCGGCCCGCCGCGCCCGGAGCGCGGCACGCTCACCCCGCATCCGTCCCGTACTCCCGGAGGTCGTCCGCCCGGTCGCGGGGCGGGGTGCGCCGGTCGACCAGCCACCCACCTGTCTGCGGCGTCGGCGGTGTGTCTCGCTTGTGCCGCGAGTCGACGAACCGCGCCGTGACCGCCGCGGCCAGGTCGCGGTCCATCCGACTCGCCGCGGCGGCGTCCACCACGTCCTCGCCGTGGTCGACGACGCGTCTGAGGAACGGGTCGAGGACGTCGTAGTCCGCGCCGAGGTCCGCGGCGTCCGTCTGCCCCGCCTCCTGTCCGGCGGTCGGCGCCTTCTCGATGATGCGGCGAGGGACGCCGACAGTCCCGGCGAGCGCCCGGACTTCCGTCTTGTAGAGGTCGCCGAGGGGGTAGAGGTCGGCCGCGCCGTCCCCGTACTTCGTGAAGTACCCCAGCAGGCGTTCCGACCGGTTCGCGGTCCCGACGACGAGGTACGAGAGCGCGTTCGCCGCGTAGTACGTGGCGACCGCCCGGAGTCGCGCGACGACGTTGTCCAGCGCCCGGTCGGAGCAGCGGGTGTCGACCGCGGGCGCGACGACATCCTCGAACATGTGGACCAGCGGCTGGAGGGAGACCGCCCGGAACTCGATGCCGAGGGCGGCGGCGATGGCGTGGGTGTCGGCGGCGTGGGAGTCGTCGATGTCGGTGCAGGGCAGGCCGAGCCCGAGCACGCGGTCACTGCCGAGCGCCTCCGCTGCGAGCATTGCAGTGAGCGTCGAGTCGATGCCGCCACTCATCGCCACGACCGCGCCGTCGGCGTCCGCTCGCCGGACCGTCTGCTCGACGAAGCCCACGAGCTTCGAGCGGGCGAGGTCGAGTTCGGTGACTGTCGACAGGAACGACGGTTCGACTGGGTGTTTCTGGTCAATCATTTTGTTCCGTCCGCTCGTGAGACAACATCACTGTGTCCATCCCTACACAACCGAACTTTCGAGCACCATTTAGACGTAATCCTTGAACAACTAATATACCTAATTCGGGTGGGGAGCGCGTTCGCGCTCGACCGACGCCCAGCGGCTGAGCGTCGCGTGCGCGCGTCGTCCGCCCCAGCCGGCATCAATAGATAGAAAAGCCAGCGTCGTGTGGAGTCCCCTATGGACGTTCCCCTAGAGCTTTCCGCGTACACCAGGGTGCTCCGCCTGGCGAGCACGCCGTCCTGGGAGGAGTTCTCCCAGATTGCGAAAATCGCCGGCGCAGGCATCCTGCTCATCGGCCTCATCGGATTCGTCATCTTCCTCCTCATGAGCGGCGTGACCTCGGTGATCTGAGATGGGTGTGTTCGCCGTCAAGACCACCGCGAGCCAGGAGCAGACCGTCGCGAGCATGATCGCGAACCGCGAAGAGGACACCATCCACGCGGTCCTCGCACCGGACGCGCTCACCAGCTACGTGATGGTCGAAGCCGAGGACACGGCCGCCATCGAGCGCGTCATGGAGGAGATTCCGCACGCCCGCAGCCTCGTGCCGGGCGACGCCGGCATCTCGGAGGTCGAGCACTTCCTCTCCCCGAAGCCGGACGTCGAGGGCATCGCGGAGAACGACATCGTCGAACTCATCGCGGGGCCGTTCAAGGGCGAGAAGGCCCAGGTCCAGCGCATCGACGAGGGCAAAGACCAGGTCACCGTCGAACTGTACGAGGCGACCGTCCCGATTCCGGTCACCGTTCGCGGCGACCAGATTCGCGTGCTGGACTCCGAAGACCGCCAGTAACAGTATATTCTGGGTTTACCGGGTGGCGTTGCGATCGAACGAGCCACTTCCTCGTGGGTCAGATGGCCCGGTCCGGGCGTACTCGACGATGAGCCGCGGGTCGAGATGAGCCGCAGGCCCTGTGGCACGGCGTGATGAGCGGGGAGTTCGTCCCGCCGGACTCGTCGGTGAGAAACCGCCCCCTCAATCGTGGTCGCGGGGACAGGGCCGGCACGAGCTCGCGAGTCCACACCGTTAGAATAGTCGGCTAACTTCGGGTCTGTTCAGCGACTACGGCGAGACGGCCACCTAGCGAGTGAAGAGGTCGGCCAGAGAACACAGACCAGCGCACCGTCCGGGGGTGCTCCGAACGGGTGGATTCCGTGTCGTTGTCGCTGTGAGGCGAGGTGATCGGGTGCGTAGTATTCTCAAGAGAAGACGAGTTCGCGACCAGCGCCCCCCGTGACTGGAGGCCGCCGACAGAGCAGCGCCGGTTCGAGGAACTTCTGCGAGCCCCGGTGTTCAGGCACTCACTCGGGTCCCTGCCACCGAGCGACGACTCCAGTAGCGTCGTCGACTGTCGCGTAGACGGTCACCTCGTCGCCGTCAGGGCTCACTGCCGTCTCGAGCGTCGTGCCAGTTTCGATGGAGCTGTCGCCAGCCAGCGACCCCGTGCGGTCGGTGAAGAGGCTCGGTGCGTTCTGTGGCCGCGCGACGAGTGTGTCGGCACTGACGTCTGCGACGACCTCGACAGTCAGTGAACCGTACTCGCCGGAGTTGGGCGGTTCGTAGCTGAACGACAGGGCGTCTTCCGGAACCGCCCGGGTGGCTGCCGTCTCGGACAGTTCGCCGGTCGGAACTGACTGTGACGTGAGTTCCCCGGCGGCCCCGTCGTCGTCGACCACGGAGACAGTCACCGAGTCTCCGTCGGGGTCGACCTGAACGGCAACGCTGTCTCCGGTCCCGACCGGCCTGTCCTGCGGCTGAATCTCCGTGTAACTGCCCGACGCGGCTTCGACCCGGAGTGCCGCAGCGTCGGTCTCTTCAGTGACGGACACCCAGAGCTCGCCGAACTGCTGTTCACCGGGCGGTTCGTACTGGAAGGCCAGCGCGTCCGGAGAGACCAGGTCAGCAGCGTCCGCCTGCGAGAGCGCCCCGGAGTCAGAGCTCTGGCCGTTCGTCAGCCCCAGGTCCCGGAGAGTGTACGTGCCGTCCACAGTGATTCGGCCGTCGGTTGCACTGACAGACACCGAGTCTTCGACGGCTGCTGTCCCGAAGCTCGACTCGACCGTGTCTCGTCTGTCCGCAGTGAGGTCGTCGGCACTGAGCGCGAACTGCGAGGAGACGGTGTCCCCGCTGTCCCCGAACGCGAGTGACGCGAGGCTGTCCTCGCCCGCACGCGGCTCGAAGTGGAACTCGCTATCGAACGTCTCCCTGACGCCGAGCGGGCTGTCGCTTCGCGCCCCGATTTCACCGACCACGAGGTCACCAGCGCCCGCTACCTCGAACAACTCCGCGATGGTCTCGTCGGCCTCGAAGAAGCCAGTGTCCGATTCGGTCCGGCCAGTGACCACGTCCCGGACGCGGTCGGCGTCCGGACCGGCTACGACCGTCTCAGGCGAGACGGCGACCACCGGCGGGTCGTTGTCGAACGAATCCGGAATCTCGGCGGGTTCGTACTGGTCGTAGCCCTGCACCTGGTCGGTTCGCTCGTAGGCGATACCCCACGTTTCGTCCGTGGGTTCGACCAGTCGTTCGTCGAGGGTGTCCGTGGCGAAAGTACCCTCAGCGACGATTGTCCGGTCGAGTACAGTCACCTCACTGACCGTCGATTCTGATTCCCTCTCGGGGGCGACCGCAGACGTGAGGCCAGCGAACGAGAGCTGTATCTGACCGAGACCGACCACTGCCTGATTCAGCCGCAGCGAGTACGTGATCAGCGGGTCCTCGAGTGACTCGTCGAGCGACGTGTCGGACCCGATACTGGTCGGGACGGCGTCGAGGTCGGCGTACGCGAACAACACCTCGTCGTCGGCGGTCGTCAGCCACTCGCCGTACGGGAGGTCAGCCGCCGGGTCGAACGACGCTGTCGTGGCGCTATCGGTTGTGCTGTCGCCGTCGGTGTCCTCACGGCCGAGACAGCCGGCCACTGCTGCCATCGAGGCACCGACACCGAGTACGAACCGGCGTCGGCTCTGATTGGGTTGCGTCTCGCCACTGTCGCTGTTCGAACGCGGGGACGTGTCCGGGGAGCCCTTCACATGAGGGGGTAGGGTACGCTGGATAACAATCCCCCGAGAGTGGTTTCAGACCCAGCAACAGCGCACGTACACGGCCGGTCACGGGTCTGCCGGTCGCGTCGAACGGAAGAGTATCACTCGCCGGGAGACAAGGAGGAACGACACGGCCACGACACGCCCACGAACGAGGAAACGAACCGGGCTGCGGAAACTACGAAGTGAATTCTACGGCACGTTCCTGCCGGACCACCGAATCTGCTTCCGGAGAGCGATATACGGTAGTCGTGGGTCGTCTCAGTACGTGCAGCGCTGGGGAAGATTGAATCGCGTCGGGGACAAGTCCCTGGTAGTGTCGAGAGACGACCTCAGCGCCGAACAGAAAGCCATTGTGAAGCAGTACGTCTTCTGGACCGCGTTCGCGGTCGTCGCGGGGTACGCGGTGTTCGTCGCCCTCTAGCCGGTGGACACCGGAGTCGACGTGACCCGTCCGGGTCGACGAGAATACTCGGCCAGGAGAACACCGCCGCTACCCGTCGACCGTCGCCTCGAGTTCCCCGTCGCCGACCGTGACAGAGACGCCGCTCACCGTCGCCTCGTAGCGGTTCCGATGGTTGCCGTCCTCGGCGACAGTGAGTTCGGCTGTGGCGAGCCCGGCGTCGACGAGGGTGTTGAGGCGACGGTACACGGTCGCGCGGGAGACGTCGAGTTCCTCGGCTATCGATTGCCCGCACTTGGGTCGGGCAGCGATGGCTTCGAGCGTCTGGCGGGTGTGTTCGTCGCCGAGGATGTCGAGGAGTTCTTCGGTCGACAGGTCCGGTTGGCTGGCCTGCGTTTCCTGGCTCGGACCGCGCAGCGTAGCGTGCGTCGACATACTACGTTCGATGGGAGGGAGCGAGTTGGGCTTCGATGCCAGCTATCCAGACTGCGGAACGCAGCGCACTCTAGCTATGCAGACGGCCCCAGAGAAGAAAAGCCAACCAGTTATAGTCACAGAGAGTCGACAGTACGACAGTAACCCTGCCAACATGACGGACTCCGAATCCTCCGCGGACTTGCGCGTCCTGGTCGTCGACGACGAGAAGGAGGTGGCCGACGCGTACGCGCTCCGTCTCCGTGGGTTCTGTTCGTTCGAGACAGCGTACGGCGGCAGAGACGCCCTCGCCGCCGTCGAGGACGAAACGATAGACGTCGTGTTGTTGGACCGCCGCATGCCGGGGTTATCGGGCGACGAGGTGCTCGCCGAACTCGAAGAGCGCGGCTACCGAGGCCGCGTCATCATGGTCACCGCGATCGACCCAGAGCTCGACGTGCTGGAACTGCCGTTCGACGACTATCTCTGCAAGCCGGTCGACCAGGACGACCTCCGGGACGCAGTCGACCAGCAGCGGCGCGTGCTCGCGTACGACCTGCTCGGCGAGTACTTCAGCGCGCAGTCGAAGCGCGAGGTCATCGAAGCCGAGCTGCCGCCGGAGGTACGCACGGACCACGGAGGCTACCAGTCGGTGTCGACACGCGCCGACGCGCTGCGAGGACGCGTGAGTCGCCTCCTCAGCGACACCAGTGCGCTCGACGCGTTCGAGAATATCGACCGCGGGAAGCTCTGAATCACTGGCGTTCGGCGTCAGCCTCGAAGTACGCGTCGAGGAGCTTCCGCTGTCCGGTCCGGAGATGGTGGAGCAACGTCGAACCCGTGATGTCTAGCGAGTCCCCGACCTCTTCGGCAGTGCTGCCACGCGGCGACTCGAAGTAGTCGGCGAAGTACGCCGTCCGGAGCACCGTCTCCTGGCGTTCAGTCAGTTCCGCTCCGACCTCGTCGCGGAACTCCCTGCTCGTCGACGCCGAGCGCTCCCGTTCGCGTTTCGCTGTGACGTTCACGTCGTACTCCCGGGTGACCGCGTGTACCATCCGCCGAACGTCGCTGTTCACCGGTAGCTCGACGACGAGACGGCCACTCCTCGGCTCGAATTCCGCGTCCCGCACCGTTCCACCGAGCGAGGTGACTGTCACCAGCGGCGTTTCCTCGGTCACCGCTAGTTCCAGTCGGTTACTGGGGTCGGCGCCGATGACGCGACAGCGAGCGATGCCCGCCGTCTCTTCGGCAGCGGACGCCACCGCGGCCGCGTTCGCGTCGTCCGCCGAGACGTAGCACAGGAGTTCGTCCGCCTGTTCGGCGACGAGACCATCGAGACTGAGCGGCGTGTCGGCGCGTCGACTCAGCGACGCCAATGCCGTACGTCCGCCCACGTCGAAGACGACCTCTGTCACCGTGTCCGAGAGCAAGAGGCTCCGGTTCCGCGCTGCGGTCACGGCGAACCCAGCGACCTTCCCCAGCGTCTCGAAACTGGTGCGTTCGCGCTCGGACACCGTGTCGAACTCGTCCGTGTAGACGCCGACGACGCCGTGGACGTTCTGTCCGTACCTGAGTGGGACGGCCAGCGCCGACTGGACGCCGTCAGCGAACGCCGCTTGCCGTACCGGTCTCGGCACCCCAGGGTTCTCGGGGAGTTCCTGTCGGACTTCCAGCGCGCCCGTGTCGACGGCGACTTCCTCGGGCGTCTGCTCGCTGTCCGCGAGGGCGTCACGGACGGCGTCGAACGTTCTCTCGGTGTCGTCCACAGCGGCACGGACCGCGAGTTCGTCGCCGTCGACTGCGCGCTCTCCGACCCATGCGACCGTGAACAGTTCCGCCTCACCGAACGCCGTGCAGATTGCGTCTGCGATCTCGTCACGGGACTGCGCACCGACGAGCCCCCGGAGCACGTCAGCGAGCACGCCCTCGACGACGGCGGTACGGTCGCGTTCCGCCCGGAGGCGGCTCACGGCCCGTTCGCGACGGTGCCGGTCGGTCACGTCGGCCACGTAGACGGCTGCAGTCGTTTCGCCCGGCACCACCGTCACCGAGAGCCACTTGTCGGGCCCGGGGTAGTACTGCTCGAAGTCGGTCTCGGTGACTGATTCACCGCCGAACGCGGCGGGTAGCGGGTCCTCGACGGATTTCGGGAACGCCTCCGTGAGGTCTTCCCCGACCGGACGGTCCGTGACGAGGACGTCTCGGGCGCCGTCGTTGGCCGCTTCGATGAGTCCGTCTTCGCCCACCTCGAGAACGCCGATCGGCGCACCGCGAAGACGGTCATCCATCGCGACCGCCCCCTGTGAGCCGTCCTCCCGGACTGCCAGTAGTGCTAGCGTTCAGCATCGGATTTCGAAGCGCGCACCGCCGCGGTCGGATTCGGTGACCGAGACCTGCCAGCCGTGCGCATCGACGATACGCTCGACGATTGCCAGGCCCAGTCCGGTTCCCTGTTCCGTTCGCGTATAGCCCGGGTCGAAGACCGTCTCCCGTTCGGACGGTGGAATCCCGTCACCGTCGTCGGCGACGTAGACCCCGCCGGTCTCGAGTGCGCCGACGGTCACCGTGATCTCCGCGCTCCCTTCGCCGGTCTGTCGCTCCTGCGGTCCGTCGCGCCGGCCGCGTTCGACAGCGCCCTGACGAGCCTGCGAGCCGGGGCTCGCAGAGCCGTTCTCTACGGCGTCATCGGACTGCGAGGCAGTCGGATTGCGTGTCGAGCCGTGTTCGACAGCGTTCCGGAACAGGTTCTCGAACACGCGACGGACGCGCCCCGGGTCGGCAGTCACTCTCGGGAGCGTGTCGGCGCTGTCGAGTTCGGCCGACTGCGTGTCGACCGACTCCCACGCGTCCGCGACCGCCTCGGCCACGTCGACGTCCGGTTCCGGCTGCACCACCGCGTCCCCACGCGCGAGCGTCAACACGTCCTGGATGAGTTGCTCCATTCGGTCGTGAGCCCTGGCCGCGGCGTCGAAGTGCTCGCTGTCTCCCGTCTCTTCGGCCGCTCGGAGGCGCGCCTTCGCGACGTCCAGCGGGTTCCGGAGGTCGTGCGTGAGCGCGCTCGCGACGGTCCCGATGCCGACCGAGTCACCGCCTGCCCGCTCGCGTTCCACCGGTGAGAACACGAGGAACCCCTCTGGTTCATCGCCGGCAGACCGCTGCAGGCGGTACGTCTGCGTCCCGTCCTGCGTGCTGAGCGTTGTCTTCACACCGCCTCCGCGGACCAGTCGGTCGACCGAGGGGCTGTCACTCGCGCGCAGTGTCGCAAGCAGGTCTCCGAGTGGCGTTCCAGCCGCAGCGTCGTGGAACGCGTCGTGGAACGCGTCGTTGGTCGCTTCGAGCGTCAGTTGGTCGTCTTCCTCGGTGTAGCGCAATACTGGCTGTGGAAGCGCGTCGATGGGAATCGACGCGCGTTCGTCGGCGGTCATCACGCAGTCCCTCCCTCGGTATCGGCCGCCGTCCACTGCGGCGCGGGAGCGCCACTCGACATACGTCAGAGTTGAACGGAGAGCCTCATTTAACGTTACTCCCTGGTTCCGAGCCTGCAACAACCCCCCGGAGAACGAGCGTCGTCACGACACGAGACGCCGGTGAAGACGTGCCTCTGCTCGCTGGCGCGTTCGCGGGGACAGTCGCCCGACGGCCGCCAGACTACAGTTCTTCGTACGGCTGGACCACGACGAACCCACTGGCGCCGTCGAAGTCCATCTGGAAGCGCTCGCCGGACTCTTGCCCGATCATGTCCGAGAGGTTCGTGTTCACCTCGACCTCGGGTGAGACGCCGCTCCACGCGACCGTCGCACTCGGGTCGGTCGACACCGGTGGTTCGAGAACGACCGGGTCACCGTGCGTGGTAATCGCGACTGTCCCGGGGCCTTCGAGGTAGACGTTCGTGAAGCCGCCGGCGAACGAGCCGGCCAGACTGTCGATGGTGCTGATCTCGTAATCGACGCTGTCCTCGAACGCGAGCACGTCCTCGCCGTTGACCGTGATGGCGTCACCGGCGTCGAGATGCAGGACCTGTATCTTCTTCTGCTGGTCAGCGAGATAGACGTCTCCCCGCCCCTCGACAGTCATGACCGGCGTCCCCTCGCCACTCGCGGCCTCTTTGAGGAATCCGGTGAGTCCGCCTTCCGCGGAAGCCGAGCCGGTGAAGGAGAGGTCGCCAGTGAACGCCACCATCGACCCTGCTTTCGCCACCACACTCCCGTCGACGGCGACGTCGAGCAGATACGCACTTTCGAGCTGGAACTGCTCGTCGCTCTCCGTCGGTCCGTGTTCGGACGTGAACTGTGAAACGTCCATATGCCATTGCACTGCGGGATACCAGATAAACCCAGACCCGCCGTTGCAGGGCCAGCAAGCCGACGGCAGTATGAACCGGGCTGTCAGATTTGTTCCCTAATCACCAGCTTCTTGCCGCCACTGCGAGTCAGTTCTGACTCGAACCAGAAGCGATGGCCCTCCTCTCTACGCTCGCGTCAGTCACCGCGCTCACAACAGCCAGCACGCTGCTCGGGTACGGAACGTGGCGGACGGCACAGAACCGCGACCGACCGAGCGCAGGCCCCTTGCTCGCAGTGCTCGGCCTGCTGACCGCGTGGGCGCTCTTCGCACTCGGAGGGATACTCCCCGTCCTGTCGCAACTCGACGTCGTCTCGACTGCGTTCTCGCTCAGTCAGCTCGGCGCCGGAATCATCTTCCCCGGCGCCTGGGTCGTGTACGCGCTCAGCTACACCGGTCGCGGGAGCGGCCTGAACGCGTGGCGGGTCGCGCTGTTCGTCCCGCTGGTGGTTCCGGCTGTGTTGAGTGGCGTCGTTCTCGCCGTCATGGAACCGGGACGGTCGGCCGAGGTGCTGCTCGCCCCGCTGTTCGGAACGATACTCTTCCACGCCGCTGTCCTCCTCGTGTACGGGGTGTACCGTCTCGTCAGGTTCGGGTGGAGCCACCCGCGAATCTCCGAGCGACAGGTGGCCGTAGTGACCGGGGGCGTCGCTGCGCCCTATCTCCTCGCCGTGACGTGGAGCGGCTCGGTTCTCACCGGTACGGACCTCGGACTGCTCGCGTCGGGCGTGCTGTTGTCCACCGCAGTTCGCCGCTACCCGGTCGCGTCTGGCTTCCCGGAAGCGGACCACATCGCCCGGACTCGGGTCGTCGAGACGCTCCAGGAAGCGGTACTCGTTCTCGACTGGGACGACCACGTGCTCGACGTGAACGACACGGCAGCCGAGTGGTTCGGAACCACCGCGGACGCGATGGTGGGCGAGTCTGTCCACGCCGTCGTCGACGGACTCGCCGACACGGACCTCGCTGCGGGCGCGACGGGACGGGTGTCGTTGCAGACAGAGCGGGGACGCCGCCGCTTCCAGTACAGTGTCTCCGCCGTCACCGACGCGTCAGACGGCGACGCCGGAGAGGTCGCGCGAACGCTGCTGCTGCGGGACGTGACTGGGAGCGTGACCCGCCGGCAGCGATTGACGGTACTCAACCGAATCCTGCGACACAACGTCAGGAACAATCTGGATGCCGCGCTGGCGTACGCGGACCGCGTGACCGACGACGAGATGCGCGAGGGGATTACGGAGAACGTGCGCGAGACGCTGGAGCTCGCTTCGAAGGCCCGGGACGCGGAGGAGGTGATGAACTCGGTGACCGACGCCCCGGAGCCGGTTCGGCTGGCCGACGTCGCAGCCACGGTCGCCGACCAGTTCCGAGCCGGAGCGTACGCGGGCACTGTCTCGGTCACGTCTATCGACGACCCGGTCGTCCAGTCGCACCCGTCGGTGGTTCGGCGCGTTCTCGTCGAACTCGTCGAGAACGCGTTCGTCCACAGTGACGGTGCGGTCGCAGTCGAGGTCGTCGTCCGCGACTGCCCCGACGAGTGGGCGGAGGTCGTCGTCGCCGACGACGGGCCGGGAATCCCCGAGGAAGAGCGCGCAGTGCTCGCGTCGGGGACCGAAACGCAACTCGAACACGGTCACGGAATCGGGCTCTGGTTCGTGACCTGGGCGGTCACACAGCTGGGCGGAACCGTCGAGTTCGAAGAGAACGACCCGTCGGGGAGCGTCGTCGCCGTTCGTCTCACCGGGGCCGGGAACCGCCGGTCGGCGTGACGCAGACCGTCTCGTTCGTCAGTCGTCTGCGTTCGACGCGGCGCTCGAGTGGCGTGTCTGCGGGGTGTCGAACCCGCGCGTCCCGCACCACGCGAGTATCGAGAGACAGCCGAGCAGCGGGACAGAGACCACGGTGAGCGACGACGTCGCGACCGCCGAGACGGACTGCTGGACGGTCGTCGGCGTCCCGGCTGCGGCCAGTACCGCGCTGATCTGGGCCGGCTGTATCGGGAACGAGACCGCAGCGAACCCGGCGAAGAGGAGCGGCTGGTGACGACCGGTGTCGAGGTAGAACAGGCAGAGCACGGGGAAGTACAGGTAGAGCACGTACGTCGTGTTCGACGCCGGCGACACGACCAGTATCGCGGCGAGGAACGCGAGAAAGGTCGCGAGACGGTCGACGACCGTCGGTCCGGCGTTCGCGGCACGCCACAGGACTGGTGTCACCAGCACCACCGAGACCGCGACGTACGTCACCGGCGGAACGGGCGGTAACAGCTGTGAGAGCGGCCGTGACAGAGACATCGCGAAGAAGTTCGGGGAGACCGTCTCGGCGAAGGCGTCCAGGCGGCTCCGGGAGGCCAGTACCGTCAGGAAGCGCCGGTAGGAGTCGACGCCGAAAAAGGCGGCACCGGCCGCGAGCCCAGCGACACCGGTCGCGGTCGCGGCGGCAAGCGCCCGCCAGGCGCGCCGATAGAGGAGCCACACGCCCAGTGCCGCGGGAAACATCTTCACGAGCGCTGCGGCTCCGAGCAGGCTCCCAGCGACGGACTCGCGGCCGTACTCGAGGGCGAGGAACGCGGACGCGAGTGCCAGTGCGACGAGTGTGTCGACTTGGCCGAGTCCGAGCGCGGCGACGACCGGCGCGGTGCCGACACAACACCCGGTAATCAGGAGGCGGTCCGACGTCCGGAGTCGGCCCCGGTGGCGCTCGACTGTGTGGACGACGAGAGCCGCGACTCCGAGCGCGGCAGCCACGTTGACCACTGACTGGAGCGTGAACGCCACCAGCCAGTTCCCGACGGGAGCCAGCGGGAGGAACACGAGCACCGACGGTGGCGGGTAGACGTACGTCACGCCCCTGATGCCGGTGTCGACGCCGACGAAGGAGCCGCCGTCCAGTGCCGCCGACGCAGCGGTGTAGTAGGCGTGGAAATCCCAGCCGAGGTACGTCGTCGGTGCGAGTACGAAGAAGTACAGCGGCACTAGCAGCCCGCCTGCGAGACAGACGAACAGGAGGGCTCGTCTCGGGTCCAGTCGGGGACGGCGGCGAGTCGTGGAGGAGCCGGTCAGGCGGCGGTCGGGCATCTTGTGGCGCTGCGACCGCTGGAGGGTTAAGCGGCGACGCGGTGTTTCAGGCCCAGCAATCGAGTGGACACGCAGGCCTCGGCACCCACTGCCTGGCGCGTTTCACTGGGGTGCTCGGCCCGGGGACTCACCACGAGGGAGCCGCACACGGACGACACTGCCTTCGGGGTCGTTCTCTTCGATGGAGATCTCGCCGCCGAGCCGCGTGACGCTCCATTTGACGAGCCAGAGACCGATGCCGTGGCCGTGTTTGAGCTGTGCCTCTGTCTCCTCGACCAGGACCTCCCGCTCGTGGTCAGGGATACCCGGGCCGTCGTCCGCGACGACCACCGCCGCCATCTGCTCCCCACTCGGTCGGACGGTGACTTCGACGCGAGCCGGCGGCTCCTCCGTGTGAGTCACCGCGTTCTCGACGAGCTCCGAGAGCAGCGTGCGGACGACCGTTCGATGCGATAGAATCACCAGCTCACTCGGACCGTCGACGGTCACGTCACAGTCGGGGGCTGCCGACTGGTATTCGTCCGCGACATCGGTGGCAACGGCGACGAGATCGACGCGCTCCGGCGCCCCGGTACTCTCGTCCATTATCCGCTCGGCTTCTCTGGCTTTGTCACTGAGTTCGACGAGCTCGGTCGCACTGTCGCGAATGCCGGTGCGTAGTGGCTCCTCGCTGACGCGCCCGGCGTTCGCGAGGACGACATCGAGCTGGTTCCGGACGTTGTGCCGCAGGATCCGATTGAGGACGGTGAGGCGCTGCTCTCTCGTCTGCCGCTCGGTCACATCTCGGAGAACGACTGCGCGGGCCACCGGGTCGGCCTCGTCCGGGTCGCCCTCGTGAGTATCGACAGCAGACACGCTGTACTGGAAGCGGCGGTGCCCGTCCACTGTAGTGAGCGTCACGACCCCTGTGGCACCCGCTGAGAGGTCCGCGCCTGCCAGGCCGTCCGCAACGGACTGAATCGGTTCCCCGACGACGTCCTCGGTCGACGCGCCGAACAGCTGAGCCATCGACTCGTTGGCGTCGACCACGTTCCCCGCCCAGCTGAGTACCACGACGGCCTCCTGAAGCGATTCGACGACCCGGGTCCGTGCGACGGACTCGGATGCCGGAAACCCAGTCAGCACCGGATATCGGCGGACCGCAATCGCGAACAGTACGCCGGAGACCAGCAGCCCCGCGGTCGCGCCGCTGTCGACGATTCCCTGTCTCCCGAGCACGGTATCCAGATACGGTCCGCTTATCGCACCCAGCAGCGCCACGACCTGCGCCGACGGAAGCGCCGCATGTCGGTAGCCGAGCCGAGCAAGCACGAACGAGCCGTAGACCAGTGACACGAGTATGTAGAAGAGCGCCGCGACGAGCAGCGACAGCAGCACGGCCAGTATCAGGCCCCCTTCTGCTTCGGCGGGATTCGAGACGATGACAGCGATTATCGCGACGCCGAAGACGACGGGGAGGGCCGCACCGGAGAGGATGAGCAGTCGCCGACGCGTCAGCTTCGTGCCGCGACCGGCATACCCGAGGACGTAGACCGTCCACGCGACGGGAGCGAACAGCGCAGGGAAGAAACTCGCGAGCTCGATCGCGCCGGCCGCCTCACTTCCCCAGAGCAACCCGCCGAACTCGCCGCCGAGAGCCGCGACGGCCCACGCAGTCAGCGCACCGAGCGTCCACGCGAACATGGGTGCATTCGGACGGTCCCGGTTCCGGTAGACAGTCAGTGTCGTCCAGCCTAACAGGCCTGCTGCTGTCGCGTCGAGCGCAATCGCGGTGACCGTCTCACCCAGCGTCATCGGTGTTCACCCCGGGGAGTTGTCGAAGAGCGCACCCCAGAGCGTGAGATGATCCAGCATGAGCCGTGCTCTGTCGGGTCACATTCTCGCCGTGTACAAAGTGTCTTCGAGTGACGTAACCGAATCTCGTCTGTGCGGTGCGTACCGTCGTCGAGATATGAGTGGGAACTGGGCGGCGAGACTCCGGTAGTCGGTCTCTTCGTCGGGAAGCAGTGCACGGAGAACGCCGGTGCAGTACCACCGTGAGTAGTCGTCAGTCGGTGGCCACTCCTCGCGGGGACCACTCTCGGGAGCGACGGTGTCCTCGAAATGGAGAGGCGCGAGACAGGAGCGACCGGGTCAACGGTGCCAGTGGCGGTCTTCGGTGGTCGCCCGCAGAGTAAAACCTGGAGGCGAGCCGTACCGGTTCGGGTCCATTATCAGGATAATTCGCCCCGGAGGTGGTCGATGTCGGTGGCCGCTCTCCGACAGGTTCGCCTGCAACACCACGCGGGAGATTCACGAGCTCTGGTAACGCGGCCGATTTCGACGGGGCGCGGTTCCGCGGCTAGTTCTCGCGGTCGGTGATGGTGTTCCGCAGCGTGCCGACGCCCTCGTACGTGATTTCGACGGTGTCGCCGGGTTCGACGAGCCCCGGGTTCGCGGGGCTGCCGAACGCGACCACGTCGCCGGGCCGGAACGTGAATCGCTCGGAGAGGAAGGCGACGACCTCGTAGGGGTCGAACAGCATCAGTTCCGTGTTCGCCTCTTGACGGCGCTCGCCCGCGACGTCGGTGTGCATGTCGATGCCGCGGGGGTCGACGGCCGTCTCGATCCAGGGGCCGAGCGGCCCGGACCGGTCGAAGGCCTTGCGCGCCGTGCGGCCCTGCTGATCGAGTGCGTCCAGGTCGTTCATCACGGTGAAACCGCGGAGGACGTCCGACACGTCGGCTTCGTCGACGTCGTGGCAGCGCTCGCCGACGACGGCCGCGAGTTCGCCCGCGTAGGTGAGCTCCTCGGTGAACGACGGGTAGGGAATCTCGGCGCCGTGGCCGGCCACCGACGTCGGCGGCTTGACGAAGAAGTCCGGCTCCTCGGGGCGGTCGTAGTCCATCTGGTCGAGCGTCGCGGCGTAGTTCCGGCCGACGCAGTACAGCGCCGACGGGTCACAGGGCGGTGCGAGCCGGCCGTCGTCGCCGACCTCGTACTCGGCGTCGTCGGTGACGACGGTGCCGTCGCGGTACTCGCCCTCGACGACGCCGTCGGCTGTCTGGAGTCGCGCGAGTCGCATGGTGGAAGAGGAAGAGCCGTCCGGAAGGCGGTTCCGGACGCGGAAGGCGGAGTTCAGCTCGTGGTGACGGGGGTGGGGTCCGTGGTGTCGAGGACGTCGGAGCGCTCGTCGCTGAGCAGGTCTTCGAGGACGCCGGGGTCGAGGGCGTCCCCGACTGCTTCGAGGACCTCCTCGCGTTCGCGGATGGCGGCGGCGTCGCCGTCGTAGAAGCGGACGTACTCGGCGCGCGTGTGGTCCTCGAGGACGTGCTTGATGGCGAAGTAGCCCTCGGGGACGGTGTCGTCACAGACCTCGCAGTCGTGGGTCTCGTGGTCGGTCACCTGGTGTGCCAGCAGTGCCTCGACGCTATCGAAGGTCGACCCACAGCCGACAATCGCGCACTCCCACCCGAGCATGCATTCTCGTAGCCGGAGCGCGCGCATAAACTTTGTGTCGCCGACTAGAGAACTGAACCGCGCGCGTCTGTCGAATGTCGGTCGCTCGTCAGACGAACTCTCAGACGCGATAACGAGGCGCACGAGCGTTAACAGGTCACTAGCGGCGCCGCGGACAGCCGATAGGACGGCCGACAGAGCAGTCTGTGGAATTCCCCACCTGTCGGTGTGGCCGCCCAGGGCGAGTCAGCCGTTCGCACGCCCGGGACAGACATCGCTTCGGGGAGCGTCGGTCCGCTCCCGAACACAGAACGGTCCCGCGCGTACCCGTTACTCCCCGCCGGACTGCCGAGAGACTGCGTCTCTCAGTGTCGCCCTCGCGTCACTCAGCCGACTGCGTGGAGACGGCCTCTCCCGACGAGCGGCTCACTTCACTCGCCGCTCTGCCGGTAGATGAGGTTGCGCTGAATCTCGTTGGCGCCCTCGTAGATGACCGGGATGCGGACGTCGCGGTAGACGCGCGCGATGCGGCGGTCGGTGAGATTCGAGCGGCCGCCGTGGAACTGCATGCCCTGCTCGGCGTTCGCCGTGGCGACCTCGGTCGCCTTCGTCTTCGCCATCGCCGCCCAGAGGCCGGGCTGGTCGTAGGCCTCGACCTTCTCGGCGGCCCGGTAGGCCAGTGCGCGGGCGGACTCGAACTCCATGCGCATGTCCGCGAGGCCGTGCTGGACGGCCTGGAAGTCGGAGACGTTTCGGCCGAACCCTTCCCGGTCGTGGACGAAGTCCCACGCCTCCTCGAAGGCGGCGGCAGCCAGCCCCAGGCCGTGCCCGGAGACAACGACGCGGCCGTGGTTGAAGAAGTCGGTGAGCATCATGAAGCCCGCTCCCTCACTCCCGATGAGGTTCTCCTCCGGGATGCGGCAGTCGTCGAAGACGATGTGGGCCTGCTTCGACGCGCGCATCCCCATCTTCTCCGGGATGTGCTCGGCCTCGTAGCCGTCGGTGTCGGTCGGCACGGCGAACAGCGAGTAGTTCATGTAGCGGTCGTCGGTGTCGCCGGTCTTCGCGTAGACCGTGACCCAGTCCGCCTCGACACCGTTCCCGATCCAGTACTTCTCGCCGTTCAGCACGTACTCGTCGCCGTCTTTCTCCGCAGTCGTGTGCATGCCGGCGAGGTCGGAGCCGATGTCTGGCTCGGAGACGGCGAGTCCGGTGAGCTGTTCGTTCTCGGCGACCGGACGGAGGAACCGCTCTTTCTGCTGTTCGCTGCCGTACTCCTGCATGAGTTCGGCGCCGAAGCTCGCGAGCTGGAGCGTCAGCGCGATGCCGGCGTCCGCGCGGAAGAACTCCTCGGCGATGGCCAACATCTGGGTCAAATCGAGGCCGCGGCCGCCGTACTCCTCGCTGATGTCCTGGGCGACCAGGCCGGCGTCCATCCCCGCCTCCAGGATGTCCCGCGGGTAGTCACCGGTCCGGTAGTACTCCTCGGCGTTCGGCGCGACGTGTTCGGCTGCGAAGTCTCGCGCGTCCTGCTTCACGTCCCGGGCGTGTTCCGGAACGACGTCCTCGGAGAGCAACTCGAAGCTCATACTCACTCTTCGGACGCCACGCCCATAAGCTCGCCCGAACGCTCGACACCGGGCGAAGTGTTCACCGAGACCGAAAGCGGCTAACTGCCGCCCCGCGAACCCGGTGGTGTGCCGACGACTCGGGTCGACCTCCACGTGAAAGTGCTGGACGACGAGGTCGTCCGGCAGGCGAAAGCCGCTGGCGTCGACGTGCTCGTGTACGCACCCCACTTCACGCGCCTGCCCGACATCCGCGAGCGGGCGGCCGAATTCAGCGACGACGACCTCCTCGTGGTGCCGGGCCGCGAGATATTCACGGGCTCGTACCGCGACCGCAAACACGTCCTCGCGGTCGGTCTCGACTCGCCGGTTCCGGACTTCGTCACGCTGGACGGCGCGCTGACAGAGCTCGACCGGCAGGGCGCCGCCGTGCTGGCGCCCCACCCGGGGTTCTTGACGGTGAGCCTGACGCCAGCGGACGTCGAGGCGTACCGCGGCCGCCTGAACGCCGTCGAGACGTACAACCCGAAGCTCCTCCCGCACCACAACCGGCGCGCTCGCCGGCTCGCCGACGTCCACGACCTGCCCGAGTTCGGGTCGTCGTACGCCCACCTCCCGAACACGGTCGGCGACGTCTGGACCGCCTTCGACGCCGCCATCGAGAGCGAGGGCGACCTCCTCGACGCGCTCCAGTCGGGCGTCGACCGGACCGTCGAACACCGGAGCGGCGCCGGCCACGGTCGGCGTCGTCTCGCGGAGAAGCTCCACCTCGTCTACGAGAACACCTGGGAGAAAGTCGACCGCCTGCTGCTCTCGGGGATGGAGCCGACGCATCCCCGCCACATCGCGTACGACGGCCGGTTCGACGACGTCGCCGTCTACTAGGCGGGCCGTCGCGACGCCGTCAGATGATGGTCTCGACGGTGTCCATCGGGATGACCTGGGGCGCCAGATAGAGCACGGCAGCGACGACCGCCAGCTCCAGAATCGTGACGAGGACCGTGACCGTGGTCGCCCACTTCGAGGACGTGGTGACGCCGATTGGCAGCCCGTACTCCTCGTCGGAGAGCGGGTAGAACAGCGCGATGCCGCGCCTGCTGCCGACCACGTCGAGGACGTAGTGACTGAGCACGCCGACCCACACCCACTGGAGGTTCCCGAAGTAGAACGGGAACGCGTAGAGGACGCCGAGGACCGGGAGGCTGTGGAGGGTCTTGCGGTGTTTCCCGAAGTCGGTGTCGACGTCGGGGAACAGGGTGCCGAGGACGACCGGCACGAGCGTCGCCGCGATGGTCTCGAACGTCTCCACCCCGCCGTCCGGGTGGAGGACGTAGCCGAGTCCGACGGCGAGCAGGATGCCGTTGAGGACGTGGTCGCCTTTGTTCATCACTCGGGCCCACGCACGGTGGTCACGTGACGCTTTCGAGTTCCCCCTCGAGTAGTTGCAGGGCGGTCCGGGCTATCTGCTCCTTGATTGCCAGTCGGTCACCGTCGAACTCGCGGCGCGTGACAGTGGCGTACGAGTCGCCGCTGCCCCAGTCCCCGGCGTGGGCGACGCCGACGTAGACCGTGCCGACCGGCGTCTCCGCGCTGCCGCCGCCGGGGCCCGCGACGCCGGTCGTGGCGACACTCCACGTCGTGTCGGCCTGGTCGCGGACGCCCCGAGCCATCTGGCGGGCGACCGGCTCGCTGACGGCGCCGTGCTCGTCGAGGGCCTCGCGGGTGACGCCGTGGTCGAGTTTCGCGTCGTAGGCGTACGTGACGTAGCTCCGGTCGAAGTAGTCCGAGGACCCCGGGATATCTGTGAGCAGCGAACCGATCAAGCCACCCGTACAGGACTCGGCGGTGGCGACCGTGTGGCCGGCGTCCCGGAGCGCGTCCCCGACCGTCTCCTCGACTGGCGGGTCGTCGGCGTACTCGCGCATGCTCAGAGCTTCCCGGGGTGACAGCAAGAAGGTAGGGGGCCGTGTCGGGTCGCGCCGCTGTCAGACCGTGTCGCGGTCGGTGTACGTGTGGCGCTCGGCAATCGTGCCGTCCTCGACGACGTGGAAGTCAGCGAACCCGAACTCGACCGGTTCGCCGGCCTGTTCGCCCGAGAACGTGCCGCGGACGGCGACGCGGTCGCCGTCGACCAACACGTCGTGGAGTTCGTGTTCGCCGTCGAGGGCGCGCTCCTCGCGGTAGAACGTCGCCATGTCGTCGATGCCCTCGATGCTGGCCTGCCCGGGGCGCTCGTAGGTCACGTCGTCGTCGAACAGCGCGAGCAGGTCCTCGACCCGGTCGTCGTCGACGGCGTCGTAGTACTCCCGGACGAGTTCGCTGTGGGACATGTCAGATGAGTCGCGTTGGACTGGTGTCAACGTCCGTCTCCCGGCGAGGTTTGCCGGGCGAAAGAAACAGGTACCGACGCGTCCAGACTCCGGTATGGAGTACGAGGAGCCGCTGTTCTTCCGCGTGATGAAGTACGCGGCCGACGCGGACCGCGACGTCGTCGACATGGTCTCGGGGAACCCCGACTGGGGGTCGCCGCCGGCCGTCAGCGAGGGCCTGTACGCGTACGCCGACACGGGCGGCGACGACTTCCAGTACCCGCCCAGCGAGGGGCTGCGCGAACTCCGCGAGGAGATTGCCGCCCGACGAGGCGTGGACGCGAGCCGGGTCGTCGTGACGAACGGCGGCGGCGGCGCGAACTACCTCGCGATGGGGCGCGCGCTGGAGCGCGGCGCCGGCGACGAGGTGATCATGACCGACCCCGTCTACCCCTACTATCCTGGGAAGACGACGATGCTCGGCGGCACCCAGCGCTTCGTCGCCGCCGACGACGAGGGGCACGTCGACCCCGCGGACGTCCGGGAGGCCGCCAGCGAGGACACGGCCTGTATCGTCGTGAACACGCCGAACAACCCCACGGGCGCGGTGTATCCCGAGGAGACGATGGCGGAACTGGTCGCCGTCGCCGAGGCCAACGACGCCGTCCTCGTCAGCGACGAGGTGTACGACCACTTCGACTTCTCCGGGCGGTTCACGAGCGCCCTGGAGTACGACTCGCACCACCGCATCGTCACGAACTCGTTCTCGAAGTCCCTCGCGATCACGGGTTTCCGGGTCGGGTACGCCATCGCCGACGAGCGCCACGCGGAGCCGATGAAGTCCCGACACATGCTCACGAGCGTCGCGGGCAGCCGGCCGTCGCAGGCCGCCGTCCTGCACGCGCTCCGGAACACGGACCCCGACTACTACGAGGAGACGCGGGAGATGCTCCGGGAGCGCATCGGCGCGTTCACGGACGCCCTCGACGCGGCGGGCGCCGAGTACACGACGCCGGAGGGGTCGTTCTACGTCATGGCGCGGTTCCCCGGCTTCCCGGGCACCCTGGAGAACGTCTACGAGCTGATAGACGAGGCGGGCGTCGCGGGGATGCCGGGCGCCGGCTTCGGCGACTCCCGGACCGACTGGCTGCGGTTCGCGCTCGTCACGCCCAGAGCCCAGGAGGCCGCCGACCGGCTCGCCGACTACTTCGCCTGACGGCGCGCGACCAACGGATTGACCCCGGTGGGCGACCGACGGGGCGTATGGACGAAATCGAGGTCGAGGCGGTCGACTCCCTCGACCCGGGCATCGAGACGGATACCGCGGAGTACGTGCTGTACGGCGGGAAGGGCGGCGTCGGGAAGACGACGATGGCGGCGGCGACCGCGCTCGCGTCCGCGAGCGACGGCACGAACACGCTCGTCGTCTCCACGGACCCCGCACACTCGCTGTCGGACACTCTCGAAGCCGACATCCCGAGTCGCCCCCACCGCATCCGCGAGGACGTGCCGCTGTGGGCGGTCGAAATCGACCCCGACGACGCGCTCGACCAGGCCGGCATGTTCGGGCAGGACGGCGGGCTCTCCGGCGGCCTGGAGTCCCTGCTCGGCGGCGGGATGCCGGGGATGGGCGGCGGTGAGGGCGGTCCCGGCGCAGCCGGCGGTGCGGGCCCGGGCGCTGCGGGCGACGACGAGAGCGCGGCGATGATGCCGGGCGCCGACGAGGCGGCCGCGATGCAGCTTCTGCTGGAGTACCTCGACGACGAGCGGTTCGACCGAGTCGTCGTCGACACGGCGCCGACCGGCCACACGCTCCGGCTGCTGGAGCTCCCCGAGGTGATGGACTCGATGGTGGGGAAGCTGATGCAGTTCCGCGAGCGCATGGGCGGGATGCTCGACGGGCTGACGGGGATGTTCGGCGGGGACGGCGAGGAGGACGCCGAGCAGGCGATGGGCGACCTCGACGCCGTCAAGGAGCGCGTCGGACGGCTTCGAGCCGTGCTCACCGACCCCGAGCGCACCGACTTCCGGGTCGTCCTCGTGCCCGAGGAGCTCTCCGTCTCGGAGTCGAACCGGCTGGTCGCGCGCCTCGACGAGTACGGCATTCCCGTCAACACGGTCGTGGTGAACCGCGTGATGGAGCCGCTGGCGGACGTCACCGACGTCCCCGCCGACGCCTTCGTCGCGCCGAACCACGAGGACTGCGAGTTCTGCGCGCGGCGCTGGGACGTCCAGCAGCAGGCGCTCGCCGAGGCACAGGACCTGTTCCGGGGCCACGACGTCAAGCGCGTGCCGCTGCTCGCCGAGGAAGTCAGGGGCGAGCGGCCGCTGCGCGTCGTCGCTGCCTGCCTGGCCTGACCGCGGTCAGGTCAGCCACTTCAGCATCGCGCGGTAGCCGAAGTCGAGGACGCCGTCGGGGAGGAAGCGCGCCAGCACGCCGACGCGACCGGCCTGCGCGACCGGGTAGCGCGCCGCCGGGTCGGGGCTGACGGCGGCTTCGACGACGACCTCGGCGACCTCGTCGGGCCGAACCGAGCCCAGGCCGTTGACCGCGCTCGCGTCCTCGAACCACGAGTAGACGCGCTCGTAGGCGCCGCTCGCGTCGAGGCTCTCCATCGAGGACTCGGCGCGGTCCTGGAAGCCGGTGTCGACGGGGCCGGGTTCGACGAGCGCCACGTCGATTCCGTACTCCGCGACCTCGTTCCGGAGCGCGTCGCTCATCCCCTCCAGCGCGAACTTGGAGCCGTTGTACGCGCCCATGCCGGGCGTCGCCACGCGGCCCGAGACGCTGGAGACGTTCACGACGGTGCCGTCCTCGCGCTCCCGCATGTGGGGCAGGGCGGCCCGAATCAGCCGGTGCGGCCCGTAGACGTTCACGTCGAACTGCCGGTGGAGCACGCGCGGCGGCACGTCCTCCAGCGGACCGAGTTGCGCGTAGCCGGCGTTGTTCACCAGGCAGTCCAGCCGGCCGTGTTCCTCGACGACGTCGTCGACGACGTTCCGGCACTGGGCGGGCTTCGTCACGTCCAGTTCGGCCGTCTCACAGCCCGCTTCCTCGGCGAGGGCCGTGAGGTCGTCCGTGTCCCTGGCCGTCGCGACGACCGTCCACTCCTCGCGGCGGAGGGCGCGAGCGGTCGCCGCCCCGACGCCCGACGAACACCCAGTAACGAGTGCGACCTTCTGCATGCCCCGAGTGTCGAGGCCCCGCCAGTTAACAGTTGAGTACGCGGGGTCGGCGCGCAGTCACTCGAACGTGGGCGTCGTCGCCTCGAAGCGCACGAACCGGCCGTCGCGGCGACGCGACGTGACCGCCTCGGTGAACGAGCTCTCGGCGAGTTCGGCCTCGAGTTCGTCGACTGCGGCGTCACTCGTGTCCGGTTCGAGGGCGTACACCCACGCGCCCTCCCCGGAGTCCAGGGACGCCATCGACGTCCCCCACGCCTCGATGGACTCGGCGTCGATTTCGCCGCCCGCGGGCGCTCCGTACTGGCCGGAGACGAGCCCCCGGTGGGGGAGCCGCCGGAGAATCTGCGTGAACACCGGGTCGGTCTCCTCTAGGCGCTCGCGCTCGCCGAGGTGGGTGTCGACGTAGACCGAGAGGTCTGACCCCGCGAGCACGGCGTCCTCGCCGACTGCGAGTTCGCTGCCCGTCTCCGTCGCTTCGGCGGTCCGATACCCCTCGTGTTCGCCCGTGACCTCGTGGTCGGCCGACGCTTCGACGTCCGCGACGAGCGCGTCCACGTCGAACGCCCCGAGGAGAATCACGTTCCCGGACTGCACGAGCGCGCCGTCGGCGTCCTCTGCGGAGAGGTCGAAGACGCTCGTGCGGCCGACGCCGACGATGCTCTCGAGGCCGACCGACTGGTAGTCGAACCGGGCGTTGCTCGACGGGAGGGTGCTGTACTCGGTGAGCCACGTCCGGAACGCTGCGACCTCGGTCCAGTCGACCGACGGCGTGTCGCCGGCCGTGGTCGCGGACTGCTCGGTGGTGTCCGTCTCGGTCGGGGCACTGGTCGTCGACGCTCGGGTGGTCGTCGCGTCGTCGCTGCCGCCGTCGCCGGTGCAGCCGGCGAGTCCCGCGAGCGCCAGCCCGCCGGCGCTGGCGAGCACGGACCGGCGGGAGGGTCGTTCCTGCATGCGTCGAACCTCGACCCGGAGACGGAAACCCGCGTCGGGCAGTCGCAGCCGGCGAGAGCGCGCTCACCGCAGGTCGTCGGCGTACTGGTCGGCGAGCCGGGTGGGCGCGGGGAGCTTGTAGCCCGTGCAGGTCGCCTCGACGAGGTCGACGGCGGACGCGGCGCTCACCCGGTGCCCGGGGCTGACGTAGAGCGGGTTGACGTGTCGAGTCTCCGGGTTCGGGTACTGTCGGGACTGGAAGGCGTACCCGACGACCGTGCCGTCGGGGGCGTCCATCGAGTCGTCGGCCTCGATGGCGACCCGAGCGCCCTCGGGCAGCGGGTCGTCGAGCGACTCGACCGGCGACCCGCAGAGGAGGTTCTTCGCGACACCGACGGCCGGCGTGTCGAAGACGACGCCCAGGTGGGTCGCCAGACCCGCCTGCCGGAAGTGGATGCGGCCGCTGCCGTCGAAGACGAGCAGGTCCGGGTCGACGGACAGCGAAACGAGGGCGTCCACGATTGCGCCCCCCTCCCGGAAGGAGAGCAACCCGGGAATGTAGGGGATGTCTAGTGGCGCTCGCCCCGACGCGCGCTCGACGACAGTCCCGTCCCGAATCGCGACGGCGGCGCTGACCGACTCGTCGTCGCGGAACGCCTGGTCGACACCCACGACGACCGGCCCGCCGGCGTCGCCACCTGCGAACGTCGTCTGCTCGGTCTGCGCCCGCGGGCCGCCCATCGCCGGTCCGTCGTCGCTCGGCGTCTCCGAGAACGCGACGGTCGCCGGGTCGAGCCCGTGGCTGTCCGTGAAGTCGGCTGCGCTCGCGATGTCACGCTGGAGGTCCGCCATCGCCTCGCGGCTACGGCCGGCCGTCGGCAGGAACTCGGGGCGGACGACGTCCATCTCAGCGTCGGCGGCCGGGCCCACCCATGCCGCCGCCGGGGCCGCCCGGGCCACCGCCGCCGAACTGGAGCTGCTTGGGCGCGCGCTTGCCGTCACGCTTGAGTTTCACACCGTACGCCAGCCCGATGCCGAGTCCGGCGAGGTGCGCGAGCTGCGCGACGCCGCCCGCACCGATGCCGCCCGCGCCCGACACCAGGATGGAGTACGCCGCGAACAGCCCCGTCGCGAGCCACAGCGGCATCGGGATGATGAAGTAGAGGTAGATGCGGAGGTTCGGGTTCAGCACCGTGAGCACGCCCAGTAGCCCCGCGATTGCACCGCTCGCACCGAGGACGGCGGACTGACTCGGCAGCCCGAGCAGGGGCATCCCGAGCACGTCGGGGTTCACCGCGATGCTCGCGCCGACCTGCGCGAGTCCGGCGAGGACGCCGGCCGCGAGGAACAGCGCGGCGAACTTCCGCGAGCCGATGCGGTCCTCGACGACCGGCCCGAAGAAGTACAGCACGATGCTGTTGAACACGATGTGCGTGAACCCGCCGTGGGAGAACACGGACACCAGCCACGTCCAGACGTACTCGGGGTGTGCGGTGTTCACGGTGAAGATGTTGTACCACGTCGGAGTGCCCGTGGCCACGCCGAGCAGCGGCGCGACCGCGTACTGGACGACGAACGTCGCCCACATCAGCGCGAGGAAGAGGAACGAGAGGTTCCCGCGGAAGTACGCGAGCGTGCTGCCCGGCCCGGTGTCCACGGAGAGCGCGTCGGCGATACCGCCACCACCGCCGGAGCGTCCGCCGCCCCCGCGGTCGTCGACGCTGTCGTCGAACCCGCTGTCGAAGACGCCGTCCGGGTCCCCCCAGTTGTCCAGACCCGGACAGTCGTGGTTCTCCGGCAGTCGGTGGTCGGAGCAGTAGGTGCCGCCACAGAGCCGACACTGGTATGGCATCGGTTCCTGCTTGCCACACCGGTCACACGTCGCCATCAGGCGAGGCTTGGGGTGGACTCGGGTTAGGGCTTTGGGTCGGCGAGAGAAACGGCGAAATCGACGGCCCCTGCGACGAGAGTCGGCTGTGAAACCGCCGGGTCGGAAACGTCGACGGGTTCGACGCCAGGGGTCCGCGAGTCCACAGCCACGGGCCGCTCGCAGTGTCGCCAGTGAGCGAGCGGGCGGCAGCCACCCCGGCACCTATTTGAGTCGCAGTCGTACCGTGACCCATGCGCGAGTTCGAGCGGAAGCAGCTCATAGAGCGCGTCGACCGGGAGTCGGCGACGGTGGGCGCGTCGATTCCCGAGGAAGTCGACGTGCAGGGCGAGCGCCTGGAGTTGGCCGACTTCGTCTTCGAGGTGAAGCGCCACGACCGGGTGCCCGACGACCTCCAGAGCGAAGTGAGTCAGGCCAAGCGGCTGCTCCGGCGGGAGCGCAAGGAGCGCCGGGAGCGAATCGAGGACGGCGACATCTCCCGCGAGGAGGGCGAACGGGAGGCCGAGGTCGTCATCGGACTGGACCGGGCGCTGCACGCGCTGGAGAACCTGGGGCCGACGAACATCGAGGCCGAGGCCGAGGCCCAGGAGCGAGCCGACAAGAAGCGCTGGTTCTCCTTCCTGCAGGACGCGCTCGGGAGAGACGGCAACGAAGGGGTTCGCCGGTGAGCCGGAACGCCGAGGTCGCGGGGCTGCTGGAGGAGTACGCCGACCTCCTGGAGGCCCAGGACATCGAGTACAAGCCGAACACGTACCGACGCGCGGCGGAGAACGTCCGCGACCACCCGGGAGCCGTCGAGGACCTCGCGGCCGACGGCGAGGACGCGGTCGCGGAGATCCGCGGTGTCGGGGACGCCATCGCCGCCAAAATCGTGGAGTACGTCGAGACCGGCGCCATCGAGGAGTTGGAGGCCGAACGCAAGCAGCTGCCCGTGAACATGGCCGAGCTCACGTCCGTGGAGGGCGTCGGCCCGAAGACCGTCGGGCGGCTCTACGAGGCGCTCGGCGTCCGGACGCTGGACGACCTCGAAGACGCCGCGCGGGCGGGCGACATCCGAGAGGTCTCTGGGTTCGGCGCGACCACCGAGCAGAACATCCTCGACGGCATCCCGTTCGCCCGGCAGGCCCAGGAGCGCGAACTGCTCGGGGACGCCCGCCCCGCGGCCGAGGACGTCCTGGACTTCCTCGCCGGCGTCGACGCGGTCGAGCGCGTGGACGTCGCAGGGTCGCTGCGGCGCTGGAAGCCGACCATCGGCGACGTGGACGTGCTCGCGGCGAGCAGCGACGGCGCGGCGGTCGGCGACGCGCTCGCGGACTGGGAGCGCACCGGTGACGTCCTCGACCAGGGCGAGACGAAGACGAGCGTGCGAGTTGACGGGACGCGGGTCGACCTCCGGGTCGTCGTCGACGCGGAGTTCGGCGCCGCCCTCCAGTACTTCACGGGCAGCAAGGCCCACAACGTCGAGTTGCGCGACGACGCCGTCGACCGGGGCCTGAAGGTCAACGAGTACGGCGTCTTCGACGTCTCCGAGGTCGACGGCGAGGACGCCGGACAGCGCGCCGGCGACCTGCTCGCGAGCGAGACCGAGCAAGCAGTGTACGACGCCGTCGGCCTGCCGTGGATTCCCCCGGAGCTCCGCGAGAACCGCGGCGAACTGGCGGCCGCCGCGGACGGCGACCTCCCGGACCTCGTCACCGTCGGCGACGTGCGCGGCGACCTCCACACGCACACCGAGTGGTCGGACGGCGCGCTCTCGGTCGCGGACCTCGTGGCGGGCGCGGCCGAGTTCGGCCACGACTACCTCTGTGTCTCCGACCACGCCGCGGGCCCCGGCATCGTCTCCGAGACCGGGCTCTCCGACGCCGACCTGCGAGAACAGGCCGACGTGGTCGCGGACGTGCGCGAGGACACCGACCCGACCGTCTTCCACGGCGTCGAGGCGAACGTCGACGCGGACGGGACCGTCGGTGCCGTGAGCGACGACGTGCTCGCCGACCTCGACCTCGTGGTCGCCAGCCCGCACAGCGGCCTGGGCGACGGCGGCGGCGACCAGACCGACCGCCTGGTTCGGGCGGTCGAACACCCCCACGTCGATGTGCTCGGCCACCCGTCGGGCCGACTCATCAACCAGCGCCCCGCGATGGAGTTCGACCCCCGCGAGCTCGCCGAGGCGGCCGCGGACGCGGGCACCGCTCTCGAAGTGAACGCGAACCCCCACCGGCTCGACCTCTGGGGGAGCGCCGTGCAGGCCGCGGTCGAGGCGGGCGCGACCATCGCCGTGAACACGGACGCGCACGCCGCCACCGAGTTCGAGAACGTCGAGTACGGCGTCCACACGGCCCGCCGCGGCTGGGCCGAGACCGGCGACGTGCTGAACGCGCGGGACGCGGCGGGCGTCCGCGAGTTCCTCGACTCGTGAGCCTGCTTGCAGACGCGATGCTCGGCAGCCTCGCGACGGTCTGCCGGATGTGCGGCCACGACACCGTCTACTGTCTGGACCGAGGCGTCGAGGCCGACGACGACGTGCTCGCGCTCGCGAGCCGGGAGGACCGCACGCTGCTCACGCGCGACCGACAGCTCGCCGGGCGAACGCGGGACGCCGTCCTCCTCGAATCGAAGGACGTCGACGAGCAGCTCCGGGAGCTCGCGGCCGCGGGCGTCGACCTCTCGCTGTCGGCGGGCGAGCGCTGTGGCTCCTGCAACGGCGAGCTACGCGAACTCGTGGACGGCGAGAGCGCGGCCGACTACGTCCCCGACGACGCCGACCCGGTCTGGGCGTGCCGGGACTGCGGCCAGCAGTTCTACCGCGGGAGCCACTGGACGGACGTCGAGAACAGACTCCCCTAGCTGTTGGACTCCCACCACTCACAGGCCTCCATGTCGTCCATCTCCTCGTCGTAGAGGCCGCAGTACGGCTGCATGCCGTCGTCGGTGTCGACGTAGTCGAAGTGCGTGCAGTTCCCGCAGTACTTGTCCGGCCCCGGGCCGTCGCGAGCCTCGGCGTCGTCCAGCGGCGAGGAGATGTCCCGGCTCGCCGCGCCGCCGTCCGAGAGCGACGCCGATGCGCTCGGCCCGGGCGACGGGTCGGCACTCGACGCCGCGGTGTCGCGCGTGCCGGTCGCCGGCGCTGGCTCCGGTTCGGAGGCGTTCGCGCGCGTCCGCTGCTCCGGGTCCTCGACGCCACCGAAGACGCCGACGCCGCCGAATCCCTCCTGTGTCAGCTTCTCGCGTGCGCTCTCGAGGTCCGTCGTCGGCACCTCGACGGTGTGTGTCTCGCCGTTCTTCTCGACGGTCATCGTCACCGTCCCGCCGGGGTCGTTCCTGGTCTTGAACGTCGCGACGGCCGTGAACAGACACCAGAACGTCGTGATAGTTCCGGCGGCGTACACGACGATGAACGCCAGTGTCGTCGTCGACGGGACGCCGGAACCTGACGCGTACCACTGGAGCGGGTACGCGACCCGGAACAGCATCACGCCGAGCACCGCGAGCCCGGAGCCGATGGCGGCGGCCGCGCGCTGCAGGCGGTTCGCCGGCAACACCGTGAAGATGCCGACGAACACCGCCGGGACGCCGAGGCCGGCGAGGATGCCCGCGATTTCGCGGCTCTCGTAGATGCCGAATCCGTTCGACACCAGCACGCCAGTCGCCCCCGCGAGGATACCCCCGACGACGAGCAGCGCGCCCGCGGCGAACAACCCGGTGCCGAGGTAGACCCGGCGGGTGCTCGCCGCGCCGCCGCGGTTGTCGTATGCCTCCCCGAGGCTGGTCATGCGATGGCATTGTGGTTGCAGGATAAAAACACTACGTCAGACGCGACCCGCTTCGAAAGCTTGAATCGGGGGCCTCCCGAAGCCGGCCGTATGAGCGACGACAACGACGAGGAGGAGGACGCACCCGCCGTCGAACTCGGTGACGGCGAGTCGGTCGAAGGGGCACCGGTCGCCCGGGCGGCCTCCCGGCTGACGTGGGGCATCCAGAAGAGCGAGGTCGACCGGAAGGAGGGCGACACCGTCGTGCGGACGCCGGACGGCCCCCGCGAGCTCTCCGCGGTACTCGAGGACGTGGACTGTCCGTACTTCGAGACGCGCGCCGAGTTCGAGTCCGAAGTGCGGGCGGCCATCGGCGTCGGCCCCGTCGAGACGGAGTAACGACGCGGGCACGTCCCGCACGCGATTCCCACGTGCCGGGACGGGGGCGGAACCATTTTACACGCTGACCGTGAGGGCGAAATATGACCCTCCGGAGTACGTACGAAGACCTCCTGTGGTGGTGCATGGAGGCGATCGGCGTGACCGGCAGCGTCGAGCGCAAGATTCTGGCTGCCGTCGGCCTCCAGTTCCTGGCGGCGGCCATGATGGCAGTGCTCGCGGTGTTCACCACGGGCGTCTGGCAGGTCGCGGGCGTCGGCGCCACGCTCGCGCTGTCTGTCGTGGCGTTCTTCAACACGTACCTCATCGCCGAGCGGGACTTCGTCGACCCGCTGGTCGACCTGGAAGCGGCGGCCGACGACATCTCGGCCGGGGACTTCCAGGCCGCTGACATCCCGTTCTCGGACCGCGACGACGAAATCGCGAGCCTCGTGGAGTCGTTCCGCGGGATGCAGGCGAACCTCGCGACGGCGTCCCGGCAGGCCGACGCGCTCGCGCGACAGGAATTCGACGACCCCGCGATGGATGCCGAGGTGCCGGGACAGTTCGGCGAGAGCCTCACCGAGATGGCGGACAGCATGGAGACGTACACGGAGGAACTGGAGGAGAAGACCGACGAGCTGGAGGCCCAGCAGGCGGAGCTGGAGCGCCAGTCCGAGCAGCTCGAGCGGCTCGTCGACGCGCTCTCGGCGGCGACCGAGGCGGCCCGCACCGGCGACCTCACTGCGACCGTCGACGCCGACAGTCTGGCGGTCGCCGACGAGCACCGCGCCGTCGTCGAGGACTTCAACGACCTGCTCGGGACGCTCGCCGGCACCATCGCCGACATCCAGACGTTCTCCGACGCGGTCTTAGACGTCTCCGAGACGACCGACGACCGCGTCGACGAGGTGGCCGCGAAGAGCGCCGAGGTGTCGGCGAGCGTCGACGAGATCGCGTCCGGCGCGAACGAGCAGACGACCCAGTTGAACGACATCGCGGCCGAGATGGACACCGTCTCCGCGACCGTCGAGGAGATTGCGGCGAGCGCCGACGACGTGGCGGGGACCGCGCAGGCGGCGGCCGACCGCGGCGAGGAGGGCCGCGACGAGGTCGAGGACACCATCGACGAACTGCGGACGCTACGGGAGCAGAGCCAGGCCGTCGCCGAGACGGTCGAGTCGCTGGCCGAGGAGGTCGAACGCATCGACGGTATCACGGCGCTCATCGAGGACATCGCGGAGGAGACGAACATGCTCGCGCTGAACGCGTCCATCGAGGCGGCGCGCACGGACGGCGACGGCGACGGCTTCGCCGTGGTCGCCGACGAAGTGAAGAGCCTCGCGGAGGAGACCCGCGAGCAGGCCGCGGACATCTCCGAAATCGTCGACGCGGTGACGACGAAAGCCGAGGACGCGTCGACGGCCATCGGCGAGGTGGACGCGGAAGTCGAGCGCAAGATCACGAAGACCGAGGGCGTGCTTCGGGACTTCGAAGCCATCGTCGACGAGGTGGCGACAGTCAACCACGCCGTCCAGGAGATTTCGGACGCGACCGACCAGGGCGCCCAGTCCGTGACCGACGTCGTCGGGATGGTCGAGGAGGTCGCGTCGGTCAGCGAGGAGACCGCGGCGGAGGCCGACACGGTCGCGTCGTCGGCCGCCGACCAGACCGAGGCGACCGACGAGGTGGCCGACCAGATGGAGGAGCTCGCGGACCGCACGGCGGCGCTCGCGGCGATGCTCGACGACTTCGACGTGCCCGCGGACGCCGGCGGTGACGACGGCGGCGTCGACGTGTCGCGGCGACCGTCGCCCGACCGCGACCGACCGCGGACCGACGACGGGTCGACCGCGGTGACGGACGGCGGCGAGGCCGACTTCGACTGGGGTCGGACCAGGAACTGACGGCGTTCGAGACCTGTTTTCGCGGGCGGTGCTCCAGACCGGGTGTCGGTTCGGCTACACGGAGAGGAGTTCCGGCGTCTGTTCGAGTTGCGTGCCGAGGTACGTGATGCCGAACAGCGTGGCGTTGTAGAGGCCGTGCGTGAGCGCGGGGACGAGGATGTTGTCGGTCTTCTCGTAGAGGTAGCCGAAGACGATGCTCGGCACGAACAGGATGCCGATGGTCGTCGCGACGGCCGCCGGACCGCCGGAGAGCGCGAAGATGTGGATGGGTGCGAACGTCAGCGACGCGAGCAGGATGGCGGGCCAGGCGTCGAAGTGCTCGCGCAGCGACCCCTGGATGATGCCGCGGAAGAGCAGTTCCTCGCCCGGGCCGACGAGCAGGAACTGGAGGACGGCGAGGTAGGGGATGATGCCGGGGTTCTCCAGGGCGGTGGTGCCGGCGGAGTTCTGTGCCGGCTCGACGGCGATGAGCGTGAGCAACACCGAGACGACGATGAGGGCGCCGAAGGCGGCGAGGTAGCCGCCGACGATGTACGCCACGGCGCGCAGCGACGGGAGGGACGCCGGGACGAACGACCAGCCGACGCCGCGCCGCCGGACGTACCCCCAGGCGACGAGTGGGAAGGCGAGGCCCTGCAGACTCACCAGGGAGATGCCGAGCAGGGCGACGCCGCCGATGTCTCCGACGGCCGTGTTCGTCAGCGACGAGTACACCAGCGTCACGGGGATGGTGACGACGACACCGCCGACGATGCCGAGGATGGCGAGGCCGGCCGCGACGAGGACTGCGCGCCCGCGACTGCCGCTCGACTGACTACCGCTCGAGGTGGCCGATTCCATGATGCGGGGTTGGGGTGGCCCCTCGAAAAATCCCGGTGCTACCGGTCGCGGGACTCATGACTCACTCCGTTCAGCGTTCGAGCATTCCGAGAGCTCCCCCTCAGTCGCGCTCGCGGAGTTCCTCGCGGAGCGCGGCGACCTGACCTTCGAGGTTCTCGATGCGGTTTTCGAGGTCGGAGCGGCCGCTGAGCGACCGCACGACGCCGACGGCGGCGTACACGATGGCCGCGAGCAGGACGAGGTTCAGGACGACGATGGCGAGTTCCATGCCACCTGGCATGCCGCCGACGAACGCGGGGAGGGACATAGTCGGACTGAGGCGTGGCTGGCTGAAAAGTCTAGGCGAACTCCGAGAGGTCGCTCTGGACGCCCGCGACCATGTCGGACTTGCGGCGGAGCGAACCCAGGGAGACCGGGAGGTGGTCGCTGATTTCCGCGACCGCGCCGTGGAACGTCTCGGCTTCGCCCGGCGTCCCGTCGAAGGCGTTCCGGACGCTCTCTCGGACCTGCCAGACGCCGACCGGCGCCCAGTAGTCGTCGCTGACCTCGCGGAGAACGAGGGCCTTCGCCTGCCGGCCGACGTCGGAGAGGTGTTCGAGGACGCCGAGGCGGGCGGCGTAGTACGCCCCCGCCGTCTCGTCGACGTAGCCCGACCGGCCCTCGTAGCCCTCGCTCGCCGAGGCCATCCAGAGGTCGCCAGCGGGGTCGGGGTTCCAGATGCTGCCGGGCGCCTTCATCTCCACGAGCTCGTACTCCCAGCGGCCGGGCGCGAGCACCACCCAGTAGCGGTTGCCCATGTACTCGTTGACGTGGACGGTGACCTCGTCGACGCTCGGCGCGTCCCGAATCGTCCCGCGGAGGTACTGGCCGACGGTGTCGTCGACGGCCGTGATGGACCACCGCGTCGGGACCAGCCGGCGGTGCTCGCTCTGTCCGAGCGCGCCCACCGACAGCACGCGGTTCACGTCGTAGACGTCGAGGCCGCGCCGGTAGAGGTACGTCATCGCGCCCTCGGCCGCCCAGTCGTCGTCCTCCAGCGTCTTCTCCACGTACCGCGGGACGTGTGGGTTCTCTCCGAGGTCGGCGGACTCGGCTCGCGCGTTCGGCCCCGACGGCGCGTTCGCCGCGGGGTTCGTGTACTCGTCGCGGTCGAACTCCGGCGTGTCCGAGAGCCCGATCTCGACGTCCACGGGCCGGTCGGCCATCGCCACCTCGCGCTGCGTCCCGACGAAGCCGTCCCAGACGTCGTGGACGTTCACGTTCGCCGCCCGACGGGAGTTCAGCAGGCCCGTCCGGTACTGGAGGACGTTGTCGATGCCGAGGCCCTGCTGGTACCACTCTCCGCTCGTCGCGAACTCCTCTGGGTCGGCGTCCCCGGCGACCGGCGAGAGGATGCCCGCGGACACGTCCGGGTACGACGACCGCCCGACGAACACCGACGGCGCCGTCGCGCCCACGAGGCTGTCGCCCTGCACGGCGTCCTGGACGCCCTGCTCGACGTCGTCGACGAAGTCCAGAATCTCGTAGGACTTCTCCTCGGCGAGCTGCTGTCGCCGCCGCTGCTCGCCGTCCGGCTGCAGGTCGTCGATGTAGTCGTCGAGTCGCACGCAATCAGGTACTGGCCACACCCACTTGACCGCAGCGCCTCACCCGCCGCGTCGCCAACTCGCGGCTCCTTCCGCCGGGACCGAAACACGCCCCTTCGAGTGGTGCCATTGGCCGACTGCGGCGCTCGGGGGAGCCGCACGTCACACGCTCGGGTCTGCGGGCGTCAGCCCGCCGACCACTTCTCAGAGACAGTACGCAGCCGTCAGTCCGCCTGCGCCTGCCAGTCCCGGACCGTGTCTGCGCTGACGCCCGAGACCTGCTCTGCGACGCCCTCGGGGTCGGCGTCCGCGAGGTCACCGACGTCCTCGACACCGGCGTCTTCGAGTTTCTCCGCGGTCTTCGGGCCGACGCCGTCCAGCACTTCTAGGCCCTTCTGGCGCTGGCGCTCCTGGTACTCCTCGTAGTTGCAGATGGGGCAGCCGAGCTCCCAGGGGTCGTCGTCGTCCTCGCCGTCGTAGACGACGAGTTCGGGGAGGTCGTGCTCGTCGCAGAACTCATCCGTGACTTCGATGTCGCCGCGGCGGGGCAGCGGCAGCGAGTACTCGCAGTCCGGGTATCGGTTGCAGCCGACGAGCCGGCTGCCGGACTGGAGCTGCTTGATGGCGAGTTCGCCGCCGTGGTCTTCGCCGCAGTCCGGGCAGGGGCCGATGACGCGGTCCTCGGACTCGTCGGCTTCCTCGGCCGCGCACAGCGGGCAGCCGTGGACGAACGTGTTGCGGCCCGCGAGCATCTTCACCTCGTGGAGCTCGTGGTCCTCGCAGACGTCGTCGAGGACCAGGGGCTCGCCGCTGGAGGGCAGCGGGAGCGTGAACCGACACTCGGGGTAGCCGTCGCAGCCCACGAAGTACGAGCCGGTGCGGGACTGCCGGACGAGCAGTGTGTCGCCGCACTCGGGACACGGCCCGAGGGTCTTGTCCGCCTTGAGGGACGTGCGGAGGTGTTCGCCGAGTTCCTCGCGGGACGCCGTGAGCTCGTCGAAGACCCGGTCGAGCATCTCCCGGGACTCCTCCGTGACGTCTTCGAGGGCTTTCTCGCCGTCCGCGATGGCCGTCATGTCGGCCTCCAGTTGGCTCGTCATCTCCTCGCTGACGACGAGGTCGGCGTACTCCTCGGCGGCCGCCACGACGGCCTCCGCGAGCGTTGTCGGTCGCGGCGGGTCGCCCTCGATGTAGCCGCGGTCGTAGAGCTTCTCGATGGTGTTGTGGCGCGTCGACTTCGTCCCGATGCCCATGTCCTCCATCGTCTCGATGAGGCGGCTCTGGCCGTACCTGCGGGGCGGCTGGGTCTGCTTGGCGTCCAGCCGGGCGTCCGCGATGGCGAGCGCGTCGCCCTCCTCGACGGCGGGCACGTAGTTCTCGGAGCTGTCGTAGTAGGGGTAGACCACGTGGTAGCCCTCCTCCACGAGGCGCTTCCCGTTGGCCTTCAGGGACTCGCCGTCGGCGTCCGCGACGACGCGGAGGTGCGCCCACTCGGCGGGCTCGGCGACCGTCGCGAAGAACCGCCGCACGACGAGCTCGTACACCTCCCACTCGTCCTCGGAGAGCTGGTTCCGGTCCGGGAAGTCGGCGGTCGGGTGAATCGGCGGGTGGTCGGTCGTCTCCTCGTCGCCGCTCGTCGGCGAGAGGTCGTCGGCTTCGAGCAGCGCGTCGGCGTCGTCGCCGAACACCGTGTTCTGGAAGGCCTCGAGGAGTTCGCGCTCGTCGAGGTCGTCCGGGTAGACGGTGTTGTCGGTTCGGGGGTACGTGATGTAGCCCGCGGTGTAGAGGTCCTCCGCGATGCTCATCGCGCGCCCGGCGGAGTGGCCCAGCGAGCCCGCGGCGCGGATGAACTGCGTGGTGTTGAACGGCGCCGGCGGGTCGTCGGTGCGAGTGCGGCGGGAGACGGAGTCGACGACCGCCTCGCCCGCCTGCCGCAGCACGTCGAAGGCGGCCTCGGCGTCGTCCTCGGTCCAGACGCGCTCGGCCTCCGTCCCGTCCTCGGGGTCCTCGTAGAAGTACTGGGCCTCGAACGTCGAGTCGTCCTTCTCGAGGTCGGCGAACAGCTCCCAGTAGTCGTCGGGCTCGAAGGCCTGAATCTCGCGTTCCTTGTCGACGATGAGCTTCAGCGTCGGCGACTGCACGCGACCGACCGAGATGAAGTCCTCGCCCATCTGGCCCGCCGACAGCGAGAGGAACCGCGTGAGCGCGGCCCCCCACATCAGGTCGACGACCTGGCGGGCCTCCCCGGCCGCAGCGAGGTCGAAGTCGATGTCGTCGGGGTCCGCGAACGCCGACTTCACCTCGTTGTCCGTGATAGAGGAGAACCGGACGCGCTGGACCGGCACCTCCTCGTTGACCTCGCGGACGAGTTCGTAGGCCTCCTTCCCGATGAGTTCGCCCTCACGGTCGTAGTCAGTCGCGATGACCACGTCGTCGGCCTCGCGAGCGAGGCGCTGGAGGGCGTTCACGATGTCCTCCTGCGTGGGCTGTTTCACCACGTCGGCGTGGACCAGTTCCGCGGGCTCGACGTCCCGCCAGTCGCTGTACTCCGGCGGGAAGTCGACCCCGACGACGTGGCCCGACAGCCCGATGCAGCGCCGGCCACCCCACTCGTAGACGTTGACGCCGGCGACCTGGCTCGTCGACGCCCCTCCCTCGGAGAGGATGTCGGCGATGCGTCGCGCGGCGTTGTTCTTCTCTGTGACGATGAGTTCCACGGTGTGCTACCTCCACCCCTTCGGGTGTCGTTGGAGACTGTAAGCTGGGACTCCGGGTAAAGATTTCGCACGCTATAATCGCAAGCAAGCGGCGGGGCAAGGCGCGCTCGGGCGTCCGCGGACTCGGGTGCCCGCGAGTGCGCAGGCGAGTACTCGCCCGGGCGCTCGCAGCGCCTGCGAGCGCACGCAAGAACTACCCCCGTAGGTCGGCTCACCCCGCACATGAACCGCTACCAGTACTCGCGGCTCCTCGGCCTCGCGCTCGTCGCGCTCGGGGTCGGCGTCGTGGCCCTCTCGTACCCGCCGCCGCTCGACCTCGGCACGCAAGCCGTGCTCCTCGTTGTCGCCGGCGGACTCATGGTCCTCTCCGGGACCGAGAGCCGCCTCCGGGAGCGCGTCGGCCCCCACCGACTGCTCGGAGCGGGGAACGTCGCGCTCGGCGCGTCGCTGGTCGTCTCCGAACTAGGAAACACCGGGACCGGCACCGAGCTGGCGTACGCCGTCGCTGTCGGCCTGGGTGGCGCGAGCCTCGCGTTCGTCGGGCTGGCGTACATCTTCCGCCCGAGCGACTTCGACCTCGGTCCGGACGGTTTCCCCGAGTGACGTCGGTCGGGCCCGCAGTCACAGAAGAACTATCTCGACGCCAACTGTCGTCGCCACCGTGATTCGGAGAGAAGCGGCACCGGTGTTCGGAGCGTTCGTGGTGTGTCTCGGAAGCGGGATGCTCGCGGTGTCGGCCGTCTCGGGCCAACCAGCCGGACTCACGGGACAGGCGGGGCTGCTCGTCGCGGCCGGCATAGCGTTCGTCCTCGCCGGCACCCCGGACAGACGCCCCGAGTTCGTCGAAGGACACTGGCTCGCGGGAGCGGGGTACGCCACACTCGGTGTGGTCCTGCTCGTCTCCAGATACACCGAAACCGGGTTTGGGGCCACGGCGGGCACGGTGACCGCCACGGTCTGGCTGCTCGCCGGCTGCCTCGGTGTCGTCCTCGGTGTCGTCACCGGTGTGTGGCCGACAGTCGTCGGGTTCGACCGGACGGCCGCAGACGCGTAGGTGTTCCTGCAGCGGAGAGAGAGCAAGCAGTGAGGGACTGCAGTTGGAAGTCTAGGACTACGCCAACTCTTCGCGCAGCAGTTCGTTGACCTGGCCGGGGTCGGCGCTGCCACCGGTCTTCGCCATCACCTGCCCGACGAGGAAGTTCAGGGCGTCGCTCTCGCCGTCGTGGTAGTCCTCGACGGCGTCGGGGTTCTCCTCGATGGCTTCGGCGACGGCGTCGGCGACCGCGTCGCCCGAGGTCTTCCCGAGGCCCTCGGCCTCGACGACGTCGTCGGGGTCACGGTCCTCGTCCAGCATCGAGCGCAGCACGACCTCCTCGGCGTTCTTCGACGTGATATCGTCCTCGGCGACGAGCTCGACGAGCCGCTCGAACTCGTCGTAGCGGTCGGCCACGTCGGACAGCGAGAGGTCGCGGTAGTTGAGTTCGCCGAGAATGTTGTCCGCCACCCAGGTCGCGGCGAGGTCGGCGTCGTACTCGTCGGCGAGCTCCTCGAAGAGGTCCGCGACGGCCTTCCGGGACGTGAGCTTGGAGGCCGTCTCACCGCCGACCCCGTACTCGGACTGGAAGCGCTCGCGGCGCGCGTCCGGCAGCTCCGGAATCGGAATCTCCTCCTTCCAGTCCGAGACCTCCAGCGGCGGGATGTCGGCCTCCCGGAAGTAGCGGTAGTCTTTCTCCTCCTCCTTCGAGCGCATCGAGACCGTGACGCCGCGGGCCTCGTCCCAGTGGCGGGTCTCCTGCTCGACCGCCATCCCGCGCTCGAGCTGGTTGCGCTGGCGCGTAATCTCGTAGGCCAGCGCCTTCTGTGCGGCGCGGTGACTGGAGATGTTCTTCACCTCGGTGCGGTTCGCGGACTCCAGCACCTCGTCGCTGGGGCCGTTCTCTCCCGCCAGCTCCTCGCTGTCGACCATCGAGATGTTCGCGTCGACGCGCAGGCTGCCGTCGCGCTCGGCGTCGAAGATGCCCAGATATTCGAGGACCTCGGTGAGCTTCGCGAGGAACGACCGGACCTCTTCGGCCTCGCGGAAGTCCGGCCGGGTGACGATCTCCATCAGCGGCGTGCCGGCGCGGTTGTAGTCCACGAGCGTGTGGTCGGCGTCCTCGATGCTGCCGCCGACGTGCTGGAGGCTGCCCGGGTCCTCTTCGAGGTGCGCGCGCTCGATGCCGATGGCGCGCCGGTCGTCGCCGGTGCCGACCTCCAGTTCGCCGTCCTGGCAGACCGGGGCGTCGTACTGCGTGATCTGGAAGCCCTTCGGGAGGTCGGGGTAGAAGTAGTTCTTCCGGTGGAAGCGCGTCCGCTCTGGGATGTCGGCGTCGATGGCCTTCCCGAGCTTGACGGCGGCCTCGACGGCGCCCTCGTTCAGGACGGGCAGCGCCCCCGGGAGCCCGAGACAGACGGGACACGTGTGCGTGTTCGGGTCGGCGTCGGCGGTGTCCGTCGAACACCCACAGAAGATCTTGGTGTCCGTCTCCAGTTGCACGTGGACTTCGAGGCCGATGACGGCCGCGAGGTCCCGTTCGGCTGCCTGCGCACTCATTGTACCCGGATTCTCGGTGCGCCCGCTTAGGAGTAACGAAGCCCCCGGCCCTAGATACAGGTTAGAGTCTAGATAGTTGTCTGACGCGCGTCCGATACACCCTTTTACGTATCGAGACCAGTTCACACGGTATGAGCGACGACGACCGCGTGGACGAACTGGAAGACCGCGTCGCCGAACTGGAGGCGACCGTGCGCGGGCTGACCGAGGAGCTCGTCGACGCCAGCGAGCGCATCCGGACCCTGGAAGCCGAGCTCGACCGGACGCCCTCGACTGCGGAGCTCCGCGAGGCCCGCGAGGAGGAGCCAGTCGAACCGTCCGACGAGCCAGACGAAGCGCCTAAGACGGCCGAGGACGAGGCGACGGACAACGAGGAGTCGGGCCTGGACGACATCATCGTCGCCTGAGGACGGCTCCGTTCCCCAATGTACATCGACGAAATCGTCCTCGAGAACTTCAAGAGCTTCGCGGGAACGACTCGCATCCCCTTCTACGAGGACTTCACCACCATCAGCGGCCCGAACGGCTCCGGGAAGTCGAACATCATCGACGCCGTGCTGTTCTCGCTGGGGCTGGCTCGCACCTCTGGGATGCGCGCCGAGAAGCTCACCGACCTCATCTACAACCCGGCGCACGAGGACGCCGAGGGGACGTCCGGGCCGGCCGAAGCCAGCGTCGAGGTCGCCCTGAACAACGAGGACGGCACCCTCTCTCGCTCTCAGGTGACGACCGCGGCGGACTCGGACAACGTCGGTGACGTGGACACCATCACCGTGAAGCGTCGGGTGAAACGCACCGACGACAACTACTACTCGTACTACTACCTGAACGGCCGGTCGGTGAACCTCTCTGACATCCAGGACCTGCTCGCGCAGGCGGGCGTGGCGCCCGAGGGCTACAACGTCGTGATGCAGGGCGACGTCACCGGCATCATCAACATGACCGCCGGCGAGCGCCGCGAAATCGTCGACGAGATTGCGGGCGTCGCCGAGTTCGACGCGAAGAAGGGCGACGCCTTCGACGAACTGGCGGTCGTCGAGGACCGCATCGGCGAAGCCGACCTGAAAATCGAGGAGAAACGCGACCGGCTGGAGCAGCTCGCCGACGAGCGGGAGACCGCGCTGGAGTACAGGGGCCTCCAGGACGAGAAACAGGAGTACGAGAGCTACGCGAAGGCCGCGGAACTGGAGGAAAAGCGCGCCGACGTGGACGCCACCCGGGCGGACATCGCCGAGCGGGAGGCCGAACTCGACGACCTCGAAGCGGAGTTGGACGAGCGCCGCGGCACCGTCCTCCGCCTCGAAGAGGACCTCGAGGACCTGAACGCCGAAATCGAGCGCAAAGGCGAAGACGAGCAGCTCGCCATCAAGCGCGAGATGGAGGAGGTCAAAGGCGACATCTCGCGGCTGGAAGACAAAGTCGAGGCCTGCGAGGACCGAATCCAGGACGCGGAGGCCGAGCGCCGGGAGGCGTTCGTGGAGATCGACCGCAAGCAAGAGCAGGTCGACGAGCTCGAGGACGACATCAAGGACGTCAAAGTCGAGAAGGCGTCGGTGACGGCCGACGTCCAGGAGCGCCGCAGCGACCTGGCGGACGTGGAGGCCGAAATCGAGTCCGTCGACACGGAGTTCGACGAGCTCAAGGCCGAGCTCGCGGAGAAGAAGGAGGCCATCGAGGCCGCGAAGAGCGAGCGCAACGACCTCCAGCGCGAGCAGGACCGGCTGCTGGACGAGGCGAAACGCCGCAGCGAGGAACTCGACGAGGCCGAGAGCGACCTCGAAGCCGCCCGTGAGGCGATTCCCGAGCTTGACGCGAAACTCGACGAGCTCGCGGACGAACTGGAGAAAGCCAAGCGGAACCGCGAGCAGATCAACGGCGTCGTCGAGGACCTCAAGCAGGAGAAGGCCGAGCGCCAGGACGACCTCGCGGAGGTCGAGGACGACCTCTCCGCGGCCCAGGAGGAGTACGCGCGCCTCGAGGCGCAGGCCGACCAGTCCGGTGACGCCTCGTACGGGAAGGCCGTGACGACCGTCCTGAACAGCGGGAAGGAGGGCGTCCACGGCACGGTCGGCCAGCTCGGCGGCGTGCGCGAGCAGTACGCGACCGCCTGCGAGACGGCGGCCGGCGGCCGCCTGGCGAACGTGGTGGTGGACGACGACGGCGTCGGGCAGCGCTGCATCGAGTACCTCAAGAGCCGGAACGCGGGTCGCGCTACCTTCCTCCCCATCACGGAGATGCAGAACCGGTCGCTGCCGAGCGCACCCAGCGTGCCGGGCGTGGTGGACTTCGCGTACAACCTCGTGGACTTCGATTCGCAGTACGCGGCGGTCTTCTCGTACGTGCTCGGCGACACGCTCGTCGTCGAGGACATGGAGACGGCCCGGGACCTGATGGGGGACTTCCGGCTCGTGACCCTGGGCGGTGACCTCGTGGAGAAGTCCGGGGCGATGACGGGCGGCAGCCGGTCGGGCTCCCGGTACTCGTTCTCGAAGTCCGGCAAGGGGCAACTCGAACGCGTCGCCGAACGCATCCAGCGCCTGGAAGACGAGCGCGAGGACATCCGCCAGGACGTCCGCGACATCGACCAGCGGCTGGACGACGCCCGGGACCGCCGGCAGGACGCAACCGACCAGGTGCGGTCCATCCAGACCGACATCGAGTCCGCGGAGTCCGACCGCGAGGACGCCGAGGAGCGTATCGAGGCCCGGGAAGCCCGCATCGAGGAGCTCCGCGGGGAGCGCGAGGACGTCGACGAGGAGATGCAGGCCATCGAGGCCGACATCGCCGAGAAGCAGGAGGCGATTGCGGAGCTGGAAGCGTCTGTCGAGGAGCTCGAAGCCGAGCTCGCTGACTCGAAGATCCCCGAGCTCACCGCGGAGAAGGAGGACATCGAGGCCGAAATCGCGGATCTGGAGGACCGCGTTGACGACCTCGACGGCGAGCTGAACAGCCTCGAACTGGAGAAGGAGTACGCCGAGGACGCCGTCGAGGACCTCCACGACGACATCGAGGCCGCCCAGAACCGGAAAGCCGACCAGCAGGAGCGCATCGAGGAGCTGGAAGGCGATATCGAGGCCAAGCAGGCCGAACTCGAGGAGAAGGAGGAAGCAGTCGCCGAACTCGAAGAAGAACTCGCGGACCTCAAGAGCGAGCGCGAGGACCTCAAGGGCGACCTCCGGGCGGCCAAGGACGCCCGGGACGAGCAGGCCAACGAGGTCGAGAAGGTCCGGAACCGCCTGGAGAGCCTGAAGCGGGCCGAGGAGAAGCTCAGCGAGGAGATAGACGAACTGGAGGACGCCGTCGGGGACTACGACCCCGAGGAGATTCCGGACTTAGACGAGGTCGAGGAGAACGTCGCGCGCCTGGAGCGCCGCATGGAGGCCTTAGAGCCCGTGAACATGCTCGCCATCGAGGAGTACGACGACGTGGAGGCGGACCTCGACGACCTCGAGGCCAAGCGCGAGACGCTCGTGGAGGAGGCCGAGGGCATCCGGGACCGCATCGCGCGCTACGACGAGCAGAAGAAGGCGACGTTCATGGAGGCGTTCGACGCCATCAACGAGCACTTCCAGCGCATCTTCTCGCGGCTGTCCGCCGGGACGGGCGAACTCGAGCTCGACGACCCCGAGGACCCCTTCGAGGGCGGGCTGACGATGAAGGCCCAGCCCGCGGACAAGCCCGTGCAGCGCCTGGACGCGATGAGCGGCGGGGAGAAGTCCCTGACCGCCCTCGCGTTCATCTTCGCCATCCAGCGACACAACCCCGCGCCGTTCTACGCGCTCGACGAGGTGGACGCGTTCCTCGACGCCGTGAACGCCGACCGCGTCGGCGAGCTCGTCGACGAGCTCGCTGGCGACGCGCAGTTCGTGGTCGTCAGCCACCGGTCGGCGATGCTCGACCGCTCCGAGCGCGCCATCGGCGTGACGATGCAGGAGAACAACCAGAGCGTCGTCACCGGCATCGACCTCTCCGCGCAGGGTGCAACTGCCGATGACTAGCGAGGACGCCGAGGCGAAGCCGACGGCGTCCTCGGAAAAGTCGAGCGGCGAGCAGAGCGAGCCGCGAGACAGCGACGACGGGATTCCACTGGACATCACCGGCCACGAGGAGCGCAAGCGGGAGCGCGAGGGCGACGACGCGGGCCCGTTCGGCGACGACGCGGCAGCCGACGGGGCCGAGGACGACGAACCCGTGGACGCCGAGTCGCTGCTGGCGGAGTCGCCCACGGACCCCGAGCCGAACCCCGAAGACGACGAGGTCGAGCCCGTGGAGTTGCTCGTGCAGTTGGCGAAGCGCGGGGACATCGAACCCTGGGACATCGACATCGTCGCGGTGACAGACGAGTTCCTGGCGGCGCTCGACGAGGCCGACCTGCGGACGTCCGGCCGGGCGCTGTTCTACGCGAGCGTGCTGTTGCGGATGAAGAGCGACGCGATGCTGGACGACGGCGAGGACGACGAGCCCGAGGAACCCGAGCCCGAGCGCGCGCCCTGGGAGCCGCCGCCCGGCGAGGACGGCGAGCAGCCGGCCTACGACCCAGTGACGGCCCTGGAGTCCGAGATGGACCGCCGGCTGGAGCGCAAGCACGCCCGGGGGAGCCCGGAGACGCTGGACGAACTCGTGCGCGAACTCCGGGAGGCCGAGCGCGGGTCGTGGTGGAAGGAGTCCCGCGAGTACGACACCTCCGAGAGCCCGCAGGGGTTCCGGCGCGGCGTCCAGGAACTCGACTACCACAGCGGCGACGAGTTCCGGATGGACGACGAACCGACCGCGGAGGACGCCCTCGGGAACGCCCACCAGGAAGACATCGAGGCGACCATCGCGGACGTCGAGGTCGTCCTCGACGAGCAGTACGGCTCGGGACGGACGGAAGTTCTGTACCGCGAAGTCGCGGACGCTGGCCCGTCTAGGGTGGAGACGTTCCTCGCGTTGCTCTTTCTCGCGCACCGGGGCGCGGTCACGCTCGAACAGGACGACCTGTTCGGCGACCTCTGGGTCTGTGACATCGACGCTGCAGAAGAGCGAGAGCCGGCGACGATCTAGAACTGGAACCAGTCAGTCTCGCGGCCGGAGTCGTGGAGCCGCCAGCGCTGGCGGGCGTCCCCGGTCGCGGTAGTCTCGATGTCGACGGTCGCGTCGAACAGCGGCTCGAACGTGCCGAGTCGGCCGTCGTCGACCGTCTCGGAGACGTGGACGTGGCCCATGCCGTCCACGTCGCGGACGGCACCCGCGAGGAGGTGGAGGAACCGGAACAGGCCCTCCTCGGACGCGTCACCGGCTTCGACGGCCTCGAGCAGCGGGTCGAGGCCGTCGAGACAGAGCCGGACTTCGCTGGGGGCGTCGACGCCCGACACGACCCGGTCGAGCGCGTCCCGCGTAGTCGCGTAGAGGTCGTCGAAGTCCGTCTGGTCGGGCACGCGAGCGTACCAGTCGTCACCGGCCGCCGGCTGCGGGGTCGTCGCGGTGCCGGCGGCGGCCGTACTCCGCCTGTCGGGGGTGGCGTCGACGACGGCGAACGACCCCGGGTCGGTTCGACGGGGTCGGTGCCGGTCGAGGACTTCCGAGACGTCCGTCGACGTGGTGAGGAAGACGTGGCTGCGGTCGAGTTCGGGTGCGCCGAGCAGGCGCTGGCAGGCGACACCCCGTCCGGGGGCGTCGCTGGCGACGAGGACTGTGCAGCCGCCGCGTTTGAGCTCGGCGAGCTCCGTCGAGAACGCCTGCGCGTCCACGTCACCAGTCATAGATACCATAACAAACGGTAGACCGGTATTTACATTTTGTGTCTACTCGCCCGAATCTTAGTGTGTTCGGCGTGCTACAGGTACTCGCCGAGAATCGGGTCGACGCGCTCCCGGGTGTCCTCGGGGATGGCCTCCGTCGGCGTGTTCACGGTGCCTTCGAGGCTGTGGCCGCAGTCGCAGTCGCGTTCCTCGGGCAGCGTCTCGATGGCGCGTTCGACGGTCGCCTTGATGGCGTCCTCGTTTGCGGCGGCGTTCTCCAGGACCTCTTCGAGTGTGACCTCGCTGTCGGCCTTCCAGACGTCGTAGTCGGTGACGCCAGCGACCGTCGCGTAACACATCTCGGCCTCCCGGGCGAGCTTCGCCTCCGGGATGGCGGTCATGCCGACGAGGTCCCAGCCCTGGGCCTTGTAGAACTCCGACTCGGCGCGCGTGGAGTACTGCGGGCCCTCGATGCAGACGTACGTGCCGCCCTCCTGGGTGTCCGCGTCGGTCGCGTCCTCGGCGGCGTCGTGGAGGTGCTCGACCATGTGCGGACAGTAGGGGTCCGCGAACGGCTGGTGGACGACCACGCCGTCGCCGAAGAACGTCGAGTCGCGGTGTTTCGTCCGGTCGAAAATCTGGTCGGGGACGACCAACGTCTGCGGGGACAGCTCCTCCTTGAGGCTGCCGACCGCGTTCGACGCGAGGATGCGCTCGACGCCGAGCTGCTTGAGGGCGTAGATGTTCGCGCGGTACGGGAGGTTCGTCGGGGAGCGCTGGTGGTCGGGGCCGTGCCGCGGCAGGAACGCGACCTCCGTCCCCGTGTCGCCGAACTCGCCGACCGTCACGGGCGCGCTCGGGTCGCCGTACGGCGTCGAAATATCCTCCTCGCGGACGTCGTTCAGCGGGAGCGCCTCGTAGATGCCGGACCCACCGATGAAGCCGATCATGTCCTCGCGTGGTGCTGGCAGCGTCCTAAAAGAATCGGAGTGGGGGCGGAGTCGACTGATCGGCCCTGTACGGTCAGCGGCTCAGGCGTCAGCGAGCGCCCACGCGCCCCCTTCGGTCTCCACGAGCACATCGCGGCGCACCATCTCCGTGAGCACTTCGTCGAGGCGGTCGGGCTGGGCGATCTCCATCTGGATGCGTTCGACGTCGTGGTAGTCCGCGAGCAGCGTCCGAATCTCCTCGGCGCTGTAGGGACCGTCGCCGTCGGTCTCCATCACGCCGGAGACGACGTCGACCATGTCCTCGATGAAGTTCCAGGGGTAGACGATCCACGCCCACTCGTCGAGTCGCTCGCCGACGTAGTCCGGCTCGAACTCGCTGGTCCCGAGGAGCTGGAGGGTCGCGGTGCGGACGGAGTTCGGGTCGCGGTCCTCGACGTACTCCTGGGCGTGCTCGATGGAGCCGCCGGTGTCCGCGATGTCGTCGATGATGAGGACGTCCTTGCCCTCCACGGACCCCTCCGGCATCGGGTACCGGACCTCTGGCTCGCCGGACTTCTGTGCGGTGCCGACGTAGTGTTCCATCTTCAGGCTCGTGAGGTCGTCGAGGCCGAGGAAGTCACAGAGACACCGGCCCGCGAACCAGCCGCCGCGCGCGAGCGCGACGACCACGTCGGGTTCGAACTCGGAGTCTTTGACCTGGTCGCTGACGCTCCGGCAGAGTCCGTAGATGTACTCCCAGTTGGTGATAGTGCACTTGAAATCGTCCGGGAGGTCACTCATTGCGTGTTCGGAGTCGCGCGCGTCGCTACTTAACGGTTTACAGCCGCGCCCGCTCCGAGCTGTCAGTTCACTTGCCGAATCGGCGTACTGGAAACGTACAAGGTCGGTCCGGCCGACAGTTCAGATAGGATGCCCTCACGCGACTCGACGTGGTCGCCGCCAGATACTGGCCGCCGTCGCCTCCTCCAGGGTGTCGGCGGCGTCGCGCTCGCGGCGCTCGCGGGCTGCCTCGGCGGCGACTCGACGACGACGACCGAGACGACCGGAACGACGACCAACGCGGCGACGACCGCGGCCGAGTCGACAACCACGGCGGTCTCCGAGGACGCGCAGCGCGAGACGGCGCTGCGGCTGGTGCGGCTGCTGGCCGACGGGGACTACGAGACCGCCCACGGCCTGCTCTCGCCGACCGTGCGCGAGCAGCTGTCGGTCTCCGGGCTCGAGGCGGCTTGGACGCAGACGACGGGCGGGCAGGGTTCGTTCGTCGGGACGGGTGGCGTCGAGCGAACGACCAGCCATGGCTACGACGTGCTCGTGGTGCGCGCCCAGTTCGAGGCGGGAGTCGTGGCCGTCCAGGTGGCGTTCCAGGGCGCGAACGTCGAAGGCCTCCAGTTCCTGCCGCCGTCCGGGTCGTACTCGCCGCCGTCGTACGCCGACCAGTCCGCGTTCTCGGAGCGCGAGCTCACGCTCGACTCGCCCGCGTGCGGGCTCGGTGCGACGCTCACGACGCCCGAGGGCGGCGCCGAGACGGGGGTCGTGCTCGTGCACGGCTCCGGGCCGAACGACCGCGACGAGACCATCGGGCCGAACAAGCCCCTGAAGGACCTCGCCTGGGGGCTCGCGAGCGAGGGCGTCGCCGTCCTCCGGTACGACAAGCGGACGAACGCCTGTGACGTCGCGACGAGCGACCTCGGGTTGGGGCCGCTCGTCGTCGACGACGCCCTGACCGCGCTCGACCGCCTCCGGGCGGAGACCGAGGTCGCGGACGCGGCGGTCGTGGGACACAGCCTCGGCGCGTACGCCGCGCCCCGTATCGCCAGCGAGGACGGCGACGCGGCGGCGTTCCTGCTCGCGGCGCCGTCCCGCCCCCTCTACGAACTCGTCCCCGACCAGGTGCGGTATCTCGCCAGTCTCGACGGGACAGTGACGGACGCGGAGCAGGAGCAGATAGACGCCGTGGAGGCGACGAGCGACCGGCTGGCCAGCGAGAACTACGGGGACGGCGGCTTCGACTGGGGGCCGGCGTTCTGGCGGGACGTGGCCGACTACGACCCAGTGGCGGTCGCCGAGGGACTCGGCAATCCGGTCTACGCGCTGCAGGGCGGCCGAGACTACCAGGTCAGTCCGACCGAGGACTTCCCGGCGTATCGCGACGCGCTCGGCGAGTCGAACACCGCGCTGTACGACGACCTGAACCACCTGTTCGTTGCCGGGGAGGGAGACCCGAACCCGAGCGAGTACTTCCAGCCGGGGAACGTCGCCGAGGCCGTCGTCGCGGACCTCGCCGGCTGGCTGTCCGAGTGAGGCAGGGGCGGCACGCAACGTTTTGTGCCCCTGTCACGTCTCTGCGGGTATGTTCGACGACATCCTGTTCCCGACGGACGGCAGCGACGGGGCGGCCGCCGGCCTCGCGTTCGCACTCGACGTCGCGGCCGCCCGCGACGCTACGCTCCACCTCCTCAGCGTCGCGAACACGACGCGAGGCGCCCTCGACGCGGCGGCCGGAGACGACACGCTCGTGGAACGCGCGCGGGACGCCGTCGACGGGGCCGCCGAGCGCGCACGGGAGCGGGAGGTCGACGTCGTCGAGACGGTCGAACGCGGCAGTCCGTACCGGGTCGTCTGTGAGTACGCCGAGTCGGCCGGCGTCGACGTGGTCGTGATGCCGACCCGGGGGCGGCGCGGCCTGGAGCGGTTCCTGCTCGGGAGTACGACGGAGCGCGTCGTGCGACGCAGCGACGTTCCCGTGCTCACGGTGCGGCCCGACGGCGACGCGACGGCCGCCTACCCCGTCGAGACAGTGGCCGTCGGCGTGGACGGCAGCGACTGTGGGCGCGCCGCCCTCGGCGTCGGCGTCTCGGTCACCGACCAGGAGGACGCCGCCCTCCACTTGCTGTCCGTCGTCGACGTTGCGGCGCTCGGACCGGACATCCGAACCGAGGCCCTGCGGGAGGCCCTGGAGGCGGACGCGCGGAGTGTCCTGGAAGACGCGGCCGGCTACGCAGCCAGCGCCGGCGTCGACCCGGCCGCGGAGGCCGTGGAGTTCGGGTCGTCAGTGTCGGGCGCCATCCGCGCGTACGTCGCGGACAACGAGGTGGACCTCCTGGTCGTCGGGACGCACGGCCGCACGGGCTTCGACCGGTACGTACTCGGCAGCGTCGCCGAGTTCCTGGTGCGGACGTCGCCGGTGCCGGTGTTGACAGTGCGGGCGCCGGAGGGAGAGTGAACGCGGCCGGCCCGCCACCGGTGGAGCCATGCCGGCGACTGCGGAGGGAAACACCGAACACCGGGGCCGCCGAACGGCCGGTATGACAGAGACGCGAGCGCTGCTCGTGGACGCCTTCACCGACGAGCCGTGCGCGGGGAACGCGGCCGGCGTGGTGCCCGACGCCGACGGACTCGCCGACGACCAGATGCAGGCCATCGCGGCGGAGTTGGGCGCGAGCGAGACGGCGTTCGTCGCGGACAGCGACGAGGCCGACCGCCGGGTGCGGTACTTCACGCCGACCACGGAGGTCGACCTCTGCGGGCACGCGACCATCGCGAGCCACGCGCACCTGTTCGCCGACGGCGGAATCGAGGCGGGCGAACACACGCTGGAGACGAACGTCGGCGTGCTGGACATCGAGGTGACAGACGACGGCGCGGTGTGGATGACGCAGAACGCGCCGGAGATTCGCGAGGTCGACCTGTCCTACGAGCGCGTCGCTCGCGTCACTGGCACCGAGACCGCGGCGCTCCGCGGGGCCAGCGACGACCTGCCGCTGGCGGTCGCCGACACCGGCCTGCCGTTCCTCGTCGTGCCCATCACGTACCTCTCGGACCTCGGGGACGCCGACCCGGACTTCGACGCGGTCGAGGCGCTGGCTGACGAGGTCGGCGCCGCTGGCGTCTACATGTTCACGTTCGACGCGCTCGGAGGCGAGTCGACGCTCCACGGCCGCGCGTGGGTGCCGGGCGCCGGCGTCGACGAGGACCCCGTGACGGGGACCGCGAGCGGCGCGGCGGGCGCGTACCTGGAGCGGTTCGGGGCCTTCGACGACGACACCCCCGAGGAGATGGTGTTCGAGCAGGGGCACTTCGTCGACCGGCCCGGGACGGTTCGGGTGCGAGCGGCAGACGGCGGGGCACCCGCGGTGGGCGGGACGGCAGTCGAGACGTTCGACGGCGAACTGGTGGTCCCCGAGGCGGACGAGGACGACATCCTCGAAGCGTAGACGCCAGAACTAGTCGTCTGAGCCGCCGAAGTCGAAGGCGTCATCCTCCTTGAGTTTGCGGAGTTCGCGGTTCACGGACTGGAGGTCGTTCTGCATGTCCGAGAGCCGGTCGTCGAGTACGCTGACGATGTCGGACTTGACGCGCTCGGTGTCGTAGGTGTCGGACAGCGCCTCCTCGTGGGCGTCGGTCAGCGTCGCGTACAGCGCCCAGGACTCGCCGAAGCGGTAGACGGCGACGCCGACCGCGGCGAGCGCGAGTCCGGGCACTGCCTCGCTCACGCGCTCGCCCATCGTCAGGCCGTCGGCGAGCGCGGGTTCGGCCAGCACCGCGCCGTAGCCGACGAGCGCGAGCGCGACGACGCCGAGCAGCGTCGTCAGCAGGAAGTACTTCCCGGCGTGTACGGCGGAGCGTTTCGCGTCCATGCGCGCTCCCATGGAGGCCGCCCGCTAAAACCCATCGTCCCCGACTGGCGGCTCCGGAGCAGAAGAACAACTCGAAAGCGAGTTAGACGTGTCAGTTGTCCCGAGGCGTTCGGAATCTTCATAGGGGCTTTCCCCGACTGTCTACCTGCCACATGGCTGTACGCTGGCTGGAGGACGTACGGGCCGACGACATCGACAGCGTCGGCGGAAAAGGGGCGTCGCTCGGCGAACTGACGGACGCCGGGCTGCCCGTCCCACCGGGCTTCGTCGTGACCGCCGGCACCTACCGGACGTTCATCGAGGAAGCGGGAATCGACCAGGAACTGTTCGAGGCGGTGGACGTCGACGCCGAGGACTCCGCCGCGCTCGCGGACGCCGAAGCGCGAGCCAAAGACCTCATCCTGAACACGGAGTTCCCCGAGGAGCTCCGCGAGAACATCCTCTCGTCGTACGACGCGCTCGACGACGGACAGGCGTTCGTCGCCGTGCGGTCGTCGGCGACCGCCGAGGACCTCCCGGACGCGAGTTTCGCCGGCCAGCAGGAGACGTTTCTCAACGTCACCCGCGAGGGACTGCTGGACCGCGTGAAACGCTGCTGGGCGAGCCTGTTCACCCAGCGCGCCATCTACTACCGACAGGAGCAGGGCTTCGACCACGACCTCGTGAACATCGCGGTCGTCGTCCAGCGCATGGTCGACGCCGAGAAGTCCGGCGTGATGTTCACCAGCCACCCCTCGACGGGCGCCCACGAGGCCATCATCGAGGCCGCGTGGGGGCTCGGCGAGGCGGTCGTCTCGGGCTCCGTCTCCCCGGACAACTACCACGTCGACCGCGACACGGGCGAGGTGGAGGACGTGACGGTCGCGGACAAGAAGGTGATGCACGTCAAGGACGCGGAGACGGGCGAGACCGTCGAGCGCGCCGTCCCCGACGAGAAACGAACCGAGCGCGTGCTCTCCGACGACGAGATCACGGACCTCGTCGCCATCGGCGAGCGCGTCGAAGACCACTACGGCACCCCACAGGACGTCGAGTGGGCGATGGTCGACGGCGACGTCTACATGCTGCAGTCCCGTCCCATCACTACCATCGACGACGAGGAAGACATGACTGACACCGACAGCGGCGACGGCGAAGCGCTCGTGAACGGTCTCGGCGCCAGCCCGGGGGTCGCCTCCGGGCCGGTGCGCGTCGTCACCAAGCTCGACCAGCTCGACAAGGTCGGGGACGGCGACATCATCGTCACCGAGATGACCACCCCGGACATGGTGCCGGCGATGAAGCGCGCGGCCGGCATCGTCACCGACGAAGGCGGCATGACGAGCCACGCGGCCATCGTCTCCCGCGAGCTCGGCTGCCCCGCAGTCGTCGGTGCGCAGGACGCGACCACGACGCTCGCCGACGACCAGATTGTCACCCTCGACGGCGACAAGGGCGTCGTCCGCGAGGGCCGCGTGGAGACGACCGAGGAACGCGACCCCATCGAGGAAGCCCGCCCGAAGACGCCCGTGAAGCCGATGACCGCCACCGAGGTCAAGGTGAACGTCTCCATCCCGGAGGCCGCCGAGCGCGCCGCCGCGACGGGCGCCGACGGCGTCGGCCTGCTCCGCATGGAGCACATGATTCTCTCCACGAACAAGACCCCCGAGCGGTACATCGAGGACCACGGCGAGGACGCCTACGTCCAGGAACTCGTGGAGGGCGTCCAGGGCGTCGCCGAGGAGTTCTACCCGCGGCCGGTCCGCGTCCGCACGCTCGACGCGCCGACCGACGAGTTCCGGCAGCTCGAGGGCGGCAACGACGAACCCCACGAGCACAACCCCATGCTCGGCTACCGGGGCATCCGCCGCAGCCTCGACCGGCCGGACGTCTTCAAGCACGAGCTTGAGGCGTTCCGCGAGCTCTACGAGATGGGCTACGACAACGTCGAAGTGATGTTCCCGCTCGTGAACGACGCCGAGGACGTCGCTCGCGCCCGGGACCTCATGGCCGAGGCCGGCATCGACGTCGAGAAGCGCTCGTGGGGCGTCATGATAGAGACGCCGGCGTCGGCGCTCTCGATGGACGAAATCGCCGAGGAGGGCGTGGACTTCGCGAGCTTCGGCACGAACGACCTCACGCAGTACACGCTCGCCGTCGACCGCAACAACGGCAACGTCGCCGACCGCTTCGACGAACTCCACCCCTCGGTGCTGCGGCTCATCGAGCACACCATCGAAGTCTGCCGCGAGCACGACGTGGCGACCAGCATCTGCGGGCAGGCCGGCTCGAAGCCCGACATGGTCGACTTCCTCGTGGAGACCGGCGTCTCCTCCATCTCCGCGAACATCGACGCCGTCCGCGACGTCCAGCACGAGGTCAAGCGCGTCGAACAGCGCATGCTGCTGGAGTCCGTGCGGGACTGAGAACGAGCACCTCGCCGAGACGCGAGCCGTCTCGGCCTACTGGTTGCCGCCGTTGCCGCCCAGACGGCCCTTCTGTTCCATCTCGCGGCGACGGGTCTCGTCGTCGTCGCTGTACTTCGACCGCCGGTCCCGGAACTGGCCGTACCTATAGAGAACGTACAGTGCGCCGGCCGCAGCGACGGCGCCCACGTGGACGGCGTTGGGATGGCCGGCCTCGTGGGCGACCCACGCGACGGCTGCCGTCGCGAGCGTCGCGAGCACAATCCAGCGCGACACCCACGGACTGCCGTCGCCGTCACCGTCGTCGCTCATACTGGAGACGTGTCGGTCGCGAGAAATGAGTCTTCTGGCTGCCCCGGGCTCCTGGAGCGCGAACCGCGAGCCGGCGGCGACTGACCGCCAGAAGTATCACCGAGTTTTCCCTATCCCGGGGTATGCTCGTCTATCACACGCTCTTCCTCGCGCTCGTCGCGGGGACGACGCTGTTCTTCGCGTACCTGGCGGCGCTGAACGTCCGGTACGCGGAGGGCGCCGTCCGCGAGCGAGCGGACTGGCTCGCCGACCGCATCGGCGTCGACGACCCCGAGGAACTGCTCGCGTACCACCGACTCACCACGGCCGCGAGCCAACTGGAGTCCGTCGTCGTGCTCGCGGTCGTCCTGCTCGCGCTGTACGCGGGCGTCTTCGCGGGGGCCGTCGAGTTCGTCTACGATGCTATCGCGAACGATCTGCTCGCGGGCGTCGCGCTGTTCGTCGCAACGGTGCTCGCGCTCCAGGTGCTGAGTCTGCCGTTCGACGCCGTCGACACGTTCGGCGTCGAGACGGCGTTCGGCTTCAACGAGCAGTCCCCCGCGCTGTTCGTCCGGGACAAACTCGTCGGGGCCGCCGTCGCCGCCGTCTTCGCGGCGATTCTCGGGGCGGCCGTGCTGTTCACCGTGCAGACGTTCCCGGAGTGGTGGTGGGTCGCGGCGACGGGCGTGGTGGTCGCGTTCCTGCTCGCCACGCAGGTGCTCGTGCCGCGGGTCGTGATGCCGCTGTTCTACGACTTCGACCCCGTCGACGACGGCAGCCTGCGGGACGCCGTCGAGGACGTCTTCGAGCGCGCCGGCTTCGCCTGCGACCAGGTGTACGTCATGAACGCGTCCTCGCGCTCCGGGCACTCGAACGCGTTCTTCACGGGGTTCGGGCGGACGAAGCGCGTCGTGCTGTTCGACACGCTCGTCGAGCAGATGGGCGACGAGGAGGTCCAGAGCGTGCTGGCCCACGAACTCGCGCACTGGAAGAAGGGGCACATCTGGCAGAACGTCGCCGCGAGCGCGCTGCAGGCGGCCGTCCTGCTGTTCGTCGCGTCGTTCCTGCTGGACGCCGGCTGGCTGTACGGCATGTTCGGCGTCCCCGAGCAGCCCGCCGCGGGCCTGCTGCTCGCGGGTCTCTGGCTCCAGCCGCTGAGCCAGCTCACCGCGCCGCTCCAGAACAAGCTCTGGCTCGCGAACGAGCGCGAAGCGGACGCGTTCGCCGTGAACGTGATGGGCGGCGGCGACTCCCTGGCGGACGCGCTCGCCGACCTCACCAGCAAGAACCTCAGTAACCCCTTCCCGCACCCCTACTACGAGGCGTTCCACTACCAGCACCCGCCGGTCCCGGAACGCATCCGGTACCTCACCGAGAGCGAGCAGCCCTGACCCGGCGACGGAGCCAGGGATCGACCGCAGCGGTGTTTGTTTCTCTTTCTACTTCTTAAATTTTATATCCTGTAGCGCCACCACGAGGTGGCGTGAAGCGACTGACCGCCTGTCTCGCCGTTGCACTGCTCGCCGTCGCTGGCTGTACCGCTCTCCCCGGAACCGGTGGCGACGTCTCCCCGCCCGGCGTCGAGGACGGCGAACTCGCGAACGAGACCGCGCTGCTGGAGTCCCACGTCGACGCGCGCGGCGACAGCTACGAGGTCCGGAACGCCTACGAGGAGACCGCCGGCGACACCACGACGACCGACGAGGAGCGCATCGTCGTCGCCAACAGCGACATCTTCGTCGAACGAGAGTCCGCGACGAACGGCTCCACCACCACGACGCTGGAAGCGTTCGCCAACGAGTCGTTCGCCGCCTCCCGCGTCGACCGCGGCGACGGCCCCGACTTCGGGGTCGGCTCTCGGTACAGCCCCGGCGGCACCCACGGCGCCGCCCGCCAGTCCGACCTGCTTCGGCTCGCCGACTTCCGGACCGCAGGGACGGCCACGCGCAACGGCGAACGCGTCGCCCGCCTGCGCGCCGACAGCTTCGTCGAGAACGCGTCTATCGACGCCGACCTCGAGAGCGCCACGCTGCTCGTCGCCGACGACGGCCTCGTCCACGAACTCGAGTACACGCTGTCGGACTACGCCGGCATCGACGAGTTCCACCACGCGGTCACGCTCGCCCAGACCCACGTCGACGCGGCGCCGACCCCGGACTGGACCGCCGACGCCCGCGCCGAACTGCCGACCGCCGACCTCGACGTGCGCACCACCAGCGACGGCTACGTCGCCATCGACCACGCCGGCGGCGACGCCTTCACCGCGCGAATCCGGGTCGACGACCAGCTGTTCACCGAGGAGAACTTCGGCGAGGGGCAGACGCTGTTCGTCGGCGAGCGAAACGACGCGTACGCGCTCGGCCCGACCCAGCAAGGAGACCCAATCGAGGGCGGCGTCGAACTCACGGTGGAGGGCGTCGTGAACCGCAAACACGCCACCGTGAACGCGACGGACTGACCGGAGAGCGGAACCGCTAAACCGCTGCTGGCGTTCGGTGTGGGTATGACGCGTGCGGAAACGCGGCGAGCCCCCCAGGACTTCGAGCGGGTGCTGTCCTCGATGTGTACGGACCCCCATCCCGCCGCCCGCGAGGCCGCCGAGCGCTTCCTCGCGACGAACCCCGGCGACCCGGAGACCTATCCCACCGTCGCCGACCTCGAACGCGAGGCCGTCGCGATGCTCGGCGACGTCGTCGACCTCGACGACCCCCACGGGTACGTCGCAGCCGGCGGCACCGAAGCGAACCTCCAGGCGGTACGAGCCGCTCGCAACCTCGCCGACAGCGACGACGTGAACGTCGTCGCGCCGGAGAGCGCGCACTTCAGCTTCCAGAAGGCCGCCGACGTCCTCGACGTCGAGTTGCGGCTCGCACCGACCGACGACGACCACCGTGCGGACGTCGACGCCGCCACCGAGCTCGCTGACGACGACACGGCCGTTGTCGTCGGCGTCGCCGGCACCACCGAGTACGGCCGGGTCGATCCGATTCCCGCGCTGGCGGACGTCGCCGCCGACATCGACGCCAACCTCCACGTCGACGCCGCCTGGGGCGGCTTCCTCGCGCCGTTCACCGACCACGACTGGAGCTTCGCGGACGCCCCCGTGGACACGATGGCTATCGACCCCCACAAGGTCGGGCAGGCACCCGTGCCCGCCGGCGGCTTCCTCGCCAGGGACCCCGAGACGCTCGACGCGCTCGCTATCGCCACGCCGTACCTGGAATCCGACACGCAGCCCACGCTGGGCGGCACGCGCTCCGGTGCGGGTGTCGCCGGCGCTCACGCCGCACTCTCCGAACTCTGGCCCGAGGGCTACCGCGAGCAGTACGACCGCTCGCAGGCGAACGCCGACTACCTCGCGGCCGAGCTGTCGGCCCGCGGCTACGACGTCGTCGACCCCGAACTCCCGCTGGTCGCCGCCGACCTCCCGGACGACGAGTTCCACGCGCTCCGCGACCGCGGGTGGCGCATCTCCCGCACCGCCTCGGACGCCCTCCGCGTCGTCTGCATGCCCCACGTCACCCGCGAGATGCTGGACGCCTTCCTCGTCGACGTCGACGCCATCGCCTGACCGGCTGGCCGACCGCGGCCAGGCCGTGGGACTCCAGTAGGGTTTTGACTCACGGGTTCGTTCGCGGAGGTAGTGTCTGTCACGGCCCCGCTTCTCCTGGGATTCGACTTCGGCGGCGTGGAGGGCGCCGTCCGCGCCGCCACCGGCTGGACGGGACTCGGACTCATCTTCGTCTACTCGTTTCTCATCACGTTCGTGCTCCCGCTCCCTGGCGAAGTCGTGCTGTGTCCCGCAGGCTACGTCTGCGGGGAGGCCGCCCACCTCGGACTCGGTCTCTCCGGTGCCCCCCTGGTGCTGGTCGTCATGCTCGTGAGCGCCGCCGGGAAAGCACTCGGCAGCGTCGTCGCCCTCCACCTCGGCTACAACGCCAGTCACTCCGGCGTGGTCGTCCGCACCGTCCGGCGGTTCGGCTACGACCCCGTCGAGTGGTCGCGGTCCAAACTCGTCACGCTCGTCAAGCGCTACGGCTACTACGGGATGGCGATGGCGCTGTCGGTGCCGTTCTTCCCGGACACCATCTCCGTGTACGCGTTCTCCGTCATCGACAAGGACTACCGGCGGTTCGCGGCCGCCGCCTTCGCCGGTGGCGTCGGCCGCCTCGTCGTCACCATCGCGCTCTTCGAGGGCGTCGTCATCCTCGCGTGAGCCGGCGGTACTGTTAACACAGCCGACGTGTTCGGCCGAGGTATGGCTCGCCTCCGCTCCGGCCGCCTCACGACGGGCGGACTCATCGTCCTCGTCGGACTGCTGTTGTTGCTGTCGACGACCGACCTCGTCGCCACGGAGAACCTCTGGGACTACCTCCCGCTCGCGTTCGTCGCGCTCGGCGTCTGGGCGCTCGTCCGCAGCCGATTCCGGAACCTCACCGGTCCGGTGATGGTCGTCGCGGTCGCCGGCACCTACCAGGCACGGAATCTCGGCCTCGTCACCGACGCCCAGATCGGCGAGTGGTGGCCGCTGTTCGTCGTCCTCTTCGGCGTGCTCTACGTCGTCGGACGGTCCCGCCGCACCCGCGGCGTCTCCGTCGACGCCAGCGACGCCGGCACCGTCTCCATCGTCAGCCTGTTCAGCGGCACCCAGCGCCGCATCACGGGCGCGGGATTCCGCGGTGGGGACGTTCTCGTGGCGTTCGGCGGCGCCGAACTCGACCTCCGGGACGCGACCGTCTCGAATCCGCCCGCGACCGTCGAGTGCCTCGTCGCGTTCGGCGGCGCCGAAATTCACGCTCCCGAGGACTGGACCGTCGACCTCGACGTGCTCAGCCTCTTCGGCGGCAGCGAGGACACGCGGCCGCCGACCGGCAGCGACGGCGAAGTCGACCTCGCCGTCACCGGCCTCGCGCTGTTCGGCGGCGTCTCCATCGAACGCTAGATTTTTTGTCAGGCCGGCCGCTACGGTTCGACGTGACAGACGCGGTCCACCCCTGCCGGCCGATGCGCATGTGAGCGTAGCGCCGCCAGCGGGTGGACCGTCGGCCTCCGAGCCCTCATACGGCTGCCGGGCTGTCGCGAACCCCGTCTCCTCTGCCAGTCCAGTTCGACAGCCACCAGCGAAGCCAGCACGCGACGACACAACCAGCGGGCTTTAGGCCCGCGCCACGGCAACACGAACACATGACAGACGAGGACTACCCCACCGACGACCCGGCGGTGGTGACGTGCGGCCTCCCCTACCCGACTGGGGACCTGCACATCGGCCACCTGCGAACGTACGTGAGCGGCGACGCGTTCAGTCGCGCGCTCCAGAAACTCGGCCAGGAGACCGTATTCGTCTCCGGGACGGACATGCACGGGACGCCAATCGCAGTACAGGCCATAGAGGAGGGCGTCGAACCGCTCGAACTCGGCCTCGAACGCCACGAGCAGTACGCGGAGACGTTCCCCCGGTTCAACGTCGAGTTCGACAACTACGGCCACACGGACCAGGAGACGAACGTCGAGCTCACGAAGGAGTTCGTCCGGGCGTGGGAGGCCAACGACCACGTCTACGAGAAGGAGATTCAGGTCGCGTACGACCCCGAGGCCGACCAGTGGCTGCCCGACCGTTACGTCGAGGGGACGTGTCCGTACTGTGGCGAACACGCCCGCGGCGACGAGTGCGACGAGGGCTGCCAGCGCCACCTCGAACCCGGGGAAATCGAGGAGCCCGTGAGTACCATCACCGGCAACAGTGCAGAGTACCACGAACGCACACACAAGTTCCTCCGGCTCTCCGACTTCCAGGAGTACCTCGAAGGGTTCATCAACCGACTGGAGGGGACGAACAACGCGAAGAACCAGCCCCGCGAGTGGATCGAGGGCGGGCTGGAGGACTTCTGCATCACGCGCGACCTCGACTGGGGCATCGACTACCCGGGCGAGGGCGGCGACGACCTCGTGCTGTACGTCTGGGTCGACGCGCCGATCGAGTACGTCGCCTCCACGAAGCAGTACTCGGAGCGCGTCGGCACCGAGGAGTTCGACTGGGCGTCCGTCTGGAAGGACGGCGACGGCGAACTCGTCCACGTCATCGGCCGCGACATCATCCAGCACCACACCGTGTTCTGGCCGTCGATGCTGGCCGGCGCGGACTACGCCGAGCCCCGAGCGGTGTGTGCGACCGGGTTCGTGAACATCGACGGGAAGGGCCTGTCGACGTCGAAGAACCGCGCCATCTGGGCCGAGGAGTACCTCGACGAGGGGTTCCACCCCGACCTGCTGCGGTACTACCTCGCGACGGCCAGCGGCTTCGAGCGCGACGTGAACTTCTCCTGGGACCGGTTCGCGCAGCGCGTGAACACCGAACTGGCGGACGCCGTCGGGAACTTCGCGTACCGCGCGCTGCTGTTCGCGAACCGGAACTTCGGCGGGACGCCCCAGGACGCCGCGCTCTCGGACGAAGTCGAGACCGAAATCGCGCAGGCGATGGACGACTACGAGAACGCGCTGAACGACTACGACCTCCGGACCGCCGGGGAGCGCGCCGTCGCGCTCGCCCGGTTCGGGAACGAGTACATCCAGCGCAACGAACCCTGGAAGCTCGACGACGAGGCGGCGGCGCCGGTCATCCGGGACTGCGTGCAGCTCGTGAAGGCAGTCGCCGTCCTCCTCCAGCCGTTCCTCCCGGGGAAGGCCGACGACCTCTGGAGCCAACTCGGCGAAGCCGGCAGCGCCGAGGACGCGACGATCGCGGACTGCCTGCAGGCACCGCCCGCCGAGTTCGGCGAGCCCGAGGAGCTCTTCGAGAAGGTCGAGGACGAACGCGTCGAGGAACTCGACGAGAAGCTCCAGGCGAAAATCGAAGCGGCCAGTAGCGACGAGGACGACAGCGGAGACGTGACCGACGAAGACGACGCGACGACCGAACTGGAACCGCTCGCCGAGGACCGAATCAGCTTCGAGGACTTCCAGGACCTCGACCTGCGCGTCGGGGAAGTGGTGTCCGCCGAGGGCATCGAGGGCGCCGACGACCTGGCACGCCTCGAAGTCGACATCGGCCACGAGGCCCGGCAGATCGTCGCCGGCATCAAGCAGCTCCACGACCTCGACGCCCTCCCGGGAACGAAGGTCGTCGTGGTCGCGAACATGGAGCAGTCCGAGCTGTTCGGCGTGGAGTCCAACGGCATGGTGCTGGCGGCCGGCGACGACGCCGACCTCCTCACCACGCACGAGGACAGCGAACCGGGCACGAAGGTCCTGTAGGCTGGCAGGCGACGCGGCGGCGCCGGTGCGTGGTGTCGCCGTTCCGCGTCCGCACGCACCGGCCGGCTGTCAGGTCACGGACCGGGCTGGCCTCACCCTGTTACTTGAATTTGTGTAGCCGAACGACCGACGGGCAGGCGCTCCGAGACCCGTGCTACGTCCCGTCTTCGACGAGTCGTCCGAGTTCGTCGACGTGCGTGGCTTCCATGGTCTGGAGTTCGATGCCGTAGCGCTCGGCGGCGATAGAGGCTTCCAGAGCCGCCTGTCGGTCCGTGGCGTCGAAGAGGAGGAGGACGTCGCGTTCGCCGAGGAGGACGTACGCGTCCCGCAGGTCGCAGTCGCGGGTCTCGAGGTCCTGGCGGAGGTCACCCCAGATGGACGCGAGTTCCTGAGCGTTCTGGAACTGGCCGGTCTCGACGTTCGCGAACGCGGCGTAAGTCGGCATGCGGTAGCATTTCACACGGAGTGACAAAACGCCTACGGCAAATCGACAACTTGGTTCCGAGTGAATAGCGTGGATTTTTGCCGGGCGGCGGTGTACGGTCGGCCAATGAGGAACGCGAAAATCGTCTGCACGCTCGGCCCGGCGACCGACGACGAGGCGTCGGTCCGAGCGCTCGCGGACGCGGGGATGACGGTGGCGCGCATCAACGCGAGCCACGGCGGCCCGGCGGACCGACGGGCGCTCGTCGAGACGACGCGCGCCGTCGACGAGGAGACCGAGAAGCCGCTCGCGGTGATGCTCGACACGCAGGGTCCGGAGGTCCGGACGGCCGAGACCGACGACGCGGTCGAGATTCGAGCGGAGACCGAGGTCGCGTTCGCCGAAGGGGAGACGACGACGCCCGACCGCGTCGGCCTCTCGACGAGCATCGCGGCGGCCGAGCCGGGCGACAGAGTCCTCCTGGACGACGGCCGCATCGAGGCCGTCGTCGACCGGGTGGACGGCGAGACCGTCTACGCCGAGGTGGTGTCGGGCGGCAGCCTCGGCAGCCGGAAGGGCGTGAACGTCCCGGGCGTGGAACTCGGGCTGGACGTCGTCACCGAGAAGGACCGCCGCGACCTCGAACTCGCGGCCGACCTGGGCGTCGACTACGTCGCGGCGAGCTTCGTCCGGGACGCCGAGGACGTGCTGGCCGTGAATCGGGTTTTGGAGTCGTTCGGTGCGGACATCCCCATCGTCGCGAAGATCGAGCGCGCCGGCGCGGTCGAGAACCTCGACGGCATCGTGGAGGCCGCCAGCGGCGTGATGGTGGCGCGCGGCGACCTCGGTGTCGAGTGCCCGATGGAGGACGTCCCGATGATTCAGAAGCGCATCATCCGGCAGTGCCGGGACGCGGGCGTCCCCGTCATCACGGCGACCGAGATGCTGGACTCGATGGTTCACGCCCGCCGCCCGACTCGCGCGGAGGCCAGCGACGTGGCGAACGCCGTCCTCGACGGCACGGACGCCGTGATGCTCTCCGGGGAGACGGCCGTGGGCGACCACCCGACGCGCGTGGTGGAGACGATGGACCGCATCGTGCGCGAGGTCGAGGACAGCGAGGAGTACGCAGAGCTCCAGGAGCAGCGCGTGCCGACCGCCGACGGCACCGCGAAGACGGACGCGCTGGCGCGGTCGGCGCGCTACCTCGCTCGGGACGTCGACGCGAGCGCGGTCGTGGTCGCCTCCGAGTCCGGGTACACGGCGCGGAAGGCGGCGAAGTTCCGGCCGAACGTCCCCGTGGTCTGCGCGACGCCCTCGCACGGCGTCAGGCGCCAGCTCGCCTTGAACTGGGGCGTCCACGCGAACTACGCGGAGGTCGCGGAGGGCGACGCGACGACGGTCGTGGAGCGCGCGGTGCAGGCGGCCGTCGACTCCGGCGAGGTCGAGAGCGGGGACACCGTGGTCGTGCTCGTCGGCATGATGACGGACCTGGAGGGCGCGAGCACGACGAACACGCTGAAGGTCCACGTCGCGGCGGAGACCCTCGTCGCCGGCCAGTCGGTGGTCGACGGTCGGACGAGCGGCCGGGCGTTCCGCGTGGACGACGGCGACCTCTCGGACGCGCCCCAGAACGCCGTGTTGCTGCTGGAACCCGGTTTCGACGCCGAGTTCGAGGGCGACCTCGCGAAGGTCTCGGCCATCGTCAGTGCGGACTCCGGGCTGACGGGCTACCCCGCGGTCGTCGCGCGGGAGCTGGGCGCACCCATGGTCGGGAACGCCGACGTGGACGCGGTCCCGGACGGCCGCCTCGTCACCGTCGACGGCGAGCGCGGCGTCGTCTACCGGGCCGAGCAGTGACCCGGGGGCTTTTGCCCGTCCGCGGCCAAGTCCGAGTATGAGCGAGACGGACGAGAGCGCCGAGGACGGCTGGCGGTTCGAGCTCGACGAGGTCGGTGAAGAGGCCGACGTCGGCCCCGACCCCATCGAGCCCGGGTCGCCGACAGCCGAGAACGTCGCGTTCTTCCTGCTCGGCGTCGCGACGATGGCCGGCGCCATCGCGTTGCTGTTGTTCGGGTAACGGTTTTCACCCCACCCACCTAAGTCGGGGGCATGGACGGTGTGTTCGGGCAGTCGCTGTCGTTCGTGCTCGTCGTGGCGGGTGCAGTGCTCTGTATCGCAGAGGCACTGGCGCCCGGCGCCCACCTCATCGTGCTCGGGGTCGCGTTGCTGGTCGCCGGGGCCGTCGGGATGTTCCTGCTGTCGAACGCCACGCCGTTCGTGCTCGCCGGGGTCGTGTTCGTCGTGGGCATGGTGGCGCTGTACGTCTACCGGTACTACGAGATCTACGAGGGGACGGGCAGCGGACAGACGCTCTCGTCCAGTGACCTCCGCGGGAAGACCGGGTACGTCGTCGAGGAGGTCACGAGCCGCTCGGGCCGCATCGACCTGGAGGGCGGCGGCTTCAACTCCTCGTACGCGGCCCGCAGCACGGTCGGCACCATCCCGGTCGACGAGGAGGTCGTGGTCGTCGACCCCGGCGGGGGCAACGTCGTCACCGTCGAACCGGTCGACGACTCGACCGGCGACACCAGCGTGGTCTCGGACGCGGGCGGCGGGTCCGGGGACGGGAGCCGGGACGGCGACGCGGCGAACGCGAACTGATGGGACTGGGTGGCCCTCGGCGCGAATCGGTGCGACTGCGGCGGAGCAGCCTTGCGATTTCAGCCGTGGCGAGTGACGCCAACACTTATTGTCCGTTCGCCGAACGTTCTTGACGATGTTCACACCACTCCAGGTCGGCAACGAACTGGCGTCCGTCGCTGCCGGACTCTCGGCGACGGCCGTCGGTAACTCCCTGACGACAGTCGTCGGACTGTTGTTACTAGTCTTGCTGGCCGTCGTTATCTACGAGACCGTCCAGATCGTCGACGCCTACGAGAAGCAGGCGCTGACGGTCTTCGGCGAGTACCGAGGGCTGCTCGAACCGGGTATCAACATCATCCCGCCGTTCGTCTCCCGGACGTACACGTTCGACATGCGTACCCAGACCATCGACGTGCCCCGCCAGGAGGCCATCACGCGGGACAACTCCCCGGTGACGGCTGACGCCGTCGTCTACATCCGGGTGCGCGAGGCGAAACGCGCGTTCCTCGAAGTGGACGACTACAAGACCGCGGTGTCGAACCTGGCGCAGACGACGCTGCGTGCGGTGCTCGGCGACATGGAACTCGACGACACCCTGAACAAGCGCCAGGAGATCAACTCGCGCATCCGGACGGAACTCGACGAACCCACCGACGAGTGGGGTATCCGCGTCGAGAGCGTCGAGGTGCGAGAGGTCAACCCGAGCCAGGAGGTCCAGAAGGCGATGGAGCAACAGACCAGCGCCGAGCGTCGCCGCCGCGCGATGATTCTGGAGGCGCAGGGTGAACGGCAGTCCGCCATCGAGAACGCGCAGGGTGACAAGCAGTCGAACATCATCCGCGCGCAGGGTGAGAAGCAGTCCCAGATTCTCGAAGCACAGGGTGACGCCATCTCGACCGTGCTCCGCGCGAAGTCCGCGGAGTCGATGGGCGAGCGCGCCATCATCGAGAAGGGCATGGAGACTCTGGAGGGCATCGGCCACGGCGAGTCGAACACGTTCGTCATCCCCCAGGAGCTGTCGAGTCTCGTCGGCCGGTACGGCAAACACCTCTCCGGCAGCGACGTCGCCGGCGGCGGCACCGAGCTCGGGAGCCTGGACTTCGACTCGGAGACCCGGGAGCTCATCGGTCTCGACGACATCGACGAGATTCTGAACCAGATCAGCCAGGAGGCGGACGTCGACCCGGCGGACCTAGAGGAGCAGGCCGAGGCTGTCCAGCGCGGCGAGGACACCGGCCTGCAGAACGCCGACGAGGTCATCGAGGAGATGGACGCGGAACTCGACAACGGCGGCGACGACGAGACGTAGACCGGTCTCGCCGTCGGCGGAACGCACCGAACGTTTTTCTCGGCCCGTCGCGTACGGTGACTCGAATGGGTATCGACGAGGACAAGCGCTCGACGCTGCGCCGGTTCGCCGCAGTGGGCGCGGCGAGCCCGCTGACGCGGCTGGCGGGCGACGACAGCGTCGAGGGCAGTAGCGAGGTCCGCGACGCCATCACGGGCTACCTGGCGACGACGCCGGGCGCGCACTTCTCGAAGCTCCGCGACGACCTCAAACTGGGGACCGGCGAGACCCAGCACCACCTGCGGACGCTGCTGGAGGACGGCGCCGTCGAGAGCGTGCGGGACGGCGACTACAAGCGCTTCTATCCGGCCGGCCAGTTCTCGGCGTTCGAGCAGCGCGCGCTGGGCTACCTCCGGCGGGACACCCCGCGGGGGATGGTCGTGGAACTCCTCCGGAATCCGGACGCGACCGGCAGCGACCTCGCGGACGCGCTGGACGTCTCACCGGCGACCGTGAGCAAGTACGCCGCCCAGCTCGAGGACGCGGGGATGCTGTCGCGGGCGGACGGCTACGCCGTCGAACGCCCGGAGACCCTCGTCACGCTGCTCGTGCGGTACGCCGACTCCTTCGACGCGGACGCCGTTGACTTCGCTGGCGACGCGGCCGACCTCCTCTCCTACGACCCGTAGCCGGCGCTGGGCAGTTCGAGCGCGTGCAGCCCCACGCGGGCTGCGGAGACAGACGGGACCGCGAGGACCGGGTGGACGACAGCGAGGACCGAGTGGATGACAGCGGTGTCGCCGCCCGTGGCCGGCGACCGGCCGGGTGGACGACAGCAGCGCGCGCCGGCGGCGGCCTCAGGCGACGACCTTCCAGGTCGTCGAGGAGGAGTACCCCCAGCGTTCGACGTCGAGGTCGTGGTCGGCGTCCTCGATGGCGGGCATGTTCGCGCCGACCTCCTTCGCGGAGAGGTCGAGTTCGTCGCCGATGTTCCGCGACTTGAAGTAGGTGCGGTCGTCGGCGTGGTCGCGGAGGTACTCGAGGATGCGGTGCTGCTTGGGGGTGAGTGACTGGGCTGCCGCGGCGGTCGCGCTCATATCAGTACGGACGGCGTACCGACCCAAGAGGGATTTGGTACGGGCGGTAAAACTCGACGCTTGCTTGCGGTTTCTCGGCTTCCGAGCGGCGGCGGCGGGACGGTAGGCGTCGCGGTTGGTAGGCTTGGCTAACTGTCGTCCCGGCCGGTGGCAGTCGGCACCGTGACGCCACGCGGTAACCGTCGTACCGTCTGCTGGTCGCGGACCGACAAGGGGGGGAGACCGAAGGAACTTACAGCGCGCCAGCGAACAGTGGTTCCAATGAGCGATTCGGCCGTCGAGGTGAGCGTCGTCCTCCCCGCGTACAACGAGGCCGACACCATCGAGACGACGGTCCAGACCACGCTCGGCACCCTCGACGGCTTCCTCCCGGCGGGGAGCTTCGAGGTGGTGGTCGCGGAGGACGGCTGCGACGACGAGACGCCGGCCATCGCCGACCGGCTGGCGGCCGGCGACGACCGCGTCCGGCACTTCCACAGCGACGAGCGCCTCGGCCGCGGCGGCGCGCTGAACGCCGCGTTCCGGGACGCCCGGGGTGACACTCTCGTCTACTTCGACACGGACATGGCGACGGACATGCGGCACCTCGAGGAGCTCGTGGAGAGCGTGCGCTCGGGGCGCTTCGACCTCGCCACGGGCTCGCGCTGGATGCCGGGGGAAGCCGCCGACCGCCCCGCGAAACGCGGCGTCCCCTCGAAGGGATTCAATTTCGCCGTGCGGACGCTGCTTGGCTCCGAGCTACGGGACCACCAGTGCGGCTTCAAGGCGTTCAGCCGGGACGCCTTCGAGGCGCTCGTCGACGACGTAGCCGACGAGCACTGGTTCTGGGACACGGAGATGCTCGTGCGGGCGCAGCGCCGTGGCCTCGACGTCAAGGAGTTCGCCGTCGACTGGACGCCGAAAGGCGACTCGAAGGTCGACCTGGTGCGGGACGTCTTCGGGATGGGCAGCCAGATTCTGCGGTGTTTCTGGGAGTTCTCGGTGAGCCCGTACGCGAACCGCCGCACGGGCATGGTCGTCGGGAGTCTGTTGTCGGTCGCGGCGTTCGCGCTGATGTTCGTCTACATCGACGTGGGCGCGTTCGTCGACGCCGTCTCGAGCGCCGACCCGGCGCTCGTCGCGGCGGGCGCGGGCGTCTACCTGCTGTCGTGGCCGCTGCGCGGACAGCGCTACCGCGACATCCTCTCCGAGCTCGGCTACCGGGAGGACGTCTGGTTCCTCACGGGCGCGGTATTCATCAGCCAGACCGGCAATCTCGTCATCCCCGCCCGGGCTGGCGACGCCATCCGGGCGTACGTCGTGAAGGCGCGACGCGGCGTCCCGTACACCACCGGGTTCGCGTCGCTGGCCGTCGAGCGCGTCTTCGACCTGCTCACCATCACCGTGCTCGCGGGCGGCGTGCTCGTCGCGCTGTCCGTGTTCTCGCCGTCGACGCTGGCCGAGCTCGCGTCGACGGCGGCCGGCGAGGGGCTCAGCGGCCAGGAGTCCGCGGCCGTCCAGCAGGCGACAGTCGTCTCTACAGTCGTGGGGACACTCGCCGTCGCCGCGGTCGTCGCCATCGTCTGGTCGGCGCGCACCGACTCGAACTACGTCCGCGGGCTCGTGGAGTGGGCGAGCGACGACTCCTACGTCGAGTTCGTCGCCGGCATCTTCGAGCGCTTCGTCGGCGACGTCCAGAAGGTCGCCGCCGACGGTCGCGCGTTCGCCGGCATCGGCGCGTCCAGCGTCGCCATCTGGACCATCGACGTCGCTACCGCCCTGTTCGTGTTCCTCGCGTTCGGCCTCGACCTCTCGCTCGCGAGTCTGCTCGCCGTCGGCTTCTTCGCGGTGAGCGTCGGGAACCTCTCGAAGGTCATCCCGGGGCCGCCGGGCGGCATCGGTATCTACGAGGCGGCGTTCGCCGCCATCGTGTCGACGCTGCTCCCGGTGGCGTTCGGGACTGCCGTCGGCATCGCCATCGTCGACCACATCGTGAAGAACGTCGTCACCGTGGCGGGCGGCGCCGTCTCGATGACGACGCTGAACGTCTCCCTCACCGAGGCCGTCGACAGCCACGAGGCTGACGTCGCGGCCGAGAGCGAGGCCAGCCCCGTCGAGGAGTAGCGAGGGTCGGAGGGAGCGAGCGTAGCGAACGACTGAGACCCTCGGAGAAGGCGAGCGGCGTTCGCCGCGAGCCAGCAGTAGCGCGGTTCGGAACGACCGGAGGGAGTGAGAACCGCGTCGTGCGAGCGCGGAGCGCGTGCTCGACCATTGGAGAGCAGGGACTGGTCGAGCGGCGAGCGAAGTGAGCCGCGAGCCAGCAGCGATGCGCGAGCAGTAGTCAGGTCAGTAGTGCCCGGTGACGAACGGCCCGAGCGCGCCCGCGGCGGCCGTCCGGAGCGCCTCGGTCCGGTCAGTCATCCCGTCGGTCAGGACGCCCGCCGCGCCCCGGTTCTCGGCGACGCCGGACGTGTCCAGCAGGTCGTCCATCACGGGCCCGAGTTCCGCACCGTCGTGGAGCCGGGCAGCCACGCCGGCCGGGAGTCGGAGCCGCGGCCCACCGCCGAGCTCGACTCGGTTGCCGTCGGTGGCTGCTGCCCACATTATCAGATAGAGGTCGCCGTCGCGTTCCGCGACACCACCCTCTAGCCCGACCCCGAGGTCGTGCTCCCGGCCGAGCGCGCGCTGTGCTCGGGTTCGGGCTCCCTCGACGGTCTCGTCGTCGCCCCAGGGCTGCTCGCTGACGCCGCTGTCGACGGGGACGGCGTCGACGGTGGCGTCGGGGAGCGCGGCCTCGACGGCGTCGCGTTTCACGGGGTTTCCGGAGCCGACTGCTACGTGCACGACTCGAGCGGGGAGCGCGCGGGCCTTAGTCCTCGCGGAGGAGGGCGGCGAGGTGTTCGATTCCGTCGACGAGCAGAGGACTGGGCTGGTTCAGGCGGCTGTCGTCGACGACGTGGACGGTGGCGTCGAGGCCCCAGCGCGCGGCGGGGTCGGCGTCGGTCTGTTCGCCCGTCCCGCAGATGTGGACGACGGCGTGCTCGGGAGCGGCCTCGCGGACGGTGTCCGGGTCGACCTCGCGGGAGCGTTCGCCCGCGGAGACGAACGGATACCGGCCGCCCGCGGCGTCGACGGCGTCGGGCACCCAGTTGCCGGCGGCCATCGGCGGGTCGGCCCACTCCTCGCAGTAGACGACCGGGCGGTCGTCGGGCGCACGCTCTCTGACTGCCGCGACGCGCTCGCGGCAGTCGGCTTCGAGGCGCTGGCCGCGCTCCGGGAGGCCGACGGCCGCACCGATGGCAGCGAACGATTCGAGGACGTCGTCGAGCGTGGCGGGTTCGACGTGCTGGACGGCGAGGCCGCGGTCGCGGAGGTCGTCCCGAATCTCGGCCTGGAGGCCGTCGCTCGTCAGGACGACGTCCGGGTCGCGGTCGACGACGGCCTCGTAGTCGGGGTTCAGCCAGCCGCCCACGGCGGGGGCGTCGGCGCTGCAGTGCGTCGTTCGGCCGACCAGGCGGTCGGCGGCGTCGAGGGCGGTGACGACGTTCGTGGCGCTCGGTGCGAGCGAGACGACGCGCATGGCCGTGGTTACAGGGCGGCCGGCAAAACGCTCGCGGTCCGAGGGGCTGGCCGTCCGTTCTTCACTAATAATTGTGTCTACCACTGGATAGTTTTCACTCAATCGAATACCTGAATATTGGTGGCGGGCGCGAACGGGCGAGATTCGCGAATATCCGAGCGTGAGGGCGTGTGCCACCGACGCACGCATCGAACGGAGAACGCAACTGTTAAGTTCTAACTGGGTAAACGAATGCCCTACGACTCATCCGGGTTTTTCCGGGGGGCTGTACGCTTATGACAGACGCACGAATGCGTTCCCGCGAGCAGGAGCGCACGGACGAGACGGAATCGGAATCGACGGACGGCTGCCCAGAGTGCGGCGGCCTCGTCGTCAACGACGAGGAGCACGGCGAGTCGGTGTGTGCCGACTGCGGGCTGGTCGTCGAGGAGGACGGCATCGACCGCGGGCCCGAGTGGCGCGCGTTCGACTCCAAGGAGAAAGACGAGAAGTCCCGGGTCGGCGCCCCGACCACCAACACGATGCACGACAAGGGGCTGTCGACGAACATCGACTGGCGGGACAAGGACGCCTACGGGAACTCGCTGTCCTCGAACCAGCGCCAGAAGATGCAGCGGCTGCGCAAGTGGAACGAGCGCTTCCGCACCCGCGACGCCAAGGAGCGCAACCTCAAGCAGGCCCTCGGCGAAATCGACCGCATGGCCTCCGCACAGGGCCTCCCGGACAACGTCCGGGAGACGGCCTCGGTCATCTACCGCCGCGCGCTCGAGGACGACCTGCTGCCCGGTCGCTCCATCGAGGGTGTCGCCACGTCCTGCGTGTACGCCGCCGCCCGGCAGGCCGGCGTCCCGCGCAGCCTCGACGAGATCGCCGACGTGTCCCGCGTCGAGAAGGCCGAAATCGCGCGCACCTACCGCTACGTCGTCCGCGAGCTCGGTCTGGAGGTCGCGCCCGCCGACCCCGAGAGCTACGTGCCGCGGTTCGCCAGCGACCTCGGCCTCAGCGACGAGGCCAGCCACCGCGCCCGCGAGCTCCTGAAGACCGCGAAGGACAAGGGCGTCCACTCCGGCAAGTCGCCGGTCGGTCTCGCCGCCGCCGCCGTCTACGCCGCGGCGCTGCTGACGAACGAGAAGACGACGCAGGCGAAGGTCTCGGAGGTCGCGGACATCTCCGAGGTCACCATCCGCAACCGCTACCACGAGCTGCTGGAAGCCGAAGACACCATCCCGGTGTAGTCGAGCCCGGTTCGGGACAGTGTAGCACCCTTTTTGCTGCTGGCCGCGCGTGAGACCGGTATGGACTTCCAGGATTTCGTGCTGGCGGCCACCATCGGCGACCTCTCCGAGGAGCCGGCGGCCCGCGAGCACGCCGACCTCGTCGAGTTCCGCATGGACCTCGCCGAGGACCCCCTCTCCGCCCTCGACGACTACGACGGTGAACTCCCCGTTCTCGCGACGAACCGCCCCGTGTGGGAGGGCGGGGAGGCCGGCGACGAGGGGCGTATCGACGCCCTCGCGGAGGCCGCACGCACCGAGTGCGTCGCCGCCGTCGACATCGAACTCGCCGCGCTCGTCGGGGAGGACGCCGACGGCGCGGAAGCGCTGGCGGCCGCGCGCTCGACGGACACCACGACTGTCGTCTCCACGCACGACTTCGAGGGCGCACCCGACCTCTCCGAGATGGCCGACCGCCTCGGCGAGGCGTGCTCGCTGGGCGACGTGGGGAAGCTCGCAGTGACGCCGACCGACCGCGGGGACGCCCTCGACCTCCTGCGGGTCACACACGAGTACAGCGCCGCGGGAATGACCGTCGCCACGATGGGGATGGGCGAGCTCGGCCGGCACACGCGGGCCGTCGCGCCGCTGTACGGGTCGACGCTCGGCTACGCGCCGGTCGACCCGGAGGCGTCGACGGCGCCCGGCCAGTACAGCGCCGAAGCGCTCCGCGCCCTGCTCGCGGACCTCCGATAGGAGCGGGAAACGGCACCGGTTGTCGGTGGGTTTAGGGGCGCTGGCGAGAGAGCCCCGGTGTGGTCAACAGACGTGGACTCATCGCGGGCGTACTGGGGTTCTTCTACCCCGGGCTGGGGCACGCGTACCTGCGGGCGTGGTTCCGTGCTGTCGCGTGGTTCGGGCTGGCAGTCGTGACGGCGGCCGTCGTCGTCCCGGAGTCTGCCGTCCAGGCCTTCGAGGCTCGCGGGCTCCAGGGCCTGCTGGAGGCCAGCGAGTCCTTCGGGTCGCGGGTGACGCTGAGCCTGCTTGCGGTGCGGCTGTTCAGCGTGGTCGACGCGTACGTGCTCGCGGTCAGGCAGTCCTCGCCGGCGACACCGGCAGCGGGCAGCGACAGCGAGGACGCACCGACGTGTCCGTCCTGCGGGAAGGAACTCGACGAGGAACTCGACTTCTGTCCGTGGTGTACGCAGCGACTGGAGGCGCCGGCCGACGCGGACGCCGGCCCCGAGTGAGTCGTTACTGTTCGATGATGCGTTCGTCGATGGCTTCGCCGAAGTGGCGGCCGCCTTCCTCCAGGTAGACGCGAATCTCGTCGCCGGCTTCGAGGTCCGTCACGGCCGTGCGGCCGTCGGGGGTGGCGACTTTGATGGTCTCTGCGTTCTGGAGCAGGGTCTCGATGCGGTCGCCGGCCTCCGTCTCGGCCTCGACGCGGAACATCGGTCGCTTCTCGATTTTCGCGCGACCGACGACGGCAGTCCGGGTGCGGCCCCCGCTGTCGACGACCTGGACCTCGTCGCCGCTGCCGACCTCGGCGAGGTACTTCGTGCCGCCGTCGGGCGTGCGGACGTAGGCGTGGACGGCGCCCGCGTTCACGCGGAACGGGCGCGCGGCGACGTACGGCGACTCGGCGGTCTCGGCGTGGACGAAGAACAGCCCGCGGCTCATCGACCCGACGAGCATCCCTTCGTCGTCGTCCATGAGGTTCCCGGTGTCGACGCAGACGCGGTCGGCGCTGCCGGCCTCCTCGACAGTCGTGACGGTCGCCCACGAGAGGTCGAGGCGCTCGCGGTCGGCGGCGTCCCTGGCGTTCACGGTGCGGCGAATCTCGTCGGGGTCGCCGCTGTCCAGCAGGACGGCGTCGGCGCCGATGTCCAGCGTCTCGAAGGCGGTCTCGGCCTCCTCCGCGGAGTCGACGCCCGCGACGAGCGTGGTCTCCTCGCCGATGCGGGCGATGAGGTTCTCCAGCGGGATGATGGTCCAGTCCTCGCCGACGACGATGGTGTGGTCGGCGGACGCGGCGGCCTCCTGGGCGAACGCCTCGTACTCCTCGCCGAGGATGCGGACGTACGCGCTGTCGGCGTGGCCGCGCCGGAGCGCGGAGAGGTCCGCGCTCCCGGAGAAGTCCGAGGGGAGGTCGACGGTGCCGTCGCCCTCGCCGCCCTTCCCGGCGACGTAGGCGTCCGGTTCGGCGTCGTCGCCCTCGGCGTCCTCGATGACGTCCGCGTCGTCGGTGGAGAACGCGGCGACGTTCACCGAGCCGAGCTCACGCACCTTCGCGACGTCCTCGCGGTCGACGAGCACCCAGTCGACGCCGGCCTCCAGGCCGGCCGTGATGCGGCGCTTCCGGGTCTCCCAGTCGCCGACTGCGTCGTCGGCTTTCAGCCAGACGGACCGTGTCATTGCCGGACGGTGGCGTGGTGCGGCCTAAAGCGTACCGGAGCCCGCAGTCCACGCCCGCCGCGAAGTTGTTTGTCCCATCACCCCAACACCTAAGGTGTTGGTTCGGATATGCCAACATAACCATGAGCGATTCCGACTCCGACCCGACAGTAGAGCCCGATGGGGAACTGCTGGCCGCGCTCTGGGAGGAGGGCGAGTTCCAGGTGGACGTATCCGGCGACGGCGACCACGCCGCGTCCAACGGCCTCGCCGTCGACACGCCCGCGGGCCGACTCGAGTTCGAAGTGTACCCAGTCAGAGACACGGGCGCCGACCACGCGCGCCACGACCCGGACGCCGGCGTCTACGTGAACAAGTGGTCGTTCGGAGCGTACGTCGTCCTCCACGTCCACGACACCGGAGCCGACGAGCACTGGGTTCGCGTCCGCCCCATCGAAGTCGTGGACCGCATCGCCGCGCTCCGGAGCCACGGCGTCCCCGACCGCCGCGCGGAGGTGGTCGCACTGCGCGAACGGGGACTGACCTACAGCGACATTGTCGACGCGACCGGCGACCGCGGCCCGAACCACCGCGGCGACGTTTCGAAGCACCTCCAGGCGTTCAACGAACAGGTCGAGAACGCGAAGTGGCTCGCCGCGAACGTCGACGCCGTCGACATGGGGCGATAGTCGATGACCGACACCGCTCCGCCGGCCGAAGCAGTCACTGACCTCCCCGACGTCCAGCAGGCGACCGTCTCGCCCGACGGCAGCCGCGTCGCCTGCTACTACTCGGGCACCGGAAGCAACGAGATACACGTCCTCGACCTGGGGACGGGCGCCGTCGAGCAGTGGACCGACGGCGACGCGGGCGACACCTCCATCTGGCCGCTCGCGTGGACTGCCGACGGCGAGCGCGTCCTGTTCCACCGCGACGACGGCGACGGCGCCGAACGCTACGACGTCTACGCCGTCGACAGCGAGGGGGCCGTCGAGTGCGTCCTCTCGACGGACGGCTCGACGCAACTCCGGGACGTGGGCCCGGACGGCGAGACGCTACTGGTCCGGTCGACCCACGGGGACGGGATGGACGCTTACCTCGCCAGCCTGCCGTCCGGCGACCTGACGCGGCTCACCGACCGCGACGGCCCGGTCTACCGGCCGGTGCTCGGGCCGGACGCCGAGCGCATCGCGTACCCGGCGGACGGCGGAATCGCCGTCTGCGACCGCTCGGGGGAGCTCCGACGCGTGCTCGGCGTGGGTGACGAGGGGTCCGTTCCGACGCCCGTCGAGTGGGGGCCGGACGGGGAGACGCTGCTCGTCTCGGACGACAGTGGGGGCGTCGAACGCGCCTGCGTCTACGACCTGGCTGCCGACGAGGTGACGTGGCTCGGCGACGGCGAGCACGTCGAACGCCCCAAGTCCTTCCTGCCCGACGGCCGGCGCGTCGTCGCGCTCCGGGACCGGGACGCGCTCACCGTACCCGTCGTCTACGACACCGAGACGGGCGACTGTCGGGAGTTCGACCTCCCCGAGGGCGTCGCGTACTTCGGCCGGAACGCCCACCGCGTCGTCTCCGAGGACCGCCTGCTCGTCGGACACGCCACCCCGACGCGGCCGAAGCGACTGCTCGTCTACGACCTCGCGAGCGACGACGACGAGGTCGTCTTCGAGTCGGACACGGGTCCATTCGAGTCCGAGGACTTCGTCGACCCGACCCTCGAGTACGTCGCCTCAGACGGCGTCCCCGAGACACGGCAGGCCGCCGTCGAACACGACCCCTACGAGGCGTTCGACGTCGGGACGCTGTTCTACGACTCGGGTGAACGGCCGTCCTCGCTGGTCGTGTTCCCCCACGGCGGCCCGGCGCAGGCGGACCGCCGGTCGTTCCGCTCCCGCGTCCAGTTCCTCTGTCGGCGCGGCCACTCGGTGCTCCAGGTGAACTATCGGGGCTCGACCGGCCGCGGCCGAGCGTTCCGTGAGGCGCTGTACGGCGACTGGGGTGGCGCCGAACAGGGCGACATCGCCACCGCCGTCGAGCACGTCCTCGACAGCTACGGCTTCCTCGACGAGGACCGGGTCGCCGTCTACGGCGGCTCGTTCGGCGGCTTCTCGGCGTACTGGCAGCTCGTCCAGTACCCCGACCTGTACGCGGCCGGGGTCGGCGTCGTCGGCATGACCGACCTCCGGGACGAGTACGAGAACACCGTTCCGCAGTTCCAGGCGGGCTTCCTCCAGACCCACCTCGGGACGCCAGCGGAGAATCCCGACCTGTACGACGAGCGCAGCCCGATCACACACGTCGAGCACCTCGACTCGGCGCTGCTCGTCGTCCACGGCGAGAACGACCCCCGAGTCCCCGTCTCGCAGGCCAGGCGGCTCCGGGACCGCCTGACCGATGTCGGGGGTACCGTCGGGACGGTCGGCGACGGCTGCGAGGTGGCGTACCACGAACTCGCGGACAACGGCCACTGGAGTGAGAGCGATGGCGTCCCGGAACCCCTCCGGCTGACGGCGGCCTTCCTCGACAACCGGCTCTGACTGCCCGCCGACAGTGAGGGCTGCCGAAAGAGTGCGATTTATGCGGCGCGGTCGTCGTTCGTGTGGTATGGCGACCCGTGAAGCAGAGAGTTTCCTCGCGCAGCGCGTTCCGATTCCCGTCGACGACGCACAGTCGCTGAGCTGGGACCTCGGTAGCGAACTCGCCGAGCGAAAGCCGGAGCGCGCCCACCTCGAACACGCGAGTCGGAGCTGTGCGCTGACGGTGTTCGAAGCGACGCCGAACACGGTCATCGCGCGCTTCCGGACGGCGGTCGGCCGGGAGTCGTTCTTCGGGCTGGCGACGGCCGACGTGGAGGACGCCCTCGCGAATCTGCCGGGGGAGTGGCTGGTGACTGACTCCGAGCTCTAGGCTTCCAGCGGGAGGCCGGCGACGCGGAGCGCTTCCTCGGGGTCGGCGTCGTCGTGGACGACGGCCGAGATGGCGGCGGTCATCGCGCCGGGGTCGTCGTGCTGGAAGACCGTTCGACCAGTGGAGACGCCGGCTGCGCCGGCGGCTACCGCGTCCCGGACGCCCTGAAGGGTCTCGCGGTCGCCGGCGGGGTCGCCGCCGGCGATGATGACCGGCTTCGCGGTGGACTCGACGACGCGCTCGAAGCTCTCCGTGCTGCCCGAGTACGCGGTCTTGACGACGTCCGCGCCGACCTCCTCGGCGAGGCGGACGGCGTGGCCCAGGCTCTCGGCGTCGTGCTCGTCGATGCCGGGGCCGCGGGCGTACGCCATCGCGAGCACCGGGATGCCGAGTCGTTCGGCGTCGGCGGCGACGTCCGCGAGTTCGGTTATCTGGTCGGGTTCGTGGTCGCTGCCGACGTTGATGTGGAACGAGACGGCGTCGGCGCCCGCGCGGACCGCCTCCTCGACGGTGCCCGTGCGGCGCTTGTCGTTCGTGTCCGGGCCGAGCGTCGTGGAGGCGTTGAGGTGGACGATGTAGCCGGCGTCGTTCTTGTTCGGGTGGACGCGGGGCGCGATGCCCTTCTGGGTCAGGACGGCGTCCGCGCCGTTGCTCGTGACGGCGTCAATAGTGGACTCGATGTCGACGAGGCCGTCGACGGCACCGAGCGTGATGCCGTGGTCCATCGGAATCGTCACGAGTCGGTCGTCTGTGCTGATGCGGTCGAGTCGTGCGGCCTTCCCGGCGTCAGTCATTGTCAATGAGTAGCAAGGGTTCGGCTATTTGTGTTCCGATTCCGGTACGCCGTCGACGGCCCCCGCCTTCAGTTCCGCGGCGAGGTCGCGGAGTCGTTCGGCCACCGCACTGGTCGGGTCGTCGTTCTCGACGCCCGCTGCGATCAGGTCGACGTACGCGCTGCCGACGATAGCACCGTCGGCGCCGCTCGCGACGACTTCGCGGGCCTGCTCGCCCGACGAGATGCCGAAGCCGACCGCCTTCGGCACGTCGGCGTCCCGGAGCCGGGCGAGCGCGTCCGGCGTGTCGTCGCTGACGTCGTCGCGGGCGCCCGTCGTCCCGAGGCGGCCCTGCACGTAGACGAAGCCCGTCGTCCGGTCGAGCATGCGTTCGAGGCGGTCCTCGGTCGTGGTGGGCGCGACGATGAACACCAGGTCGAGGCCGTGCTCGCGGCAGGCGTCGTACAGCGGGCCGGACTCGTCGACCGGGAGGTCCGGCACCACGAACCCGGAGATGCCCGCCTCGGCGGCAGCAGCCACGAACTCCTCGGGCCCGGGCTCGTCGCCGAACTGGTAGATGAGGTTGTAGTACGTCATGCAGACGATGGGGACGTCCACGTCGAGGCTCGCAGCGAGGTCGAGGTAGGTGTCCGGCGTCATCCCGGCGTCCAGCGCGCGCTTGATGGCGTTCTGGATGGTGGTGCCTTCCGCGACCGGCTCGCTGAACGGCAGCCCCAGTTCGATTACGTCCGTGCCGCCCTCGACGAGCGCTTCGACGTAGCGCTCCGTGGCGGCCGGCGTGGGGTCGCCAGCGGCGACGTAGGAGACGAGTGCCGGCTCGTCGGCGAACGCCGCTGCGAGGTCGCTGCGGCTCGTGGTGGCGTCGCTCACTCCTCGAACACCTCCATCGAGGGCGCGCCGTCGATGTCTTTCGCCGCGGACTCCTCGACCACCGTGTCGAGGTCCTTGTCGCCGCGGCCGGAGACGTTCACCACCACGGGACCGTCGCCGTCGTAGTGTTCGAGGTAGGCGACGGCGTGACTCGTCTCCAGGGCGGGGATGATGCCCTCCTCGCGAGAGAGCCGGTGGAACGCCTCGAGCGCCGCGTCGTCGTCGACGTTCACGGGCTCGACGCGGCCCTCGTCGACGAGGTGCGCGAGCTCCGGGCCGACGCCGGCGTAGTCCAGGCCGGCGGAGACGGAGTGCGACTCGACGATCTGCCCCTCCTCCGTCTGGAGGAGCTTCGTTCGCGCGCCGTGCAACACGCCCTCGGTCCCCGTCGAGAGGCTCGCGGAGTTCGGGGCGTACCCCTCGTCGGCGTCCACACCGAGACTCGACCCGCCGGCCTCGACGGCGAGCAGGTCCACGTCGGGCGCCGCTTCGTGGCTGCCCTCGGGGGCGCCCGACAGGCTCGCGCTCCCGACGAACGCGCCGAACGCGCCCATCGTGTTCGACCCGCCGCCCGCGCAGGCGATTACCGCCTCGGGGAGCCGACCGAGGCGGTCCTCGGTCTGCGCGCGAATCTCCTCGCTGATGACGGCCTGGAAGTCCCGCACCATCGACGGGAACGGGTGCGGACCGACGACGGAGCCGATGACGTAGTGCGTGTCCTCGACGTTCGTCGCCCAGTCCCGCATCGTCTCGTTGATGGCCTCCTTCAGCGTGCCCGAGCCCACCGTCACGGGGTTCACCTCGGCGTCGTGGAGCCGCATCCGGAAGACGTTCGGGCGCTGGCGGTTCACGTCGGTGCGGCCCATGTAGATCTCGCAGGGCATGTCGAGGTACGCACACGCCATCGCCGTCGCCGTGCCGTGCTGGCCGGCACCGGTCTCCGCGACGATGCGGTCTTTGCCCATGTACTTCGCGAGCAGCACCTGTCCGAGGGCGTTGTTCAGCTTGTGCGCGCCGCCGTGCAGGAGGTCCTCGCGCTTGAGGTACACCTCGGTGTCGTACCGGTCGGAGAGGTTCGCCGCGTGACTCAGGGGCGTCGGCCGCCCGCCGAACTCCCGGATCCGCGACCGGAAGTCGTCGACGAAGCCCTCCTCGTTGTCGAGGACGTAGCGCTCGTAGGCGTCGGTCAGCTCCTCGACCGCCGGCATCAGTACCTCGGGGACGTACTGGCCGCCGTAGTCCCCGAACGTTCCGTCCCGCCCCGTGCCGTCTGTCGTCTCGTCCTGTGTGCTCATGCAGTCACCAGCCTCCGGGTGTTCTCCCGCACGTCGCCGTCGCCCCGCATTATCGCGCTCCCGACCAGCAGGCCGTCCGCGCCCGCCGTCCGCATCCGCCGCGCGTCGGCGGGCGAGCCGATGCCGGACTCGGCGAACAGCGTCACGTCGTCCGGGACGTGGGGCGCCACGGACTCGAAGGTGTCGAGGTCAACGTCCAGCGCCGCGAGGTCGCGGTTGTTCACGCCGATTATGTCGGCACCCGCGTCGATTGCTCGCTGGAGTTCCGCGCGGTCGTGGACCTCGACGAGCGCCTGGAAGCCGCGCTCGCGGGCCGCCGCCAGCATCGCGTCGAGTTCGCCGTCGCCGTCGAGGAAGCGCGCGATGAGCAACACCGCGTCGGCCTCGACGGCGTCCAGTTGGGCCTCCTCCAGGAGGAAGTCCTTCCGGAGGACCGGTACGTCCACGGCGTCCCTGACTGCCGTAAGGGCGTCCGTGCTCCCGTCGAAGTGGTCGGGTTCGGTGAGCACGGAGATTGCCGCCGCGCCGCCCGCGACCATCTCGCGCGCGAGTTCGGCGGGGTCGTCGTCCCGCTGGCCGTCGGTCGTCGGGCTCGTCGGCTTCACTTCGGCGACGACGGGCACGCGGCCGTCGGCGGCGGCTCCCTCGAGGGCGTCCGGCAGCGACCGTGGCGCGACCGAGAGCCGGGTGTCGGGCGTCTCGCGCTCGCGCGCCGCGTCGAGAATCGAGCGCACCGCGGGCGCCAGCGGCGAACTATCGTCCATCGTTGTACATTGATGCACTAGTCTGTACATAAGGCTTGCGTCGGTCGGGAGGCTCAAGGGCGGGGACCCCGACCGTCTCCGCATGAGCGCCGCCGGTATCTACGCGAGAGAGTTCGACACACTGGACTGCTTCGTCCAGCTCGGCGTCGCGGGCGACCGCGTCATCAGCGTCTCGTTCCCGCGAGAACGCCCGATGGACGCCGGCACCGACCACGAACTGCTCGACCGCGTCGGCGCCTACCTCGACGGCACCGAGGACAACTTCGACGACGTGACAGTCGGACTCACGCTCCCGACCGACCAGCGCCGCGTGCTCGAAGCCATCCGGAACGTGCCGTTCGGAGAAACGGTCGACGTCGAGCTCGCGGCGCGGATGACGCCGGACCTCGACCACGACAGCGAGGAGGGGCGCCGGACGGTCAGGGACGCCCTCGCCGCGAACCCCGTGCCGCTGTTCGTCCCCGACCACCGCGTCCGGGGCGCCCCGAGCGGCGCCCCGGACCGCGTCGTCCGCGTCCTCCGCGACCTCGAAGCCTGAGGGTCAACGCGCGTAGACGCCGAACTCGACCGCGTTCACGGCGTAGTGCGCGACCGCTGCGGCGAGCAGGCTGTCGGTGAGGAGGAAGACGGCAGCGAGCGCCACGCCGAGCAGCGCCGTCACGGCGACACCGACGCTGCCCTGGGCCGTGTGCGCGGCGCCGAACAGCACGCCGGCGGGGACGACGAGCAGCCACGGCGACACGCCGAACCCCGTCGCGAGCGCGCCGACCAACACCCCCCGGAAGAGCAGTTCCTCGAAGCCGGCGACCACCGGCAGCGCGACCAGGAAGAGGAACGCCCAACCCCGGAGCGTCCCCGGTGTCAGCGCCTCGCGCAGCGACTCGTCGTAGCCGACGCCCGCCCGGTCGAACGCTCGGACGAGCCCGGCGTTCCCGAGCGAGACGGCGAGCCCCGCCCCCGCACCGACGGCCGCCGCCTCCCCCGACAGCCCCGGTCGAACTGCGGACAGCGGCACCGACGCGAGCCACGCTGCCCCCGCGACGACGACGCCCAGCACCACTTGCGTCCCCGCGGTGTTCGCCAGCAGCGCCACCGGCGGGAGGTCGACGCGGTCGAGCAGCCGGGCGGACCGGCGAGTCATCGCCACCACGGCGACGGACAGCGCGACCGCGAACGACCCGAACGCGACCCACTCGGTCATCGGCCGAACTGAGGGACGACGCCCTCAGAAAGCTGGCGGTCGCGGGTACCTCTCGCGGGAGCGGTCAGTCGGCTGCCGCGGTCGCCTGTGCGTCGTCGTGCTCTCGGACCGGGTTCACGGCCAGCCAGAGCACGCCGCCGACGGCCGCGAGCGCGACGCCCGCAATCGGGAAGAACCGAAGCGGGCCCAGGGCTTCGACGAGCCCGCCGCCGACGAGGTTCGCGGCGCCCGAGGCCAGCGACAGCGCCATCGACGCGCCGGAGAGCACAGTGGCGCGGCCGACGTCCGCGATGCGGTCGTTGAGGTACTGGTCGCGGAGCGGCCGAACCACGGTGTTCACGCTCCGGTTCAGGAAGAAGACGGGAACGACGAGCGCGGGCAGGAGGGCGACGCTCGCGTACGCCAGCCCGTAGACGGGGACGAGCAGCGCGAGCACGCGCCGGGTCCCGAGCGTCTCCCGGAACCAGCCGGCGGTGCTGGCGGCGCCGGCGGAGACCAGCTTGAACGCGGCGAACAGGCCACCGAGCGCGGCAACCGGGACGCCGACTCGCTCGGCGACGGGCGACTCGTACGGCCGCGTCACGGCGAACAGGACGTGGAAGACGGCGACGTACGCGACGACCCAGCGGACCTCGGGGCGCGCGACCTGGACGCGCAGTGTCTCGACGGCCTCCCGGACGCTGAAGGTATCGTCGCCCGGTGGGGCCGAGTCGCCACCAGTCTCCACGTCACCAGTCGCGGGCAGCGAGAGGACCACGGGGACGCCGAGCGCGGAGAGCGCGGCGTTCGCGAGCAGCGGCACCTCCCACCCGAAGCCGACGAGCCAGCCGGCCGCGACGGCCGTGACGGCGGACGTGACGAGCACGACGGTGCTGCCGCGGCCGCTCAGTCGCGTGTACTCGTCGTCCTCGTCGCTGGCGCCGAGGAACTCGTAGAGCCAGGCCTGCTCGGTGCCCGAGCGGAACGCCCAGCCGAGCGCCCAGACGGCGTAGAGACCGGCGTACTGCAGCGGCGTCTGGAGGAAGACGAAGACGCCGAGCGAGGCGGCGCTGATTGCGCTGCCGACGGCGAGACTCGCCCGGCGGCCGATGCGGTCGCCGAGGTACCCGGTGGGAATCTCGGCCGCGAGCAGCGCGAACGCGAAGACGCCCTGCGTGAGGCCGACGACTGCCCACCCGAACTCCCGCTGGAGGTACAGCAGGCCGACGGGGAGGTAGAAGCCGTACGCGGTGGTGGCGAGGTAGGCGTAGTAGCGCCAGAGCGTCCGTCGGTCGGCCTCCATCACGTGGAGACAGCACGGTCACCACAAAAGTCGTTCCCGGCAACGATTTTTAGTAGAATGTTCGACAGGAAAGGGGCGCAGCTGGATTCCACAGCCGGTAGTTCGCCGCAACCTCAACAGCCGGTGGCTGTCCAAAAATACCCACCGCGAGCGAACGAAGTGAGCGAGCGGGGAGTTTTTACCGTAGCTTTTTGCGAGGAGAGGTGCGGGAGCGCAGCGAGCGCACCCGACGAGTAAAAAGGTACTACTACTGCGGACTCGGGCTGCCGCCGGTCGCGGTGCCGGAGTCCGTGCTGCCTTCGAGGGCTTTGCCGGTGATGGACTTCAGCCGGTCGACGAGCGAGTCCTTCTCGGGTTCGCCGACGAGCGCGACGTCGAGGACCTCCGAGATGTGCGAGACCGGGATGATCTCGATCTGCTCCTCGTACTCGTCCTCGATCATCACGTCGTTCTCGTTGGCCTTCGGGATGATGACGCGCTTGCAGCCGGCCTTGGCGGCGGCCTCGATCTTGTGAGTGACGCCGCCGACCGGGAGCACGTCGCCGCGGACGGAGAGGCTGCCGGTCATCGCGAGGTCCTGAGCGACGGGGATGTTCTCCAGTGCGCTGATGACGGCTGTGGCGACCGTGATGGAGGCGGAGTCGCCGTCGACGCCGCCCTCGCCGGCCTGCACGAACTGGATGTGCGTGTCCTTCTCGGACATGTTCTCGTCGCTGAACTTCTTGATGATGGCGGAGACGTTCTCGACCGCCTCCTCGGCCATCTCCTGGAGCTGGCCGGTCGCGTAGATGCGGCCCTCCTCCTGGCTCTGCGCGGGCGTGATTTCGGCCATCACGGGCAGCATGATGCCGGAGTCGCCGCCCATGACGGCGAGGCCGTTGACGCGGCCGACGGCCTCCTCGTTGGAGGTGCCGAGCTCGTAGTCCTTGCGGCGCTCGATGTAGTTGTCCACGAACTGCTGTTCGATGGACCGCGAGCGCTTCTTGGCTTCGAGGACGTCCTCGCGCTGCGTGAGGTCGTGGCCCTCGGAGCGCGCGATGTCGCCGGCGACCCGGACGAGGCCACCGAGGTCACGCAGCTTCAGCGTGAGGTGGTCCTTGCGGCCGGCGCGGCGCTTCGCTTCCAGGATGAGCTCCCGAACGGCTTCGGGGTGGAAGTGCGGGAGGTTCCCGTCCTTCTCGACTTCCTGGGCGATGAACCGCGCGTACTTCCGGCGCATCTCCGGGGTGTCGTCGATGGTGTCGTCCATGTACACCTCGTAGCCGTACCCCTTGATGCGGGAGCGCAGCGCCGGGTGCATGTTCTCCATCGCGTCCATGTTCCCGGCGGCGACCATGATGAAGTCACACGGCACCGGCTCGGTCTGCACCATCGCACCCGAGGAGCGCTCGCTCTGGCCAGTGATGGAGAACTCGCCCTCCTGGATGGCGGTCATCAGCTTCTGCTGGGACCGCACGTCGAGCGTGTTGATCTCGTCGATGAACAACACGCCCTTGTTGGCTTTCTGGATAGCGCCGGCTTCGACGCGGTCGTGACTCGGCGTCTCCATTCCACCGCTCTGGAACGGGTCGTGGCGGACGTCGCCGAGCATCGCACCGGCGTGGGCGCCCGTGGCGTCCTCGAACGGCGCGACCTGACGGTCGGCGTTGTTGATGAGGAGCTTCGGCACCATCGCGTCGCTGCCCCGATTCGAGTACCGGAACGCGAGGTAGATGACACCGGCCGCGAGGATACCCAGCAGGGGCTGGTGGGCCAGCAGCAGCGCGTAGCCGACCACCAGCAGGATGATGATCCACATGAGGAACGACCGCATCTGGTTGCGCTTGCGGGCTTCCTCTTGGTGTGCTTCGACGATCTGTTCGCCTTTCCCGGCCGGCACCGTGCGGACCTTCGGTTCGTTGGAGTCGTCCGGGTTGTGGTAGACGAGGACGTCCTGCAGGCTCTCCTTCGGGAGGAGATGGCTCATCGCCTTCGCCAGCAGGGACTTCCCCGTGCCGGGCGACCCGATCATCATCACGTGGCGGTGCTGTTTCGCCGCGCGCATGACGATTTCGCGGGCCGCCTCCTGCCCGATGACCTGGTCGACGAGGCGGTCGGGGACCTTGATGTCCGACGTGTCGTCGATTTTCAGGCCGCCGAGCAGGTCGTCCTCGGCGTCTTCTTCGTTGATGGACACGTCGCCTTCGACGCCGACGTCGCTCCCCAGGTCTTCCAGGTCTTCGACGTCGTCTCGAACGTCGGTGTCGGGGCCCTCTCGGGGGCCGCGACCCTGGTCCTCGGGGGCGTCGGGGTCGTCGCGACGGGGCGCGTCCTTCGTCGATTCGTTGCTCATAGAAGTTGGTTCGACACCAGAAACCACGGGCGGGCGACTGATATACTTTCTCCCTCGATACGTCGCCTAATCGGTCGTTTTCGCCGCTTTCACGGCCCATACTCTCCGTTCGTGATTTCGGTTTTCGGGCGCGACTCGCCATTCTTATGGTCGGCGGCCGGGTTGGTTCAGGAGAGGAATGACCCGCGGGTTCTACATCGGCCGGTTCCAGCCGTACCACAACGGCCACCACCGCGTCATCGAACAGATCTCGACCGAGGTCGACGAGCTGGTGGTCGGCATCGGGAGCGCGGGCGACTCTCACTCGACTCGGAACCCGTTCACGGCGGGCGAACGCATCATGATGATCACGAAGGCGCTCGTTGAGTTCGACCTCGTGACGTACGCCGTCCCCATCGAGGACTTAGACCGGAACGCGGTCTGGGTGAGCCACGTGCAGTCGATGAGCCCGAACTTCGACGTGGCGTACTCGAACAACCCGCTGGTCATCCGGCTGTTCGACGAGGCGGGCATCGAGGTGCGGCAGTCGCCGATGTACGACCGGGACGTCCTGGAGGGCACAGAGATTCGGCGGCGGATGGTCGAGGGCGGCGACTGGGAGAGCCTGGTGCCGGACGCCGTCAGGGAGGTCGTCACCGAAATCGACGGCACCGACCGCATCCAGCACGTCAGCGACTCGGACTCGAACGGCGACGACCCGAACCCCGAGTAGGGGAGCGCGGGCTTTTCGGTGGCCGCAGTCCAAGGCCAGACCATGATAACGCTGAGTTCCGACTTCGGGTCGCCGTACCCGGCGGCGATGAAGGGCGTCGTCCTGCAGTCGACCGACGCTCGCCTCGTCGACGTCGCGCACGACTTCCCCCGGCAGGACGTGCGCGCGGCGGCGTTCTGGCTGCGCGAGGTGCTGCCGTACTTCCCGCCGGCGGTCCACCTCGTCGTCGTGGACCCGGGCGTCGGCACCGACCGGGCGGCCGTCGTCGTTCGGACCGGCAAGCACGCAATCGTGGCGCCGGACAACGGCGTGGCGATGCCGGCCGCTCGCCGCATCGACGAGGACGTCGAGGTGTTCGAGATTGCGGTCGACGACCCGGCGAGTTCGACGTTCCACGGCCGGGACGTGTTTGCGCCGGCGGCCGCCGACGTCCACGAGCGCGGCGTCGACACCTTCGACCAGTACCCCGAGTACGAGCGGACGACGGCCTACGAGACCGTCTCGTTCCCGGACCCGGACCTCGCGGGCGGCGACGTGCTCGGCGAGGTGCTCGTCGTCGACGGCTTCGGGAACGCCGTCACGAACGTCCCCGGTCGCGTGCTCGACGGCCGCTTCGGCGACGAGGTCCGAGTGGGCGGCGAGCCGGCGCCCGTCGCGCGGTCGTACGCGCACGTCGACGCCGGCGAGCGACTGGTGACCGTGGGGAGCCACGGGAACGTCGAACTGGCAGTGAACCGCGGGCGCGGCGACGAGGCGTTCGGCGTCGGGCCGGGCGACGAGGTGGCGCTGTCGTGGTGACGCCGTTCGACGTGATGAACGCCGTCGGGCTGGTCGCGTTCGGGACGGTAGGGTCGCTCAAGGCGGCGGACGCCGAGTTCGACGTGCTCGGTGTCGCCGTCCTCGGCGTGCTGACGGCGCTGGGCGGCGGCGCCACCCGGGACGTCCTCGTCGGCCGGGTTCCCGCGATACTGCAGTCGACGACCGACGTGGGGTTCGCCCTCGCCGGCGTCCTGCTCGCGGTCGTCCTCACGCGTCGGATGGGCGCGGGCCTCCTCGACCACCCCGCAGTCGTCCTGCCGGACGCCATCGGTCTCGCCGCGTTCGCCGCCTCGGGCGCGCTCGTCGGCGTGGAGGCCGGCGTCTCCCCGTTCGGCGTGGTCGTGCTCGGAACCGTCACGGGCGTCGGCGGCGGACTCGTCTCGGACGTCCTGCTGCAGCGCGTCCCGTTCGTGCTCGCCGAGGACTTCTACGCGACGTGTGCCGTCGCCGGGAGCGCCGCGCTCTGGCTGGTGGTCGACCTCGCGGGCGCCGCCCCCGCCCTCGGCGCGGCGGCGGGCGCCGGATCGACGCTCGCGCTCCGCCTGCTCGCCATCCGGTTCGACTGGCGGCTGCCGACGGTGCGGCTGGACGCCGCGGCGTAGCGCGCGCCCGCACCGCCAGACCGAAATACTCTGGCGGCGAGCACTCCCGCATGCTGGAACTGGAGCACGGGTTCCGGGTCGTGGACTGCCACGCGCGGCTCCACGCGGGCCCGGGCAGACCCGTGCGCGGCCGGACTATCGACGGCGAGGACCTCGAACGCGAGATGCACCAGGCCGGCGTGGTGCGCGCCGTCGTGTTCCCCGGACCGCAGAAGGGCGACCAGGGCTACCTGCGGGCGAACAACGCCGTCGCCCGGCAGGCCGTCGAGCGGCCGTTCATCGCGTTCGCGCGCATCGACGGCCCACGGGACCCCGGGGACGGCGCGACGTCCGCGCTCCGGAACTTCACGTCCTCGCGGGCCGAGTGGCAGACCAGCCCGGAGGACATCGAGCAGTACGCCTACGACGACCGCTTCCACGGCTTCAAGCTCGACCCGACCCAGGACGGCCTGCCGGACGGCGACGTCCTCGACGTGCTCGACGACGTCGGACTGCCGGTGCTCGTCCACGGCGGCCGGGGGTTCACGCCGACGGAACTGGAGGCCTCGCTGCTCGGCCGCGAGTTCCCCGTGGTGCTCGCGCACTTCGGCGGCCACCCACTCGACCGCGGGCTGATGGGCGACGCCATCGACCTGCTCGACGGCTACGACGACCTCTACCTCGACACCGCCGCCGTCCGGTACCGCGAGCTCCTGGAGCGCGCCGTCCGCGAACACCCCGACCGGGTGCTGTTCGGCTCCGGGGCGCCCGCGACCCACCCGAACGTCGCCGTGATGGAGATGCTCACGCTGGACGTGACCGAGGACGCGATGACGAAGGTGTTCGGTCGGAATCCGAGCCGCGTGATTCCGGGCCTCGACAGCGAGTAACCGCGACCGGCCGACCGGCGACCGGGAGCGACCAGTCAGGCGTCGTGGCGGGCGTGGACGCGGTCCATCCGCGACGAGACGCCGTTCGGGTTCCGGCGGGGCGTCCGGTCCGCGACCCGCGCGGCGACCCCGTCCTGACCGCCCCGCCAGAGGTTCGGGACGACGGCGGCGCCGGCGGCGGCCCACTCGGAGAGTTCCGCCTCGCCGCGTGCGACGTCCGCGCCCACCGCGCCCGCGTCCCGGAGCGCGTGCCGGACGATGCGCGCGACGACCCTGGGCGTCACGCCGTAGTTCTTCGTGAGTCGGTAGGCGAGCGCGCGGTACTTCAGCCCCCACGGCGACTCGTCGGTGTCCTCCGGGAGCCGGTGCTGGATGTCGTCTTTCTCCTGGCGGAGCACGCAGGCGTCGGTCGCCCACACCACCTCGCGGTCCATCCCCGCGAGCCGGTGAGCTGCGTCCCGGGCAGCGCCGGTCTGGAGGTACTCGTCGAAGCCGTCCAGTTCGTCGAGGGCGTTCCGGGTGAGCGCGACGTTCCCGCCGTCGAAGAACGTCACCGCGCGGCCCCTGACGGTGTCCTCCTCGACGGCTTCCGTCGTCATGCCGCCCTCCACGCGCCGGTGGACAGGGCCGGTGACGGCGTCTGCGCCGTCCGCGACGGCATCGGCGACGGCGTTCGCCCACTCCGCCTCGATTTGAGTGTCCTGCCCGACGAACGCGACGACGGTCCCGCTGGTCGCGTCGATGCCAGCGTTGCGGGCGGCGTTGAGGTTCCGCTCGGAGAGTTCGAGCAACACGTCGACGGCGTCGTGGTCGCGAGCCATCCCCGACGTCCCGTCGACTGAGGGGCCGTTCGCGACGACGACCTCGGCGGCGGGCGCGTGGGCTGCGAGCGCGTCGAGCGCCTCGACGAGCGCGTCGCGGCCGTTGAGCGTCGGCACCACCACCGAGAGGTCCATACCCCGTCCGTTCGGAGCCGCCGGTAAAAACGTCCCGGCTCCGGCCTCGGCGTCAGACGCGCGGCTGGCTGGGCCTACACGCGGGTGTCCCAGTAGGACACCGACGCGAGCGCGTCGCCGAACGGCGTCGCGCCGATGGCCGTGTCGGCGCGTCGGAACGGCCCGGCGACCCAGTCGGGGACCTCGCGGTAGAAGCCGTACGGCACGACGAAGTCGTGGTCGCTGTCGACCAGCTGGAGGCCGGCCCCGGCGACGAGGTCCTCGACCTCCCGGGAGCCGTACAACCGGGAGCCCATCGGGAGCAGCCAGTTGTACAGCGACCGCGTGCTGAAGCGCTTGAACGTGTCGAAGAACACCTGGTTCTCGGAGACGCGAGCCATCTCCGTGAGGAACTTCGCGGGGGTGTCCGCGAGGTGGAAGAAGCGCATCGCGAACACGGTGTCGAAGTGGTCGTCCGGGAACGGCAGGCGGGCGGCGTCGCCGCGCATGAACTCGATGGTGTCGGCGACCCCGGCGTCCTGTGCCTTCCGGCGGCCCTCCTGGAGCATCGGTCCGGAGATGTCCAGTCCCGTGATGTCGGCGCCGCGTTCGGCGAGCATCACGGTGAACCGGCCGGTGCCGCAGGCGATTTCGAGGACGCGGTCGCCCTCCACGCGGCCGAGCGCGTCGAGGACTGCCTGCTTCTCCCGGCGGTCGATGAGCCGGCCACCTCGTGAGAACCGCTTCTCGTCGTACTCCTCCGCGACCTCGGTGGCCTGGTACCACTCCTGTCCCTTCACGATTCTACCGTCACGTCGTGGGCGGGTCGTTAAAACCGTACTGGAACGCCGCGCGACGACGCGCCGTCAGCCGAGGACGCGTGTCGGTTCGATGCGGACGAGGACGCGGTCGCCGCCCTCCTCGCCGTGGTGAGGGTACTCGTCTTCACCCATGTACCGGCGGGCGAGTTCGTCGATGTGGTCGACGGCGCCGTCGGTCGTCAACTCGACGACGTCGCCCTGGAAGCCGACGTACCGGTAGGGGTCCTCGGGGTCGAGGATGCAGCCGCCGACCCGCTCGTCGGCCCGGAGGTTCCGCTCCTTCCGGCGGCCCTCGGCCGTGTTCACGAGGATGTGGCCCGCGTCCTCGTCGTAGTCGACCCAGACGGGCGTGACGTGCGGGACGCCGTCGGGCGTGAGCGTGCCGAGGCTCAGAAACGACTGCCGCTCGAAGAGGTCGTGGTACTCTTCGGGGATGGTGACCATACCCACGTCTGGGCCGCCGGCCCGGTAAATCGCGGGGCCGCGACACCTAATATTGTATAAGGAATTTAGTTGCACGGGTAGACAACCTTTACCTGATTCGGTATGAGAACAGCTGGCATGAGCCTGTCCGCGACGGAGGCCGAGTCGGCACCAGCAGACGACGAGGAGTTCCGCGAGCGCCTGAGCGAGCTGCCGCCGAGCGCGAAGCTCGTCGCGAAAGTCCTCGAAATCGACTCGCCGCTCTCGCAGGGCGACCTCGCCGAGGAGTCCCTGCTGCCCGACCGCACAGTCCGCTACGCCCTGAACCGTCTCGGCGACGAGAACCTCGTCGAGTCCCGGTACAGCTTCGAGGACGCCCGCAAACAGGTGTACTTCCTCGCCGACTGACCGGGCTTTTTCTCCCACCGGTCCCATCCGGTTGCTGTGTTCGAGCGCTACGCCACTCCGGTCGAGACACGAGCGCCCCACGGCGAGACGAACGCCTACGTGCTGGGCGACGGCGAACGCGTCCTCGTCGACCCCGCCGCCCGCACCGACGCGCTCGACGACGCAGCAGCCGGCGTCGACCACCTCGCAGTCACCCACGCGCACCCGGACCACGTCGGCGCCGTCGCCCACTACGCCCGCGAGTCGGCCGCGACCGTCTGGGCCCACGCCGCGTTCGCCGACGGCTTCGAGGACGAGACCGGTGTCGCACCCGACCGGGTCTTCCGCCCCGGCGACGAGCTCGGTCACTCGGGTGTCCGCGTCCTCGACACGCCCGGCCACGCCCCCGACCACGTCGCCTTCCTCGCCGACCGCGAGGCCGCCACCGGCGACCTCGTGTTCGCCGACGGCAGCGTCTTCGTCGGCGCCGTCGACGGCGACATGCGCGCCTACGTGAGTTCGCTGCGGCGGCTCGCTACTCGGGGGCTCGACCGGCTCCACCCGGGTCACGGGCCCGCAGTCGACGCGCCGACAGCGCGTCTCCGCGACCTCTACGCGCACCGCCGCGACCGCGAACGCCGCGTGCTAGCCGCCGTCGCCGACGGCTGCGCCACTGTCGACGCCATCCTCGACCACGCCTACGACAAAGACCTCTCCGGCGTCCGAGACCTCGCCGGCCAGACCGTGCGCGCGCACCTCGACAAGCTGCTCGTCGACGGCCGCGTCGACTGGGACGGCGCACACGCCGCCCCCGCGACCGAGAGCTGAGAATCGACCGCCCGAGACCGGTCAGGATTCGTCGTCCGCGTCGTCGCCGGCGCGCTCCCCGAGCAGGTAGCCCGCGCCGGCGACGCCGGCGAGCGCGCCGCCGACGCCGAACCCCGGACTGGTCGCACCGGTCTCCGACTCCTCGCCGCCCCCGTCGTCGGTCCCGCTGGGCGCGGTCGTCTGTTCTGTCGTCGCGCGCTCCGTCGCCGCCTGAGTCTCCGTCTCCGCCTCGGTGTTCTCGGGCACCGAACCGTCCTCGTCGGCGACGACGACCGTCTGTGTCACCTCGCTCTCTGTCCCCCGGTCGGAGACCGCCGTGAGCGTCACCGACCACTCGCCCACGTCCGGGAACTCGTAGCTGACGGTCTCGCCGACCGCCGTGTCGCCGTTCCCGAAGTCCCAGAGGAAGTACTCGAGGTCGCGGGTCCCACCCTCGGACTCCGAGGCGTCGAGTTCGACGGGCTCGCCCGCCGCCACGGGGTCGGGCGTCGCCTCGAAGTCGAGGACCGTCCGGATGGTCTCCCCGAAGTCGCTCACGTCCTCGCCGGCGACCGTGCGCTCGTGGAACGCCACGATGTCCCCGATGGCCGGTCCCGGGTTGTGGCCGGTGTCCTCGTAGACGCGGAACTGCGCGTCCACGCCCGCTTCCTCGTAGGCGGCCTGCGAGCGCGGGAAGCGCTCCTCTATCATGTGGTCGCCGTAGACGTCCAGCGCCGTCTGTCTGAGGTCGTCGTCCGTCCAGGCGTCGTCGTACGGGATGGTGTCGTTGGTGTCCTCGGCGCCCATGAACAGGAACTGGTTGACGTCGTCGAGCGCGTCGAGGTCGGCCGGCTCGCCGGTGAGTTCCTCGACGTCCGCGATGCCGACGTGGTACGGGAGCGTGTGGCCGTCAGCCTCCGCAAGGGGGAGTATCGGCATCCCGTTCAGTCCGCCCGCCGTCACGGCCAGCACCCGCTCGGGGTGGAGGACGGTGAACCGGTCGACGAAGTTCCCGGAGGCGGAGAAGCCCGCGAGCAGCAGGCCGTCGGCCGTCTGGTAGTCCTGGTCGGCCAGTCGTCCCCGGGCGTCCTCGACCATCCGGAGCACCTGGCGGTCCACGCGCTCCAGCGGCCCGTCCTCGATGGCCATCGTCGTGTCGTCAAGCGAGTGGACGTAGTGCGTCCAGTCAACCGGGTCGCTGCGCGGCCGCGGGAGCACCGGAACGACGTACGCCGTGCCGACCCGGTCAGCGACGGTTCGACCCAGGCCGCCTTCGAGCGTCCGCTCGCCGGCGCGCCGCTGCACGGCAAAGTCGTCGGTCGACTGCCCGGAGTTCGTCGGCTCCAGCACGACCGGCTTCGGGTCCTCGCTCTCCGCGGTGGCCGGCGCGTACAGGTAGTAGGGGTACTCGAATCCCGCGTCCGGGTCCGCCGACACGAGCGTCTTCTCGACACCGTCGCTGCGGTCGGCGGCGCCGTCGACGGTCACCTCCGCGAGCACCCGCGCGATGTTCTCGCCGCTCGACCGGTCGTAGAGGTTCGCCGAAATGGGCTGGGACTGCTCGGGCACCGGCGAGAGCGACACTTCGAAGTCCTCGACGGACTCGCTGGCGTCGAACTGGATGGGGCCGCCCACCTCCATGCGGTCGCCCTCGGTCGTGCGGAGCACGAACCGGGCGTCGACGTCCGTGTGAATCTCGGAGACGACGACCGTTCGGCCGTCGACGGCCTGGTCTTCGAAGGTGATGGACGCCCCGGCGGACTGCCCGCGGATTCGTCGGGGACCAGCGCCCAGCGCGACGCCGGCCGAGAGCGCGGCGCCGGTCGTCTTCAGCAGTGTGCGTCGGTCCGTGGTGGTGTCAGTGTAGTCCATGGCGTATCGAGAGACCGGAGAGAGACAGTGCGGACTCGGCTCTCTCGGCCAGTCCAATCACTGTTTGGGTCGACGCAGTTCGGCGATTCGGGTCCGTCGCGCCCCGGCTGCCGGACCGCAGCGCGTGGCTTTTGCGTGTCCGTCACCTCACCTCTCGCGTGCAGGACCTCGAAGTCGAACTGGAGCGCGCCCGCGACCTCGACGTGGCTGCGCTGGCGGACGCCATCGAGACGATCGGCTTCGAGTGCACGCGCTGCGGGGCGTGCTGCAAGAGCGAGGAGGACGACCCGCACACGGCCACGGTGTTCCCGGACGAAGTGCGGACGGTGCAGGCCGCGGGCGGCGACGACGAGACAGACGACCGCGGCCATCGAAGCGGTGAGACCGCTTCGGGGCCTCGTTCACAGAACTCACGAGACTGGCGCGACGTCGCGCGCCCGATGCCGTACGGCCTCGACGAGGACGGGACGGGCGAGACCTTCGAGTGGGCGCTCCAGACGGACGCCTGTGGGGATTGTGCGTTCTACGAAGAGGACGAGAACGGAACGGGGGCGTGTTCCGTACACGGCAGCCGACCGCTCATCTGCCAGACGTACCCGTTCAGCGTGGCGCTCGGCGGGACGAGCCAGCCGATGGGCGAAGCCGTCGACGAAGCCGGAATGGTCCGCGCCCACGAGTGCGAGGGACTGGGGCGGGACATCTCCCGCGCGGACGCCGAGTCGCTGGCGAGCGCGCTCAAGGAGCGCGCGGTCCGCGAACTGGAGGAGGCCATCGACGTGCGGGACAACTACGAGCCCGCGAACCCGGCCCCCGGCGAGACGGTCGTCCACGACTCCGAGGGCGCGAAGCGACCGGACGGGTCGACGGTCGGCGAGTGAGCGCCGGCGACGACCCGGTTCGACGCCTCCGGTGTGACAACGACTAAGTTCCGAGGGGGCGACGTTCCGGCGGAGGTATTCGACATTGGAGATATCTGACGAACTGCTCTGTCTGTTCAACGCGGAAGTAACGGTCAAAGACGACGAGTACGTGGTCGAGGTGCCGAAGAGCGAAATCGAGACCGGCTCGGTCGACCCCGGTGACATCTACCGGGTGGCGCTCATCGAACGCCACGCCGACAGCGACGGTAGCGACGGCTCGGCGTCCACGTCCTCGTCCTCGTCGTCCGCCTCGACGGGGGCGTCCTCGGAACCCCAGCCCCCCGTCGAGGAGGGCGAGATTCGCTACGTCGAAATCGAGGACATCGGCAAGCAGGGCGACGGCATCGCGCGCGTCGAGCGCGGCTACGTCATCATCGTGCCCGACGCCGAAATCGGCGAGCGCGTCAAGGTCGAAGTGACGGAAGTCAAGTCGAACTTCGCGGTCGGCGAGATCATCGACGAGGACTACTGAGGCGCGCGGTTCGACTCACTCGGTGGTTCGTTCCGCGAGTGGAACGACGGACCCCCAGAAGACGACCACGGGGACGTCGTGGGTCGCCGTGTTTTCTGCCAGTTGGACCGTCGCGGTGACGGTCCGTGGCACTGCTGCGAGTAGCGCCGACACCGAGACACCGGGCCGGTCGACGACGTCGCCGGCTTCGTTCGTTTCGACGCGATACCCCACGGACACGCCGAGTGTCTCGTCGCCGACGTCGCCGATTCCGGCCGAAATCAGGTGACGGTCGTCGAACCGCCGTTCGAGGCGGTCTCGGACTGCGCGGGCCGCTATCGATGCGGCTTCGACGCGCGACCACCGCTCGAAGGAGACGTACTCGTAACTGTCGACCTCGCCGCCCGACTCCGTAGCGGGGTATCGGACGGAGTGATTCGAGGGGACGTAGGTGGCCTCGGCGTCTGTCCGCTGGGGTTCGAGTGCGACCGACGGTGCGTCTCCTCTCCCGCGCCCGCCGTTCGAACCCCGTGGCTCCGGGGTTCGACTGCCGGTAGACGCTGGCAGCCACCGAGCGCCGCGACCACACCCGTAGTGAGTGCGAGCACCGCGCGCCTGGAAGGCATGTTCTCACAGGGACACGTTTCCGTAATGTGTCTTGGGGGGCTTGTGTGCCGGAGCTACGTGAACTTCGCGAGGTTCGCGTCGTCGACGCTCGGCGCGGAGTCGTGCGGGCGGTCGACCAGAATGTCGCCCGCCGTGCTGGACCCGATACCGGGAATCGCGGTGAGTTCGTCCATCGACGCGTCGTTCAGGTCGAGCGGATGGGGGACGCCCGTAACGGAGCGGTAGCCGTGGTCGGTGATGGCGACGTCGATGGTCTGCCCGAGTTCGCGCTCGCCGGGAATCGCGACCAGCAGCGAGTACGTGCCGAGCTGGCGGCCGAACGTCTTGCCGTCCTTGTGGTACTCCAGGGTGACGTCACGCAGGACCGTGCCGGGCGGGACGACGCGCTGGAGCATCGCGTTGTCGATGGTCTCCCGCACGTCGGTCTTGTACTGCTTGAACTGCTGTTTGTGGTCCTCGGCGAGCTGTGTGCCCGTCTGCTCCATGTCGGTGCCCTCGAAGGCCATCACCTGCCGGATGTTGATGCGGCGCAGCATCAGGCCCTCGTCGAGGACCGACTGGAGGAACTGCTTGTTGTGCTCGAAGGTCTCCGCGCGTTCGCCCGCGAGCCCGTGCACGAGGTTGATGCCGGGCAGGAGCTTCGGCAGCCGGTCGGGCGAGCCGTCGCCCCACGACGGCGCGTCCTCGGGGGATTCGCCGGGCCGCCAGCCGCCGACCTCGTTCACGACGCGGACCGCCTCGAGGCACTCCTCGGCGGTCACGAGGAGGTTGTTCTCCTCCTGCACGAGGGGGTCGGCGGACTCCAGCCCGAACGCCGCGGTGTCGCCGGGCGTGTTGTGCTCGGCGATGACCCGGATGGCCTCCTTGGACTGCTCGGGGTAGTCCACGATTGTCACCGGGTTCATGTTGTCGAGGTGCAGCGTCCCGAGGTCCGGCGCGACCTCCCGGATGCCCCCGTAGAGGTCGCGGAGCGCGTCCGGGTTCGGGGCTTCGCCGTCGCCACCGAACGCGAGGATGTCGGCCTGCCGACCGAGCCGGAAGTGCCGGGCGCCGTGGCCGTAGAGCGCTTCGACCTCCCCGACGACGGAGTCCGCCGACCGGAACGCGGGGTCGCCGTACATCGGCTCCGTGCAGAACGAACACCGGTACGCGCAGCCCCGCGAGGTCTCCATCTCGCAGATGAGGTACTCGGGGTAGTTCGGGTGTTGCTCGACGACGAACGCGCCCCGGGCCGCCCACCGGTCGATCTCCTCGTTGTCCCGGTAGCGGTCCTCGAATCCCTCCAGCCCGCTGTTCACGAGGTCGTAGGCGGCGGCTTCGACGTCCGCCATCGCGAGGAAGTCGAAGTCCAAATCCGAGCGCTCCATCTCCTGTGCGCCGGCGTTTTCCTCGCCGACGCCGAACCGGACGGGGCCGCCCATCACGCTCGTGCCGTCCGCGAGCCACGCCAGCTCTCGGACCTCGTCGGGCTCGGCGGGCGTGCCGCCGACGTACTTCCCGGGGACCGTCATCCCGCCGACGTAGACGAACAGGTCGGCGTCCGCCACGTCGTTGAACTTCGACTTGTCGTCGCGGAGTTCGTCGATGGTGTGGTAGGTGACGTTCTCGGGGTCGACGCCCGCGTCCACCAGCGCGCCGGCGGTGTACCGGGGGTACGTCGAGATGTACGGCGGCACCCCGAAGTGCGCGGGCTCGTCGACGTAGCCGTCCACGAGCGTCACGTCCAGGTCCTCGGGGGCAATCATACACCCGCGTTGGGTGCCGACGCGTAAGAACGTGACTACACGTAGATTCGGGCCTCCAGCGACTCCGGCTCGTGGCCCCAGTCGCCGCGGTTTCGGGCCACCGCGACCGCCGCGAGCAGGCTGTCGAGCGCGTCACCCTCGGTGTCGCCGAGGTACGTCTCGCGGAGTGCGTCCGGGACCGCAACGCTCGCCGCCTCGGCGAGCCCGTCGAGGTTCCGTCGCCGACGGGCCCGGTGGTCGTCGTCCGTGCCCTTGTAGCCCTCCCGGTGGAGGCCGAGGACGTCCAGAACGCCCGCGGGGTAGGTCTCGGCGACCACAGGCGCACCGTCTCCGGGGGCGTCGAACGGGACGACGCGGGCCGCGTCCTCGACGGCGGCGAGCACGTCGGCGATGCCGTGGTAGGTCTGGTGCTGGACGAAGAAGTGGTACGGCGAGAACGCGCCGTGCTCGCGGTCGGTCTCGCGCTTCAGGTACGTCCCGTCGGCGTCGTCGGCGGCTCCGTCGACGCAGGTCTCGGCGAACGCGTCGGCGTCCTCGCAGTCGGCGACCGCGGTGACGAGTTCCCGCCACGACTCTGCGCCGAACGCGTCGGCTGCGACGAGCCCGGGGACGGAGAACGGGAAGTCGAAGCCGAACGCGGCGTCCGGGTGGTCTCGGACGAACGAGGCGAGCGCGGCCAGGGTCGGACTGCGCTCGGTCGACGGGGTGCCGTCGTAGTAGTCGGCGAGGAAGTCGTCGGCCCGTCCGCAGTCGCGGACGCGGAGCGCGCCGGCGTCGACGATTCCGTCGGTGACCCAGATGTTCTCGCCGGCCCGGGTCGCGCCGCTGAAGTCCACGCCGTAGACGGCTGCGCTGGTCACACCGGAGGGTCGCGAGCGGCGGCCGTAGGCCTTCCCCTCGCGCGGCGGTGTTGCTGGAGCGCGCAGGCGGCCAGCGTGAGGTACGCGCCGACGGTGGGGACACGGACGTACGTGAACAGCGCCTCCGCGGCAGCAGTGAGCGCGTCGCCGAGAGCCTCGGGGACGACCGGGAGGGCGGCGACGAGCGCGACGTCCGAGAGCGCGAGCGGCGCAATCGTGAGCAGGGACCCGGCGAGGAACAGGCCGCGAGGGGGGCCGTCGAGGGCGTACAGCAGCGGGACGAGCGTGGGGTACGCGAGCACGGCGTAGAACGGCTCCAGTGGGAACGCGACGAGGACGGCGACCAGAACCGCGTGGAGGCCGACGAGGCGGTCGGTGACGGTGTCGGCGACGCGGTTCGCGGCGGCGACCACCGGTGCGAGGACGGCGAGGCTCGCGGCGAGCAGCTGGACGCCCGAGAGCCCGGGGCGGACGGCGGCGAACTGCCGGCGGACGGTGGCGTAGGGCTCCGTCGGGTCGGGGCCGTCGGGGAACGTCGCGACGTTCGTCTCGCCGGTGAGGACGGTGGTCGCGAACGTCTCGTAGGCGTCGAGGCCGAAGACCGGGAGGCCGGCGAGCAGGACGCCGACGCCGACGACGGCGGCCGCGGCGACGGCGCGCCAGGCGCGCTGCCGGAGCAGCCACACGCCGACCAGCGCGGGGAAGACCTTGACGAGCGCGGCGGCCGCGAACAGCGCGCCGCTGGCCCGCTCGCGGTCTGTTTCGAGCGCGAGCGCGCCCGCGCCGACGGCGGCGGCGAGCACTGGGTTGACCTGGCCGTTCACGAGATTCACGACCGACGGCGGGCTGGCGATGACGGCGGCGGCGACGAGCGCGCGGTCGGTCCGGTCGAGGCTGACGCCGGCTCGCGCCGCGAGTCGAATCCCCAGGACGGCGACGGCAGCGAGCGCGAGCACGCCGACGGCTATCTGGTAGGCGTACGCGAGCGTCGTGTCGCCGAGCAGGGCGTTCGGGAGGAACGCGACGGCGACCGGCGGCGGGTAGAGGAAGCCGACGTCGTAGAGCGGCTGGCCCTCGAGGACGGCCGTCCCGGCGGCGTAGTAGACGTCGCTGGCGAGCGCGACCTGGTCGGGGCTGGTCTGCGGGAAGACGACGACGGCGAGGACGCCGGCGAGCGAGGCGACCCCGAGGACGAGTCTCGCTGCGCGCGCTGTGACGAACCGACGGACGCGGCCGGGGAGGGCCCGGAGGCGGCGAGTCGTCGACACGGGAGAGCGAGCTACCGCCGCGCACTTGCCTGTTCCGGTGGCCGGGGTCGTTCTCGCCCCGGCCGGCCCCTTTTTGGCCGCGGCGCCCCAACAGAAGACCATGCCAGCGACGCTGGAGGTCCGCTGCGAGAACGGGGACTGCGAGATGGACATGTTCGAGATGCACTACACGTACGACATGCCCGAAGAGGTCGGTGTCACCGACTTCTCGTGTCCGTACTGCGGGACGACCGACGACCTCGCGGAGATAGAGCTATGAAGGGCAAGGAGTTCGCGGAGGCCGTCGGCGGCGAGATGCTGAAGCGCGCGGGCCGCGCGGCCTCCCGGTTCCAGGAGGAGTCGCCGCTGCCCGTCGACGTGCTGGAGAGCAGCGACGAGTACCTCGTCGTGTTCGACGCGCCGGGTGCGACATCGACCGACATCCAGGTGAGCTACGAGGGCGACGAGGTCCACGTGCGCGTCGACCGGTTCCGGGCGTTCCGCGAGGGGTTCGAGATGGTGTTCCCGGGCCGCGGACTGACCCTCGACGGGCGCGCCCGCCTGCCCGAGGACGCCGTCGTGGACGCCGACGCGGCGCGCGCCGAGCTGAACGACGACGGCACGCTGTACGTCTTCCTGCCGAAGACGGGCGGCGACGGCACTCGCATTGAGGTCACGGACCACCAGGACGAGGACGCGGCGGACGGCGACACCGACTCCGAGTAGGCGGCGCTACTCGACGGCCATCCCCTCGACCACCTCGAAGGACTCGCTGCCGTCGAAGCGCGTCGGGTCGAATGCGGGGACGCCGTCGCCGCCAAGTACCTGTTCCGCAATCGCTTCTGCGGTCGCCGGTGCGCGCATGAAGCCATGGCCCTGCCAGCCGGCGGCGACGTAGAGCCCCTCAGTGAGTTCGCCGAGCAGCGGGTCGCGGTCCGGCGTCGCCGTACAGAGGCCGGCCCACGCGCGCTCGACGGCCGGCTCGTAGCCGGGGAAGCGGTCGCGGAGCCGGTCCTCGGTCGCGTCGACGAACCAGTCGTCGCCGTCGCGGTCGTAGCCGTCGGGGTCGGCCTCGACCGGCTCGGTGCCGTCCCCCGCGAGGAGGCCCTCCGGGTGCGGGCGGGCGTAGTAGCCCGCCGTCGCGTCGTACACCGTCGGGAGCCTCTTGCCGGGCGCGTTCGCCGTCAGCGCCTGCACGCGGTAAGGTTTCAGCGGGACCGAAACGCCCGCGTCGGCGAGTACCCGTTTGGTGTGCGCGCCGGCCGCGACCACCACGTCGTCGTACGCGTCGCCGTTCACCCGCACGGGCTCGGTCTCGACACTCGCCGGCGTCCGCTCGCGAATCTCGACGCCCGCCTCGCTCGTGAGGTCGGCGAGCAGGTGGGCGTACGCGCTCGTGTCGACCACCGCGGCGTCACGCGCGACCGCGGCCTCGACGACGTCCTCGGTCCGGAGCGCGGGGAACTCGGCGGCGAGGTCGCCGGCGTCCACGTGTTCGACGTCGCGGCCGTGGCGCTGCATCGCGTCGACCTGCTCGCGGATGGCGTCGGCTTTCGCGCCGGGTTCGGTGACGAACCAGACGTAGGGAGTCTCCGCGAACGCGAAGTCGCCCCCGCCGGAGAACGCGCGGAAGCGCTCGACGGCGCGGGCGGCCACCCTCGCGTCGACATCCTCGGCGAACGCGTCGTAGCAGATGCCCGCGGCCCGGCCGGTGCTCGCCGCGGCGACCGTCTCGCGCTCGTACACCGTCACGTCCGCGCCCCGGTCGGCGAGGTCGTAGGCGGCGGTGAGGCCGACCGCGCCCGCGCCGACGACGGCGACTCGGCGGTCCGCTTGGTCCTCGGAGTCGTCCATGCACGCCGGTGGGCGCGCGACCCCGATAACTCCCGCGGACGGCCGGCCGCCGTCCGACAGTTTCACTTTCACTCCGGACGGGTGGATTTGAAGCCCGTTCCGCGAGCATCCACGAGCATGCCAGTTCAGACGCGCCGCTCGGAGCGACCGACGACAGCCGACCGTCGCCGCGTCGAGGTGTCGGAGATGACCGCCGCCGGCGTCGCCGCCTACGCGGACACCCACGACGACGCCTACATCGAGCGCCGCGGCGGCCGCACGTGGGTCGTCACGCGCGAGTGAAGGCGTCGAGGCCGCGCGCGGGGTACGCCACGACTCGGCCGACACCGGCCTCGCGCAGCGCTGCGACGCGCTCGCCGACCGTCTCCCGGTCGCCGACCAGCGCGTAGTCCCTGACGGCCTTCGAGAGCACGTCGCGAGCGCGCCCCTCGGCGGTGCCGTCCGTCGCGGCGTCCTCGGGGAGCGCGCGCCGCACGGGCCCCCGGCGGGCCGTGTAGTCGCCGACCGCGTCCAGTATCTCGTCTTCGTCGCCAGTGAGCACGGTGGGCGCGTACACCGCGATTTCGCCGTCGAACCCGGCGGCCCGCAGCCCCCGGACGTCGGTCTCGGTGGACCGCGACAGCAGCTCGAACTGGGTGCCGCCGGTGGCGAGCGCGGCGCGCTCGACGCCCTCCGTGCCGACCCAGGCGTCGCCCGTCGCCTCGGCGGCGGCGCCGAGCCTCGGGGCGATTGCGCGGCTCGCTTCCGCCTCGCTGAGGTAGGCGCCGTGGCCCGCGACGAGCACCCGCCCGAGTTCCTCGGGGAGGGCGGCGGCGAGCGAGTCGTCCCCGAGCGGGTCGAAGCCGTCCGCCCGCACGGGCGTCGTCACTCTGACCTCGCGGCCGTCGCCGGTCAGGGCTGCGAGCCCGTCCAGGTCGGGGAGGTGCTCGCGGCCCTCGTAGTCGACGGTGACCGTGCGGACGCCGTCCGCGAGGTCCGCGATGCGCCGCCAGTCGTGTTCGGCGGGTTTGACTGCGACCGCGTCGATGCCCGCGACCGCGGCGTGGGCGTCGCTACGCATCACGACGAACCACCCCGAGTCGCGAGACTGGTAGTACTAGAACAGTGCCGGAACTCGATCCATCGTCTCTGCGACCATACCCCCGGTACCGCGTGCGTCGGGAAAAGCGTGTCGTCAGTGGCGGAGTTCGCGCGCCGTCACGGCCGGAGTTCGCGAGCGAACCGCCAGGCGTCGTGACCGACCTCGCCCGGGTGCGGGAGCCCGAGCCGGTATCGGACGCGGTCCTGGCGCTTCAGCGGCTCGAACGCCCGCGGTTCGTCGAGTCCCCAGACCTCGACGCGGGGTGCGTGGTGGCCCGCGGCGTCGAGGACGGCGTTGGCGGCCCGGCGACCGGCCTCGTTCGCGGCCTCCATCGTCGCCAGGTCGGTGTCGACGCGAGCGTAGTCGCCCGCGACGGCGAGGTTCGGCGCCTCGGTGTCCGGGTCCGGGCGGTTCCGGAGGCTGTCGACGGTGTTGATGACCAGCGGCGAGTCGTTCCGCAGCCCCTCGTCGGTCTCGACGAGTTCCGGGTCGAGGAAGTGCGCGACCCGGGCGTCGTCCGGGAGCACGTCCTCGCCGAGGTGGGCCTGGACCTGCGCCCACATCTCCTCGACGGCCTCCTCGCGGGTGCACTCCCGGCCGGGCTTGTCGTACAGGATTCCGGGGGTGTCCCAGTCGGAGGCGATGACCGAGAGCACGCCCTCGACCTCGCCGCCGGAGCGCGCTTCGACGTCGTGGTCGGCCCAGAACTGGCGCTGGCTGATGGACGTGATGGCCCACGGCGAGTCGACGTAGACGGCGTGGCCGCCGACGACCTCGACGTCGCGGTCGAGGTAGAACTGGACGCCGTTCATCCACGCCGTCTGGATGCGTTCGACGCCCGCGAGCGACGGCGCGGCCCGCCGGAGGTCGGTCGACAGGAGGCCCGGGAGCACGTCCACCGGGAGCGCGGCGACGTAGTGGTCGGCGGTCACTGTCTCGCCGCCGACCTCGACGCCCGTGACGCGGCGGCCGTCGCTGTGGATCCCCGACACCGGGGTTTCGAGGCGGACGTCGACGCCCTGGGACTCGAGGTACGCGTGCCAGTGGTCGAGCCACACCTCGCTGGTCGGGCCGTCGAGGACGCGCTCCGCGGGCGCGTTCGGGTCGAGTTGGCCGAACAGCAACTGGAGGTAGATGGCACCGACGGTGCGCGCGCTCCCGACCTCGGGGCGGAGCGCGACCAGCGCCTGCGTGGACTGCGCGAGGTGCTTGCGGTACGCCGGCGACATCTCGTCGGCGTCGATGAACTCCCACCACGACTGCTGCTCGAACTCCTGTTCGCGGCGCTCGTCGCAGCTCGTCAGCAGCACGGCCAGCCGGCTGACGAAGTGCGCGAGTTCGCGGCGCGGCACCTCGCCGCCCGCAATCTGGGGCTGGAGGGCGTCCAGCCACTCGCGGGGCGTCGACGGCTTCTCGGTCGACGCCACCGCGCCCTCGCCGTCCGCGGACGCGACGAGCGTCTCGGTGGTCGGGACGAGGTGGTCGGCGACCGACCGCCCGGTTCCGTCCGGGATGCGCTCCATCGTCTCCACGACGTTCCGGTAGTACGCCGGGAAGAAGCGGAAGCCGTGCTCGCCGAGCAGGCCGTCGTCGCCGGCCGTCTCGTCGACCGGCATCGAGCGCGCCTTCCCGCCGACGCGGTCGTTGGCCTCGTAGACGGTGACGTCGAACCCGCGTTCGGCGAGCTCCTGGGCCGCCGTCAGTCCCGCGATGCCGCCCCCGAGCACCGCCACGCGCCGCGAATCTGGCATGTCGGTGTAGTAGGACTGACCGAACTTGAGGGTATCCCCCAGCGGCGCGGCTCGCCGGCTGTCCGCCGACTGAGCCGGCTCACTCCCCGAGGTCGGGGTCCATCTCGACGACCTCGGGGTCGCGGTCCGGCGGCGTCCAGCCGAGGGCGAGTTCGAGGAACTGCACGAGGATGCGGCCGGTCGCCCCCCAGACGGTGTAGCCGTCGACGTGGAAGAAGTGGACGAGCGCCTCGCCGTACGTCGGGTGGATTCGCTTCTCCAGCTCGTAGTTCTCGGGGTCAGTGAGCCCCGAGATAGAGAGGACGACGACCTCGTCGACCTCGCGCTCGTCGGGGTCGTACTCGCGGTCGGGGACGCGCCCGACGAACGGCGTCACCGAGTAGTCGGTGATGGTGGCGATATCGTCGAGCTGGCCGACGAAACGGATCTCCTCCCGGCGGAGACCGATCTCTTCGTCGGCCTCGCGGGCCGCCGTCTCACGGAGGTCGGCGTCGCTGGGCTCGCGGCCGCCGCCGGGAAAGCTCATCTGTCCGGGGTGTTCGCCGAGGTGGTCCGCGCGCTTCGTGAACACGAGCGCCGGCTCCGTGGCGGAGTCACCGGCCTCGAAGCGGCCGTCCTCGTCGCTGGCGCCGTCGACGACGGGAACGAGCACTGCGGCGTCCCGGTCCTGGTCGCGCACGCGGACCGGCCGGTGGGCGGCCACCCCGGAGAGGTCCATGTGCGGTCCGTGGAGGGGAACGGCCTTAATTCACCGGACTCCCGCAGTTCAGTCCTCCGTGAGGGCCGCCCGGACGTCCGCGAGGTCGACCGGCGCCCACGCCTCCGCGTCGTACGTCACGTCGACGAGGTAGCGCGCGCGGTCGCTGCCGGCGTCGGCCCCGTCGGCGTCCGTCGTGAGGCGGTTCCGCACCGCGTCGGCGAGCGCCTCGCGGGGCGGCTCGCGGCGCTCCACGTCGAGGATGTGCGGGAGGTCCTCGGCGCCCGCCGGCGGGTCCGGGAACGCGACCGGGCCGGGCGCGAACACGTCGGTGCCGTCGACGTCGACGCCGACGAGGTAGTAGTCCCGGACCGCCTGGTCGACGTCCGCGTCGAGGTCCTCGTCGCGCCGGAAGGCGAGTTCGTCGAGCGCGTCGTCGAGTTCGTCCCGCGTGAGGCCGCCGAAGAGGTCCGCGACGCCCGCGAGGTGGTCGCCGTCCATGACTCGTCGTGGCCGCCCGCGGGGCTTCAATCTGCCGCGTCCTCGGCGTCCGCGCGAGCCGCGGCCGCAACCGCCTCCGGGTCGAGGGGCGCGTCGTCCCACGCCGGCAGCCGTGCGTCCTCGCCGGGCGGCCGGACGGCGTCGGCGTACGTCCCGGTCTGGTCGCGTTCGCCCGCGGCGTCGTACTCGAAGCCGTTGAACGCGGCGTCGGCGCCGTACGCCCGCACGAACCGGTCGGCGTGCTCGCGGTAGCGCTCGCGGACCTCGTCGTACGCCACGTCGACGCCGGCGTCTTCGACGGCGCGGAACAGCGCCGAACCGACGCCCTCGCTCATCTCCGAGAGCCCCGTCGGACCGGAGACGGCGCGGTGGTCGTGCTCGTAGCGCCCCAGGTCGACCTGGGCGGCGCCGTCGAGGCCGGCGAGCCGGTAGGCCTCGCCGAGCGTGCCGACTTCGAGGCCCCACTCCCGCTGGACTCGCAGCCCGCGGGCCGTCTCGCTCGTGAGCCCGCACTCGCCGGCGAGCGCGTACCGGAACGACCCGAGGAAGTCCAGCACGCCGTGGCGGTGGGTGTCCTGGAGCGCCGCCAGGAGCGGTTCGTAGAACAGCCGGAACAGCCGGCCGTACAGCCGGTCGTTCTCCACGCGAGCGTAGTACCCCTTCGAGAAGTCGAACCCCTCGGCCAGCGGGAAGAGGAGTTTGCGGACGTCCCGGGCCTCGTAGGTCTCGGTGTCCGCGTCGTGCAGGACGACGAAGTCCTGTCGGGCCGCGACGCCGAGCGCCAGCCAGACGTCCCGGCCCTTCCCGCGAGCACCGGTCAGGCCGGCGTCGGCGAGCAGCCCCTCCACTCGGGGGCCGTCACACCACAGCAGCGTCAAATCGAGGTCGAAGTCCGCGAGCCAGTCCCGGAAGTCGGGGACGCGTTCGGCCGGCGCGCGCAGCGGCACGACCACCTCGGCGGGGTCGACGCGCTCCAGCTCCGAGAACACGCGCTCGGTCGCGAGCCCCGCGTACTCGCGGTCGGTCATCGGGACGACGACGGCGGCGCGGCCCGCGGGGGCGGGCGGGTCGGCGTCGCCGTAGTCGTGGAGCGTCGCTACGCGCTCCTGCGTGTAGTCCATGTGCGTACTCGTGGACCGGCTCCGGAATTAGCTTGCGCCCTGCGGCAAGCGCCCCGCGCGCTGGAGGCCCACGAGGCCGACGACGAGCACGCCGAGGCCGGCGGCGGCCGTGCGGAAGATGGTGTCGTAGGCGAGCCCGGTGCCGAGCAGAGTGCCGACGGCGACGCTCCCGAACGCCTGGACGATCATCATCGTCGCGGAGTAGCCGGCGTACGCCGACCCGCGGTCGCTGTCGGGGAGGCTGTCCAGGAGGAAGGTGTCGATGGCGGGGAAGAGGCTGTGGACGGCGTACCCCAGGAACAGCGAGACGACGGCGACGCCGAGCGTGCCCTCGACGACCGTCATCGCGAGCAGCGTGACGACGAACGACCCGAGGACGGCGAGCATCAGAGGGACGTGCCGGAAGCGGTCGGCGAGCCGGCCCGTGTACCAGAACGCCGGGACGCCAGCCGCGAACACGACCGTCAGCAGGACGTTCGCCGTGCTCTCCGGGACGCCTTTCGTCTCGACGAGGTACTTCGGGTAGAAGTTGAAGAAGCCGTTCCAGACGAGGCCGGTGAGGCCGACGATGACGACGCCGAGCGCGACGATTCGGTACTGTCGGCGGATGCCGCCGAGGAGGTCGCGGTCGGTCCCGCCGGCGTCCGGGAGGTCCGCGCGCTTCGCCGTGACGTAGAGGACGACCGTGACGACGGCGGCGGCCGCCGACAGGAGGTAGAACGGCGCCCGCCACGTGTAGTAGACGAGCAGCAGTCGGCCGACCAGGACGGGCGCGAGCGCGGCGGCGAGCTGGGAGGCCGTCCCGTGGATGCCGATGACGCGGCCGACGCGGTCGGGGAACAGTTCGCTCACGAGGGGGTTGGCGGCGACGAAGTAGACGCCGGAGGCGAGCCCGACGAGCAGCGCGCCGACCATCACCAACTCGATGGTGGGCGCGAACGTCATCAGCGCGGACGCAACCGTGAGGAGGACGCCGGTCCCGAGCACGATGCGGTGCCGCGGGAACCGCGTGAGGAGGTAGCCGGTCGGGAGCCGCGGCAGCGCGCTGCCGAGCCAGGCGAGCGTCGCCACCAGGCCGACGGCCGCGTCGCTCGCCACGAAGAACTCCTGGAGGGGTGCCACCAGGGGCGCGAACACGACCCGGCCGAAGTTCACGAGGAAGACGAGCCCGCACAGCGTCCCGAACAGTGGAAGCCGGCGGCCGTCGCCGTCGCTGGTCGGAGCCACACCTCGGCTTCGCGGGGGGACGGCACAATCCTTCCGGTTCGGGACGCCGCGCGAACCCGTGTTACAGGGCGTCTACCAAAGTCACGGGAGCGAGTGGCAGGCCGGTATGAGTTCCGTCCAGCAGGCGCTGCGGTCCGGTGCAGTACGCAAGGACACCTACGAGCGACTGGTCTGTGCGGACTGCGACACCCGGCTCGTCACCCAGGACCGCGGCGGCGTCGGGTGGCGTCGGGCGTGCCCGGACTGCGGCCGCGAGTGGAAGCAACTCCGGTAGCTACTCGAAGACGGCGTCGAACGACTGCGCGCCCAGCGGCTCGAACTCGCCGGCCCGCGCGTTCTCGCGGACGTGCGCCGGGCTGGTGGTGCCCGCCAGCGAGCAGGTCACGCCGGGTGCGCTCCGCGCGAAGTTCAGGCCGCGCTGGGCGGGCGTCTCCCCGGAGAGCTTCTCGTCGACCGCGTCCGGGACACCCGACAGCACCTCGCCCTGCGCGAGGCTCGCCGACGTGAAGACGTTCAGGCCGGCCTCGTGGGCGTACCAGAGCACGCTCTGGGCGCCCTCCGGGCCCTCCTGGTTCTCGACTGTGAACGCGTCGGCCATGTAGACGCTGAACGGCACCTGGACGGCGCGCAGGTGGGTGGCGGTGTTCCCGACCGTCTTCGCCGCGGCCCGCGCCCGCGAGATGACCTCGCCGAGGTCGAGGAAGCGCTCGTGGTCCCGGGGTACGCGGAAGGCGTCCCAGGTCGCGACGCCGTAGTGGACGAGGTCGCCGGCCGCCACGCGCTGCTCCAGGCGCTCGAACGTCGCCTCCAGCTGGTCGTACACCTCGTCGGCGGGCCGCTCGTCCAGTTGGGTCTCGGGGTTGTGGACGTAGTAGAGGTCGATGGTGTCCAGGCCGAGGTTCTCCAGCGACCGGTCGACCATCGCGTCCACGAACCCGGGCGCGACGCAGTGGCTGCCGTGCGCGAGGTCCGCCGAATCCACGAGGCCCGCGTCCACGAACTCCCGCTGGACGTACTCGCCGGGGTCGGCGGGCGCCTCGCGGTCGAACGGCACGAAGCCGCCCTTCGTCGAGACGAAGGCGGCGTCCCGGTCGATGTCGCTGTCCCTGACGGCGCTCCCGACGGCGCGCTCGCTGCGCTGGTGGCGGTAGTTCACGGCGGTGTCGACGACGTTCACGCCCGATTCGAGGCCCGCTGTGACGGTCTCGTAGATGGCGTCGTCGACCGCGTCAGTCGGGTCGCCGAGGTAGGTGCCGAGGCCGACGCTGGAGACGGCGCGGTCCCCCACGCGCCGGAAGTACGTGCGCGCCCGCCCCTCGCCGAATCGCTCCTTGTACTCGAAGGTCCCGTCGGCCGTGGCCATACCCGGGCTTCGGCCGGCCGCTACTTGTACTCGCCGCGTTGGAACGCGTCGACTGCGGCCCGGTACCCCTCCCTGAACGTGGGATAGGCGAACTCGTAGCCGAGGTCGCGGAGCCTGTCGTTCGAGCAGCGTTTGCTCGTGCGGACGCGGCGCTCGGCGGGCGTCGAGAGGTCGCCGGCCGCGATGCGCTCCTCGACGGTCTGCTTCTCGGGGTGGTCGACGCCGCACTCGTCGGCGAGCCAGTCGGCGAACGCCCACTTGTCGACCGGCTCGTCGTCGACCGCCAGCAACACGTCCTCGCCGTCGGCCGCCTCGTCGGTGAGCGCGAACCGCGCGACGCCGGCCGCGTCGTCCCGGTGGACCATGTTCAGGTAGCCCTCCGTGACGGGGCCGTCGAGGTAGCGCGTCAGCCGGTAGCGGTCGGGGCCGTACAGGCCCGCGAACCGGACCACCGTCGGCGCCATCCCGAACTCGGGGGCCTCCTCGCGTGTGACCCGCTCGGCCTCGACGAGCACCTCGGTCTTCTCCGTCGTCGGGTCCAGCGGCGTCAACTCGTCGACCCAGCCACCGTCGTGGTCGCCGTAGACGCCCGTACTCGACGTGTAGACGAACTGCTCCGGCGCGTCCTCGCGGCCCCCGAACTGCTCGACGGCCGTCCGGAGGCCGTCGACGTACACCTCGCGAGCGGCGTCGGCGCCCCGGCCGCCAGAGGACGCCGCGAACACGACGGCGTCCGCGTCCGGCACCGCTTCGAGCGAACCGGCGTCGGTCACGTCGGCTTCGACGGCGTCGGCGCCCGTCTCCCGCACCGCCGCGAGGCCGCTCTCGGACCGCCGCACCCCGACGGCGCTGTGGCCCGCCGACTCCAGCTGTCGGGCGAGTTCGAGGCCGACGTAGCCACAGCCCAGAATGGCGACGCGCATCGTCAGTAGGGGTTCTCCGCGGCGATGTACCGGTGGAAGCGCGCGTACTCCGCGAGCGTCATCGGCTGGCGGCCCTCCAGTTTCTGCTGGAGTTCCTTCGCGTCGTAGTCGTCGTCCAGCCCGCTGGCCAGCGCCTCCACGTCCATCACGGCCGAGCTCATCTGGAGCATCAGGTGGTCCCGAACCTCGAGCAGGAGGTCCTCGGCCGCCGGATAGTCGTCGCTCGTGCCGAGGACACCGGCCGCCTCCTCGACGGTCAACTCCGGTGACTCTCCCGCCGCGAGCGCGTCCAGAACCTCGCTGTCGACGCCGGATTCGGCCGCGACCGCGTCGATGCTGCCGGCCTCGACGACGGCCGCGAGCGTCGCCTCGTAGTCCGCGCGAACCGCCTCGTCCGTCGTCTCCTCGGGGTCCGCGATGGCTTCGGTGAACACGCTCGCACCTACGCGCTCGGGGGTCAAGGGGGCTGCGTTTGCCAGCCGGGCGACCGCTCGTCCTGTCCGCCGGACGTGTCGCCGACGCCCCGGGGACCGGGCGGCACCACCACACCGACGGTCGCCTCGACCGCGAACGACACGCGCTCGTTCGCCCCCACGGGGTCGGGTCGACCGTCGCCGTTCACGTCGAACGCGACGGGCTCGTCCCGCCGGACGTACACCACGCCTTCCGGAGCGACCGGCGTCCCGCCCTCGGCCCGGACGGTGAATGTCGCCCACGACCCCCGGAGTTCGACCGTCCACGCGTTCGCCGTCGCGTACCACGACCCCGGCACGGGCGCGAGCGGCAGTCCGGCCGGGAGCGCGCCCATGTCCGGAACGCCGGCACGTCGCGCCGCCTCCGCCGCGAGCGCGCTGCTCGTCGCGTCCACGGCCTCGACTGCCGCGGCCTCCACGACCGCGTGCGCGGCTCGGGTGGTCTCCCGGACCAGCCCGGACTCGACTTCGACGCGCCCCTTCGAGGCTACCGTCGCCGCGTTCGCGCGCAGCCTCGCGTCGAGGCGGTCGCGAGCCCGCGGCCCCACGCCAGCAGCCTCGGCTGCCTCCGCAGCGACCGCTTCGGCCGCCGACCCGTTCGCGATTGCGGTCGCCGTCCCCGCGAGTGTCGGCCAGCGCGCGAGCGCCGCCTCGACCGCCTGTCTGCGCTCCGCCGAGCCGAGGGTGACGGACGAGGACGCCAGCACGCCGCCGTAGGCCACGCGGGCGTCGTCGACGCCCCCGGCGACCGCGTTCCGGAGTTGGTCGCGATGTTCGGCGAGCGTGTCGTTCCCGCCGGCGTCGAGCGCGCTGTCGGCCGCCCGGAGCGCCTGACCGGCTCGACCGAGGCCGACGCTGTCTGGCGGGTCCGGGAGCGCGGCCGACACGACGGCCTCGGCGACGGCGCCGTGGGGCGCGGTGAACCAGTTGCGGTTCCGCGCCGCGAGGGGGTGATAGGGGTTGTCTACGGCGGCCGGCTCCGGCGTCACCTCGCCGAGCGTGAGGTACGGCGGCGTCCCCTCGACCGCAGCCACTGGTCCCGCCTCGGAAGCGTCGGCACGGCCCTCCGGCGGACGCTGGACGCCGCGATTGCCCAGTTCCTCGCCGACCGCAGCGACGCCGCCGCCGACCGCCTGTTCGCGGAGTCTGCCGACGACGAGCCCGAGGTACGCTTCCTCCGCGGCGGCAACGGCCCGCGTCGTCGCCGTGTCGTACTCGTCGTCGACCTCGCGGAGCGCCCACACGCGGTCGACGAGGTCCGCAGTCGCCCCGTCGCCCGACGCGAGGTCGCGCGTCGACAGTTCGACTGTGGCGTTCCGGGCCTCGTCCCGGAGGTCAGCGACCGCGTCGGCCGCGCGCTCCCGGACCGACGCCGGAACTGCCGGTCGGACGACCGCTCGCTTCTCGACGACCTCGCCGGCGACGGCGCGGCGCGCGATTTCGTCGGCGCCACCGTCCCCGCGGAGCAGCCGCTGGACGGCGGCGGCCGCGTACCGCTCGCGAAGTGTCGGCGCGACACTGCTGACGTGGGCGTCGAGGACCGCGTCCCGCTCGGTGGACGGCCGGTCGCGGACCGGCGGGTCGACCTCGTAGCCGACCCCGATGGTCACCCGGTGCGTGGTGCGAGTGGTCTCGGTGACGGTCCGAGTGGTCGTCCCGTTCCGGTACCGTCGCGACGTCGTCTCTGTGGTGACGACCCGTCTCCCGGTCCGCTCGGCCCGACGCCCAGCGACGTCGACGCTCCCGGCCGACGCCGCTGAGACGCGCCGCTCGGTCGTCGTGTCGGTACGAATCAGCCGCCAGTCGTCGGGGACCGAGCCGCGGCTGGTGGTGGTTCGGCCGACGCGCTCGACGGCGACCGAGCGGTCGGCGACCCCGACGAGCGCGGCCGCAAGGGCGTCCCCGAGTGTGCGCTCGGCCGACCCGTCCACGAACCCGACGAACGCGCGGTCGGCGGTGGCGTTCACCGAGACGGGGACGGCCCGGTCCGCCCGGGCTGCCGCCGCCTCCGCCGCTGCGAAGCCGACGTCGGCAGGCGTGCCGCTCCGTCCGCGCTCTTCGAGGACCGCCGCCGCCCGCGACTTCGCGGTGCGCTCGCCCGCCGCGAGCACGTCGCGGAGCCCCGTCTGGGCGAACGCGCGGACGTAGGCGTCGCTGCCGGCGTCGTCGAGTCGGCCGAACGCCGCGCGCTGCTGGTCGAGGAGCGCGCGGTTCGCGGCGAGCGCGACGTGCCGGTTCGCGAGCACGTTCCCGACCGGCGCGCCGACGTACTGGAGGGGGCCCCGGAGCCACACCACCCGGTGCAGGAGGTCGGTGAGCCGGCGGTCGAGCCCCGGGCCGTCGAGCGCGCCGCGGTCGAGCAGGCGCTCGAATCGCTGCACGCGGTCGCGGAGCGTCAGCGTCGGGCTGTGGATTCGAACCGTCGCGGTTCGCTCGCGGCGGTCCAGCGTGCGGCCGCCGCGCTCGACGGTCGTCTCGACGCCGGCGACGCGCACCTCGACCACCGAGTCGTTCACGCGCTCGACGGTCGTCCGGTCGATGGCCGCCGCGGCGTCCGCCGTCGACTGGACCCGCGGGAGCGACGGCGACGCGGTCGCGCTGCCGGCGGACGCGTCGACGGTCCGGAGCGCGCGCTCGAACCGAGCGTACACCCGGAGCGTCAGGGCGTCCCGGAACGCCGTCTCCGGGTCCACGGCGTCGCCGTAGCGACTGTCCGCGGGCGACACCAGCGGGTTCCCGGCGGCGTTCCGGAGTGCCGTTCTGGCCGCGCCCGCGAGCGCGGCGTCGACGCTCGTCTCCGCGCGGTCGAGGGCGCGGTCGCCGCGGGTGCGGTCGGGCGCCGGGTCGTGGCCCGCGAGGACGGCGGCGGCGCTCGCGCTCGCGACGAGCAACACGACGCCGACGAGCGCGAGCGGGACGCGAGCCCGGTCGTCCTCCGCGAGTCTCACAGCGACCACGTCCGGACGGTGATTGTGACGGGCGTCTCGTTCGCTGGCACCTCGTGCGTCGTCGCGGCGACCGAGGCGTCGGGCGGCGGTCGGGACCCGACCCGCAGCGTCCCCCCACCGGCTGTCGCGACCAGTTCGACCCGGCCGCCCTCCTCGGCGACGACCTCGCCAGTCGTGTCGGCGACAGCCGCCACGAACTCGGGGGTCTCGTCTCGGTCGGCGGCGACGGCGGCGTGCGCGAGCAGCGTCGACACCCGCCCCGAGGCGGCCCGTTCGTCGGCCGGTTCGTAGTCGACCGTGACCGTGCTCGCGAGCACGGTCCGGGCGGCCGCGTCGGGGTCGGGCGGGTCGGGTTCGTCGGCGGGTATCGTGACGAGCGCGACAGCGGCCGCGCTCACGAGCAGTATCGCCAGCGAGACGTCGACGACGGTGCTGACGGCGCGGGTCACTGCCAGACCTCGACGGCCAATCGGCCGGGGGCCACCTCGCCGGGCGCGACTCGCACCGGCACGCGCCGGGATGCAGACGCGGCCTCCGGCGGCGGAGAATCCGCTCCCGCAGTCCACGAGCGACTGCCGGACGTGAGACGGACGCGCGTTTCGTAGCCGGCCGGTGCGACGGCACCCGAGAGCGCCGACGGCGACGCGACCACGCTCCCGGCGGGCGTGGCGGCGTCGACGGCATCGTCGAGAACCTGGGCGGCAGGTGCGGATGCGGCCCGGCCCGGTAGCACGCCGGCGCTGACGCTGCCGTACGCGGCGAGCGCCAGGCAGAGCGCGAGCACCGCGACGACGGCCGCCACGGGCTCGACCTGCGCCCTACGCGCCGACCAGCGTGACATCCACACCCCTCCAGGTGACGCGGCGGACGGTCAGGCGCGCCGGGTCGTCGCGCCAGCGGTGCTCGCGGGCGGTCGCGTCGTCGGCGGCACTCCGGAGCGCCGCTGGGTCCGCGAAGCGGTCGTCGGGCGGCGTCCCGTGGAGGACGGCCCAGAGCTCGGTGTCCTCTCGGACCGGCACGACCGGGCCGTACGCGAACTGCGCGTGTGCGGTGCCGGCGTCGCTCCGCACAGCAATTTCGTGCGGCGTGAGTCGGAGCGCGTCGGCGTCGACCTCGCGAGACGCTCCACCGGCGGTGTCCGCGGCCGCGACGGCGTCGACGGTGCCGGCGAGCGGGGCCGCCCTGGGTGCCGGTGTGGGACTCGCAGCGAACGCGACGCCGGCGAGGACGGAACTCACGAGTGACAGCGCGACCAGCACCGGCGGCGTGTCGGCGGGGGTTTCGAACACGCCGCGAGGTGGTCCCGGCCTCCGGTTTAAACTTAGAGGAGGGTGCTGGCAGCGACAGCCGTCACGGGGTAGACGACGGCGGCGCAGGCGACGGCGACGCCGGCGTGGTAGCCGACGAGCGCGCGGTCGAGGCCGCGCTCCAGGGCGACCGCGAGCGTCGGCAGGAGCACCGCCAGCCAGAGGACGTAGCCGCCGACGGCGAGCGCGAGCGAGGACTGCGGGAGCGCGCTGGCGCCGTTCAGTCCCCGGACGCGGCCGGCGAGCGCGACCGTCACGCCGGCGACCAGCGGCGCGTACGCGAGCGCCGTATGGCGGAGCGTGCGCGTCGTCGCGGCGAACTCCCGGCGGACCTCGCGGTCGAGGGCAGCGAGGTCGTCGAAGAGCCCGGCGACGTCGACGAGCACGCGGCCGCCGGCTGCGCCGCTCTCGGCGGCCCGGACGGCGAGCGCGACGGCCGCCCGAGCGCGCTCGCTGGGCGTTCGCGCGAGCGGCCCGTGGTCGCCGAGGAAGGCCGCTTCGACGCCGACGCGGAGCTGTCGCATCCGGCGCGCCGCGTCGGCGAACGCCTCGCCAGTGGGGGCGTCGAGTGTGTCGCCGACGTCCGCGACGGCGGCTTCGACGGCCTGGCGCTCGCGGAGCCGGTGGCCGAGCAGGGAGAGCGCGTCGGCGAACCCGGCTTCGAGGTCGCGGGCGCGCTCCCGGAGCTCGCAGGCCGGCCGGAACCACGCGGCGAGCGCGAACCCCGTCGGCCAGCCGACGAACAGCAGCGGCGTCGCCCAGCCGGGGAGCAGCCGGCTGGCGACGGCGGCGGCCGCGAGCCCGCCGGCTGCGGCGGTTGCGGTCGCTCGGGTGCGACCGGCGAGCTCGGGGTGGTCGTCGGGCACTGGCGCCGGCGGGAAGGCGACCGGGCGGCGCGCGAGCAGCCAGGCGGCCGCGCCGAGCACGCCCAGCGGGAGCACGAGGTCGTAGCCGAGGACGAACGCGCCGACGGTCAACGGGACGCCGGCGCTCGCGGCCGCCGGGACGACGCCGACGAGCGCGAGCGGCAACACGACGCCGAACGCGTAGACGGCCGTCGTGGGCCCGCGGACGGCGTCGGCGTACTCGCTGGTGCGCTCGCGGGTGCCGTCGACGACGGCGGCGAGCGCGCGGTCGAGCAGTCGCTCCCGGTCGCCGTCCGGCGCGTCGACGCCGGCTGCGGCGAGCGCCGCCGCTCGCTGCAGCGACGGCAGGGAATCGCTCCAGGTGTCGGCGAACGCCGCGAACCCCGCCGTCGGTTCGCCGCGGGCCGCCCGGACGTGGGCGGCGAGGCTGTCCGCGAGTCGGCCGCGGCCGGCGTCGGCGGCGAACGCGCTCGCGGACTCGACTGCCGGCGACACGCGGAGGCCGAGGACGACGAGCGCGACGAGGTCCGGGGCGGCGCCGAGGCTCCGCGAGCGCCGGGCGACCTCGCGCAGTCGGGGCGCGTAGTGGACTGCGAGCGCTCCGGTGGAGCCCACCACGCCGAGTCCGGCGGCGGCGTACGGAGCGACCGGCGAGGCGGCGGCCGCGAGGAGGAGCGCGGTGAGGGCTGTTCCGACGGCCAGCCAGTCACTGGGGTCGCTGCTGTCTGTCATCGAAACTCGCTCGCTCGCGCCTCGATTGCCGCCCGAACGTCGCTGTACGTCTCGCCGGGGCGAGCGAGCGCGTCAACGGCGTGGCTGTTCCCTCGGGCGATTCTACCGGTGGGATTCGCGCCGTCGCCCTCATCGACGAACAGGGCGGCGTCGCCGTCGTCGGTGACCTCCTCGATTCGGACGACGCGCCGCCCGGCCTCGGTCTCGGCGCAGGTGACGACGAGGTCCGTGGCGGCGAACGACGACCGGTCGACGCCGAGGTCGGCGACCACGCGCTCCCGGACCCCGGCGGCGCCCTCGCCGTGGATGGTGCCGAGGACGGTCGCGTCGCTGGCGCCGACGCGCATCGCCTCGTAGAGCACGCCGGCCTCCTCGCCGCGGACCTCGCCGACCGCGACCGCGCCGTCCCCGAGTCGGAGCGCCGTGCGGAGCGCGTCGGGCATCGAGACCGCCGCGCCCGCCGTGTCGTCGCCGGCGTAGAGCGCCTGGACGTCGCGGTCGTCGGCGCGGAGCGCGCGCACCGGGAGTTCGGGCGTGTCCTCGATGGTGACGAGCCGGGTGTCCCGGGCGAGCGTCCAGAGGGTCGCCCCCAGCAGCGTGGTCTTCCCCGCGCCCCTCGCGCCGGCGAACAGCACGGCGGCGCCCCGGGAGACCGCGTCTGCGAGGAACCCGGCGGCGTCGGCGTCGAGCGTGTCGTTGGCCACGAGGTCGGGGAGCCGGAACGGGTCGGCGTCGTGGGCGCGGAACGCGAACCCGGTCCCGTCGCTCACCGGGTCGGTGACGCCGGCGACGCGCACCCGGCCGGCTCGTCCGAGGTCGTCGACAGTCGCGTCCAGTGTGGGGCTGGCTCTGGAGAACGGCCGGCCGGTCTCAGCGCGCAGCCGGGACGCGAGCCGCGCAGCGCCCCGGTCGGTGAACCGGACGTTCGTCCGGACTGACTCGCCGTCGACGGTCGCGCGGAGCGCGCCCTCGTCGACGGGCGCCGATGCGAACACGTCGCTCACCCCGGGGTCGGCGAACAGGTCTTCGAGGACGCCGAACCCCCTCGTGTGCTTCCGGAGCGCGTCCGCCAGCCCCTCCCGGTGCTCGCCAGCGGCCTGCCTGACGGCCCGCCCCGGTGCGTCCTCGCCGTCCCGGACGGAGCCGTCTGCGAGTCGCGCCCGGGCGGCGGCGAGGAGTCGCCAGTCGTCCCGGTCGAGGTCGTACTCCGGCGGGAGCACGTGGTAGACCGGGACGTTTCCGGGGACTTCGTACACGTGGACGGCGGCCCCGGTTTCGAGGTCGCGGGTCTCGCGCAGTCGGCTGTGCCGGGGCGGAGTGGGGTCGACGCGGGCGTCGGCGAGCGACGGCCCGAGGTGCGCGAGCAGTGCGTCGTATCCCGGGACGTCGGCGGCGACGACCCCGAATCCGGTCTCGGCGGCGACCTCGGCGACGGGGCCGGCCCGACCAGTTGCCTCCCTGGCGGCGGCAAGCGGGTCGCGGCGCGCGCGACCGGCGAGGCGGTCGTCCCGGTCGGTGACCCTCGCAGCGAAGCGGCCCGCGGCAGTGAACAGCGCGGCCGCTCGCTCGCCGAACGCGCGCTCGAACCCCCCCGCGTCGACGACGATTCGGTCCGGCGCGTGGCGGCGTGCCGCGGTCGCAGCGGTCTCGCGGCACGCCGGCTGGTCGGTGAGCGCGCCGCCGCCGCCGGGGCACGCCGTCGCGTCGAGGCGAAGCGCCCCCGCGTCGACACTGGGCTCACAGCCGCAGTCCGGGTCGCGCGTCGGTCGGACGCGGTCCAGTAGTGCACGCATGGGCCGCTCTGCCCCCGTCTCCCCGGATAAACCCTCGGAGCGCGAGGACGACTGGACCCTCGGCCGTCTCGACGTAGACGAGCGTGGTGTCGCCGCGCAGCGCCGCTCGCTCCCCGCAGACGCGGACTTCGACGGGGACGCGTTCGACGCTCGCTCCGCCGTTCTCGGCCCGGGCGACCAGCCGCGGCGGTCCGCGCTCGGTCGCGAGCGTCGCGGCTTCCGGGAGCGAGACGTGGACGGTCCGTCTCGGCGCGGTCTCGACGCGTTCGCCGGGGTCGCTGCGGCGAGCGAGCGTGCGGACGGCGTCCGCGGTGTCCTCGACAGTCGCCTCGACGCTGGCAGCGGCTCGGCGCTCGCGGGCGTGGTCGACGGCGGGCGCCGCCACGGCGACGAGCGCGAGCGCGGCCAGCACCGCAGCGGCGGCGCGGACCGTCACAGCGACGACCGCAACCGGTCCAGCAGCGACTCGGGGGTCTCGTCGGACTCGGCCGGACGGGCGACCGAGTCCGGCGCGGCCGTCTCGTCAGCCGTCGATTGACGCCGTTCGGGTGACGCCCGCTCGGGCTCGGGTGTCTGGGCGCGAGCCTCGTCGTCCAGCCGTTCGACGGCCACGCGGGCGGCGTCGGCGCGGCGCTCCACGCGCTCGTTCACGTGCTCGATTTCGCCGACGTAGCCGTGGAGGGACTGCACGGTCGCCTCCAGCGCGTCCACGCGTTCTGTGAGAGTGTCGAGGTCGTCGGTCAGACCGTCGAGTTGGCGCTGGCGTTCGGCGGCGTCGGAGAGGTCCGCGACGGGGTCGCCGTCGGTCAGCGCGCGCTCGACTGCGGCCACTCGGGCCTCGAGTGAGTCGTCGGTCACGGCAGCCGGTGGCCTCGGCCTCTCACTTCAACTTCGTGACGGCACAACGTTGATACGGGCTCCGTGTCACTCGTCGTGTATGAAAGCCGCCCTCATCGGCGTGGGTCAAGCCGGTGGCAAGGTCACCGAAGCTCTCCTCGCAGAGGACCGCCGTGCCGGCTACGACGCCGTCCGCGGGACGCTCGCGGTCAACACCGCACGAACCGACCTCGACGGCCTCGACATCGACACGATGCTCGTCGGACAGGAACGGGTGAAAGGCCACGGGGTCGGCGCGGACAACGAACTCGGCGCCGAGGTCATGAACGCCGACGTGCGCGAGGTCATGGGCGCCCTCGACGGCGTCGTCGACCCCCACACCGAAGCCATCTTCGTCGTCGCCGGGCTCGGCGGCGGCACCGGCTCCGGCGGCGCGCCCGTCCTCGTGAAGGAACTCCAGCGCGTCTACGAGATACCCGTGTACGCCCTCGGTATCCTCCCCGGCCGCGACGAGGGCGGCATCTACCAGGCGAACGCCGGCCGCTCCCTGAAGACGCTCGTCCGGGAGGCCGACTCCACGCTGCTCGTCGACAACGACGCCTGGCGGTCCACGGGCGAGAGCGTCACCGAGGCCTTCGACGCCATCAACGAACGCATCGCGAAGCGTGTCGGCATCCTGCTCGCCGCCGGTGAGAACATCGAGGGCGTCGGCGAGAGCGTCGTCGACTCCAGCGAGGTCATCAACACCCTGCAGTCCGGGGACATGTCCGCCATCGGGTTCGCCTCGGCCGAGGCGGCCGAGGACGCCGGCGAGAACATCAACGTCGTCACCTCCACCACCCGGAAAGCCCTCCTCTCGGGGATGAGCGTCCCCGAGACCACGGAGGCCGGCGCTGCGCTCGTCGTCGCCGCCGGCGAGAACGGCCGCATCCCCCGGAAGGGCGTCGAGAAAGCCCGGTCGTGGGTCGAAGAGGAGACCCGGAGCATGCAGGTCCGCGGCGGCGACTTCCCCCTCACGTCGGACAACATCGCCGTCCTCGTCTTGCTGGCCGGTATCTCGCGCAGCCAGCGCCTCCAGGACTTCATGGACCGCGCGAAGGAAGCCAGCAAAGAGGTCGAGGCCGAACAGGAGACCCAGAGCTTCCAGGCCGACGAACTGGACGACCTCATCTAACGGACCCTGTTACTGCAGCGAGTCTCCTCGGTCGCGTCGCTCCCTGCGGGAATCCGCCTCGGAAAAAGCTGCGCTAAACACTCCCCGCTCACTCACTGCGTTCGTTCGCGGCGAACAGCGCGCTCACAGGGTTCGCGTGCTGACGCGAGAAACCGCAGTGCTCAGTCGTCGGCGGTGACGAGGCTGTCGCCGTCGAACTCGCGGTCATCGTACTGGACGTCCATGAGGTCCAGCAGCGTTGGCGCGATGTCGTAGAGGTTCGTCGTCGACGGGACTTCGACGTCGGCGTCGTCGACGACGAGCGTGGCGTTCTCGAAGGAGTGCATGCCGTTCCGGGGGCCGTGACGGAACACGTCGCCGGGCTCCGAGAAGCCGGCTTTCAGGTCGAAGCCGTGGTTCGGGATGGCGACGAGGTCCGGCGCGATCTCGTCGTGGTCGCCGTCGAACACCTCGTCGCCGTCGACGACGCGGTCGACGACCTGGCGGCCGTCCGGGCTCTCGAGGGCGAGGAGCTTCTCGCGGAGTTCGTCGAGCACCGCGTCGGCTTCGTCGCCGCCGACGCTCCCGCGGGGCTCGCGGCCCTCGCGGTTCAGGTAGAACCGGCCGGGGATGAACGAGTACGCCTGCGTGTCGTCGCTGATGTCCGCGAGGTTCTCGGGGTCGTCGGAGTCGAACGAGAGGTAGCCCTCGTCGGCGAGCCAGGAGTTCAGGTGGACCTCGTAGTCCTCGCTCGTGAAGCCGTGGTCGGAGGCGACGACGAGCGTCACGTCGTCCGCGAGCGCGTCACGCAGCTCGCCGATGTAGCGGTCGACCTTCTCGTAGAATTCCAGGAACTCCTCGCGGTACTCGCCGTCCTCCTCGTAGTCCTTGAACAGGAAGTGGTTGACGCGGTCCGTCGACATGAACACGCCGAAGAACAGGTCCCAGTCGTCGGCCTCGACGTAGTTCAGGAAGGCCTCCTGACGGGCGTCGATGGTCTCGTGGGCGTTCTCCACGAAGTCGGACTTGTCGTCTTTGTGCCCGAGTTTCGCGTTCGTGTCGATGCGGTAGTCGATGGACTCCAGGAAGTTCCCGACGTCGGTCGGATGCGAGGCCTTCTCGATTTCCGGTGAGAGGAACCCGGAGACCATCCGCTGGACGTTCCGCTGGGGCGGGAACGTCACCGGGACGTTCAGCACGGTGGCGTCCCGGCCGGCGTCGGTGACGCGGTCCCAGAGCCGGGTCGCCTGCACGTCCCGCCCCATCGGGACGTACGTCTCGTAGCTCCCGACCTCGCGGTCTTGGAAACCGTAAACGCCCGTCTCGCCGGGGTTGACGCCCGTGGTGAGCGACGGCCAGCACGCGCTCGACTCGGGGGGCACGATGCTCTCGATTGCGCCGCCCGTCCCCGTCTCCATCACGTCGTGGAGGTTCGGGAACGTTTCGGGGTGGTCGCGGACGAGGCTGAACGGCACGCCGTCGATGCCGACGAACGCGACCCGGCCAGCGTCGCTCCCGCGAAGTCGGTCGAACAGACCCATACCAACTCCCTCGCCGTTACGCCACTAAAGCGTTGGTTTACGTGGTTGTGTGGGTGACAGGGGCCACCAGTCGGTCGGACGCGAGTCAGGCCTGCTCGAACGCGCCGAACAGCGCCTTCCGCGTGCTGGCGTCGATGAGTTCGTCGAGGGTGGCCTTCCGCTCGGCGCTCACGCGGCTGAACAGGCCGAGCGGGACGCGAGCCGTCGCGGCGTCGGCGTCGCCGCCGAGGGCCTCGGTCTGGTCGAACGCGGACGCGAGGACGTCCATCGCGCTCGTCCGCACGTCGTCCGCCCGGCAGGCGGTGACGACGGTGTCCTCGTGGACGCCGAACGCGGCCGCCGAGGAGACGCCGTCGAGCCGGAGGAGCGTGTCGGCGGCCTCCTCGAGGGCGCTGACGGAGGGGACGCCGCCGACGTTCGTGACGGCGAAGCTCGCGCGGCGTTCCCGGTTCGCGATGGCGTGCCCGATGACGTCGAACGTCTCGGAGCTCATGCCGGGCGCACGCAGCGCGTCGATGGTGCCCTGGTCGGCGAACTCCTGGAGGAAGCTCGCGGCCTGGAAGTCCTCCCGGGAGCGCACCCGACGGAACTCTCGAGTGCCGGCCCGGATGCCGTACTGGAGCGCGGTGGCGACGTCCTGCTCGGGCGTGTGCCCAGTGCGCTCGAAGAACCGCGCGACGATGGTGGAGGTGGCGCCGGCTTCGCTGCCGGCGACGACGAGCGGGTGGTCGACGGCGGCGGGCCGGTGGCGGACGACGGCGACGACGGGCGGCCGGTTCGCGAACGACGGGACGGTGCCGCCGCCGCCGACCGCGACCGCGCCGTCGTAGTCGTCGAGGGGGTCGTCTGCGACGTCGAGACTCAGATTGAAGAGGTTGCAGAAGGCCTTGGCGTCGTCGCTGGTGACGTCGCCTTCGGCGAACACGCGGGCCGCCACGCCCCACTCGTTGCAGAGCTCTCGGAGGCCGATGGCGGCCGCGAGCGCGTCGACGCTCGGGTTCTCCGGGACGACGAGCGCGACCGATTCGAGCCCGGCGATGGTGTCCCGGAGCTGTACGAGGTCCTCGCTCTCGTCGGGTGCGCGGCGCCGCTGGAGCGCGGAGCGGAGCGCGTAGGCGCCGACGCCGCCGGCGACGACGGCGGAGCCGGCGAGCACGGCGAGAAACGGGGTCGAGACCGGACCCACCTCGGGGAGCATTTGGCCGAGAGTGACCGCGAACCGTTAAGTAGCTTGTCCCGGGTCAGTCGCGTCGGTCGCGCTGTGACTGCTCGTCCTCGGGCTGGAAGTTCGACGGGACGACCGTCGGGTGACTGACGCCGACAGGGGGGCGGTCGGAGCTCATACACGACACAGTACAGGCCCCCGGAAGAAGTAATTACCCATGCGCATAACACATGGGCTCGGAGCGGCCCATACGTTCGAGTTATTCGGCGAAGAGAATCCGCGGTACGGCGGCGCTACGCGAAGTTCTCGTCGTAGAGGTCCTGGGCGTGCTCGATGGCGTCCTTCGCCGTCTCGGCGTCCTCCCAGCCCAGCACTTCCGTCTCCTTGCCCTCCTCGAGGTTCTTGTACGTCTCGAAGAACTCCGAGATCTCGGCCTTCTGCTGGTCGCTGAGGTCGTCGACGTCCTCCACGTCGTCGTAGCGGGGGTCCTCGTCCGGCACCGCGATGACCTTGTCGTCTTTCTCGCCGTCGTCGTCCATCTCCATCAGGGCGACGGGGCGCGCCTCGACGACGCAACCGGGGAACGTCTGGTCCTCGACGAGGACGAGCACGTCGAAGGGGTCGCCGTCGTCGTAGTACGACTGCGGGATGAACCCGTAGTCCGACGGGTAGTGGACGTTCGAGTGCAGCACGCGGTCCAGCACCACGCCGGGCACGTCCTTGTCGTACTCGTACTTGTTCCGCTCGCCCTTGAGGCACTCCACGACGGCGTAGATGACGTCGGGCGCGTCCGGACCGGTCTCGAGGTCTTCCCAGAGGTTCGTCATGCCGTTGGAGGTCCGACGCGTGGCGAAAAAGGGTTTTCGTATCGCCGCCCGGTGCCTGCAATTCGGGACTGTTGAGAAGTGTTTAAATGTCCAGGGCTACTCCCGTCGGCTATGTCAGAGGCACAACCCGAAAGCCGGACTGACGTCCGGGACCTGACAGCGTTCCAGAAGAACATCCTGAACGTACTCGGTGAAGAAGCGCGCTACGGCCTCGCCATCAAGCGCGAGCTCGAGGACTACTACGGCCAGGAAGTCAACCACGGTCGACTCTATCCGAACCTCGACGACCTCGTCAACAAGGGTCTCGTCGAGAAGTCGGAACTCGACAAGCGCACCAACGAGTACGCGCTCACCGACGACGGCTTCGACGCCGTCCTCGACGACCTGGAGTGGACGCTCTCGAAGTTCGTCACTGACGACGAACGCCGCGAGCGCGTCGAAGCGATCGTCGCCGACGAGTAAGGACTGGGCACCCCTTTCTCTCGACCTCGCGACAGACAGCGTCAGCGCCGGCTATCGGAGCAGACGTGCGAGCGTCGAACGCCGCGAGCGAGCAGCCACAGCGTCAGGTGTCGACGTCCTCGGCGACGGCGACGACGGCGTCCAGCGACTCGTCGAGGCGCGCGCGCTGCTCGTCGCTCGGCCACGCGTTCCGCGGGAAGAACTCCTCGCGGAACTCCTCGCGCTCGGCGTCGGTCGCCGTGTCCATCGGCCGCGCGTAGTGGTTGTCCATGAACGCCGCGAACGCCGCCGCGTTCTCCGCGTGGACGTCGCCGTACTCGTCGGCGACCCGCTCGACCAGTTCGGCGTTTCGCTCGGCGGCGTCCTCGTAGTCGCCCTGTTCGCCGCCGCCCGCCAGCGAGACTTCTACCGCACGGTCCGGGTCCTCGATGTCACTCGGGTGGACGGTGCCGTCGTCGCCCGCCCAGTCCGCGGGGTAACAGACGAGCGTCGCGTCGGCGTCTCGCACCCGCGTCACGCGGTCGTGTTCGGCGAGCAGTTCGTCCAGTCGGTCGCGGTAGGCGTCGGCCGCGGCGTCCTCGCTGGCGTCCCGCGCGAGCCGCGCGAGCCGTCGCGCCTCCGAGACCACGTCGTCAGGGAGTTCAGGCATCGTCGAGGGCCTCGTTGGCGAGTTCGTCGGCGCGGTCGTTTACCTCCCGCGGTACGTGAGTGAGCGACCAGTCGTCGAAGCGCTCCAGCAGCTCCCGGACCCGCACGCGCTTCTCGCGGAGCTCAGGGTCGTTGGTGTCCCACGCCCCCTTGACCTGCTTCTCGACGAGCTGGGAGTCGCCCCTGATTTCGAGCTCGTCGAAGCCGAAGTCGGCGGCGGCCTCCAGGACCGCGAGCAGCGCCTCGTATTCGGCCTGGTTGTTGGTGGCGCGGCCGATGGTCTCGCCGTTCTCGGCGACGATGCCGTCGCCGGAGACGAGCACCCAGCCGACCGACGCCGGACCGGGATTGCCGCGGCACGCGCCGTCGAAGTAGGCGTGGACGCGGCCGCCGCGGTCGGGCTCGACGACGGCCGTGATGTCCGTCGGCGACGCGCCCTGGACGACGAGTTTGTCCTCGTAGGCGACCGCGTGGGCGTCCCCGAGGTCGGCGTGCCACAGTTCGTACTCGGAGTTCCCGTCGCTGAAGGCGGCGCCCGCCTCCGCGAGGGCCTCGCGCGCGTCGGCGACGTCGCACTCGACGACTGGCATTGAAGTCAGGTCACCTCGCGTCCCGTTTATGGGTTACTGTTCGTCACGCGACCGTGGCTGGCGGTATCGCCGTCCCCTCCGTCGGATTCGGGCCGAACGACGCCGGCATTGTGTCGTCGAAGATAGGTGTTAACACCGGCAACGGGTTTAACCGTGTGGGCGACACTAATATAAAAATGCGATGACACGGTCCACTCGCCAGCGGGAGCGAGAAACGGCGGCAGAGCAGGAGGAGGGCTCCGAGGAGGGAGTACGGGAGTGCCCGGAGTGCAGCTCGGACAACCTCGTGAAGAGTTCGGACCGCGCGGAACTGGTCTGTAACGACTGCGGCCTCGTCGTCGAGGAGGAGCAGATAGACCCCGGTCCGGAGTGGCGCGCCTTCAACCACCAGGAGCGACAGGAGAAGTCCCGCGTCGGCGCACCGACGACGCAGACGATGCACGACAAGGGGCTGACGACCACCATCGACTGGAAGGACAAGGACGCCTACGGCCGCTCGATCTCGTCGAAGAAACGCTCACAGATGCACCGGCTCCGAAAGTGGCAGGAGCGAATCCGCACGAAGGACGCCGGCGAACGCAATCTCCAGTTCGCGCTGTCCGAGATCGACCGGATGGCGTCGGCGCTGGGCGTACCGCGGTCGGTACGCGAGGTCGCGTCGGTCATCTACCGACGCGCGCTCAAGGAGGACCTCATCCGCGGCCGCTCCATCGAGGGCGTCGCGACGAGCGCCCTCTACGCGGCCTGCCGGAAGGAAGGCATCCCTCGGAGTCTGGAGGAGATTTCGGAGGTGTCCCGGGTCGAACGCAAGGAGATCGGTCGCACGTATCGATACATCTCCCAGGAACTCGGCCTCGAGATGAAGCCCGTCGACCCGAAGAAGTACGTCCCCCGATTCTGCTCGGAACTCGAACTCTCCGAGGAAGTGCAGTCGAAAGCCAACGAAATCATCGAGACAACCGCCGAGGAGGGACTGCTGTCCGGGAAGTCCCCCACCGGCTACGCGGCCGCAGCCATCTACGCCGCGAGCCTGCTCTGCAACGAGAAGAAGACCCAGCGCGAGGTCGCCGACGTCGCGCAGGTGACGGAGGTCACCATCCGGAACCGCTACCAGGAGCAGATCGAAGCGATGGGCATCCACGGGTAGGACTGCCCACTCCTGCTGCTCCGCCGTCGAAGAGTGCCGACAGACGCGTGCCACCGTGGGACAGCGTTTCTGCCGCGAGTCTCGTGCGAAGGGCCGCCACCGCGGAGCGTCGGCCGCGTGAGCCGGCGCGCTGACCCGCCGCATCGAAGGGGTTTTGCGGGCGCCAGCGAAATCGGCCAGATATGACTGCGCCGTGGGCGGACTGGGACCACGTCCTCAAAATCGACCCCGACAAGTCCCTCGTGGACGGCGAGACGTTCGACGACGTCGCGCAGACGGGTACGGACGCCATCGAAATCGGGGGGACGCTGGACGTGACGACGGAGAAGATGCAGCGGGTCATCGACGCGTGCCGGAAACACGACGTGCCGCTCTACCAGGAGCCGTCGAATCCGGCCGTCGTCGTCGACGACGACGCGCTGGACGGCTACCTCGTGCCGGTCGTGCTGAACGCCGGCGACCCGTTCTGGATTACCGGCGCGCACAAGGAGTGGGTGCGTATCGCGGACCTCGACTGGGCGCGGACGACGACGGAGGCCTACATCGTGATGAATCCCGAGGCGAGCGTCGCGGAGTACACGGACGCCGACTGCGGCCTCGACGCGGACGAGGTCGGCGCGTACGCGACGGTGGCCGAGCGCCTGCTCGGCCAGGACATCGTCTACGTGGAGTACTCGGGAACCCTCGGCGACCCGGAGGTCGTGGCGGCGGCCGCCGACGGCGTCGACGACGCGACGCTGTTCTACGGCGGCGGCGTCGGCGACTACGACGCGGCCTACCAGATGGGGCAGCACGCCGACACCGTCGTCGTCGGCGACCTGCTGCACGACGAGGGCGTGGACGCCGTTCGGGAGACCGTCGAGGGCGTCCAGGACGCACACGCCGAGTAGGTCAGTCCTCGGCGATGGTCGGGTCGAGGTAGCCGTAGCAGACGTCCTGGAGGAAGTTCCCGCCGATGCCGACCAGCACCAGCACCATCGTCGTTCCGACGACCAGCGGCGTGTCCTGGTTCTCGATGGCGTAGAGGCTTATCGTGCCGATGCCGGGGATGTTGAACACGGCTTCGAGGATGTAGACGTTCAACATCAGGACGCCCAGCACCTCGACGAACGACAGCGTGAGGATGGGGATGGCGGCGTTCCGGAGGACGTGGCGAGCCACCCGGAGCCGGCTGGAGCCCTTCGCCTGGAGCAGTTTCACGAACGGCGCGCGCTCGTACTCCAGGGACTCCGCCCGCGAGTGCTGGAGGAGGCCGGCGACCAGCCCCAGGGACAGCACGAACGCGGGAATCGCGTACCGGAGCGGGAACGAGAGCGACCACACCTCGTTGACGCGCGGGGTGGCGCTCACGGCGGCGCGGGTCGGCTGGAGCCACGGCATCAGCGACGGGAGTTCCGCACTGAGGAGGTGGACGACCCAGAACGACGGGACGCCCATCGCGAGGTAGGCGGCGAGCCGCGGGACGCCGTCGAAGACGGAGTTCCGGCGGAACGCGCCCAGAACGCCGAGCAGCGACCCGACGAGGAACGAGACGAACACGCCGGGGACGACGTACGCGAGCGTGTACGGCAGCCTGTCGGCGACCACGTCCGTCACGGGTTCGCCCATGGCGTAGGACTCTCCCCAGTCGAGGACGACGAATCCGGTGACGAAGTCGACGTAGCGTTCGAGGTGGTCGCTGCCGCCGCGGGCGTCCCAGAACTCCTGGCGGAGTTCCTGAATCTCTGCCGGGCTAGCGCCGGCGCGCTGTGCGGCGGCGACCTGGCCGCCGAGGTTGTTCTGCTGGACGAGCGCGGACGCGACGAACGTCAGCGAGACGACGAGGTAGGCGGCGAGCACCGCGAACGCCGCGCGCCGCGCGACGAACGACGCGTAGCTCACGGCGACTCACCGCTCGTGGAGGGCTGGCGGAGGGCCATCGGACGGGCGTGACGTGTGTCAACACAAAGTATAAGCGTTTCGTGTCTCACAGCCAAGCCGATGCCCTCCAGCAGACTCGACGGTGCCGCCTTCACCAGTATCGACTGGGCGGCCCAGGACGACCGGCGGCGGATTCGACTCCGCACCGTCGGCTTCGTCGCCGCAGTGCTCGCGCTCGCAGCGACGTTCGCGTACGACTACTGGCTGCACAGCGGCCCGCTGTGGGGGACGTACTACCCCCAGCGCATCGACTGGCTGTTCGGGTTCGGGCTGCTCGTGTTCGCGCGGTTCGTGCTCGTCCCGGTCGCCGTCGACCGCGAGAGCGCCGGGCGGTACTGGCGGCGCGTCCGCGGCGACCCGCTGGCGGTGCTGGCGGTCGCGTACCTCGCCGTGGTCTTCGCGGTGGCGCTGCTCGCCCCCGAGTTCCGCGGCATCGGCCGGACGAACCTCGAACAGCAGCTCCAGCCGCCCTGGCTGTTCAGCGTCCCCGCGGACGCCATCCAGCAGTGCGTCGGACCGACGTCGGGTGGTCGATGCCACGGCACGCTCGCCCACCCGTTCGGGACGAGCGGGCTGGGCATCGACGTGTTCGCCTGGGTGGTCCACGGGCTGCGCGAGATTCTGATGGTGGCGCTGTCCGCGGCCGCACTGATGGGCGTCATCGCCACCGCGGTCGGCGCGACGGCGGGCTACTACGGCGGCTGGGTCGACGACGTGCTGATGCGGTACGTCGACGTCCAGCAGACCGTCCCGACGGTCGTCATCTACGTGTTCGTCGCGACGCTCGTCCTCCGGGACAAGGGCCTGGTTGTGCTGGCGCTGTTCTTCGGGCTCCTCGACTGGGGCGGCATCGCTCGGCTCGTCCGGAGCAACGTCCTGAAGCAACGCGGCGAGGGCTACGTCCGGGCGGCGCGGAGCGCGGGCGCCAGCGACCTCCACGTCCTCCGGAATCACCTCGTTCCGAACGCGTCGCCGGCCATCGCGACCAGCCTCTCGCGGCGCGTGCCGATGGTCGTGTTGACGCAGGTCGGGCTCTCCTTCCTGGTGTTGAGCGAGTCGAACATGCGGTCTATCGGGGAGCTGCTGCGACGCGGGCTGGCGGCCAGGTACATCTCGGGGGACTGGCTGGCGAAGTGGTGGGTGACGGTGGCCGCGGTGGTCGTCGTCGCCCTCACCGTCGCCGCGCTGAACGTCGCCGGGGACGCCGCCAGGGACGCCCTCGACCCCCGGGACTAGGTCTCGGGGTCGAGGTAGCCGTAGAGCAGGTCTTGGGCGAGTCCGAGGCCGACGCCGACGAGCGCGAGCACGGCCGCCGTACCGACGAGCAGGGGGAGGTCTCGGAGCCGCACCGCAATCTGGGCGTACGCGGTGACGCCGGGGATGTGGAACAGCGCTTCGACCACGAACGACCAGAGCGCGATGACGGACATGAGCTCCGCGAACGACACTTCCAGCAGGGGGAGTGCGGCGTTCCGGACGGCGTGGCGGGCTTCGGCGAGGCGGCCGGCGCCCTTCGCGCGAAGCAGCTTCGCCGACATCGACTGCCGGTGGGTGAGCGCCTGGTTGCGGACGTGCCGGAACAGCCCGGTAGCGAGGCCGACGGAGAGCACGGCGGCGGGCAGGAGGTACCGCGCACTCAGTGACTGCCAGGGGACGGTGTTCGGCCAGCCCTGCTGGGGCTGGGGCCCCCAGCTGACGGGCTGGAGGAAGGGGACGCCGGGCCGTCGGACGAACGGCGGATGGCACTTCGTGATGCCCAGCGGGTCGGTGTTCGTACACCAGAGAGGGTGGGAGAGCCACGAGAACGTCCCGGTGAGCTGGAAGATGACCGCGCTCCCGAGCACCATCAGCGGGACGCCGAGGAGGACGTACGCGAACACGCGCATCGAGAGGTCGCGGCCCGGCGTGGCGTAGGCGGCGGCGAGTCCGCCCGCGATGCCGAGCGCGTACGTGAAGAGAATCGCCGGCAGCACGTAGGCGAGCGTCCGGGGGACGGCTTCGGCGAGCACGTCGCCGACCGGGCGGCCGAGTGACTCGGACGTCCCCCAGTCGAAGACCAAGACGTCCCCCACGTAGGTGACGTACTGGTCGAGCAGCGGCGGGGTCGACGGGTCGTACTGGTTCGCGGCGACGACGAGGAACGTCAGCGACACCACGAGGAACGCGGCGACGCCGGCGAGCGCCGTCCGGCGGGCGACGTACGCCGGCCAACTCATGCCGGGCCTCGCGCGAGCGGACAGGACCCGACCGGCGGCCGGCGCCAGCCGAGGGGCGCCTGGCGGGCGTCAGGAGCGGACGGGGTGGTGGAACTACTGGCGGGCGCTGGGGAGGGCGCGGGCGGCATGCGTTGCCGCGTGACTTGTCCACAAAGTTTTATAATTGTTGCCCAGACTTCCCACGTACGTCACGATGCCCTCCACCGAGCTCGAATCAGCGCGGTTCACCAGTGTCGACTGGGCCACGGAGTCAGGGGGGTGGCGGTCGGTCCGCCTCCGGACCGCGGGGCTGGCCGCCGCCCTGCTGGTGGTCGCCGCGCTGTTCGCCTACGACTACGTGGTCGCCCCCCGAGAGCTCTTCGAGTTCCTGGACTGGGACGTCACGCGTATCGACTGGCTGTTCCTCGTCTCCACGGTGCTGTTCGTTCGGTATGCCGTCGTCCCGCTGGCCGCGAACCGCGACCGCGCGGCGGCGTACACTGCGGAGTTCGTGCGGCGACCCGCGGGCGTGTTCAGTCTGGCGTACATCGTCGTCTTCGGCGTGCTCGGCGTCGTCGGCCCGGAGGTGTTCGGGCTGGCGCGCGTCGACTTCGCCGCGAAGGTACAGCCACCGGTGTTCGCGTCGGTCAACACCGACAACATCCGGAACTACGACTGCGTCGGGCGGATGGTCGGCGAGTACTGCCACGGCACCTGGCAGTACCCGCTTGGCACCACCCGCGTCGGCGAGGACATGGTGAAAATCATCGTCTACGGCGTCCGAATCGGCCTCCAGCTCGCGCTGTCGGCCGCGATGATAATGGTCGTCGTCGCGACGGCCGTCGGCACCGCCGCCGGCTACCTCGGCGGCTGGGTCGACGACCTCTTGATGGGGTACGTCGACGTCCAGCAGACCGTCCCCGCCATCGTCGTCTACATCATCCTCGCCCAGATGTACTTGGGCAAGGGACTGTTCGCGCTCGCGCTCGTCTTCGGCCTCCTGGACTGGGGCGGCATCGCCCGCCTCGTCCGCTCGGAGGCCGTACAGCGCCGCTCGGACGGCTTCGTCCGGGCCGCGCGGAGCGCCGGCGCCAGCGACCTCCACGTCGTCCGCAAACACGTGATACCGAACTCCACTGCTACCATCGTCACGGCCCTGACTCGCCAGATTCCCCTGCTCGTCCTCGCGCAGGTGGCACTCGCGTACCTCAAGCTCAACAACGTCGCCTACCGCTCGCTCGGCGAAGTGCTGCTGCGCGGGCTGTCCGCGAACCCCGTCGCGTGGCACGTGAAGTGGTGGATTACGGCGTTCGTCACCCTGTTCCTCGTGCTCACCGTGGTGGCGTTCAACGTCTTCGGTGACGTCGTCCGCGACGTCCTCGACCCCCAGGAGGAGGTGGCGTAGATGGCGGGACCGCTGCTCTCCGTCGACGACCTCCACACCCAGTTCGACACCGAGGAGGGGACCGTGAAGGCCGTCGACGGCGTGAGCTTCGACGTCCGCGAGGGCGAGACGGTCTGTCTCGTGGGTGAGTCGGGCTCCGGGAAGACCGTCGCCTGCGAGTCCATCACCAAGCTCGTCCCGCGGCCGCCCGGCAGAATCACAGGCGGCGAGGTCCGATTCGACGGCGAGGACCTCACCGAGCTCTCCGGGAAAGCCCTGCGCGAGTACCGGGGTGGCCGCATCGGCCACGTCTTCCAGAACCCCCAGGAGGCGCTGGACCCCGTCTACACGGTCGGCGACCAGCTCGTCGAGGCCATCCGGCTCCACCGGGACGTCCCGAAAGCTGCGGCCCGCGAGCGCGCCGCCGAGTTGCTGGACCGCGTCGGCATCGGCGACGTCTCCGAGCGCATCGACGACTACCCCCACCAGTTCTCGGGCGGAATGAAACAGCGCGTCGTCATCGCGATGGCGCTGGCCTGCGACCCCGACCTGCTCATCGCGGACGAGCCGACGACCGCCCTGGACGTCACCATCCAGGCGCAGGTGCTGCGGCTGCTGAACGACCTCCAGGACGAACACGGGATGGCGATGCTGTTCGTCACCCACGACCTCGGCGTCGTCGCCGAAATCGCGGACCGCGTCGTCGTGATGTACGCTGGGAAGGTGATGGAGACCGGTGACGTCTACCAGGTCTTCGAGGACCCCTCGCATCCGTACACGAGAGCGCTGCTGGAGTGTCTGCCGGGCCGGGGCCGCGCGCTCGACACGATCGGCGGGACGCTGCCGGACCCGACGAGCCCGCCCGACGGCTGTCGGTTCCACCCGCGGTGTCCGCACGCCGTCCCGGAGTGCGAGACGGACGGCCAGCCGGGGTTCCGGGACGTCGGCGGCGGCCACGACGTGTCCTGCCTGCTGCACGACGACCGCCACGACCTGCCGCGCGCCATGGAGGCCGACGATGACTGAACACGCACACGACGGCGGCGAACACGGAGCCGGGAGCGGCGAGAGCGACGCAGTTCTCTCGGTGCGGAACCTGGAGAAACACTACCCCGTGCGGTCGGGGCTGCTGCGGCGAGTCACGGGCCACGTGAAGGCCGTCGACGGCGTGAGCTTCGACGTCCGCGAGGGCGAGACGGTCGGACTGGTCGGCGAGTCCGGCTGCGGGAAGTCCACGACGGCGACCAGCCTGCTGCGGCTGGAGGAGCCGACGGGCGGCGCGGTGTACTTCGACGGCGAGGACATCACCGAGTACGACAGCAGCGAGGAGCAGGCGTTCCGCCGGCGCGCCCAGATGGTGTTCCAGGACCCGAACTCGGCGTTCGACCCCCGGATGACGGTCGGCGAGTCCGTCGCCGAACCCCTCGGCATCCACGGCCTCCGGGACCGACAGCGCCAGCAGCGAATCGTCGAGGACATCCTCGAACGCGTCGGGCTGGCGGCGAGCGACACCGACCGCTACCCCCACGAGTTCTCCGGCGGGCAGAAACAGCGCATCGCGCTCGCCCGGGCGCTCGTCCTCAACCCCGACCTGCTGGTCGCCGACGAGCCCGTGAGCGCGCTCGACGTGAGCGTGCAGGCCGAGATTCTCTCCCTGCTGGACGACCTCCAGCAGGAACTCGGGCTGTCGATGCTGCTCATCAGCCACGACCTCGGCGTCGTCCGGCAGGTCTGTGACCGCGTCGGCGTGATGTACCTCGGCGAACTCGTGGAGCTGGCGCCCACGGAGGAGCTGTTCGCGAACCCCCAGCACCCGTACACGGAGGCGCTGCTGGCGTCCATCCCGAACCCGAACCCCCGGCAGCGCGGCGGCGCGGTCGAGCTCACGGGCGACGTGCCCGACCCGTCGAGTCCGCCGAGCGGCTGTTCGTTCCACCCGCGGTGCCCCCGGGTCGTCCCGCCCGAGGGCTACAACTTCCCGAACGACTCGTTCCGCGAGGTGCTGGACTTCCGGCTGGACGCCGAGACGGGGGACGTGGACGACGACCTCTCGACGGCCGCCGCGGTCCGCGAGGACTACGGGCTCCCGCCGGAACTCCCGGACGGCGACGCCGACGCCGTCCTCTCGGCCGCAATCGAGGACGTGCTCGCGGGAGACACCGAGTCGGCGGCCGAGCGTCTCGGTGACGCCTTCAGCACCGTCTGCGAGCGCGAGGCGCCGACGCTGGCGGAGACGGACGCCGGCCACCCGGCGGCCTGCCACCTCCACGGCGTCGCAAGCGAGCACGCGCCGCCCGAACTCGCCGGCGACGACTGAGCGGCGCGGCGACCGGACCGTGAGACGGCGGTTCTGACGCCTGCGAGCCGGCGTCACGCTCGTCGAGGGGACGGACTGCGAGAAGCAACAGTGGTACGCGAGGGGGCGAACTCGGAGGAGGAGGCGGTCAGGAGTCGTCGTACTCGCCGACGACTTCGGGTGCGAACGTCTCGTTGGCGATGTACGCCCAGGCGTCGAACGGGTCGCCGTGGCTGTACCGGACTGTCCCCCACGGCGCGTCGTAGTTCATGGTGCTCCGGTAGGTGTGGTAGGGGACCGACTCGGAGTCGATGCCCTCGTAGAGGTGACTACCGAGGCCGACCGAGTGGCCGAGTTCGTGCATGAAGAGGTCGGCGACACCGTCGGTCGGGTACGAGCGGCCGTCGTCGTAGGCCGTCTGGAAGATGAACTGCCCGTTCCCGTGCGAGATGGCGGAGAAGCCGGCGTAGTCCGTCCCGTTCTGTCGGACGTCGTTCACTGCGAGCGCGTACCGGTAGCCGTCGCCGTCGTGGTCGAAGTGGTCGGCCATGAGCCGGTCGCGCTGGCTGACGTTCGTCGTCGGCGCCTCGGGGACGGCGCCGCCCCACTCGACGTGCAGGTCGACGCCGGTGGTTCCGTCCGGGTTCTCCACGGGCGCGTTCGCGTAGGCGTCTTCGACCATCTCGATGGCCGCCTCGGGTGGTTCGTGGCCGCGCATGTAGTCGACTTCGACGAAGACGTCCATTCGCAGTGGGTCGGCGTCTGCGAGCGCGTCGTTGTGCATCTCGTCGCCGTCCGGCAGCCCGTCGCCGTCCGTGTCCGTGAGCGTCGCGTCGGTGTCGTACTCCGTGACTTCGGCCGCGTCACCGAGGTGGTCGTCGTCGGTGTCGACCTCGGTCGGGTCCGTGGCGTACTCGGTGACTTCCGCGTGGTCGCCGAGCCCGTCCCCGTCCGAGTCCGCTTCGGCGGGAGACGACCCGAGGTCGAGTTCCCGGGCGTCCCCGAGGCCGTCGCCGTCCGTGTCCGCCTCGGTCGGGTCCGAGGCGTAGGCCTCCGCCTCTCGGGCGTCCGGAAGGCCGTCGCCGTCCGTGTCCGCCTCGGTCGGGTCGGTACCGTAGTCGGTCACCTCGGTGCCGTCGGAGAGCCCATCGCCGTCCGTGTCGGCCACAGTCGGGTCCGTCCCGGCCGCCGATATCTCTCGGCCGTCGTCGAGGCCGTCGCCGTCCGTGTCCGCGACCACCACGTCGGTCGCTCCGGTGACCTCCGTTCGGTCGTCGAGTCCGTCGCCGTCCGTGTCAGCCTCGGTCGGGTCGCTCCCGTGTTCGGCGAGTTCCGTGCCGTCGGAGAGTCCGTCGCCGTCGGTGTCTGCGTCGGTCGGGTCTGTCGGACCAGCGCGTTCGCGGGTGTCGTCGAGCCCATCGCCGTCCGTGTCCGCGGCGAACGGATCGGTCCCCGCCGCGAGTTCGGCAGCCAGGGGCGTACTGTCGCCGTCGACGGAGACGATGTCCGTGGTGGCGACGCCGCCCGCAGCGAGACACACGACGAGGAGGGTGGCGAACAGGAGCCGTCGCATCGACGTTTATGCAATTTCCGCGGTGGAAAAATTATTCGGAACTGTCGTGGCGCTGTCGCCGCCGGATACTGCAACGCTTACCTGCCCACACCTCCGACTGGCAGTCGATGACCGACGGCGACGGGGCAGCGGCGTTCGTGCCGGGACACGTCACGGGATTCTTCAGCGTCCACCGGGCGGACGACCCGCTGCGGACTGGGTCGCGGGGCGCCGGCGTGACGCTCGCCGACGGCGTGACGACCGAGGTGGTACCGAGCGACGAGACGACGGTCCGGCTGAACGGCCGCGAGGTCGACGTGGAGAGCGTGACGCGCGTGCTGGACGCACTCGACGCGACGGCGTCGGTGTCGGCGGAGACGGACCTCCCCATCGGGTCGGGGTTCGGGGTGTCGGGCGCGATGGCGCTCGGGGTCGCGCTCGCCGCGAACGACGCGTTCGGGCGGGAGCGTTCGGAGAACGACCTCGTGAGCGTCGCGCACGCGGCGGAGGTCGAGGCCGGCACCGGCCTCGGCGACGTGGTGGCCCAAGCCCGGGGCGGCGTCCCCGTCCGCGTCGAGCCCGGGGCACCGGGCGTCGGGTCGCTCGACGGCGTGCCGGCGACGGGCCGCATCGAGTATGCCTCCTTCGGCGAACTCTCCACGAGCGAGGTCATCGGGGGCGGCACCGAGGCCCTCGACGACGCCGGCGAGCGCGCGCTCGCGTCGCTCCGGGAGACGCCGACGCTCCCCGGGCTGCTGGCGGCCTCCCGTCGGTTCGCCGAGGCGGCCGACCTGCTCGACGGCGAGGTCGCGGAGGCCGTCGACGCCGTCGCGGCCGCCGGCGGGGAGGCGGCGATGGCGATGCTCGGCCGGTCGGTGTTCGCGCTCGGCACGGGGCTCTCGGACGCCGGCTACGACGCCGAGGTCACCGAGATTCACGCTGCGGGCGCGCGGCTCCGGTAACGGCCGTGCCGAGAGCGGGCGATTTTTGCTGGGCGACCGCCACCCCCGAGTATGACCGAGATTCCCGAGGACCACCCGCGCCACGACTCGCTGGTGACCCGCCACCGCATCGAGGACGGCGTGGACCGGGGCATCACGAGCCGGCAGGGCCTCGTCGCCCAGGGCCGCGGGGAGGCCTACGACTACCTGCTCGGCGAGCAGACGCTCCCGAGCGCGGACGAGGCCGAGCGCGTCGCTGCCGCCCACCTCCTGCTGGCCGACCACGCCGCGCTCTCCGTGAACGGGAACGTCGCCGCGCTCGTCCCCGGCGAAATCGTCGAGCTGGCCGAGGCGACGGGCGCGGACCTGGAGGTGAATCTGTTCAACCGCACCGAGGAGCGCGTCGAGCGCATCGCCGACTACCTCCGCGAGCACGGCGCAGACGAGGTGAAGGGCACGAAGGCGGACGCCCGGATTCCGGGGCTGGACCACGAGCGCGCGAAAGTCGACAGCGACGGCATCCACGACGCCGACGTGGTGCTGGTGCCCCTGGAGGACGGCGACCGCGCCGAGGCGCTCGCCGAGATGGGGAAGACCGAGCTCGTAATCGACCTGAATCCGCTCTCTCGGTCGCCGCAGACGGCGTCGGTCCCGGTTGTCGACAACGTCGTGCGCGCTGTACCGAATATCACCGCGCACGCCCGCGACCTGCGGGACGCGAGCCGCGAGGAACTCGAAGCTATCACCGAGGACTTCGACCGGGCGGCGGCGCTGGCGGCCGCGGAGGAGCGCATCCGGACCGGTGCCGCGAACGGGGAGTGACGCGCCGGCCGGCGGTTTCGGCGCGATAATCGCGGTACTGCAGCGCGTTTTTAGGCGCGCTGAAAATATCGAACCACTTTTCAACCTTTAGGCGAGCCTAAACCGTATGCACCGACGACGGGAGTTCCTGCGTGCGACGGGCGCGACGCTCGCCGCGGTCGGCCTCGCCGGCTGCAGCAGTGACCAGACGGCTGACGAAGAGACCGAGACGACGACCGACGCGGACACGACCGGACAGACGGCCACGGACGCACCGGCCGACCTCGGCCCCGAGGCGGCGACGGCCGCCCAGTGGAACGTCTACCGGGCGCGGCTCGCGGACGCCGCGACCCTCGGCGCGGCCGACGAAGGCGAGACCGGCGCTCGCCTGGTGGCGGCGGTGTTCGAGGACTTCGAGGCCGCCGGCGGCGAGTACGGCGCCCACGAGACGCTCGAATCGACCAGCACCGAGGCCTACGAGGGCTTCGAGGCGGGAGTCGTCGGCCTCCGGGACGCGCTCGGGTCCGGCGACGACGGCGCCGCGCGCGAGCAGTTCCGGGCGGCCGCGGACAGCCTCCGGGCGGCCCAGCGCAGCCTCGTCGGCGACCGGGCCGCGGACGCCCTCGACGTCCTGGCGTTCGCCGACCGCGCCGCGACCGCCCGCGCGCTCGCCGCCGCCGGACAGTCGACGGCTGCGGCCGTCGCGGCGAACACCGCGCTCACCGACTTCGAGTCCGCGCCCGCCCACGGCGCGCTCGAAGACGCCGCGCCCGACGAGTACGAGACCTACGAGGACGCGCTCGGTGACGTGCTCTCCGCGGGGCAGCGCGGGGACGCCGAAGCCGCGGAGACGGCCGCGAACGAGGCGCTGTCCGCGGCCGTCGCCGGCGCGTACGCCGTCGCCGACGGGTCGACGACGCAGGCCGGCCACGTCGCCAGCCTCCAGTCCAGAGCGTACGACGCCGCCGCGCTCGCCGCGCTCGGCGGCCCCGCGACGGCGTTCGGCCACGCGGCCGTGCTGACGACGTACCGGGCGCGAGCACAGGACGCCGCCTGGCTCGCGGACGCGGGTACCACTGAGCAGGCGGCGACGATGGCAATCGACGTCCTCGAGCACTTCGAGGGCGCCGACGCCCACGAGCCCCTGGAGGAGGCCGACCACGACGCCTACGAGGGCTTCGAGGGCGGCGTCGCCAGCCTCCAGTCAGCCATCCAGGACGGCTCGGGCGTCGACGACGCGCTCGCGCAGGTCGACGAGAACCTCGTCGCCGGAATCGGCGCGCTCGCCACCGGCACCGAGGCCGCCGTCCTCGAGGCCGGCTTCCTGCGGGCGCGCCTCGGTGACGCTCGCGAGCAGTACCGGCGGGGCGAACAGGAGCGCGCGGCGTCGGTCGCGGAGGCCGCCTTCGAGCGCTTCGAGCGCGACGAACTCGGCGTCCACGAAGCCCTCGAGGACACCAGCGAGGACCTCTACCACACGTTCGAGGAGGAGCACCTCGCGTCGCTGCCGGACGCGATGCGGGGCGGCGAGGACGACGCCGTGACCGAACACGTCGACGGCGCGCAGGCCGCGCTCGCCGACTTCGCCGCGCAGGCGGCGTCGACCGCCCGGGTGTCCGGCGGGGAGTCGACGTACCTCGCCGCGCGAGGATTCGACGCCGCCGCGCTCGCCGCCGCCGGCCGCCGCGAGCGCGCGGCGACGGTGGCCGACGACGCGATGGCGCACTTCGAGGCGGGCGCGGGCGGCTTCCACGAGGCCGTCGAACACGCCAGCGAGGACACCTACCACGCCTTCGAGGAGGCGCTGGTCGGCGTCTCGTCGGCCGCCAGCGGGGACGGCGACGTCTACGCCGCCGCGCAGTCGTTCGGCGGACAGGCGGCCCAGGCGACCTACGACGTGCTCGGCGCGGCCGGCGGCGACCTCGGCGCGTCGGCGGCCGGCGTCGTCCGCGCCGCGTCCCGGGACTTCGAGCAGTCCAGCGTCCACGACGCGCTCGAATCGGCCGACCACGACGCCTACGAGGGCTTCGAGTCCGCGCTGGAGTCGTACGCCAGCGGGCTGGAGTCCGGTGACGGCGACGTGTCGGCGGTGGCGCGGGCGTCGCTGCGGGCGCAGTTCGCGCTCGCCGGCGACGTCGACGCGGCGCCCGTCGGCGAGGAAGGCAGCGGCGGAGGGGAAGACGTGGAGCTCTCCGGCGGCCCGAACGTCGTGGAGGGCGTCCCCGAGGACGCCGACCACGTCGTCGACGCGACCGCCGTCGCGTTCGAGCCGGCGGAGCTCACCGTCTCCGTCGGCGACACGGTGGCGTGGACGCACGCCGGCGGCGAAGCCCACTCCGTGACCGCGTACGAGGACGAGCTTCCCGACGGCGCCGACTACTGGGCGTCCGGGGACTTCGACAGCCAGGACGCCGCCGCCGAGGGCTGGGAGCACGGCGAGGGCGCCGTCGTCTCCGGGAAGTCCTACGTCCACACGTTCGAGACCGCGGGCGAACACGGCTACTACTGCATCCCCCACGAACAGCTCGACATGGTCGGCACCGTGGTGGTCGAGGACTGAGATGGTCGGCAGCGACCTGGCGACCATCCGGAGCCGGCTGGAGGGACTCGCGACGGACGACGGCGCGTTCGTCGTCGCGTGCGCTCGCACCGGCGAACAGCCGTTCCCCGTCGCCGGCCTCCGGTTCCCCGACCGCGAGACGGCGGCCGACGCGCTCTCGCTGGCGACCGCCTACCGGGAGACGCTCGCGCGCTACGACCCGTGGTCCCCCCAATACGACCTCGTCGTCCACGGGACGCCCGAGCCGCCGGCCGGCGACAGCGCCTCCCGGGCGGACGTCTGCCACGGCGTCGTCGGCGCGGTGTTCGAGGCGCTGTCCGCGGCGGGCCACGAGGCCGCCGAGCGGGCCGTCCTCGACGGCTACTTCGCGGCCGCCGAGACCACGACGGACGTCGACGACCTCTCGGTCGTTCTGCTGTCGTGCGCGGCGGACGCCCTCGATGCCCACCTCGACCCCGGAGCGCAGGCGGCCGTGCTGCGTGACGCCGCCGAGCGCGTCGACTTCGTCGAGTCGGACGCGACGCCGGGCGAGGCGCTGGGTGCGGTCGCTGGCGCCGACCTCGCGAGCACGGTCACACGCACGACCGAGGGGTGGCGGTTCGCGGCCGCGGCGACCGGCGACCGCGGCCCCGTGACGCTGCCGGTCGCCGTGGCGCTGCTGGCGACGGAGGGCGTCGACGCGCCGGCGTTCGCGTCGGTCGCGGACCGCGTCGACCTCCGGCCGACCGGTGGACCGCGCGGGCTCGCGACCGCCTCAGAGTAGCTCGCGAGCCATCCGCACGGCGTCCGGCGCGGAGTCCGCGAGCAGGTAGACGATGGGTTCGACGCCGTAGCCGCCCGTCTGGTAGAGCACGTCGACCGACTCGCTGTCGGCGACGGCGTCCCGCACGTAGCTGTCGTCCCCGGCGGACTCGCCCTCGGGGTCGAACTCGACGGTCTCGTAGCCCGCCGATTCGAGGGTCGCGACGGCGTCCTCGCTGTACGCGACGTTCAGCGCCGCGCGGGCGTCGCTGCCGGCCGACCGGGCGGCGAGCAGGACGGTCGCGACGTACGCGCTCACGCCGAAGTCCGGCTCGGCCGGCACCTCGGTGCGGCCCATCACGTCCAGGACGCGACCGGGCACCCCCGCCACGTCCTCGACGGTCTCGGCGTCGCCCGTGCACTCCACGAGGTTCGCGCCGACCGCGGGGATGAGCGTCGCGAACCCGCTGGTGTGTTCGAGCATCCGGACGCCCCGCCGGACCGACGAGAGCACCTGCTCGCGCATCCGGACCTCGCTGTCGGCGTCGTGGACGCGGAAGTCGCCGTCGTAGTCCGCGAGCGCGGGGTTCGCGGCCTCGTGGCGTTCTGCCAGCAGGTCGCCGCGAGCCGACAGCCGGCGGACGAGCACCTCGGCCTCGACGAGCGCCTGTACCTGGGACACGTCGCCGCTCGCCAGCCCCTCGCCGACGCGCTCGATCGTGTCCCGGACGCGCTCGTCGGCGGCGATGTCGTCGTCGGTCGCGACGTCGCCGTGGGCGTACTTCGAGACCGCCGACTGGCTCACGCCCAGCAGCTCCGCGACCTCGTGCTGGGTGAGCCCGCGCTCCCGCAGGTCGGCCGCCAGCAGCGAGCGGAACGTCGGCAGGAACTCCTCGACGACGACCTCCTCGAGGAACTTCATTGGTCGCCCCCGAACTCGCGGTCGCCACGGATGCGGGACGCCTGCGGGCCGTCCTGGTCCTGGTACTTCGACCCGCGCTCGCTCCCGTACGGCCGGTCCGCTTCCGAGGCCAGCTCCGTGAACACGAGCTGGCTGATGCGCATCCCCGGCGTCAGCGCCACCGGGACCTTCCCCAGATTCGACAGCTCCAGCGTGACCTGCCCCCGGTAGCCGGGGTCAATGAAGCCCGCCGTGGCGTGGACCACCACGGCGAGCCGCCCGAGCGACGACCGACCCTCGACCTGCGCGACGAGGTCCGGCGGCACCTCCACGCGCTCCTTGGTCGTGCCGAGCACGAAGTCGCCCGGGTGGAGGACGAACTCGTCGCCCTCGTCGACGACCGTCTCGCTGACGTAGTCCTCGACCTCCTCCTCCCGGTTCGGGTGGATGCAGGGGACGTTCGCGCGCTCGAACTCCAGGAACCGCCGCCCCAGCCGGACGTCCACGCTCGCCGGCTGCACCTGGAGGTCGACGTCCTCCAGCGGCTCGACGGCGAGGTCGCCGTCCGCCAGGCGCGCGAGGATGTCCCGGTCGGAGAGTATCATACCCCGACTGTGGAGCGGGCCCGGCAAAAGCGTTCAGAACAGCGCCAGTAGCCAGCCGCCGAACGCGACGACGCCACCGACCAGCCACGTCGTTCCGCTGTCGTCGTCGAACGCGACGGCGAGCCCGCGGCCGTAGAGGAACGTCTGCCAGCAGGCGACCAGAAACGAGAGCGCATGGGAGAGCGCGCTGCCGCCCTGGACGTTCGCGCGGAACTGCTGGACGAACGCCTCTGGCGAGGACAGCGTCGTGCCGTCGAGCGCGAGCGCCAGCATCGCGAACGCGACCAGCGACGTCAGCAGCGTCGGTGCGGTGCCCCAGCCGACGACGGCGAGCGTTTCGCCGAATCGGCCGTCGTGACCGACCGCGGCGCGGGCGAGCAGGTGGAGGACACCAGCGGCGAGCAGCCAGCCGACGGCCATCGCGACGACGACGACGACGAGGTAGCCGACGAGAGCGCTCCAGACCGCGCTGCTGGCGTCGCCGTGGCCGGCGGCAGCGAGCTTGTCTGAGAGCAGGACGCCGAAACCGGCGAGCGCGAGGGTCAGCGAGAGCGTCGCGACGCCGACCGCGGCGGCGGCCGGCAGCAGGTCGAAGCCACGGGACTCGAAGTACTCGCGAGGGCGGCGGAGGGGAGTGCGGGGAGCCATGCGGCGGGCTGCGCCCGGCTCCGCCTTCCCGTTTTCGGCCGCGAGTAGCCAACGCTATGCCGGAGCCGGCCGTCCAGCCGGACATGAAACAGGTCATCGCCGCCCGCACGGACATCGGAATGGGGGAAGGGAAGCTCGCCGCGCAGGTCGCACACGCCTCGCTGAACGCCTACGAGTACACCGACGACCGGGCCGTCCGCCGGTGGAAAGACGAGGGCCAGACGAAGGTCGTGGTGAAGGTCGGCAGCGAGCGCGAGCTCTACGAGCTCTCCGAGGAAGCCAAACGCAAGGGGCTGCCGACGGGCCTCATCTCGGACGCCGGCCGCACTCAACTGGAACCGGGGACGCCGACCGCCCTGGCGATCGGGCCGGCGGCCGACGCCGAAGTCGACCAGATAACCGGCGACCTCTCGCTGTTCTGATGCGGGCCGCCCACCCGATAGAGCGCGAGGTCGGGATGGCGTACTACGCCAGCGACAGCGACGGCACCGGCGGCACGCTCCGCGAGTCACCCGATGACTTCCGCGTCCGCGAGCTAGAGGCCTTCGACACCCAGCCCGCCGACGCGCCGACCGGCGACTACCCGTGGCTCGTCGTGCGCGCGACGCTGCGGCGCTGGGACACCAACGACTTCGCCCGCGAGTTCGCGAACGGCGTCGGGATGAGCCGCGAGCGCGTGACGTGGGCGGGGACGAAAGACCGCCACGCCGTCACCACCCAGCTGTTCGCCGTCCGCGACCTCGACGCCGACCAGGTGCCCGAGATTCGGGACGCCGACGTCGAGGTCGTCGGGCGCGCGGGCCGCGGCCTGGAGTTCGGTGACCTCGCCGGTAACGCCTTCGAGATAGCGGTTCGAGAGCCCCAGAACCCGGAACAGGCCGAATCAGTCCAGAGCGACCTCGCGGCGTTCGCCGGCGGTGACGTGGGAGTCCCGAATTACTTCGGCCAGCAGCGATTCGGCAGCAAGCGCCCCGTCACCCACGAGGTCGGGCTCGCAATCCTCCGCGGTGACTGGGAGGCGGCCGCGATGGCGTACCTCGGCGCCCCCACCGAACACGAGCCCGAGGACTCCCAGGCCGCCCGCGAGTACGTCGAGGAGACCCGCGACTGGCAGGGCGCCTTAGAGGAGTTCCCGCAGCGCCTGCGCTACGAGCGCACGATGCTGCACGAGCTCGCGGACGGCGGGAGCTTCCGGGACGCCGTCGAGACGTTCCCGTCGAACCTCCAGCGGCTGTTCGTGAACGCGGCCCAGTCGTACGCCTTCAATCGGATTCTCTCCGAGCGGATGGCCCGCGGGCTGCCGTTCCACGAACCGGTCGCGGGCGACGTGGTGTGGTTCGCCGACTCCGACGCCGACGCGGAAGTCGCACAGCCGGACGCCTCGCGCGAGCAGCGCGTCACCGAGTCCCGCGTCGACGTGATGGCGCGGCACTGCGAGCGCGGCCGCGCGTTCGTCACCGCGCCGCTCGTCGGCACCGGCACGGAGTTCGCCGACGGAGAGCCCGGCGACATCACCCGGGGCGTCCTCGACGACCTCGACCTCGCTCCGGGCGACTTCGACCTCCCCGGCGACTGGAGCAGCGAGGGCACCCGCCGCGCGATTCTCCTCCGCCCGAACCTCACGATTAGCCACGACCCGCTCACGTTCGAGTTCGCGCTGCCGTCGGGGAGCTACGCCACCGTGGTCCTTCGGGAGTTCCTCAAATCGAGTCCGCTCGACCTCTGAGCCGGACAGGCCGGGTCGGGTAGCCGGCCGGTACTCGCTGGTAGGCGCGGCGTACGCCGGTAGCGCGTCGAGTGCAGGCGGTACCCTCGGTGGAACCGGTGGGTCGCCTCGCTCTCGGACCGTTTTCCCGGTAGACAGATAATAAATATCTGACGTTTCGGTGTAGGCCCGGAGGAGGCGGGAGGCCCACGCACGTCGATGCGGCCCCGCCTCGCACACTATGCCCGACACAGAACTCGCCTCACACGGCTGGTGGGAACACTACAAGGAGACCGTCAACCAGGACGACGAGATGACCGTCCGCGGCCACGACACGTTCGACGAGAACTTCTACGTCGACATCGGCGAGGACCGCTTCCTCGTGCAGATGGACGAGGGAACCGTCGACGACGTCGTCCCCGACCCGGGAATGAACTACGCGTGGTCGTTCGGCGTCGAGGGCGACCGCGAGGCCTGGACGGAGTTCGTCGAGGAGACGCCGCCCGCGTTCAACCACGAGATCATCGCCTCGCACTACCGCTCCGCGGTGAAAGGCGACGACGGCCACCTCCAACTGACCGGCGACAACAAGAAGATCTTCCAGAACCTCCGGGCGTTCCAGCGCGCGCTCGACCTGATGCGGCAGACCCACAACGACGGGGGTGACCTCTGATGGCCGACCACGGACACGGCGACGTCGAAGCCATCACGGGCCAGTACGTCCACGTCGACGTCGACGGCGTCGACCACCGCGTGTACTACGAAGCCACCGGCCCGGAGGACGCCCAGCCGATTCTCCTCCAGCACACCGCGGGCTGCAACAACCAGGAGTGGCGCCACCTGCTCGCCGACGAGGAGCTCGCCGAGGACTACCGGCTCGTCGCGTACGACCTGCCGTTCCACGGGAAGTCCGTCCCGCCGAAGAGCCGGGAGTGGTGGGCGGAGGACTACACGCTCACCGCCGAGCAGTTCACGGACACCATCGTCGGCATCGCCGACGCCCTCGACCTCGACGACCCCATCTACATGGGGTCGAGCATGGGCGGGAACGTCACCCTCGAGCTCGCCGACTGGTACCCGGAGCGGTTCCGCGCGCTCGTCGGGCTGGAGACCGGCGCACACAGCCCCGGCTTCTACATCGACTGGCTCGACCACGCGCACGTCAACACCACCGAGGTCAACGCGTACTCCTGCTGGGGACTGATGGCCAAGCAGAGCCCGGAACCCGCGCGCCGCGAGACGATGTACCTCTACGAGCAGGGCGCCACGGGCGTCTTCAAGGGCGACCTCTACTACTACTCCGTCGACCACGACTACCGCGACAAGCTCGACGACATCGACGCGACCGAGTGCCCGCTGTACGTCGTCAACGGCGAGTACGACTACCTCACCGACCCCGAGATGGGGCAGGAGGTCGCGGACGGCGTCGGTGACGGCGCGGTCGCAGTCGAGATGGCGGACATCGGCCACTTCCCCATGAGCGAGCACCCCGACCTGTTCAACGCGTACTTCAAGGAGATTCTCGCGGACATCGAGGGCGACCGCGACGGCGCGCTCCCCGACGTGCTCACGGCGGACAGCGTCGACGCTGACCGCTGACGGCGTCCGTACCGACGCCTCCGTCGCGGGATCGACGGCCCCCGCCGCGGTTCGCGTCACGTCGGCTCCTGCCCGGGCGAAACACCGCGCTTTTGCGCGCTCGGCCGCTTCCCTGAGCGTATGGAGTGTTCGCGGTGTGGCACGCCCCTGGAGAAGCCGGGCGACTACTGTCTGGTGTGCCGGACCGGGAACTGCGACGCGGTGGTGGCGGACTGCAGTCGCGAACGCGCGACGCTCACCTTCCTCGAGGACGAGGACGTGGTCGGGCAGACCGACGTGACGACGATGCCCGAGGACGGCGACGAGACGGGCGTCGTCGAACTCCGGAACTTCGCCGGCCGCATCGCGGACGAGATTCGCAGGAAACGGCCGGAGGACGTGTTCGTCGCGGGCGCCCACGAGGTCATCCGCGCGGTCCGGGCGGACCTCCACCACGACGTCTACCGCGTCGAACCCGACGACCCCGTGGCGGCGGTGCTGGACCGACGCGGCGACCGCGTGCTCGACGTCGTCGACAAGCCCGCGCGGGAGAAAATCGGCGGCCGGCACTCGACGCTCATCGGCGACCGCGACGGCCAGCAGGCCATCCGCACCGTCGCCGCGCACCCGAACGTCAAGAAGGTCATCCCCGGCCCCATCGACGCCGGCGGCTCGGGTTCCCGCACTGGCGTCCGCGCGAAGGTCACGAGAGCCGACGACAACGGGAATCTGCGGCTGCTCGTGCGGGACGGCTCCAGCGTCCAGGAGAACCGCGTCGTCACCACGGCGATGAGCCGCGAGACCGGCGAGCGCGTCCGCGACGACCTCAACGGCGCGCTCTCCGAGGAAGCCCTCCGGGAGTGACGACGGAGTTCGGTCCCGCCGACGCGGTGCCCGAACGGCACCGAAAACGGCTTGTGGGCTCTCGAGGACCTACTGTTGTCCCCATGGTCGACTCGAAAACTATCCAGCTGACGACGCTCTGGTTCGTCGTCATGATACTCATCCAGACCGGCGGGAACGCCGACAACCCCCTCCTGAGCGTAATCGCTATCTTCGCACTCCTCCTCGTGTACGTCCTTCCGGTCGTGATAGTCGGCCGCCTCGCGGCTGGCGTGCTCCGGGACTGAGGGTCGCCGCTCGCTCCAGTAGCGGCGCGCATCACTTCGAGGGCGTTTCATCTGCCCGTTTTCTGGTCCATAACCCACGTATTTCTCCCTCGTAAATGACACAATAATGAATTTAGTGGGGCGTCAGTCGACAGTCGGAGACCATGTCAAAGAACGACAGGGAAGGCACAGAGGGCGACGAGATACGGCTCTCGCGACGAGATTTCGGAAAGGCCACCGGGGGCGCGATGCTGCTCGCAGCCGCCTCCGACCCAGCGGCGGCCGACCGCCTGCGGGATGCCGACCGCGTCTCGGCGGCTGACGACACCATCCGGACCACGGTAGCCATCGAGACTCCGTTCACGCCGGACTCGTGGCTCACAGTCGGGCCGTTCCAGTACCAGCGCCGGGACACTGAGGTCGGCTGGTTGTTCCCGTCCGGCGGCGAGCAGTCGGTCGCGGACGGGGACGTGCTCCCAGAAGCCGGCGAATCACTCCCGTCGGCGTTGGCGGGCGGGAGTTCCGTCGAGTGGCACCAGGTCGAGGCCGAAGACGGTACTGTTCCGTTCCCGCAGGCTGCCGAAGAAATCGACCCGACCGACGGCGAACTCACGCCGCTGTACGGCGCCAGCGGGACCTTCGACGACTTCCAAGACTGGTACGGTATCGGGGGTGTCCTCTACGGGAAAGGATACGCGTTCACCACCTTCGAGTCGGAGGAACCACGGCGAGCAATCCTGGAGTCGGACGCGACCGTCTGGTTGAACGGCGCGCGGTACGACGAACCGCCGGTCGGCGTACTCCTCCAAGAAGGCACGAACTACGTGCTCGCGAAACAGACGCTCTCGCTGGGCACTAGCGGGTCAGTCTCTCTGGCGTTCAGGCCCCCGGAATCTCCCGTCGAAGTGAACCCCCTCGCGGCGTTCCGCGGCACGCCACAGAACGCCGTCGTCCCGGACCTCAAGGAAGGCGAAGATGACACCGATCTGCCCGCGTCAGTCCGGGTCACGAACACGACGACGCGGGAAGTCGACGCGGCGACGCTGACGTTCGCACCGGACAGCGACGTGCTCGTCGAGCAGGAGGTCGACGTGGAACCGCCGCTCGCACCGTTCGAGACGCGGCGCGTGAACACGCGCGTCCAGCTGCCGGGTGCAGACGGCGTCGAGACCGGACTGCCGGACGACGGACGGGGGCAGTCGCCGTCCGAACGAGCCGCCGCCCGCGCGACCGAACGCGCAGGTCGTTCTGAACTCCCCGAGCAAGCGCTGGCGAACAGCTATCTCGGAGAGACACTACAGGAGGACGACGTCGGGAGGGCGTTCAGCACCGGAACAGGCGGCGAAACGGTGACGTTCGACGTGGAAGCGTCGGCCATCACTGTGTCGGCAGTCGTCGCTGTCGGCGACATCGCCCACGAACGCGACGTCCCCCTCCGGGTCCGGGGTGCCGACGAGAACCGCCGCCAGTCCACGTACGTCTCCCGACACGACGACAGCGTTCAGACGTTCGCCTATCGCCGTCCGACGAACTACGACGCCGAGTCGGGGCCCTGGGAGCTAATCGTCTCGCTACACGGCGCGAACGTCCCCGCCATCAACCAGGCCGGCGCGAACAACCCACGGGAGGACGCGTTCGTCGTTGCGCCTGGCGCGCGCGGCCCGGTCAACTACGACCACGAGGACCTCGGCCGCCTCGACGACCTCGAGGCGATGGGCGAGATGCTGAACCGCTACGACATCGACGAGGAGCGCGTCTACCTCTCCGGGCACTCCATGGGCGGTCACGGCTCCTGGCACGTCGGGCTGACACACTCCGACCGCTTCGCCGCCATCGGGCCGTCCGCCGGCTGGACCGACCACGAGACGTACATCACGTCGCCGTGGGACCGCGACAAACTCCACACGTTCCCTCGCCTGAAGGCCGTCAAGGAGACGGCGCTACAGAAGAACCTCGCGATGCCAAAGACCCGGAACGCCGCGGACGGAAACCTTCCGGCGTTCGTCCTCCACGGTGGCCGAGACACGAGTGTCCCGACGATGCAGCCGCGGAGCTACGTCCGCGCGCTCGCTAACCGCGGGCTCTCGGTGGACGGACAGATCGGCGACACCTACGACGACCCAGACCCCGAGCGGGTCGATGTCGCGTTTCTGGAAGTCCCGGGCGCGGGCCACTGGTGGGACAAGGGAATCGGCGAGGGAAACGACGGCGTCAACCACCCCGACATGTGGGAGTTCCTCACCTCGAACACTAACGACCCCTACCCCGACGAGGTGACGTTCTTCACGACGAACCTCCGAGTCGAGCACCGGAAACACTGGGTCACCGTACTCGAACAGAAACGCGTCCACGAACCCACGACGGTCCACGCCGAGGTCACCGATGACGGCATCGAGGTGACGACCGAGAACGTCGCCCGTCTCGAACTCGACACCGCCGTCCTCGACGAGTCCGACAGGCGGCCGCCGAATCGCGTCACCGTTGACGGCCGCGACGGCCGACTCCCTCGAGGCCGTCCGGCCGAACTCGACGTTTCCGACGGGCTCACCATCCGCACCGGCCGTCAATCCCGGCCGAACGTCAAGGGTCCCGACCAGTACGGGCCGCTCCAAGAGGTCCACCACGACCCATATCGGCTCGTCTACGGGACCCGTGGTTCCGCCGAGGAGACTGCAATGAATCGGAACCTCGCGAACGTTCGCTCGCAGCGGCTCGCCGAACGCGCACGCGCTCCTGCCCCCGTGATTCCGGACACCGCCGTCGACAGGGAGACACTCCAGGAGTACAACCTCGTGCTGTTCGGCCGGCCGTCCTCGAACGCCGTCTACGGAAGTCTCGCGGACCGCTTCCCCGTCACCGTCGACGACGGTACCGTCCAGATTCACGGACAGACGTATACCGGCGACTACGGCGTCGAGTTCGTCTACCCGAACCCGCGGTCGGACACCCTCCTCCAGGTCTCGACCGGCACCACGCCGCGGGGCGTCCAGCTCACCCGTGCCCGGAACTGGATTCCCACGCAGACCGCGACTGCCGACTACCAGGTCTACGACGGGTCCGTCCGGTACCAGCGCTGGAACGCGTGCGTCGCCGCCGGTTTCTTCGACAAGAACTGGCAGCCCACCCCTGAGCTTGGCGTGCTCCGAGACCTCGACCACTAGACTTGAGGACGACATCCGCGGCGTCACTCTCTCCGGAACACGGCTCACGCCTCGCCGCTCGAGCAATCCGGGCGCTTCCTCCGGCCGGCCACGCGGCTCACGGCTCCCGCCGGTCGCCGCTCGCAGTGACCTGAGCTCGTTTCACTCGCCCACGCAACTCGCGTATCGCTTCGCTCCGCGCTCGTACCGTCCGTCCCCCCGTTGCACTCGGGGACGCAACTCGTAGCGTTTATGTGCGCGACGACGGTAGACGCTGCCACTATGGCTAACCAGAGCTCCACCGGGAGTGCCGGCCGGTTCGGCGCGCGCTACGGGCGCGTCTCCCGCCGCCGCGTCTCCGACATCGAGGGCACGATGAACGAAGACCACGTCTGCCCGGACTGCGGCGCCGACAAGGTCTCCCGGAAGGGGACCGGCATCTGGCAGTGTGGCAAGTGCGACTACAAGTACACGGGCGGCGCGTACCAGCCCCAGACGCCCGGCGGCAAGACGGTCACGCGCTCGATTCGCACCGCGCTCGGTGAGAGCGCCGACGGCGACGACGAGTAACGATGGCGTACAAGTGCTCCCGCTGCAAGCGCGACGTCGAACTCGACGAGTACGGGGGCGTTCGCTGTCCGTACTGCGGCCACCGCGTGCTCCTCAAGGAGCGCAGCCGCGACGTGAAGGAAGTCCACGTCGAGTAGCGTGACGCACTCGACGGAGCTCGTTTTCCGGTACGACTCGTCGACTGTCGCGTCCGTCGTCGCGAGCAGCGTCGCCGTCGAAGCCGGCGACATCGAGGGTGACCGCAGCGACGCGGCCGTCGACCGCGACGGCGACACCGTCACCGTGACCGTCGACGCCACGGACCTGACGGCGCTGCGGGCCGGCCAGAACACGTGGCTCACGCTCGTCGAGGTGGCCGAGCGCGCGGCCGAGTCGGCCGGCCGCCGCGCCGAGTGACGCGCGCCGCTCGCGTGCCGGGCGCCCTGAGACGGCGCTTTACGGGCTGAGACGCGCCGACAGCGGGCGTTCGGCCGTGCGCCCACAAAGCGGGGGTTTTTCCGTCGGGCGCGCCACCGAGTAGGTATGCAGGGTAACCTACCGCCGGAAGCGCAGGAGAAACTCGAGACGCTCCAGGACCTTCAGGAGAAGGCCCAGAACGTCGCGGCCCAGAAGCAGCAGGCCGAACAGCAGCTCTCCGAGGCCGAGACGGCGCTCGACGCGCTCGGTGACATCGACGAGGACACGACGATGTACCGCGAGGTCGGCGAGCTCCTCGTGGAGACCGGCTACGACGACGCTCACGACGACCTCGACGAGAAGGTCAGCGACCTCGAGGTTCGCGTCGAGACCCTCCAGAAGCAGGAGGAGCGCGTCCAGGAGCAGTTCGAGAGCCTCCAGGAGGAGCTCCAGGACATGCTCGGCGGCGCCGGCGGTGCGATGGGCGGCCCGAGCGCGTAACGCTCACGATGCCGACCGACGAGGAGGTCGTGGAGACGGCCGCCGAAGCCGCCGAGGGCCTCGTCCTCGACCGGCTGCGGACCAGTGACGTAGACGACCTCGACATCACGGTGACGTTCGAGGACGGCGTGCTGGACGTGGACATCTACGTCCGGGCGCCGGACGCGGACGCCGACGTGGAGCAGGTCGCTGACGACGGCGCGCTCGCAGCGCAGGCGGCCGTCGACGACCTGTTCGCCGACGAGTAGGCGGTGAGAGCTTCTCGCCGTTCGCCACGCTCGCCAGCGACGGCTCTCCGCTGACGCTCACGGGAGCGCGTCGGCGAGCCGGTCGGAGCCGTCGGTGAGCGACGGTCCGTGTCCGGGACACGCGTACTGGAAGTCGGATGCGCGACGACACAGCGACCGCACGCTGTTCTCGACGCGGCCGGCGTCGTAGCTCGTGAGCCGGCCGGTGGCTCGCAGCCCGTCGCCGAGCCCGTAGACCAAGTCGCCGAGGAACGCGACGGACAGGTCCTCGTGAACGTACGTGACGTGGCCGGGCGTGTGGCCGGGAGTGTGGCACGCCCGGAAGCCGCCGATGTCGTCGCCGTCGGTGACGGTTCGAATCGGGAGGTCCGGCAGGTCGAGTCGGCGATAGTAGAGCCGGTGGAGGGCTTCGAGGCCGTTGCGGGCGGTCCACGGCGGTAGCCGGTCGCCGGCCACGTACTGGGCCTCCCGCTCGTGGACGTACACCGGGGCGTCCAGTTCCGGCGTGAGTCGCGCGAGCGTGCCGACGTGGTCGGCGTCGTAGTGCGTCAGCAGCACGCGGTCGACGTCTCCGGGTTCCACACCCGCTGTACGCAATCCGTCTCGGACCGTCGATTCGTCCCCCGGCCACCCGGCGTCAACGAGCGTCGTCTCGCCGTCGTCGACCACGTAGACGTTCGGCATGTCCAAGGTCGAACAGTCGACGTGGGTGACGCCGGGCGGCAACTGTGCTGTCACTACCGGAACTGCCAGAGAGAGTCCCGTGAGTGTTTCGGCGGGCTACGTGAGGAAGAAGACGAGGACGCTGATGGTGACCGTCGCGAGGACGGCGAGCCCGGCGACGGCGCCGCCCATCGCGATGACGGCGTTGGCGTGGCTGGCGAGCGTCTCCGTGCGGTCGTTGCCGAAGACGGTGACCTCCGCTCGCTCGCTGGCCATCCCGGCTTCGACCGGTTCGAGGTCGTCGACGGCTTCCTCCGTGAGGTCGACGACGACGTCCGTGAGGGCGTCCCAGTCGATGGCGCTCCCGACCTGGTTCGACGACTCGACCGTGTTCACGATGTGGGTGTCGGTCGTCATGATTTCGGCGTGGTCGACGCCGACGGCGTCCAGCGCGTCCACGAGTTCGCCGCGAAGCCCGGGCTCCATGTTGTTGCCGTCGACGAGCACGTACGCGGTGCGGTCGCTGCCCGTCTCCAGGACGGAGACGCGGACGCCGAGCGGACCGATGCCGTCGCTCGGCCGCCACGGCGTGCGGTCCCAGGCGACGCCGAGGCGAAGCACGTACTCCTCGGCGCCCCGGAGTTCGCGGGCGGCGGCGCCGGCCGCCTGAATCATCTGGAAGGAGCGCTCGCTCCCCGGGTAGACGTGGCCGAGGTCGTCGCCCTCCAGTCCGTTGTTGGAGTTGTGTGCGTCCACGAGGAGAACGTCGTCCATCCCCTCGACGCGGGCTTCGGCGGCCGCCGACAGACCGACCGCGTACTCGACGTCGTCGGCGAACGCGGGCGCGTACGTGGACACGAGCAGCGCCTTGTCGTCGAAGGCCTGCCCGAGGAGTTTCGAGTCCCCCTCCTGGACGCGAACGGGGCGAGTGCCCGTGTCGCTGTACTCGATGTTCTCGTAGGCGTCGGCGGCGGAGTCGACGAGCGTGTCGACTTCGCGCTCGGTGACGAGGTTGAAGTCGTGGCCGGCGGTGGCGTGCGGTGGGAACGCCAGGCCGGACGCGGATTCGGCGACCCGCTGCGGGAGGTTCCCGCCGCCGATTTCGCCCATCGGTCCGGGGTGAATCATCGGCAGCACGAAGCGGGCTTTCTCGGTCTCGTCGCTCGTCCGGCGGAAGGACAGGACGGTGACGGGCACGACGGCCTCCTCGCCGATCTGCTCGAAGAAGCCTTCGAGCTCTCGGGTGCCTTCGGCGATGTGGCCGATGAACCCGCCGACGAAGTCCAGCACGCTGACGCCGAGGCTGCGTTTCCACGGCCGGTCGATGACGAGCACGAAGCCGTACGCGACGCACCCGTAGAGCGCGGTCATCGCGGCGAGCAACAGGAAGTCCTCGGGCGCGAACGCGTACTGGATTTCGGGAGGTGCTCGCGCCGGCCGGGAGAGGTACGCCTGCATCAGCGGGCCGCCCTCGGTGAGGTAGTTCATGGTCCCGCTGTAGACGAACAGCAGCAGGCCGGCGGTGGCGGTCTGGACGCTCGCCGGCACCGTCGACACCAGCAGGGAGTTCCGGGAGACCGCGAGGAGGACGAGGAACCGCACCGCGAACACGAGCGCGAGCGCCGCGATGAGCGCGTCGAAGACGAAGTTCTGGCCGAACCGCGGAACCAGGGTGGCGACGACCCCCGCGAGGACGAGCACGACGACTACCACGACCTCGCAGGCGACCGCGAGCAGTGATGAGCGGTTGTACGTGAGTTGTCCGCCGAAGTAGCGGTCGACGGGCGTGGTGGCGAGGCTCGCGACGACCGTCGGGACGCCGATGAAGAAGATGCCCTGCCAGGCGTCCTCCAGGATGTACTGGCTGTCGAAGGCCGGGATGCCCGCCAGTGCCGCGATGACCAGCGACAGCGCGACGCTCGTGTACCAGTGGGGCGCGCGGAAGATGTACTTCGAGAGGCTCGCCAGTTCGCCCTGGGTCTCGGTCATGCGCTACTGCGCGCAGACGTCGGCGAAGTTCTCGAAGACCGCTTCGCCCTCCTCGGTGTGTGCGACCTCGGGGTGCCACTGGACGCCGTAGAGGTCGCGGTCGGCGTCCCCCATCGCTTCGACGCCGCAGATGTCGCTGTCTGCGGTCCGCGTGAAGCCGTCCGGGAGTTCGACGACTTCGTCGGCGTGGCTCGCCCACACGCGGGTCTCGGGGGCGAGGGACCCGACGACTGGGTCGCTCTCGTCGCGGATGCGGACGTCGACGTCCGCGTAGCCGCCGTAGTCGCCGGACTCGACGCGGCCGCCGAGTTCGTCTGCGATCAGTTGGAGGCCGAGACAGATGCCGAGGACGGGGACGTCGAGGTCCAGGTACTCCCGGCAGTTACCGACGTCGTCCATGTCGGGGCCGCCGGACAGCACGAGGCCGTCGGCCTCGATGTCCTCGGGGGGTGTCGTGTTGTCCACGAGGTCGACGTCCACCCCGTCCATGTCCCGGAGCAGTCGGTGCTCCAGGTGGGTGAACTGCCCGTGGTTGTCGACGACGAGGATGCGCGTCATTGGGCCGGGGTAGACGGTTCGCAACTAAAAACCCACCCGTTCTCGGGAGGCGGCGGGGTTTTTACTCGCCTGGGTCGGTAGCAAGTGACAATGAGTACGGGCCGGTCCGAACGGAGAGACGGGACGTGAACGCCGACGATAGTGCGCGCGTCGGTATCGACGTCGGCGGGACGTTCACGGACATCGTCACCGTCCACGACGGCCGCGTCGAGGTGACGAAGACGCCGTCGACGCCCGACGCCCCCGAGACCGGCGTCGTGAACGGGCTCGCGGAGAGCGCGGCGGACGCCGGCTTCGACTTCGGGGACGTCGCCTTCCTGAGCCACGGCACCACGGTCGCGACCAACGCCGTCCTCGAGGGGACGTGGGCGGACACGGCGCTCGTCACGACCGAGGGGTTCCGTGACGTCCTCGAGATCGCGCGCCAGGACCGACCGGACATCTACGACTTCGACGCGGAGAAGCCCGCGCCAATCGTCCCCCGGGACCGCCGGTTCGAGGTGCCCGAGCGCCTCGACGAGCGCGGGACCGTCCTCCGCGAGCTGGACGAGGATGCCGTCCGCGACCTCGCCCGCGAGGTCGCCGAGGACGGCGCGGACAGCGTCGCGGTCTCCCTGCTGTTCTCGTTCGAGAACGACGCCCACGAGCGCCGGGTCGCAGAGCTGTTCCGCGAGGAAGGCGTCGGCGCGTCGCTCTCGCTGTCCAGCGAGGTGCTCCCCGAGATTCGGGAGTACGAGCGCACGCTCACCACGTCGCTGAACGCCGCGCTGAAGCCGGTGATGGACCGCTACATCGGGAACCTCGGCGACCACGTCCGCGAGCAGGGCGTCGGTGCGGAACTCAAGCTCATGCAGTCCAACGGCGGGCTCGTCACCGCCGAGGGCGCCCGCGAGCGGCCCGTGAACACGCTGCTCTCGGGGCCGGCGGCGGGCGTGCAGGGCGCGACGTTCGTCGCGCAGCGCTCGGGCGTCGAGGACGTCATCACGATGGACATGGGCGGCACGTCCTGTGACGTGTCGCTCGTGACGGGCGGCGACCCGCTCGTCTCGACGGACGTCACGGTCGGTGACTACACGGTCGGCGTGCCGATGATCGACATCCACACCGTCGGCTCCGGGGGGGGCTCCATCGCGTGGGTGGACACGGGCGGCGCGCTGCGCGTCGGCCCGCGCTCGGCGGGCGCCGACCCGGGTCCCGTCTCGTACGGCCGCGGCGGCACCGAGCCGACGACGACGGACGCCCACCTCCTGCTCGGCCGCCTGGACCCCGACCGCTTCCTCTCCGGCGAGCTGGACGTGTCGGTCGACGACGTGCGGGCGGCCTTCGAGGAGCGTCTCGGCGGCGAACTCGACATGGCGCCCGAGGCGGCGGCCCAGGGCGTCCTCGACGTGGCGAACGCGAACATGCAGCGCGCGCTCCGAGTCGTCTCCGTGGAGCGCGGCTACGACCCCCGAGACTTCGCGCTGGTGGCGTTCGGCGGCGCCGGCCCGCTGCACGCCTGCCGGCTGGCCGACGACCTCGACATCCCGAAAGTCGTCGTCCCCCAGACCGCGGGCGTCCTCTCGGCGCTCGGGCTGCTCGTCAGCGACGTGCTGTACGACTACAGCGTCTCCCGCGTGCGCCCCGTCGAGGCGGTGACGCCGAGGGGTGTCCGCGACGTGTTCTCGGACCTCCGCGAGTCCGGCGAGCAGCGCCTCGCCGACGAGGGCGTCGCCCCGGAATCGCGGTGCTACGAGCGCACCGCGGACCTCCGGTACGCCGGCCAGTCGTTCGAGATTTCGGTGCCGGTGCCGGACGGCGGGGTCGACGAGGCCGCGCTCGGAACGGTGGTCGAGCGCTTCCACGAGCGCCACGAGCAGCGCTACGGGCACGCCGACCGGAGCGAGCCGGTCGAACTCGTGACGCTCCGGCTCCGGGCGCGCGGCGGTGTCGACACGCCCGCGCTCGACCCGCCGGCCAGCGAGGGCAGCGTCGAGGACGCGATTCGCGAGACGCGGCCGGTGACCTACGGCGGCGACCCCCGCGAGACCCGCGTCTACGACCGCGCCGAACTCCCGGCCGACGCCGCCTTCGACGGCCCCGCGGTCGTCGAAGGCGCCGAGAGCACCGTCGTCGTCCACCCCTGCCAGACCGCTGACGTCGACGAGCACGGGAACCTCGTGGTTGACACGGGAGGCGGTCGGTGATGGTGGACTCCGTCACCCTCGAGGTCATCCGGAACGGCTGCACCGCCATCGCCGAGGAGATGAACGCGAACCTCGTGCGCACGGGCTACTCGCCGAACATCAAGGAGCGCCGGGACTGCTCGTGTGCGCTGTTCGACGCCGACGGCGAGATGGTCTCGCAGGCCGAGAACATGCCCGTCCACCTCGGCGCGATGCCGTTCTCGGTGGCGGCCGCCGTCGACGCCTTCGCGGGCGACCTCGGCCCCGGCGACGCGGTGGTGCTGAACGACCCGTTCCGCGGCGGCGCCCACCTCCCGGACCTCACCCTCGTCTCGCCGGTGTTCGCCGACCCCGACAGCGAGGAGCCGACGCTCGTGGCGTACGCCGCGAACCGCGCCCACCACGCCGACATCGGCGGCTCCACTGCCGGCTCCGTGGCCGCCGACTCCACCGAAATCTATCAGGAAGGAATCAGGATTCCGCCGGTGAAGCTGTTCGAGGGCGGCGAGGTCGTCGACGACGTGTTAGAGATGATTCTCCTGAACGTCCGGACGCCCGACGAGCGCCGCGGCGACCTGCGCGCCCAGGAGGCCGCCAACGAGACGGCCCGCGAGCGCGTCCACGAGCTCGTCGACCGCTACGGCGTCGACGAACTGTCGGCGGCCTTCGACGAGGTCCAGGACTACTCCGAGCGCCGGATGCGCGCGGAACTGGAGGCGTTCCCGGACGGCACGTACAGCTTCCAGGACGTCCTCGACGACGACGGCCGCGGGAACACGGACCTCCCCGTGCAGGCCGCCGTGACGGTCGACGGCGACAGCGTCTCCGTCGACTTCGCGGGCACCGCTGACCAGACTGAGGGAGCGGTGAACGCCGTGCTCGCGGTCACCTCGTCGGCGACCTACTACGCCATCCGCTGTGTGACGGACCCGGACATCCCGCCGAACCACGGCTGCTACCGCCCCATCGACATCGACGCTCCCGAGGGAAGCATCGTCAACCCGAATCCCCCGGCAGCGGTCGTCGGCGGGAACCTCGAGACGAGCCAGCGCGTCACCGACGTCGTCCTGGGTGCGTTCGGCACCGAGGCTCCCGAGCGCGTCACCGCCGCCGGCCAGGGCACGATGAACAACGTCACGTTCGGCGGCACCGACCCGCGGGACGCCGCCGCGAGCGGAGCGAACGGCGGCTCGTCCGACGGCGGCAGCCCGTACGCGTTCTACGAGACGCAGGGCGGCGGGTTCGGCGGTCGGCCGAACGGCGACGGCCTCGACGGCGTCCACGTCCACATGTCCAACACGATGAACACGCCAGTCGAGGTGCTGGAGACCGCGTACCCGCTGCGTGTGCGGCGGTACGCCTACCGACCCGACTCCGGGGGCGCAGGCGAGCACCGCGGCGGGCTCGGCCTGCGGCGGGACATCCAGGTCCGCGGCCACGTCGCCCGGTTCAGCCTGCTCGCCGACCGCCAGCAGCACCCGCCGTACGGCATCGCGGGCGGCGAGCCCGGCACCCCCGGCGCGGCGTACGTCCACGACGCCGACTCGTACGGCGCGAACGGTGGGGACGCCGAGTCCGGCGACCGCATCCCCCAGAAGTCCGTCCGCGACCTCGACCCGGGCACGGTCGTGAGCGTGCTGACGCCGGGCGCCGGCGGCTTCGGCGACCCGGCCGACCGCGACCCGGCGGCGACCCGCCGCGACCTCGAACTCGGGAAAGTGACGGAGGCGTTCGTCCGCGAGCACTACGGCCTCGAAGCGCGGGAGGACGAGGCGGACGGCGACTGACGAGCGCCGGCCCGGTGCCCCGGACGCTCCGGTACGCCGCCCATCGCACGATGTCCGCCGGCGGCGACGTGACGGCCACGGACGCCGCCGTGCCGAGGGCGTTCGACAGCGGTTCCGCGGCGGCTACAGTGATTCGGGGTCGAAGCGGCGGTTCTGGCCGCGCCACTCGCGTTCGTCCCGTTCCTCGCGCGTGTCGACGTACAGCTCCAGACCGTTGTCGTCCGGGTCCGCGAAGTACAGCGCCTTGCTGATGTCGTGGTCGACCGGCGAGACCTCGACGCCGCGCGTACGGAGGCGCTCGTAGACCGTCTTGAGGCGGTCCAGCGAGTCGGCCTCGACTGCGGCGTGGTAGAGGCCGACGCCCACGCCGGGGCCGGCGGCGTCCGCGCCGACCGCCTGCAGCGCGACGTCGTGGTGGTGCTCGCCCCACGAGAGGAACGCGTAGCGCTCGTGGCGCTCGGTCACGTCGAGGCCGAACACCTCGCGGTAGAACGACAGCGCGCGCTCCAGGTCCCGGACTTTCAGGTGGACGTGGCCGAGGTGGAAGCCGTCGGCGGCGTCGGTAGTGGACTCGTCGTCGGTCACGGCCGAATGTACGGGTGGAGCCGCGTTAGTCGCCCGGGTGGCGGCTCACTTCGCCGGGTCGTCGTCACCGCCGACTCCGTCCCGGTCGAAGCGCTCGGCGGCCGACTCGAAGCCCAGCTCCGACTGCTCGTCGCTGCGGCGGCTCTCCGCCGCCGCGATGGCCTCCGGGTCCGGGTTCGCGTCGTCGTCCACGCGCGCCCACGAGTCGTGGACCTTCGCGTGGCACCACCGGCAGAGGTAGACCGTTATCTCGTGGCCGACGTCGTCGTCGCTGTCGTACGCGAGGTGGTGTTCTTCGAGCAGCGGGCGCTCGTCGTCGTGGGCGCGCCGGCGCTCCGCGAGGCCGCAGCGCACGCACTCGCGGTCGCGCTGCCGGCAGCGGTAGTGCGGGCAGTCCGCCCACGCCCAGTCGCCGTCCGCGACCGGACACCGGAACTCCTCGGCGCTGCGCTCGGCCGCGAACTCGCGGTCCTGCTCGGGGAACTCGAAGGCGTACCGGCACTTCCCGTCGTCCGTGGCGTGGTCGCAGACGCCGGCGTGCTCGTAGGGGTCTTCGACCCCGACGGCCGTCCCGGACGGCGTCTTCTTCATCGCCTCACAGTCGTGGCCGCGTGGGGTAACGCTTTTCGCCGCCGCCCTCGCAGTCCGACCGTGCACGTCCGCCACGACCCCGGGAGCGGCGACGTCCGGACGCTCGCCGACACGGTCGACACCGCCGACTCCGCGCTCGCACAGGCCCGCGGCCTGATGTTCCGCCGGTCGATTCCAGACGACTACGCGCTCGTGTTCCCGTTCGGGGACGCCGGCGTTCGGGACGCCCACATGGTGTTCGTCCCGTTCGACATCGACGCCCTCTGGGTCGAGAACGAGGAGGTCCAGCACGTCGAGACGATGTCGGCCTGGACCAGCCGCGCGGAAGCGCGCTGTGACACCCTCGTCGAACTCCCCGCCGGCGCCGCCAGCGACGTGCGCGTCGGCGACCGCGTCTGGGTCGAGGACTAGTTCTCCGAGCGCACGCCCAACTCGATTTCAGCCGTCCGACGTTCCCCGCCGCGCAGGTACGCCACGGTCACCGTGTCGCCGGGGCTGGTCTGGAGCGCGAGCAGGCTGAGCAGGTCCTCGAACGTCTGGACGGCCGTGCCGTCGACTGACACCACGACGTCGCCGCCGGTCCGCACCTGCCGGCCGTCCACGAACGCGGTGCCGTCGCTGCCCTGCAGGACGCCCGCCGACGGCCCGGTCTCGTCGACCGAGACGACCAGCAGCCCCCGCGCCTCGTCGAGGTCGTTGGCTTCCGCGACCGCCGGCGTCACTGCCGTGAACGACAGCCCGATGTAGGCGTGCTGGTAGTCGCCGTCGGCGACGAGCCCCGGCACGACGCGCTCGGTGAGCGCCGCCGAGATGCCGAACCCGATGTTGTCCCCGCCTCCGGAGTTGATGACCGCCACCACCTCGCTGTCCAGAGACATCAGGGGCCCGCCGCTGTTCCCGGGGTTCACGGCTGCATCGGTCTGGACCGCGTCCGGGATGCGGTAGCCGGTCGGCGCGGGAATTGCGCGGTCGGTGCCGCTCACCACGCCCGTCGTCGCGGACCCGCTGAGCGCGAACGGGTTCCCGATGGCCACCACCTCCTGGCCGACCACGGGGTCCGCGTCGGCCAGCGGCAGCGGCGTCGCGTCGCCGGGCCGGTCCGCGACCCGAACCGCCGCCAGGTCGCTGTGCGCGTCGGTGCCCAGAACGGTGCCCGTCCGCCACTCGCCGTCGTTGAACCGAACGTCCACCTCGTCGGCCCGCCCGACGACGTGCTCGTTCGTGACCACGACGGAGTCGTCGTACACCCACCCCGTGCCCTGGCCCGAGTCAGTCCGGACCAGCACCACGGAGTCGATGCTCTCCCGGTAGACGCGCGTGTACGGGCTCTCGGCCCCCGACCGCGTGGTCGTCGCCGGGTTACCGCTCGTCGCCCCGTCCGTCGTCGCCTCCGTAGTCTCCTGACTGGTCGGCGCGCCGCTGCAGCCCGCCACCCCGGCCGCCAGCGCGCCCGCCCCCAGGCGGAGCACGTCGCGTCGACTCGGCATGGAATCTGTCACTGGCCGGCTGTACGGGCGAGCACCGGGAATAGCTTCTGGAGCGCGCGAACAGTGCTGGAGCCGGCGGCTCTGGAACCGTACACAGCTGTCGCTTCGCGGCGCGGTGTCGGTAGAACGCCGAGGAGGAGATTTGAACTCCTGAGTCCGTGTGGACAGTTGCTCTCGAAGCAACCGCCTTGGCCAGGCTAGGCTACCTCGGCTCGTTCGATGCGAGGCCGGCCGCGAGTTTAGTGGTTTCGGTTCGGAAAGTCACTGTCGTGCCAACCGGTAGCAATAAACCGGGGGAGGGAAAGGACGTGGTATGGACGTCACCAGCGTGCGTGACGAGTGCGACGCCGTCCTGAGCGAAGTGGAGTCCGCGGTCGTCACTGACCGCGAGTTCCTCGAAACGGTCCTCGTCGGCTTCCTCGCCGACGGCCACGTCCTCCTCGAAGACGTCCCCGGCACCGGGAAGACGCTGACGGCGCGGAGCGTCGCGACGGCGCTCGGCCTCGAGTTCAGCCGCGTGCAGTTCACCCCGGACCTCCTGCCGACGGACGTGCTGGGCACCCACGTCTTCAACGAGAAGACCCGGGAGTTCGAGTTCCAGCCCGGCCCCATCTTCGCGAACGTGGTGCTGGCGGACGAGATCAACCGCGCGCCGCCGAAGACCCAGGCCGCGCTCCTGGAGGCGATGGA